>Ga0315282_10000019_pt1 | contig 409600 bp, 412 predicted proteins | sample YL17G07_20_MG_FD_203693 | JGI IMG/M metagenome (GOLD analysis project Ga0315282, IMG submission 203693) | Sediment microbial communities from Yellowstone Lake, YNP, Wyoming, USA - YL17G07_20 | ecosystem: Environmental > Aquatic > Freshwater > Lake > Sediment | place: USA: Wyoming | collected...
TGAACTCACACTTGGTCTCTTGGTAGGTTAAACCTAACGAGATTGCGTTCTTGAAGAGGCGATAGAGCTCATAGGATATGAATGCCTCCCTTTTCCTCGCCTTCTCAACTCGACTTTCGAATGAAGCAGACATGAACTGTTCCTCCGTCAACTTCCATAGACGGCTTTCCAGTCCTATTGAAGTTTCTGCAACAGGCTTAATTCGTTTGATGAGATTAAGTAGTGGCCTTGGAGGACTTGGGTAAATCTCGATTCCCAATAGCTCAAGCGAACCTCTCATGACGGACTCGATAGGATGTTTACGCAACGCAGGAGAGGCGACCACAATCACGCCATACTGGCCCTCTGGCCTCGGTAAAGTCAAAATCTTCTCTTTGAGCGCGGCTATCTCAACCGACCGCTGGGAGAAGCTCACCGGCCAGAAGGCCGAGAAGGCTGACTGCGAGGAAAAAGCTTTTCTTACGGAAGGGGGTTTCAAATCGCCATACAAGCGCAATCAACCAGAAGAAGACTCTACAGCTCCCATCAAGGAAGACTTTTTAAAGGCTTTCTCCTGTATTAGGTTGAGGGCAGACTAGGGTAGGCCAAGTTTGGAAAACATAGCAGGGAAGGGGTTAACCTCGAAAGGTCCACCCAACCTTATGAATGATCTTGATTATAAGTCTTGGATGAAGTTTCAGAAGAGTTTTTTCCGGTTCAGTGACTTAGATAGTTTACTCTCTGATAATATTCTGTTCTTTACGAAGAACCAATGGTCTGATGGCACATTTTCACGAGTATTAATTTTAGAGAACCAAAAAGTCTACTCTCCAAGATCGGAGTATGGTAGCAGGGACATACACAGACTTGCCAGTTTCAAAAGTGTTAACGATATAATCGACATTTTGAGGACAGAATCGCACAGTGACAGAAGATATGACTTTATCTTTTTGGATTTCAGAGGAATACTCACGGATCGACCTGACGCCTGCTCTTTCGTTGAAACACACTCCGGAGCTTTTTCGAAGCTTCTCAGGGAGATCCTAAAACCAGAGAAATACGCCGGCGTTCTAGTCGATTTTCAGGGAGAACCTTCTACCGCATTTCCGACTCCTTGGTTGTTTGCACTGGCTTGCAGAAGATACTTACGATTGAGAGACGAAAAAATCGCCCTTGTGGATTCCCAACAACTACCCGACGCTAACGGAGCTGGAACAAATCAGAAAGAACGAGTAGTGACTGGAGACACGGACTACCAGAATCTCTACCATCTCATTTTCCTGCAGGCAAGAGACGACGAGAGAAAGCCCCTAGAACCGAAGCACGAATACATACGAATGGCTAAGAATCCTCCGAGCATCCCGGCATGGCTCATCGTGAGGTCTCCGCCACGAAAGAAGGATGAGAAACATCATCCAGCCAAGTTCCCTGAACCCCTAATTGAGCATTTCATTGAGACTTTCACCGAGCCGGGTGAAACAGTCTTTGATCCTATGGCCGGAACTGGAAGCGCTCTTACTGCAGCAGCAAGACTCGGAAGAAACGCTGTGGGGATGGATATCGTCCAAGAGTTTGTGGATGTCGCAAGAAGGAGACTTGCAGTCTGGAATCCAAAGCCTCTGGAGGATTGGCTGGCCTCAGACGACAAGAATCGCTGCCCTCGGCCCAAGACTGAGGTATTGCAGGGGGACGCAACGGGTCTATCCAGTGATAAAAGGCTTGGGGGGAGAACGTTCGAGTATTGTATCACTAGTCCTCCCTATTGGTCGGTTCTCAAAAGTCATGGCAGTGAGTATCAGAAATCCCGGAGAGACGAAGCCCTGCTTCAATACTATTCTGATGACCCTCGGGACTTAGGGAACATCGAGGATTATGATAGGTTCATGGGGACACTGCAGAACGTGTATAACCAAGTGGCAGAAAAGCTCAGATCAAATGGTCACTTGACGGTCATAGTGAAGAACGTTAAGAGAGAACAGGTTGTTTACCCAATAGCTTGGGACTTGGTTCTGCTTTTGACCGGAGAATATGGGAAATACGATTACGTTGGTAACACTCTTTGGTGCCAAGACGACCTAAAGATACGACCGTTTGCTCTTGGGATATATTGGACAAGCAACATATTGCATCATTTTTGCATCCACCTTAGGAAGAGAAGCCAACACTAGGGAATCCGTACACTTCCTATACGATGTCGAGTAATTCGTCCATCTCTCTCAGATCCCTAGGAAGAACATAGTAATTCTTGTTTATGAAACCGCCCCGATAAACGTTTGGATATATGTAACACGTACTTCGTGGATACAACACGCCTAGTATTGGAGGAGTACCGTCTGTATTAGAATATTTATTCATTCTGTCTTTTGGTGGACCGTAACATGGGAGCTTCTTCCTCTTTTGCTCGAAGGTACTGCGATCTATCCACCCTAGGAAGTATATTTTAGACTGAGGGATATACAGATTTGCAAAGCTTTCCTTTGTAAAGCGGTGGATCTTCTGCGGCAGAAGATTGATGTTCCTTAGCCCACTGTCATAGATCTCTTCTGTCAGATGATTGCTCACTTCCATATTCAGGATATTCGAAAAGCACTCGAACTCTTTTGAATCCATTCGTAAGTAGGAAAAACCCGATATGTCGTTTATGGATGCTGAACTCCCTTCTTCCAACTCAATTCTCTCCTCAAAGAAGCCTCCGTCTCTCTCACATCCCGCATAAACCTTCGAGCGTTTGCCAGGGGAAAGATATTCGTTGATCTTTGCCTGAGGCCCGATAGAAAAAGTCAGGGATATACCAGCACCCGCCGCTTCCCTAGCCGCGACAAGTTTCTTGTAGTTGAGGAAATTGCCCAACCCAGGTGGCACAGTTGCAACGAGGAAGGCTTTATCTCTCCCTTTCATCCTTTCACTAATAAAATCGGTTGGCGATGAAATAACTGTGAATATGTAGTAATCTTTGGGTCTCTTCCTTTTAACATCAAATTGTTCCACCGGCACAGCACAAGGAAAAAATAACCTATAATCTCTTCCAGAGTAGTCTTTGCATTTGATTAGATAATCAAGACTAAACTTGGGTCTAATTTTAGGTGTATCATACTCCCTGTAATGATTGGAAGCTTTCGTATCAGCGATTTTGCCATCTGGCAGGGCGAGGTCGAACGTGTCTTCTGTCCGATAATCTGACCAATCCTTGGTGACGACCTTTCCTTTTTTCTGTACTTGAGACATCAAGCACTGTTGAGCAGCAACCCCTGTAACTATCCTCATCATGCGTTTGAAGGTTGCCCATTCTCCGCTGATGGCTAGTCTGTTGAAGGTCCAGTTTACCGACTTTGCTGCATAATGTACCGCGTTTGTTATGTGTGTATCGGACAGTATCGTCTCCCATATTTGAGACTTATCAGTTAGAGAAGTCAATGAGTTTTCCTCCTTCTGCCCTTTCTGAGAAGGAACATATGGTGCTGACATCGCATGCCGAGCAGGTAAGAGCGGATGGTCTCGGACTGAAATCAAAACTCATTAAACGTTCCAAATCCTTCTCTAGCATTTCTGCAGTCCTGTTAAGTTCTCCATCAGATACATCTACTTCGATAGATTTGGGCTTGTTCTGTTCAAAGGTATCCTTTACATCAATAATGTAAGCTTTGGATATGGGGGTACCGGAGTTCTTGAGCCCAAGGGCATAAACCTGAACTTGCGTGCTATATCTGTCTATGAACTCTTTCCTCAATGATGATTTCCAGTCATAGATGACGGATTTGTTGCTTTCAGTGTCCTTTGCTATACCATCCACTTTTCCCAATATGGTGGCATTCCTTATTCTTATGGCTATGTCGATCTCACTCTGCATCTGGTTTCCTAATAGGCCAAGGGAAGCAATGCTTTGCACCCTGCGATGTATTGCTTTCTTGTGTGCTTCCAGTCTGAGCCTAGATTCGAACGGGATATGGGTAAACCTGTCAACAAGCTCTGAAAGGGTCACATCCCCCGGTTCTCTAGACCGTCTCTGGATTATCTCGTGCAGAGACCTCCCAAAACCTAGGTCATCCTGTATTGGCGGATATATGCCCGAATTTCGCCTCAGGTGGTACTCGAATGGGCATTCGTGGAACATCAGGAAGTCTGACAACGATATTGACAGAACCTCTTCCTTGAAAGTTAACTGCGGTGGTTCCGGGAAGACGTCACCGGAGATCCCATAGAGGTCGGTCCTCCTAATGTCGCCCGTTTTCAAGAGTTCTTGGACAAACCTTGAGGTGTTCGGCTTTTTCTGCTGGAAACCAAGTATGATGAGCGCTTCCATCGCTCGCGTCATTGCAACGTAGAATAGTCTTCTCTCGTCTGTCTCTGAGGTCCCGTATCTCTCTGCTATGGAGTCACTAAAGGAGGTCTCATGCTTTCTTGATCTGACTGGAAATCTTCCATTGATTACGGAGGGCAGGATCACCACTGGCCACTCTAGGCCCTTTGCCTGATGGACAGTCGTTACGATTACGGCATTCGCTGCCGCCATCATCATGTTTGTTTCTCCGAACTGGTCGCTTCTGGTCTCAAGCATGTATGAGATCTCTCTGTAGACCTCCTTCGCTGACGGCCTTTTTTCATGACCAATGATGTTTCTACGGTGGATTTCCTCAACCGACCGGACGATTTGTGTCACTGTCCCTAGTTGTGGCAGAGAATCTACGTCTTTCTCGGATAGCTTGAGGTTCAGGGCGGCGAAAAAGTCGTAGAGATAGGATCTCACGTTGTAGGCTTGGGCCTTGTTTCTCTGGATATCAGCTCTCCATCTATCTACGAGTCGGGATAGATGCTTCATGTCTGGTGCGAAAAACTGCTTGGTCCCGTTCAGGAATTTCTCAACAGTTTTGTCACTCTCGGCTTCCTCTTCTTCGTTTCTGGGCTCCTTTCTAGCAGTGAGAAGTCTGAATAGAGGAACAAACACTTCCGAGATTATTGTACCCTCGATATTGACTTGCGGACAGAAGAAGGGAACACCACGATCCTTCAAAACTCTGAGGATTGGCGAGGCAGAGGTTTTCGCTGATCTCAGGAGGATTGCGATGTCTCTCCATCGGTATCCTCTTCTTCCCAGAAGTGAGACCAGTTTCCCAACCAGCACTGCTTGGTCAGCTTCAGAAGGACATTCCTGGAAATAGTTTCCCTCGTTATCATATTCAGGTCGGAATGGGACTATCTCTTTGTCGAATCGAGGACTTATCGTCTTACTGAACGTCTCGGCTACCTGGACGATTTGTGGCCTTGACCTGTAGTTTGTTCTGAGGAAATGCAAACTTGCATACGGGAAGAGCTTCTTGAAGCTAAGTAGTAGCGATACGTCGGATCCTCTCCACTGATATATCGACTGCAGGTCATCTCCGACGACCGTTAGCTTGGCGGATTCGCCAATCATAGCTTCAGCGAGTTTTAGTTGCGCCGGATTGACATCTTGAAATTCGTCAATGAATAGATGTTTGAGACTGCTCTTCTCCTTGTTCGAAGAGATATGCTCGATCGCATATCTTATCATCGAGCCAAAAGAGAAGAGCCTGTTTCTCAGAAGCATCTCAGAGAACTCGGATATGGCCTCCCTGATGTCAGTAGGTACCGACTGTATTTCGAGAAGCTCATTTTCATACAAGTCATAATCCCTAAGAAAACGCTCCAAGTTCGCCGAGAAGCTTCCTCCATAGACTCTATCCAGTCCTAGGGCGTCATAAATCCTGTAAACCAATGCCTCTATGTTGATTTCATCTAATGGCTCGAAGTTTATGAAAGCCTCATTCTGGATGAGGAATCTGAAGCAGAAGCTATGGATCGTTCCAACGAACATCTTTGAGATTCTTGGACCGATGTCAGCTAGCTCTTGGAGGATCCTCGACCTCAACTCATCAGCGGCTCTTTCCGTAAAAGTGAAGGCAACGATTTCGGAGGGGTCTACTCCCTCATCCCGAATCGAATGGACAATCCGAGCCACAAGAGTTCTAGTCTTTCCAGAACCGGCTGAGGCTAGAATAGCCACGATTCTCGATGGGTCCTCGACAGCTTTCTTCTGCTCATCGTCAAGTGCTATCATAGCCTAGTCCTAAACGCCTTACTGATGATGCCGTGAATCAGGCTTGTGATAACACAGTATATATGATTATTGCCGCAGAAGTCAGTACAGGTCGACTGAGGTCATAGCGCACTATGAAGTCCCTCTCAGAGCTAATTGGTTCTACGTTTGTATAAGACAAGACCGGTGAAGGATGAGAGTGTGCAGAACCCGTATATCCCCAGTCCGGTCGGGGTCAACTCGATGTTGGGGACTCTCAGATCATACATGGCGTGGAGAGGCACATCTAGGAGGATGTGGAGGTAGACCCCGAGGATACTTGAAGAGAGTCACGGTCAGTTGGATAGAGTCAGAGACCCATAGGGAGGAGGGGGAGATCCTGAGGCGATACGACTACGAACACCATGAGCTGCCCCTTTGGAACAGGCGAGGCCAAAAGGTGCCCGCACCTCTACGCTAGGAAGCGACCCTCAACCATCAAACTCGGTTCAAGAGGACCCGGAAAGCAGTTGTGCTTTACTGTTCAATCAACGCAGGCTAAATGCGAGCGCGTATTGCTGTGAGCCTGAAACCCCTTTTGCCTCTCGGTCATCACGTCCAGTTCGCTCTTCGAGTCTGTAGAGCGCTACATAGCAGACGAACTCTAAATCTGTTAATGCTTCCACGGAGTGAAGGCCGTTTCGCCTTCATGTGTCTACCAAGACAGTTCGGTGAGGACGCGTTTTGCCACTTTGTCTTTCAAGTCAGTTATCCCTGTTCGTGTTATGATATCGTCTAGTGAGGTGAAAGCGGATCTGTCCTTTTCCGTCAGTACTCGTGAAAGTTGCTCCTTCGTTATTCCTATGCGTTCTAGCTCATGTCTTAGGCGACTGACAGGCTTTGCCGTATTGAAAAAGTTCACGACCTTCTCTTGTTCCCTCTCAATTATTCCAACAAGGATATCACTGTTCCTGAGACGGTGTAGGGCATATCCTGTAAGGTTTTTGTAGCTTATCCGCCCCAGAATATGGTCAACTTTCTCACGTGGCTTATCTTTTCCTATGTAGATTCTCTCTCCCCAGCCAGTGTGCGTGTCGGCCTTGGGCGTCGCCTCTAGCAAGGTGAAGTGGTTTTCTCCTATGAGTTGAAGCAAAGGTCCGTCAATTACTGCCTTCTTCCGATTTCCCGGTTGAGTGACGATATCTAGGACAATAGCGTAGTCGCTGAAGACTTTCCCTGCGGTCTTTTCGTTCCCTCTAGTGAAAACTCTCGTTTGGCTAGAGGAGACTCCTTTCGCTGTGGATAAAGGCTGGAACCCCTTTCCCAGTTCATATGCTATCTGGCGCTTAGCCGCCTTCAAATGCACCGTCGGTGAGGTGGAACGCTCACCAAGTCTGGGAGGAACACCCTTCTTCTCTGACGCTAACATAGAAGCCAATGCGAGGATTTCATGAGGAAACCTATCTCCTTTGCTTCTCCTTGGAGGCATTAGGAGGCATTCTAGGGTCATCTCGCCACAGTTAGAGCATCGGGCCTGTCTATTCCCAAGGTCGGGTGGTTCGGCTAGAAGTCGTCCGCAGATGGGGCAATACCTTACGACCCTCTTTTCAGTCATCGGTGATCGACCAGCGTCAGGTACATGAGGTAGTCGCGGATGTCTGCCAGCATGGTGGCTGTCTTAATTGAGAGCGGCCGATGCACTTCACCGTATAGGCGAGCAGTCGCCTCAAATAATCGAGGTCGTGGCGTAGATCCGTTGGCATGGTCGTGTCACTCCTCGTCGAGGACTGTGACCTTCTCCACCCGAGCCACATAGGGGATGGCCGGCAGACCCGAGAGGATCTCCCTCTCCACGTCGCGGTTGGTCTTGCCCTCGTAGGCTTCAGGCGCCTCGACGAGGCTGAGGACGATAAAGGCTATCTTCCTCAGGTCACTCACCTCCTCTCCGAGCGGTTTCGGCCTTCTCCAGCCATACTATGAGGAGGCCCTCCGACGCGTCGAAGCACGTCTTGGCCAGGCGGCCAAGGGCCTCGTGGACGGGCTTGAAGGCCTCCATCACCAAGCGCTCAAACTCCTCCTCAGTCATGGCTGGCCCCTTTCTTCTCCTCCTTCATGGCCTTCGCTATGATCTTGCGTACGGCGTGGCTGAGGCTGGCGCATTCCCCGCTCTCGACTAGGCTCTTCAGGTAGGTCAGGCTCCTCTCATCCAGGGTGAGCTGAACCCTCCTCATACACAACCACACACACTGTTTGTCTCCCATGCAGATAGTGTATAACTGAGTATAAATGCCTTACCGATACACAACCACACAGAGAACCTCTATGAAGCGCCTACAGATAACGATGGACGATGAGCTCTACGCCTGGCTAACCGACGAGATCAGGGAGCTCCGCTTCGGAAGCTACAGCCACGCCATCAACTACGCGCTGAAGCGCCTGCGAGCAGAGGTGGAGAGGGAGAAGGGCGCGAGGGGTGCCACGGTCTGAACCTGGATCCTAGTATGGTTTGGCAGGGGCGTCTATGGCGGGGGACGGGCCCCTTCGGCGCGCGCTTCTCATTCACCCCAAGAAAAAGGGGAAGGTCGTCACATCAGGTCCGCGTTGAATCCTTGGATGTGAGACTTGATGTTCCCGCACTCATCGCATACGATGTCGTAGTTTCCGGTGGTCTTCTTGTATTTCCTATCCTCTTCAGTACGGAAACTATGTGGTGTTTCTCTTTTACATCGGGTGCAATACTCCATCCTTCTTCACCCCAAAAAAAGGGTCTCGGAGAACTCCTTGAGGGAGAAGACGTAAACCTTCGGCACCTCACCGCGCTTAGGCCCCTTCCCCGTCTTCAGGTCTATTATGACCTCCTCGAGAATGTGCTCTGTTAGCTGCTGGGCGATCTTACACTCCCACGTATCCATCCGTTTGTCGGGGTCACGCTCCTCAGGCACCATCGTCCGTAGGTACGTCATGTTCTCGCTGTAGCTGATCTCATCGTCTATTAGGTGGGTGTCCAGCTCATGTGCCTCACAATACTTGACTAGACGCCACCTCTGCAGAGCATTCATCTAGTCACCCTCACTCTTCCTCGGATATCCGAATTTGTCGGGGTCCTTTCTTGCGGCTTCGACGATGGCCTTGCCCTTCCGGAGCGTTCTGCTCTTCTTGCCCGTGAACTTGGCCACGGTTTTATCGGTCCTAGTCTCGGAAGGCAAATCGTGCAATTTGCACGATTTGGGTTGATGTCCTCTGGGACGTACCATTGTCTCCTTGACGACTGGTTCCACGGCTTCCGTTATTGCGACAGACTCGCTGATAGTGAAGTCTTTTCGATCAACGTTCTCGCGGTACTCACCCTTGACAAGGTCTCGCAGAGGAACAGTGTTGACGGGCACCTTTTCCCAGCCTAGACTCCTGCAGGCCTCCAGCCTGCGACGGCCAGTTTCTAGTCTATCAATGAGTTGTTCCTTAGTCCAAATCATCACACCTTCACCTCCTAAGCCCTCCTGAGATGCCTCATCACGACAAGCCTGAACGCTTTAGAGGGAGATATCGTCGGCTCAACGGTCGTCTGTTCAAGTCGCTGCTGTTTCACATAGTCCTTGAGACTGAATCCTTTCTCCTCACGGCGATAAGGTCCATAGAAGAGTGAGAGATCCGGAGGATCCCACTTGTTGGCGAGTCTCCACATCGGACTACTTGAGTACGGAGGCAGCCGAAGGGCATCCCCGCAGAGGATGTAGTAGAAGTGGTTGCTGAAGAGCTTCATGTTGACGAGGCATGCCCTGTATATGCTTGGGTCTATCTCGATGCCGTAGAGGACTAGGGGCGCTGCAGGGTAGAGGTTCGTCGCCGACAAGAGGAAGCCGCCAGTCCCAACGCATGGGTCTAGGACGGACTGGAATTTCGTCGGTTCCTCCCCTATGGTCATCATCGTAATCAATTGTACGATGGGTTTAGGGGTTATGTGCTGGCCCAGACTCTTGTTGCCTATCTCCAGCTCTGTCATTAACTGGCCTAGGTGGTCCCAGCGGTCGTGTTCCGAGGTCTTCAGGTACATCTTGAAGAGCCCTCGAGCCTCGATCTTCTTCTTGACTTCTTGGTGTCTCGTCTTGGTGAGGTGAAGGTGGTCCGCCAGGAGCTCCACGAGTATCTCCCAGTTCTGACGCGCGTAGGAGTGTTCTGTCTCTTCTATGATGTCGTAGATCTCTCGTAGAACTTGTGTTGGGCCCACCTTCTTGTAGTCCTGTTCAAGGAGCAGCTCCATAAGCGGGTTTCTTCTGCCTTGTTCTGTCAAGTTGCACCCCAAAAAAGGGATGGGTGGCCCTACGCCTTCTCCTGCAGGTACCCTGATAGGTTGAAGCGCGGGATAGGTTTCATTGAGGCTTCAGTCATAATCTTGTCTATGAACGCTGTGATCTTCTCAGCCATTTCACTTTCTTCGCCTTCAGGTGCATAGAAGGATATTTTCGTGGAATGATGGCTAGTCAGGTAGACTTTCTCCTCAACTTCGAACCTCGCCCAGTTCCACTCGCCGTAGCTTATGTGATTACCGTAGAAATGGATGTTGACTTTACCGGTTTCAACAAAGTAGAATCTGGATCCATGGATGACGATCCTGACATCTCCTTGTAGGGTCTTCACGGCGTCCAAAGCTATTTTGTGCGCCAGCTTTTGCAGAACCTCCTCAAACTGATCAAAGCTGAAGAGGCTCCTTATGGTCGGCATTTTTCACCCCAAAAAAGGGTTGGCCACTAGCGCGCACTAGTGGTGACCACTCTCAGGAATACCGGCCATCGCATGACGCCCTGCTCAGTTATCTTGTAGAACTTGACCTCGACCTTCAACCCCGACTGCACCGGCGTGTAGGGCTGCCCGATATCGAAGGGCCTTACGACTTGGATTGAGTTCTGAAGCCTGTCCCATATTGCGATCATCTCTGTCTCGTTGGGTCCGCTCCCGACGAGTCCTCGGTAGACACCGTTCTCGGCTAGGACTAGGGCCCCGAACCTGAGACTTCTGAGACCCTTCCCCTCAGTGTATCCTACGACGTCGTAGACGGCTTCTCGCCAATTCTTCAGTTTCAGCCACGTATAGCTTCTTCTGTGCACGTATCTACTGTTGACGTCCTTGAGGACTAGGCCCTCGTCTCCTGCAGCGAGGACCTCTTCCCAGGCCTGTCTGAGGTCGAACCTGTATGGGACGTACTGTACGAAGTCGTCACGTGGCGGCACTAGACGTCGGAGAAGCTCCTTCCTCTCTAGGTAGGGTTCATCCACTACTATCTTTGAGCCGACCTTGAGGATGTCGAAGACAGCATATTGGACGGGGTATTTCGCCTTGAGGAAGTAGATCATGCCCAAGTCTGTTGTGGCGCATCTCCTCTGCGATGGCGTGAACTCGACCCTGCCCGTGGCCGGGTTCACATAGATGATTTCTCCGTCGATGATGAAGTCTCCCTTGATGATCTTGGCTGCTCCCGTCAGCTCTGGTAGTCTTCGGGAGTAATCTATCCCGTCCCTGTTCTGTATCGTTACCTGACCGTTTTCCTTGATGATGAGGGCCCGTGTCCCATCGAATTTAGTCTCCACGGCCTTACCCTCTTTCTCCAGGTCCTTGATGCTGCCTGTCTGACAGAGCATTGCTTCGATGATCGTGTCTTTCACCCCAAAAAATAGGAGGGCTTACTTCATAACCGAAAAAGTGGGGATGTCCGAAAGGCCGACAGCCCTATGATTTTACTTGACGGCTACGACTTCTATCTCGATCAGCAGCTCAGGTAGGGCGAGCGCCTTAACCGCCGTGAAGGTTGCTGGTGGAAACCCGTAGTCCTCGTAGAATCCATGCCTCGCCTTGAGCGCATCCTCCAGCATCGCCATGTCGGTTAGGTTTATGCGCTCGTAGACAATGCTGCTCATCGTCATCCCGGCCTTGGCCAGATACTCCAAGATGTACCCGTATGCTAGTCTCGTCTGCGCCCCGATGTCGCTGCCGACAACCTTCTCTCCGTCGTAACTGGTCTGCCCCGCAAGCCAAACAACCCTGTTCACCCCTTCTGCCTCAACGCCCTGGCTGAAGTCAAAGCCCTTTTCCCACCTTTTCTCGCTACTAATTATTCTCTTCTTCACCTGTCTCACCTCCTGTCAATTGACTACTCGACCCCTCTCCGGGCTAGCCCCTATTTTTCGGTCGATGGTGGATATCTGCGCCTCTCGTGGGTTTCCCTGTGCTCGTAGACTCCGTCTCCCCTGTAGATCCACTTGTCTTCTATGTCTATGTAGTGCTCCGTCTCCGGGAGCTCCTTGACTATGGCTTTGGCTATTTCCTCAACAGTCTTATCCGATAGGAGGTCGTTGTGGAAGATGAGTACGTTGGCGCTTGTCTGAGCTACGCCGTTCTTATCTCTCAATAGTTCACCCCAAGAAAAAAAAGGGTGGGAAGACTCTATCGTGCCGTTCGCATGCGTCTCATCGCCTCAACGATCAGGTTTCTGACGTACTCTGGCTTGCTGATGCCCTCACTGCTTGCTTGCCTCTCGATGAATCTGAGATGCGTCTCCGTCATTCTGATGTCGAGCCTCTGCGCTTTTCGGCGAGGATCGTCGTACATCATCGTGCCATCACGATGAGTTCCTGCACTGGTGGCAGGGTCTTGAGGGTCGGAGGCTTCTTCGGGACTTCGACTGTCTTCGGCGGTATCTCCATCATATAGTGGTACTCTGCCCTGCACTGGGTCAGGCGCATCAGCCACGTGAACTTACCCTCCTGCATTATGGGCTCTATGAGGCAGTAGTATTGTAGAAAACCACGTCCCCAGCTGAAGGTCGTTATGCCTACCTTGTCCTCGGCCCATGCCTTCTCCGCTGCCTCGTATAGTTTTCTGACGACCTTCTCGTCCGTGTGGAAGAGCTGGTAGATGGATTCGATCACGAAGTCTCCGACACTCGCCGCTGGGACCCAGTTCTCGGGAGCTATGTTGATCTCGCCGGTCATGTCGAAGGGCGAGACCTCCTGTTCGCCGTCTTGGGTTGTGGCGTAGTAGTGGATGTTCTTCTTTTCGACTTCTCTACCTTTGTCGTCTAGGTACTTGTACTCGTAGCGGTCGAGGATCTCCACGGCCTCTGAGAGGGGCACTTCGTTTCCTTCGCTGTCGGTTAGCTGCACCTTGGCGGTTAGGGGTACTCCGTCTTTGAGGTAGCGTTTCTCTCCTACGATGCGTACCTGTTGGATAGGGTTGCCTTCATCTGTCTTCGTCTGTATCACTGGTCTCGGGACGATTGTCGCTGGATCGACCTTCTTGTACTTCACCGGCACGTCTAGGAAGGGTGGTATTACTAGTCTCATCTCTCACCCCAGAGAAAAAGAGGGAAGGTTGGGATGGTATTCTATACAGGTATGTTATACATACCATCTACGCTGGGAAGTATAGTAGGATTGACTACTCCCGCTTCCAATACTTCAGCCAAGCAATCGCCTGCTCGCATTTCTCGCACAGTATAATGTCGCCCACTTCCTTCCCTTGTGGGATAGATGCGCCGCACCTCTCACATACGTAGTTCCGAGAGACTACGTTGTCCAGTAGAGCGATGGGATCCTCGTCAGTCTCGGTTGTCAACGACTCCAAGAACTCTTCTTCATGGTCGCCTAGTCTCTCCTTCTTCCTGCCGAAGTTGCAGCTGGGGCAGCCTTCTCCCCTTTTGAACTTCTTTGCCTCGATCGGCGTCATATCTCCATGGTCGACTCCGTAGGAGTCCCAAGGTTCTCCACATTTACGACAGGTGATGTCTCCCAAAAGTTCACCCCAAAAAAGGGAAGGAAGGTTTTTACTCACTCCCTAACCTTCTTTTGATACACGATTCACATAGCTTAATATTCGAGGCGTGGTGGAGAGAATGTAATGGTCTTTTCTTTCCGCAGTCTTCGCATATTCCAATATTGAAGTTTTTTCTTCTCATTTTCCATTGTTCACCCCAAAAAGAAGGGGGGAGGGCTAGTGCTTCTTCCCCACTTGGGTCAGATAGTCTTGCAGCGCGGTGAGCGGTACAGCCGTAATGTTCTCAAAGACTCTGTCTCTCCGGTTCAGTTCCTCTGGTAGGTCTTCGTCGGAGCATTCTAGGATCTCGAAGTCGGGTTCATTGGGATGCTGAGCTATGTTGCTGATTATCACTAGCCACTCTTTCACCTCTATCGTTGCCGACATGGATTCACCCCAAAAGAAGGAGAGCAGGCTTCTCTCAGACTATGTATGGAGGCCTCTGGTTGAGGTATCTTGCAACAGCGATCACCTGCGATAGGATTAGCTGTGTCTCCTCTGCGACGCAGTATGGGCAGAAGTGGGAGTCGAAGCCTACCCTGTGTTTGTCGCAATAATTCACTCTATCACCCCAGAAAGAAAAAGGGTTGGGAACCTAGGTCTTTACCTAGGCGTGTTTCTTCCTCTTAGCTGGCTTAGGGATCTTCCTTCGTAGGAATTCCCTCATCTCCTCGCAATTACGACACTCATTGCCGCCGACGTGACAGGTAGAACAGGGACTATTTTCCTCCTCGACGCTAGCGCGCCCTAGACCTGCCAAGTAGTCAAGCACCTCCCTGCTGTATGACCCCTCTCCGAGATGGAGATATATTCCTTTCCAGAGGAGAGGAGCATCTCCTGCCTTGACTTCTACCCACTCTGTTGCCAATCATTCACCCCAAAGAAAAGGAAGGAGGAGTCTAAAACTTCCTTCTAGGCTCCCAATTGAAGATGTCTTCGAGGTCTAAACCGGCCCTCTCCTCCTCTTCAAGGGCCTCCTTAGCCCTCTCCACGGCGTCATCTGCCGATGATGCCTCGACCTCAAGGGTCTTCGAGACCTGTACTTCCCACTTCACCAAGGGTACATCTTCACCCCAAAGTCTGCGTTCCCTCGCCCGTCTTCCTCGCCGCTGGAGTCGCCTCCGACGACTGGGCGCATCGGGCCCACCCTGTGCCACGTGGCACAAGGAACCCTGCAGAATATTGATTGGGGGTGCTTCTGCAGGGCATGAGGCCCGACGTAGCCGGGCTTCTGTCTAGTGTTTCTCAAGACTCGCCGGTAGTCTGTCCTACTGGCGAGCACGCCCTAATCTCTCCCGTCATCGACTTCCCCGCCAATCATCTGGGGAGAGACCTCCGCCACGACTCGTCACCTTTAGGCTGAGAGTCGGCGGAGTGCTTATCGGTTAGCTCTCTACGGGGCATCATAAGGGTGTTGAGGAGTCCCTATCTCCTCGGCGGTCCTCCCCGCAGAGAGACCTTTGAGGGCGGCTTCTCCTATGGAGTTATCTCCAGCCCACTACGCTTGTAGCGCAGAGATAGCCCTCGCCCTCTCCTCAGAGGGTTGTGAGCGATTGGGCTTCTAGAGAACTCCATTAGCCTCTAACTGCTCAGCGGAGGGGGTCTAACGGGAGTGGGCTTTCCATCCCGCCTAGAGGAGTTACCTCTAGGCTATAGGATAGAAAAAGGGGAGGAGAAGGTCTATGCTGGGACTACAGCCTTGACCTTCTTTGCCTTCTTCGCGAGTTCCATCTTCTCCTTAACGTGGTCGCTGAGGTTGAAGATGGGCTGTATCGGGTACCCTAGCTGCTTCAGGGAGTCGGGGATTATCACGTTATCGAAGAACCTGACTCCCCTGTTCAGAGGCGACATCGCTTCCCTGTATGGCTTGGAGGCTTCGCTTATCTCCTTCTTCTTCGCCTCTAGGGATGCTCTCGCCTCTGTGATGGTTGCCGCTATCTCTGCCTTGGGTTCTTTGATGAGGCTCTCGATGGACTCCGTTATCCTGCCCCGTAGGGCAGTGGCATCCTTTCTGAGTGCCTCGGTTGCGACGCTCATCTCTGCCTGCTTCACTCTCCTAGCCACAGAATAGCCATACCTCTCGGCGACTAACTGGGCGAAGGCATCGAGTAGTTGTCCTCTCTCGTCTAGGGTGGCTTCTACGGTACTCGCTGATTTCTTTGGCATATGGTCTCACCTTTGGTTGAGGAAGCTGACTCCTTTCGACCGCTCTCGCTGATTGCAGGAGGCTATTGCTCTCCCCTGCTCGCCCTGAACAAATAAACGGGTTAGAGGCTTGGATTAGCCAGCCTGAAGGCTCTCCAGAAGGACGGTATCTGACCTAGATACTTCACGGCCGTGTACTCGTCTCCAGAGATAACGCTGTCCAACCAAGTTGGGTAGCGGTGTTCCCAGTCGTCATCGCGGTGGCTTCGCCTATCGTGCTTCGCCTTCTCGACGTTGAGGAATTCTCGGTTGAGTCCGACGACTAGGTATCCGCATCGGTGGCACTTACTCAAGAATGGCATCTACTCACCCTGCTTATTTTGCGGGCTAGTAGGGGTTTAGAGAAGCCTCTGCAATCCTTTGACTGTGTTAGCTTGCTTCACCGATTTTTCGCATAGCCTCGGCTCAAGCTATGAGGTTTTCTTCGCACTCTCGCGCCTTTGCTAGCGCGCTCCTTTGGGAGGCTTTTTCAGCGCGCCTACAATAAGACCGTAAACCTCTAACCCTATCACGGTCTTATCAGTCATCGATTAGGTTAAGACTTAGTGAATCGGTCAGGTCGTGATGCGATTCTTGAGAGTGTTTCTAAGTCTTATCCTAGTCTCAATCGGGTTAAGCTCCGTGGCTTTTGTGTCACGGTCACTTTAACCCGAAAATTACAATAGCAGAATAAACCAATATGTCTTAAAGCATACACGCGTACTTAAAGCGAAATATTTTATGAAACACGCGCATATTTTTTTAACAAGATTTAAACGAAATAAGTATTTCGTACAATTGTAAAAAACGTTTTTTTACATATTTTTGTTTAAATTGTTTAAAAAGCCCCTAATGGGGGAGGATTCCAGCCCCTTTTAGGAAAAGGGGCTCAGAACGGGCTTCTCCACGATGGCCCTTTAATGCATCGGGTATATAAGTTATCCCGTCAAGGAGATCATGCTCCTGCCCGTGTTGGACTACACGAAGAGGGATGCCGGGTTATCCGCCGAGATAGAGCTGAAGGCGGAGAATCGCGGTGCAGCGATACGCAGGACGGACGTCAAGCATGAGGGCGGGGCCTAGGTGGAAAGGCGTAAACGGCGCGCGCGCTATTGAGAGTGGGACTGGAATGGACTAGAAGAGTGATGGTGATGAGGCATGGCTAGAAAATCTGCCCACGATATTGTTGGAGATGCCTATTGCGAGGTCAGCGCACTTAAGCCTACTCCAGAAGAAATACAGGCATACGCAGATTTGCTCACGAAGGAGAATAGGGATTACGGTACAGTCACGTATTCCAAATCAAAAGGTGGAGACTATTACTTTCTAAGACTACACGATACATGGCGAGGAGAGTTTGCCAAATTTGGTGGAAGAGTGCATATTGACTTAGGATATGTTGACCCAGAATATGTTGATAAATGGAATATCCCAGATACAACTCACCTGATGCTCGACAAATACACTGCACCTGAGTTCATCGAATTTATAAGAAAGAGAAGAGAATCAAACGAATAGGGTGGTGATTGATTAGATGCCTAACCCGTTTGCAATCAATCTGCACTTGGATGCCAAAGAGCGCGCGCGCTCTCCCAAGAAGATCGTCCCAGCCTCCTTCCTGGGTGGTTTCGCGGGTAGGTGGGCCTTGGTGGTTCATTATAATAGGTGTGGATCGATTACTATGCAGAAGCTTTGAGGCGGTTGTTTGGGCGGTCTTCCTTCTTTAGCAAGGATGAAATCCTTCAACTTCCCTGGATGCTGAAGTTTCTCTAGACTAACTAACTTCAACAAAGTGCATTTCTCAGCTTTAGCTTTTAAGTACAAAAGCAGTGGGGAGTCAGCATTAAAGTAAAAGTTGCACTCATTCCAACTCTTTATTACCTCATCTGCTAGCTCCTTACTTGGTTGTCGTTCGATTCTTTGGATAGACGCTTTGTGTGTTACTTGTTCCTCGACAGTGTTCCATATATAACCAGTCAAAGGAAGAATGAACTGTTCCGGGTTAGGTTGCCACTTTACGTCCCACCAAACAAATCGGCACTGAGATTGCATAATTGTATCTAACCATCTGGGATATTTCTGCCTATTATGGCTCCAGAGAATTGCCAAATCCTTTGTTTTCAGAATACTTTTCAACAGGATCTCTCCGCGCATGCCACGAACGACTGTGTCCTTCATCGGTACGTAAGAGGGCCCATGATATAAAAAGCGCGCTGCGAGCATATACTCATACACACCTAGACAGACACAGACAGAGAGAAATCGGCTCCTGACATAACTCGAAGCCATAAAGGTCAAGCTGCATCTTTGGAGGTGATAACAAACGACGGAACCGAAGAACTGTCGGACATGTGGGAGATTGAGGTACGGGTGCTTAGCCGGAGCTAGCTAGAGGCTGATGAGTAATTGTTGGCTTTCCAGTCATCTTACCTTTCTTTCTCTTTCCGATGTTATGCTGTGATGTTATGCTGTGAGCCTTGTTGGGGAGCTGACCAGGCTTTCTAATCCGCTTTTCGCTGCTGTGAGGGCGTGGACCAATAAAAACAATAATTACTCATCAAGCTCTAGCTAGCTATGTTATCTAGTTCCATTGCTTACCAGCATATTGGAAAGAGGCCGAAGAAAGCTAGCTAGGCGAAGTCACCCTAGATGGGATAAGGTTCCCCGTCTCATCAATCAATGTCCAGGACACCCTGAAGCTCCAAGAGGACTACAACCTCCGAAACTTCGTCAAAGCAAGCCTCTAACATCCATCTCCAAAGGCGGAAAGACAAAGAATGATCGATAAACTCTTCATCTCACTCTACGATGTTGCAAGATCTGGAGAAAAGCTCTCAACGAAGGACGCTGTCAGAGATGGACACGCCTTCGAAGACATCGCTACCCATAGAGTCTACGAACTCTCCAGAGAGCTAGGCCTAAAGCCCAACCCGCAAAGGCACACCCTGAACCTAGCAACCGTATCTGGCAACCACTATCAATTCGACGTCTCTTTTACCCTAGAAAAAGTAGTCTACATCATAGAATGCAAGAAGAGGAAACTGACCTCCTCCGAGCACATCTACTACTTCAACGCGAAGCTACTCGACCACCAACTAGCGACGAAAGCAGCAGACACCTCTCAGATCCGCGGCATCTTCCTTTCATCGGCTCAGGTCGAAGATGGCGCCAAGGCCTACGCAATAGCCTACGGCATCATCGTAATCGACCCTGAATCACCATCCATTGAACAGATGATAGCCACAACCCGTGAAGGCTCACCTCTCCACGATGAACTCTCAAGGCTCCGAGACAAAATAAACGATAACAGAATCTGCTTCCAGTCTACTCAGGGCTCTGAAACCGCTCCTAAAACCCTTCTCCAACAGTACAAGTTCCTACTGAACAGATGGAGGAGATATCATGGATAGACAGTATTCGCGAGTTCCCCGCGTAACCCGTTTAGAGTATCTCATCGATCTACTCAAAGGAGTCGAGAAAGGATACGACCGACAGAGACTCGAACAGGTTCTCAGTGAGAGGAAGACATGGTTTGAAGCCCAGAAGTACCAAGCCCTCGGACGAGGACGCCCCTTCATGAAGGCACTTAGGGGAGCCAGAAACCTACTGGCAGACTCCATCAAAATGGCGACTCAGATGGGTTACGCTGAATACAATTCAGTCCTACGCCTTACCGAAGAAGGCCAGCGGTTTCTCTTCTCCGACGGAGAGGAACAAAACAACTCCTTTGCCAGCAAATTTCTCAACATCTATTACGTAGCCTCCGAACTTCTAGTCGTCCTTCTCCGGCAGCCCGACGAGGAGCTGGAAGTCCCTGATACAAGTCACTTAGAGGATACATCGGCGTTCCAGGAAACGCTAACACAGCATAGAATCAAAACTGACGTCTTTACCTTCAAGACGATACGAGACATCCTATCACAACTTGGCATAGTGAACTGGTTCAAGCTGCGACGTGATGGGTTCCCCTACATGAAAGTTTACCCAACGTCCTTCATCACAGATAATAGAGCCAAGCCAGGCACCATTTCTTTCACCTATTTGGATACAAACTATTGCATTGAAAAGCGACGAGCTGATCAAGAAAGTCTTACCAAAGCTATCTGGACCGAATACATGGCAGTAACCAAAGACATTCCTCTCAGACCTGCCTTCTATTCCAACCTACGGGAGAGAGTATGCTATAAACTCAGAATAAGCGATAAGGAGTTCGATTCGTCAATAAGGATGCTGATGAACATCTCAAACGCCCCCTTCAGAGTAATCTGGTCCTCAGGGACACTTCCTTATAGCCGAGATTCAGCTGGTCTAATAAAGAGCCTTCCCCCGAAATCAGAGCAAGGGCAGTACATGATCTACCTCAAGATAGCTAAGAGGTAGCAACAATGGACTACAAACCGTACTACTTAACGGAGAACCCATTCCCCGAACTAGCCGTGGTCAAAACGGACTCACCGGACATTCGACTGAACGGCACAATCTTTCTCGAAGAAATCTTCGAAAAAGAGATAGAATCACTAAGACAGAAATTAGACTCAGGAATCAGTCTCATCTATCTAACCGGCTTACAGTTTGAGAGAGGAGTAGGCAAGTCAGCGGTCCTCGTACATGAATGGCGGAGACTCAGGAACACCCCGCAGACAGTTTGTATCTATGTGAGATGCACGGAATCCACACCAAACAATAGACCATCCGGAATTTGTGCATCGATAGCTGCGGAAATGCACAACCAGGGCTACTTGTGGCAAGCCTTCAGACATCATCTGATGGCCTACGCTGAGGAGGAGGGCAGAGGTGGGCTAACGAGAAGCTCTCTTGAAACAATGTTCAATGTTATCAAAGGCCCAGTAGACACACTGCCCCTGACACTCTATAGCCATGTAGCAAACCCGGAAGGAATAGCCAGAAACTTCACAGAATGGTTATCTGAAAAAGTGAAAACCGAGGGTTCAGCTCCACGACTCTTTGCCACCTGCTATCTAACTCGTCCAAACACCTTCCCGGAGAATTTTGCCCGCATCAGAACCGAGGACAGAATCACCATGTATGAGAACATTCTTAGGATAACTTCCTCAGCTGGGTTTACTAGACACTACTTCTTCCTAGACCAGATGGAGGATACCATAATGGCAACCCCCACAGGCAGAATGGGGGAGTTCAGCCTAGGTATGCGGCGGATCCTTGAGGCCAGCATCAACAAGGCCACGATAGTGGTAACCCTTCACCCCGACTCCGAGCTAAAGCTAAACACATCAGCTGCCCAACATCTACAGAACTTGGCGCCGCTTGACGAAAGACACACAGTAGACCTGACGACGCTTGATCGAAGAAGCGAGAAAACCGTTTCACTAGTAGCCGAGTACATGAAGCACTTCAGACAGGGTGAATCTCCCACACCCACCTACCCTCTCGACCATGAAGCAATACGTTACTTGTGCTACCTAAAGGACGGAAACATCCGATTGATTCTCCAACAGCTACACCAATGTTTGAAATTGGGTGTGACTGACGGATATCCCGTAATAGATCTCAACTACATCCTACGACATCATGGCGAAACCATGGGGTCGGAGTTAAATACGACAAAGTACGAGGAATTCAAGGGAAGTAGCCAGAATTGAGTGTATACGAAAAGCTGTACGAGGAGCTGGCGGAGAGACTCCCTAATAGCGAAGATAGAGAGATGCTCAAGGGCCTAATCGAAGCTCTACGCAAAGGCGGAAAAGAGGCGGTTCAAGAGGAAATTGGCAAGCTCATCACCAAGCTGGCGGGGGAAACATAGATGCCCTTTTCAATTGTGAGAATTTCGGCAGAAGGCATAAGAGGCATCAACACGAGATTAGAACGCGACCTTACGAAGGGACTGAATCTTCTCTCTGGCCCCAACGGCGTCGGAAAGAGTAGCATCCTCCAGTCCATAGAATGGTGCCTCACAGGAAGACTACCCTACCTTCGAGGACCCGACTTCAGGCATGAAGACGCCATAGTCAACCTCTTTCACCCAAAGAAGACGGCCAAGGTCTCCCTCGTACTAGACGACGGAAAGGAAACGGTGACCGTAACTCGAACGAGAAAGATGACCCGATCCACCACAGCGGGCTCCTCCCAACTAGAGGTACAATACGAAGGCCGGACCATTAGAGGCGATGAAGCCCAAGAGAAAGTAAACCAGATCATTGGCCTAGGCCTCGAAGACTTCCCCAGAACCCTCTATCTCCATCAAGAAGCAATCAGGGAATTTATCTCAGAGGATCCCAAGGAACGGAGCCGAGCCATCGACAAACTCCTCGGCATGGCCGAACTCCGTGATCTGTCTGAGGCACTTGATGTCAAACGTAAGATCACCCTAACAGTCGGGGGGCTCGAGAAACGTGTCGAAGCCTTGAAGCGTGATAAGGTACAGTTTGCCGTCAGCATGCGCCAGAGACTAGAAGAAAGGAAAAAGAAACTCCAAGAGAAGGGATTCCAAGACCAGCAACTATCTCTCATGAATGTAGTGAGCGAGATAGAAGCTCTTCAGAGAGACGTAGTAGGCGCGGCCGAGAAGATGGGTGCAACCCCGCCCAAACTCAGGCCAACCGAGCCGATTCTTACATCTGTCGAAGAGTCCGCTGGCGAGCTAGAAAGGACGATACGATCCCTTGATCGATTCAGAATCAATGCCCTTCAGAATACCGAGGAGAGAAGGCTTCAGATAGAGAATGCCCTTCAACAGATCGATGAGTCTAGAAGGGCTCTAGAAGCATTCGGGGAGGCCACAGTCGATTCCCTGAGCCAGGAGGAGAAACGCATCAGCAAGGAAATGTCAGACCTCAAAGGGGATTTTGAAAAATTCCAAGCCATGGCCACCGAAGGTTCAGCGCTCCGCGTCCGACTAGACTCGCTTGGCATGGAAATATCTCAGCTAGAGCTGAAGGCCAAACAAATAGAGTCGGAACACGGGGACGAAAAGAGAATCCAGAAAACCCTGGAGGATGGGGACAACAGGCTCAAGAGTATCCGCCAGCGCATCGCACAATCAACAACCTATGACCAACTGGCGACTTTGGCAATACAGTATATCTCGGAAACCAAGGAGAATAGTTGCCCCGTCTGCGCCCAACCCATTAATCACTCGCAGGTGGTTGAGAGGCTGGCAACACAGGTCAAGGTCTCCGTAGCAAAGGAGATGCAAGAACTGAGAGAGAAGGAGAAAACCATCGCACAGGAGATCAAAGACCTCCAGAGAGTTCTCGAAGACTATCAAAGAATGATTTTGAGAATTTCCGCTCTAAAGGAGAATGCCCAGAAGGCCCGACTTGAAGCTGAGACGAGGATTGGCGTAGCCCTAGGCGAGGATCTAGCAGCTAGGATAGACGAAGCAAAGCAGAGGCTAGCCGACCTCACTAAAGCAATGGATGGGAAACGCCAAGCCCTCAACGAGGTCAGACAAAAACGTGAGGCCTTGGTCGCTTCGACCTCAAAGCTCGCGGCTTCGGAGAAGTCACTCCAGACACTTCTCAAGACGCTGGCCACTGGAACAGACTTACTCGAAGTCGCAAAGGTTGAACTGCAAGGGATAGAGAAGGCTAAGGTAGAGTACAGGGACATAACTGCCTTGGACGCTCTTACAGGACGGCACTCGCGAATAACGGAAGTAGTTGCCTTCCTGAAGGATGAAGACGAAGTCAAGGAAATAGAAGCAGAGTTACCCTATGTAACTCAGTTGATAGGAGACCTAGGAGCGAGAATACAGAGCCTCCGAAACCTAGACGGCTCCCTCTCAGCTCTTCGTCAAGTCATCTCACAGTACGAAAAGGAGGCGGTTACCGCAACGCTATCGTCCCTCGAAGAGTTGCTGAACCGCTACTACCGTGCAATCCTCGGACACCCCTATTTCCAGACGTTGAGAATCCAGATCGAGAGCGAAGAGCCCTTACTCTACTCCATCAGGGCCTCAGGACGCGAGGATAGCACTTACATACCGACTCGGTTCAGCAACGCCCAGATGAACGTGGCAGCGCTCGCCCTCTTCCTTTCTAACTACTCGAAAATGGCCGGGGGACTAAGTTGCGCAATCATGGACGATCCGAGCCAAAGCATGGACACAGAGCACAAAAAGGCCTTGGCCTCTACAATCAGAGAATTAGCGGAGACCAATCAACTCATAATCGCCACCCAAGACGCGGAACTCGAAACAGCGTTGAGAAAGAATGTGCCCACCCTCCAACTGATAGCCCTTAAGGGGTGGGACCCGAACGGCCCAATCCTCAACCAAACATAGGGTCGCAGATGGACCAAACCTTACTCCGCCTGAGAAGCGAGCACCTTCTTCTCAAGGAGAGGCTCCAGAAAGTCCAATCCCACCTAGCCAAGACCAACAGTAAACTGGAACAACTTTCAACTTGGTTCCGGGCAACTGAAATGAATGAGCCACTCCCAGACGAGGCATATGCCGAGCTCAAAGTACCAAAGCAGGAGACTTGGCAAGCGAAGAGGCTTCTCAGGCTCAAGCTCGACGGGGCTATTGAGCGAGTTGAATCCGAGAAGAACAAGCTGGAGATCGAAATAGTGAACCTAAGGCAGAACCTCGATGCTTTGACTGTCTGCCCCAACTGCCATGGTACAGGAACCATCACGCGACTGATGGAATATGAGCGACTCGAAGGCGGGCAGATAGTTCCAAAGTTTGAGTATGTCTTCTGTGAACTATGCTCTGGCAAAGGAAAACTCTCTCTGTAGACCAATCGATGCCATGTAGCGTTCTCTTCTCCACAATCCTTAACGTCTCTGGAGCGTGCGTAGCCCACACAAGATAATTGATTGGCAAACTCGAAGAAAGAGAACTTTGCCACTTGCAGGTGCGCCTAGGTTTGTTCCATAAGCTTATTAACGCAACAAGACAGCCCAACATCTGGTTAGGATGCTTCCAGAAGAGCGCGCGCGTGAGCTAAAAATCAGAGATAAATTGCATGGATATGTCAATCCCAGGAATTTAGCAACATCCATGCGCGCTATCAGATCAATCCCCCGAGGCGAAACAGGCGGAGATCGACCGCGTCACCTAGCTAGCTTTGTGGTCATACGATCCAACTCAACCATCTTATCTATCATATGCGCCAAGACATCGGGGTTGACTGCTTTACTAAACAGGTAGGCTTGGATCATCTTCTCAAATCGAAGTCTCACATCCATGTGCTTGACGAGCATCTCTGTTTGGGCCTCTATGTTCCTGACGTATTTTTGTGCCTTATCCCTCTCGGCTATCGCTTTATCTCTTTCAGCTTCAGCCTTGCTGATACGGTCTGACTCATAATTTTCCAATATTTTAAAGCCGAACTCCTCAGATCTCTCTAAAATCTCTATGAAATTCTCTGATAATGCGGCCTTACGGAAATCCTCTATGCTCATCCCGAACTCGTTTAAGTTGGCGCTTGCTCCAGTTAAAGCCCAGATATATTCTCGATAATGGATCATGTACTCAACAAATTTTTCTATGGTCCACCCCTTGGATCTGATTTCCCCCAGAGTTTTGAAAAGGTTTTTTCCTTCCTCTGGAGCAACTTGGCTCATGTTTCTATAATATTCAGCAATGAACTCAGGAATCTTTTCGATAGGCCAGTGCATATCGTTAGTCATCTTTTCAAGGAAGGATGTGACTTCCCTGAGTTTCGTGAATCTCAAGTCCTCAATATTGATCATCGTGGTCAGAAGCCATGGAGTCTCCAGTCCCTTTTCATGGGCCTCATCTATGAAGTTGAGAATCCTCCTGGAATCGGCTATGTTGATCCCCCGTTTCCTGAAACTTGTATCCCGTTCCAATAGCTGATCGAGGATAATCAGAGGGTCCTTACCACTCTCTAAATGACTAATGCCCAGAAGCCTTCTCGTTATTTCCTTCGTCAAAGTAATACTTGAAGGCACACTCTCAACATCTTCAACTCTCGAATGTTTTTCCTTCCTACTTGCCCTGGCCTTCTTAGTCTGGTTGAACATCCTCTGATCGACTGGGATCCCAGCTTGTTTCCAAGCATTAGCTACACTACCAAACTCCTCGTAGAACTTGTTCTTAGACACACCCCCCTCTTTGATTATCACCTTAGAAGAAGGTTGGTTACCCCTTGTCTCATAGTATTTCTTGATGAAATCAAGAATCTCCTTCTTCGTTTCCGCATCCAAGGTTATCTACACTCACGCGGATTGGTTTGGGTTCGCAAACAGTCCAAACAGTCCTGGCAGTCCCATCAGTCCTGGGAATGTCGAGCACCTCTACCCCCCCATCATGGGGAGAAGGGCCATATATATGGGCTTCCTAGGTTACAGAGCTCATTGGGGTAGTGGATATTCCTATTCCATATGCCTCAGTCTTAGATGGGCCTCCCCTTATGAGGACCCCCCAGAGGTATCCCTCACTCACGCTTCAACGACCCTCACCTTAGTGCGCGACTTTTGTTGGTTTCACTGACTATTATGGTCCCCACCACCGGTGCTAGGGGGCCGGCTATGCCAAGGATCGTGTGTACCTCCGGCCAGTACTCCCCGTACCACGTTCCCAGAAGCTCCACCTTTTCCTCCCAAGACAGCTCTGGCGAAAGCAGGATCTGCGAGGGTCTAAACCAGCCTGCAAACCATTTGTTAAAAGGAACCATGCTGACAGCGAAGTCGCTCTCGGCAGACCTCATTTCTTCAAGCAAAACTTCGCTTGGCGATGGATCCTTAATCTCCGTGACCGTGACCACGCTTCTCTTCTCTGAGAGGATTCGCAGCTGCCTCCCCGTCTTGACGGCCTCCAATCCAAAGTGACGGACGCATTCCTCTCTGTCGATTCCGCTCCCTGAGGCTTCAATAAGCCTGAATAAACGGTGACCAAGGTCGGTCAGCTCGTTGCTCTCCGTGGCCACACCTGCTTCCCTAAGCCTATGGAGTGGATAGTAGACGCTTGAGTCGCCGACGCGGAGTCTTCTTGCGATTGCGTAGATGCTCAGTCCCGGGCTTTCTGCTAGGAGTTTGATCATAGACTTGACGTGCACGTACAATAGCCTGTCACCACCTTTCAAATTTGAAAGAAGCTACTTAAAACATATGTGCCCACCTATGAGCGGTTAATTTGATTTGCCGAGAATCTACGAGACGCTAAGGAAGATCCGCAGAGTGAAAACGTCACGAGGAGACTCCTACGAGTACCTTGTCAACATTCCTCGGGAATGGGTTGAGGCTGTGGCCCGAGAGCTAAAAATCGACTTGACAGAGGCGGAGAAGAAGATCGCCCTTTACCTCCAGATACGATACGACGGAAATCTCGAGATGGAACCAAAAACGATCCAGACGGAAGGGGAAAGTGACCCTCCAAAATGACATTAATTAATGGGGGCGTTGGCCACCCAAAGCCGAGCGCGCGCCAACGAACTGAAGGCTAGGAGGAGGGGAACTAGCATGGACAACTCCACGCTCCCGGGTTGCATAGGCTACCACGGGGTTCCGTTCCCTCTTGGACGAATGGTAACCCTCTGTACGCCTATAGAGGGGGCGGATGTGGCTCCAAACCAGCCCGGCTGTAGGATCGACGGTCGAAAGGGGTTTAGAACACGCCATCTAAGGAGGAGACATACATGTCGTCAAAGGGCCTGACTCTAGAGGATCTCTTGGGCAAAAGGGAAACTGCAGAGGTTCTGTCGGCTCGCATGGGACGTTTGGAGAATCGGGAATGCCTCATCGTGACAGCGAAAGTGCAAGACCAGGAATGTCGTTATGGGATTTTGCCCAACGTGTTAGACAAGGTGTTGAGCGCTGGATCCAAAACCGAAGATGGGAAGATTCTATTGCAGCTGCCGCCGCCTGCTGTGGATCGTTCAATCACTTGGATTAACGCATACTGAGGGCTGACAGCCCATCCCCATCCCCATTTTTTTTCACGGTTCATCTGGACTGGGAGGCTAGACGTTGAAACTCCAATTAAGTGATCTGTTAGAACTGGAAGATAAGGCTTTTGGTATTGAATTTCGACTTGATGAGGTCGAAGAAGCGAACCTGCGACATTTAGGAGACAGGCTGAAAAAATGCAGTGAGGTTTTGAAGCCGTTTCTCCACAAGTCAACTTCAGGGTTAAAACTGTTGTTGTTCGACGTTGAGACAAACGACGCTGACCGTGATGATGTGCGACTTGTAGGTGTATTAACGTATCCAGACCTAAAAATATTCCATTACGATCATCGAGTATCGAAAATTGAACTGGAAACGTTGGCTGAAGGGGCGTCAGTTGTAATCTTTGCAGCGTTTAATGCGAGGTTCGACCTACCGCGAATATTTGACGATTCAGCAGCACCCCTTTTGTTGAGACGTACAACGAAGATTGGACAGCAACAAAGCGCGTATGTGATTTATCGGGGCAATAGAGGAGAAATAGGTTACAGTCTTGACATAATGAGGCTCGCCCATAACTTACTAGACGAGCAGAAGTGGTCTTTATGGGATCAAACACGGTCTAATACGCACTTTAGAAAATTGGAGACCGAGGATTATTTACACCTGCGATACAACGCGTATGATTTACTGTCGGAATTTGAGTTATTAGTGCGAACAGCGGAAGAGGCCTTGAAATTTTTGCAGGAGCTGAACTTCTCAAGCGCTGCGATCATAGATTTTATTCTGCGACAATTCAGGTTCGAGCCAATCGAGAGTCACATGGCGATGCTGAAGCTGTTTGAGGTGGGAAGTAGGTTGGCAAAGGCCCTTGTAGCGCCGTATGCCCGTTTCCCGTCCCTGCCAGCAGTGTACATGGGCGGTCGCGTGAAGGCGTGGAAGGCGGGCCATTTCTCGAAGTTTGCTTTTTTGGACATAAACTCTCAGTATCCTGCCATTATGAGCCGTCTTTCCCCCCATACGATGAGGTTGGTGCGGGGCGACGAGGCGGTGGCATTGGCTAGGTATGCCGTACAGCTGATTAGGGAAACGGATCCCGTCGAAGCGCTTTATCAGTTGTACGTCGAGCAACGTAGTCCAGCGCTTCTGCTCAGCTCCTGGATCCTCGTCCATTTTGAAGAGGATAGTCTCTGGAAGGTTGAAGTTCTGAAGGAGAAGGGTAAGAAATCAGAGAAACTAAGCCCATACACTTTGGTTTACAGGAATAGGAGAGAAGAGCAGACTAGGGTTGAGGGGCCGGTCCGGTTCAAGGCGGGCGAGCTCTATAATTTCCCCCTATATTTTATTTTCCTGCAGTCCAAAGAGCAATTGAAACGTATCCGGATTCAGGACGCCGCCGGCTTAGCTGTAGACAAAGATCCTGAGTGGACGGCCTTTTGGGAAAGATTGTACAGCCTAAGGAAGGAGCATCCTGCACTGTCGACCTCGCTCAAGATCGTGCTTAACGCTGTGACAGGATTGCTTGGAGATGTTGATCAGCCCAACAACAATTTGATCATCGGTAGCCACGTGACCGCGTATTCTCGTGTAGTCTCTCATAGAGTCGAAGCGGAACTGGGCGACGCTATGCTTTATCATGACACCGACGGGTATGCTGTTGAGACAGAAGAGGAGACTCGTCTACGCTCTCTATTGGACAAGCTATCGCCCTGGGGATGCAAGAAGGAGTATGATGGAGCGGCTGAACTCGTCGTTATGAGGACTAAGCGTTATGCTATACGGATGCCGGATGGTATCTGGATAACCAAGGGGACAGAGCGGGCAGGTTTCGGCAGGGAGAAGAACCGAATACTGTCGTTCTTGAAGGGTACGGAGCGGCGCCCGGAGGATGACATCCGCCAAGTTACCAAGGAAAAAAGGACTCCGCAGATCCCGGCGGTTCGAGACCTTCTAAAAGGCGCGGAATCGGGAGAATGGTGCCACTACTTCAGTTACCCCTTACCGCAGGGGGCTCGGCTTCGCGAAAAGGAAACGGCCTGGTACTACGCGTTAGAGGCGTTCTTCGCTGAGTTAGAGTCGGGGGGTAGCGGGGAAAGTCTGGAATATAGCATTAACAGTTGCATTCGACGGATAGCATCCTGGGTAGGCTTTATGAAAAAACCCTCAAAGAAGGTCGCTAAAAGTCTCTGGTGCCTGGAATTGTTCGAGTACTTGAGGGCTTACGGATATGCTTCCCGAGCGGACATCTACAATCTGGTACGGCGTAAGGTCGGTATCGATCTCGAAGCGGTCTCCGCCAGCATGATGGTAGATGAGTATGAAGCACGCGAGGAACGTGTCATCTTAAACTATGCGGGGGAAGAGGCAAAAGTCGTATACGCTATCACAAAGTCCCGACGTATCTACTTCGCCTGCAAACTGAAGGATCCGCTTATAGATTTAGCTCGAAAGCTCACTCCGCTGTCCCCGGCTAATTTACGGTTCCAATCGAGTACCGTTGAGGAAGGTATTCCCGCCAAGGTTTTCGCGCCTCTGTTAGGGAAGCCCGATACGACGTGCCTAGAGGCCCAAATCAGCCTAGCCTCGTTGCTCCATATACCAGTCGAGACGGGGGAAAAAATGAGGTGGCTCTCCAGAACCATCGGCGCTATGGGGCTCAGCGACAATTACGGTGTCAAACTCGCTGTGGAGACGCTGAGAGTGCAGAAGGGGGAGTTGAGCGAATCAGATCCATATCTGGTGGAGTTGCCTAGAAGAGGCAGGAAACGATCACCTTTTGCCCAGAGGCGTTTTTACCTGATTCAAAGTTTTCCCTACAAAGTCAGGTACCACATAGGCGGAGACGCCGTCACAGGGGCGCAGTTCGCTCATCGAAAGTTCATCTTATACGAGCGGCCGGGGTGGTTGCCAAGATCCCTAGTGGAGATCATATCGACCTTCTTAGCGGATATCAAGCTCTTGGACGCCCGCCTTAATCAGGCGTTTCAATCTGTTGTCCAGAAGTCAGGTAACATACTCTTGCGATGGGTCGGTCAAGACGCGAAGCTGCAAGTAGTCCCTTACGCCCGCTACATAAGATTTGATCTGGCCTATGACATGCCCCGCTGTCGCATAGGCGAACTCATTGAGGAGTTTGAGGATATCTGTGAGCGCAACGAATACGACTACCGGAAGGGGTTGGGCTTTATCGGCTTAAACGGCAGGACGCTGACGAATAGCAGATACTTTGTTCCGGGTAACGTGGTGCTGTACGACCGAAACAGACGATTCAGCCTGAAGGCTAACGGCTTTCTCAGGAAGTATCGACCCTTTGTCGAGTCCTGGCCAAACGACGGCCTCGGGAGGCTCGAGATCCAGGCCTTCGCTCATAGAAGTAACAATCGCAAGGCCAACCCGTTCGCGTCGCTCCTCAACGTCTTAGAAATGTTCAAGTTGCGCGCGCCCGAGGTCTTCCGATTCATAGAGAAGTGCCTGTCTGTCATAACTAATATGTTGCGTGACCTGCCTGAAAGGTCAGGTTTTGGTGGCGCAGAAGGGCTCTCCTCCCCTCAAGAACAATCAAATCCAGTCGATTCGGGGTTAATTGGGTCGTATGGGGTGTTGGCGGGGCTGGGTTTAGGGCCTCCTGACCCGGGTGGAGGGGGCCTTCGCTAGTGGGCCTAGGCTTCTACCTGCCCGACTGCCCTATAGCGCATAGGAGGCCTGAGTTGTGATAGAGGTGTCCCGGGGCTGGCCGGCTGGCGGCCTCCGAGTCTCTTGCAGCCCCGTCGAGTACCTCGGCAGGGACGAGTTCAAGACTTGGCTGAAAACATGCCGTAAACGGTTCATGAACCTGACGTCTAAGTGGGTCATGGAGAGGGCTTTCATCGATGAGGCCGAGGCGCGAAGGTTCGCAGCTTCTTTGGCCTACCTTCTGGACGAGCCCCTGTTCCTGTGCCTGGGAGTCATGACTCCATGCAGAGTCCCTGAGGTGGTTGAGCGGTGACGGCTGATAGGGACGTACGCCCCTTCTCCCAAGAGCTGGTCAGGATCCGGCGGGAGCGCAAGGCCGTCGAGAAGGCCCTGGACCTCATGCCCCTGAAGGGGAGCGTGGTCATGGAGCCCGTCAGCTGCAACAAGCCGAGCTGCCACAGGTGCCCCCACGGACCCTACGCCTATCTCCACTACTGGGACTCCGAGAAGGGGGACGTCAGGCGGAAGTATTTGGGCCGCCTGGTCGCTGAGTACTTGGGCAAGAGTCGGAGCGACCTGACGCGGCGGCTAGAGGAACTCTTGGTGAAGGAGAGGAGAATCTTGGGACAAGCACATGATGAAACCCTCTTGTCCCAAGAAAGACAAACCTTGGGGAGTGGACATCCGAGGTGAGGAAGGAGTCCCTCGTCCGTATCAGGTACAGGGATCACGTCTTCTACCATCGAAGCGACCCCGTGGCCATATCGCCTCAGACGAGGGAGACTATCGGCTGGCTCGTCTACGAGGGGCCCGACTACGTGATCATAAGCTGGGACAGGGACGCCGGGCCGCCGACCCTGAAGGGCGGTGACCCGAAGGCGACGGGCCTAGTCATCCTGCGAAGCAATATCTTGGAGAGGAGGGAGATTGGCTAGCTCACTCGGCCTTACGGATCACGAGACTTTGGTCTTGGACGTGCATCTCGATCGTGTCCCCCGACTTGAAGGGGAAAGAGCTGTCTCTAGCCAGCTCCGTAGGAACGTAGATGAAGAACTTGTCATAGGTTCTCCCCCCGGTCCTCGTTGGGCGGTTCATGAACTTGCCCTTTCCTTGGAGCACCATCGCGCTATTCCTGTTTGTGGACACAGCCTTGGTACTCATATTCCGTTCCGAGCTACCCATGGGTTTACCATTATGGTAGCACAATCCTTAAGTAGTTTGTGCCTAGATATTGGTATACCAAAAGGAGGTCGAAGAGATGATTTGGATCTCACAGAACCGTTGAAGCCAAGCCGATTCCCAAGGCACCCAGATCTACGCCTAGGGTGCAGAAGGCTGGGGGAAGGGGGTGAGGTGGGATGAAGACCTTCACCCTCAAGGGATTCCTGGTCCTGCTCCTAGCATGTACCGCCATAGCGGGCGTATCGGCCCTCGGCTTCTACCTCAGCAACATCTACCAGCACAGCGTCACCGTCACCTATGCGGCCGCCGGGTCCTACGGTATCGCCTTGGCCGTGGTGGTATCATGATGGACTTAGAGGTCGAGGAAGCCCGCTGGAGCGTCGTCAGCGGCATGCTCACCGAGTATCCCGAGCTGCGGGGACGGGCCCTACTCCTGATCCTGGGCCTCAGGGATGAGCTGGGAGCCGACGCTCGGAACATCGTCATAGAGGCCTTCAAGCCGGTGCACGAGGTTGTCGCCAAGGCCCTGCAGGAGGTCGGCGACGCCGGCCTGATCGGGGAGGCCCTGTTCAGCAGCGAGAGGGGCTACCTCCTCGTCCAACTAACTCCAGCACAGGAACGGGAGGTTGCTATCTAAGTTGGTGCAAAGCCTCAACCAGGACGGGGTTAAACCGGTGACCCAGCAGCTGGAGACCGTGCAGATAACCCATGGCCCCGTGAGGAGGAGACTTCAAACGCCCGTCGAGGTCACGGTACCGGCGGCGCAGAGTCCAATCGAGGAGGCTGTACAACGCTACATCATCAAGTCCCTATCTGAGGAACAGCCGCGCCTCATCCCCTTCGCCCTCCACAACCAAACCGTCAAGGAGATGGCGAGGCAACTGCAGCGCTACGCCTCTGGGAGCACAGGGACGCTCTACCTCTACACCAGGTGCCTACACCGCTATTGCTCGTGGATCAACCGCACCCCAGACCAGCTCATAGCCGAGTGCAGGGATCCTGAAGGTGACCCAGACCCCAAGGCCCAAGCGAGGCATGTGCGGCAGCTGGAAGAATTCATCGATTGCCTCCAAGGGGAGGGCTTGGCGCCCCAGACGATCCTCAACCACGTCAAAGGGGTGAAGGCCCTCTACAGGACCAACGGCCTATCCCTTGAGCTTCCCCAGCGGCTTCCCTCACGTCTGGTCAGCAAGGGGAGGACTCCCACATCCGATGACCTGCAGCGTCTGGTCGACCTCGCGGACCTGAGGGGAAAGGTCGTCGTCTCAATGCTCGCCCTCGGGGGCTTCAGGGAGGGAACCCTCTGCAGGCTCCGCTATTATCACGTCAGGGAGGATCTTGAAGCCGGAGTAGTCCCGATTCACATCCACGTGGAGGCCGAGATCACCAAGGGCAAATACCACGACTACGACACCTTCCTGGGCCGGGAGGCCGTCGACTACCTCAAGGCTTACCTCGACCTACGCCGCCACGGGAGCGCAAGCGGCCACATCCCACCCGAGACCATGACCGACGAGTCGCCACTGATAAGGGACGCATGTTCCAGAAAGCCTAGACCCATAAGCCCAGTCCAAGTATACAAGACCATCCATGACCTGTTCTACAGGGCCGGGATGCTGGGCCCCAAGAAGGGACGTCTCTACTCCGTGCGACCACACAGCCTGCGCAAGTACTTCCGCACCCAACTCACCGCCTTAGGCGTCCCAGTTGACTACATCGAGTACATGATGGGGCACACAATATCGACCTACCACGACATGGAGATGAAAGGCATAGACTTCCTGCGAAACATCTACGCCGCCTCAGGCCTGAGCATAAGGCCAAGGACGCAGCTGGGGAAGATGGAGGCCCTCAAGGAGATCATAAGGGCCTGGGGCATGAACCCGGAGCAGATCCTGACCAGGGAAGCCCTCTCACAGCCGCATAGAGCCCACGCAGACCCAACCAGCACCGAAGAAGACCACTTGAAAGCCCTGAGCAACGCCCTCAGAGACATGATGAGGAAGGAGCTACTTGACAGCAGGAACATCTCCCAATAGGTTTCTATTCGCCCCTAGGCAGCCAGAACATACGAGTTCGGATGTAGTTCCGCTCAGCCCTAAGGATGTCTAGGTAGAGGTCGTCCTCAGTCTTATGGAATCTCTGAAGTAGACGTGAGGCAGTGGTCGGGCCGACTCCTCTTCCCGCCATGACTAGAAGCGCCTTCTTCCCATAGGTCTGGACGAGGTTGGCGCTCAACCACGCCGTCTCCAAGAGCTTCTCCTCTTCAGGGCTCATCTTCTGTCTGGAGAGCCTCTTCCTCACAGCGGATATCAGGTTCTCATCGCCCCTATAGGTCGTCGCGACTAGGCCTGACCTGCATCTGGGACATCGTATCTTCTCAGGAAGGGTTCGGATGCTGCGAACCGCGTTGTAGTCGCCCTTGAAGAGGCAGACGAGGCGGATTTGGCTTGTATTGAGCCTCTCCTTAACCACATCCATTATTGCCTGAGTAGGCACGACTGGGCGGAGAACGTCTTGAGGCGCGATCCTGTCTAGGATGGGCAGAGTCAGGGGCGAGTAGTCCAGCCCCCTCTCGACGGTCACAACCTCTATCTCACCCCTCTGAATCATCCCTAGAACCCTCTTGGCGTTCTCCACATCCATCTTCTCGACATGGATCTCTCTGAGAGCCTCCTTGTAGACCGGCGTCCCTTCCAAGGCGTAGGCCAGTATCCTGCCGCGACTAGAGGTGAACTCCGCGTCGCGCTCTACGATGCCGAAGCGTCTGGCCACATTCCAGAGGCCCCAGGCCAAGAGGGACGTATCGCTCAGAGCGGCTTCGAGGAGGTGGTCGAGTTCTTCGGGTCTTAGGGCGACCAAGTCCTTCCTGAGAACCTCTGGGTCTATGTAGATTGGGGTTACGAAGGCGATCCTGTAGGGGTCCGACTGGGTTCCGACGTTAACTCCGAAGCGGCTGCTCAAGAGGGCGGCCAACGCCTTCCCCAGAGCCTCATTGACGAGGTTCCCAAAGCATCCGTGGATGATAGCATAGTTCTCATAGCACTCGACGACAACTCTACTCTCCGTCGGTAGAGGGTAGCTGCCCTCTAGTTGGCGATGAATCAGGTCGACCACCTTCTGCGCGGCCTCTGAGGTGAGGCGGTAAGGGGCTAAAGGTTGGGCAGCGTCTCCTCCAGCCTTGAGCTTCTCCCCTATCTCCCTGCGGATTTGGCCGACGCGCTGGGCGACATCGAAGGGGACGGGGATGAGTTCTCCCTCCCACGCTGGGATGGCGCCGAAGGTTTGGGATACTGGTTCTACTTGGACAAGGTCTTCCTCATCGTCGATGGCTAGGATTCGCCACGTCTGACCATGTATCACGAACTCTTGTCCAGGTCTGCCGTTTCTGGCGATGAACTCTTGGTCGAGGGTGCCTATCTTACGCCTATTCAAGAAGTCGACGACATCGTAGTGCTTCACATCCGTTATCATCGAGAGGTTCTCGTAGTAGTATTGGAAGATGTTTGGGTAGCGTCTCCGGATCATCTCCTCCTCGAACCAGATGATTCGTCTGCGTTCAAGCTGTTTGGCGACCTCGGCTACATCGTTCTCGGGTAGGTTTCTGAAGAGCCACGCCCTCCTGACTATCCGAACCACATCCTCGACACTGACTCTCCCCCATTCTAAGGCTAGGCCTGCAATCTGATGGGCTAGTACGTCCAACGGGTTGTTGTGGACAGCCGTCTCCTCAAGGAACCGCTCCTCAACGAACTTCGCTATGACAGCTGACTCAAGGACATCATCCGGCCAGGAGGTGAGGATCGTGCCTAGGGACTTACCTCCGACCATGTGGCCGCTCCGTCCGACCCTTTGGACGAGTTTGGTCACCTGCCTAGGGGACATATATTGAATGACGAAGTCCACGTCCCCCACATCGATTCCAAGTTCGAGGGAAGATGTGCAGACGACGGCTCTCAGTTTTCCTTCCTTAAGCTCTGTCTCGGTCTCCACGCGGACATCCTTGGAGAGGGAGCCGTGATGGACGCCTATCTTCACCTGCGGTTGTAGGGCTAGGATCCTTGAGGAGAGGGCCTCCGCGTGCTCCCTCGTGTTGGTGAAGATTAGGGTCGAACGATGGGCATCGACGAGCTCGAGGATTCTCCGTATTCTGGCTACGCTGGAAGCCGAGATCATGAGTCTCTGCGCAGCCTCCTCATCTCCCGCCCCTGCGGAAGGGCTCTCCACGGTTACCTCTATATCCTTGGGCTCTACGGTCCTGAGGACTCTAACAGATCGTCCTTCACCCACGAGGAACCTGCCAACGAGCTCAGAGTTGCCCACCGTGGCGGAGAGACCTATCCTCTGGAACTCTCGACCGAGGACCTCCCTCAAACGCTCTAGGCCGACGGAGAGCTGTGCGCCCCGCTCGTCGGTGGCGAGTTCATGGATCTCATCCACTACGACCCACTTTACGGCTCTGAGGTGCCTCCTCATCCTCTTCCCTGGCAGGATGGCTTGGAAGGTCTCGGGCGTAGTTATCAACATGTCCGGGGGCTTCAGGGCTTGGAGTCTCCGCACCTGCTGGCTCGTGTCGCCGTGTCTGACCTGAACCTGAATATCTAGGCGTTCACCGATGTCGATGAGGCGTCGGAAGATGTCTCGATTGAGGGCGCGTAGGGGAGTGATGTAGAGGATACTGATTCCCGTTACCCTTTCTTGGCTCCTGAGGCGGAGCAGAGACTCGAAGACGGGTAGGACGGCGGCCTCCGTCTTACCGGTGCCTGTGGGCGCGATGAGGAGGACATTCTCGCCTCCTAAGATGGCTGGGACCGCTAACTCCTGTATCTTGGTGGGGCGTGGCCACTGGTTGGCCTCTATCTGCTCCCTCAGGGGCTTTGAGAGAAGGTCGAAAACGCTCTCAGTCATAATGATGCCTCGAAGGGTGCCGGTCGGTGAGGTATGAACCCTTTCCAAATCGACGACTGACTCAGTCTGAGGCGGCTGCTCCGCCTTCCCTAACCTCAAAGACGATGTACAGGAATGCCAGCAGAAGCGCAGCAAAAGCTAGGATGGGGAGGACGAGGTCACGTAATATTATGAAGGGCTCTGGCGTTGCTATCTGTGATCACCTTGCTGTATAGACCGCTTGTGCGGAGGGTAATCCTTTGTATCCGAATTTAAGCATTCTGAATCGGCGGTTATCAGATGGGTTTGGTTGCAGGCGTTTCCTCCTCAAGAGTCGGCTTGACGACTCCCCTCAGATTTTCGTCACCTAATCGCAAGACCTAAGTAATCATGGAACTATGGCGGCATACTACTCTGGGATAGACATATCCAAAAAAGAAATATTTATACCCCTCAACAGGCCATTTCTTGGCTCAAAGCGCCTTCAAAGAAGGGAGTGAAGCAAGTGTCTGGACGGACGAGCTGGCTCTGGATCCTCGTAGCCATAGTGATCCTGATCGCCATACTGCCCATGCTCACGTGGGGGTCTTGGGGCGGATACATGGGAGGGATGATGGGCATGATGGGATACGGGTGGAGCTTCATGCTCCTGATCCCCTTAGCCTTCCTAGCCCTGATAGCCCTAGGAGCATACTATCTCATCACTGGAACAGGCAGGAGAGTGTGGAGAAGCGACAGTAGGGCCCTTGAGATGCTGAAGGAACGATACGCCAAGGGCGAGATCACGAGGGAGCAGTACTTGAGGATGAGGGAAGAGCTGGAATCCTGAATCACTGGCAGGTGACTGACATGAGCTGGAAACGGCCGTTTTTAGGCCTTGCCTTAATCTCAGTCGGCATCATTGGGCTCCTCATCTTCAGCCTCTTTCCTCCAAGAGCCTACAGCATGGATCAAGCCACAAGCGTCGCCGAGAGGTATCTGACATCCCTGAACAACCCCGACCTGACCGTCGACGAGGTCATGGAGTTTGAGCAGAACTTCTACGTCATATACTACGAGAAGTCTACGGGGATCGGCGCCTTCGAGATGCTCATCGACAAGAATGGTGGGCACATCTTTCCTGAATATGGGCCGAACATGATGTGGAACACGAAGTATGGTCACGGTGGTATGATGGGCGGCTGGAGACAGCCCCCATCAGGGCAGATGCCTATCGGCCAAGACGAGGCTGTAACGATAGCACAGCGATTCCTCGATAGGACTTATCCCGGGACCCTAGCGAAAGATCCGCACCCCTTCTATGGTTATTACACCATCCACGTAACGAAGGGCGGGAGGATATACGGTATGCTCAGCGTCAACGGCTACGACGGCAAGGTCTGGTACCACAACTGGCACGGCACCTACATACAAAGCCGAGAAACACATTGAAAAGAATCAGGCGGGCCTTTAAGAAGGGGTGCTTGGCCCCTACGTAGAAGATGTCTTGTCCCTTTGAACGCGCGGAGTGTTCTAGGAAGAATCCCCTGATTCATTTCCAAATTTAATCTAGCTCACAAACTTATATAGGGGCTCAGAAACCAGTTTGTTTGTCTGGTGTAGCCAGCTTGTCAGGACTTGTTAAGAGAATTGAAGGCCTTTCAAAGAATTACATGACAAATATTGAAAAGGAGACAATTTCATACAAGAAGGCCGGAGGAGATAAAGAAATTCTAAGAAGCTGGTGGCTTTCACTTACCTTCTTTTTTGACACAGTATTCTATCAAGGGCGAAATGATGAACTTTCTGGTAGATTCGAGCGAGCCACAATCAAAGCTTTGGAAGATTTCTTAGGCAAAGACGATGGTCAGAGACTGGAGAAATTAATTTGGTTGAAGAATAATGGTTGTTTAAGATGGAAACAATACGAATTCGAAAAAGATACATTTAGAAAGTTTGGCCGATGTGAAGATTTTGGATATAGCTTGACTAAACAATACAATATCAATTGTAATGGTGTCTCAAAAAGAAGTTCAACTGGGAAGCCGAGAGATAGAGAGATGGTCGTGGACGCTTTAAGATTTATCGCAGACTTACACTAAAATAGTCACAATATACTGGAGTTCATCATCTCGAATATTAAGAATGGAGAAATAAGAAAGGTTTATGATCAGCTTGTAATCAATCCACGCTCAAAAATACGCCAAATTGGGGATAAGACAGCTTGTCTCTTTCTCAGGGACACTGTAGCTGTCTATAGTCTGGAAGAGTATGTAGCTCGTAAGGATTATGTCTTGCTCCAACCTGTGGACACATGGGTTCGTCAAATATCGAAGAAACTAATACGAGGTCCTAACAAATCGAAAACAGATAAGGATCTGAAAGAACTTCTCGTTAAGAAATGTCTTGACGAAGTAGTTTCCTCCGTAAGGTTCAATCAAGGACTTTGGTACCTGGGAACCCACTCATTAGATTTAGTCCTTGAGTCTTGGAGCACCACCTGAGAATATCTCTCCCTTAGAGTTCAGTTGAGGAGGGAGGGTGTTCTAGCTAGATGATGTCATGTTGTTGATTATGGCGTTTCCGAACTCGGAGCACTTGAGGAGCTTGGCTCCCTCTATCTGCCTCTCAAGGTCATAGGTAACCGTCTTCTGCTGAACAGTCTTCTCAAGTCCTTTAACTATGAGACTCGCTGCTTCCTTCCAGCCCATATACTCAAGCATCATGACCCCGGAGAGGATCATGGAACTCGGGTTGACTCTGTCCAAGTTGGCGTACCTAGGCGCAGTACCATGGGTCGCCTCGAAGAGGGCTACGCGGGTCTCGTAGTTGATGTTCGACCCAGGGGCTATTCCTAGGCCTCCTACTTGGGCGGCGCAGGCGTCGGAGATGTAGTCGCCGTTGAGGTTGGTGGTGGCTATCACGTCGTATTCTCTTGGCCTCAGGATGAGCTGTTGGAACATGGAGTCGGCGATCCTGTCCTTTATCAGGATCTTCCCCTCAGGTACTTTGCCTCCGTGTTTGGCGTAGACCTCTTCCTCTGTTACGGTCTTGTCCCCGAACTCTTCTTTGGCGACCTCGTATCCCCACTCCCTAAAGGCACCTTCGGTGAACTTCATTATGTTCCCCTTATGCATCAGGGTGATGGACTTCCTGTTGTTCTCGACGGCGTAGCGTATGGCTGCCCTGACAAGCCTCTTCGAACCCGTAATGCTGATCGGCTTCACCCCTATGCCTGAGTCCTCTGGGAGTTCAACTCCCATCTCCTCAGTCAGGAACATCCAGACCTTACGTGCCTCCTCACTACCCTCCCTCCACTCGATTCCCGCGTAGACGTCCTCCATATTCTCCCTGAAGATCACTACGTCCAAGTCCTCTGGATGCTTGACTGGGCTGGGCACACCTTTCATCCATCTTACGGGTCTCACACAAGCGTAGAGATTCAGCCTCTGCCTCAGTGTGACGTTCAGGCTTCGAATCCCTCCACCCACGGGCGTGGTCAGGGGTCCCTTGATGGCGACGACGTAATGCCTTATGGCCTTGATAGTGTCCTCGGGGAGCCACTCCCCATACTCCTTGAGGGACTCCTCCCCTGCCGGGACATGGAACCAGACGATTCTCCGCCTGCCCCCGTAGGCCTTCTCCACGGCGGCTTCAAGAACCCTCTTCGCTGCCCTCGTGATATCCGGTCCTGTGCCGTCTCCAGTTATTATGGGAATTATGGGGTTGTCCGGCACCTTGAGGCGACCGTCTACAACTCTGATCGCCTCGCCCTCCTCGGGTTCTTTCACCTTCTCGAAGGCTACCTCTCTCTCTGAGGTCATCACCGCTTTCCCTCGCGACGCGGAGTACACTGTTTCATGATGACGATGAAGAGGAGGCTTAAGACTCTAATGGTCTAGGGCACCGCTAAATAATCGGGTATTCACTAGAAATGAGTGGGAAGAACGAGATGCGGTGGATGAGAGTTCTCGGCTTGGCAACAATTTATCTCTTCATCTACATCACCTCATTTGCTATCTATTTCTTATACTTGATTGGATTACACCTGACGGTTTATTCTTATACCCTGGATTGGGTTCTTCTGAATCCTCAGATCGCTCTTCGCATAATATTCACGGAGTTGACACGGAGTCTTCTTCCACTTCCTACCATAATACTATGCTCATTTATTCTGGCTTTCATAACTGATCGGATCTTACATGTTCTACTAAGGAAGAGGGAAAGGATGGAATTGGACAGCCCGAAAACCTGACACCAGGTGGTCTAGGACACAGCCGACTATTGTGAAGGCATCTTTGGAAAACATGATTTCTGGATTTGACAGCGTCCTTTCGGCGCGCTAATAAGTGCGGGGTTCCCCCATAGTGGCTTTCAAGGGGTAGAACTTTGGAGAAGCCTAGGAGAGCCGGCAGACGAGGCTACCTCACTCTCCTCCATCTGCCCACTACTTCGGCGCTCCTCTCCCTAATCGTGGTCGCTTCCTTCGCCGCGCCCACCCTGAACTTGGCCCGTTTTGCCTTGATTCTAGTGGAGGTCTTCCTCATGGTTGGGGTGGCAAGCAACTACCTCGACGAGATTCGGGGAAGACCGTGGAATACCAGTATTCCTGACTCTGTTCTTTGGGGGATCGGAGGAGGTGCCCTCATCGCCTCATCCATTATCGGCCTATACTTGGCCTCGCAGGTAGGTTGGTGGTTCGTAGCCTTCGTCGCCGCTTGGGGCTTTCTTACAGCCTCGTACAGCCTCGAACTGTTTCGAGGGAGACTTCATAATACTGTGGCCCTCGGTGTCCTCGTAGCCCTCGCATCCCTAGGTGCATCTCTAGTGCAAGACCCTAGACCAACATGGCTTATGCTGTTGACGACCCTTCTCTCCGCCTACATCGCTGGCTATGGTAGGGAACACTACGAATTCGGGAAACCTGCTGGGAGGGACGATATGCCAATACCGTCGGCGCGTCGCATCTGGCGGTGGCTCATGTTTGAAATCGTCTTCGTTGACGCTATCGCAGCGATAATCTTGGTTACTAGGGTCTTCGTGTAGATGGGTCAGTTTATCATGCTCTATTCACGAGGGTGGAGGCTGCTCCTCATTTCCCACAGACCATTGACGCTGTGGAGTCTCTCGGCCGAAATCCCTGCGAACCACACTAGCCCCACGACTGGGAGTGCCCAGTTGAGGGTGATAGGCAAAGGAAGTAGTCTCTCGACCGTGAAAGACGATCTAGCAGGTTTGCCTCTCCATAAGACCTCCTCGCCAGCCCGCAACTGTCCAGCCATATCAGACAAGGTTCTTCACCTGTTAGTGAAGCATGTCTGACTCACTGTTCATCGCCATCAAAGGAGTACATAACCCTTTATTGAGGGCGACCATTATTTCTGTCTCGGGGAGAGCGCTTGCTGGATGCCCTCTTGACACTATTAACTCTTTGTTGGATGATATTCTGTTTTTTCAAATTACCATTCATACTCAGCGCGAGCGCGGGCTCGTTTTTTCTTATTGTTTTTATTTTTATTGTTGGCTTGCTTCTGATATGGTGGATACCTTATAGAATACGAGGTGGACCATGGTTGCCCCGTTATGAGGAATGGAAGAAAACTGCAAATGAAATGGGATTAATAGAAGTGAATAACCTGAAGCCACCAATGGTTGTAGGAGACTACAGGAATCATCACATAAGAATACATCATGGGACTTATGGTGAAGATAATGAGACACATTATTACGTTGAATTTTTAAATCCTTCGAGTATTATGATGCACATCTGGCGACGTAGGGTCTTCTCTGATAGGATGGATTATCGGGCGACTGAGTTAGGCTTGAAGGATATTTCTATAGGCGATCCCGAGTTTAGTGGTGAAATTATGGTGAAGGGGAATAAAGAAAATGATGTAAAAGCTATACTGGATTTGTCTATCCGCGACAAGATAAATATACTTCTTCCGACAGGTGTATTCAATAATAGTATTATAGAAGTTGGTTGCCTTTATGAGTATTCTACCCAAGGTTCTTCTCATAACGTTGAAGAGCTTGGTTTGACTCACTACTTTGATAAACGAACGTTCTCAGAGACAAAAGGGGATGCTAAAAGATTCCGACTGATTATAGACGCCTTAATTGACATCGTTGAGAAGATAGAGACATATACTCCTAGTTAGAGACAGGAAGAATATGGTTATTCATCGGCAATCACTTATTCGTTGGGCTTTGAATTTGGGCTTCAACTTTAACTCTCTTATGCGTAATACGTGGTAGTGATAAAGAGAGAGAAAGGGTAAAGTCTTTGAGAGGTCTAGGGGCTGCTCATTTCCCAGTTGCCGTCGACGCTATGGAACCTCCTAGCCTTATCCGCGACTAAGATGGCGACGAGATGCCTCCTAGTGAGGTCTGGGAACCCAGCCTCACGCACCGCTTCCAGCAACTTGTCCAAGGGGAAGCTTTTCTCCTCGGAGAGGACCCCTGCCACCACCCGCCGAACGTTTTCCACCTCCCTGATAGGGAGCTTGCGAGGCCTCTCAATCTCTCTCGCCACCCTCAGTGCCACATCCTCGTACCTCTCATCCGGCTCCTCTAACGTTGCGTAGCGTCCTAGGGCCTCACTAAGCCTCTGGGCGAGGAGATGATAGCAGAGGAACTCCTCGTGGCTGATGACGCGGAAGTAGAAGTCCTCGCAGCTGCAGAACCCCGCCTTGGGCAGGATGAAGTAGTCCCTCTCCCTCCCAGAGACGAGCCAGACAACGCGGCGACTAGGCATGAAGAGGATCCTCCTAACTTTGTCCTCCTCGATGGCGTTAAGGGCATGATTGAACATGGTACCGAGTGTCTTCACCAACTCATTTCGAGTCCCTTCCGTTAGGACTCCCTCCACCTTGATTCTTTCGAGGGCTTCAAGGAGGACGTGCTCCTCTGTGGCAGCGGTCCTCACTCTTCGCTTTCCCTTCTTCGGAATTGATTCACAGTGCCGAGGTACGTCCCGTCGAGGAGGTATAGCTCAGCATCTCCAAGGCTCACTCCCCCAGAACCTAGGATCGGTCCTGTTACACGTTTCGCTAGGCGGTCCATGGACAGGCCTCCAATGAGGTCGTTGAAGGTCGGCATGATGATTAGGCGAGGATCTCGCGGCTCCACCCCAACCCTCTCCTTGAAGGTCGCTCGGGGATTACTCCCCGGGGCGATGCTCAGATAATTCAGGTATCCCTCCGCTATTCTCCCGCCGTCGCATTTGCCCCTGACCCAGATCTGTTTGACCATCCAAAGACCCATCCTATCCCAGAACCGAATGACAGGGTGGATGTGACTCATCACAAGGACATCCGCGGCTAGAGCTTGAGGTTTCGGCCAAGCATGGCCGTGGAAGACTGCAACCGTCGCCTTCTTCCCTAGGATGATTCCGTCGGAGGAGGCTATGGGGATACCTCTAGGCGTCAAAGGCTCAATGTCACCATCATGGTTTCCAGGAACAATTGTGACATCTCCAACCATCTTCCGGACGGCTTCGAGGAACTCTGGGACGCTCTTCCACTCCTCCATGCTTATCTTCGGAACCGCCTGCTTGACATCGCCCAAGAGTACGAGGCGCGTCGGCCTCGCCTTCCTCACCACCTCTGAGAGCCTCGCCAAGAGTCTGGGCGTCTGGGAGGGAATGTGAATCCCTCTGGAGGTTAGGCTTATCTCCCAGCCTATGTGGAGGTCGGCTACGATCACGGTTCGTTCCCTCCCCTCTCTGAAGAGTAGCGCGGGATAGGGTGAGACCGGCTGTATATTGACGGAGGGCATCGGCTCCATCATCTAGTATTATCGAACCAAAAAAGGATTGGCATCTCTGACCTCTGGGAGGAAAAAGGAAATCGTGAAATACTCCTTGAGAGCCTACAATTCCACCATAGTAGGGTGAAGATGTAGTTGAGTTCTAAAGTCTACTACTTCGGCCCCAGGGCACCACCAAGCGATGTCGTAAAGGGCCAACGCCTCTTCGAGGTCGCCGGCCTCAACGAATGCTTCAACAAAGGCGATTCGGTCGCCGTAAAAATCCACTGCGGTGAGTGGGACAACACAGGCTACATGCGCCCAAGCTTCATCGCAGCCATCGTAGAGACCGTCAAAGAGTACGGGGGAGACCCCTTCGTCGTCGACACGACAACCTGCTACTTGGCGGCGAGAGGGACGGGGCTGGACCTAGTCAAGACGGCGGCTCGAAACGGCTTCACATCTGCGACCTTGGGCTGCCCCTTCGTTGTCGGGGATGGCGAATACGGCCTTAGCGAGGTTAAAGTTCCCGTGAAAGGGGGTATTCTCCTGAAGCACGCCTATATGGCTGAAGCCATAGCCAACGCCGATGCCCTCATCGTCCTAACTCACTTCAAGGGTCATGGCGAAGGCGTCTATGGGGGTGCGATAAAGAACATCGGGATCGGGTGCAGTTCGAAGCAGGGGAAGAGCATGATCCACATGTTCCAGCATCCACATTGGGGCTGGCTGGCGCATGAGTTCCACCCCGAGAAGTGCATAGGCAAGGAATGCCCCATTTATGATAGATGTGGGGAGAGCTGTCCCTCAGGAGCCTTCACCTTAGCGGAGGGCAAGCCCTACGCCCGATTCGACCGTGACACATGTATTGGTTGCTACGAGTGCGGCCTAAGGATCCCATGTGGAGTGTTTGTGCGGCCTAAAGACTCTCGGAGGGAGGAGTACTTCCCAGCGGTCATAGCAGATGCCGCGAAGGCGTATGTTGAACACATGGGTCGGGATCATGTTGGGCTCATCAACTATGCGATAGACATAGCTCCATCATGCGACTGTGTCCAACACAGCGACGCATGGATACTCCCCAACCTAGGGGTGTTCGGCTCCAAAGACGCCGTCGCCATAGACACGGCCTGCCTAGATCTTGCTGACAAGTCGCCCGCTGTTCCCGGTAGTAGACCGTTCGATGAAGAACTCACGGGTGAACCGTGGATGGCTGGACATGAGAAGTTCACCAATATCCGCAAGGTCCCTCTGAGCCAGTGGACAAGCATAAACGGCGGCATCCTGAATGGTTTAGGTTCGGCGAAGTATGAACTCATAGAAGCCGAACCTGGGCCGCCGGAACGCTATCGGGCGCCGAGACTAAGGGAGCATCCTCCAGGGTATTGGACAAGGAAGGCCTTTGCTATATGCAGACCACGGGTGGACCCCGACTGCTACTTGGAGACTCCTAGAGCTACTCTGGAGGAGCTGCAGAGAAAACCGGAATAGCCCACCACCTGTGGTAGACGACCAATCCACTTCTCCCCGTTTCTATTTGCGAAGTCTTAATTATATCTTGGACAAGTGACTTCGCGGATGTCTCAAAGGATGAATGATATTGAAGTAATCCTAATCGGATTAGGCGCCCTCGGCCAACAACTAGCTAGATTCGCTGTCCAGAAGGAGGGCATGAGAGTCGTTGGGGCAGCGGACCTCCTTGGTAAAGGGGAGGACTTGGGAGAGTTCCTGGACCTTGGACGAAGGGTGGGCGTGGCGGTGACGAAGGACCTTGACGAGTTACTATCGGCTACTGAGGCGGATTTAGCGATTCAGGCGACCTCCTCCTATCTGAAGGATACGTATCCCCAGATAATGAAGTGCATCGAGGCGGGCTTGAATGTAATCAGCACTTGCGAAGAGCTCTCCTTCCCCTACTACAAGTACCCGGAGCTCTCAGATAGGATCGACGCCGCGGCGAAGGAACATGGTGTCACGGTCCTCGGAACAGGAATAAACCCAGGTTACCTTATGGATACTTTGCCCATCGTTCTCTCAGCACCCTGCACCAGCATCCGAAGAATAAGGATCACTCGAATGATGTATAGTGGGAACCGCCGCTCCTCATTCCAGAAGAAGATCGGAACAGGTCTGAGCCGTGAGGAGTTCGAGAAGCTCATAGCCGAGAAGAAGATTACGGGCCACGTCGGATTGGTCGAGTCCGTTGCCATGCTCTCGGCCGCAACAGGCCTAGAGGTCGACGAGATCAAGGAGGTTCCACCTGAAGCCGTCATTAGCGAGGTAAATGTCAAGACTACCTTCACGGAGGTTAAGGCCGGGCAGGTCGCGGGCCTGCGAAGCGTCGCCGTCGGCACAAAGAATGGGAAGAACGTGATAACCCTGGAGTTCGTCTCCCACGCTAACATTAAGCGGCCCTACGATGAGGTCGAGATAGATGGTGAGCCACCCATAAAGGAGAGGGTTCAGGGCGGAGTCCACGGCGATCTGGGCACAGTCGGAATGATCTTCAACGCTATTCCCAGGGTCCTCAACGCCTCCCCCGGGCTTGTGACAATGATGGATCTCCCTCTTCCATCTGCCTCCTTGGGGGACTTGAGGAAATACCTCAACTGGTAAGGTAGGTGAAAAACAAGGGAAGGGTTCTCTGACATGATGTACCGTTTTCGGCACTTCATCGCTAGTTACGCTAGGGACCGTGGCGAGGGGGAGTCGGTTCTCTCATCTCACTGTTTTTCTTTTGGAATCGTGTGGCTTAATTCTTCGCCTCGATAGTAGGCCTTGAAGGTTTTCCCGCAGCTAGGGCAACCGAAGAGTTTGACATGAAAAGCAGCATAGTCCCATTCTTTGCCAACAGATTTCTGGTCTTTACCACAAAACGGACATTTTACCAAATCTGGTTCTCCTCCGAATCCTATATTTCCTATACGGGCGCCTATTGTTAAGTCGACCCCATTAGGCTTTAAAGTTTTGGTCACCAGGGATAACATCAACCGCTTTGGTTCTGATTATCTGATGTTCATGGAAATCTCTCGTTTATGAACCTTATAGTAGTGATAGGACTCGTGAACGGAAAGCTGGTCGTATTGGCAATGATTCCATTATCGTTCCAGCTTCATCCCTGTTTAGTACATATAGCTTGAACACCCCAGCTTCTATTATCCCCTCGTTTTCTGTTATAATGTTATCTACTTCTGGAAGGCTCCAAGTTATTTGCTTTTCGTCCTTGAGGATCTGGTGCATCTTGGCAATTATGTTTATTGTTGCTTCATAGTGGTTGGGCGTTATGACTGGAACTGTAGTTCTTTCTAGCAACTGCGAGAGATTGCGTATTAGACGTTTTTCTAAAGTGTCGGTCAGACTTGCATATACGTGTTCTAGGAGATCCGCGTTTTTGAATTGCATCCTGTAAATAGTCTCTTCTTCATTATCTTGATCTAATCCTGCTATAGCTATTTCAAGGTTGCCGATATTTGAATCTATGAATACTCTTTGAAATTCACGCATATTGTCTTTCCAATGTCCTGTTGGATAGAAACTAACACTCTTAGTCCAACTTTTCTCAAACTCACCAGAACGCGTGATTCTTGCATCATTTGCCAGTATATTCACAAGCGTCAAGCTGCTTGTTTTCAGTTTGTCAGACCAATCTCTCCAGACCTGCATTACTGACTCTCTTTGACTCAATAATTCAATCATTCTTTTAGATAATTCAGATATCTTAGTCATGTCGTTATTGGTACATTTTGGAACCGGCAATCTCCGAAGCTCAGCCAATGTAGTCTGTCTAAAATCGTCTTTGACCGATATGATTGAAGTCTGAAGGTAAATATGCGAGTAGAGGATACTATTGAAGAGCGCAAGTAGGAATCCGATGTCATATGTTGGATTCGTCACGAGAAAGACATATAGGTCTTTTTTAACCACTGAAGGGTGCTCATCAATACAAGCCATTAATCGGTCTTGCCGATTCACAATTCTACGCACTAGGATTCGTGGGACCGTGGTAAAGAAAGTTGCATAGCCGCTTTTCTCACTTCTGAAGTCGATATATTCGTAGTGGTCGAGCTTGACTTCGTATCGATACACGTTTCCGACAAAGAACGGTAGCCAACCGTCTCCTTTTGCTTGGGTAGCGATTCTGTACTGGGATGCTAGCACTCCTATTCTGGACTCGGTCACATCACCAATAGTTTTTGCTAAGCCTTTGGATAGCTTTTCCGTTAGTTCGTACAATGTCGTGTCAACGTATATCTTCAGAGTTGGATCTTTAAACGCCTGTTCCACTTTAAATTCTTTCCAAGGGATATTAGTGAGCTCCGTGATATCAGCTTTCTTAGGAAACCCATAGACTTTGACGGTCTGTGTAGTGTTGATTTTAGCTACTTTCTCGAATACGAATATCCCAGTATCGACGTAGGCATCTTCGAAGATATCATATGGAAGATTTAATATCAAAAGAGGTTGTTGTCTGAAGAGATACTGACGAGTTTTGAGGTATCGCTCTCCTGTCTGCCATGAGACTGGAGTTATGTAACTTAGCAAACCTCCTTCGTTGATTAGCTGTAATGCTCGCTCGGCGAAGAGGCAATATCTGTCTGCATACACGTTGTACTCCTTGTTCATGTAGCTAGTAAGTCTAGCGTTCGTTTCTACTCCGTATGGCGGGTTACCAATAATAGCGTGTGCGCCTCGTTGAGCTGGACCGAGTGGATTGCCATTTTGGTCAAAGAAGATGAACCAAAACTCAAGCTCGAAATGAAACGGTATGCTGTGTTCTGCTAGATCTGTCGGCAGCTGGTTTTCTATGCAGTACTGTTCAAAAGCAACATTCATTTCATGTCGCAACGGTGCCTTAATTCTCTCAATCTTTTCAACTAGTTCCGAATTCGCTGGAGAGTCAAGATATTTGTCCCTAAGTACGCTCAACTCCCTCAGATCGGCCTTGTGTTCTATTGCTAGTATTTGAATTGCTTTGTCATGAGGCAGACCTATAAGGCTGTCTCCATTAGTTAGATTCATTTCCAAGTCTGGAAGAACGTGATTCGTTTCGGCGGGTAGCTTGTCGAACCTGAATTCACCAGGCGCCAGCTTAATCGCTTCGAGCCATATGTTGACCTTCGCAACACCGAGTGCTTTCTTGTCTAGGTCATTTCCGTAAATATGTCTAACAAGCAGCTTCCCAATAAGGTCTCTCTCGTTTGTAGCACAAAGAGCCTCTCGGAGTCCGCATATTCGGGACATCTTTTCTTCGATATCTTTTGACCTCAACAATGACCCTTTGTAGCGATTATATTTTGATTCAGCGTTCGTCAGTGCCTCTGAGAGAGTGCGATAATGCTGCATTATATTTCGTATGGACTTGATTAAGAATGAACCAGACCCACATGCAATATCCAGAACTTTGATGTTGCAGAAATCGTGAATAAGACGTTCTGCATCGGTGAAGTTCTCTTGCTCGATTCTCACCTTTATTCTATTAGTTAGGTCAGCGAAAATCTTCCCAATGGTCTCATCTACGATCAATTTTGTTACAAATCTGGGTGTGTAGTATATGCCTTGTTCCTTTCGGACCTCTGCCAAGTAAGTCTCATACGCCTTTCCAAATATATCTTCATCTATATATTTGAATTTATACTGCATTATTCCCTTGAATGTGCTGACGACGGTCGCCCAGTAAGTAATACCGAGAACTAGCTGAAGGTTACTATATAACAGTTGAATATTCTCTGGAGATTTATCTACATATTCAAGTATGTCGCCACGGAAAAGCTCAGTATCGTAAAACTCGTAAAACCAGACAGTTACTTCTCTAAAGAATTCTCTTATGACAGCATATTTGCCTTTGGAGCCCCAACGCTGTTCGACCCTATCCCATGTTTCTTTGATCCAACGAACATCTACGACAGCATAATCGTCTAATGTCTGTATAAATACGAATCTGTTTATCAAATTTATAATAAGCTCAGTTTTCTGTCGATCGTCCACGGTAAATTTTACATCCGACAGTTTGCTAACCCACTGTTTGAGGCTCACGAAGAATCGTTTATCGAGGTCCTCCCTAACTACTTGAATTTCATGCCGTTCAAGATAGTCGGATAAACTTCCCACGACATCGAAGTCTTTTACGAATTTGATGAGGTCGGATGTATGGAAATAGCGGCATTCAGCGAGATTGCATGTCTTATTGAAGAAGTACCAGTCTTTAAGGTTAGTAAGTACAACGAATTCTCCACCGCGCTGAACGTATTTGACAACTTGATCTATATATTCGTCCCACTGTAGCGTTTTCTGGCGTAGCCTCTTAAGCTTACGCACACCATAGCTTTCCTCAATCTCAGCTTCAAACAGTGACTTCAGTTCCAATAATATCAATTGCTTAGATTTAATAATGTAGTCGATGAATCCCGGTCCAAGGTTTATTTCTGGAGAAATCTCACCAAACAGATATCGTGTGAGTAAAGAGTTGCCTGCAAGGAAAGCCTCACGAAGAGCACTCTCAGGTTTCGCCCCTTGCGCCAGTGAGAATATATACGCCCGGACTTCTTCACTTTTTATAGAGTCAAGGACATCTTTTACCTCACTTGCTTTGATTTCGTTTAGATTGAAGATGAATTGCAGATCTTTAAGGATCTGACCTATTACATTCTTTTCCGACTCAGTAATATTTCTCCGATTTGAAGTTGACACTCATCTCCCTCCTATGAGACACATAGCGAGGATTGCCATGTAGACGTTCATGTGAATCAGACATGTTATGCAAACGTTTTTCAATGAGCAGTATCTTGTCGTTCGCCATGAGCGGTTAATCCTCATTCCTCATGAGTCTGTATAGGAACCTCTGGGTTAATAAAATTCTTGTTGGTCTAGGGCGCGGCCTGTTGATAGAGTTTCCCCTCACCCTTCGCGATCACGTACCCCACCTTATCGCCCCTCGCAATCGCTTGTTCTAACTGAAATAAAGGAAGGGGGCTGACGGTTCACCGCTCCCCCCTCTTTCTCTGATTCGCTGCTTTTCGAATCTAGAGGCTTGCCTTTAGCCTGTTGGCGAAGAGTTCAGTGGCTTCAAGCACTGTATCGATGTCGGCTGACGTGTGGGCCGTACTGATCGCGCCAGTATGTTCAGGAAGGAAGAAGACGTTGTGGCTCACCATCATACTCAAGTAATAGAGGAACTGGAGTTCCGTATCCGTGTTCCTAGCCTTCTCCCCAGCATTCCTGACGGCGAGGCCAGGTTTCTTGAGGAAGTGGGTCACGAGGAGCGAACTCTTTCCCGTGGTGAGGGTCGGGATGCCTTCTTTGTCGAAGATTTCGTCGATTCCTTTACGCGCCTTCTCTGTTAGGCCGTCGATCCTAGGATAGATATCGTCTTTACCCTCGGAGAGCGTGTTGAGGGTGGCGAGGCCAGCGACCATCGCGAGGGGGTTGCCTGAGTAGGTTCCTCCGCCCATCCAGACCTTCTCGTTCTTAGGCACCTTCTTAGTAGGGTCTGCGAGGCTCATTATGTCCCTCCTTCCGCAGACAGCGCCCATGTGGAGTCCTCCTCCCAGAATCTTCCCCAAGGTGCATAGGTCCGGCTTGACGCCGTAGAACTGCTGGCCCCCACCTAAGGAGAGTCTAAAACCAGTTATCACCTCGTCGAAGACCAGGAGGGCGCCGACCTTCTCAGTCTCCTCCCTCAGCCCCTTCAGGAAATCGACCTCAGAGGGTATACATCCACTCCCCATCAAGGGCTCCACAAGGACCATGGCTAGGTCTGATGAGCATTCGTGGATAGCCTTCCGCGCGCCTACGAGGTCGTTGAGCTGGATCGACTTCGTGTACATGGTCTCCCCATCGAGGATTCCTAGACTCTCAGGCCTATCGTAGGGGCTGGTCACGGCTCGATGGAGCGCCGGGTTTCCGCCATGCCAGCCTCCCTCGACCTTGAGGACTACCCTGCGTCTTGTGAATCCTCTGGCCAAGCGAGTAGTGTACATCGTAGCCTCTGTTCCACTGCAGCAGAATCGTATCATCTCAGCACAAGGGATGAGTTCGACCGCTTTCCTTCCGAGTTCAACCTGTTGTTCATTCACGACCCCGAAGTGGGTGCCGTTTCCCACCTGTTTCTGCAGCGCCTCGACGACGGGTCTCGGGGAGTGGCCTAGGATGAGGGCCATGTGTCCCATCCAGAAGTCCACGTAACGATTTCCGTCAATGTCGTATAGGTGCTGGGCCTTGGCTCTGTTTACGTAGAAGGGGTAGGGTGGGAAGAACCGGATGTTATGTTGGACTCCACCTGGGAAAAGTCCCTTTGCCTCATCATAAAGGGCTTTGGACTTTTGCGTCTTCTTCTCGTACTCACGTGTGATGCTCTCAAGCAGTTTTGAACCCATTTCCTTCACATCCACGAAGGGCATCTATGTGCCACCTTTCTCCCTCGGACACAGATAAGACTCTTCCTCTCCACGACTTAACCGAAACCCTTATTCCTCTAAGATAGGCTTGTTTGCTTGGCTTGCCGGTCATAGCAAGGCGGGAGACACCCGTTCCCATTCCGAACACGGAAGTTAAGCCGTCTTGCGTCTGAGTGTTAGTGCAGTGCGAAAGCCTGCGCGAAGCTCGGATGCTGGCAAGTCACCATTCCCTGATACGGATTTCTCCTCGGATGGTGTCCTAGGTTAATCTTTATAACGGGCGACGTTTTGTGTAGAATGGTACTAGGAATGCTTAACACGATTTCCGCCCAAGCGTCTCAAGGGGGAGATACCCTCGGCAGCATCCTCCAGATAGTATACCTCTTCTCCTTCCTCATCTTCATGTTCTACGGCCAGAAGTTCCAGACCTGGATGATGCTTAGAGAGATAGAGGGTGCCGTCATCCGCCTGAGGATAATACGGGACGAGGCCAAGAAACTGACCATAGGAGCGATTCAGGAGTTTGGGAACAAGGGTACTGACCCGACGCCGCGCATCGAACACTTCTTGGAGTACTTCATGATCATGCCGGCCAGCCTCGACCCTGCGGGGATCGTACCCAAGATAGACCACGTAGTCAACGTCCGTGATAAACGCTTCAAGTCCGAGGTCGCCCTCCTAGCACCGGTAGCCAACGAGGTCCAGAAGAATAACCTAGAAGGTGTCCTTGAGGTAGCGATCGGCCTCAACTTGATCTATCGCGTAGTCAACCACTTCTACCTCATGGGCAAGAAGACTATGAGCCTATACGTCATAATGCAGATCCAGATGCAACTTCCCCTCGTCATGCAGCTCGCCCAAGCCTACAACGCCGCCCTCAAAGCCTTCGCAGAGGGCCAGCCAATAGGTGACGGCGCTGGGGCCTTGGTCGCGGCGAAGTTGATGGTCGGACATGCCAACCGTGAGTTGGCGAAGGATATTGTGGCATCCGATATCGACTTCGAAGGTAGAAAGCTCATCGTCCTGAAGTCCAAGGGGCCTGGGGCTACCGTTGGTAAGCCCGGGGAGGCTGTCGAGAAGATTGTGGAGGTGGTCCGCAATAATCCTGAGGGCGGTCAGGTGGCTATGGTCGTTATGATCGATGCAGCGAGCAAGTTCGAGGGCGAGAAGAGTGGGGAGACCTCCGAGGGTGTGGGCGCGGCCATAGGCGGCACTGGTGTCGAGCAGTTTGAGATCGAGGCCGTAGCGACGAAGTATGGAATCCCAGTCCACGCCGTGATAGTGAAAGAGTCCATTGAGGAGTCTGTGGCCCCGATGACCAAGGATATATCAGATGGCACCAATGTGGCTCTGGCTCGAGTCAAGAGGATCATCTTGGAAGACACCAAAGAGGGCGAGGCCGTCATAGTCGCTGGAATAGGAAACACGGTTGGAATCGGGCAGTGATCGGAGATGGCTAGAAGTCGAAGTTGTGCTATGCTCCCCCTCCTAATCCTCCTAATCATAGCGACAGGAATGCTAACCCTTTCCACCTACTATCTATACAGAGCCTTCCTATCCTACAGGAAAGGGGAAACTGACGCCATCTACTATACGGTGATAGGGGCTATAGGAATAGCCATAACCTTCTACATGACCTTCATCCTAAGGAAGCGCCAATTCATGAAGAAAGAACCACCGGCTCTCACAACGATCACGGAATGCGCGAAATGCGGCTTCAAGAGCCTACGCAGATTCACCAAAGGGGACTACGTCTACAAGACTGTCGGAAACTGCGAGAGATGCAACGAACCGATGCTCATTACAGCCGTCTACGCGGAGCCGGAGAAGAAGTAGGTTACAGCGTCGTCACGACACAACCGTCCCTTGTCACTATCAATGTGTGCTCAGCTTGAGCGACTAGCTGGCCTGTCTCTTCAACGAGGACAGGGTACCCCACGACGCATTTTTGCTCGACGAGTTCACGGAAGGATTCTTCCAAGTCGCTCGGAGGCAACACGTCTGTGAGCCATCTCATGGAGAAGGGTAGGGACTTGAACTCCGACCGTATCGCCGTAAGCAGCTTCTTCGCTCCAACTGACTTCAAGCGCTTCTCCTTGTGGAATCTGTGGATGTAGACTTCCTCCTCCTCAGACCTAACACGACCTTTAGCTCCTCGAGTTGTCAGGAACGGCTCCACAGCGTACACATCACCCTCACTGATCCTCTCGAACCCGCCGCTGCGAATATTCGGGATCGATTTGCCTGTGTGAAGCACGAAACGAGTCATCTGGTGCCCGCTCAGGTTCGAGACGGGCCTGAACCCATATCCCTCGATGGCTTTCTCTATAGCCCCTCCTATGTCACCTGTCCTAACTCCCGGCCTCACGGCCTCTATCGCCCGGTTCAGGGCCTCCTCTACTCCACGCACCATCGCGTCCAACCCGGGATTCAAATTCACGGTCGTCGCGGTGTCCGCGATGTACCCGTCAACATGGACGCCGAGGTCCACCTTCACCAAGGCGCCGGGCAGTATGGTTCTCACGTCTCCGATAGGAGATGAGTAGTGGGCCGCCACCTCATTTACGCAGACGTTGCATGGGAAGGCCAGCCTCCCTCCCTTTGCCCGAATAGTTTCCTCAACCTTGGAACAGAGTTCCAAGATGGGGACTCCCTCCTTCACAAGGCCTCTTGCCTCCTTGCGGGCCTCTGCCGCGATCTTACCAGCCTTCATATACGCTTCTACGACATCGTTGGAGAGCAAGTTTCCCGATCTTCCTAGAGCTAGTGGTTTTGACAGATCTCTTTCTATGCGATCTGTGTTCCCCAGTTCTATTATGGGTAGGATCACCTTAGATCTAGTTAAGAGTTCCTCAGCTGAATCATGGTTGACCGATGTAGCTAACTTGGTCCTTACTCTCTCAAATGAGACCACGACTTATGTTGTTTTCCGTTGGGCTTAATTCCTCTCTTTCCGTTCAGAGTACGGACTTCGGGCTTCATTGAGTCGAGAAAGATATACATGGTCTCTGATGTCTCATGTGAGAAAGTCTTAAGTTCGGAAGACCTCTACTGGGATGCCTTAAAGGCTTGGGGAGAGAACCTGAAAAATAGAATGAGAACGACATCCATTCCTTGGATTCTAGAGGCGACTGGAAGACTGAGGTAAGAGGGTCCAAAGTGGCTGGAACTCGGACATTCGCTAAGGTCGCTGTCGGAGGGACGTTCGATGAACTCCATCGTGGACATAGGAAGCTGCTCTTGAAGGCTTTTGAGGTGGGTGAAACTGTCATGATCGGGTTGACCTCCGACGACATGCTACGGGGCGATCCAAAAGATCATATCGTTGACTCCTACGAATCTCGAAAGAGAGAATTGTTGCACTTCATCTCCTCCCAAGGGGTAGCGGAGAGAGCGCAGATAATCCCTCTCCACGACCCCTATGGGACGACTCTCTCCAATGAAAGCCTCCAAGCCTTGGTGGTGAGTGAGGAGACCGCGCCCATGGCCAAGAAGATCAATCGCCTTCGCGAAGAGCGCCACTTGAAGCCCCTGATGATCTACGTAATCCGCATGGTGCAGGCGGAAGACTCCGTTCCCATCAGCAGCACGAGGATTCGGAGAGGCGAGATCGATCGTGAAGGCCGTCTGATAAGGCGTAAGGCTGATTCGGACTCGTCTCGCACCCAATAAGGCGGTCTACTGGAGCCTCGTAAGGATTGAATCTAGGACGCGAGGCTCAAATAGCGCGTTGTTAATGATGTAAAGGAGTTTCCGGGTAGAGGAGTGTTGTCAGAGCTACATCCCTTGGAGAGAAGGCTTCTCCTAGCCCTCAAGGACGGTGATAAGAGTTTCAAGCACTTGGCGGCAAAGGGTCTCGACGAGGCAGCGATATCAAGGGCGGCCCACTGGCTGCTGACTCGGGGTTACATCCGCCTAGAAGAGTCTCGAGAGAGAATCATTCGCCTAGGGCCAGAAGGCGAGCGTTTCATTAAGGCAGGGATGCCAGAACGCATCCTTGTGGACACCTTATCCAGCAGGACGAAGCTTCTACTCTCAGAGGCTCAGGCAGCTTCAGGCCTCTCTCAAAGTGATATGTCCCTGGCTATCGGGTGGGCCAGAAGGAAAGGATGGATAAAGATCTATCGAAAGGACGACAAAACCTTCGTTACGCCCTCCGGGGAAGCAACGAGAGGCTGGGATGAAGTGCTTCTGGAACACCTTACCGAGGGCCCAGTTGATGCAGATGAGCTTAGTCCCGAACTGACGAAGGGGCTGGCACTCCTTGAAGAGCGGCCTAACGTCGTGATCGTGGAGGAGACTGTGGACTATAGGGTCGGCCTAACCCCATCTGGACGAGCCTTGGTCGACCATATTGAAAGTCTTGAGGAAGAGGTGAACCAGCTAACCCCCGAGCTCCTAATCTCAGGGGAATGGCGACGCGTCAAGTTCAGAAGATATGACATTCAAGCCCCAGTGGCAAGAGTCTGGCTGGGAAAAAAGCAGCCTTTCCTTCAGTTCCTCGATGTCGTCAAACGTCGCCTCGTGGCCATGGGTTTCAAGGAGATGACGGGGCCCTCTGTGGAGCTCATGTTCTTCAACTGCGACGCCCTCTACATGCCTCAGGACCACCCTGCGCGGGAGATTCACGACATTTACTACATCAAAGAACCCAGCGAAGGCGACCTGCGCCAATACGAGGCTCAACTGAAAAACGTCAAAGGAACCCACGAGAACGGATGGATAACAGGCTCCACGGGATGGGGCGCAGAGTTCTCACTAGAGGAGAGCCGGCGCCTCATCCTCAGGAGCCAGGGAACCGCCATCAGCACCCGAATGCTCGTCGACAAGAACTTGGAGATTCCCGGCAAATACTTCAGCGTAGCCCGCGTCTACCGACCCGACGTAGTCGATCGGACCCACCTGACCGAGTTCCACCACCTAGAGGGGATAATACTCGATAGGGACCTGACCTTCCGCCACCTACTCGGAACCTTGGAGGCCTTCTCCAAGCAGGTGGCCGGGGCCGAGAAGGTCCGATTCAGACCCGACTACTTCCCCTTCACCGAACCAAGTGTTGAGGTGGCTGCCTATAAAGAGGGGGCAGGCTGGCTGGAGTTCGGGGGCGCTGGAATGTTTCGGCCTGAGGTGACGAAGCCCTTAGGAATCGAAGTTCCGGTCATAGCGTGGGGGCTGGGAGTGAATAGGATGTTCATGATGCGCAATAACATTGGCGACATCCGGCAGCTCTTCTCCCAAGACCTAGATTGGCTGCGGGATCAGAAGGTGACCTAGATGCCGACGATAGAGGTTCTCTTCGAAGACCTCCAACGCTTGGTTGGAAGGAAATTGCCGCGGGAGGAGGAGGCCTTGACAGAGCTACTGGCCTACGTGAAGGGTGAAGTGGAGTCCCTCGCGGGTGACGAACTCTCCATCGAGTTGAAGGATGGCAACCGCCCTGATCTGTGGAGCGTCGAAGGCGTAGCGCGGGAACTGAGGGGAGCCCTAGGAATCGAGTTGGGACTACGGCCGTACGAGGTCAAAGGGTCATCCGGTGTTGAAATCCTCGTGGACCCGAGGCTCCAGTCCATAAGACCCTTCATAGGCTGCTCCGTCGTCAAGTCGGTCCACATAGACGACGAAGCCATCCGCGAGCTGATGCATCTCCAAGACAAACTCGACCAGACATATGGCAGGAAGAGGCGGAGAACATCCATCGGCTTCTACAGATTTGAACCCATAGAACCGCCGCTCCACTACAAGGCCTCGACTCCTTCGGAGTATCGCTTCGTCCCCTTGGAAGGCTCCGACGCTATGACCTCGGAGGAAATCCTTGAGCGCCATCCGAAGGGCCTAGAATATGGCTCCATCGTACGTAACTTCCCCCTCTGGCCCATGCTCGTAGATGATAGGGACCAAGTACTGTCCTTCCCTCCCATAATCAACTCGAACACCTTGGGGAGAATAACTGAGGGAGACCAAGACATCCTCGTCGAGGTGACGGGTACAAGACACGAGACCGTCCTGAACACCCTCACTATAGTGACTCTGAGCCTAGCAGACAGGGGCCATGAGATTCTCTCCGCGAAGGTGCGCTACCCGTATGGCCCAACTGAGGAGGATGTGACGCCTAGGCTGGAGACGAAGCGGATGTTCCTTGACCCGAAGGATGTTGACCGCCTCTTAGGTCTGAAGCTGGAGTCGCCTCGGATCACGGAGCTTCTGAGGAGGGCTAGGTACGCGGCTCAGGTCAAGGATGCTTTCATCGAAGTTACCGTGCCCTGTTACAGGATGGACATCATGAACTCTGTTGATATCATCGAGGATGTGGCCATAGCTTATGGCTTCAATAACATCTCACCAGTCTGGCCTCAAATAGCCACTACAGGTGCGATGAGTCGTCTTGAGGAGTCCTCAGATCTAGTTCGTGAGGTGATGGTCGGCCTTGGCTTCCAAGAGATACTAACCTTCTCTCTTACCGACCGGGAGAGTCAACAGGAGAAGATGGGGCTCGATTCTCTTCGACTCGTCGAGGTCGCGAACCCGTCGAGTACTCACTTCACCTGTCTCCGAAGTTGGTTACTCCCATCTCTCATGGCGTTTCTAGCGAATAACACCCACGCCCTCTATCCGCAGAGAATCTTCGAGGTCGGCGACTGTATCATCTTCGACCCCCAAACCCCGACAGGGGTAAGAGATGCGCGCAAACTGGCCGCGGTGATAGCCCATTCAACAGCCAACTTCAGTGAGTTGAAGGCAGTTGTCGAGGCCTTCTTCAGGAGCCTCGACATCAAGCCTGAACTCGAGGAGTCGGAACATCCGAGCTTTCTTGTCGGTCGTGTAGGCAACCTATTGCTCAACAATCGCAGAGTGGGTATCGTGGGAGAAATAGCGCCCAGAGTTCTTGAAGCGTGGGGGGTGGCAAATCCCATTGTGGGATTCGAGGTCAACCTCGCCTCTGTATTCGAGGAACTGCCCTAGGAGGGCTATTCGGAGACTTTAAATTCAGGACTACATTCTTCGCTATGGGGTTAGTGAACGTGGAGAGAGAACGAAGCCTATTTTCGACTCTCCTATTCATCATAGTAATCTTCATGACCTTGGCGAGCACCTTAAACCTCCCACCTGCCATAGCCCTAGGCGGCCTCATCGTCATCCTAGCCATAGTCGCCTTCGTCTACACAAGCCAACAACGGCGAGTGCCTAGACCTCCTGGGGAACCCGGTCCACCTCCCAAGAGAGAGGATGTCTTCAGGTTGCCGCAGGGGCCCATAATAGGGCGGTGGATAGCTATTCCCATCGCTCTAGCCGCAGTGATCGGCTTCGTCGTCTTCGAGAACTGGTGGCTCAATGTCACAATACGCGCAGCAGTCTTTCTCCGCAAAGCAGCGACCGACTGGTGGGGAATAACCTATCTCAATAACACATATTTCTACGCAATCTTAGCCGTAGGCGCTTTGGTTGCCCTCAGCGATTCTAGGCTGATAATCGCCAAGACGCCGGAGGGGAAGAGAAGGTACTTCCTGCACAGCAAAGTCTGGGGTCTTGTAAACGCAATTCGTGGACAAATATACGAGTTCCAAACCTTCTCCCCCTTCCCCACACCCTCGGTCTTAGGACAACCATATGATCAAATCTCCCTGAAGAGGGGAATTCTCTGGAAGCTCCTAGAATTCGCCGGTGGGAGCCTCCTGATTGCTCCCTCCTTTGCTAAGGACTGGGCCTTCAGGTTCCTCTTAGTCTCCAAGTGGGTGGAGACGCAAGGTATCACATGGTTCGAACTAATTGGGCGAGCCGCAAGGTTACTGTACAGCCGCCTCGTCTTGGCTGAGACTCCAACAGGTGCGTGGTTGATCGACAACTCCCCGGTCTTCGAGTTCCTCTTCTGGATACGGATTCCGATCATACTACTAGGCGCAGTCTGGGCCGTCAGACTCTTCATCTCCTTCGTCTTCGAGCTTCGAGCTGGACGCGCGATAAAGGCGTTCAGAAACATCATCGTAATCGTCATCATCGTCCTCACTTCGATCTTGGTCATCACACCGACGCAGGCTTTTGATGTCACTACTCCCTACTATCTGCGAAGCATGCTCCTCGGCTGGGGCGCCCTCACCATTGTGGCCGTCTTCTTGAGCCTCCACGAATCTTGGGTGCAGCCGGCTGTCGGACATATCTTTCGTAGGAGAATCGTTCTGACCGCCCTTGTCCTGATGGTTGCCTTGAGTCTCCTGTATGGTCCTGTGGTCGTTGCCGTTCAGATCAATCCTTCGATTCAGGGTAGGTTCGTGGACTATCTGTGGATACCGAAGTATCTCCCTAACGTAGAGTATACACGTTGGGCGACAGGAGTTGAATCCATCTCCGAGGACCGCATCCAAACCGCCATGAATACTGGGGAAAACCTCCAAATCCTCTCCAGCGTCCGCCTCTTCAACCGCGAGGCGGCGAAGCTCAGGTTGAAGCCGAGCATAGGTGTGAACTGGATGGACCTCACCGATCCGGACATAGTCAATATTGGTGGAAATGAGTACTGGATCTCAGCATTGACGATTATTCAGCCGCCTGGTGGTGGCGATACTTGGAGAGCGGCGAGGACACTTATTACCCACTCTGAACGGGTTCTCGGAATCAATGCTCACGATGGCCAGATCCTGCAAAACGCAGCGCAGACAGTATTCGGCCTTCCAGGTATACCCTCGATGTACTATGGTGAAGGCAGCCTCTTCGCGAGTTCAATGATGGTTTACGTCGAGGTTCCTGGTTTCGCCGAGACGCACCTGCCAGAATACACCGGCCCTCCCGGCTATAGTGGGGAGCCTGACTATGTCCTGACGGGTTTTGAGCGATTCTGGTTCTTCTCAGGCCTCTTCGGCCAAGAACGGTTGGAGTGGGGCTTCGGAGGAGGAAGCTATGGAGACATCAAGATGCTTTATCTGCGGGACGTATCGACGCGTCTCAGCCAAATCCTGCTTCCCGGTATGACTTTGGATGATGACCCTTACCTGGTATCGGATGGCAAGAACCTTTACTATTCCTTCTTCGTTTATATCGAGCGGGATATGCCTACCGAGTATCTTGACTACCCGAATTACTCCTTGAAGTTCTACAGACTCTTTGCGACGGTCCTTGTCAACACCTTCGATGGAAGCATAACCGGTTACCTTCTGGGGTTGAACGAGCGCAACTATCTCTTGGACTTTTATCGGAGCATGTATCCACAATGGAATAAGCCGGTCCCCGACTGGCTTGTTCCCCAGCTCCGCTATCCCGAGTTTCTATTCGATAAGCAGATAGTCTCCTACGATACTTACCATGTGTCTGACGCTGATAAGTGGCAGAAGCTCACCGACTTCTTCCAATTGACCACGGATGCGGCGGGGCGACCTATCGAGGAAGTGAGATTCGTCACGTTCTCACTTAACAGGAGAAGTGTATGGGCGGGTGTTAGGTTGGTGGAAGGCTACAGAGCACCTGGCAAGAACTTGGCGGGGGTCTATGTGGCGCTCAATGGCGAGGAGTTCGGCAAAGTCTATCTCCTTCGTGCGGGAAACGTGGCTATCATTGGCCCCCAGACTGCGTTGGATACTATAAACAACTTTGCGCCGACGAGGGAACAGCTTACCTTGCACCCCGCATGGGTTTCGGGAAACACGCTTACATACGTGATCAACGGCACGATCTACTACTTCATCCCCTATTACGCTCCATCAGCGACGACGACCAACATGGCTATGATGGTCGTTGTAGACGCCCTTTCCCAGAAGGCTGGCTACTATGTCATCTCCAACCCTCAGGACTCAGTGGAGGTTGCTGGTGCGACGGAAAAGGCGTATATGAACCTTGTAGGGGCTGTGGTGGCTGCTTCAGCTGAGGTTCGAAGGCAGAACATCTTTAAGGAATTCGAAGCCCTCAACTACACCTTGAAGACACCCCAACAACTGAATCCGAATGTAGCTTTCCAGCAGGGCAGCGCCAACTATCTCTCAGACAACGACTTACCGATGGTCAGGGTCCTAGTACAATCCTTTGTGACTAAATTCGCAGAACCCCTCCGCATTGGCACGATCCTTATGTGGGAGACAAAGGACGGTGGCAAATCGAACCTGAACTTCGGGGTCCTCTCAAGCAATCCTCTAGGCGTCATCGAGCTCAATTACATAACGGTGACTTACGCCACGGCCTAGAAGGCTCCTCAGAGGACTGGTTGATACCATTTCCGCACATCTGCCTCCTAGGAGCCTTCGGATGTTGAGGCGCCTTTATTGACTGGAGATTGGTGGCCTACATGATGAGTTTCAGGAATAGGATTGATGCAGGGCGACGATTAGCATTGGAGCTGAAAGAGTACAAGGGACAGAACATAGTGGTTATGGCGATCCCTCGAGGAGGAGTAGTCCTTGGCTATGAGGTAGCCCTTGAACTAGAAGCGCCCTTGGACATCATCATTCCTCGGAAGATCGGCGCGCCGGGGAATCCTGAGTTTGCGATAGGGGCGGTGGCCGAGGATGGGACGAGGGTCCTCAACGAGGAAACCGTAACCATGCTTGGAGTGTCCAAAGGATATTTAGAGAGGGCGACGGAGGAGGAGATTGTCGAAATCAAAAGGAGAATCATAAAATACCGCCATGAGGCTGAACCTGAGAATGTGGCCGGAAAGATCGTTATAATTGTAGACGACGGGATGGCGACGGGCGCCACCATGAGGGCGGCGGTGGCCTCGATGCGGAAGAGGGGGGCCTCCAGAATCGTAGTCGCGGTTCCTGTTGCGCCTCCAGATACTATCAGAGAGTTATCGAAGGATGTGGACAAGATCATCTGCCCAGTCGTCTATGAGCCGTTCTACGCCATCGGCCAGTTCTATGACGATTTCAGTCAAGTGGAAGACGACGAAGTTATCCAGTTGCTTGAACTTGCTCGGAAGAGGCGGAAGGCGAAGTAGAAAACTCTTCGAAGCTCATCACTCCCTATACAAGCCTAATAGTATTGGATGCTGGCTATAACGGTGGGAATTTGGGTACGTACAGTTTTCTTGCTATGACTGAGCCCACTTCAGATATTCCCTAGCTTTTTTGGCAAGGTGTTGTTTGAAAGGATCGTCACTCCCAGAGAATTCACGAACAATATGGATGAGGGCAGAAATACAACGCTCCTCGCGAAGTTGATCCAACGCTGTGAGGGCGGCCTTTTGTTTGCTGAAAACGTTGCTGTTGGCGCCTTCAAGGACTATTTCCAATCGCGTATTGCATCCTTTTCTCTCTGCTTCGAATATTTGGGGGAAACCCTTTCGAAGCCTAAACATAATTCTCGCCTACATTCGGATCTGTTATCCGTTGCTTGACGCGTTTTCTGTAGTTAATCAGTGTGAGGAACTGATAAAGGTCTTGGAATTTCTGGTCTGAATTGCTGAAATAGGTTCTCAGTCTATGGAGAGAGAAAATCATAATATGGGTCACTTTGGTTATAAAGAACAGGTGTTGGATGTGTTCAAACCCCAAGGAATAATCCCACCCCACATCACGCCCTTCACCAAGAACGGGGACATAGACGAAGCCGGCCTCAGGCGGAACGTGGACTTCTGGATCGAGGCTGGTGTCAATGGTCTAGCCACCTGCGCCAGCAACGGTGAAGCCGTCTACATGAACTCTGAGGAAAGGAAGCAAGTCCTTACGGCAGTCATTGATCAAGCGAACGGTCGAGTCCCCGTGATCGCTGGGACCGGTGCCCCCAGCACTAGGGATGCCATCTCCCAGACGAGGGAAGCAAAAGACTTGGGCGTTGATGCTGCTCTGGTCGTCACACCCTACTTTTTTACTCCCAAGCAGGAGGAGATCCTTGGATACTATCAGGACATAGCGGAGGCCGTCGACATCCCAATTATCCTATACAATGTCCCCAAGTTCACCGGAGTAAATATGGAACCTTCGGTCGTGGCCCGGCTCGCAGAGTACGATAACGTGGTGGGGGTGAAGGACAGTAGTGGCGATATGAGGCAGATGCAGTTCTTACTCAACTTAGCAGGCGATAGGATCAGTGTCCTCTCAGGCGTTGGGAACCTCATCTTCCCCAACCTCGTCTCCGGCGGTCAGGGTGGGATCGTGGCCGTGGCCAATGTTGTTCCGTCGACTTGTGTTGAGATTTATGAGAAGTTCATCAAGGGGGATCTGAAGGGGGCGAGGGAGGCTCAGGCCGAGATCGTGGCCCTAAACGATTTCCTGACGAGGCAGCATGGGGTTCCTGCCGTGAAGGCGGCTATGAACCTCTTAGGTCAGCGTGGAGGATATCCGCGAAGGCCCTTACTCCCCATCTCAGAGAAGGTAATGGAAGAGTTGAAGAGCATCCTCAAGATGGTGAAGGGCCTTGAATTATAAACGATATCTTCTAGAATTCGGCACGGGGATCGACCTCCACGGCGAGGACGTCAATGAAGCGGCCAAGAGGGCCGTGAGGGACGCTATCACGCGGGTGAGCATGATAGGCCTTAGGGACATCCTTGGCTTCAGGAACATGAAAGACCTCGACGAGGCCTTGATGGTCGACGTCACCATCGCCGTCCCCTATCCTGAAAAAGTCACAGGCGAGGAGGTCCTGAAGATTCTCCCCGAAGGCAAACGGAGAATCACAGTCGTGCCCGGAGGCCTGCGGTTCCCAACTCCAGCGAATGAGGAGAATAAGGATATCCACGGGGTCCTCGTCGTGAACGCGGCTATCGTAGTCATGGTGGATATGGATAAGGTTCGGATGTAGTGACTCTCCGATCCATATCTAGTACGTGTTCCAGACTACTATGTCCTCAAGCTTCCTCTTGGGGACGTTCAGGACTCCCTCACCGTCGAACCAGTATTTTGTATCGCTCCCCTTCATCTCCACAGCCTTAGACTTCTCTAGAGGATAACCTAAGGCCACCACAAGGATGGTCTGAAGATGGTCAGGGATCTTCAGAATCCCCTTCAGCCTCGGCCTATCGACGGAGCCCAGCATACATGAGCCAAGGCCCTCCTCACAGGCGACCATAGAGATGCTCATGGCAGCTATGCCAGCGTCGTGACCGACCTGTTCCCTCACCTTCGTATCCAGCAGGATGACGATGTAGGCTGCGGGCACCTCATCTGGAGCGTGCTTGTAGCCGGGGATGTTCCTAGCCCAGCTCAGGGTGCTGAAGACCTCGGGCAGGAGCTTCTTGTCGTCGACGATGATGTACTTGAGGGGTTGGAGATTTGCCCCTTGGGGCGAGAGCCTTGCGGCGTCGACGCATTTCCTCAAGACATCCTTGGGAACGGGCTGTTGCTTGAACTTGCGTATCGTCCTCCTGTTTGTGATACTCTCGTAGATCGTTCGTCATCACCTTGGAGTGGGTGTCGCTTCAACGGGTTATAACTCTATGGGCGATAGGTAGACGCAACCTTGCTCCTCAAACGAGATCGATTAGTTCCATGGGATCTGGACCAAGATTCATCGAGAAGCACAGAATTGCCGAGAACCTACGAGTAGGAGCGCCATTATGTGATGCTGGGTTCACGCGCGAAGAAAGGAAGTTGCATCCCATAAAGCTTGAAGACGATATCACGAAGCTCCACGTCCTTCTTGGTAAATGGACACGTCTCCCTCTGGTAGAGGACTGCCCTATCGACCTCGAAGAGAACGTAAAGGCTATCTGCCTTGACTAGGAGGGAACCCATCTCCCTCCCAAGGGGATTCGTTCTCTTTGAGACAAAGGGTTTGATTATGGTAAACCTCGGTGAGAGTTCCTTGGATAATCTCTCCAAGTTGACGTTTCGGAATACTGTTCGGCGAATGAAGTGGTAGGGTCTCTTCCTACTGGGCTTCGATCTTAGTCCTTCTTCGCGCCCCATATTATCGCTCCTGCTCTCATATCTACTTGGACTTAGACCAGTTGAAGAGATGCTAGGATTCTCAAGGTAGGTGCAGGCTAGGTCTTCTCCTTGGCTGTTCTGAGCTCTTCTATCCTATCCATGAGCCGTTTGACAGCCCGTCTGTTGTTTATGATTGCTAGGTAATCGTAGCCGCGTATTCCGATGAGTTCCAACATGGGTGCTACAGGAACTAGAACTGTCTGAGCGAGAATCGAACCTGTGGGGATTAATACGTGCCCAATTAGGATTGCAGGGAGGTCCATGTCCAACTTAGAAACATTTTGAGCTATCTTCTCGATCAGCTCATCCTCCTTCTCCTTCGGCAGATCGTATGAGGGAAAGAGGTCGAAGAACTTCTTGAGATGCTTGGACATCGAATTCAAGGTCACCTTGAATGCCTGGTGACTCCTTAATATGTCCACCACCAGAGATAAATATTCCTGGTAGACATTTACTATTGAGAGCCTTAGTTCTCAGGAAAAACTCCATGGCTGTTCAAAGTGGGAAAATCGTTGAATTGGCAGTGTCTATCATAACCGCCGTTGCGGCACTCTACTACCTTTGGAGCGCGATGCAAGGAAAGAGTCAGGAACTTCGGCATATGACACAGCTTGACGCCATATCAGATGGGGTCGACAAAGCCGTCGAGGAGGGCAAACCGGTCTATATCTCGCCTGGCGACCAAGCATACCTTCAAGGAATGTACGCGCCCATGACTATCGCTGGCATGAACGTCTTACGCTACACAACTAGGCTTGCAATACGAAGAGGCGCAAGAGTTATTTATCCGGTTCCAGTGAATCCGGAATCTCTTCCACTGATCGACGGCATATTCAGGGAAGTTGCCACCGCAGAAGGGAAGCCTGAGGCCTACCGAAGGGAAGATGTGGTCTACTTCGGTTCTGAGTGGTACACCTATGCTGGTGGGTTCGCGGCGCACCTAGCGCGGGAAGGCGTATCTGCCTTGGTTGAAGTTGGAGCAATAACAGGTGGCGGTTCAAGCACCCCAGTCGGATGGGTTCGCGAGTTCGGCGGAATGACCGTTGGAGGAACGGCAAGATATCTACACCAAGGAACATGGGCCATGCTGGCGGATTATCCCCTATTCATGGATGACATCTTTGCTATAGCTGCGCTCTGCTCTGAAGACAATGAAGTTAGGGCAAGCATAGTTGGAGGCGATGTAGTGAAGCTTTTCTTGTTTGGCCTCACACTGCTGTTCGCCATTCTAGCTTTGGCAGGTCAGCCTGCAGCCAACTGGCTCAAAACATAGGAGTGGTATGAATGTCCAAACGAATCTATCAGAGGCAAATTCCCCTTATCATAGTGTCTGCGATAATCACAATAATCATAATAGAGTACTTCGTCGTCAAATATCCTCCACTAACAGCTGTAAAAACAGAACTCGATCGATGGGGCTCCATTACCTATATCTTCATGTTCCTATTCGGCTACATCACGTTACTTGTGAATCATGCTCGGCGGCTCATGGACCCGAAGCGCACTAGACGAACATATCTCAGCGGTTTCCTGCTGGGGACTGTAGCTACGTTCGTGATTCTGGGACTGGCACTCCCGGGAGGATCGTATGGACTCCAGTACTCGAATCTGTATAAATACTTGGTTCTATATATCGGCGGAGGGATGTATTCCGCGTGGGCTCATCACCCATACAATTCTTACCGCTACCTAAGATTTAGCAGTGTCCAAACAGGGCTATTCCTCATAGCTTGGCTCTTCATTGTCTTCAGAGAACTATCCATAATCGTAGTAATCTATCCACCGCTGTACGGAGTTGGGACTTGGATTGAACAGGTTGTTAATGCATCAGCGCAAAGAGCCTCCTTGGCAGCCGCTGGTGTAGGGACGATTATACTGGCAATACGCGCATTGGTAACCAAAGAGCCGGGCCTGATTGAGATGGAAGTGACCTGAGATGAGCTGGCTTAAGAAACTTCACATCTCCCATAAACAAATGGCAATCGGACTTACAGTTCTGTGCCTGATCCCAGTAGTTCTAACGTTGATAAATGTCCCATTTGTTCTGCCTCTGACCATAGGCCCTATAACGAAGGACTTCTACAACGAGATACAAAAACTTCCTGAAGGCAGCGTCATAGCTTGGTGCAGCACGCAGCAGTACCGCGGCTATGTGCCACGAAGAGATCTCTATAAAGCCTTATTCTACAACATCTTCGACAGGAAGCTGAAGCTAGTAGGATGTAGTTTCGCCCCTGACACACCTCAGCTCTGGACGGACATCCTAGCATATAGTGGCGTGGTGAAGAAATACAATCTGAAAGAGGGCGAAGACTTCGTATTCTTCCCCTTCTTAGCTGGAGAAGAGACGGCTTTCGCTGCTACCGCTGCAGACTTCCATAAGGCCTATTCCACGGACCTTCGAGGTATACCTACTGGAAGTATACCCCTCATGCAGAGAGTTCGTACCCTTAGGGACGTTCAACTGGTCATACACGACGGCTCATCCTTCACCCAAGTCGACATGTTCGTCAGACAGTGGCCAGCGGCGTATGGTGTGAGGGCAATCAACATGCAGGTCTATGCGACTTGTGCACCGTACTATGGCAGGTTCGTGTTCGGTGACTTGGACGGCACTCGCGGAGATGCGGAATATGAAGCTCTGACAGGATACGTGGGCGAGGATTTGCTTAAGATGAACGCGAGGAATCTTCAAGGCCTCTTTGTCTTGGCGTTCGTAGCTATAGCAAACGCGACATACTTCACAACAAGACCGGAGAAACTGAAGGTTGAGGCAAAGAAAGGATAGGTGAAAAGATTGTTAGAATCCTTTGAAATGACCTTGATGGTCATAGGAATGATCCTCTCCACGTTCGCCTTTTCATTCGTCTTCTTCGGAGACACCCCGCTGTTCGGCTTCGTCGAGAGCGTCTATATCGGAGGCGTTACCGCGACCTCATTGTTCGCAATTGCAAATAGTATCAAGACATCGGCGATAGACTTCATTGTGGCAGGACAAGTTCTTCTGATAGTCCCAGTCATCATAGGCCTGCTAGTTTTCCTAAGGCTGACAAGGTTTCGATGGGCCTCCCGCTACACAGTGTCCATAATGACTGGAGTTGGAATCGGCATAACGTTTGGTCTCACGATTAGAACATGGATAATGAACGCTGTCTTAGAAGTCATGGCCTCGATGAAGAGTCTCCAGCCTGATCCAGCGTCAGCGATATTCACGCTCATCGCTACGTTGAGTGTCCTCACGTACTACCTATACTCGGTCAAGTTCTCTAGCACGTTCAATACTGGTCGGTTGAAGTATGTGGCGACGCTTGGCCGCTATTGCCTCTACGCATCCTTCGGCTATCTGTTCGGCAAGATCTTTGTGAACGAAGCTCTAGATTCTCTAGCATTGTACCTAGTCACATATGTCTACAGGACATTCGTCGAGCTAAAGATATTTCTAGGGATAGTCTAAGGAATCGATTCCCACCCATTTTTTTGGGAATATAATATGACGGAAAAGGCATAATAGCAAAAAAGGTATTCAAATGAGAAATGGAAAGGGTTGTGAGAAAGATGGCAGATGAGGAGATTCTGAAGAAACTGACCGACGCTATGGCAAGCATTGACTACGATGGCACGTTGAAAGCCTGTCGGGAAGCAATGTCAAAGGGGATACCACCAGCTAAGGTCGTGGGGGCCCTTTCCGAGGGGATGCAAATCATCGGGGACAAGTTTGAGACCAAGGAGTACTTCCTCTCAGAGCTGATCATGGCGGGTGAGATAATGAAGGAGGCTCAGGAGACCCTGAAGCCGCACTTCAAGGCAGGTCAGATCAAAGTCCCGGGCAAAGTCGTGATGGGCACAGTCGAAGGTGACCTCCATGATATCGGGAAGAATATCGTCGTATCCCTCTTGTCAAGTGCGGGATACGAGGTCACAGATCTAGGGGTGAACGTCCCAGCCCAGAAGTTCGTAGAAGCGGTGAGGAAGGTTAAGCCAGATATCCTTGGCATGTCAGCGCTCTTGAGGGCTACTGTCCCGGAGATGGGGAACGTCATCGACGGATTGAAGAAGGCGGGCCTCAGGCAGAAGGTGAAGATCATTGTCGGCGGCCTACCCTTGAACGCGGAGTACGCGAAGAAGTTAGGGGCCGACTATTACGCGGAGGATGCTTGGAAAGGGGTTGAACTCATCAGAAAGGTGGTCGAGAAGAGTTGAGGAGCGTAGAAGATCTAATCGAACTCCACAGGGCTTGGTGGAAGCTTGAGAATGAGAGGCCTATGCTGAACATTACCTACAGGGAGAACTTCCCCTGGATGTGGCTCCAGAGCGACCATATGCTCGGAATGGAGCTCATCCTCAAGGACGGCTCCCTTGCCAAGGATGGGCCTCTAACCCCCGACATGCTCTCGCCGGAGAAGATTCACCCCACGCCCTTCACGCACGGAGACCTCTTCCTTCCAGTTATGCCCTTCGGGAAGATCCCTTGGCTCGAAGCCATCTGCGGCGTCACTCCCCAGGTCTCTGTGAAAGGCAACTCCATATGGGGGGGCTTCGGCGAGGGGATCTGGCCTGAGGGCTGGTGGGAGAGGGATATCGAGGTCAAGATCAACAAGGATTGGCTCAACCTCCTCGTAGAGACGACCAAGTACTGCGTTGAGAAGTTCTCGGACAACTTCACTATCGCCCAGACATCCATAATGCGAGGCCCGGTCGACATCATGGGCGCCTTGGTAGGGGACAAGAATGTGATCATAAGCATGTACAGGCACCCCGAGGAGACGGTGAGGCTCCTCGACAAGCTCGCCGATGTCTGCATAATGGTGATGAAGGCTCAGAACAACGTCATCCCAAGTTTTCGTGGAGGCCATGTGAACTGCTGGGGAATCTGGGCGCCGGGGACCGTCACCCGCAACCAGGAGGACGGGGCAGCCTATCTCTCGCCAGCCTTCTACAAAAAGTTCCTCCAACCCGTCGATAGAAAGATCGCCCAAGCCTTCGACTACATGGCGATTCACTTTCACGCAGCCCACTACGTCCACGGGGACGCCGTCACCGACATAAAGGAGCTAGGAGCCCTCCAGTACAGCTTGGAGCCTCCTCCCTATGGGCCGACGCTCAAGGAGTGGATGCCCATCCTGAAGAGGTTGATAAGGAAGAAGCCGCTGATACTCCAAGCCCACTACTTGACAAGGGAACAGATCAACACGCTACTGAAGGAGCTGCCTCCTCAGGGGCTCTGCTTGGAGACCTACGTCCAGGAGGCTGGGGAGAGCCACTACGTTTACCGAGAATAGAGACGATAATCCCTTTCCCTTTTTTTGCCCCAGTCGCGCCGTTCTAATAAGGAATCTATCTAGAACACTGGGAAAAGCAAGGAAGATCTGTGGTTGTTTATCTCCCGTATAGGTCGGCCCAGTACTTGTCTTGATATTCCTCCTCTAGCTTAATCGTGAACTCGAGAAGCGTAGGCTTTCCTGACCGCGTCGTCTGCAGGCCGCGCTTGATGGCTGGGACTATCTCGTCTGGCTTCTCTATTCGTTCGCCGTATCCTCCTAGGGCTTCGGCGACCTTGGCGTAGTTGCCTCCTAGGGCCGCCGTTGGTGGTGTGTCGTGGAAGTAGTGTCCAAGGCCCTTGTTGTTGATCACGACGGTCAATATGGGGATCTCGTTCCTTACAGCTGTCTCCCAGTCCATCCCTACCATGCCGAAGGACCCGTCACCCGTGAACTGAACGACGGTCTTCTGGGGTTCAGCGAGCTTCGCGCCCATTGAGACTCCTAGAGAGAAGCCCATGGTGCTGTGGTGCCCCCAACCGATGTATCCTCTAGGCACAGGCGTCTCCCAGAAGGGGACTAGGGCGTCTCTAGGCCACCCGGAGTCGTGAGTTATGATGGTGTTCTTCCTATCTAGGGTATTCATCATGTCCCATATGACCCTGTAAGGGTTAATGGGCACCTCGTCTGATGTGAGCTTCGGCATCCACTCCTTCAGCCACTCATCCTTGACCCTACGAATCTCCTCCGTGAGAGCCTTATTAGCGGGACGACCGTTCCCCCCTATCTGCCCCCTCACCTCATCACACATCTGCCTCAAGACCAGCTGAGCATCACCCACGATGGCGAGATCGACGAGGTAATCCTTGTTGAGGTCTCGCTCGTCCACCACAGCCTGTATGAGCTTCCTCCCCCTCTGCATCGGCGCGCCTTGTCCCCGCGTAAGGCTCGCGCCTATGGCGAATACTAGGTCCGCCTTCCGGAGGAAGTGGACCGCGGCCTTTCCACCATCATTTCCACCGTTGCCTACCGAGAGGGGATGGTCCTCGGGGAAGACGCCCTTGCCTTTCAGGGTGGTCATTACTGGTGCTTGCACTAACTCGGCGAATTCGCGAAGCTCGTTCCACGCCCTTGCGTAGTAGACGCCCTCTCCGGCGTAGATGAGGGGGTTCGACGCGGCTAGGATTCCCCTCACGGCCACCTCGATATCGCGTGGATTTCCAGAGGCCTTCCACCCTACGATTGGGGAGTACTGGAACCTAGAGTCCTCGAACTCCTCGTTCGCCACATCCCCTGGGATCTCTAGGTAGACGGGGCCGGGCCTTCCAGTTCGGAGGTAGGTGAAGGCGCGCCTCATCACCTCAGGGACCCTCTCGGCGAAGTTTATCACCTCCACCCACTTCGTGATCTTCCCATAAGTGTACAGGGCGTCGAAGTCCTGGGTCGGCCTAGAGCCGATCCTCCTCCTAGGCGCACCCCCTGCTAGGATGAGGGCGGGGACCATGTCAGAGTAGGCTTGTGAGACTCCGGGGTACGCGTTCTCCTCGCCGACACCCGCGGAGATGAGGGCGACGCCCGTCTTGCCACTTACGCGGGTGTAGCCATCGGCGATGTTTATCGCCACCCTCTCGTTCCTGGCGAGGATAGGTTTGATTCCGGCGCTGGGTAGTTGGTTGATGATTCGGCCCTCGGTCCCTGTTCCGCCGGTTCCTGGGAAGAGGCTGACGAAGGATATGCCCTCCGTCTTGAGGATCTTGACTACGGCTTCGTAACCCTTCAAGGTCATTGTCTCCAGTGCTTGATAGGTTGGAGTGTGGCGATTTAACGCTTATCGCCCATGGAACAAGGCTTTCTGTTAAATATCAAGACAAACCGGCATATCATATACTAGAAATCTTGTTTGGAGGCGTCCGAAATAAGCCAACTCATGAAGGCTCACTCCTTCGCAACAGCGAAAAAGATACTCTTCGGAATAGGAGTCACAGCCAAAACAGGTGAAGAAGCCAAGCCAACTCACGCGACCAAAGCCTTGATCGTGACAGACCACAACATCGTTAACACGGGCCTACTTGGGAAGGCGACCAAATCTCTCGAAGATGTGAACATCGCCTACGAGATATGGGAGGGAGCTGAGCCGGAGCCGAGCGTCGAGAACGCCCAAGCCGTCGTGGACAAGGTTCGGGAGAACATTCGCTGAAAACCAAGTATTTCATCCTCTATCCCCACCTCCTGTTCTAAGGGTCGTCTAGGATGGAGTTAGAACTTGTGGCAGACTCATTGCTCAGGGGTCACAGCCGTTGCCCAAGACCGCAACAGAAGAAAAGAGTAATTGGAACCGAAGAGGACGCTTGAGCCAAGCTGAGCTTCCATCACATGAAAGGACGGGTTCGACGAACTCCCTCAGCCACTGGATTGAGACATGGTATCTGGCAACACCCGAAACAGGGGAGAATCATCCGGACCACGGTAGTCAGCAAGGATTGACATATTATCCACGACTGAGTAATTCTCAACTCATGTTGGCGATTGGGGTCGACCTAGGAGGTACCAACCTCAGAGTCGCAGCGGGAGACGAAAGGGGGAACATCCTGAGAAGAGTCGAGGAGAGGGTTGAGAGGGATCGTGGGCCTGAAGGCGTGGGGAAACAGATTATTCGGATGACTCATTCCTTGGATCTGGAGACCGAGGAGATAACGGGGATTGGGATAGGTTCCCTAGGCCCCCTCGACATTAGGCGCGGGGTCATCGTCCTTGCGCCGAACCTCCCCTTCAACAACGTACCCCTGAAGGAACCGCTGGAGAAGGCCTTCCATTGCCCCATACGTGTCCTGAACGACTGTAGCGCCGCTGTATTGGGTGAGAGAGTCTTCGGCGCGGGAAAGGGGATGGATAACTCATGTTATGTGACGATCAGCAGCGGAATAGGTTGCGGAGCCTATGTCGACGGCAGGCTTCTCCTCGGCAAGGACGGCAATGCCCACGAGATGGGCCACACAATAATAGATTATTCAGGGAGGTTGGCGTGCGGATGCGGGAGAAGAGGACATTGGGAAGCCTACTGCTCAGGGAACAACCTACCCAACTATGTCAGACTCTGGATCAAGGAGAATAGGGCTGAGAAAGCCTTCGCCAAGAGCATGTTGGCTGAGCTGTTACATGGAGATATGAGTCGTTTGAGTGCGAAGATGGTCTTCGACTGCGCCGGCGCCGGGGACGAGTTGTGCCTAAGGATATTGGAAGACCTTGGTAGGCTGAACGCCATCGGCTTCGCCAACACAATCGCGGCCTACGACCCTGAGCTGATAACCGTGGGCGGAAGCGTCACTCTGAACAATCAGAGGATGATCATGGAGCCTATCGGGCGATATGTTAAGGAACTGTCCGTGAATCGTCTGCCTGAGATAAAGGTGACTCCCCTCGGCGGTGACGTGGTGCTCCACGGGGCCTTGGCGATGAGCTTCACCAATTATTGAGTCGAGCCATCGGAAGGGGCAAATCTTAACTATCCTTATGTGGATGTTGCGAGCCTCAATCGGGGGAAAGTGTGGAAAGTTGAGGGCCAGAACTCTCACATGGTTGACCCTGATCGTACTGATGTGGGGCTCCGCCTTTCCCCTCGTCAAGGTGGCCCTCTCGGAGGTTCCGCCTGTCACCCTCGGTTTTCTCCGCTTCCTCCTCGCAACCCCGATACTAGTCCTCTACGCATACCTCAAAGACGGGAAAGGCCTCAAGACAGTTCTTCTCAAGAACCCGATCTCACTAGTCGTCATGGGCATGACCGGCGTAATGGGTTATCAAGTCTTCCAGAACATCGGGGTTAACCTGACCTCAGCCAGTAACTCAAGCATAATCGTCTCCTCAAACCCGATAATCATAGCCCTCCTGAGCGGGCCACTCCTGAGAGAGAGAATGACTCGTACCCGAGCTTTGGGTATAGCCGTAGGCTTCTCAGGCGTCCTAGCAATAATCTTGTCTGAAAGCCCAGGGTCCTCAACGGTTTCATCCTCCTTTGTCGGAGATGTGTTCAGCTTGGGTGCTGCCCTTTCATGGGCCATCTATTCGGTGGTCTGTAGGAGACTTGCACCACACTATGCTCCGACTGGACTTACCGCGGCCTCAATGGCCTTCGGAACCATCTTCCTTCTACCACCGATGTACCTCCTTGAGGATCCTCACCTGCCGACGACGCTTCAAGTCTGGTTGGCCCTAGCGGCCTTAAGCCTCGGCGCCTCTTGTCTAGCCTACGCCTTGTGGAACAATGTCCTTTCCGAAGAGGAGGCCTCAAAGGCAGGAGTTGCCCTTTTCTTGATACCTGTCGTCGCCGCTACCCTATCGGTCGCCTTCCTCTCAGAGCCCTTCACCGTCCCCCTCCTCGTGGGGATGGTCCTAGTCTTCTTGGGAATTCTCATCGCAGAGAGGAGTGGAATGAAGAGTTGAAGGGCGACGCTGCTCTTCATGGTGCTGATGAGTCGTGAGGTCGAAGTCTCAGCACTATTAACAGGCCGGTTCTCTTTGAGGGGGGTGAAGATTGGTCTCTTCGAAGCGTGAGGCCCTTTGGTCTTCAGTCGACGGGTGCGAAATAATATTTAAATATATCTAGATATATCTTAATATTCCTCCCATAGGATAGAAGACTAAATAAGCAATATCGAATGCTGGTTACCAACTCACCAGAAAGAATCTTAGGTTCAAACAATGGTTCGAGGTTCTCAGATGAGGCAGTGGTCAACTAGGAAACACCGCCCGCGCGCCATGAGCGCGCTTACGCGTATTCTGAGCTTCCTTAAGCCCTACAAGAGAGACCTAGCCCTGGCAATGGCGCTCCTAGCGCTGGTCGTCGGCTTTGATCTCCTGGAGCCCCGACTGGTTCAAGTGATCATCGACCAAGGTGTCGCGAAACGAGACATGGGGGTGATCCTCAACACGAGCCTCCTCATGATTGGCGCCTCGATACTGAGCACTCTGCTGGCAATCGCGAATACAAGGTTCTCCGTTCGCGTCGCCCAGAACTTTGCCGCGGATGTTAGAAGGGCCGTCTATTATAGGGTCCAATCGTTCAGCTTCGGGAACCTAGACGACTTCCAGACCGGTAGGCTGCTGGTCCGTCTCACCAGCGACATGAACCAGCTTCAAATGGTCGTCCTACTCTCCCTACGCATGCTTACGAGAGCCCCCCTCATGGTTATCGGGAGTATTGCCTTCATGGTCATCATGAACCTGCAGCTCGCAACGATGATGCTCATCCTCCTCTCCCTGACCTTTGTCTTCACCCTAGTCTTCGTAACCTATGCGAGGCCTCTGTTCTTGGGGGTGCAGAAGAGGCTTGAGAACCTGAACCAAGTTCTGCAGGAGAACCTAGCGGGCATCAGGGTGGTCAAGGCCTTCGTCCGAAGAGACTACGAGAACGAGCGCTTCGACAAGGCCAACTCCGATCTCATGGGGCACACCATCAAGGTCGGTGGCATCATATCAGTCTTGATGCCACTGATGCTGTTGACGATCAATCTGAGCATCGTCGCGATCATCTACTTCGGCGGACTCCAAGTGGTTTCAGGTGCTTTCACGGTCGGAGAGATCCTAGCGTTCATCAGCTACCTCCTCTCGACCATGTTCCCCTTGACATTCCTAGCCTTGATGGCGGGCCAGGTATCCGCTGCGAACGCCTCAGCCGAGAGAGTCGTGGAGATCCTCGACTCCACTCCCCAAGTCCAGGACAAACCTGACGCCATCACGCTCCCGCCTTTAAAGGGCAGAGTTGTCTTCGAGAACGTCCACTTCAGCTACAACAAGAACGGCGCTGAGCCAGTACTACAGGACATCAATCTCGCAGCAGAGCCAGGGCAGACGGTAGCAGTACTGGGCGCGACGGGCTCAGGTAAGACCACCCTTGTTTACCTGATCCCCAGGTTCTACGATGCTACCGAGGGAAGGGTCACTGTCGACGGGATCGACGTTAGGGATGTCACACAAGACTCGCTGCGCTCTCAGATAGGTACAAGCCTCCAAGAGGCGGTGCTCTTCTCCGGCACTATCCGCGATAACATCAAGTATGGCAGACACGACGCCAAAGATGGGGAGGTCATAGCTGCGACTAAGGCGGCTCAGGCTCACGAGTTCATCATGGGCTTCCCTGAAGGCTACGATACGGTGATCGGGCAGAGGGGCGTCAACCTCTCAGGCGGCCAGAAGCAGAGGATCGCCATAGCTCGGGCCTTACTAATCAACCCCCAGATACTCATACTGGACGACAGTACCAGCGCCGTCGATATCGAGACCGAGGCAAAGGTTCAGGAGGCGCTGAGGGAACTGATGAAGGACCGCACGAGCTTCATAATCGCCCAGCGGATAAGCACCGTCCTCAACGCCGATAAGATCATCGTACTGAACAGCGGCAGAATCGTGGCCGAAGGAACACATGCCGAACTGATGCGTACGAGCCCCATCTATAGGGAGATCTACGAGTCCCAGCTCGGGGATGGAAGTGTCGGAAATGAGTAGGCAGGGGCGAGAAGGCCAAGGCCCCGCATTCCGAGGCCCTCCAGGCATGAGTGGAAGGGCGATCGAGAAGGCCAGGAACCCAAGAGATGCGCTGATGCGGCTCATCCGCTACCTTAGGCCCTTCCAGCTGCAGCTGAGCGTGGTAGTAATCCTCATAGTGATCAGCACACTCCTGTCCCTTATCGGCCCCTTCCTCATAGGCGTTGCCATAGACCAGTTCATAGCCACACACGACATCGCGGGCCTGCTGAGGATATCCCTGCTGATGGTGAGCACGTACGTCGCTGGGTCGCTCGCCTCAATGGCGAGCGGATGGATGATGGTCTCGACTGCCCAGAGGGCACTCAGGAATCTCAGAAGAGACTTGTTCGAGCACATGGAGACGCTGCCCCTGAGCTTCTTCGATAAACGACCTACCGGGGAGCTGATGAGCAGACTCACCAACGATACTGATGCCATAAACACAGCTCTGACCCAGAACGTGACCCAGCTCATATCGAGTCTACTACTCTCTGTGGGCATCCTAGTCGTAATGTTCAGGCTTAACATCTGGCTCGCCTTGGGCATCCTCATCGTCTTCCCCATCATGGCCGGGCTGACCGCCCTTGTCTCGAAACGGACCCGCGCCGGGTTCCGCAGCCTACAAACGAACCTCGGAAGACTCAACGCAAATATGGAGGAGAACGTGAGCGGAGAGCGGGTGGTGATAGCCTTCGGGCAGAGAAAGGCAGCATTGGAGTCATTTGACGAAGTCAATAACGCCGTACGGAGCTCGGCTATACAAGCCATGTCATACGCCCTCCTTATGCCCCCCCTTGTGGGAATCTTGAGTAATGCTAATATCGCGGTTGTTGCCGGCTTGGGCGGCTGGCTGGTGCTGACCGGGCTGGCGACTGTAGGAACGATAGCCACTTTCATTAGCTACTCCAGACAATTCGCCCAGCCATTGAGGGTGATATCAGACATCTACAACAATATTCAATCGGCCCTAGCCGGCTCCGAGCGGATCTTCGAGGTCATCGATGAGAAACCAGAATATCAAGACATGTCGGACACCATTCCCCTAGAGCATATTAAGGGTGAGGTCGTGTTCGATCATGTGGACTTCGAGTACGTTCCGGGCGTTCCTGTCCTAAGGGACGTGAGCTTCCAAGCCAAGCCTGGACAGATGATGGCCCTTGTGGGACCAACTGGCGCTGGCAAGACCACAATCATCAATGTCTTCTCACGGTTCTACGACATCCAAAACGGCGCAATCAAGATAGACGGACACGACATCAGCACGGTGGACAAAGACGCTCTACGCAAACGACTGGGCGTCGTCCTCCAGGACGTCATGCTCTTCTCCGGAACCGTACTCGACAACATACGCTACGGTAGACTGGACGCGACAGACGAGGAATGCATAGAGGCGGCCAAGCTGGCCAACGCCGACAGCTTCATTGGCAGGCTGCCCCAAGGCTACAAGACTCAACTTTCTGAGCGCGGCAGCAACCTAAGCCAAGGACAACGCCAACTCATATCTATCGCACGGGCCGTCCTCGCAGATCCAAGCATACTCATACTCGATGAGGCCACGAGCAGCGTCGATACGCGGACAGAGAAGATGATACAGGAGGCTCTCCTCAGGCTGATGAAGGGGCGAACCAGCTTCGTGATTGCCCACAGGCTGAGCACTATTCGCAATGCTGATCAAATACTCGTCATCAATGAGGGACATATAATAGAACGAGGAACCCACAAAGAGCTTCTACAGCAGAAAGGGTTCTACTACAACCTGTATATGGCGCAGTTTAAAGGAAAGAGCAAGGTCGAAGAGGCTCCGCTAGACCAGAATCCTAGCCTAGGATGAAGATCGTTTTCATAGCTCGGTCCTCAACCCATTTCTGAAAGGCAGACCAAGAAATCGCACCATGTGTTGTAGGTCTCTGATCCTAGGAAACCCGCAGAGATTTTGCGAAAGGCGGTCTCTACAGCATGCAGTTCGGGGAATCCGAAGAGGAGCTTAAGCAGGGCGGGCGACCAATGACCCCGAATATCTGAACAAGAGCTCTTCAAGCGTTTGGTGGAGAGTCATAGACTCTGCGTACATACGGATGATTAACAAAGCATAACTCCAACTGTTGAAATGTTTTACTCGTCATGCTCGCCAATAGACCGGGTGGAAAGATCGAGACCCACGTGCCGGGGTTCGACCTAATCACTGGAGGCGGGCTCATCAGATCTTCCGCTATACTTCTCATAGGAGACTCAGACGGTCGCAAAGAACTATTGGCAAGACAAGTCAGTTGGAATCTCCTCCAAGAAGGAGCTAAAGTGCTCTACTATACAGTGGATCAATCTGCCGAGGATCTCCGATACGACATGGCCAGCTACGGCTGGGACGTTAAACCTTTCGAGGATACGGGGAAGTTCCAGCTCGTGGATATTTTCTCCGACGCTGCTGGGAAAATGACCAATACTGTAGCCCGCGAAACTGAGTTTGACAGCTCATTAGTTCAGAAGGGTTTCTACGATCTAAACGTCGTATACAAGGAGGGAATTCGATTTCTACCTCCGACCAGCCCTCTACATGAAACTAAGCTCGCCGTCTTCGACAGTCTTTCACCTCTACTTTCTTCAAAACAGGAGGAAACGATACAGTTACTGCATGTACTGAAGTTTGCTACGAGAATAACGAAAGCGACTGGAATTGGAATAGTACAAAGCGGTGTACACGACAAAAGAATCGAGGATACTCTCAAGTCTATTGCAGACGGTATAGTTAATCTCACTCTAATTGGTGGTCCTCTCTCAACGACGAGCATAATCGAGATCGTCAAGTACTCCGGGGAGTATAGACGAGGACCGTTCCCCGTTGAACTGGACGAGAAGGGGCTGAGGATAGTCCCAATAGTTCTACCGAACTTGGCTCAAGTCTTCGGGTCAGCGCGACTAGATCATGCTGAGAGCAATTGATGCCGTGTTCGGAATACTTGCTATAGCAAACCTTCTGAAGTTGATTGGATTCTTCAAAGCCTCGACACCTAGGGCTAAGACCCTAGCCTGAAGAGTGACTGAGACTAATAGGAGTGGTAGACCTATTGGGGAGAGAACGCCCAGAACCACGCCCACCATATATATGGTTGCCTTCAGAGCCATTGCGGCTATCTCGAACCTCCTCGTAGCCTCTGCTCCGTATGCTGTAGAGAAGTTTCGGATACCGAGTTTCAGATCGAATTCCATGTCAGGGAGATAGCGTGCTACTAAAACCCCGTTAAAGTATAGGAAAGTGAAGACGGATAGATTCCATAAAGACAAGGCGAAACTTGAGGTGGCGGCAGCATAACTGAAGAGGAAGGGGAGGGATTGCTGTATAGGCGCAACGAGAAATCCAAGGGGCCTGTCCTTCAACCTGAAAGGCTTTAGGTCGTAGAGGACAACGAGGATTATGGCAACAATGGGCAAACCAGTCCAATAGGGACCGGCAAAGACACCTACGACCACGGACGTTATCGCCAAAATAAGGTTCATGATCTGAGCTCCCCTGAACGACAAGCTTCCCGTGACTATCGAGTTTTCGGTCTTCATTAACAGACTACTTTGATCTGTCTCGACGTCATAGGCGTTATTGACCGAACTCACAAAACCATGAACCAAGATGAACGAAAGGGTGACCAAGAAGAGTTGCGAAAGGCTATAGTTCTTGACAGCGAGAAAGGCAGAGAATATGGATATTAGGGGGGATAAAGCAAAGAAGAAACGAAATTGACGAATGACCCCCATGGTCTTCTCGAGAGATACCATACATGCTCACGTCCCTGGATACTGGACATACGCGCTAAGTCTTATCCTGTCAGCGCGTTGACGCATTTCCTGTAGAAACGATTTAAGCCTTTGTTGCAAATTTGACTAAAACAACCCAAGGCTCGTGCAAAAATTGCATCGCAAGATGCTAAAAAGGTGGACCGCAACCTTCGAGGGGTATTACCACTAGATACGGCACGTGATACTTGAAGCTGCAATCTCTTAAATCCTAAAGTGGAGGAGACCCAGGCAAGATATACATTAAATACATATCTAAGATTCACAATGGATTAGGGTACAAATGCGCTGCATCCCTTCGTGAACAAGGATGTCCTCATACCAGTCTAGGAGAGACGCAACGGACCTACTTGACTTCGCAGGCGTCCTAGGCTCCCTCATCGCTCTCGGCCTAGGGATAGTGATGCAGTTCGACGGCCTCCAAACGATCTTCGCAGCCTCCTCCTATCTGACGGTCTGCTACTTCTCATCTGCCCTCCTATGCACCCTCTGGAGAATTCCCCGGTCACTGAAGTGAGCAATAGCCCGTCTAGCCAGAGAGGTTCTGGATGGAGTTCTAGGTTCCTCGAAGCGTTCAGCTTAAGACCAACTTCGCTCTATCCTTAAGGTTACAAGGTGAAGGGCTTGAGAAAGGAAGTCAAGATAAGTCTCTTGGCCTTACTGGTCGTGCTGACGAGCCTCGCAGTCTTCAGCACCGTGGCGTACATGGTGCCGATGAAGACTTGGAACCAGATTCAGAACTCGAAGCCCGAACCGCTCAGACGGGAATTCTCACAGTTCCTACCCAGACGACCCAATCCTCTTCCATCATTATCCAGCATCCCATGGGCCTTCCTCAAGAACGCCACCCCGACGACCTACACTGGCAACATAATGAACGTCTCGGACAATATCCTAGTCCTCAACGCAGCAGCCGAATCCGTAAACATAATCATGGCCAACAAATGGATGGTCGACGGGAAGGTCCTGATTCTCCATGACCTCTTCGTGAAGGGTACCCTCAGCGTCGGCCAAAGCGTCACGATCAGCGCCCTCGTCTACTCCATGAACCACATCTACATCGCCTTCGGCTATGAGATAACAATCGGGACCACATCGATACCTGCCGTCCTCCCCTTCAATGTTCGTTAGCAAAGCCATGCCTCCATAAGCGGCCCAAACGGCCTCCCTCAACCCCCGGGGGAGGCTGAACAATTCTTTTCTCATCTCTGCCTGAATTCCCATGGGCTTACCCATCTAGTGCTTGAATTCCGGCAGATCCCTCACCGGATGTCGTTTCTTGTACATCCTTCTAATCCTCTCCATCTGCGTGAGAGGCGGATGAATGAAGCGGGGCTCAACGCTTGTGAGCGTGTAGCTCCGCGAGGAGCCTTTGAAGAGGTTCTCTGCCCTCTTCAACTGGATCAGGATGTCAAGGTCTTCCCTTGGGGTTTTCTCCGTTGAGGACTGATCTATGAGGTCCAGCGATGACTGGTCCGCGGCTAGAATGTCTTCTGATGCGATGATCCCGAGGTTCGGCCGCTTTGGCGGGCCTGCCCAGGGCATGCAGTCGCATCCCGCGGTCACGTTCTTTATGACATTGACGAAGAGGGCTTTCCCCGGCTTGAATCCCCGTAGGCAGGTGTAGGCGGATTCGGCGATCCTAGTATGTTCCTCCTCCTTGTAGCCAGGTGGGAAGCCGATCGCGAAGTTTCCTATGCCTGCGCAGAGGTTGATGCAGGAGAAGCAGAAGACGCATCGTCCTCGATCTATATGAATCCTGTCTCCTATAGTGATGGCTTCCTCGGGACAACAATCTTCACAGACACGCCAGTGGCCGCAGTTCCTTCCCTCGCATCTCTCTAGGTTTGGAACGGGCTGAATTCCTCCGGAAGCGTGGATCATGTACTTCCCCCGTTTGGAGGCGCATCCGACCCCCACGTTCTTGATGGAACCAGAGTAGCCCGGGCTGATGCCATGGCCCTTAAAGTGCGTCAAAGCGACCATCGCATCTGAATCGACTATCGCCTTGGCGACGAACTGCCTCCTCAACCTGCCTCCTTCGGGAACCTCGACTTCACGGTCATCCAGCCCATCCTCCCCGTCAGCAATCACTACGGGGCATCCGACCGTCTCCGAAGTGAAGCCGTTCCCCGCAGCGGTCTTAAGGTGATCCGACCCGGTCGCCCTTGAGGTCCAAGGATGATAAGGAAGCGTCGTCGTGTCCGTCAGAAATGGCTCGCCTCCCGCCTCCTTGATCCAAGAAGCGATGGTTCGGGCGAAGGGTGGGGGAAGATATTCGACATTCCCCTCCTCGCCCATGTGCACCTTTACGGCAACTCTGTCTCCTCTCTCAATTTTTCCGGCAAAACCAGTTACGTCGAGGATTCGTCTGATCTTCTCGACCCAAGATTCGCCGTATCCCTTCGAAACGGCGTCTATGAAGTACACTCTTGAGGTCTTAGGCAAGGTGCATCCACCAAGCTAGCGCCTGTAGATTGTCTATTCAGATTCTTAAGATCTCGGAGGACTAATGTCCTGCCCCCGGGACATTGGGTTGTTCATCCTCTGAGATGGTCAGCCACGTAACTCAGGCTGTCACCTAGATTGGTGGCGGCTACAGGCCCCTTCCTTGAAGCGATGAGGTGCAGAATTCGGCACTTCATATCTAACCACGGAGGAACGGCCTAGGCCCATAGTGAGGAGGCCGGGTGGCGACTACCAACTTGACATCTCGTTGGCGTGCCTGAATCGGGCCAAGGATCCCCATACTAGAGTGAAGGAGGGCGAGCGGGCTCTACGCCTGATCGAAGTCTTGTTTCCGACGGGATATCCACATGGGGGAATCCTTCCAGTCGTCTGGGAATAACATGGCCTTCAGAAAACAAGCCCTCTTTTCTACTCTGAGGGCTAATCAAGACTAAGCTGGCCACTCCTTACAAACGGTATTCTTAAATCGCTTTCCATCTGTCCTAGTTCGCACGGTTACGGTTCAAGCTGGCGTCTGAAGCATGAGGAAATACTTGGTCAGCCTCGTCGGTGGCATAGTCACTCTTGCCGCTATGACTTGGCTAATCGTAACCTTCATACAATATCCGGAGATTAAGAACCTCCCCCTCTACACTTTCAGCACCGTCTCCCGGATAACGATCACTCTTCTAATCTCAATTGCTTGGGCGGTTCCCTTCGGCATATTGGCCGCCACGAACAGGGTGGCATCCCTAGTTCTCACACCCTTCATAGACCTTCTCCAGTCTATTCCAATCCTCGGATACTTCCCAATTGTAATAGAGTTCCTGTTCGCGTTGGGCCCCTTGGGCGTTGAGTTCTCAGTCATAGTCTTGCTCTTCACATCCATGGCGTGGGCCATCTTCTTCGGAGTATTGGGCGCCATACGCGGTATCCCTACAAACGTTGTCGAGTCAGGACGAAGCTTTGGCTTGACGGGGTGGCGATATATCAGGCACATAATCTTGCCAGCAATTACTCCAGCAGTAGTCTCGGGAGCCAACCTCGCATGGTGCGACGGCTGGTTCTTCATGATCGCTGCTGAGTACATTCAGTATCAAGGGCGGATTGTGAGGCCTCCCTCTGGTGGATTGGGTTTCCTTCTCGCAAAGGCTGCCTACGAGTACAAGGACATGAACCTCGCCATAGTTCTTCTAGTGTTCATAACCTTTATCGTCGTATACTTCAATACTCTGACTTGGCACAGGTTCATGGAAAGAGCGAGTACAGGCACGTTCAAACCCGTCTTTAGCATGGACCTTTCAGGACTTGGAAAACTCAGGACTATAAGGGCGACCAGATGGCTACATTTTGGAAGACTCCATTGGCCAAAATCTTTTTCCATCGCTTCTCAAAGCTTGCGCAGATACTCTCGGATCGAGAAGATTCTCGCCGCTGTCCTAGCTTCTTCCGTGACCATATTTGTCTTGTATACGATACTCGGCCAATTCCCGACATTGGCAATAATTCGGGAAGGATTCAATGAACCACCCGCAGAAGAACTCAGTCACTTGCCGTTCTTGATAGCTTTCACTATGAGTCGCCTCACAATAGCCTACGGGATTTCTCTTGCGGTAGCAATCGGCATGGGAGTTTTAGCTGCGGAGCATAAGAGATTCGCGGCGGTGTTCTATCCCATTTACGATATTGGGCAGGGAGTTCCAATCTTGGCTTTATTCCCTGTTATTAATCTTGGATTGAACCAGCTCCTCGGAAACCCCAGAGCTGCCCTAGAACTTACATGTATCATAATGTTGGTTCTCGACATGATATGGTACATGTTCCTCAATATTGTGAGCGCGGTAAAGAACATCCCAACCGAGATTAGGGAAGTTAGTCAACTCTTAGGCTTTAAAGGTCTGAATAGAATAACGCACATAGTAATTCCATCCATATTGCCAGCCATAGTGACGGGGAGCATACTCTCATGGGGGACAGGCTGGAACACCATAATATTTGCGGAATACTTGCCGTCTACAGAACTAGGGGCTCAATCAGTTTCAGTCCCCGGCATAGGCTCACTGCTCGATAAGGCTGGATACGAGTATGGGAATACCGTCTTGCTTATCTTCATGCTCGGGATAATTGCAGCGATCGTTCTCTCCATGGAAGGATTCGTCTGGAGACGCCTCCTTAGAAGATTCGAGAAATATCACGTAGAGGTGTGAACCTTGTCGATGATCGAAGTAGAAAACGTGACAAAAACCTTTGCGACGGAGAAGTCCAAGATCCTAGTCTTGGATGACGTGAGTTTCTCAGTCGGAAAGGACGAGTTCGTCTGCCTAGTCGGACCTTCAGGCTGCGGAAAATCCACGATGCTCAGGATCATAGCGGGTCTGGAGAAGGCTGAGTCGGGTAAGGTACTCTTCCACGGCCAGCCTATCATTCATCCCATCCCAAAGATCACCATGATCTTCCAGCTCTTCGGCTTGCTGCCATGGAAGACGGCTTTGGAGAACATTGAAGTCCCCTTAGAAGTACTTGGGGTGAAGAAGGAAGACAGAATCCGCATCGCTCGGGAGTATTTGAAGATGGTCGAACTCCAGGGCTTCGAGAACACCTATCCCCACGACCTTTCAGGCGGGATGAAGCAACGGGTGGGAATCGCAAGGGCGCTGGCCTTGAAACCAGAAGTCTTGCTGATGGATGAACCCTTCTCCTCGCTCGATGAACTCACCGCCAAGACTCTCCGGGAGTTGGTCCTTAACCTTTGGCGGGATCCAGCCTTGCCGACGAATACTTTCATAATGGTAAGCCATAACGTCGAGGAGGCGGTGTTCATGGCGGATAGGGTAATCGTGATGACTCCCCGGCCAGGGAAGGTTACTGGGGACGTGAAGATCGATATCCCAAGACCCCGCGCAGATTACTTGAGGGATCCTGTATACTTTGGATTGGTAGACGAAGTCGTGGAATTTCTGGAGAAAAGCAAGGCGAAGGCACAGGAAGGCCCTCTGCCCTTCACAGCGAATGGAACATAGAGACTCTGTACAGCAGGTATGGTTCAAGCTCTGGGCGACAGTGACATTAGGTGCAGAATTTTGCACCTGTACGCATGCTCGGCCTAGGGGGGTCGAGTGCGATCGATTTGTGACCTATGAGGTCTGTAACTAGGTGCGGGGGGTGGGACTCGAACCCACGAAGGTCTACACCACGGGATCGCCTATCCCTGGCCCATGTGGTTGAGATCTTAAGTCCCGCGCCTTTGGCCTATCTCGGCAACCCCCGCCCAGCAGATATTGGCGTCCCCAGAGCTAGTTAAACGTTCTTTACAACAACGCTCATTAAACGAGGGCGACTAAAGCCATCGTTGGTGGAGAGAGAGTGTTAAGCCAAGTAATCGAAGCCGCCGAACTCCTCGACAGCGCTCGAATCACAGGTCAAGAGGTCGCCACCCTCCTCAAGGAGCGAGGCCTAACCAGAACTGAAGTGACGACCATCAAGGGCGACAGAGGCTCGACGGACTTCCTCTGCGTCATCGTCCCAGGAACAAGAGGCAAGACTCAGGGAGGCGAAGCCCCAATCCTAGGAATCATAGGAAGGCTAGGAGGCATAGGAGCGCGTCCGGAGGCAATTGGCCTCGTCTCGGATGCCGATGGAGCCATTACGGCTGTGAGCGTTGCCCTGAAACTGGCTTCGATGCGGACCAAAGGCGACTTCCTTGACGGTGACGTTATCGTTTCAACCCATATCTGTCCTAATGCTCCTACCCAGCCCCACGACCCTGTACCCTTCATGGGCTCCCCCGTCGACATGGTCCTCATGAACAAACACGAGGTTTCGCCGGAGATGGATGCTATCCTCTCCATAGATGCTACCAAGGGTAACAGGGTGATCAAGTTCGACGGCTTCGCCATAACCCCCACTGTAAAGGAGGGCTACGTCCTCAGGGTCAGCGATGACCTCCTCACCATCATGGAAGTAGTGACGAGCCAGCCCGCGAGGATCGTACCAATAACAACCCAGGACATAACCCCCTATGGGAACGGCCTATACCACATCAACAGCATCGTCCAACCCGCCACCGCGACCACTGCCCCCGTCGTCGGTGTGGCGACCACCACGAGCCTCCCCGTTCCCGGATGCGCGACAGGGGCGAACCACCTAATCCACATCGAGGAGGCAGCTAGATTCTGCATTGAAGTTGCCAAGGCCTTCGGTCGAGGCAAGTGCCGGTTCTATGACCCTGAGGAGTTCCAGAGAATCGTCACCCTGTATGGAAGCATGAGGCACCTCCAGTACATGGGGAGATAACGGTTCGAACAACTCATAGAAATTCGCGTTGACGCAGAACAATCAAAAAGAAGAGAGGGATGGTCAGGAAGCTACTTCCTTAGGGGCTCCAGTGCTCGATCCACATCCTTGAGGCCGAGGTGCCTCAGCTCCTCCGACGTCGGTACACCGTTCTCATCCCAGCCAAAGTCCACATAGGCCTTCTTCCTCGCTTTCGTGAACTCCTCCCTCGTAGGTGCGGCACCAGCCTTATGTCCCGAAGGCAGAGGCATGTACCACCTCTGGGGATTGTCGTCGTCCTTCTCAGGATCCCAGACAATGTCGGGCCCACCTAAGAGGATTGCCGCCCGCTGAATCTGCACGATCCGTCTGCCGTAGACGTTGACCCACTCCTCATGCTTCATCGGCCAACCCGTGACCGCCGTGAAGAACTCCCAGATGCTGTCAGTCACCAACCTCGTTCCTATGGTGCAGAAGACCAAGGAGTCTCCCATCGTCCTTTCAGCCTCACCTGCTGGAGGCTTAGCCTGAGACGTGTGATCTCCTCCTTGCGTCCCTAGCGCGTAGCCGAGCCCCATTGGGGCGCCGAAGCCTAGGCCGCTCCTCATCCCATGGGCGCCAACCTCGATCCCCTTGAACTGCACGGCATAAGGCATGCAGTCGACGCCTTTGATCCGCCCTATCTCCTTGGCGGCTCTGTAGGTTCCTTCCGCCAGAACCTTCCCGATCCTTCTCCTGTAGGCGATGAGTTTGGCGAGCTCGCCCATGGCCTTTGCATCGCCCCACTTCGCCTCTATTCCGCCGAGGTCTTCCTTCGTAAGGATTCCCCTTTGATAGAGTTCGGCGGCGAAGCCTATCACGTTCGCCCCGTTGATTCCGCTGAAGCCGAGGTCTTCTAGCGTCGAAGAGACATAGACATTCCCCTCGGGGTCGAAGATGCCCAGATTGGTTCCGCAGTAAGCTTGAAGCTCGTAGTCAGGGTTATCAGTAATGGCACCTTGTAGCGGGCCATGGTTCACGCAAGCAAGCTTCTCACAGGCGACTGGGCAGCCGTAATCGCTCCAGAACCTCTTAACCCACACCCTACTTTCATAGTTGATCACGCCTATGCTCCTCTCGCCATGCCATTCCTCCTGCCAGTTCCTGATAGGCTCAGACGAAGTCTCAAAACCCGTCCTGAAGCCGGCGGCCGCTGTCCCCCAGAACCTTGTCTGCCAACTGTCCAGCGCAGCCTCATACATTTCTTCCATAAGGCTTTGAACACGCTTAGGATCCGCCACATCCGGAAGCGGCCCCGTCCCTTTGGCGACTAGGGCCTTCAACTTCTTCGAACCCATAACAGCGCCATAGGCGCCGTAGCCTGCAGCGTGAGACCACTTGGCAAGGACTGCGGAAACCCTACTTAACTTCTCCCCAGCTGGACCGATGTAGAGGATGCCCGGCTCCTTGCAAAGTCCATACCTAGGCTCGGCCTTCTGTAAGAGTTCTCTGACTTCGCGGTTGATCTCCTTGACGGTCTGCTTGCCATCTAGTCCCCAGAGTCTTCTCGCGTCCCGTATCTCGGCCTTGTCGTCGGTCACTAGGATATAGACGGGGCTCTTGGCCTTCCCTGAGACGATTATCCCGTCGTACCCAGCGCATTTCAACTCTATGGGAAACTCCCCAGCCACCGTGGAGCCAACTATGCCGTTGGAGGCCGGAGACTTCCCGGAGACGCATGTTCTGCCGCCTCCGATGAAGCCTGTGAGTGGCCCCGTCAAAGCAAGGAGCAGATTCCTTGGCCCTAGGGGATCTATTCTTCCCCAGTTCTTACCTAGTCTGTCCCACAAGATTTTGACCGCTAGGCCTCTACCACCTACATACTGTCTCAAGACTTCCTCGTCCAGAGTTGTCTCGGATACTCTTTCGCGAGACAGGTCGACTTCGAGTAGTTTTCCCGCGTAGCCTCTTGCCATTCTCATATCAGCTCCTTCGCTTTCTCACCGTAGAACTTGTAGGCCAAATTCACAGTCAACTCCTCAGGGGTCTTGGCGTACAAATCATAGGTTACGGCAGGCACCCTCGGGAAGACCATCAGGGCGTTGAATCCCATCCTCGTACATATCTGCGCACACTTAGGGTCGCCACCGCACAGGTCACATATTACTATCCGTTTTCTATCAGGATGCAGATGTGGCACCTTCCCTGGACACGCGTTGATACATACTCCACAAGCGGTGCACTTCTCGTCAGCGACCGCTACAGCACCAGTAGCCTCGTTTATCGAGAGCGCCCCGAATGGACATGCCTTGACGCAGGGATAGTTGTTGCACTGGGTGCAGAGATGGGGGATCTCCACGCCTGGAACCTGCATGAAGACTCTGACTCTTGAGGCTTCAGGCCAGATCTTGCCCTCATGTTGTATGGAGCAGGCGATCTCACAGAGTCTGCAGCCACTACATTTGGCGTAGTCCCTGGCGATCCAAACCTTTACACCAGTAGATTGTCCGCTCATCATTGATCATCTCATTGCTCTCCTGATTCTTCTCTCCTGATAGAAAAAGGTCGCGCGGCCGGGGCGGCCTTGGCGAGGACCGGGGGGCTAGTGAGGGGATTAACATTAATAGAAAACTGTCCATTAGTCTCCTTGACGACGTAGGGATGAATCATGAGAATCCTACATACCTCGATAACCGTGAAAGACATGGATGAGTCCATAAGATTCTACCGCGATATCATGGGCCTCGAACTCGAAAGGAGGAGAGAGTTCCCGGAGAACAAGGCGGAGATCGCCTTCCTCGCAGACAAGGAAAGTGGTGCGCAGCTGGAGCTGACCTACTGGAAGGAGAAGACGGACTGGACCTCTGGCGACGAGCTGGACCACCTCGCCTTCGCCGTACCGAATATGGATGAGGCCATAAAGAAGTTCAAGGAGCATAGGGTGGAGATAGCCAGGGAGCCCTACTCGCTGAGGGGCTCGACGACGAGGATAGCCTTCATCAAGGACCCGAATGGCATCTGGCTGGAGATCATAGAGAGAAGGTAGCCGATCAGCTTCACTCCGTACTTCCATCAGACTCTTTCTCATCCTAGCGCAGCTACACCGGAGGAAAACAGGGACCTTATTGCAGACGAGATATGGTTTCGACCTCCTACGCTTCTAGGTGGAAGAGAACCTTGGAGGGTGAGCTGCCATCATCCGCAAGTAATCTTAAATTGTTTCCAACTAGAAACGAAGGATAGGGAACCTGATGACTTATCTGTACAGAAGTAAGGCCTTGGACAGACTCGGAGTAAGATCCATGATAAACGCCCAAAACTGGTCCACCAGCATCGGAGGAACATACATCGAACCAGAGGTTCTAGAGGCTATGGCGGACGTAGCTAAGACCTTCGTCAGCATGAGGGAACTCATCGAAAAAGCCTGTAGACGCGTCGCCGAGCTCTGCAAGGTGGACGCTGCCTACATAACCACAAGCGCGGCCGCGGGCATCACTATGGCGACGGCCGCCTGTATCGCGGGCAGAGATGAGAGGAAGTGGGTCAAGCTTCCATTCACAGAGGACCCGCCTATCGATGGGAGAAACAGGATCCTTATCCAAGCGAACCAGTCCGCCTATGATGTCCAGTATGCTGCCGGCGGGGGCCGCCTTGTCAAGGTCGGAGGACCAGAGGGAGCGAGCCTCGAAGACTTTGAGGTGGAGATGGATGAGAAGACCGCTGGGATAGCCGCGGGCTACCACTACAATGTAGTGCCGAGGGGGTGGATGCCTTATGATGCTCTGGCCAAGCTCGCCAAGAAGCATGGTCTGCCCTGTTTCTGCGACTGCGCAGGGGCCTTCCCACCCTACAGTAACCTTCACAGGATTAACGATTGGGGCTTCGACCTCTCCATCTTCAGCGGAGGAAAGGGCATACGGGGACCGCAGGACACGGGCCTCATCCTCGGAAAAGGAGAACGAGGCATGGAGCTCATTGAGGAGATAAGGAGCCACTCGTCGCCCAACATGGGTTTCGGGCGGGCCTTCAAGGTGAGCAAGGAGAATATAGTCGGCCTCGTCACAGCCCTAGAGCTTGTCCTCAGTCGGGACGAGGATGCTGAGTACGCGAAGCAGTTGGCCAAGGCTGAGTATATGGCGCAGCGTCTCCAAGGAATCCCCGGGATATACGTCAGCGTCGTCCCAAACGATGAGAAAACTTACGAGCATCCTTTGATGGCTAGGGTTCCCAACGTGAGGATAGATGTAGACAAGGAAGCACTTGGCCTCTCGACGATTAGGAGCGTCTATGATGCAATGAGCGGGGGTGACCCGGGCATCTTCATCCGCTTCCCCCGTTTCGAGGATAGGGAGTTCGGCCCCTTCACGAATCGGGCGTCGGTCTTCCTCTTCACATACTATCTTCGCGATGGGGAGGAGAAGATAGTGGCCGAAAGGATGAGGAAGGTCCTCACAACCAGACCTTGGGCGAAGTAACTACCTTGTGCTGCCCTTCACCCAATCTTTCCCATAGTCGCAGATTTAATTACAGGAATACCCAATCTACAGCTGAGGTCTTGATGATGTACTATTCACCTGAGAAGGAAGAGGAAACGGAGACGCCTGAGGAGATGACCCTTGAGCTGGCTAAAGAGTTCCAGCAGGACAGCTGGCTCTGGTTGAGAGGCGTATGCGACCTCCACGTCTACTGCCTCCCCTGCGTCTACATGCGCCTCTTCGACGAGATCGAGATGGCCCGCCAGATGCGCGCGGTGGGCTACCGGGCCTTCGTCTCGAAGAGGCACCATTGCTGCAACGCGGACAGCGCCAAGTTGGCGTCGAAGTATGTTCCAGGGATAAAGGTCTTCGGAGGGATAGTCCTCAACTGGGCCGTCGGGGGACTGAACCCTCAGGCCGTTGATGCCGCCATACTCATGGGAGCGAAAGTGGTCTGGTTCGGGAACATGCACGCAGGAACCTTGAGCAGGGAGTCCTTCTACTCGAAGTACGACTGGCACAACATCCCTGACGACCATGTCTTGAAGACGCGCCAAGTCAAGAAGTACCTGATGGCCCCGCCCATCAACGTCATCGACCTCGACAGCGGCGAACTTCTCCCCGAGGTCTACGATATCATAGACCTCATCGCCGACGCGGAGGATGTCATCCTGAACACATGCCACATCTCCTACAAGGAGTGCGCCGCCCTCGTGCCCGCCGCTAAGAAGGGAGGAGTGACCAAGATAATGGTCGACCATGCCCACCGCTTCACCCTGGAGGAGCAGAGGAGCTTGGCAGATATGGGCGCATACCTCGAATATGATATCCCAAAGGACGAGTCACAACATCCAAAGATCGCCGAATTCATGAAGGCCATCGCCCCCGAGCGATGCGTACTTGTCTCCGGCATGGGCGCTGCAACCCACGCACACCCCATAGATGAGATGAGGCACATGATGATGTCCCTCCGCCTCGCAGGCCTCTCGGAGAAGGATGTGGGCCTCATGACCAAGGTCACACCTGCGAAGCTCTTGGAACTGGACGAGCCTCCGAAGCCATGGCGAGGATATATCTAAGCCTCGAAGGACCCCCGTAGAGCCCCCGGTTCAGCTCTTCAAGTCGAAGAGCTCCCTTGCATTCTCGCGAAGAATCCTCGACGCCAGGTAGGGTACATGCTTCAACTCTAGATCACCGTAGTCGACCTTCTCCTACAAAGTCGCGGCCACGTTCCTCCTAGCCATGACCATGTGGCCGTAGACGCCCTCTGCGAATCGGTAGTCGCCTCCGAAGGCGAGGATCTTGTTTGAGGGGACGGTGTCGAGCCACTCGGAGAGGATGGTTCGAGCGGTGCTAGGCGAGATTATATGTACCCAGCAGAGGTCGGGGTAGACGTTGGGGAAGTTCTTAGCGAGGGTGGCTAGTTCCCTGAAGTAGGGGTAGCCTGCGTGGAAGACATCGAACTTGACCTCACGGTACTCCCTGAAGAGGTTCGTGAGTAGGGTGGGGTTGGAGTTGCCTATGATGTTCTCATTTCCCTCTTGGAGACCCGTATGTATCTGCACAGAGAGACCATGTTTTGCGGCCAACTGTATGATTCTGTGGACGACGTAGTCTTGGAGTGGTTTCGCCTCATCGAAACCTATCCCTTGAGGAACACGGGTGGCGATGGTTCTCCCCGGATAGGGCAGGAGTTCAATTGTCGCGAAGGTTTCGGTTCGATAGATCCTATTGAAGACCGCTTCAGCCTCAGCATAGGTCGTCTTCTCGAAGTCGAGGGTTCGTGCGTAGGCGAGGCCTATCTTGATGCCCACGATCTGTTTCGCGAGGCTTGTGAACTCGGTCTCCAAGGCGCAAGAGGTTGTCTAGGGAGTGGATCGGTGTCCCAGTCCTCTTGGAAAGGGTGGACAGGTCATTTCTGCTGAAGGGGGTGGCATAATCATCAAAGCGCATCACTGGAACTAGATCTTTGTCCACGTCTGTCGTGGATACGTCGTTGATGGATACGTCGATGCCTCCCCTTGTCTTGAGGACCCATCGGTGAAGGCCGGGCTTCTGGCGCTTCTCCATTGCCTCCTTCAGGGGTTTCCACGTCTTAGAGTCGAGGTCTTGGATGCCGTAGAGGTCTTTGACCGCTATCTTGATGGCTCGGGCGTAGCCTGTGTTCTCAACCTTCTCCCAGTAGGGAAGAAAGCTTCGCCACCTCTCCTCCAACGGAGTCCTAGTGGTGCGGATTGTGTTGAGTTCCTCTAGGGCCATTCCTGAGGAGACTAGGTCAGATGAAAGGTAGTGGGGAAGGAAGACATACAGGGGGTCGGCCTCCATCTGGAGCCGGTCGGACTCCTTCATGAGATGCTCGTGGGTATCGACCACCTGGATGGCATCCACCGCCTTCTTGATGTCTACGCTTTTGCTCATGACAAATCATCTTTTCCTTGTTTCTCACATCAATATTATCATAGTGGTATACCGACATCCCAGAGATATTTGGCCGCTATCTTCCTGCTTCTTAGAAGCTCCTCACTGGGGCGCTGATTGACAAAGTCGTAGCACTTCTGCTCCGAGGCGAAGAAGGCTTGAGGGTCTTGGTAGAGCAACTGCCTCCTATCCCTGTTGAAGATACGAGTCTTCCCGACGAGCTTCTCCCTCCTGATTTTTGAGGTCAGCTCGTAGAGGTCAGGAAGCTTCAGGCCGGCTTCGAGGGTGGCGTCGGAGACATCGGCTGCCCAGGCCACCGTTGTCGGGGGTGGGGTCTCTCCGAGGTGGATGTTGTGTCCTAGGGCTGTGCTCCGCATGCAGGCTAGGGCTGTCTCAATGAGGTGTTCCTCTGAGCAGAGGTCTTCTCCCCCGTTCTGAGGCCACCCACCTCCGTAGGTGATGATGCTGGTGTTGCGTCTTATGGTCAGTTGAACGATCAGACTCCTCAGAACGGCCTCCCCCTCATTCGCAGCGACCACAGCTCTCTTCCCCTCTACGGACCGAGCATCCATCTCCGTACTGATTCCCCCACTGTACTGGATCTGGTCCCGATAGACCAGCCACGCCGCCAGGTTACGAGCCACTGATTCGATCATAGCCCCATAAACGTCGCCGCAGAAGCCACCAACCTGACCACCCGCGCCACCGTTCACTCGATAGCTGCCGTAGTTCTCGTGGACGACAGCTACGGCTATGAGGTCGCTCTCGACCTTGAGGTCCGGGAGGACCGAGAGGAGGAGGCCGTCGCTCTTCCTCAAGCCTCTCTCGGGGTCTATGGGAGCTATCAGGGCGGCCGCGCTCGTTAATATGGGATAGTAGCAGATGGCTAACCCCGCCTTTCCCGCGAGCCTCAACCCTTCCCTAACGCGTTCCACGGCCCTACGCGCCGCGTAGACCACCTTCGGCGTCCCATGGACCTCCCTGCCGTCGATCTTGACGAAGTTGAATCCTTCCAGGCTGCCTACCCTCGGTATCCGCGTCAGCTCCCTCACTATGAGTGGCAGGGGAAGGAGGTCCTCGGACCACGCGCTGTGGCCACCTGTGTTGATGTGGGTTGACTTCCTGTCGCCGATAGCTCGTTTCGTGATGATATGTGCGTCTTTTCCCTCACCAATTATCAGTTGGCTGGGCGCCTGTTCAGATGCTTCCCTTACCTCGTCCTCGGTAAACCTGATGACGCGGTGGGTCGTGACGCAGTAGACTCCCATCTCGTGGAGGAAGTCGACGGCTGCGTTGAAGAGCAAGTCTAGGTACGCCTCGTCGACCTCATAGAACTTGTCGGGTAGTGGTCTCCGGAGGTTGTGTCGCTTCGTGAGTTCTTGCATCTTCCTGAAGATTCCCATGTTCCACTCCATGTCTTCCATTCTGGGGCCGCTGTAGGCTCGTTCGGCTACGTCTAGGAGACTGATCATTCGTGAGTCACCGTTGGGGTTTCATGTTTGGATGAACCGTTCTTAAGACTAGTGGGGGTCCAAGCCATAAATAGGGAGTCACGACAAGTCCTAGGATGACTACTGGAGGAAGTATTCGATGGGAACTTATCTCGTTACTGGTGGCGCAGGACTGATAGGCGGATACACGGCAAAGGCTCTGGTCGAGAGGGGCGACGAAGTAGTCGTCATGGATGTCAGGCCTCCTAGTGCTCCTAGAATGGCTTGGGTCATGAAGCCAGTATGGGACAAGGTGACGTTCATTGAAGGGAGTGTCAGCGACGATTTCCCAACCCTCCTTAAGGCGTGCAAGGACTACAAGGTGGAGAGAATCTTTCACGCCGCCGCCCTCTTCCGAATGGATTTTGAACTCTCTCATCCCTACTACTCCTTCCAGGTGACTCTGCAGGGAATGCTCAACGTCTGCGAGGCCGCTCGGCTCCTCGACCTCAAGAGACTAGTCTTTGCAGGAACAGTCGGAGAGTACATCCACGGAACCGTGAACTATAGCCCAGAACCCTTAGACGAGGCAGAGTCAATATTTGACCCAGCTATGGGCACTCAGCCCTACATGGCCTCAAAGATGGCTGCGACCATAATTGGTATGTGCTATTGGCAGACCCAGGGAGTGGACTGGTTGAACACGCGTTTCAGCCGGGTCTGGGGCTTCGGCTCGAAGAGGGAGACCATCCAGACGGAAGGGTTCATGATCGAGAACGCCGTCGAAGGGGTTCCTACAAAGCTGGAGAATGGGGATGAGACGAGAGGGCAGACCTACGTCAAGGACCTTGCGAGGGGGGTGCTCCTAGCTCTGGATGTCGACGGGAAGAAGTTGAAGCATAGGGTATTCAACATAGGAGGAGACATCATGGCCAGCGACAGAGACGTAGCCGCGATCATAAAGGAGTTCGTCCCCGAGGCGAAGATAGAGATCGGTGCCGGTGGCATCTCCAGAAGGCCCTTCAGCACGGAGCTGGCGAGGAAGGAGTTGGGCTGGAAACCCGCGTATAGTCTAAGGGAGGCCGTGAAGGACTACATCGAGACCTACAGTGAGTATAAGCGCAGTCAACTCGAATAGCGGCCGACTTAAGCTAGGCAGGACAACTGCTCAGTCTGGAGGTAGATGGGCGATTCACGATGCTCGTTACGGCACTGTCTCGGCCATCGCTGTGAACATAATATGGGGTCTCTCCTTCGTCGCCGCCCGCATCGCCCTCTCAACACTGACACCGGTCCTCCTAGCGACGATACGTTTCAGCATCGCCTCAATCCTCTACACACCCATAATAATCAATGATCTCAGACGCCGAGGCTCCCCCGAAGTTCCGAGGCTCCTTAGAGTTCACACTCCTCGGATTCCTCAGCATATCGATATACTTCCCACTCCAATACAGGAGAGTGGGGTACACGGGAGCAGGCATCGCCTCCTGACAGTTAATTCGCTTTTTCTTCCCTAGGTATGGGCCTCCTGAGTGTCCTCAGGAATCCTGTGGACTTGTCTTCATCTCTGGAAGGCCGTGACGTTTTCGCCTTACTTTATCTAGGAGAAGGACAGAATTCAAATTCGAGGGAGGAACTACCCCAATGTACGACCTCATAGTTAGGGGTGGCAGGGTTATCGATCCTTCTCAGGGCCTGGCGGATAGGCGAGACGTAGCCCTCTCGGGCAGCAAGATCGTTGAGGTGAAAGAGGATCTGCCTTCGGAAGCGAAAAAGGTTGTCGACGCCTCTGGGAAGTTCGTGACGCCCGGCCTCATAGACCTTCATACGCACATCTACTGGGGAGTGACGAGGATTGGCACCGAGCCGGACTCCAGCTGCCTCGCCAACGGGGTTACGACGATATTAGAAGCAGGTTCCTCTGGCTGCATGAACTTCCTCGGCCTACGGAAGCACATTATCGAGAGGAGTCACACTAGGATAATCACATTGCTCAACATCTCAGCCGTGGGACTGGCGACGCCTGAAGGCGTAGGTGAACTCCAAGACCCGAGGAACCTCGACTACGAAGGCACGGTCGAGACGGCCTTGGCGAACAGGGATGTGATTCGCGGGATCAAGATACGGCTCGGTTCTCCCCCCATGAGCCTCGTCGGCGAATACGGGGCTCTGGCCCTGCGTCTAGCCTTGAAGGCGGCCGAAGACGTAGGCGGCTTCCTAATGGTCCACCCGAAGGGCATCTACCCTGAGATCCAACTTCGAAGAATACTCCGACTACTCAGGAAGGGGGACGTAGTCACCCACCCTCTCTCCCCAACCTACACAGGCTTCCCCAACATAGGTATCATGGACGAGGAGACGGACAAGATTTTTCCCGAAGTCCTAAGCGCCGCTGAGAGGGGAGTGATATTCGATGTGGGCCACGGAACACAGAACTTCAGCTTCGATACGGCCAAGGACGCGCTGGCACAAGGGTTCCTACCAACGACCATAAGCACCGACATTACTACGGTTGGCCTCAAAGGTGAGGCGAGGAGTATGCCCTATACCATGTCGAAGTTCCTCGCCCTCGGCGTCCCCTTGGTCAAGGTGGTGGAGATGAGCACTCTCGCGCCGGCCAAGGTCCTCGGCATGGAGAAGACCGTAGGTACGTTGAGACCCGGCGCCACCGCAGACGTGGCGGTCTTCGATTTAGAGGAAGGTAGCTTCGTCTTCCGTGATGTCAGGGGAAGAAGCCTCGAGGGGCAGCACAGCCTGAGGCCAGTAGTCGTGATCAAAGATGGGGCGATTGCCTTTGATCATGGAGGACTTTTCCGATGATCCTCGGATCTGAGGAAGAGCGTGGTGATGGTCATCCCCCATGTGGCCGCTGTGAGGAAGAGGATCCCTTAGAAGAAGGAGCCTGTGGCATCCCTGAGGTAGCCCATGAGGAAGGGGCCTGGGAATCCTCCCACCTCGCCTATGGAGAAGAAGACGCCGCCGACTGTCCCCCTAAAGCTACCGTGACACAAGAACGCACAGTGAACCACAACGCGCGGCATCAAAAAACCTAGGTCGGACTTGACAGAACCCTTATGGCTTAGCGCTTAGATCCTTTTATGTGTGATATGCGTTATATGTGATACGTGGTTGTGATAAGGAAGAAAGAGAAAGAAAGAGAGGAAGTGAGGAAAGGAGGAAGAGTGAGCAAGCGAGAGTGGGTTTGGAGTTAAAGTTTATGCCTCCTCCTCGCTGGGAGTCTAGGAATCTAGGATTCCGAAACTTGTGGAGTTGGAGAGATACTATAAACAATAAAATATAACTCACACACATTTCTCTATCGAGGAGGGATGGGTTAGGAACAGGCGTGGAGAACGCTTCATGGAGAAAGAGAGTCTCTGAGCTTTATCAGCCTGCGCCTCATAACAGTGAGGAGGCATCCATAATCGTTAAATAGTCTAATTGTCGAACTGTTAGACCGCCAGCATTCGCGGTCGGAATGACATGACATCACAGAAAGTCTTGGGCCTCGGGATTCCACTAATCATCTGCATCATACTCGTCGGCAGTAGCATCGGCGTCGCCGCCGCATACTCGGTCAGATCGCTATCATCCTTCAAACTCAGCATGTTCGAGCAGACCTACCAAGACTCTGAGTTTACAGCAGCCGTCACAAAGACCATCATTGGGAAGAGCAGCATAACCATCCAGATCCGAGTAACCAACAACGGGACCTCAACCCACAGCGCCAGCGTCACGGTCTCCTGCTACGACGCCAACAGCAACCTCCTACAAGAGATCTCTCAACTGACAGGTGACGTGAACACGAGCCAGTATGTGGACCTGATCTACACCTTCAACTCTGTATCGAGAGACGGCTTTGGCTACAGCGAGATAATCATCGAAGACCTGACTTGAGGCAGGCATAGGGAAGCAGCGGTGAGTGCTGCTTCCAGCCATATTCTTTTCTTGAGGTTCATGCTAGTCGGGGAGTCTCTCCGACCTGAAGATGACAGGTCTCAACCCATCCGTGCAGCAGGAATATATAATATCCTTCGGCATCCCCGGGAAGTTGCAGCCGAACCTCAGCATCGTCAAATCTCGCTGAATGTCCGCGAAGGCCCAAGGGCAGAACCCCTCAGGGAAGCCTCCGTCCTGGGAGATGAAGGTCTGTCCCACCTTGAGGCGGTAACACGTCGTCTGCCAGTTTGCGGGGAGCATCGGCATGTCTTTCCCGTAGACCTCCTTGGTGTCGAAGGTTCGGAAGACAGTTATTCGAATCCTGACCAATCAAGCCACCACTCTCACCTTTGGTGTGGACGGGTATTTATCACCTTTCGCAGCGCGCCTCCTCTATCCGAATGATCAGATCGAAAAGCTTGTTCGTAGACATCAAAGATGTGAGTGGGAGAATCCTAAATGTCTCAAAGGTTAATCCCAAATAGAGGGAATTTAAAGCACAATTGCCAAGCTGCGACGACTTCAATGCGGCTGTCTCAGAGGCCAATCCCACATGGTGGAATTGAAAGCTGAGTGAAGCACAGACATATCCAGAAGGAGAGATAACGGAAGCTTGATCCCTGCCGACTCTTCCTAGATGACCCAATCTTGATTGCCTGAGGTTAGGCAGAACCTCTCTGGTTCATGTTTAAATGCCTCTTGAGTAAGACTGTGTACAGTTACTTAGACATCGTACGGGGAGTGGACAATGAGCATAAGTGATATCCAATCGGTTGAGGCGATACGGCAAAAGGCCTACGAGATCATGAAGGCCAAGGATCAGGCACGCGCAGAGAACTACTGCGATGTCATATCCGGAGCCGAGACTGGGGCAAGTTACAGGCGTAACCGAGAAGCCCTAGACGCATTAAGGCTCCGTACGAGACTAATTCATGGTATTAATGCCGTAGATACAAGTACCGCCATCCTCGGAACCAACATCAAGACTCCAATTCTCACGGCGCCAGTGGCCGGGACTGCGATAGAGGCGTATGGCGAGGTGGTGAAGGCCTGCACGAAGCTCGGAACCATTTGCGTCATAGGCTATCCCCAGCCCAAGGAAAGGATACGATCCCTAGCCGACATCGAAGGTAGGAAGATGATGTGGATCGTTAAGCCTATGAAGGACTTGGAGGAGCTTCAAAGCTGCTACGAAGTCGCTAGGGAGGCGGGATGCCTCGGAGTCGGCATGGACCTAGACGCTGCCGCAGGCCTTCAGTCAGGCTTCGAGCCTACCTTGATGACCAAACTCGCCAAATCATACTGGAGCTTCAAGACCCTTGACGAGCTGAAGACAATCCGAAGCCTAACATCGCTACCCTTCATCGTGAAGGGAATCATGTGTGTTGAGGACGCTGAGAAATGCGTGGAGGCAAAGGCCGACGCCATCGTAGTATCTAACCATGCCGGCTACGCCTTGGACTACACTCAGGCACCTATCGAGGTTCTACCGGAGATAGTGGACGCCGTAGGCAAGAAGGTTGACGTGCTGGTGGACGGATGTATCCGCCATGGAACAGATGTCCTTAAGGCCTTAGCCCTCGGCGCGAAGGCTGTCCTAATCGGCAGACCAACAATCTGGGGCATTACGGTCGGCGGCGAGCAAGGGGTTGCCAGAGTAATCGAGTTAATGACCGAGGAGCTTGTCCGAGCGATGAGGCTCACAGGAGTCTCCGATGTCAGAGACGTTCCAACCAGCATACTCGTCTAGGAGAAGGACTTGGGAGTCAAGCTACCGGAATCGCGATAGAACGCTTGAGAGCATCTCCAGACTATCGAACCCGATTGGTAGCACCTGTTGAAACACCATGTAACCGGCACCAGACCGAAGATACTCATCAACCCTTGACTCAATATCCCTAGGTGTACCGAAGACGAAGCACTCGTTCACAGCCTCCTGTGGGACCTCGCTGGGATTCGACCAAGGCTCATCGTAGCCAAGTTCAGAGCAGAGGCGCTTGGCATGCCTGACGAGGAAGCTCCTAGCACTAGGCTCTATTAGTCTTCGAGCTTCTTCACGATCCTTGGCGATGGCGACGGGCATGCATCCGTAGACGGCTTCAAATCCCGATGCCCTCCTTGGATTTTTCGTAACTACGTCTTGGAGGGTTGTCTTGAAGAGCCTAGGTGGCATGTTCTGGGTGATGAACCCGTCCCCAAGCCTCAAGGCCATCCCGAGCATTCGTTCCCCGAAGGCTGCGACCCAGATGGGAGGATGAGGATCCTGCAGAGGCTTCGCCTTGAGGCTTTGGGCCTTGTTGAACTTGAAGAAACGGCTTGAGTGGGTCACATCCTCCCCGGCCCAGAAGCGTTTGAGGAGCTTAATGGTCTCCTCCATCCTGCTCACGGGCTCTCGAATGTCGAAGCCGTAATAGGCCTCATTCCAGACCCCCTTTCCGATTCCGAGAATCAGCCGACCACCCGACAACCTGTCGAGGGTTGCGGTCATATGCGCTAGAGTGGCTGGGTCTCGACGGTTCCCATCCAAGACGAAGGGAACCAATCTCACTCTCTCTGTCTTCATGGCGACTGCGGCAAAGGTGGTAAAGACCTCGTTCTCGAAGAAGACGTGGTCGGCCATGACTACTGAGTCGAAGCCCTCTTCTTCTGCCCTCCTAGCGTAGTCTAGGATGAGGTTGAAGTCTCCTCCTGCTTCGTGGGGGAGTCCCACCCCGAACTTCATGTACTCACCGTTCCCTTCTCTGGGGTAGCTTCGTGTGCCTGTCGGTGTCATCGGCCACATCCGATAGCCCCAAGGCTTCTAGGGTTCTCCTCTTGGGCCAACCCGTCTCCACGTCCCATCCATGGAGAGTGTAGTACTCGTCCAGCATCTGGTCCAGCCATTCCTTAGAGGAGACCATCCCCTTGAGCCTCCCCCAGGAGACTGGTTCGTTCATCATCCTCCAAGGCAGGTCGTCGAGCCTCCTGTCTGCGCCTTCCCTTATGTTGAAGCACCTCTCCAGGATCACGATCCTCTCACCAATATTCATCAGCTGCTTCGCACTTACCTCGTATCCTGTGGCTAGGGAGTAGAGTTCCGCCATCTCCTTCTCCAAGATCGCGTGGGCCGCTGTGCAGGTGAAGGCGCAGAAGCCTAGGCTGTCAGAGGTCGCATAGATCTGTTCGTGCCACTTGACTATCTCGGGGTAACAGGTCGAGGCGTCGGGCCAGTGTTTTCCAGTGATCCTCTCTATGAGGGCGCGTGAGGCCCCTGAAGCTCCCCAGGCGGCCATGCACTCTGTGTGGAGGTGGTCTGGTCCCCGTGGGTTGACGGCGAAGGCGAGGGCGTAGGACTTGACGACGCGGGTGTCTACCTTGGATTGTTCGAGGCCCTTGGAGTTGACCATGGCCCACTTGTAGGAGTTCTTCCCAACTTTGGCTGAGGCCTTCTTCAGGCCTAGGGAGAGGATGTTCCCGATCTTTCCTTCGCGTCGGGCTATCATGGATATGGCCTTTAGAACGGCCTCGTCGTTCCCGAAGTTGAGTTCCAAGCCGTCGGTGTCCTCCTTCGTGAGGATTCCTCGCTCATAGGACTCCATGGCCCACTCCAGTATCACTCCTGTCGAGATGGTGTCCAAGCCAAGGTCGCCGACGACATCGTTTACCTTGATCAGGGTCTCCGGGTCGATGATCCCTATGCCGGCGCCGAGGGCGCTGAAGGTCTCGTACTCTGGCCCAAGGGTGTACGTACCCCTGTAGGGTCCTGAGTCGATCTCCGTGTACCTGTGGCAGCTCTGGGTGCATCCGAAGCATCCTATGTGGCGCTTCAGGTAGCGCTTCCTCAGGAGGTACGGGCCGGAGATTATGTCGGCGCTTTCAAGAGGCTCCCTAAGGAAGTTGTAGGCTGGGCCGGGGTCGAAGGTTCCTGTGCCGAAGAGGAAGTATTTTCTCCCTTGCATGTCGTCCCTGAAGGCCTTCCTCAGCCTCTGGGAGAGGTCGGCGAACTTCTCTGGGTCGGCGATGGTTATCTCTCCGGTTCCTCTTACGGCTATGGCCTTGAGCCTCTTGGAGCCCATGACGGCGCCTGTGCCTCCTCTGGCGGCGGCGTGGTAGACGGAGGCCATGATGGAGCTGAACTGTACTAGGTTCTCCCCTGCGGGCCCGATGCAGGCTATCTTGATGTCTCTGCCTAGGTCCTTCTTGACCTCCTCGTTGGTCTCCCTGACTCCTTTGCCCCATAGGTGGGAGGCGTCTCGAAGCTCAATATCCTCGTCCCGTATGATGAGCATCTTCGGCTTCTCTGATGCTCCACGGACTATGAGAAAGTCGTAGCCAGCGAACTTGAGTTCCGATCCGAAGTGGCCTCCGACGCTGGATTTGAGGTAGAGGCCTGTGGCGGGCGACTTGCAAGTGACTGTGGTTCGTCCCGAGGAGGGGGCGGTGGTGCATGTTAGGGCACCCGTCCCGAAGATGAGAAGGTTACTTGGAGATAAGGGGTCGATTCCAGGACTCAATTGATTCCAGAGAAGTCGGGCGTTGACTCCTCTCCCGCCGATGAAGTCCTTGACTAGGCTCTCGGGGAGTTCTCTCTTGCGAGTCGTTCCGTCTGTGAGGTCCACGTCTAGGATTTTGCCGGCGAAGCCGTACAGCTAGACTCCTCCTGTCGATGCTAATATCGCCTTGCGTTTCTCGGCCAGCTCCGCCTTCTTGGCCACTACCGCCTTGGTGGCTGGTAGGAACATGAGGGCCTTCTGAGTGCACGTTTGGACGCAGGCGGGTTCGCCGTTGCAGAGGTCGCATAGGAGGGCCTTCCCGTCGATGAACCTGACGGTCTCGGGGCCGAAGGGGCAGGCTTCACTGCACTGCTTGCATCCCGTGCAGAGTTCGGAGTCTATTCTGACGACTCCAGTCTTGGAGTCCTTGGTTATGGCTGAGACGGGGCAGACTGGGAGGCAGGGTGGGTCTTCGCAGTGTTCGCATACGATCGGTATCCCTAGGCATCTTTCCTCGATCTTGCGGAGGGTTATTCGGGATTTGGAGGGGCTGAAGACCCTCGCCTTCGCTAGGGAACATGCCAAGATGCAGGATTGGCAGCCGGAGCAGGTCTCGTAGTCTGTGAGCATGAGCATTCTCTGCTTGAGGCCTGGGACGCCGTCCATGGGGAGAGAGTCGAAGGGATAGACCTTAAAGGGTTTCGCATCTGCCCTATCCTCAATGTTAGAAGGAGGCCTCGCTTTCTACGATGTCACCATTGTGAACTCGATGCGCTATTGTACTCGTCAGGGATAAACTCTTTTGCGTTTCTCCAACGTTCAGCTTTCAGCTATCTGGAATAATTCAGAGAGGGCTTTGTACAGTTCTTCTCCCCCCTCCACCTTGCCGAACAAATCCTTCTCAGCCCTCAGGATTTTAGCGGCTGCTTCGCAGCTCTTCCGCCACTCGATCTCTCTCCACATTATGCTATAGTTTCTAAGCTCTACCCAAGCCCGGAAGACGAGCACAATGAACATGGCAACTGTAACGAAAAGGTTCAGTAGATAGAGCTGGGACAGATTCTCCGACATCCCTTAGCGCCTTAAGGAGAACTCAAGGGGAGCATCTATATATTCTTTATATTCTATTGTCCTGGCACCTAGGTCTAGTTAAGCAACGACAATGACTCCTCTCTGCCTGTTTGTCCATGGGTGTTTGGGGTTGGGGGGCTAAAATTATATCGAGATCAGACACCAATCATCGGATCGACTTAGGGGAGAGGCAGATTTGAGGAAGGTTTCTGCGGCTGAGGCTTGGTTGAGGAAGTATCCTGAGCGGACGGTCCTAGCAGTCTCAGCCGACTTGAACGGCAGACCAAACATGATCGCGCTGGGCTGGAACATGCCCACCTCTAGTAGGCCTCCGATGGCGGCCATCTCCGTCAACCACAGGAGCCTAAGCCACAAGCTCATCCACGAAGGCAGGGAGTTCGTCCTCGTCTTCCCGAGCAAGGAGATGGAGGACGCCGTCATGTACTGCGGAACCCACAGCGGAAGGGACGTGGACAAGTTCAAGGAGACAGGTCTCACTCCAGTCAAGGCCAAGCACGTCAAACCACCCCTAATAGCCGAAGCCGTCGTCAACATGGAATGCAGAGTCGTCGGAGAACTCACGACAGGAGACCACACCATCTTCGTGGGAGAGATTCTAGCCGCCTACGTCTCGGAGGAACCCCGCAAAGTCCTCTTCAACCTCGGCCGAAACGAGAAGGGCGAAAGGGTCTTCGGAGGCTTCTAGCCCCCGCTCAGAGGAGAGAGGATGGCCAGAATATCCTCTTGACCGAGAGTCATTCCGAACAACTCCTTATGCTTGTCGAGGCTCCTGCCGTTGAGGAGTATGAGGAGGTTCTCCTTGACATTCCCCTCCGTGTCGAAGACGTATCCGCGGAAGGCCTCTCCATACCTCTCTGAGAGCATCTTGAACAGATCTTCCAAGGTTGCACCTTGGGATAGTTCAACCCTCTCCTCGTTCTTCCCAGTGATCTCTCGTAGCTGCGGGGGATATCTCACGGTCACGGAGACCAAGGGCGATCCCTTCCACCTTTGAGGATAGGCTACGCTCGAATAAAGGTATTCAAAATTCCCTTAGAAAAAAAGAGGGGAGAGGGCTATGGCATGTAGGCGAAGCCCGGATACTTCGGGAAGATCGAGCTGATGACCTCGATCAGAGCTGCCTTACCCGAGTCCACGGACTTTATCCCACGCTTGAACGCCGGAACCAAGTCATCAGGCTTCTCGACCCTCTCCGAGTAGGCCCCCAGCCCCTCGGCGATCTTAGCATAGCACTGCACAGTACTTGGAGAGACCTTGCTCGTAGATGGATGATGCTTCTCATACCCGCCGAAGCCACCATTGTTGAGGACCACCATCAATATCGGCAGCTTATTCCTCACGCTAGTCTCTATGTCCATCCCCTGCTGACCCACCGCCGCATCACCGAAGAAGGCAACACACAACCTATCAGGGCAGGCTAGCTTGGCGCCGATCATGGCGGGGATCGAGAAGCCCAAGGTACTCGTATGACCCCAGCCGAGGTATCCCCTCGGGATCGTCGCCTCCCATATATGGCAGAGCTGGTCACGTGGATTTCCTGAGTCGTGGGTTATCGTCGTCCTACTCCTGTCCACAGTCTGCATCAGGTCCCAGATGACCCTGTAGGGGTTGATGGGCACCTCGTTAGACGTGAGATATGGCGTCCACTCCTTGAGCACAGCCTCCTTCAGCTCCCTAATCTCCTTCGCGAGCGCCTCGTTCCTCCGCCTCTTGCCCCGTTGCTTCCCAACATCCTCGATGAGCTGTTGTAGAACTATCTTTGCGTCTCCGATGATGGCGTGCTGCACCTGATAGTTCGCGTTAACGTCCATCTCGTCGATGCTGACTTGGATCACGGCCTTGCCCGGTGGTAGAGGTATGCTCATCCCCGGGAATCCCGGAGTCAGGCTAGTACCAATGGCGAGGATAAGATCCGCCTTCTGTATGAAGCGCGAAGGCGTCCTACCAAAGGAGCCAACCGACAAGGGATGATTCTCCGGGAACGCACTCTTCCCCTTCATCGTAGTCGCCACAGGAGCTTGGACGAGTTCAGCGAACTGTCTTAGCTCCTCACAGGCATCAGCGTAGAAGACGCCGTCACCAGCGAGGATGAGGGGACTCTTCGCGGCCAGCAGAGCCTTCACGGCGACCTCCACATCGCGGGGGTTCCCAGCCGGCTTCCAAGCCTGAACAGGCTTATAGTCGAACTTGGAATCGTCCAAGGTCGCGTTCTCCAAACTACCAGGGAACTCCAAGAGGACAGGCGACGGCCTACCATTCTTTAAGTACGTGAAGGCTCGGCGCATCGTCTCACAGAGGCGATCAGGTCCAGGTATGCGGGCCGCCCACTTTGTCACATACCAGTAACTCCTCACAGGGTCAAAACTCCTCTTATCGAGGGGACCAGCCTCCCCACCTCCAGGCACCAGCAACATGGGCGTCAAATCATCGTAGGCCTGAGCCAAGGCGCCCGAGGCGTTCTCGATGCCGGCCGATCCCATGGTTGTGGCAACACCGTTCTTGTGGCCCATGGACATGCGGGTGTAGGAGTCCGCTATCGCTATCGCCGACCTCTCGTGGCGGGTCATGACTATTCGGATTCCGGCGGCACTACATGGATTGGTTATAGGGGTTGGAGGGAATACTGAGACGAATTCCACTCCTTCGGATTGCAGTATTTTGGCGAATGCTTCTCCACCTTTCAACTTTCCCACCTTGAGGGGAGTCAAGAGGTGAGGCTTGATATTAAGACTTTGCCGAAGCCGACCCCTGCGAGGTCTAGCCCTGACTCATTGAGTTCCCGGCCATGAAGAGAATGAAAGATTAAGGAAAGCACGCTTCTCTGAGAAAGTCTATGTCGTAGTGCTGTGAAGCTTCCCTAACCCTTACCTTCGCGTTCCTCTAAGGTCACCTTCTCCAGCTGTTCGAGGACGTATCTTCTGATCTCCTTGGGATGTGGGAGTTCTCCAACAATCCTGCCATTCCTGAGGAGAGGCTTCAACATCGCCTCCATGCTCCCACCGCATTGAGGACATTTGGGCGGGGATGAGTTCGTGGGCAGGGCGAGGTCGATCAGGCAACCACGGCATCGCCATAGCTGCTTCGAGCCTCCCAATTTTCCCCTCTTGGCAACGCTCCGTCCACCTATCTCCACTATGTCCAGGGCGAAGTCGACGACCTCGGCGTTGCTTATGAAGGTGCCCACTCCAAAGCCATCGACTCCTGCCTCATTCAACTCCTTAACCGACTCCACATTCAAGCCTCCGGAGACATAGATCTTCACGTCCTTATACCCTCGGCTGTCCAGCTCCCAACGAACCTCCTTGACGATCTCAACGAAGTTGCCTCGCCTGCTGCCGGGAGTGTCCAGCCTGACTCCCCCGAGGTGGCTCTTCAGGGCTTCTGCAGCCATCACCGACTCAATCTTCTCGTCGTAGTAGGTATCGACCAGAGCTATCCTCGGGACATCCTCGGCCACAACCTCGTCGAAGGCCTTCCAAGCCTTGACTTGGTCGCCGAAGACGATTATGAGGGCGTGGGGCATAGTCCCCATAGGTTCAACTTGGAGAAGATTCGCGGCGGCGAGGCTTGAGACACCATCAGCCCCGCCTATGTACGATGATCTTCCTATGAGGGGAGAGAGGCATGGGTGCATCCTGCGGGCTCCAAAGTTCAAGAGAATCTTGTCGTCCGCGGCCTTCCTAACCTTGGCTGCTGCGGTCGATATTCCTGAGGCCTGACAGAGGAGTCCGAGGAGTGGTGTTTCCAGTCTGCAGAAGGACCCGTAGCGGCCTGAGATACGCATCACCGGTGCCCTGAACCCACGGGAGTCCTTGGCTCGGAACAAGGTTCCCTCAGGCATGATGTCCATATCCACCTCGTAGCCTTCTAGGAGGTGGGCAGCCTCCTCGACCCCCGCTAGGACACCCCAAGACCACCCCTTTGGGAGGGCGCCGGTCGTGGCCTCTGCTGTTACGTTGGTTCCGTCTAGGCCTTTGGCCTTCAAGACTTCGATGGTCCGCTCGAAGTATACGTCTGTGGTCTTGCCTTCCTTTATCTCCTCGTCAGACGCTATGTGAAAGAGTCTCAACCTCTTCACCCTTCTCCGGGTTTGGAATCTGTATTGTCGACAGTTGAATCTTGGTTACGTTGGCTTCCTTTATATAGTACGTGTCGGTTTTCAGCCTTGGCTTTGCATTATCCAACTATATGATTCTCCGCTCACTCCCGACCTTTCTCATAGAACTCCTCAGCCAGCTTAGGGATGGGAATCTCATCTCATGTGCGACGGGCGGAGTTATTGGGTTACCAGCCCCTTACTCATGATTTACCTCCATGCTGCGAACGATCATCCTCTCGAATCTGCCCTCTGGCAGATCGAGGTGTGGGTAGACCTTGCTCTGGTAGAGGCGGCAACCTGGCGCGAGGGAAACGTCATCGGCTATCACAGATGTGCCCTCGACGACCGTGGGCTTTTCGAGGGTCGAGTTGATCATGACATGTCGGCCGACTATGCTTCTCCGTATTGTGGCACCGTCTCCGATTATGGCTCGATCCATCACCGCGGAGTCTTCGATTACAGCGTCTCCTCCGATGGTGCTGTAGTTGTCAATGCAGGAGTTTACTATTCTAGCTCCGTCCTCAATCTTGCAATGCCTTCCGATCAGGACGGAGCCTTCGAGCTGTATCTTCCCCTCTCTGGACTTCTTGACTATCAACGCCCTCCGCTTGATCGACTCTGGGCTCTCGCCCTGAATCCAGACCCTATCATTAGATGATATACGCCCACCAAAGTCTTGTAGAGAGCTAAGCTTCCCATCCAGGATGTCGGTCATCGCTTCCAGATACCGTCTAGGGGTCCCAACATCATACCAGCTGCCCTTAAGAACGAACCCGTAAACCGGTCTGCCTGTCTCGATGAGATAGGGGATAACGTCGTAGCCGAAGTCCAGCCGTCTCCTCTCTTCGAGTATCCTCTTGACGCCGTCCTCCTCCAGGATGTCCCTGATCTCTCGGGAGAACATGTAGAGACCAGTGTTGACCAAGTTGGAAGGAGCCTCCTCCTTCTTCTTCGGCTTCTCCACAAATCGGGAGATTCTCATCTCCTTGTCCACATCTGCGACGCCGAACCCTGTGGTATCCTCAACTCTCATCAGCCCGATGGTCAACACAGCTCCCCTAGCCTTGTGAAATTCCATGAAATCGTGGAGGTTCACGTCGAAGATGTTGTCCCCCTGTACGGCGAAGAGCATCTCCCTTATGTCATAGTACTCCAAGTTTATCCTTGCCGAGTCGCCGCTCCCGTAGTCTTCGATGTTCGGCTGGTACTTTATGTGAATCCGAGGAGTAATCCCGTAGGTGGCGGAGAATCCGATGCCTGACTCAAAATGGTCATGGAGGCTACGATAGTTTGTGTAGCCCTTGACGCCGAAGATGAAGTTCTTGACCCCTTGGCTGGCCAAGCATAGGAGCGCGATCTCGATCAGTGGCCTATTGACGAGTCTCAGGCAGGCCTTTGAGGATTCCGCGGTGAGGGGCAGCAGACGGGTGGCTCTCCCTCCGACAGGAATTATGACCCACAACTTTTCCGAGTCCTCGCTCAACTTATCCCTCATAGAATATACTGACCTTTGCTTAGAAATAGGCTTCGGCGTTTCCTCCAACTCCACGATAGATGAGGTGGCGGGCAGTATTTCCTATTGAGTCTGTCATCCTGACTAGGGAGTATTCAGTTGGCAGTTTCAGTTCGCCTCTCCCGTCTTCCACATCTCCTGCAGTATCTCTCCACATCCCTCACATTCGAACCATCTAGGTAAATGATTCTCGGCCTGCTCCAGTCGTGGATTCCGATCGTGCAGAGGAACTTCCAATCAAACTTCATAATATCAGGTCAATGGATTTGAAACGTATTTACCTTTCCCACGGATCGCAGACGTAGTAGACGTCTCGCTTGGACGACTTTGTTTCCCCACTAGCCGTTGAGTTGCATGCGATGGTTTCATCTTCTCTGGACTTGACACTGGTAGATCGTTGAATGAAGGAGGTAATATGTTTTGAAAGGAAGTGAGGCGGCAGCAAGAGTCTTGCAAATATAAGGAACGAAGCAAGTCTTCACTTTCCCGGACGACCCCCTAGCAACGCCCTGCGGAAACATCGGCATCAAGCCATACCTAGCCAAGACGGAGCGCGGAGCCATAGCCATGGCCGACGCTTACACGCGGATCAAGAATGGGACGGAGATCGGCGTATGTTCGGTGATGGGAGGAGGCGGGATCGAGAACTCCTTCGAGGGCATAGCTCAGGCCTGGGAAGACCTCGTACCGATCCTCCTCGTCCCAGGAGGCCCCAGCACACATACGAGCGACCTACGTGGAAACAGGATCGACGGAGATCCATGGTCCTCATCTGGGGGTGGGCAACGATATCCTTACCTGCACTAGAGTCGCCGAAGATGTGGCCAAGATGATGTATCCCCGGGCTATCGTGGCCAATGCCCTATGGCTGGGTGTCGCTCCCCACAACATGTGCTCGACCTTTCCCGGCACGATAACTCTTACTGCTGAGACTTACATGCGCGTCCTCCTCGAGGTCGTCGAGAGCTTACTGAAGCATGGCGTGAGGCGCGTAGTCTTCATCAATGGACACGGAGGAAATGAGGCACCCAACCAGACAGCGTGTAGAGAGATAAGGGAACGGCTCTACTACAAGTATGGCGTGGACATGGAGGTCGGCACCCTCTCCTACTGGGATGCAATCCCCAACGAGGTCTGGAAGGAGGTCTTGGAGATGGAGCCCGAGAGGAAGATAGCCCACGGCGGTGAGGCGGAGACGAGCATCCTCCTAGCAGTCGCCCCCCAAGCGGTCAGAATGGACTTGACTAAGGAGCCTGACCCAAGGCCCAGACCGAGACCCACAATCTTCAGGGCTTGGTATCAAGACGAGTACAACCCCGACGGCCACACAGACGACGCGCGCGTTGCCAGCAGAGAAAAGGGCGAGAGGCTCCTCAAGGCAGCTATCGAAGGGACTGCCCTCGCCCTTGAAGAGTTTATCAGATACAGACCAGTGCAGGCGCACCGATTCCCTCAAGCCTGAATAGCTCCTTCCCCTATTTTTCTTCTTATTGGCTACTGTCTACGTTGTGCTGGTCTACTGTTTCGTAGCCGAGACAAAGCCAGCGCTCCCTTTGGGTACTCGCAATTACTCAAGTGGGAGCAACCGAAGAAGCCATGAAACGAGTGGTTCAGTACAGGGTTACTCGGTAGGCCTTCTTCACTTCACATTCGTCGGGGCACATTCGGTCCGTGCATCTACGGCAGATGTCGATGAGCGCCATCTGGTACTTCCGTCTCTCGGACTGGAGATCTGACGACACCCTAAATCTCTCCTGAACACTCCGACAGAAATTAACGACTTGATCTCGTGTCTTGAGGTTACTGCCCGGAACATCTAGGTGCTCCATCATCCACCTAGACTTTGATTAGTATCAAGGACCGTAATCATGGTTGTGGAAAAGATTTCTAGAAAACTTGGGTGCAGCAGACAGAAAACCATGATTACCCTCTTCCAAAAGCGAGGTAGAACAGGTCCAAAAACAAATGTTCAATCATAACATGTCGTTCACTATCGAGCCATGTCTAATGCCGTTAAGAAGCGAAGTCATTTCGATACAATCTATGATATCATTAAGTTCTGTAACCTAGGCGCAAGGGAGATCAACATCTTGTGGTGGGGCCAATCTGAACCTTCGACGATTCGAAAGATACCTAACTGTACTCCTCGAACGTGGTCTACTCGAAGTCGATGAGAACGAGTTCAGGATGACGGAGAAAGGTTTGCTCTTCATGAGGAAGTTCGAAGGGTTTTTCGAGCCTACGGAAGGGTACAAGTAGCATGCTGGCGCATCGAACACGGGGGCTTCGGTGACGAGGGTGCTATGGATGTGCTAACTGTATATGCCCTTCTTAAACCTCTTCTTCGAAGGTAGGGCAGTTAGTCATAGTCCGTCATGATGAGGCATATCCCGCTAGTCCTTGCCTTCTTGGCGTCCCTCTACGTGGGGTCGCTGTTCTCGCCAAACACGGTTGCCCTCCTAACGTTCTCCGCGACGATTCTCCTCACTCTCACTCTGGCTTTGCTCATCAGACTCGCTTGGAGAAACAGCCTCTACGGCAAACCTGAAGGCAACTCAGCTGATATGCGTGATGCAGAATAGCGATCTTCGCTGTTCATGTGTACTGCAGAATGAGATATGCCAGCCAGAATGAGAAGGTGTAGACAGCGAGGATCATGACGAAGCTGTAATAGTATGATCTTCTAGACGGAAACCTGTATAGGCGTTGGCCTAGTCGGTAGTTCAGCCAGTCGGAAAGGCCTCCTAAAAGGGAAACAAGTACCGTACATATGACGAAGAACTTCAGAGCATCGAACAGTTGCGTATGCCCCCACCATTCCGACGAGGTCATGGGGCGACCGGACCTAGATGCATCCCAAGGAGTATGACGGCACAGGCCTCTTATATGATGCACCGAAAAAAGATTATAGAAAGGATACTTCAATACTTCCTGAACAGGAACTCACAGTGAGTGTCGCCCTTAGCTTCGCACCGGTTCTCCTCGGTAGTCATGTGTTCGCTCAGAACCTCGCCCACGAAGCCTGAGATAAAGCCCCGGAGGAAGTGGCAGACCGGTTTTTCGATGGAAGCCTTGGTGAAGAGCGCCTCTTTGTGGAGCCTCTACATCACAGCTAGAACTTCCCTCTACGTGTAAGGTTGGCTGTTCAAGGCATTAGGGTGTCCGAAGGACTTTCGAGGCACGTGCATTACAGATATGGGGGGCTCCCGTACCCTCCTCATATGCGCTCAGATCTTAGTGTTTAGAACAAGGCAGCCGATAGCATTGGTTATTCGTTTGCCCCTACTTCTCCCCCTATTACATAGCTGCGCGCTTTTCGAGGTCCCAGATCGCGCTTTTCGTCCCAGGTCTCGCACCACTCATAGGCCTGAGTCTTCAGGGCGTATCGTGCACAGTAGCCGAAGTTCTTGGAGTCTGAGAAGTTGAAGCTGTTCCATGCACTGCAGAAGAAACATATTTTCTTGAACTCAGTCACTTTGGTCCCTCCGTGGAACTTGGAGTTGGTGCAGGATTTTGGAGGGGTTCTCCAAGTTTTTGATTTTGGCGAAATGCCTGAGTTCTTCCTTTATGTCTGGGATATTCGCTGGAGTTTGTTGTGAGATTGGGCAGAGTTTTTCCTCTTTGCAGAGTGTGTTGAAGGGGCATTTGGGGCATGTTTCTGTAGGCATATAGATGACGGACATAAGTTATCAACTGTTTTACTGTTTGACAGTCTTACGCTATCCGACTAGTTAACCGTTATGGAACCTCGACCAGTACTGACCCTCCATGCACACCAGACGAAGTCTAACTCCTGTTCCTTCGGCCCTGTTTTCTGCCTAGGGCCTTCCGACGAGTTCGTCGTTCGGACCGTTCTGCTCAGGCAAGACGAGACCCGTATGCTCCAGTAGGGGCTCTACGAGATAGGTTGACGAGCACATACCCTATAACTTGGCCGTCAGGCAAATGACGTCGAGCTTAGCTTGGATATTGCTGACCCCGCTTATAAGGAAGGCCCTGGTCAGCGCCGTGGACTCCTCTTTTAGGTCGGTCAGCTCCAGCCCGTCGTGCTTCATCCTTAGCGCGCGCAGGATCAACCTGATAGTAGTCGACCATAAAAGCGACCTAGAAGCATGAAAAAGGCAATGACGATGGAGTATGCAATAGAAACTGTTGGTCTAGTCAAGAGGTATCCGACGAGTGGCCCCCCGAGAAGAGAAATTGCTGGTTTCAGAGGCGGTTTCGTTGGTGGACATATTGGTGGGCCTGCCTCTTTCGGTGGGCTAATCAGAGTCCTCAGGGGGATTAAGGGTCCTTTTGTGGAGGCGCTTCGAGGGGTAGATCTCAAGATCAAGGAAGGGGAGATTTTCGGCGTCTTAGGTCCTAACGGCGCTGGAAAGACAACGTTGATCAAGATCCTCTGTACTCTTGTCATCCACGACGAGGGTGAAGCCTACGTCCATGGCTTCGATGTCAAGAAGGAGCCCGGCAAGGTGCTCAAAAACCTTCAAGCCGTCCTACCTGAGAGCCGAGGGTTCGCTTGGAGGCTGACGGGACTACAGAACTTGGAATTTTATGCGTTGCTTTATGGGCTGAGGAAGAAGGAGGCAGAAGAGAGGATTAACTATCTTCTTGACCTCACAGGGCTGAAGGAACGGGCTCATGATGGTTACCAGCGGTACTCCACCGGCATGCAGCGTAAGCTATTGCTCTGTAGGGCCCTGCTTCAGGATACGCCCATACTGCTCTTTGATGAGCCGACCGTGGGTTTGGACCCCAGCTCAGCGGCGGAGTTTCGAAGCATGCTGCAAAGGCTGGTCCGGGAGGAGGGAAAGACCATCTTTCTCAGCACACACAATCTGTACGAGGCTCAAGGTATGTGTGACCGCATAGCTATCCTCGACCGGGGAAAGATAACTGCGTGTGATACGCCGGATAATATTCGGTACATGATGTTCGACGAGAAGGTTTTCAACATCACCTTCCTTGATGCGGTCTTCAACGATGAACAGGCGAAGATGGTGAATGAGTTGGAGGAGGTGGCAGGTGTCCACGGCGTCACTCCCGAGGTCGATCCCGAAAGGAACTTCCATGGATTGTCGATCCGAGTGGACAAGGACATGGATCTCTCTGGCATCTTAGAGGTCATCATGAAGAGCGGGTTGAAGATAAGGATGATGAATACTAAGGAGCCGACTTTGGAGGATGCGTTCATGGCCATTACGGGCCGGCAACAGGAGCAACCAAGCGGACTCGGGGGTTATAGACGGCGGTCGTAGAGAGATGGAGATTCCGATAGGGCTAAGGCAGATCATCGCTTTCACAAAGCGTGACTTCTATAGCTGGACAACCTACAAGACAATGGTATACACCCAGATCATCAACATCTTCGTAGGCGTCTTCTCGTGGGGGGTGAATGCTACGTACGTGCAGAAGCCTGTCAGGGAGATGTACGGCAGCGATTACATCTCCTTTCTCATAGTAGGAGTAGCGATCGGCAATCTCATAATGCCTCTCGTACAAGGGGTGGAGAGGCAGCTGAACCCCTGGACTCTTGAGACTGTCCTGATGACGAACATAAGCACTCCCGTCTTTGTCATCGGCAATATTATGTGGTCGTACATCTTCTCGATACTCACGCTCATACCCTACCTTCTAATTGGCATCTACCTGTTCAATGCAAGATTGAACGCAAATGTACCATCCGTCATCGTAGCCTTCGTGATATCCGCTGCTATTTTGATGGGTTTGGCTATGATCTCCACAGGTTTAAGAATTGTGACGAAATCTACAGACCCTATCACTTGGGCGATAAATGTACTCCAGAACATCTTCGCGGGAATCTCCTTCCCCGTCACTTATCTTGATACGATATTCTTTCCCGGTATCTCAACTATCTCGTGGTTCCTCCCTCAAACATGGGTCTACCACCTCTGCCGATTATCTATGTTAACTGACCCTTCGCTCTTGGACCCGAAGATCTTGATCGAGTTTCTAAAAGGCTCCATATTCGCTGTTATACTCTTCCCCATCGGCTACAAAACATTCCAGTGGGGAGTGGCCAAGTCCAAACGAGAAGGAACACTAGGATGGTACTGATATAGCAAATCATGGAACCGCTATTCTCGGGATCCATGTCTTTCGTTCGTCTCTCAGATATTCCGCCAATAACAGTGTTTCCTCGTTTATCAGGGTCTCTATAGTCTTCCTCTTGCCCACTCTTATTTCTGCTACTTCGACTTTGGCCTGAAAGTACTGAGTCATTTGTTTCATAGAATCCCTAGTGTGGGCTTCGTTCACGTATTACCTTTTTCCAATCCTCTTCCTCAACAGCCTCTCAGTCTTTACGATGCAGTCTTCTCTTTTGAGTCCTTGGCAATATTGGACTAGAAGGTTATCTATGGGGTATCTGTAGAGTTCTTGGAAGTTGCAGACTAGACTCGACTTGCCTTATTGTACTGAATCGTAGATTTCTAAACCATGTTTCTTAAGTACTCCATTCTGTTCTTCAGCTTTGAATACTACGAGCTTCTCGGCGACATGGATGTCTTTGCCGTTGTTAATGGCTTCGTCTTAGCGTGATCTTGGAACTCTTAGCCGTAGAGTGACAAGCCGTCGGTATCAACATCGTGAACCTCGAACTGGCCGATCCCCTGCTCCGTAACGTAGATTTTCTTCGAGCCGCGCGGGCCGAAGGCGATATTCGTGGGAGAGGGCCCGTCCAGTTTGATGCGCTTCATCACCGCGCCCTTTGGATTCAGAACGGTAACGTCGCCTTGTCTAGATACGGTCACGTAGAGGTCCCCATCCATGCCGAAGGCCATCCCGTCCGGCCCTCTGAAACTCTCCCCCAACTCAGGGTTTATCACATTCCCGAAGTTCTCACGTTTTCCGACCTTACCGTCTCGCCATTGGTAGCGATAGACCATGCCACTGATGGTCGCGGAGACGTAGAGATTCCTGTCGGGGCCGAAGGCGATCCCATTCGCGAAGGGGATCCCCGAGTCCAGCTTCTGGGCAGTCTTGTTCTTCAGGTCGATTCGATAGACTCGACCATCCGTACGAGCATGCCGACGCTGATCGGGGCCGAGCTGGGCCCATTCCTTGAAGGGGATCCCGGAATCGGTCATATATAGGGCGCCGTCAGGCCCGAAGCGGAGGTCGTTGGGGAACAGGAAGGGTTCGCCGTTGCACTCGGTCATGACCACCTCGTACTTGCCATCTAGGGTCATGCGCAACAGCGATGGATTCAGCGACTCAGCCACCCAGACGACTCGATTCCTGTCTATTGTGAGGCCGTTCGGCCTACCCGTCTTGGCGACGATGCGTCTCGTCTTGCCGTCGGCACTTATGTGGGTCACACAGCCCCGGTCTAGTCTCATCTCGACGACGAGCCAGCTATTGTCGGGCAGGAGCACTGGGCCTTCTGGGTTGCCTAGGTCTTTTGTGAATATCATCTTTAGAGAACTCCTTCAGGCTTTGTTCGGAAAGGTTCTCTCTTAAGTCATAAATAGGTATCTGTCTCTCGCCCTCAAGGTATAATAGATTCATCTAAACGCGCTAGGGACCTATTCCTTACACATCACAAAGTATGTATACGTGTCTACCACAAGAAAGGAACTCATTCTAATGGAGTAAGACCATGTCGGCAAGTCCGCTAGCATGGGTGTCGATAGCCTCCCTCGCCCTCGCCATCATCATCAGCTGCTTCACCACGCTCAACATAGGCCTCTTGTCAATCGCCTTTGCCTTCCTTGTGGGTGTACTTTGGGGTGGCATGAGTATTCCCGACCTGCTCAGAGGCTTTCCAGTGAGCCTCTTCATTCTGTTGGTAGGAGTCTCCTATCTCTTCGGTCTAGCCGAGGCCAACGGTACCCTTGAGAAGCTGGCCCGGTACTTTATCAGAAGTGTCAAGGGAAGAGCCGCCCTTTTGCCGATAGTGTACTTTGTGATCGCATTTGTTCTGTCGTCTATTGGTCCAGGGTGTATCCCTGTCACTGCTCTCCTCGCGCCACCAGCCTTGTTGGCAGCTTACGAGACTGGAATCAGCCCATTTCTCATGAGCGTGATGGTTATTCATGGCGGAATCGGCGGGACCCTATCTCCTATAGCAGCTACTGGAGTCGTAGCAAACGGTATCATAGCCAAGCTCGGCATCCCCTACATGGGTGATAGAATCTACTTGAGCATGACGATTGTAAGTTCAGTCATGGCAGCTATTGCCTTCACCCTCTTCGGCGGCCTCAAGCTGCTAAGAGAGAAGAAGAGTCTCCCCACCAGTCAAACATTAGTGGAGAAGTTCACGCCCATCCAGATGCTCACCCTAGCGGGCATGGGCTCTCTGGTAATCGCCGTCATCTTCCTTAACTCGGACGTAGGGTTGACCGCACTTTTGATAGGCGTCGTCCTCTCGGTCCTCGACCGCAAGACAGAATCAAAGGCGATCAAATCCATGCCTTGGGGCACCATACTTCTGGTTACCGGGGTCACCGTCCTCATAGAGTTGATGGGCAAGTTGGGCGGTACTGAACTGCTCGCATCAGGTATTGCGAACATATCCACCCCAGCAACCATCGCCCTGACATTGAGCTTTACAGGCGCACTAATCTCGGTCTATGCTAGCACCATAGGCGTCGTATATCCAACTTTCCTACCACTTGTACCAGGAGTGCTAGCCAAGCTCGGGAGTGGTAACCCGGTGCCCCTTGTACTGTCCATAATAATATCGGGCTCGCTAGTCGATGCCAGTCCGTTGTCCACATTGGGAGCTCTAGCCCTTGCGTCTGCCCCTGAGAAGGTGGATAGGAACAAGCTCTATCGCAACCTCATGATCTGGGGGTTGAGCATGTGTGTGATCGGATCCGTTATGTCCTGGCTCTTGTTCTCAGTACTGAATTTGGCCCGGTAGCGAACCTACGCTCCATGAACACAGATACTTCAACGACTGCGAGTAGCGCCCTCTCGCATGGAGAATTCCTCATCCAAATTCATTGGAGGATTGATAATAGTCCAGAGGGGACGGGCAGAATGTTGTGACAAAATCTCCTCCAACACTTTGTTGCGTAGTTTCTGTCTCATCATGGATGGACAGTCACTGATCTCAGCCCACTGTGCGGGAGAGGAACTCAGCATTTGCGGCCCGTCGAAGGTCTTAAGAACTTGCGGGAATAACTCGAAGTAAGAGGATGTTGACATGGGGTCGAAGAGAATAGGGATGCGAGTGAATGCCTTCTTCGGCGACGACGAGATCGAGTTGTGGTTTCCGGAGAACTGGGATGTCAAAGAATGTCTGATGGCCGGACATAATAGGCAGCCCCTCTCCGACGAGGATATGCGACGAGCCTTGAGAAGCCCGCTGGGTACACCCCGCCTTGCTGAAATGGCTAAAGGCTGCAAGGAGGTATGCATCGTCTTCGACGACCTCCCCAAGCCCACCCCAGCTAGTCGAATCGTTCCATTTGTCCTAGAAGAACTACACGGTGCAGGTGTCGCTGATGACCAGATCCGCTTCGTCTGCGGGCCAGGTACCCACCGACCACTGATCTATCCTGAGTTCGTGGCGAAGCTCGGCAGAGAGATTGTGGAGAAGTACCCAGTCTACAACCATACTGTTTGGGAGAATGTCGTCAATGTTGGAGAGACTAGTCGTGGTACCCCGGTGTATGTGAATAGGGAGTTCGCCTCATGCGACCTTCGGCTGGCGATAGGAAGCATATTTCCTCATGGTGCAGCGGGTTTCGGCGGCGGTGGCAAGATCATTCTTCCCGGGATATGTGGGATAGAGACGATCGATTATCACCATAAGAATATGCGGGTGAACGCGAGTCTGGGACGAGTGGACGACAATGTCTTCAGGCTGGATCTTGAGGAGGCAGCGCGACTAGCTGGCCTACAGTTCAAGGTTGATGCTGTGTTGAACAATCGCCGCGAAGTCGTAGGCCTCTTCGCTGGAGACTTCGTGGCCGAACACCGCGCTGGGGTAGAACTTGCCCGTAGACTTTATGCGACAGAGACGGTCAAGGACGTTGAGATCCTCGTCGCAAATAGCTATCCCGACGAGGGCCAGATAGGGCGCGCTACATGGTGCATACCTGTCTCCCTACGTGAGGGTGGTGATGTGGTTCTGCTGACACACTCCCATGAAGGACAGAATCTTCACCAGTGGTCAAGCCGTTTCGGGAAAGACTATGGCGGTCGCGGTTGTGTACCAGGTCAAAGATATCGCAACCTTGGGAAGGCTGGACGGATAATCGTTCTTGCCCCACATATGTCAAGGTACGATCTGGACGATATTGGGCCTCGGGAAAAGGTCGTGTGGTGCAAGAGCTGGGCTGAGGTTCTAGCCGAGCTTGCGGGTAGGCATGGTTCAGGCACTAGAGTAGGAGTATACCCCTACGCTCCCCTACAAGTACCGGCCTGAAGACTAAGGAGTCGTCCTAGCTTCCGTGGGGGTTGGTAGCCCGAAGAAGATCGCCACCCGAAGTTAGATGATAGTATTCTCTATCTATCGCGGTCAGCCACTAGCGTGCACTGTGCCCCAAGTCACCTCCGAGTACTTCACTAGGAGAGAACATTTCCTTTGCCCACGAGCACAAGATTGAAGCTGTTATCCACTCCACGCTTATGCAATCGAGCTCGATGGCCCTATGGAGAATCTACCGGAGCCGGGCTACGGCCAAGTAATGATGACCTTTCCTGTCTGCCCGGACTCAAAGAGTCTGTAAGCCTCCGGCGCCTGCTCTAGGGAGAAGCGATGCGTGATTATTTTGGTCAGCGGCACTTTGTGGTCGACCACGTAGTTGGCCACCTCGGCCAGACCTACGGTGCTCATGGTCCAGGAGCCGCGGATGGTAAGCTGCTTGTGAATGATGTCCGCGCTGGGGTTGAGGGTGGGAGCGATCGACGGGCCTTCTCCGACGAAGCAGGCTCAGCCAAATATCCTAGCGCTCTTTATCATTTGGACGCGGGGCTCAGGGATCCCAGTGCAGTCGATGGTTGCGTCAGCCCCTTCGCCGTGCGTCAACTTCCTTATGGCCTCTACCGGGTCCGTCTCCATGGGGTTTATTGTGACATCGGCCCCAAGACTCTTCGCCAGGTCCCGCCGATAAGCGACGGGCTCCACCACGATGACCCGCGCACCGGTGGCCACACCGAAGAGGGTGGCACTCAGGCCAACAGGCCCCTGACCGTAGATGGCGAAGGTATCTCGGCCGGAGACATCTAGCTTCTTTACCGCATCGTACGCGGTGCCGGTCCCGCAGGCGCAGGCAGCTCCCTCCTCGTAACTCAGGTCTTCGGGCATTGGTACGCAGGCGCTCTCATGGACTGCGATGCGGTCGGCATGGCCTCCGTGATTGGTGCCGCCGTAGTAGAGCTTCTTCGCGTTGGGGTCTATGCACATCTGGGAATAGCCTACTAGGCACCATTTGCAGTGGCCGCAGCCGAGATAATGGTGGACGATAACCCGATCACCAGCTTTCACGTGGCGGACACCGGGACCTACCTCCGCCACCACTCCGCAGGGCTCGTGCCCGGCAGCCTTGAGCTGTGCGGGATCTCCGCGCTCTTCGCGGGGCGCCCTGTAGCCGCCCCGAAGGTCGCTGCCGCAGAGTCCGGAGGCACGCATTTCAACGATTACCTCCGAGAAACCTGGCACAGGGTCGGGGAACTCCCTCAGTTCCAGCTGTCGCCCGCCGAGAAATACGATCCCCCTCATTTGAATATCCCACCTTGTGTTTCACAGTATTTGGCGGATGAATACATCTGACTGTTCACTATCATGTTCTTAAACCTGTTCTCTGGCTAGATGGGACGTTTACGAACTGCTAGCGTCCTTGCGTTGAATCTCAGATTCTCCTTTATAATTGTTTGCGGGTCTTCCTCGCCTTCCTGCATCTTTCCAATCTCGTTCTAGAAGAGCCCAGCCTCTTCATCTGCGCTATTTTGGGATAGTGGCCTTCGTGGACTCTTTGTAGGATGGGTCACTTCGCTTAAGCTTGAAGACTTATGGTATGGCGGGCCGGGTGGGATTCGGACCCACGGCCTACAGCTTAGGAGGCTGCCGCGCTATCCAAACTCCGCCCCCCGGTGAAGGCACGCAGGGGTCTGCGCCACCGGCCCGATGCCCTAAGACGACATTCTCCTCATTATTAGCCTTGCGTCAAAAACGTTCAAAGCAGGCTCTTAACAGCCCTGACAACCTCATCGAAGGGTACCTCGGTCTGGACCTTGGATCGGAGATCCCTCAAGGTGGCCTTTCCTGAGGCCGCCTCCCTGGGTCCTATGAGTAGCACTCCTGCGAAGTTGAGCTCCGACGCGTAGCTCAAGGCGTTCCTTACCCCACGGCTCGAGACTTCCACCTGAACAGCGATGTCCGCATCCCGTAGCTTCCGCGCCAACTCGAAGACGATTGGGGACTGAGCCTCGCCTATCGGCACGATCAACAACTCCTTCGGAGGGCCTTCCCCCTCGAATAGGCCCCTCTCCTCCATGGCTAGGGCGATTCTGTCTATTCCCGGGCTGCAGCCCACGGCCGGCGTAGGTTCTCCGCCGAAGAGTTCGACTAGGCGGTCGTATCGGCCTCCTCCTCCAAGGGCGATGGCCATTTGGGTCACGTAGAGCTCGAAGATCATGCCCGTGTAGTAGTCTAACCCCCGTGTGAAGCCTAGGTCAACTAGGATTTGGCATGTTACTCCTGCGCTTCGGGTAAGTCCTAGGATGTCTCGGAGCTCTATCAGAGATGTGTGGGCCGCTTCGTTTGCGCGGGTCTCCTCCTCTCCTTTGGCAAGGATGGCTTCAGTGTCCGAGCCTTTGAGTTTCTGGAGTCTTCTAATCTTCCTCAGACATAGTTCCTGGACGCCAAGATCCTTCAGTGTCTTGAGGGCTGTGCGGGTGCGTCCCCTGTCGATGAGGCCCAAGACAATGTTCTGATTTCCCTCATCTACACCCTCGTCAGATAGTACTCCCCGTAGGATGCCGACGTGACCTAGTTTGATGCTGAAGTCTAGGCCGAGGCGTTGGAGGAGATCGTGGGATATTGCGAGGATCTCTGCGTCTGCCTCGGGTCTGGTTGAGCCGAAGAGTTCGTATCCCGCCTGCCAGAACTCTCTGTAGCGGCCCATCTGAGGATTATCATAGCGGAAGCAGTTGGCGATGTATCCGAGGCGTAGAGGTTTGGGCTCTGTGCGGAGCTTCGTCGCCACGATTCGGGCCACCGAGGCCGTCATCTCGGGTCGGAGGGCTATCCGTCGCCCTCCAAGGTCTTTGAACTCGTACATGCGGTGGCGGATCTCTTCTCCAGCCTTGGCGCTGAGGAGGGCGTAGGACTCAACTACTGGGGTTTCGATCTCTCGGTAGCCGTAGAGGCGGAAGAGGCGCCTCGCCTCGTCCTCGATACGTCGACGTCTAGCGAGGTCTTCTGGTAGGAAGTCCCGCATTCCGCGGACAGTCTCGTAGGTCATGCTAGAGGGCACCTGCCACGAAGGAGAGGAGGCCGAGGAGCATCCAGAGGAGGACCATCCTCTTCACTTTGAGGGCGTTCTCCTTGGAGTGGTCCTTGAGTAATATAAAGGCTGACGCAACGAGGCCTAGGTCAGCTACGATCACGAGGGGGATGTAGGACCAAGAGACTATGTTGAGGAGCCATGGCAAGGGGCTCAAAGCCACCCCTGAGAGGTAGAGGATCGCGGAGAGTTGGGCCGCCTTCCTCGGGCCGTGCTTCAGGGCTACGGTCGAGATGTTCCGGACCTTATCTCCTTCGATGTCGCTTATGCCTTTGTTGACCTCTCGTCCAGTGTTGGCTAGGAATATCATGAGTTCGAAGAAGACTAGGAGAGTCAGGCTATGGGTCGAGGCTGATGACTGGGGGTGGATGACGCCGCCATAGAGAAGGGGGAGAGCTATCGACGCGCTGACAAGCATGTTTCCGGGCAAGCCCAGTTGCTTGACTCGGTAGTTGTAGAGGAGGAACATCACGAGACCCGTTGATGCGATGAGGAGACTTGGGAGATTGGTGAGGTACGCGGCTATCAACCCAGTTACTGAGAGGAGAACGGTGAAGACAGCAGCTTCTCCTAGCTTTACCTTTCCACTTGGGATTGGTCGAGTAGGGATATTTGCGGCATCGACCTTCCGATCCCAGTAGTCGTTGCTGACCATGGCGGCTCCAGATATTGAGAAACCCGTGACGAACCCTAGAAGTGTGGGCAGGGGGAATAAGGTCTTGTGGACGACGACCTCCCCGATGAGGACCGCGAAGCCAACCATCATGCAGTTCAAGGGTCGGAGCAGTTGTATCAAAGCTGCGATATCTGCCACGTTCATACCCCAGATAGAGACTCTACGGTTTGATTGTTCACCTTTGATTACGGTTTTCTCTTTGGGTAAAGAGGGCATAAGCTAGACGAATGATCCTCGACTTAAAGCTGCATTCGGGTTATACCAAACAGCATCTACGAGTGCCTGTATTTCTTGAGTGAATCTCCAAACCACTTCGGCATCTATCGGGAAATTCCTACGCTGAAGTTCAACTTCTGCAACAACATCTCTCTTTTCAAATGGTAATCGTCGAGCATGTCTCAGAAGAAAAACATTATCAATCGCGGTTAAACGAGTGTCTTCTGGAGTCATATCCAGATATTCAACAAGAATAAGATATTTTGAAATTGGACAACCTTGCTTTAGACGAGCAGCCGTTCCCGCAGCTTCTTGGAACATGGTTTTGTCAAGATTAATTTTACATTCCGCTGCCAACACAGCTAATACGAAGGAACCACTAGTAGTAATATCATTTGCAAAAGTCTCTCCAGATGAAAACTTATAGAATATTTCTTTTCCAACCACGAAATCCTGATCTTTAGTTTTCAGGACAATATTTGGTGTAGAGCTCAATTCTTTGTAAGACTTGGACAGAAACGCTAATGACATGAAAGCATTCTGAGGGCCTATCGCGAGTTGCTCAAGATTATCAATACCATGTAAAATATCCGGATGAATCAAATGAATGAAGAATTCTTCTAGTATCGTGTTATCTAGTTTCAGCTGTCCTTTCTGCCGTCTAAGGAACATTGAACCGCGTTTCATTATTAGTTCGACCTCGAATTCGTCCTTGTACCAATTGAGTAACTGCGTCATCTCTTTGACACGCTCTTTACCTTTGGACGAAATCTGAGCGAGTTTCTCAATCCAGATTTCGTATAAACGAATGGATTCCGAGATTAAGTTCACATCCTGTTTACATTTTGGATTATCAAGGGCCGCTTTAAGTTTATTCAGATGCGGGGTCGGTGTTATATTCCCTATGTTCTTTTCAATTCTCTTGCCGAACATATCAACTTGTTTCATTTAATAAACCTCGTAGACTCTTTATAAAACATAGGGGAGGCAGTAACATCATTAATATTCTCTATTGCAGACATAGTATCTTGGCGTATGCTATCTGTGGTCTCATCTAACGCTTCCTTGAGGAAGCAAAGGGCTACATTACGAGAAAAACTATCTGAAGCTAGGCTGAACTCCTCTATTGGAGTGAAATGCAACAAATCTTCGTAGATGGTTTTGCCAAATCTATTCACAAATTTTCTTTCCTGTCTACAAATCAATCGTAAGCCAGCTCCCCCAGCAGCTAATGTTGATAGGAGTCTGTAGTTCTCGAAGCGAATACCTCGTACTTTGGATACTCTACCTATGACAATAACAATTCTCCCTTTAGAGCTAATTATTCTTCTCATTTCTTGCAGCGCTTGAAGCATATCGATAGAATACTGTATGACAGTAAGAAAACGATTTCCACGGTTCTTTCGATTGGAGCCAATTTCTGACTTGGCGACTTGAAGAAGATCCCAATCCGCTAATTCCATAATTCCTCTGTAGTTTTGGTGATAATTGAAAACATTTATGTACGGAGGAGATGTTACGATAAAACCTACACTCTCGGTATCAAGTGGTATATCGCGAGCGTCGCAGTGAAATACTTTGCAGGGCTGTCTACTATATGGAAGCATCCTAACTATGCTTGCGTGTTTATTATACATTTCTAATAGTTTCCCAGGTTCATTGTTTTGAACAAGCATATTACTCATAATAGAATTCATTACAATATTATAGACGAACGGGTCTTCAGAGGCCTCGTGCAATATGTGAACAAAGGTATCTTCTAGGGGGAGGAGCGTTATTTGGCCTGAACCTTTGTCTTGAAACGAGAATAGATCTCTATGACTCGACGACAGATTTTGTTCAATGATCATCTTTGCTCGTTTGAGGTATTTCTCGCGTCCCGGAGGAGGTACATTCGCAAAATGGACTGTTCGTGACATTTCTACTGCTGCAGGGTTGATTTCGGCACCAAAACAGGTCAGCGATCTGCGAGCCGCTTCAAATAGTGTCGTGCCACTCCCAACAAATGGATCGACGACGACAGAGTCAATATCCGTATATTTTGAAAGCAATAATTCGATAAGTTCGGGACTGAATTGCCCTCGCCACGGGAAAAGACTAGTTCGATTGCGATTAACCAGATCTAACTGATTTTGCGGGACTATCGTTCGTTCTATAGGAAACTTGTCAATACTAGAGATCAGTTCTAAGACGTTTTTGGTGCTCATTCTGTTCTCACAATGGAATACTTGCGTTCTTGACGGATCACTTATACCATTTGACTATACGTAAATGCCTTTATCTTTTCCGATCAGCGCACCAATCCCATGTCCCACCTTCCCATAAAGAAGCCCATTTCAACCATCAATCAGTAGGGGTTGTATTGTGTGAGGGAGTAGTAGACGATCTCCCCATGCCTGTCAATCACTGCTATGATGAGCTTCTTCTTAGCCGCCTCAGCCGAGCGGAGAACCTCACTCAGATAGCTCAGGGAGACCGGGTTCCCCTCCCAGACAGGGAAGACTACGTATTTGGCAGCCTTCTTGGGGTATGCTCCCCTCTCGTATACTCTGAATCCCGTCGCCCCGATGGAGCCTTCGCGGACGACGTAGCCTCGACTCTTCAGATCCCTGTAGAGGACATATTTCGCCCAGATCTCGGGATCCGCCTCTCTAGATATCCTGAGGAACTCCGGGAACTCGACCTCAACGCCTTCCGCTACTACTTTCAGCCTCTTCTCAGCCAAGAGATACAGGGCTTCGGGAAGAGTCAAGGCGAGCTTCGTCTTATCCACCCTGACCCCATACCCGCTTTGGGCAAGAGAGTCCGCATCGCTCTGAGAGGAAATTATCACCTTCTTTCCCTCTAGGTTGCCTTGGCCCTCACGCACCTTTTCCTCCTGCTTCTCTTCTTCCTCGGCCATCCTCCACTCCCCAAGTCTCTTTAACGGTGCGTGAAGTAGGATGTCAGCCTCTCGCCCACGGAATCAACTCGCACAAACCCGAAGCGCTCAAACTGCACCCTATCTCCTACCTTGAGGTCTCGACAGGCACTCTCTGCCACACCCTCAACCGAGGTCGCGTCCGGGATGACGACACTCGCCCCAACGTTCTCGGCTGTGGGAACCCAGTGGATGAGAGGCGCGTTCTTTTCCCGTGCCTCTTGATAGGAGTCGCCCACGAACCCGGCTAGGATCGTCTCGCCTATGGCTTCCACTTGGATGTTGAAGAGCTCCATCAACCTAACGAAGGCCCCCAGCTGGAGGAGCCTAAGATCTCTCTTTGAAACCCATAGGGTAACTTCACCGTCCTCTGGCTTGACATCCATGCGGCGGTGCCCATGCTCCGGCCTGTCAGGGTGTAGACGAGGACGGACAGTGAAGGCTCTGTCGAGGCCGGTCACCCTCATCAAGATGGGGTCCACGACGAAGAAGTACCTCGATGCTATGGGGTCGAGGAGCTTCCTGTTCAGGGACTCGAAGTTAGACCAGCTTATCGTAGCGTCGACAGGCTTAGGGCCGACATCGAGGATCAGTTGCCTAATCGTCTCGGGTAGGAAGCCCCTCCTCCTCAGGGCCTTGAGGGTGCCCAACCGTGAGTCGTCCCACCCCTTGTAGACGCCTCTTGCTATGCCCTCCCTGGTCTTCGATTTGCTGAGCATCGTCCCCACGATCTTCAGCCTCCCATAGTGGACCGCCTCAGGCACCTCCCAGCCTAGGTGCTTGTAGAGGTAGAGTTGCCTCACAGAGTTCGTCAGGTGCTCCTTACCACGTATGACATGGGTTATGCCTAGTTCGTGGTCGTCGATCCCGCAGCAGAAGGCGAAGAGGGGCCAGACACGGTACTTGGTCCCCGTCCGGGGATGGGGGAACCTCTCGACATCAATTATCCTGAGGGCGGGCCAGTCTCGAATCGCAGGGTTCGGGTGGTTCAGGTCCGTCTTCACTCTAACAACGGCCGCCCCTTCCTCATAGCCGCCATCAAGCATCCTCGCCCATCTACTCAATTGTTCCTCAACCGGGAGGGAGCGACAGGGGCAAGGCAGCTTCGACGCGATGAAGCCTCTGAACTCCTCAGGTCGGCAGGTGCAGACGTAGGCGTTTCCCTCTGCCAAGAGCCTTCGCGCGAGGCTGTAGTAGATTTCGAGGCGGTCGCTCTGATAGACCTCGTCGTTCCAAGTGACTCCGAGCCATCGGAGGTCTTCCCTTATCCAGTCGTAGGCCTCTGTGATCGGGGACTTCGTCTTGGGGTCAGTGTCGTCGAAGCGCAGTGTGAAATGGCCTTGGTACATCTTCGCGTACTCGTCGCAGAGGATTGCGGCGCGTGCGCTGCCGAGATGTAACGCGCCGTCGGGGTTGGGGCAGAAGCGGACGTGAATCCTACCATACTTCTCAGCGTTGGGTAATGGAGGCAGACGTCTCTCCTTCTCCTCCACGCCCGTCTTGAGGGGGCCTTCGGGGCGTAATACTCCTAAAATCTTCTTTTGTTCTTCTAGGGAGAGGGAGTTGACAGCATCGACCACTTCCGAGACTAGAGCCATGACCTCCTTGGCCCTCGGCCTCAGGTCTATCCGCTGGGCGAGAACCTTCCCAATAACCACGTCTGGCCTTGTCTTCCCACCGTATTGTACGGCGTTCTCCAGAGCCAAACGGCGGACTAGTGGCCTGAGTTCCTCTTCACTCAATCTCCTTGTCCTCTACCTGTCCCGTGCAACAATATAGTCGACGAGCGTCACTAGTAAGTCTCGCGTCTCTGACGGTGGGAAGCCTTCCAGTTCCCTCTTCGCCCTTCGGTTGAGGACTCCAGCCTTCCTTATGGCGTAATCGATTGACCCCGTGGACTTGAGGGTTTCGATAGCATTCTCAATCTCTTCAGGAGTGGCATCCTTGTTCCCTAAGGCCTTGAGGAGCGTCTCCCTCTGTCGTTTCCCAGCGTGTTTGAGGCTGTGAAGGACGATGAGCGTCCTCTTCCCCTCCCTGATGTCGTTCCCAACAGGCTTCCCAAGAACCTTCTCGTCAGCCGTGACGCCCAGAACATCATCAACAATCTGGAACGCGAGGCCTGAAGCCCTCATAGCACGACCAAGCCGCCTAACATCCCTCACAGAACCGCTCCCCACGATGGCTCCCGCCTCAGCCGATGCCACGAGGAGGGCAGCAGTCTTCTTCTCAATCATCTCCATGTACTCCTCCTCGCTAACATCGTCCCGCTTCTCGAAGGCCATATCCATGGCCTGGCCCTCGCAAATGGCTATAGTGGTCTCAGTAAGAACCTCTAGGGCACGAAGAATCTTGCGTAGCGGAATATCCTTGGAATAGCTTCGGAGGGCAGCCTCGTAGGCCTTCACGAAGAGCAGGTCCCCAGCATTGATGGCCAGCGGAATCCCGTAGATGACGTGGACCGTAGGGACGCCCCTCCTCATGTGGTCCATGTCCATTATGTCGTCATGGACTAGCGTGAAGTTGTGGATCAACTCCACCGCTGCTGCTATCGGGAGAGCTTTTTCAGCATCGCCTCCGACGAGTTTACATGATTCAAGGGCTATGAAGGGGCGGAGGCGTTTGCCCCCCGCTTCTACGAGGTGTCTTGAGCCTCTGTACAATTCCTCAGGTCTCTGCACCGAGAGCATGTCTCCTAGAAAAACGTTCACTCGTTGAGCCGTTTCGTTCAATGCCGCGACTAGGTCAGTTGTCATCTTTCCTTCCTCTTCTTGCCAACTCTTCGGGTCTGAAGCCGCGAAGGCTGAGCCATTCGGCCGTATTCCCCGTAACTACCACTGGGCGCCGCTTTAGGTCTTCCACGCCTCTAGCACCCGTTAGGAACACACTTGTCCTGAACTCCTCTATCAATACGCCGAGAACGTAGTCCAGATGTCCCTCAACAGCGGGCTTCAACAAAGGCCATGCTAAGCCAGCAGCATCCGCTCCCAAAGAAATCGCCTTGGCAGCATCCAAACCCGATCGAATACCTCCCGAAGCTATGACGGTCAAATCCGTCGAGCAGGCAGCCTCTACAACGCTGACGGCAGTAGGGATTCCCCAGTCCCAGAACGTGATCCCGAGCTGATGCTTCACCGCCCCTCGATCTCGGTAGGCCTCTACGGCGGCCCAACTTGTTCCCCCGGCCCCTCCGACATCGATACCCTCAACTCCTAATCCATTAAGGAGCCTGACGTCTCCCGAGACCATGCCGGCCCCAGTCTCCTTTACAATAACTGGAACTGACAGCTCTGACGCCACTTCACGAAGTCTCTCCAAGGCATCGTGGAAGTCCGTCTCCCCCTCGTGTTGAATGGCCTCCTGAAGGATGTTCAGGTGGATGGCTAGGGCGTCGGCGTCGATCATCTCTACCGCCTTCTGAGCTTCCTCAATCCCATTCTCGGCAAGAATCTGGGGCAGACCTAGGTTAGCGATGAGGAAGACATTAGGCCCCTTCTCCCGAGCAACCTTGAACGTGCTCTCCATTCTTGGTGTTTCCATGGCGACCCTCTGGCTTCCCACCCCCATCGCTAGGCCGAAGTGTTCCGCGGCTTCAGCCAGGTTGACGTTGATCTTTGCCGCCTCTAAGGCTCCTCCTGTCATGGCCTCGATGATAATTGGCGCCTTCAACTTCTTCCCGAAGAAGGAGATTGTGGTGTCCACATCGTTGAGGGAGAGTTCAGGTATCGCCTTGTGTAAGAGGTGGACATCCTCGAAGCCCGTTGTAACCTTCTTCGCTTGGACATCCTTGGTGAGGCAGATACGAAGATGCTCGGCCTTACGTTCCTCTGTCAAGACAATCGACCATCAAGGATTATCCACGGGAGTTCAGGACTTATCTTCTCCGAATGAGGGTACCTCTACCCTTCTCGCCATTTAAGGCATCCTCAAGGTTCCCCGGAACCAACAGGTTCAAGACCTCACACTCGACATCCACTTCCTTGACAAGTTCCAAGAGGGTGAGGACCTTCGACCTCATCCCGCCGGTAACGTCGACGGTGGTCGCGCCGCCCAAGGACGGAAGAACTCCAGCAGCATTCTCAAGGGTAATCAGAGGAATCTTCTTGGCCCGCGCGTTCTTCCGTGGGTCCTCATTAAAAACGCCATCTACATCAGAGCCGATGATCACCCTACTCGGCTTCAACTCGACTGAAAGATAGCGAAAGACCTCCTCAGTCGAGAGGATGCAGAAACCCTTGACAAGGTCCATACCCACATCACCGTAGGGAACCGGCAAAAGACCTGAATCAAGCATAAGCTTGAGGGCGCCTACATCCCATGAGATGATCTTGGAATCCTTAGCAACAGCCCCGGAGGATGGTTGAACCGACACGGCTGGTTCCCCCGCTGTCAGAAGGGCGTCGACGACGATCCTGTTCAGCCTCGATGCAGCGTCTTGAACGAGGGCTGCACCCATACAACTCCTCTCGTCTATGAGACCTAGGTGTGTTCGATATTTCTCGGCTGGGATGTGAGGATACGAGCCTCCGCCATGGCCGACTATCAGCTTCGACCCCGTCTTGACGCGAGAGGAGTGTATCTCGGTTGCCAGTCGAGCTATGATGTCGCGCCTCTCGCTGAAGGGCTTCGCCTTATCGGTGATGACGCTCCCGCCCAGCTTGACTAGAACTAGCTCTCCGTCCATGCCTGAACTCCCGTCTCCACCGTCTCGGCCACGATGGGCGTTCCTCCAGCCCCACGTATCGCCTCGGCGACCTGTACTTGCGTCTCGCGATTGCATAGGGCCACCATGCAGCCGCCTCCACCGCCGCCCGTCAACTTTGCTCCAAGGGCTCCGGCCCGTCTGGCTGCGTGGACCAACCTGTCTAAGGCCTCGTTGGAGACTCCGATGGCGACTAGGAAGCCGTGGTTCATGTCCATGAGTTCCCCGAACTCGTTGATGTCTCCTTCAAGGAGGGCCTCAGCAGCTCTTGTGGTTAGGTTCCCAGCTAGTTTGATTAGGGGATCGATTATGATGGATATTCGATCTCGGCGTTCTCTGACGAATCTGACGAGGTTGCCCGTGTTCCTGCTTTGCCCAGTGTTCCCGATGACCAGTGAGAGATTTGGTGTGTGTTGGAGGCGCGTGATGCCTTCGCCTCGCTTGTATAGGATGAGGCCTCCGTAGGTCGCGATGGCAGGGTCTACACCAGAGGGATTGATGTGAACGAACTTCTCCCCTGCTAAGGATAGATCAGCTATGTCCTGCTGCGTCAGCTCCGCCCCGAGAACTCTCCCCACCGATGCCACAGTCGCAACCGAGACAGCGCTTGACGAACCCAAGCCCGCACCCACAGGTATGGTTGACTGAACCTCAACGTCCAATCCTCGCCTGATGCCTGCCCGATCCATCACGGCCTCTGCAGCAATTCGCACAGGCTCTAGGAAATTCTTCGAGTCGGATCCCCCCTTCTCTACTCTGAAAGAGTCGCCTTCGAATACACCTGCTATGCCCATGTCTGAGATGACTCGAAGGGCCTCGTCCCTTCGCTCAGTTACTTTGACGGTTACTCGGCGGTCTATCGCCACGACTAGGGCGGGCTCACCGTAGACGACGAAGTGTTCGCCTGTCAGTATGATCTTCCCAGGGGCTGATGCGCATGCCTTCAAGTTGTCGACTTCCGGAGACGGATTTCTGATTTGAGTCACGCCTTAAAAAAGGAGAGCCTTGACGAGACCTACCCTCGTGTCAGAGCGGCTGAGCAGTACCCCACAACCTGACTACGATCGCCCGTGATGTCTCCGCTGGTGTGATAGGCGAGGAGTTCCCCATGAGATGCGCCCAACTCCTTCGAGGCCACAAGAGTTGCTGAGACAGGGCCATATCCGCACATTGAGATGCCGTGGGTCTCGACCGTTTCTTGGAGAGCCGTTTCATCCAAGCGAAGGATTGCGTTGATGACGAGTTGGTCGTTCTTCTCAGCGATTCTCTGAGGCTCATAGTGGGTCATGTCGGTTGAGGCTATTATGAGGACGTTCCTTCCCTTACTCGCCTTCGCTATGGCCTCTCCGACGTCACGACTTGAGGCCAAGTCTTGGAGCATCATGCAGATGGGCACGAATCTTAGGCGTGGCCCATAGATGTATTGAAGGAAGGGAAGCTGAACCTCGATGGAATGCTCGTACCTATGCGCGGACTCATCTACATCTATGAGCTGGGAGGAAGCTTGGATCGACCGCGCCAACTCCGAATCCACATCCACATCTCCCAGCGGCGTCCTCCACGCTCCCATAGTAGCGATGGAGATGCCGCTCCCAATGCCAGTGTGGTTTGGACCCAGGATCACTACAGAGTCCGGCTCGCCGCAAGATGCTGCAAAGTAGAACCCATGGGCAGCCACGGGCCCGGAATACACGTATCCCGCGTGCGGCGAGACTAATGCTACAAGGTTACCAAGGGGCGTCTCCACGGGTTGAGGCAGCTTCCCCATCCCGAGGCGGTGGAGAAAGCATTCCTCGATCTGTCGTCTGAGCGCGTTAGCTGAACCAGCGTAGAACTGCCCCGCCTGCTGAGGTAACCTGACAGACATTATTGGCCCTTTCCTAGATCTCTGTCGACTCCGCTGGAGCTTCGACCAGCTTCGTCTCGAAGCTGTCCAAGGGGACTTGCAGTGTGCCATCCTGCGGGATCTCCCCCTTGGCCTTTAGGATCTCGCGGGCGAGGAGCCAGTAGACGGTTGCCAAGGAGCGTCTGCCCTTGTTGTTTATGGGGATGACGAAGTCGACATCCCTGAAGTCGTTGTCCGTGTCGCAGAGGGCTACGACGGGAATTCCAACGGCTGAGGCCTCGGAGACTGCCTGCCAGTCTGCCTTCGGGTCCGTCACGATGATGACATCTGCCTCTATGTGGTCCGAGTGGGAGGGATTCGTGAAGAGGCCTGGGAGAAATCTTCCTATGATGGGTATGCAGCCTGTCACTTCACAGAACTTTTGGACGGGTGTGCGGCCGTAAAGCCTTGAGGAGATGACTACAACCTTCTTTGGGTCGAATCTGTAGATGAACTTGGCCGCCATGCGGATTCGTTCGTCCGTCTTCTTGGCGTCGAGGACGAAGAGGCCGTCTGGCCTCACGCGGTAGATGAAGGCCGTCATGTCCTTCGTCTTGATTCTGGTTCCGATATGTATTCCGGCGGATAGGAGGCTGTCTATGGGGAGTAGGAACTCGCCCTCTACCTTCTCTTCCTTCCCAATCTCCTTCTCTACACTTGGTTTCGCTTCCGTCTCAGGCTTTTTTTCATCGCTCAAGGCTTTCACCATCCTTAGATATCTAGTCTTGCCACCTTGGCCTCGTCGCCGAGGGTCTCCTCAATCCTCAACAACTCATTGACCTTGGCCAATCTCTCCCCTCCGACTACGCCGAGCTTTATCACTGGGCACTCGTAGCCCACGGCCAGATGGGCCAGATAGGAGTCGCAGGTTTCTCCAGACCTATGTGATGCGACGGGCACATAACCCGCTTCCTTAGCCATTTTGACAGCCTTTAATGTATCGCTCAGTGTACCGATTTGGTTGGGTTTTATGATTATTGCGTTCCCCGCGTGAAGCTTGATACCGCGACTCAACCTCTCAGTATTGGTCGTGAAGAGGTCATCTCCACAAATCAAACAAGACTTGTTCTTCGCCGTGAGCTCAGCGAAGCCCTCGAAGTCCTCCTCATCGAGGGGGTCTTCCACGTAGACGAGGTCGTATCTCCTAATCATTTCGAGGATGAAGTCGATCTGCTCACCCTGGCTTCGGGACATTCCCTCCCTTTCGTAGACGTACCTCTGGGACTTCTTATCCCAAAGGGAAGAGGATGCCACATCCAAGCCGATGCGGACCTCAACTCCCATACTCTTAGAGACGCCTTCAGCCGCCTTCGCCACGACCTCTAGGGCTTTCTCATTGTCCAAGTTCGGCGCCCAAGCGCCCTCGTCGCCCTTCCCACCTGTGAAGGTCGGGTCCGCCACCTCTAGGAGGCTCCTGACTTCCTTGTGAACGACGATGTTGGCCGAAGCCATCTCGTGGAAGGATCTGGCCTCAACAGGAAGTACGAGAAACTCCTGTATGTCCGGTGCTCTTCTCCCGGCGTGTTTGCCTCCCCCAAGGACGTTACCCAAGGGATGGGGTAGAGCCGCCTCCATCTTTCCAGAGAGCTGGGCATAGAAGGGCATCCTCCTCGACGCGGCCGCCGCCTTGGCTGCCGCCAGGGATACAGCGAGGCAGACGTTCCCGCCCAGTCTTGAGAGGTCCTTGGTCCCGTCGAGCTCGCGCAACAAACCGTCCACCGTTGAAGTCTCAGAAGCGTCCACGCCGACAAGTCTCGGTTCGATGATGCTCTTGACCAGCCTAACCCCTTCGTCAACGCCTCCTTTAGGGTAGGAGATGGCCTCGTGGATACCTGTGCTGGCGCCGCTGGGGGCCGAGGCCTCTCCACGACCCCTGCTCGTTACTACTTCTACTTCGATGGTAGGGTTCCCTCTGCTATCGAAGACCTTCCGTGCAGTCACCCTCTCGATCGCGGACTCCGTTGCTCCAATCCCCCTTCTATTCTTGGTAGTACCTTAAGATTTCGTCGACCACATCCACATTGGATAGTAGCATCCGTCGGCAGCAGTAGCGGGTGACTCCAAGGCTGTCAAGAACCTTTGCCGGGTCTTCACCATTCTTGACCCTCTCGGCAAATCGCTCCCACTTATCGCCTATCAGACTTCCACATGAGAAGCATCTCACAGGTATCATCATAGTTTAGATCCTACCTGTAGGACTTCTGTTTCCTCCGCCTCGCTCCAGGGCCGCCGAACTTCTTCGACTCCTTCCTACGGGAGTCTCCGGAGAGCATCGTTCGGTCGTAGTCCGTGAAGACCTGTCTCAGAACAGATCCTTTAGATACGCCAGTTAGAGCCCTGGCTACAGCCATCCTTGCGGCTTCTGCCTGACCCATGAAGCCTCCTCCATTGACCGTCACATCTATGTCATATTCCTTTGCGAGGTCTCCAGAGAGAAGAATTGGCTCTAGTATCTTGGCGCGGGCGGTCTCTGGCACTAGAACATTGAGGAGAACACTGTTCACTCGTACCGTTCCATCACCCGGTCTCAGGGTGGCTCTTGCTATGGCGGTCTTGCGTTTACCACTCTGGACGGTTACAACTTTTCTGGTGCTTGGCAGATTCTCATGCCTCCATCGGTCTCCAACCCATACTTTGGGCGATCTCTCCCACGGTTGTTAAGCGTGTCATCGACCTGCTCTCCGCTGCTTTGGGTCTTACGACTATTGCAGTATCAACATCTTCGGGCACTCCTATGTAAACCCTGAGGCGGAAGAAAGCATCTTTCCCCTTCTCCTTATCTCTAGGTAGCATTCCTCTCACCGTGCGACGAACGATTCCATCTGGCCTCCGAGGATGTTTAGGGCTCTTGCTCTTTGAGCCTAGGGTCCGAATCTCGAGTCTTGCGTGCGCCTCCCCTAAGATGGAGCTTCTCGCTCCTGTGACAAGGGCCTTCTCAGCGTTCACCACGACCACAGATCTACCTGATAGGAGGTGCTTAGCCACTATGCTGGCGAGACGGCCTAGGATTAGGTTCGACGCGTCGATGATTATGGGTCCTTCAGCTGGAAGGGTCTCAGCCAATGATTCTTACCCCCGAACCTTTAGGGTTCCTTTCGATGAGTTCTCCGAGGGAGAGGCATTCTCCTCCCTTCTCCCCAATCTTCCTCCTCGCCATCTCAGAGAAGTCGAACGCGGCCACAGAGATCTTCCTCGGGTTACCAGCCCCTAAGACCTTGCCAGGCACTGCAGCTGTCTCCCCCTCCCTCAGTGAACGGGAGATGTGGCTCAGGTTAACCGAAGCGCGGCGATGCTTGGAGCGCAGGAGTTCGTTCGAAAGTGTCCTCCAGACCTCAGCGTCATGTGTCCTTGACGCCTTTTTGAGCATCCTTATCGTCTCAAGCAACTGAGGGTTGGTTGTCTTCATCAACCCCTCTCCGTCTCCCTGAGCTTTGACGCCTGTTCCTCCAAGTCCTTGGTCTTCTCCAATAGAATATCCAATGCCTTTTCCACGATCCTCTCCGGCGGCAGGGCGCCGGTGGACTCGACGTTGAAGATGAAGGCGTTCTTCTCCTCCTCGACATTAATAGAGTCTTTGGGACAGGCATCTATGCATAGTTTGCACATGTCGCATTTCTCATAGTCTACGACAATGACTCTCTTATCTTCCATCCCTAGAACGCCCTTGGGGCATGCCTTCAGACAATTCTTACAGAGGTCGCACTTCTCCGGATCCACTTTGATAACCACAGCGTACTTGTAGGCAGACACAGCAACAGGCTGCCACTTCGCATGTTCTCTACCCGTCCCAAGCCTAGCATAGGCCTCCAGCCTGACGCGCTGACCCTTGGCGAGCTTCAAGATAGGAATATCTCCGCTGACCGGAACCACCTCGGGGTCGCTGGATTTGAGTTCCTTGGAGTAGACGCTTCGAACCCCGTCAGGCGCTTCAGCCTCCAAGGTCAGTGTGGCGCTGCATTTGGAGCAGCCCAGGTCACTGTGGCAGTCGCAGAGTTCCCTCGGCACGTAGGACTCAAGGTCGGTCTTGAGCGGAACCAGCCCTAACCTGTGCGCTATCATCTCATCTCTTAGTGGTGAGGTGTTCTCAACTATTATGACGTCGTCGATCGCCATGGTTGGTACCTCAGCCATCATCACGCGACGAATTCCATTGGCGATCTGAGTATCTATGCCGGAGGCGTAGAAGCGAAGAAGGTTTCCCTTCCTCTCAAGAATCTTGATCTGCACTAGGACCCCTTCTCAGACTCGTCTTCCCCTTCGGCCTCCAGGTCTCCTAGTGCCATCGTGGGGGATCGGCGTGACCTCCTCGATTCTTCCGATCCTTAGGCCTGAACGCGCTAACGCGCGTATCGCGGGTTGCGCTCCTGGTCCGGGGGTTTTCATTCCGTGGCCTCCTGGGGCTCTGACCTTGATGTGGATTGCTGTCACTCCCTTGTCTCTTGCCACTTGCGCGGCTTGTGTGGCGCACTGCATGGCGGCGTAGGGAGATTTTTCGAGGCGGGATGCTTTGACTGCCATGCCGCCGCTGACTCGGGCTATGGTCTCTGCGCCGGTTAGGTCTGTGATGTGGACTATGGTGTTGTTATAGGATGAATAGATGTTGACAACCCCCCAAGTGTCCTTTTTCTTGCTCATATTCTGCTCCCCGGTCGCGTCATGTCGCTGTCCCTTTTGGTGGCTGCTCTTGGATGTCGCTTGCGTCTTGGGCAAATCGGCTCGATGGGGCGTAGTCGATGCCCTCTTCCTCTTTGCGCCTTACGAGGTAACTCGGCGCCGTCACTTTTCTCCCTCTTACCGATATGTGGCCGTGGGTTATGAGTTGGCGGGCTTGCTGAGTTGTCTTCGAGAGGTTCAGTCTGGAGACATAGGTCTGAAGACGTCTGTCTAGGACATTTTCAATCTTCAGGTCGAGGACGTTGTCGAGGTTCGCGCCGTCGGGGACGAGTCCATAGGACTGGAGTTTGGATAGGAGCTCCTTCTGAGGTCCATACCGCTCATCCTGTGGCAGGGCCAAGAGTTCGCGGGCACGGGTCCAGTAGCCGGACAGAGTCGCTTGATGCCTCCTAAGCTCCCTCTTGTTCCTCAGCCCATATTCCCCAAGTAGTCGAAGCTCAGCGTCAAGTTGGGCCTTGGACCAAGGATACCTCGGCATCTCATATTTGCGCTTCTGACGTTTCGGGTCGCCCATGCCTCATCATCCCTCGGCCGGCTTCTTCACCAATGCTGCCTTCCTAACCCCTACAGACCGACCTGTGCGGCCCGTAGTCTTAGTCCTCTGGCCCCTCACCTTCAGTCCTAGGCTATGGCGGACGCCCTTCCACGAACGGATATTCTGCATGAAGGCTATGTCCTCCTTCTTCTGCAGCGCCAAGTCTGGGCCGATGAGGTGGATGTTCTCGCCTGTCGTCCTGTCCTTTCTTCTATTCATTAACCAGTATGGGACCCCATACTTCTTGGGGTTTCTGATGGCGTCTTCCAGCCTCTGGAGTTCAGAGTCGGAGAGGCTGCCAAGCCGTGCTGTTTCGGATAGGCCGGCTGCTTTGACGACTGCTCGGGCAAAGTTCACGCTAATCCCGCTGATTCCCATGAGGCCGTAGGGTGTTTGCTTCGAGCCGTCTAGGTCGGTGCCGGCCACTCGTAGGATGTGACGATATTCCTTGGACAAGAGGGGACTATCCTCATCTTATACTGGGTTCCCCGCCCTGTCTTGAGATGTGCTCAAGGAGAGGGCGGAGACCGGTTTTCTCCCTGAGAGGTGGGAAACGCGTTCTTAAACATTGCGTAGATGGTCGGTCAAGTGACCCAAGGCAAAGAGTATCGCGAGTAAGACGGGCGCGTTGTACATGCTGCCAATTTCCTAGGTTCCTTGGAAGCCTTATGAATGGGGACTGCTGCCAGTGAGCTTGAAGCCTATTTAGACTCGTCCTGTACGACGCTCTCGGTCCGGTTTTCTGACTTTCTCGCGATTGAGAGACAATAAACTTTTAATACCTAAATGGCGGAAGGCCATGGCTCAACAAGTAGGTGTTAATGGTGAAGATAGCGATACTTGTACTCGAATGCGATGAATACTCCGTGGAAGCTGAGAAGGAACTGGAAGAACTCAAAGACAATCGCCTCCACCATCTCGTATACTGGAAACTCAACCACAGCACGATTCTCGAAGAACCTGACGAATAGACTCAGCCTCCACAACGCCGCTGGGGGCTGAGGTTTTGGAGAATGAGGGCCTCAACGAGGGGCTCGTTGAGGCCTTAAGAGATAGCCTGTCGAAGATGTTGGGTGAGGTGAATACCAAGACTATTCTCTACTTCATCACAAATGAGTTTCACATAGACTTGAAGGAACTCTCTGATAGGGTTGCTGACCTCCACAAAGCATTCGTGAGAATCTTTGGATCCCGCGCCGCGTTTCTACTTGAGAACACGGTCGCCAAAGAGTTTTGCAATAAACTTTCCCAACCTTATGACCCGAAGGAGACCTTATGCGAGGTCGTAGAGAGGATGCGCCGTGGAACATGGAAATAGGGCAGTGCTGTAAGGATTAGGATTTACCGTCTCTCTGAGGCATTGGTGAGCTTCATTCATGCTATGCCTATTTTTGTTCTAGTTTTTTGACGCGATTTTCTATCCATTCCGCGACCTTATCCTCGCTCATCTTCTCGGCCTCCTCCTGCTCCTTCAACTTCTCATCTACAACCCTTAACAGCTCCTCAGGCTTCACGGGTTTCGTGATGTAGGCGTCGGCCCCAAGGTTCAGGGACTCCACGGCGTTCTCCAAGGTGGCGTGGCCCGTGACCATGATCTTCATCATCTTGGGCGTGCCCTCGTGCATCTCGACTAGGAGTTCCATGCCTTCGATGTCTGGGAGCTTGATATCCAGCAAGGCTAGGTTGTAGGAATGGGCCTCAGTCTTCTCTAGGGCCTCTTGGCCAGTCTCCGCCGTGTCGATGAGGTAGCCCTCCGATTGGAGGATGTCCTTGAAGCTCTTGAGGATGGCCTTGTCGTCGTCCACGATAAGGATTCTTTTCTTATCCACCTTAGGTCACCTCCCTTCTCAGCGGTATCTTAACTATGAAGGTTGAACCCTTGCCCACCTTGCTCTCGACCACGATCTTGCCGCCGTGGGCCTCAACCATGCGCCTACAAACGGCCAACCCGAGGCCTACTCCCTTGGCCTTGGTGGTGAAGAGGGGCTGGAAAAGCTTCTCTATATTCTTGGCGGGTATGCCGACGCCTGTGTCTTCAACGCTTATGGAAGCGGTTTCACCTTCCTTGGAGGCCTTTACGGTGAGACGACCTCCGTCGGGCATGGCTTGAACAGCATTCGTGGCTAGGTTGGTGAGAACTCTCTTAATCATTGCGGAGTCGATCATGAGCTTTGGGAAATCCTCCTCAATCACCGTGGTGACTTTGATGTTCTCGGGGACTGTAATAGTTGACAGCGTGTCATTGATTAACTTGTGTATGTCGGTCTCCATAAGTTCAGGCTTCACAGGCCTCGCGTAGTCTTGGAGATCGGAAACGATCTTGTTCATGTACTCTACCTGCTTCTCAATCGTTCCACACTGCTCGACTAGGCCTTGCTCTTCTGCGAGTTCTCTTAATGGGGTGGGCATCCCCTCAAACTTCTTCTTCACCAAAAAGAGGGTATTGACTATCACTTGCAGAGGGTTGCGGAGATCGTGACCCACCGAGGCAGCGGTCGCGCCGATGGTGGCCAGCCGAGTCTGATTGAGCAGCTGCTCCTCAAGCCTCTTCCTCACAGTCCTGTCCTCAACTATCATTATGACTCCTCCGACCTTACCATCGAGGTCAAAGATGGGGGTGAATATGGTCCTAACCCAGTAGGTGATGCCCCTAGCGGTCGTGATGTACCATCCTTCATACTCTGCCAACTCGCCCTGTATGGCCTTCTTGAAGAAGGGCTGGAGAGTCCTGTCCTTTTGATCGAAGAAGTTCTGTCTCAGAAGTTCCTCGCGAGGTGCCTTAGAAAATGACTTGCATTGGAAGTTGTTCACCTCAACGTAGTTCCCCTTCTCATCGGTCAGGATGATTCCCATGGGCGTGTTGTCGAAGATTCTTCTCAGCCTCTCTTCGCTGCGCTGAAGCCTATTCTCCAGCTCTTTCTTCTCAGTTATGTCCTCAACTAGGCCAACGACACCGGTGATCTTTCCTTGAGCGTCCAAGAGAGGAGCAAAGACTATCCTGCGCCAAGTGTCTAGTTCCCGCATAGTTGTGTGATATGGCCCTGCATACTCGCATACTTCACCATGTAATGCCTTCTCATAGAAGGGAAGTACCCTCCTCTCTCGATGCTGAATGTAGTTGAGCTTGAGTAGCTCCTCCTTCGAAGCCTGCGCGATGCGACAAAGCTCCGCATTAACCTCAACGTAGTTGCCCGTAGCATCGGTCACGAGTATTCCGATAGGAGCATTTTCTAAGATGCGTCTCAATCGTTCCTCGCTATGCTGGAACCTCCTCTCCAGCTTCTTCCTGTCAGTTATGTCTGTGCTCACTCCGAATCTTCCGACTATCTCCCCCGTCTCGTCCCTCAGATACGACATGGTTGTCCAGATTGGGAAAATCTCGCCGTTCTTGCGCTTGCGGAGTATTTCGCCCGACCAATATTCTCTAGACTCAAGGCCTTCGGTGATTTCGTGGTGAGTTTCGTCGGCAGTACCGTCCGCAGCCAACCTGGACGTGGGTTTGCCTACTACTTCTTCCTTTCTGTATCCATACATGTCCTCGAAGGCCTTGTTAACGTAGATAATCTTGCGGTCGTTGTCCTGTGCCATGACAGCTTGGCTGATGGATGCTGCTATATTGCTGAGGAATCTAATATCCCTCGTCCTTTCGTCAACCAGTCTCTTCAGCTCTTCCGCGTACTCTCTTAATTTCCCTTCCACTCGTTTTCGTTCGGTGATGTCCTTGACGAATACTGATATGCCTTCCCTTGTGGGATAGACGCTGATTTCAAAGAAGAAGTCCTTACCTTTGAGCTGAAACTCATTCACGAAAGTTTCGCGTTGCCGTGTTTGCAGTACCCTTTGGTATACAGCAGCAGCTTTTCTAGTGTCTTCTCTGTCGGGGAAGATCTCGAAGATTGACTTTCCAATGGCGTCCTCTGCTTTAATGCCCGTAAGGTTCTCTGATGCTTTATTCCAATAGGTGTATCTCAAGTTCCTATCCATAGCAAAGAATGTATCGGTTATGCTTTCAGCGAGGTCGCTGTAACGCTCTTCCGACATCTTGCGTTCAGTGATGTCCCTTATTACGCCTACAAAGCCCGTTGGGTTCCCGTGGGAATCCAGCATAACGCTTGCAGAGAGCTCCGCATGGTACTCACGACCATCTTTCGTCAATAAAGTGTATTCTAGATTTTTTACTGAACCTTGTTCCAGAGTTTTTCTTAAGTTCTCCATCGCTCTTTCGCGATCTTTACCTGAAATAAACTCAAGTGAATTTTTTCCAATTATCTCTTCTTTCGATGAGTATCCGGAATTGTCTAGTGTCGCTTGATTACATTCAATTATGTTTCCATTTAGATCACAGACTATTATGGCATCTGGAGATGCAGCGATTATGTTCTGTGACCTAGTCTCAGGGCTTCTTAGGGCTTCCTCCATCTGTTTGCGTTCGGTAATATCCTTTGAGAGTATGGAGACAGCGACTATCTTCTCAGACTCGTCCACCACGGGGCTCATGGTGCGGAGAGACCAACGCCGATTCTCCGGATTGAGGTACTCGTACCTAACCACCTCGCCCCTGAAGGCTTTCTCGGCTCTTCTTAAGAAGTCTCGGGCATCATCGGCCGGATGCAGATTCCTGTAAGTCTTCCCCAGAATCTCCTCTCTGGATAGTCCTAGTTTCTTGGCCATTGAGTCGTTGACGAAGAGGTATCTGCCCTCCCTGTCGACGACCCAGACACTATCGCCCGTCGACTCTAGGAGCGTCCGGTAGAATGCCTCGGGCTGAAGTTTCTCCTGTTTGGTCATCTTGGGACAATCCTAAGGTAACTTATTCTCGTCTCCCCCTATTTTGCGTTACAGATAAATTCGGTGAGCGATCCGCTGTGCACTTGGGCCTCAGCTGCTACCTCACGCAAGCTGATTAGTATCCTATAGATTTGCTGGCGAGAGTCCTTGAAATCATTTTGTTTCGGGCTATTGGAAGGTAGGAAGATGTGTTCTATATGATATGCGGTCTCGACTGGACCCCCTGTTGACATAGACCTCCACAACATGATAGAAAAAGCCTAGGAAATTTAAGAAATACGGATATTAGGTACATATTTCACAAGCAAATGAAGCTTATTCAAGAAATGTATTGTTTGAGGTAGCATGTGTAAAACTGTTAGAAATAATTTGCAATATGTACTGTATATTCATAATATTTTAGAGTTGGTTTACGATGCTTTTCAAACCTCAGCAGCCACTCCGGACTAGAACAGGTATGAATAACCCAGACGATTTTGACCAAGTGCTGATCGAGTCAATAAACAAAACACTCAGATATGTTTTTGGAGACAAGGCAACTCAAATAATATACGAACATCTGGAGAAGAAGTCCTGTCCATTATTTGAAATTCCGAAAAGGCCTAATATCTTCTCTTCGGAATTGAGGATGATCTTGAATTCCGAAGGAGGACAGATATCTCGTTCAACTCGTGCGAGTATGCTGACTCCGATACTAGAAAAAGCGATTCTAAAAGAATTATCTCACAAACTTGGAATATTCTTCAGTGACGATGAACCTATAATATTCGAAGAACATGTCAAAAGATTGAGAGGAGCATATGAACGCGGGAGGAGATCAGAACCTTTCAACGTCGGGAGAGCAGTCTACGAAAGACATTAACAGGTATCTTGGTCAGCCTCCTTCCAAGAACTGGCTTGGAGGAATCTTGCGAGGAAATCTTGCTTCAGGACTGCCTCTGCTTGCTTCCGATCTCGACCGCCTGAACCTGAACCTGATACCTCTTCCCCCCAACCTCGAACTTGCCTTGGGCGAAGTAGCCCCTGCTCCCAGTCCTGAACTCCTTAGGGTTGAGAGCCAGGGTCATCTTGACCCCTTCGATCTCGAGAACAGCGCTATCCGCCATGTGCTGACACCAAGGAAAGTAGACTTGTCTTCTACATTAAAACACTTACCCTAGGCTCACTTTTGATCATAAGAGCTTTGCATGGCTGAAGACTAGCATCCTCCCCGTTCGTTCATAATCTCCAAGATCTTCTCCGCACCAACCTGAGCCGCTATGCCACAGACCTTTAGGCACCCTACGTCACTATGTCCTCCCGCCGCGATGAACGCGCGATAATCTTCAGCCTTATTCAAGTCGAAGGACCGACCGTAGATTCTCTCCTGAATATCCCGGCAGAGGGTGCTCCTCAACTCCCCTCCGAAGCCGAACTTGACCCTCAAGGCCTCCTTGAATCTCTCACAGACATCCCTCGCAGGCTCCATCGCCTTCCTGTACTGCTCAGTATCCTCAATCCTCTCGCGTCCCACCACAAGGCCCAACGCCATGAGGGCACCGAGTAAGGCGCCGCAGGTTTCTCCGCAACGTGCCACACCACCCGAAAGAACCGTAGCCGCCTTGAAGGATTCTTTGTCACCTATGCTGAGGGTCTCTTGGAGGCTTCCGAGAACGCTTTGGGAGCAACCACTGTGCCTATCGTAGTTATGAGCTTTCCTCCCAGCTTCCTGTGTAAGTCTTTGGGCCTCTGACATTCCGGTCAAGGGAAAATGCACCTCCCCATATTTGTCCTTTTGGAGGAGGGATGTCTTGTAGTGAGCTGGGCCTTTCTCCCACTGCTTTCGAGGAGTCTAGCACAAACACTCGTCACCTCGACTTGGACTATCCTTAGTAGATAAGGTCGTTCTCCTCAAGCATCTCCCGAAGCCTCTTCGCGGCCTAGAAAGCCTCCTCCCTCCTAGCCCCAGTAATCACGAGTTTCCGAGAATCTAGGGACAAGGTACTCATAAATACAAGATATACGGTACATACCACCCCATGTGGCTCTCAAGAACCCTCCTGAGCAAAAGGACAGAAGCCTGAACAGCAGCTGCCGGTCTTCTGCCAGGAACCAGTGGTTCACAGAGCTACAAGTGACGGAGGTGAATAGATGAGCAACAACCCAAGCGTCCCCTGCATCGGCATGAACAACTGCCAAAGAGCGAAGAGGAACTCGGTGGGGACATGGATGTGTATGTCCCTCAGCGGCAACAGGTGCTTAAGAAAGGATGGCCCAGTGCCAAAGTAGCTGCACAGGTTACTCAACACTTCATGCAATATTCTTGCGAGTATTCGACTCTTTCTCTCAATTGGAGTAATGGACAGCGATCATCTTGAACCCTAAAGGACGCAGACCACCCTCTCATATTTCATGCCATTAACCCTAAGCCTCTTAAGCTCTATGGATGATTGAAGAGTCCAACCGACTCACTTCATACAAGGTGTTAGGATGTCAAAGGAGATAGCCAAGGATTGGATCGACAAACACCAAAAGCACATCATAGAGATCAGCGACCGAATATGGGACCTACCCGAGCTCGGGCTCCAAGAATTCAAGTCTTCCACTCTCCTAGCTGATGAACTCCGGAAGGGTGGCTTCCATGTCCAAGAAGGGGTGGCGGGAATGCCCACGGCCTTCGTCGCCACCTACGGCGCAGGGAAACCCGTAATCGGCATCATGGGAGAATATGATGCTCTCGCAGGTCTTTCGCAGAAACCAATCCCGAGGAGGGAACCTGTCGTTCCCGGCGCTCCTGGCCACGGTTGTGGTCATAACATTCATGGAACTTCAGGTGCTGCGGGGGCCCTAGCCGTCAAGAGGGTGATGGAGAACCAGAAGCTTGAGGGAACTCTCAAATTCTTCGGTTGTCCAGCGGAGGAGACCTTGGTTGGGAAGGTTTTCATGGTGCGCGATGGGGTCTTCGACGGCGTAGACGCCGTATTGAGCCATCATCCTGGGCAGATGAACGCGACCCGTCTGGGGAGTTCCAATGCCATGAATTCAGTGAAATTCCACTTCCGGGGCAAGGCGTCCCATGCCGGGGGTAGCCCTGAGCAGGGACGCAGCGCCCTAGATGCTGCGGAGCTCATGGACATCGGCGTCAACTTCCTTCGAGAACACGTGGTCCAGGAGGCTCGCATCCACTACGTGATCGAGGACGGGGGCGGTCAACCCAATGTGGTTCCGGCCTACGCTAGGTCGTGGTACTTCGTTCGTGCACCCGAGAGGCAGCAAGTGGATCGTATCTACAATTGGATTCTTCGGATAGCCGATGGCGCCGACCTGATGGCGGAGACGAGCCATGAGGTGGAGTTCCTCACAGGATGCTACAATACCCTCTCAAATGTGGCCCTCGCGGAGTTGGTTACGGCCAATATGCGGGAGATAGGTGCTCCGAGTTACGATGAGGAGGAACTGGCCTTCGCCCACGCGATAACCGAGACTATCCCGCCCGCGGAGAAGCATGATCACCTGCAAAGGTCCAAGAGGCCGGGGTGGGAGAGGCTCTTGGATGTGGAGATGGACACCAGCATCCCAGACCCCTGGGGAATAGGGGATGTCTCAGGCGGCTCTACGGATGTCGGCGACGTCAGCTGGAATACCCCGACGATTGAGTTCTCCACCGCCACCTACCCTCTAGGCAGCCCGGGCCACTCTTGGCAGAACGTCGCATCCTCTAGGGTGGGGATAGGTCACGAGTCTCTCATCTTCGCCGCCAAAGTCATCGCAGCCGCGGTCTTGGATCTGATGACCAAGGCCGAGGTCTTAGCCAGGGTCCGCACGGAATTCGAGGAGTCGACGAAGAACTCGAAATATGTGTCTCCATTACTGAGGGGGTTGAAGCCGCCCCTTAACCAACTTCCGCCCACACCTCCTGTGGGGCGGCAATAGGCTGTCGAGGACAGAGAGTTTAGCTTTCCTTGGCTTGGCTCATCCTAGCGCTTCTCAGGAGGAGAAGTATTGCAGGGACTTGCGAGGCGGCGACGAAGGCCATGACGAGGACTTGAGGCACGCCTCTATCGAGGAAGAAACCGAAGACTAGTCCTGCCGCGACGAAGCCTATTCCCAATACGGTGTTGAAGATGCCGTAGGCCGTCCCCCTCATGCTGAGATCGGCGAAGGTGGGTATCGCGGCCCTGTATACGGACTCTTGCATGCCCAACACTACCCCGAAGGCTACGGATGCGAGGATCAGCCATTCGAGGTTCTGGCCGGCGAAGAATAGTGAGGGAAGGAATGAAAGGGCGAAGGGAACTACCAGTATCTTGATTCCGACTCTATCAAAGGCTACACCTGATACAAGCGCGATGGGAGCGTCCACGGCTTGGGCAACGAGGTAGAGAGTTGGGATAAGCCACCTCTGAGTCTGGGGGAGGATGGTCGAGGCTCTGAAGAGGATAAGAGCTATTGGCACCAGGCCGACAGTGTTCAAAGCCACCGCACCGCTGTACATGTAGAAGCCTCTCCCCAGCCTCTTCCTGCCAGCCATTTCATACTGTGCTTCAGATCTGGCTACGTTCCCGACCTTCCTGTGAGCATAGAAAAGGGCGGCGACGAGTGCTGCATAGGGAACAAATAGGGCCGTGAGGGTGACTGAATAGTCGCCGCGGGTGTAGAACAGTAATGCTGTCATCAAGGCTGGACCGGATATGCCGCCCATCTGATCCATAAATTCATGTATCCCGAAGGCCTTTCCCGCGCCGATCCCCTTGCTCACGACTGAGATGACCGTATCCCTAGATGGGGTTCTCAATCCCTTTCCCATCCTTTCCACAAGCACAAGCAATATGGCGACCTCGATACTTCGGGTCAGACCCAAGAGGGGTATAGAGGCTATGAGACCGTACCCAAGGAAGATGAAGGCCCAGTAGGCTCTAGTCCTATCGGCCAAGGGGCCACCCACAAGCCTCATAGCATAGCCGAGGAATTCACCACCCCCGCTAGCTGCTCCCACCAGCACTGCGGAGGCTCCCAAAAAACTCAGATACTGCGGGACGATGCCTCGTCCCCCCTCATATGTCACGTCACCAAGCAGGCTCACAATTCCAAAAGTGGCAACGGCAAGGTAGGCAGCCTTGGTTGTTAGCTTCTCCGTAGCGTGCCCGTCCTCCTTACCTGTCTCAGAGTCTGTATTCAATCATCTCCGAAGTATGAGTTAGAACTGTCCTTCTTCGACGTACTCTGCATCCTTCAGTTCGATTCCCCGTTTCTCGGGCTTAGTCTTAAAAGTATTCCCTGCCCTTGAGTCTAAGTAACTCTCTCATATCGGGGGCATACATCCTTTCACACCGTTTTCCCTCGGATGCTGCCTCTCTCTTTGCTTCATTGACATAAGGAGATTCAAGGCCCGTTCCGCAAGAAAAAGCGCCTGAAGATCCAAATCCGTGCAGCCTTAGGTCACGGGATCGTAAGTTCTTCCTTGCTCCAAGAGCAAACTCAGATCTTCTGGGTTCCGATTCGATCTAGAGTTCAGGTTGTCTACCTCCTGTATCTGGCGTTGCGTTCTTTCTTCTGTTCACTTATACGCCAGTCCCTTTTCCTCTGGCTTTGGATGCGTTCACGGCGAAACTCTACTCGTTGCTTCCTGAACTGGCTGAGGTTGCCGTAGAACTCTTCATAGCTCGCCTTACCTGTGGAGAGGGAAGATATCAGTTCGTTAAGTTCGGTGCGGGTGGCTTCGGAACGGTTCTCGTCCCAAGCCTCCGAGTAAGCCATGTAGGCGACGTGGAACTTGAAGTCAGAAGGGTTGTCCGTTTGAAGTTTTGATGTAGGCTCCCTCTCTTGCGCCATCTAACTCATTGGAGAAGATGTACCTCCCACTTAAATACCCTTGCTGGTCGCGAATTCTAGACGCTCAGACAAGGGGCCCCCACGCTCTGAGACCTGATGCCTCCCAAAAACCGTATTCAGAATCTCGCAAGGGAATCTACCCAAGGGGACTAAAGGCTGTCCTCTCTCCTTGGTCTTGAGCGTTTCAGCCTTAGATCGCCGCTGCCCTGCTTAAAGTCTAGAAGACCTAGCTTGTACGAGAGATCCAGTCTCTCTTGCCTGAGTTCAACGTTCTTCTTAGGCAGATCACCGGTTGCCACATTGGTGCCATTTGATGAGGCCCTGTTACCTCGTTCATTCTTGGCGTTCATGTGCGAGTTCCATAGCGGGTAATGTTGGCTGATGAGTTCTTGGAAGTTCTGGTCATGGTAGAGCTGATCTACGTCCAAGAGAAGGCTCCCTGCCCTGAAGTTGGGTTGTGGGATCTTGGAGGGGCTATACCACATGTTGATCTCAAACCCATATTTCTTGCTGACTATGACGAGGTCTTCTTCAAACTTCTTGTAGAGTTCCATGATCTCGACTCTAAAGCGGCCTAGGACTTCGGCATCTGGAGATGGGGCACGTTTCACACGAGGCAAACAGTCTCTACTCAATCTTCTCGATGTCTTGCTGCTTTGACCCGAGAGTTCAGAACTCACAGTGCGATGTGGTACTGTTTTTTTCTTTCTGCGCTTCTTCGCGTCAAGGAGCGGGCGCTTTGATCTACATGAATTCATGTGGAGCTGTTTAAGGGAGATTGAGAAGCATCGCCCAGGTATTACGGGCGCATATACGTGCGTATTTATCATTATGATTCGTACTTATATCCGGGGCTTAGAGTAAGACAGTCTTACTAACGAGATTTCCATTAGCAGAGCAGAAAAGGAGGGCCACTCATTCAAGGAATGGGGGCCAGCCCCTCTGAACCTTCATCACCTCGTCGAGTTCGTATCTCCTCAACATCGCCCTCACTTCCTCGACGCTTCTCCTCCTCATGGGAAGCTCCTCCCTCACGCCAAGCCTCATCATGATACGAGAAACCATTGCCGCGCCCTCCTGCAGGTCTCGAAGATCCACCTTGTCCTCCGTGTCCGCCGCGGTGTGGCCGAATCCCCTCGTCCCAGCCGCTGCTCTGAAGGCGTCTCCTGAGGGGAGGGTTGCTGTCTCGACTCCTCTGAGGGCGTAGGGCATGTGGTCGCTGTAGAGGCTGAAGCTCACCCCTGTTCGGAGGGATATTCCCATCTCTCTGCCCAGCTGCTTGAAGAAGGGGATCGCCTCTGGGAAGCCTTGGAGAAGAATGCCCGGCCGGGTTCCTCTACCCGCGCCGTCGAGGTTGAGCATGAAGCGGGTCAGCTCCATCTCCTCTAAGTGCTGGTTCACGTAGGCCGTGGAGCCGAAGCACCCTACCTCCTCCCCGGGGAAGAGGATGAACCGAACCGTCCTCCGCAATTCCTTGGCGTGTCTAGCCATTGCGCGAGCCGTTTCTATGACCACGCAGGTTCCGGCCGCGTCATCCATGGCTCCTACAGCGATGTCGTGGCCGTCGAAGTGGGCACCGATGATTAGGATTTCTCCACCGTCCTCATCTCCGGCGATGTCTCCGATAACATTCCATCCTGTGGCGGGTCCAGCCCTATGCTTCATGGTGATTCGAACCCTCACTGGACCATCCTGCCGGAGTCTTTCGAGGTAGGCGCCATTCTCCCTTGAGACGCCGATGGATGGCAAGTCGGCTATGCGGCCTAGTTCCTTTGGGCAGCTCCATGTTGCGACGCCTGTCTCTTCGAGGAGTCCGGGGTCGTTCTTCATGTAGATGAATCCCTCGGCGCCTAGGTTCTCGGCCCGTCCCATCTTCTCGCACCTGTGGGCGCCTCGCATCCATGGGGGGCTGAAGGCGGTGGTCATCACGATTTTGCCGGGGACCTCGTCCCCGCGGAGTTCGTAGTCGACTTTCATTCCGTCGCCTAGGCTTAGGAGGTCGGCTTCCACGCCTTCAGCTGGAGTGCTTGGGCTCCAGGGCAGCCCTATGCAGGGGAGGGTTCGACGGACGGGGCTGGTGACTTCGAGCTTTGTTGTTCCTCTCCGCCAGCCGTTGTATTGGGACTCCTCGGTGTGGACGTTTGTGAGGCCGTATTCCTTCAGCTTCCTGAGGAGGTAGTTTACTGCTCGCTTCTCGCTGGGGGTTCCGGCGAAGCGGCTTCCGAAGCTGCAGAGCTGGTGGTGAACATTTTTCGACTCGTTTGAAGAGTATATTCGGCCTAGCATGTCTTCTTCGATTTCTTGGTTGGGGGTTTCCATGGCTCTTCGCCTCACAGTTGACACCTAACAGATATCAAACTATCTCAAAGTCGGCGGATTGAGAAGAATCCGGAGGGAATACTGCTCTGATAACGGCGATGATTCCTCCTTGGATCGTCCTGATGGACTGGGCTACGTCTTCACATCTACGACTTTGGTGGCCTGTGCTACGGACACAAACCATTTTCTGACGGACGGCGCGATCCCGGCAGCCCGAGCAGATCACCAGAAGGCCATGTGGTTCTCTATCTGCTCCTCACTATCTGCCTCAACTATATCGATGGCTTTAATGGAATCGGGGCTGAGCTTCGGCCATTCCGCTAGAACAAAGTACGCTCCCCCGATGCGCTTCGGATATTTCTCGGGATTCTTCTCTCACAATCCAAGCAATTTAAGAATGACTGTAGGTATTATGCCTGAGCCGTATAATAATATCCATACCCATTTTCTTACTTTTTTCTGAAGTGGGTCGTCATATTCAAAATAAGGGAATAACCATTGTATGAGCGCATGTATTCCTATGCCCACGAGTACAAAGAGCGATGTCCAAAGACCTATATCTTTTAAGAATAGGGAAATCGGGTAAGTTAGTACTACGGACGTTATGAATGTTAATGGATATTTGATAAAGATATTTCTTTTAACCATATAATAATTCAATCTATATTTTGAAAAGAGGTTTTCAATTTCGCTAGATATGCCATTGACCAAAATCCCGTCTTTCCCAGATACACTAATATCACTGTTTTCAGGATATGCGAAATTTATGGTTATGTCTATATTGATACTTTTCTCTGGCCGTGTCAATCTTCTTGCAGTTCCCAACGTTATACGACTTATTTCTTTTCCCCAATCAGCTCTTATAAAATCATTAACCTTTGCACTATAAATGTCTCTAGATTTAGACTCTAAATGATAGCTCATATCTCCTAACATCGGACTGTTATTTTCGAGAAGTTCGCCTATATCTTGAATCAACTTCTTCTCTATTTTGCTTGGGAGAATTTTGATTGTTCTCTTTTCGACTATTTCCGACATGGGAACTACTCGTGGTACGACCAATGCTATGGAAAATGGTTCGATCAAGTAGTTAAGCCATTCCCCAGAGTCCCTAGAGCCTATGGGATTATCTGCTAGCCATTTTCCCCTTGCCTCTCTTCTCCCTTGCTTGATTGTTCTTATTAGTCTCATCTTAATGACGAAAACGGCTAGAGTCTAGGATTCTTGGGGTTATGATAACTATGGGGGAGGTTAAATAGGCCGTCCCCTTACAGCCCAATCTATGAGAAAACTTCTATCTGTAATCGGTGCAGCTGTTCTCTTCTCTCTTGTAGGATTTCTAGTCTACCGAGGGGGCGCAAATTTGCCTGATTACTCGACTGGACTTGCGCTTGTGCTGACTGCATTGGCTATCAGTCTTCTAGGATGGGGTTTCAAACCTGATATTACTCGTCTCCTTAAACATGGTAAACAAAAAGATAAAAAACTGATAGAAGTCTATTCGCCAATACATGCAATGATTGTTAGAGTTAATAGCAAACTTCCACGTGAAACTGCCCTTCGACTGACTGTTGGAGCATGGATGAGCACATCGTTAATAGGCATAGACGTTGACAACATATCGGCAATATTCAATCAACATAATGATAAATTTAGGGATAAAGATTTGAAAATGTGGTTAGCAATCGAGAAAGAAATCAAGGAACAAAACGGTTTCTGGATGGCTAAAGACCGACAAGAGTGGTTCGATGAGTTAGAGACTGAGTATAATCGTCTAACAAAGTAACTACAGAAGATGAGGCTTTTGATTGCATCAAAAGGATTACTCAGAAGCACAAATTAAGTTATCGTTGGATTACGCACCTCTCACGGAAGGGCTTAGAAATCTATTCGCCCAGACCTACCAAAATTTCTAACAGACTAATCCCTATCGGTCTAGGTTATGAAGGCGAAATATCAACCGAGAATCAAGACCGTCGGTCCACCTTTGAACACAGCTTGTCTCTCCCATTCTGAAGATGGTGGTAAGTCATATGTTTTCCCTGTCTCTCCATGAGTGTGCATGATTCTTATTTTTAACTTTTCTTGGTTCTCAAAGTATTGTCTTCTAGTGCCATTTAAGAACTGAACATCCTTGGGAAAACTAAAGCTTATTGTGGAGAGAGACTTTTCAGGAACTCTAATCGAAGAATGTGCGGAGACACTTTTTAACTCCTCTATTACTTCAACATCTGGACCTAACGTCACAATTGTTCTGATTATTGTTGTACCTCTATCTCCTGTATTATCAACGTTAAAAGAAACGCTGGCGCTTAACTTGTCTTCCTTTCTCTGAAGCGAAACTATCACATCGCTTATCCCCAGTCTAGGTTTCTCCTGAATCCTTTTTAAGATGAAGTTGGTCAATCCAGTTAAAGTTCCAATAATTCCAGTTATTGTTCCTATAATACCTAATATAAGCTCAGAACTCATAGACATCCAACCTTTCATGTGGTAAGTGTGAAAGCCTCATAAATGTTTGCCTATAGCTCATGTAGCTCTCTGAGCCTCTGAGAAGCCTCTGAGCCTTTAGTATTCCCGCTTAAGAGTCCAAGATATAAGACTATGCCATTGCCCCAGGTTCAGCGCGCCAAAAAGGACTGCGCAGGAGAAGATGGCGCCGACTCTCCAAGAATGGGAGACAGTCGGCAAGCTGCCTTCAAAGCACTCGGGGACGGCAAGACTGTGCCAGTGAAACGCGAGAAAGGGAAGAATCCATACATCCCCCCCAAGCAGATTAGCGTCCTCCTAAAACCAGCTAGGAAGGCTGGCGGTAGAGCAATGCCAACGGTTCGCCGAAGGTATAGAGGAATCCGGTGACCGAGGTCGGAGACAAGTCTAGACACTCTGCCCATAGGAGCTGGAACCAGCTTGTCGCCATTCTCATCAATCTCCTTTGGCAACCCATCGCCGATATCGATTAAGTACCGAAAACGGCACATCATGTCAGAGGCATGGAGGCCCCTCGCCTCAGAGTCCCAGCTAAGAGGCGAACTGCACCCCCAGGTCTTCCAAGTACTTCTTCGCCCCCCTCTTCACCTCTAGGAACTCCTTCGTCGGCCTCTGCATAACATAATCATAACTCCACCTAAGCGACCGATAGAACCTCTCCGGGTCCTGGTACAGGAGCTGCCTCGGGTCATTCCAGATAGTCGTCGGCCCCCGCAACCTCTCCCTAACAATCCTCTTCCCAAGCTCCTCAAGATCGGCCAGCTTCATCCTCGTCTTCAATGCGGCATCCGAAACCTCGATACCCCACGTTATCGTTGTCGGGGGCGGAGTCCAAAGGAAGTGGAGGTTGAACCCCTGGACGGTCTCAGAGATACTAGCCAAGGCGATGGATAGAAGGCGCTTCTCCTGCTCCGTATCCAAGGGGCCCAAGAGGCCTGTGGCGCTACTGAAGAAGACGAAGCTCCCATGCCTCCTCAACGCTCTTGCAACGGCGAAGTTGCGCCAGCTGAATGGGGGTGGACGCTCTTCAACCCTCACCCCTTCAACCGTGTGGGCCTCCATCCCCAATTCAACGCCTGGAGTGTAGGCAGTTGAGTCCCTGTAGACCATCCAACCGGCAAGGACCTTGCACGTAGCCTCAATCACGGCTCCCTCCCAGCCGCCGCAGAAGCCTCTGGCCCAGCCGGCGGTACTACCATTATGCCTAAACGAGCCCAGCTCATCGTAGACTATGGAGGCTGCGATCATGCTCATCTCAACCTTCATGTCCGGAAGGACGGAGAGGAGCAGACCATCGGTACTCCTTATTCCCCTCTCGGGGTCGATGGGCGCGATCAACGTCCCAGTATCCGTCAGTATCGGGTAGTATGCAATGGCGAGTCCAGGTCTACCCGCCTTCCTTATGCCTTCCCTCACGCGTTCCACAGCTCTCCTCGCCGCGTAGGCGGTGATGGCGGGGTTGTTGACCTCTCTCCCATCTATCTTGACGAAGTTGAAGCACTCCAAAGCATCCACCCTCGGTATTCTGACCATCTCTCGGACGATGATGGGTAGAGGGATCAGGTCTTCCGACCACGCGCTGTGGCCTCCGGCGAGGATGCTTGGAGGGGAATTATCCTCGGTCTCCCTACTCCTGAGGACGCGGTAGTCCCTCCCAGCCCCGACGGGTACTTGCGCTGGCGCTTCCCGAGCGGCCTCTCGTACCTCTTCCTCGGTGAATTCTATGACCCTGTTCCTGCTTACGCAGTAGACGCCCATCTCGGAGAGGAAGTCGACGGCGGCCTCGAAGATGGAGTCTGCATATGTGTTATCAACCTCGTAGAACTTCTCGGGCGTGGAAATCTTGAGGTTGTACCTCTTTGAGAGCTCCTGCATCTTCTTGAAGAGGCCCATGTTCCACTCGTTCTCTGTCATCCTCGGTCCGCTGCTGGCTCTTTCAGCAATATCCAATAGACCTATCAACCGCGATCACTTGGGCTCAGGATATATGGTAATATTGATTTAAGCGCATTAGCATTGATGGAGATGGAGGAATGGTGACGACTTACCATATTGGAAAAACCACTATGAAGATTGTTCAGGGAGACATCACCGACCAGTCCACCGAGGCCATCGTCAACGCAGCTAACAGCACCCTCATGGGAGGCGGGGGCGTAGACGGAGCAATCCACCGCCGAGGAGGACCAAGAATACTCGAGGAATGCAAGCGAATACGGGCGACTCAATGGCCTCAGGGGCTCCCGACTGGTAAAGCGGTCATGACTACTGGAGGCGACTTGAAGGCTAGGTACGTCATTCATACGGTCGGCCCAATCTGGCACGGAGGCGAAGGTGGGGAGCCTAGGCTTCTCAGGGACTGTTACGTGAATTCCTTGAAGACCGCCGTTGACCACGGGATCAGGAGCATCGCCTTTCCCTCAATAAGCACGGGCGCCTACGGCTACCCCATTGAAGAGGCGGCCAAGGTGGCGTTGGCCGCTGTTAGGGAGTTCCTGGAGTCGAGCGACGCATTGGAGGAGGCTGTTTTCGTCCTTTTCAGCCAATCAGACTTCAATCTCTACCTAAATACCGCGAAAGAGGTCTTCAGGACCACTTAGATCACGTCAAAGAGTCTTCGGAGACAGCGTTTGAATGGAGAGGCACACAGAGTGGAGAATCCTCGAAGCCCCCTACGCCCCAACCCCAGAGGATGCCGTTTCAACAGCCCTCAAACTCGCCTCCTTGAAGAAAGGTGAACTTCTCTACGACCTCGGCTGCGGCGATGGCAGAGTACTCTTCACGGCGGCTAGAGACTTCTGTGCAAGAGCGGTGGGTTTCGAGATCCAGCACAAACTTGTCGAGGAGGCTAGAGCGAGGATCCACGAGGCAGGTCTTGAGGACGTGGCCGTTATCTTGGAGCGAGACTTCTTCAACATGGACCTCTCCGATGCTGATGTGGTCTTTGTCTATCTGACTCCCTCTGTAATGATGGCTCTTGGGGACAAGCTCCGTCGAGAGTTGAAGGATGATTCAAGGGTCGTGGCCTATCGATATCCCATCAGAGGATGGGCCTTCTGTTCCTTTGGTTCGGACTCGTCTGGACATGGACTATTCCTCTATCGCATCCCTGAGTCAAGACTCTAGCATAGGGCTTATATCCGATTATCCACAGTATGAAATCGCAGGTGGTAAGTTGCCTCTTGTTGAGATGTATTTCGGAAAGGGTGCCCTGACGGACGAGCAGAAGGCAGAGCTGTCAAGAAAGGTCACAGACCTAGTAGTCAGGGAAGCGAAGCAGCCCCAACAATACACTTGGGTCATCATCCATGAGGTTCCCATGGAGAACTGGATGGTCGACCGACTGACCCTACCTGAGTTGAGGGCAAAGCTCATGGAGAAAAAGAGCAAGGGTTGAAGGAGGCGATAAAGATTGTTGTTTGTGGCGATTGTGAATTGTGTTCCTGAGAGGATAAGAGAACTAGCTGAATTTGCCAAGGCTCGGGGACCCGTAAAGGGAGTAAAACTGATTAGTAATTATGGTACACCGGTGGGTAAGGGTGTCACTATTCTGGAAGCTGATAGTGAAGAGCCTGTCTTCGCCTATTTCTCGCCGATGCTTCAGTTCTTTAGAAACGTCGAAATCTATCCCGCATTACCGATGGAAAGAGTGATGGAGTTCGCATCTTCAGTTAAACGCTAGGTCCCCGTACCCGAATTCAAGGCAATATTAGAATCTCCATCCCACTTTATGGAGTCCTTATCGATAGGAGGAGGCGCCCTTATGGGCCTCCTGACAGAGTTCAACCCCCTGAGTTGAGCCAAGGACTTAAACGTGAGTCCTGTCGATTCATATCACTGTGAGTAACGATGTTCCGCTTCGAGAAGGATCAGCAAATCTTCGAGGTCGGCGGCGTCCGACTGGGTGGCCAACCCGGACAACTCCCTACGGTCATGATTGGAAGCATCTTCTATCACGGCGATAGGACGGTCACGGACCCTGTCAAGGGGGAGTTTGACAAGGAGAGGGCTGTGAAGCTCCTCGGGGACGAAGAGGAGGAGAGCCTCAAGACGGGCAACCCAAGGATGCTCGACGTGAACGGCCAAAACGGCCAAGCCTTGGTGAGGTTCATAGACTTCATCGCAGATAATACGTCCTCCCCAATCCTCATGGGCGGCGCGACAGCAGAATCAAAGATCACCGCGACCAAGCACGTCGCTGAAGCGGGCCTTGTTGACAGATGCGTCTACAACTCCATAGGCTCAGAGACAACAGCGGAAGAGCTCAAGACAATAAGGGACTGCGGCCTCAAAAGTGCTATCGTACTCATCTTCAACAAACGTTGGCCCACGGTGGAAGGGCGACTAGAACTCCTCCGAGGCAAGGCACCCCTGAGGGGGATGCTTGAAGTAGCCGAGCAGGCGGAGCTGCGGAATCTCCTAGTGGACGCCTCTGTAGTGGACATGCCTGACCCAGGGCCTGCAGCGAAGGCTGTCTACCTCGTCAAGGAGCGATTTGGTCTTCCGTCGGGCTGTGGTCCGCATAATGCGATTGAGATGTGGCGACGTGGTGGGCGCTTGGACGCCTCTCAAGTACTTACTGCTAATGCTGTGGCCCACGTGGCTCCGATATTCATGGGGGCGAATTTTCTCCTCTACGGTCCCGTGTCCCATGCCCAGAGGATCTATCTCCCCTGCGCTTTGGCTGACGCCTACGTCGCCTACGCCATGAGGCAGCAGTACCGCATCGCCCCCCTCACCAAGGAGCACCCCCTCTTCAAAATCTTCTAATTCAGAGGGGACTACATCCCGGTCAAGGAATACTTGGAACCAACACGCCATCAAGATGTAGAAACTTTCAAGCCGAGGCTCGTTAATCGACCTATCTTCGGCGCGATCTACGCCTTCGACGTCTCTCATTCCCCGAAGCTACATAGGGCACGGTCATGGGCTGCCCTGAAGCCTCTCTGACCTTCAAGCGAGTCATGTGGCCCGCCACCTCGTTGCGCAACATCTTCGACTCAGTGACGATCATCTTTTGCACCAGAGCCTTATTCTCCTCGTAGTCGGTGGTGAAGGCATTAGGGTACAGTCTAACCAACTCCTTCGCTAAACTTCCGGCGTCAGAGGAATAGTTCCTCTCCATTAGACCAAGTTTCCAGACAGAGTTTCTCACACTTTGCAAGGCCTTTGAGATCGACCTTGTTCTTCGGGGCTCCTAGACTGCTAGGGCTTCGGCGTCTCCTTTCCTATCTGTCTCTGCTTGCAAAGCCCCTTAGTCCATATAAGGATTGCGAAGGTCAATCGCCTAGTCTCCAAGTGTGGGTTTACGGGTTTTTCGACTCGACCCCAAAGCACCACTTATCGCCTAGTTTATACTATCGTAAGATTGTTTAATGAGATTCATAGCATATGGAATTTCTAGTTCGCTCTTGGCCTCAAGTTTCGTATCCCCTGTTCCCCAATGCCCTTTTCGGCTATAGTCTTGTGCTATTTTCTGGGGGTCATTTAACTTATCAAAATCTATGTCCAAATACATTATTAGAATGTTCTTCTGCAATATTATACTTACAAAATTTCTCGTAGTTCTAAATGCGATATATTTCTTCTTTATATTCTCTTTTACTTGATTGTCCATATTTAATATTCTGTTTCTAATGCTATGATAAATCTCCCTGATATCTTCATTACTTTTTTGTAGATGATCTTCTAGAGTATATGTTTTTATTTCCTTTCCGACTCGCTCAAACGTCTTTCTGGTCTTCAGAGAGCTAATGGACTCTTCCCTACTTGGTGATTTGATTTCTTCGAACTCAAAGAGATTTCCATCAAATCTCGTATATTTCCATAGTTCTATTGGTAAATCTCTAAATCCTGTAGCACCAATCTGATATTCATTAAAATTATTCGAGATAAATATAACTTTTGATTGCGACCAGTCAATCCTGACTCTCCTATTAAGTACGTCTAATAATAGCATCTCGAAGTCTTTTTTGTATGTTAGCATCAGATTCAGGTATGTGAGTCCTTGGTCACTAACAGCATAATTCTCACCTTTCTTATATTCTATAATAGCGAAAGAATTATTCTCTTCGTCAAATGCGACAGAATCTATTCTATAACCATGTAGACTGAACTCGCTCTTTATATGTTTAAGAGCTAAGAGAACCTCTATGTTTTTCTCGACAAGTGATTGAAGTTCCGTTTCCTTCTCAAAGGTTTGGGTCTTTAATGGATTCATCCTATCGCTAGTGACCTTATAGAGAGGCATAGGGACTGATGGGTAGATTCTAGGATATCTAGATTTCGCATTGCCATAGGAAACCCCAGAGCCGAAATCCCTTTCACAAGCCTTAAGTTCTCAGGAGACCCCTTAAGGATTGGACCCCTTAATCCGCAAATGCGTCAGAGACTAGCGGGTTGAACCGTCAAATTCATATAAGGGTTTCTTGGAGCCATACTGTAAGCTTCAACGTTCTGCTCGAAGATTTGATTCGACTCCTTTCAAGATGAGTCGAAGCGTATACCGAAAAGCTCCAGAGGGCTGCTTAGGACTCGGTCACAGTATCTGACCGTCCACAGGCAAGTTCAAAACATAGAAGCCATGAAGTGGTCGGTGGAATTCTAGGGCTCGAAGCTCTCGCCCTTAGACGGGACGACGACCTCGGTCAGCGAGCTTATCCTCTGCGCCAAAGCCCCGGCTTGGTCGGGGTTACCATGGACTAGGAAAGTCTTCCTAGGGCGAATCTGCTCGACGAACTCGACGAGTTCAGACTGGTCTCCGTGGCCTGAGAGTTCGATCTGCTTCACTGTCGCGCGGACCGGGACCTTTCTTCCCTCTTCCTCAATAGTGGTCTTCTCCTTGGCTGCGGTGAGGGGGCTGTCTTCTGGAAGGTAGCCTGAGCTGATGAGTATCGCATTGTCCTCGTCGCTGACCCAGTCGAAGAGGAGTTCACGGCTGACGCCAGCATGGCCAAATCCAGCGGTACAGATGACTAAGGCGGGTTCGCGGACCTGTCCCGCCCTGTTGAGGTGTTTCACATATTGGTAGTCGAAGGGCATCTCCTCATCTTGAACCATCTTGCAGAGATGCCTCTGGTATTTGTGGAAGTACCCTGTTATCCTGTGGCCCAGTCCTGAGAGATAGTAGGCGTTGTACCGCGGAAGTATCTCATCCTTCATGGCCAAGTCTATCCGACGAGCCATCTCCTGCATCCTATGGAAGGCGAAGGACGGGATCAAGACGTTCCCACCCCTTTCCTCTGCCTCTGTAATGCTTTCGAAGAGTTTCTTAACCAGCTCATCCCTGCTTGGGCGAAGGGTTCCACCATAGGTGGATTCCATTATCAGCACGTCCGGTTCCTTCGGCAACGCCTCCACGTCAACGCCCTCAAGAATCTCCGTCCCGTGAAGGCAGAAGTCTCCCGTGTAGAGGACCTCCTTGCCCTCAGCTCTGAGGTGGGCCATCCTTGCGCCCAACACGTGGCCAGCGGGATAGAGGCGTACCTCCATACCCGGTAATCCCACCCTCTCTCGGGAAATCCACGCCTCACTGATACGTCTCACATGGCTGTGGTCGTAATGTAGGGCATCCCCCCTCATGTGATGAATCTTGAGGAGGTCGTCGAGGAGTTCGGAGACCACATCTCGTGTGGCCTCGGAGCCGATGATCGCTATCCCCGCATCCGATAGAGTAAGGAGGTTACCGGAGTGATCTAGATGGGCATGGGTGACTATTACCGCATCCAAGTCGCGGGGAAGATCATACCTAAGTCCCTCTTCAACCTTGATGCCGTAGTCTAGGGCAACTTTCGCGTAATCCGTTTCGACTATTATGGCGGAGCCTCCTACCTCTCCAGCTCCACCACTGAAGGTTATTCTCATCTCTTGACCGTCCAACAATGACTTCGCCAGTAGCCAAGAGTCCAAGGGAAAACAAGTCTATACGACAGGTTTCTGAAGACCTTTGACAGCTGCGCTGAAGATAGCGACGGAAGTATGCTACCACCCATATAAACCTACTGGATTCTGTCACATGTATATCGAAGTGCTTCTTAAGCGGAGAGTTTACAAATCTCACTCTGCCTCTCCAAAGCCCTATCGAATGCCACTTCAGCAATACCAGCTCCCTTCTCCGATATTATGGCTAACCCTTGGGTAATGGCGTTGAAATTTCGGACGTTAGAAAAGAACTTCCTTTCCTCCATATCCATAACGTTCTTGTTCTCCAAAACATCGTTTGTCTTCTTTATGTCCTCGGTAAAAAAGCAGTCCACAGCATCTTGAATAATGCTGGACGCCAATTTACTTAAATTGAGTATTCTTTCGATATCATCGTCCTCAATAGTGCTTCCATCTCTTTCGATCTCAAGGACTCTTCTCGCCATGATTTCAGCTTGATCAGCAACTAACTCTAAGTATTTAGAAACTAATACATTTCCTAAAATACGTAGCGGATCTGCAATGCCTATCTTCTCTGCTATAGTTCTATCTCCCTGTGCCGATGTTAGGAGCCTTATTGTCAACCTGTATATCATGTCGACTTCGTTTTCCCTACTAATTGCGTCTTTCGCAAAACTGGGGTCGGATGTTGTGAGCGTCTGCACGGCTTCATCAAGCATGGTCAAGGCGATGATGGACAGCCTCCTGATGAGTGATTGTATGTTGAATTTCCCGGGGTCAATGGAGCATTGGATCATAACCTGATCTGAGGACTCCTCAATTATGCTGAGGCCTATGAGCCTTCGAGTAGTAGCTCGGGCTTCCTCCATGTGGCTACTGGCTATTCGGTTTGATGAGACGATTCTGTAGCTATCACGACCGAGGATGTAGTTTCCAATGATTAGTCTCATCAACATCCCCGGTTCGTTACAAAGATCTGAATTTATTGTGTATTCACCGCTTCCTGGGCCATCTTCAGCAAGTTTTCTTGGTGTTAACCTCAATGAGCCGTCTCTCTCAGGAATTAAGGTGACTGGGTCGCCTTGCTTGAGTCGCCACTCCTTAACCCATTTCCTTGGGAGAGATATGCAGTGGGTGGAGTACCCTACTTTCTGTAGCTTTCGAGTTTCCAACTTATCTCACCCAGAGGCATAGTATCTATCAGTATATTCGCCTATGACTCATATATAGATGACGACGAGAGCGAACCCACGATAAGTAATCCTAATACCTTGAGCCAAAAAAAGGAAGGGTGATGAAAATCGGGGTCGAACAGTGAGGCTGCAGGCCTTAGATTATCAGGTAGGGATATATCTTCTTCTCCATCCAGCAACTCTCGCAGATAAGCTTCCACTGACCGTCTTGCATCTGGACCTTTCTGGTAGGGTCGTTCTTATTGCAGAATTCGCACTTCTTCCTCTCCCGCTTCCAGAAGGACAATCTTCTTCCCCCCTTCCATTTCGGCGCGGCCAGCGCCAATACAGAACTTACGGTAGGGCAAGATAAGCATTTGGTCATTTTTGTATATACCATAAAGACTATTAGCGCTTAATGGGGGAAGAGGGGAAGGCGTACTCTCTAGATTGAACTCTGAATTGTAAGGCACATCTTTGTATGTATGTGCCGGAATACGCTTTCTGATTCTTGAATATCGGTTCCTCGACTAGGGAGGAAGGTCCCTTAGGAGAAGGCTTAAGATGTTCCAGAATGGCCACGCGAACCTTGAGAGAGCCATGAAACCTTTATTAGTGCACAATATGTCAGGGATGCGATGCTAGAGGCTCTGATGCCTAGACCGGTGATGCGGACCGATGCTTGAACGGGCAGTGCTGGCCGAACCCTACCACGCGATGGACGTGGACTCTGTCCTCCAGGCACTCAACACTAGAAGGAGCGGCCTCACAGAGGTCGAGGCTCGCGACCGCCTAGCGAGATATGGATACAATACACTAGCCGAAAGGAAGAGAGTGACAGCCCTTCAGATCTTTCTCAGCCAGTTCAAAGACATCTTCGTCCTAATGCTCCTAGGAGCATCCCTAATCTCAGCCTTCCTCGGCGAAATTGTGGACGCTATAACGATTGGGGCCATAATCGTCCTCGTAGCCATTGTGGGTTTCATCCAAGACTATCGTGGTGAGAAGGCCCTTGAGGCCATGAAGAGGATGACTGCGTCCACAGCACGCGTCACTAGAGATGGCCAAATAGAGGTGATTAACGCCTCGGAAATAGTTCCGGGCGATATCCTAGTTCTAGAGGAAGGCGACCGTATAGCCGCTGACGCTCGATTGGTGGAAACAGTGGAGCTGAGGACCGTTGAAGCGGCCTTGACTGGGGAATCAACTCCTGTGGACAAGGATACTCGCACCCTCGAAACCACAACCCAAGTGGCAGATAGACGAAACACGGTCTTTTCAGGAACTTATGTCGCCTACGGCCGCGGGAGGGCCGTGGTCGTCGGGACTGGCGCGAGGTCAGAGTTTGGGAGGATCGCTGATCTGATCCAAGAAGTGAAGGAGACGGAGACGCCTCTGCAGCAGAAGATGGGCCGCTTCTCCAAGAGCATCGCCAAAGTCGTGCTGGTCGTCTGCGCCCTAATCTTCGTCCTTGAATTCCTTAGGCTCGAAACGGGCGAGAGCCTCCTATTGGCGATGACCGACGCCTTCATGGCCGCGGTTTCACTTGCAATCTCAGCTGTCCCCGAGGGCATCCCCGCGATAACTGCTGTAACCCTCGCCTTAGGTGCTCGCGACCTCATGAAACGGAATGCCATCATAAGGAAGCTGTCTTCTGCTGAAACCCTCGGCTCGGTAACGGTCATCTGCTCCGACAAGACGGGGACCCTGACCAAGGGGGAGATGACTGTCCGACAGATCTACCTGAGCAAGCGATCGGTAGATGTTTCTGGTTCAGGCTACGAGCCGAAGGGCGAATTCAAGTGGGCTCAGTCCCCGAGGAACCCCGAGGATGGTGAGGCGCTGGAGCTACTCCTTAGGATCGGCGCCCTATGTAACAATGCGAAACTTGAGTTTGGCGACCAGAGCTCTTGGACGGTTCTGGGTGATCCGACTGAAGGCGCGCTGATAGTCGCCGCAAGTAAGGCAGGCCTCGAAGAGCAGGCTATAGAGAGCCAGTTCCCAAGGGTGAGGGAGATACCTTTCAGCTCAGAGCGAAAGATGATGACGACGGTGCATCGCCTGGAGGAGGGAGGGTGCATAGCCTACGTGAAGGGTGCTCCCGAGGTCATCGTCGGGAAGAGTTCCTACATCCTTTCAGAAAGGAAGGAAGGCATGCTAACGGGGGTTGAGAGAGGCGAACTCCTAGCGGCGAATGAGAAGATGGCCAGCGACGCTCTCAGGGTTCTCGGTATGGCATACAAGAGGTTGCCTGCCAATTATGATCAGCTCTCCGACGAGGAGATTGAGAAGGATCTAGTCTTTGTCGGCTTCCAAGGAATGATCGACCCTCCTAGACCCGAGGCCGTAGAGGCGAACAGGCGGTGCGAGAAGGCCGGGATAAAGACGGTGATGATCACGGGCGATCACAGGCTCACGGCCACGGCGATTGCTAAGGAGATCGGGATGCTCAAGACCGGTAGTATTGTGCTCACGGGAGCAGAACTGGACGGGATGGATGACTCGCATTATGATGAGATCGTTGAAAACGTCTCGGTCTACGCAAGAGTCTCCCCTGAGCACAAGCAGAGGATCGTCAAGGCGTTGACGGTGAAGGGCGACATCGTGGCGATGACGGGCGATGGGGTGAATGATGCGCCCGCTATCAAGAACGCGGACATCGGAGTCGCCATGGGCATAACCGGGACGGACGTCACGAAGGAGGCATCTCACATGGTGTTGGCGGACGACAATTTCGCCACTATCGTCAGGGCCGTTGAGCACGGGCGGGTTATCTTCGATAACATCCGTAAGTACACGCGCTTCCTGATGGCTTGTAACTTCGACGAGGTTCTTCTCCTAACAGTCTTCGCCATTGCAGGGTGGCCTTTGCCGATGTTGCCCGCGATGATCCTGTGGATTAACCTCGCCACTGATGGTGGGCCAGCTATCGCGCTTAGTATGGATCCGCCAGAGGAGGATGTGATGGATCGGCCCCCGCGAAATCCTAAGGAGGGGATACTCCATGGGATGTTATCCTTCGTAGTGGCCTCATTCACGCTCCAATTCCTAGGGTCGTTGATCGTTTTTCTTGCGGAGACGTGGCCCTATGTTAGCGTCGGCCTATCCATCCCAGAGGACGTGCTGACGGAGGCTAGGACCGCTGTCTTCATTCAGGCGACCCTCTTCGAACTCCTCGTCGTCTGGAACTGTCGCTCGGATAAGCGTAGCGTATGGAGGATGAATCCCTTGAAGAACAAGTATCTGTTGCTTACGGACGTGATAGCGTTGGTGGCGACAGCGTCGCTGTGTTATGTCCCCGTCTTTCAAGCGGCCTTCCGTTTGGTGCCTCTAACCCTCTATGATTGGCTCTGGACAGGCTCAATCGCAAGTCTCGGCCTACTCGTATTACCCGAAGTCTTCTACGGCAAGAAGATCTGGCGCTGGACATAGACAGGACATCCTAGTTTTCTACGAGCCTCCGCCCAATGGCCCTTACAAGGGGAAGACGACGGACCGGAAGGTCGTTGAGGAGCAGAGGAGGAACTACTATAAGACGATGGGCTGGGACGAGCGCGGCATACCGACGAAGGAGACGCTGGAGAGGCTTGGCCTGAAAGACGTAGACCCATACATGAGGAAGCTGAGGAAATAGAAACCTACCCTCGTCTGTAGCTTAGAAGAGCTGTACCGACACCTTATAGACGACTTCGTTATCCAATACTGTCAAGGACTTAGGAGAAAGGACTTCGTGGCAAAGGCTGAGAGCCTATCGAGGAAGAGGGTCGGCAAGAGGGAGTACTTGAACGACGCAGATACCAGAGTCCTGATGAGGGCTCTCAACCAGTACTTCGAGAGTATGGTCGAGATACCTAGAATACGGGTCGGTAAGAGACAGACCATCGAGACCCTGATAAACGAGGAAGCGCTGTTGGTAGCCAAGTTTTTGAGGAATGAACTAAACACGTGGACACCGAGAACTGGGATCCTTGGCATATCCTAGATGACGTTATCGAACATGGGGAATGAATATGCTAACTTACCAATTGCAGAAAAGAGTTTACAGATCTAAGAACCATGCTAGACTTATCTTTCCGAACGATGTACAGATAGAGATTTGTTTTGAACCAACAGAACAATTTGGTGTTACAGAAGAGCATCAAGAATTACGAAGGCTTAGTAAAACTATTGCCAAAGGAAGTACCCCCAATGTACTAATTGATGCGAATACTGGGAAGCAAGGAGTTAAACATTACCATCCCCCTTTTTAAACCTATTCAACAGAGTGTTGAATTTGCCAATCTGAAAATGGAGATGCAAGGAAACAAGTTGTATGTTACGAGCAGATGCCAAGATATCAAGATTCTGGATAACTTGATAATCATCTGTCACTACATCCTACCGATTATGTTGAATCTGGAATTCGCTGAGCCTCCTACCGTCAAATATACACGCGGAAGGGTCGGTAATACGGTCTTCAATTGGGAATTGGGAACAATGATGGGCAATTTTGATGTTACCACCGAAGAGAATCAAGAGAAACGCGTTGCTGAATCATTTATGAGACTAAGAGTCATAAGCGGAATAGACAATAGGAGGTTGGCCGCGGCCTTATATCATTTCTATATTGCAAGGAGATTAGTGGAATCAGGCAATTCACCCTACGAATTCTTGGCAGAATACGTTTTGAACCTTGACAAAGTATTGAGAGTTCTTTTTGGAGAGGTCCGTGATAGTATAAGGTCAGAACTGAAAAAGTTTGGATATTCAGATGAAGATATCGAAGAGAGATTCATGCCAATAATGATTCTGCGTAATGAATTTGACGTGGGGCACGTATCATTAAGGATTTTCAAGCAGAATCAGTTGGAGGTTTTATATGGATATTTGGAGATTTCGGAGCTGGACTTTCGAGATTTGCTGAAACGCGTATTTAGAAAAGTCGAAAATGGAGAATATACACTCCAACAGGATCCTGATCTGACTCTAAAAGGCGAAGAGCTAAGAATAATGGAGAGGCTTATTGTGACTATCAAGAGGAGGCTTAGCAAGCCTTATGGGAAATCCGACTCTTGATCTTTTGTGGTTGCGAGTGTTTGCGTGCTTGCGCGTGCGAGCGAGCGTGCGAGTAGAGAGAGTGAGAGAGAGTGGGTTTGGGTTTGGAGATTAAATTTTAATGTCGAAAACATTCTTACTGTTTGCATTTGACGTTTAGAGCCTTTGCTAGTTTCCTCAATTCTCCGATGTTCATCCAAGGTGTCTTCAGGTATTCGCATATCCACTCATCGCTCAGTCGCAGCCTCCTAGCATCCTCAACCGCATATCGATACGCCTCAACCTCAGTCGGCATCTCAGCGTAGCTATAATTCGTATCGAAGAGGTCTCTTCCTTCCATATGCTGCCGAACATGAACAAGCTCATGCATGACATCAAGGTAAACATCGACTCTGTCACCATTTTTCAAATAGACAGGGTTAACAATGAGATGCCCATTCGAACCGTTCACACCCATATACCCGATGAGAGGAGAGAATTCAACTCTCAGATTGCGTAGAACCTCTTCCGTCTTCTCTCCGAAGATTCGCCTAACAACCCCGACCTTCTCGAAGCCTTTGAAATAATCAGTGAATGAATAAGTGGAAAATGAAATTCCTAGACGGAATAATCTGTCCAATCGCATCGCCTTGACTATGCGAAACACCTTGGTCAACAATGCTTCACGCCAGTCGATGGCTATGTCACCTTTCCATCAAATTCGAAACAGCATCTCTCTAAAGGCTTTCTCGAAAATTTCAGAGAAAGAGAGTAGTTTGGGGATTAGACCTTAGTTCATCCTATGAGATGATCGGTTCCTTCTTGGATAATTCTCAGAAGGCCTGTATCGATCCCACCCGCAAGTTTCTAGGCTCCGCCGCGCCGTGAAGCCTCCCCGTCTCAGGGTCTCCCATGATCATGCAGCCGACGCAGATGCTTGGAAGAGTCTGAAACCTATGGCCCATGGCGGTGAGCGCCCTCGTCACGCTATAGGCTAGAGGAATCTCCTCGTAGAAGGACTGCTCCACCTCAACGGGCTCCTCATCCTCCACGTGGAACCTTGGCAGAAAGAGGGACCTCACACCAAGATCGAAGTCGAGCACGCGAGTCAGAATCAGCGTGACCGTCGTGAGAATCCTTCGGCCACCAGCCGCTCCCGCTACCATCATCGCCTCACCATCCTTCAGGACGAGGGTCGCAGCCATATTGGCCACATGCCTCTTCCCGGGCTGAATCGAGTTTGCCGTGCCCGAGACGGGGTTGAACCAGTACATCCCGTTGTTCATGAGGACCCCCGTCCCCGGTATGGTCACGCCTGAGCCGAAGCCGCCACATAGAGTCTCTGTCAACGCAACCATGTTGCCTTTCCCATCGGCTGCGCAGAGATGAGTCGTCTCATGACCACCCGGCGAGAGCCCAGTTCTTCGCCTCACCTTTCCTGCCCTACCTTCGTATCTCCAAGGGTCCCCGGCGGCTGTTTTGGGGGAGGCCTTGTCCATAGAGATTTGTTCCTTAAGCTCCTTGGCGTACTCCTTGGAGAGCATACCTCTCGCTGGGATCTTCGTGAACCGAGGGTCGGCCTCGAATTGGAGTCTGTCCGCGAACGCTCGTTTGAAGACCTCGGACAGGATATGGACGCGCGGGAATATGCGTGCGTCGCGATAAGTCTTGAGGTCGAAGTTCTCAAGGATGTTCAAACTCTGGAGGACGAGTCTCCCACCTGAACACTCAGGTGAGCCGGAGACAACTTCATAGTTTCGGTAACTCGTCTCAAGGGGCTCAAAGATGTTCGGCTTATACGTCTCCATGTCCTTCCTCGTGACCAGCCCACCATTCTCTTCCATGTCCGTCACAATGGCGTCGGCGATCTCTCCCTCATAGAAGGCGTCTGGACCATCCTCAGCGATCCTACCGAGAGTCCGGGCATAATCCCTCATCCGAAGGGTCTCACCCCGCATGAGGGGTCTGCCCCCCGGACAGAGGATTCTGGCCGTGGCCGGGAACCTGGAGAGCTTCAAGAAATCCATGTCGATGTTACATTCCAGCTTGGCGTCCACCTCGAAGCCCTTGGATGCGAGTTCGATGGACGGCTCTACGACATCCCTTAACTCCATTGTCCCAAACTTCTCTTGGGCGGTACAAAGCCCCGCTAGGGCCGTCGGAACACAGATCGACCTGTAACCAATATTATTGGCTTCATCCTTGACGCTCCACCAGCTCCCAGGCGCCCTAGGCAGAACCTCGTAGATATCCTCCCTCGCCCTCTCGCCACAAACCGCGATGAACTCTATGTTGTGAACTTTACCCTCATCTGCGAGGTATAGGTTCATCTCCCCGCGACCAGCGATACTAGCCATGCAGGGATCGACCACAGTCAAAGCGAAAGCGGTCGCGATCGCCGCATCAATCGCGTTTCCACCGCTCTTCATGACATTTATCCCGGCCCGTGCGGCCAAGGGATGGGAAGCCGTGACAATCCCATTGACAGCTTTAGCCTCGAAGTCGGCGGCATCGAATGCTTGAGCCATAGATATCACATCTCAAGCTCCACGGAAGCACGATATATGTGTAAGCCACCATCCCAGACTTCTCCCAGAAGCGATGACGTCCCGAAATCGGGACTTCATGTCAGACGATGGTGGGACTGCTGGGATTTGAACCCAGGATCTCGAGCGCCCGAGGCTCGAAGCCTAGACCAAACTAGCAGACAGCCCCACGCATAGAAGGCACTCAACAGCATCTCCCGACGTAGAAGAAAAAGGTTTGGTGGCCCTTCGACTCGCTCAGAGGACTGAGCCCATGTAGACGCCCGGCTGTTCGGGCTTCCTCGACCTAGCTATCCTCTTCGGCGGCCCCACCGGATGATTCTCCTTGTACCACTTCATCCTCTCATAATCGAGTTCCACGCCGAACCCTGGTTTCTTGGAGACCTCGATCCAACCATCCTTCTGGAAGGGCCTCCCCTTATAGAACTGGAACATTGGTACAGGATAACCTGGATAGAACTCCTCGGCGATCAACCCATTCGGCACGGCGGCGACGAGCTGAGCGTTGACCGGATGTTCCGGCTTATGGTGGGGGGCCATGGGGACGCCGTAGGCCTCCGCCAGAGTGGCTATTTTCTTCCATGCGGTTGGGCCTCCGCACATCGTAGGGTCTGCTTGGATGATGTCGCAGGCCTTCTTCTCCAACATCCTCCTCCAGTATTCGAGGCCATGCCAACCCTCGCCTGTTGCTATCGGAATCTCCGTTGAGGCTGCGAGCCTCGCGTATCCCTCGATGTCCATCTTCCAAATCGGCTCTTCGAGCCAAGCTATATCGTACCTCTCCAACCTCCTCGCCATCCTTATCGCGACATTGACGGTCCACCCGTTATTGACATCGAGCATGAGGTCGATCTTCGGGCCTATAGCCTCCCTCACAGCCCTGACCCTATCCAAGTCCTCATCAGGATTCTCGAGGCCTATCTTCACCTTCACCCCCCTGTAGCCCTGCTCCACGTACCACAGTTGCTCTTTGACGAGTTGTTCTCGGGTTAGATTCAGGCCGCCCCCGCTCCCGTACACTGGAACCCTGTCCCTAAAGCCTCCTAGGAGCCTGTACACGGGTTGCTTCGTCACCTTGCCCACGATGTCCCAGAGGGCAACATCGATCGCTCCTACATCGTTCATGAGCCTCTCTTGAGTCTCCCAATGCATCTTGTTCCAGAGCCTCTCGATGTTCATAGGATCCTCCCCTATGATGGCCTCGCTGAGGCGTGACGGGAGCGAGCCCTCGTATATTGGGCTGAGCCCTGATACGCCCTCGTCTGTCAAGATCTCGAAGGCTTGGAACGCCATTATGTCGGCGCCGTAGTTTATTGCGTCCCGCCAAGGCAACTCGTTATTCCATACTGCTGGGCCGTCCCGTAAGCCGTGAATCTTTTCCGTGTACCTTATCTCAGTTATTTTCAAAAATTCATCCACCAGCGTGTAACGCGCGTTTCATTCAAGCTTTTTCTGACTTTTTAAACCTTTGGGGGCGGTTCATACGCCTTTCAACATTCTACCGTGTGCTATTCTCGTCTTCCTCAGCATCCCATCTATGCATCCTCCCGAATCGAAGACCGGAATCAACCAGACATACAATCCCCTGTCTGTAGGAAACGGGAGTAGGAACATGAAGGAGTTCATCAGGAAAGAGAACGCGCCCATTATTCCTCCTACTGCCACGTAGTTAGGACCCTCTGACGATTATGTACCCCGCCACGACAGCACCAGCAAAGATGGAAATCATACATCTCTTCCAGCCTTGCTAAAGTACGAAGTCTTCATTAGTACCATGGGAAAACACTCTCGCAAGTTTTTTATTGTATCAGGAAATAACTATCTTCCGAGGCGAATTCTAGTGAAAGTAACCGACATGAAATTAACTGAACCGGTCTATGGAAAGCTGGCTAGGTTCTGGAGCAACGCCATAAGCGATGGCCCCCGGGGCAGCCTCCTCACCTTCCGAGCACTGCAGGTGTTCACAGACGAAGGGATAACCGGAGTTGGCCCCTGGCGGGGTGGACCGGTTGCCAATCTGGAAAGTCTTAGACCCTTCGTCGTCGGCGAGGACCCGATGGACGTCGAGAGGATATGGCACAAGATGTATTGGTCACATTTCTCTGATGGCCGTAGCGGCGTCATAGTGAGAGCCATGGGGGCTATAGATGTGGCCCTTTGGGATGCCATCGGGAAGGCCTTGAAGAAGCCCGTCTACAAGTTGTTGGGCGGATTCAAGAGTAGGGTTCCATGCTATGCCAGCGGCGGCGGGATCGGGTTCTATGGCAAGGATGAGCCGAAGGAGATGCAGGGCTACGTGGAACAGGGCTTCAAGGCTGTAAAGATGAAGATCGGGATGCAGAACTTCCAAGACGACCTCGCCCGGGTTAAGGCCGTTAGGGATGCTGTGGGCTGGGATGTTGACATCCTCCTCGACGTCAACAACGGCTGGAGCGTCAACACCGCCATTAGGTGCGCGAAGAATCTGGAGAAGTATGAGCCGGGGTGGCTAGAGGAGCCGGTGTTGACGGACGATATCCCTGGGATGGCTAGGTTGGCCGCGGCGACGGAGATACCGATAGCGACGGGCGAGAACGAGGATAATCTCTTGGTCTTCAAGGCGTATATGGAGAACGAGTGCTGCGACGTGATACAGGCAGACCCCATACACTGCGGAATCACGCAATGGAGGAAGATAGCAGCCATGGCTGAGGCGCATAACCTGCATGTGGCTCCCCACTTCAGCAACCCCCACCGAGTGGACGCGCACTGCGTTGCCGCTGTCCCGAATGGGCTCGGAGTTGAACAATGGTTCATGTCTGAGGCCGAACCGAATTTTGACTTCTGGAAGCCCGCGCTGGAACCGAAGGAAGGTTGGATAGATCTTCCCCAAAGCCCGGGCTTCGGCATCGAACTCGACTTCGGGGCGATGCAACGGTACAGGGAGGAGAACAAGATCGACCCAAGGACTATGCCGATGCAGACGACGAGTGGGCCTAAGACGGCACGCCTCTATTTCCGCTCGGCTCTCCCACCTTAAGGGCGTGGCACATAAAAATCCTTCCAGCGAGGGCCTTGGATGTCTCTCCTTTGATATTAACCTCACAGATGTTCAACTCAGAATGATTCGCCGATTCCGTTTAGAAATCGATAGAGGCCGCGTACCTTGACATAGATTTTCTTTTCTGTAATCTGCAAACAAGATAGGCTAGTCTAGGAGAAAAAGAGAGGGCAAGCCAGCTACTAGGCGTATGGGGGCCATTGTTGGCGAAGGTTCATCCTCGAAACGTCTGACTGCTCTGGCCCAGCACTGTGCTTCCTAACCGCTTCCCTAGCTATCATGGCTCTGACTTAAGAGCGCCAACGGGAGAGGGTTGTTTGGGTGATAATAGTCGACATAGGTTGAGGCTCGCATCCTAGAAGCCCCACTGGGAACTCCAAACCAAACTCTGCGGTATGATTGTCCATCTTCTCAATTGCTTCCCCATCTCTTTGACGGGCTAGCTCAAGGGAGGACACATTGAAACCGAAGAAATCCTTAGTCTTCCTGAAGGAACCTTTCAAGTCAGGCATACAACAAATAGACTTGAATTATTCTTGAAGACTTTTCGTGAGAAGCTTATGCAACAGCGCGCTGGAGCCACCATGGTCACGTCGAAGGTTTTCATAATCTTGCCCCGATACAGGAACCATCCGAACCCGGGAATAAGGCTGAGATGCCTCTTGTGGTATATCCGATAAACAAAAAATCAAGCTCGAATTTAAATACGACAACTCGTTCAAATGTTCTAGAGACGTGATATAGGATATGAAGAACCCCCTGAAAGCTAAGTTGAAGGCAGGAAAAGTAATTCTGGGTCCCTGGATCGGGTCATTCAGCCCAGATATTCCGCTCCACCTCTCAAACGTCGGCTTCGATTTTCTACTCTACGATATGGAACACTCAGTCTTGGACAGGGAGAGCGTAGCGAAGATGATAATGTACCAAGGCTATCAGAAGAGCTGCGTACCCTTGGTCAGGATCCCATGGAACGACATCTGGTTGGCCAAGCAGATGCTTGATGTGGGCGCGTATGGACTGGTCATTCCTTGGGTCAACACTAGGGAGGAGGCAATCAACGCCGTCAGGTACTGCAAGTATCCTCCGATGGGCGTGAGGGGATGCGCACCAGGGTATGCGGCTTTCGGAGACCCGAAGTATATTGAGACGGCGAACGATGAGACGATGGTCATAGTGCAGATTGAGACCCAGACAGCCTTGGATAATCTGAAGAGTATTCTGTCGGTGAAGGGGATAGACGCCACGATGATCGGCCCCCTAGACATGGCGATGTCTGCTGGGTGGTATGGGAAACCGGACAGGTGGGACAATACTAGGAAGGCTATGAGGAATGTGATAAGCGTCTGCAACGAGTATGGGGTGGCGCCGGGGATGGCTTTGGGTGAAGATATGGTGGAGGAAGGAATACGGATGGGAATAAAGTGCGTATTTGCCGGTTCCCCCCAAGGCTGGATGTTGGCTGGTGCCAAGGGACTAATCGAACTCGTAAGGAAGACCGGAAACTAGCAATCAGTAGGTCAGTAGCAACAACGAACAATTCCCTTACCCTTTTCTTTCTCACAAGCCATCCAAGTCTCGGCAGAGGGAGCTACAACGGCGGATGCTGGGTCCGTGCGGGTAGGTCATGCTGTCCTTCAGGCTCCAACCGGCTCCATAATCATCATTTTTGATGAAATCCGACAGTAGCACCATATCCTTCTCTAAGACTGAACTGAGTTCATTTTGGCCTCTGGCAACCCAACCACACAGATATTGAACAACCCCCAGGCCATTTGTTGCCTGCTATTCAGAATCTGTAGCAAACGTGAGTACTCTAGATGCGACAAGTGTAAATACTCCATATTGGACAATTATATTACAGGTTCAGGGACGTGTCGAAAGCGGCTGCACCCCCCTGCAGCAGGTTCACCGTAGACGGCCCTGAACTCTTCTCCTTTCTATGTTCTGCTTGTGTTTCTAGGTTTGTCCTGTACTCGGCTGGCCTAAGGTTTGGTTTTCTTAAAGAAGGTGTGAACCACAAGAGCCGTGACTATCGTGTTCAGGGCCACTAGCGCTACGCCTTCGGCTAGGGCGAGGCCAGATCCACTGAACCCTGCGGTGAGGTAGCTTAGTCCGAAGATTAGGCCTAACGCAACAATTACGAAGGTGGCGATGGCGAGCATGCGCCTTCTTTTCAAGTCCGCGGGCATCATGAAGTGGAGGTAGGCTGCTAATAGGAAAGGGATAGGAAGGACGTAACTCGATTCGAAGATGCCGAGAAGGATTCCATTTACTAAGAGGAGGATCGCCGTTGTTGTGTTAATCCACGAAGGCTGAGACCGCATTCTAGTTCTAACTCGGATGGTAGACACTTGGGCTTTGATAAAACACTTTCGAACATTCAGTCGTTCACAGTTGTTTCCAAAAGGTATTTCTCAAGGTGATAGGAATACTCTCGATGAGGAGAGATGTCGGCGCGTCCTGTCTATCCCTTTGCCGCTATCGTGGGCCAGGAAGAGCTTAAGCTAGCACTGCTTCTGAACGCCATCAACCCGCAGATAGGTGGTCTCCTGATACGGGGACCGAAAGGGACAGGCAAGAGCACCTCGGTCAGAGCCTTGGCTAATATCCTCCCTGAGGTTACAGTCGTTGAAGGATGTCGTTTCAACTGTAGCCCAGTGGATCCGACCAATATGTGCCAAGACTGCTTGGCCAAGTACAGGAAGGACGGTGTCCTTCCCTGGGCTAGGCGTTCGATGCGGATAGTCACCCTCCCCATAGGCGCTACGGAGGATAGGGTGGTTGGCAGCTTGGATATTGAGCAAGCTATCAAACTTGGTGTACGAGCTTTGGAGCCAGGCATCCTCGCCGAGGCGAACCAGAACGTACTCTATATTGATGAAGTCAACCTCCTGCCTGACCACATAACCGATGATATATTGGACGCGGCAGCCTCTGGATGGAATATAGTTGAACGAGAAGCAATATCCATAGGCCACCCCGCTCGCTTCATCCTCCTGGGGACGATGAATCCTGAGGAGGGGGAGCTTCGACCCCAGCTCATGGACCGATTTTCCCTGCATGTCACAGTCGGCGAAGTCCTAGACGAGAAGTCGAGGGTCGAAATCATTAGAAACAACCTTGCTTTCGGGGAAAATCCAATAGAATTCACAAGACTCTTCGGAGCTGAGCAGGAAAACTTGAGAAAAAGGATACAAGAAGCCAAGAAAATCCTAAAGGAGGTCACCATCCCCGATATTTTGCTGGAAGTAGTCGCGCGGGCATGCATAGCCCTGAAAATGGATGGACACAGACCCGACATAGTGATCGTCAGCTCCGCTAAGACCTTGGCCGCCTTGGAGGGGCGAAGGGAAGTGTCTATTGAGGACATCCTTCGCGTTGCCAGGATGGCTATAGGCTTCAGGACGCGAAGGGAAGGCTTCGATGAGCCCGCTACTGCGGCGGAGATACAGAACGCCTTCGAGGAGGCTTTGAAGGAAAAAGGGCTTACGTATGCCGCCAGCAGCAGTTGACTACCCGTATGCGAAGACTCAGTCTGTATCGATAGTGGAGACTTTAGAGAAGCCGGTCTACCCCTTCACCGCTATCGTGGGTAAGGAACGCGCCAAACTCGGCCTCATTCTCAACGCCATAGATCCTACGATAGGGGGAGTACTCCTCACAGGCCCCAAGGGTTCGGGGAAATCCACCCTCGTGAGGTCAGTGGCCCGACTCTTCCCCGATGTGGAGACTGTGGAAGGCTGCGTCTTCAGTTGCAGCCCCTCGGACCCTACTAACATGTGCGATGACTGTCAAGCAAGGTTCAAGGGTCAAGGAACCCTGCCCAAGACGAAGAAGCGAGTTCGTTTAGTTCAGATTCCTATTGGAGCCACCGAGGACAGAATTGTTGGAAGCCTCGATGTCGAAAGGGTCTTGAAGGAAGGTCTTCGAGCCCTTCATCCGGGCCTCTTGGCTGAAGCAAACCAAGGCATCTTGTACTTGGATGAGACGAACCTTCTTCCCGACCATCTCGTGGACACAATACTGGATGCCTCAGCGTCAGGATGGAATATAGTTGAGAGAGAAGGGATATCCGCGGCTCACCCCGCTCGCTTCATCCTCGTGGGGACGATGAACCCTGAGGAGGGAGAGCTTCGACCCCAGCTCATGGACCGATTCGGCCTTCACGTACAGGTTGAGAACATTCGTGATTTCGAAGAAAGGATCGAGGTCGTCAAGCGGAACATCGAATTCTCAGAAAACCCTGACGCGTTCATGAAAAAGTACGAGGCTGAGGATGCTAGTATTCGTCGCGCAATAGCAGAGGCTCGCGAATTACTGCCAAGAGTCGTCGTCCCTCCTTCCATTTTGGATACGATTGCCCGCGTTCACTTCACGCTTCAAGTCGACGGCTATAGGCCTGACATAATCACTGTCAAGGCTGCCAGAGCACACGCAGCCTATATGCGACGGTTGAAGGTAACGCCAGAGGATGTCAGAATAGCTTTGGAGTTCACGCTGACCCACAGAACCCGAAGGTCCGGATTGAAGGAACCTCCTAGCATACAAGAGATAGGCGCCGTCCTCAGGGATAGAGCGATTGGACGAGTTGCGCGGAAGCTTGAGGGTAGAAGTCTGCGTCTGCCCGTGTCCAGAGAAATAGGGGCCGGAGGACGGTTCGTCAGTCCGCTTGTGGCGTTCCTCATAATTGTTCCAGCGATACTGCTTCTCATCCTTTCTTATCAGAGTCTCCTTGAATTCGTTGCTGAGTCGCCATTTCTGGTCTTACTGGTGGTCCTTGTGAGCATCGTCATAGGGACTGTTGTGGGGCGGCTGAGGACTCGTGGCTCAGGTCCAGCCCAGGTTAGGCTTCTAGACCTTGCCAGAATTACTTCTGTTCAGGGAAGAATCTCTCAGGTTGTGGTAGAGGACTCTGAGGGAACTATTCGAACTCCATCGATGGCTGAGCTGCGCGGAGAAAGAAGCGCAATGTTGGAAGCGATGAGGAATGAACTGATCGCACTGAAGGACCTCCCGAAGGACATAGAGCCCATAAGACCGCCCAAGGCATCAAAGGAAGGGAGGGCTAGGAGAGGAACGCAGTACCTGGTGGGAAAGAGGGCGAAGGTCGTCACCTCCTCCTCTAAGGGTAGGTACACCGACTACGAGCTCCCGAAGAAGAAGCCTTGGGATATCGCTCTAGTCCCTACCTTGAGGGCTGCTTCGCCTTTCCAACGTATGCGGAAGGCTGATGGAGTATCGATTGTGGTGAAGCCTGAAGATCTGCGGGTGAAGATAAGGGAGTATCGGGCGCCCTTCTCCATCGTTCTTCTAGTGGACATGAGTTTCTCCATGGCGAGTTCCATTGTGAATATTGGTAGAGCAATCTTCAGCCTCCACCGGAGCGTCTACCGAAGACGAGACCGCGTTTCCCTGATCTACTACAAGGGGAAGGACGCGGTGGTTCTTCAACAGCCGACAACGAACCTTAACATGGCTGTAGGGAAGCTGAGGAAGATTGAAACCAGCGACTTCACCCCCATGGCCGCAGGTCTCCTCCGGGCTTGGCGTCTTCTCCGTCTTGAGAAACAGCGGAACAAGGATGTGGTTCCTATGCTCATCATCATCTCTGACGGCATCGTCAATGTTGCGCTCAGTCAACCCATCTCAGCCACAAGCAGAAACTACTACATGAGTGAAGCTCAAGCTGATGTCATAGACATGGCTCGTATCCTGAAAAGGGACGGAATTCGGGTCATCGTCATCAACACCTCGCACCGAAGGCAGGAGATCCCGGGCGAGGTCTTTAGGAAGATTACCTCTCCCAGAGAATGGTATACACCGACCGAGTTGATGCTCGAGTTGACGGAGATCACGAGCGGGAGTTACTACGGGTTGGGTCTTACCCGTGAAGCCATGGCCACGGTTAAGAAATCAAAGCTCGATGACTGGTTCTTCTTTGATGCCAGCGCTTAGACAGGTCTCTCAGTTCTTAGTTCTCAGAATCCAGGCGGCGCGGTCTATCGAACTATGACTCTGATGGTCCTGTCCACGTAGGCACCACTGTGGAGAGCAGTGTCTCTTATAGTAATTGTTCCATAGATTATGTCATCTCCCATAATTAGGAGACGAATCTGGGATGCGATAGGTATGGAGTAGTTTCAAGAAGCTTTGAGACTGGGATGTCATCGAGTCTTCTGATGACCAAGGTAAGGCTGAGTCCTTGGTCGATACATAAAGATTCATCACTAAGTGGGAAGATCGCTCGGACGCGTAAAGGAAATCGTTGGGGAATCAAATTTAGCCTACTGCCTATTGACGGCGTCTTCTACGAGACCCTGAGTCCAGCGCTAGAGAGAAATATTACGAAGGAGCTCGCGAGAAGAGTATCGAGCACCTATTAACCCCTCGACAGCCTTGACACCTATTCTCCCATACCTCATAGATTTTTCGACCATATCTTAGCGCCCACTCATCTCTCCATAGGCTCCCTGAGCCTTGTGGGAATTGGAACCAACTTGACCTCGTGACTTAGGGAGGAGAGATCTTTGACGCATCCGATCCCTGCATCAATGTTTCCGTACACTGGGTGCTTCCACATCTTACCTGGATCTAGGTTGAACATGACCGGGGTCTGTTCTGGGATCCTCGACTTCTTCATCTCCGCGAAGATCAGGTTTCTCCTGAAGGCCGCCTGTACGGAAGCATAGCTTCTGAGAATCTCGTAGCCAGCATATTCTCCCACGCCATGCCATATGGAACCGTCTTCGGGCGAGCGAAGGGCGTAGAGAGCGAACTGGGGGGAGGAAGGAGTCGCTTCATAGGAATAATCCGTGAAGCGGTTAGCAGCGAGTTCAAAATTGTCTTTGCATCTGGCGAAACTGAGATCGTTAGGATCTGCCATATTCGGGTAGAGGTTTGTTGTCTGATATTTGACGCGAACCGTAGCCAGAGATCCGTTGGAGAAGACCAATCTACCTCGCGCAGCTCGTTTGGAGCCGAACCCCTTCGATGAATGTGGTACAGTTGGCAGGAGTGTCTTATTCTTCATGCTTCTCCCCATCAGTAGGTAGAGGGCCTCTATAGCCTTGTAGTTCCTATGGCTCGCTTGAACTAGGGAGTGGAGGGGCCCGCCCTTCTCCTCGTTCATCAGAGTCTCTAGAGGCATCCTGAGCTGGGGCAGTCGGAGCTCTAGGCTCAAGTCTCGTAGGATTCGGTTGAGCGCCTCGCGTTTTACGCTGTCCACGAAATCCACGTATCTGCGAATTTCCCTAAGGTTTTGCTCCACGAGGGCCGCCTCATCTTTCGAGATGAGAGAGCCATCATATTTCTCAATGAAGTGCTTGTCGAGCTCAAGTCCCTCCGTCGTCACATTGGCCACTGGGAACGCGCTCTGTCCACTCATAACTATCGAGTTGCGCAGAGGGTTGTTCGAGTATCTATCGGGCTCCACATCGTCTGTCTCAAGGATGAAGGGAACTATCTTCCCTTTTGGGGGTCTTTGGAGGGCTTCGACCATTTCGTCTATTTCCCTTGGTTCGAAGGTTGTAGAGTTGAGGCGGTGGTTTGCGCAGACCTCTAGGAGTCGGGCGGCGACGAGGCCCTCCAATTCTTCGAGGGTGAGCTGGGGGCTGGAGTATTCCATGGATGCTCGTAGGAAGAAGCAGGAGCCTTCGTAGGTCTCTTCTTTCTTGGTCTTGCCGTCGAAGGTGTAGAGAGTCACTGCATCCCTCTCAATCGCCCCTCGGCAGGAAAAAGCTCTTGTGAGCGCCTCGATGCTACCCTTCGAGGAAGCCAGAAAACTCCTAATCAGATCCGAGATTAGTTCACTAGACACCTCAATTCCTCCTTCATCTCAGCCTCGCTCCAAAGACTCCATGGCTAACACACAACCCCTGTCAGGAGGAACAGGACCATGAAACATCCTCACAACATGGAAATCCTCGGCAAATCCGAGACTCAAGAGAAAGTCGACGATGTCAGACCTGTCAGAAGGCACACCCACATGGGCTTCTAGGCCCTGTAGCTCGTTTCCCAAGGATGTAAAGAGGCGGAAGGCGTCCTCCTCTTGTCCAGGAGCGCAGATCCATGGTCCGATCTCCGCTGTGGCTGATGATTTGGCTACCATCAGATACGTTGTTGGTTTTCCGCCTTCAAGAATGGCCTCACATATGCCTAGAGGAGAGCCGTATATCGCTTTCAGAAGCTTCTTCCTTGGAGCACCGAAGCATAGTTCATCGAATTCCAAGATAGCTTTCAAGTCTGGGCTGTCTGGCGCGGGCATCTTCTCGCCGGTCCAAGAGACGTTCCTGCACGTGAACCAAGAGAAGTCTCTGTTAGCCTTGAAGCCCAGTTTCTCGTAGAAAGAGACGGCGTTCCTGTACGCATACAACCCTATCGTAGTAATGTCCTCGGCCTTGAGATGGTTGAGTGCCTCGGATACGAGAGCTGCTCCAACACCTCTTCCTCGTTCCTCGGGTGCGACGATAACGTTTCCGACCCAACCAATTTGTCCGAAGGATACTGAGGTGACGACCCCAATAATGCGGTTGCCCTTTGTGGCTACGAAGCATCCTTTGGGCTCAAGCTCCATCATGAATGAGAAGTCCTCTTCCTCGAACCCCCACTTCATCAGGTTCGTGAGAGCCACAGACTGGGGAGCATCCCCCTCCTCCATGAGTCTGATGGAGTAGGACCGGTCCATGCCCCTTAGGAATCGTCAGGGGAATACTTATAGTGTTCTTACAGGACTCAAGTTACCTATGTTCCCGCAACAGGATTCCGCCAGAGTCGCTGTGGAAGGCTTCCGTCTGGAACGGAACCTTCCCCCGGGGACGTACTCCTTGATTCAAGTGGTCCATGGAATTGAGAATTCCCCAGCCGTACGAAGGCTGTTTCCCGGGGAGTATGAGCTGGAGACGGTCTTGAGCAGAACCAAGGTCAGCATAGTCCCGGGGCAAGGGTACATGCGGGTGGACCCCGAAGGGATAATCCTCGTCGCCCAAGAACATCTCCACTCCTCAGACGAACGGGTTGTCTACCTCGACTTCGTCCACGAGCTCGTCCACATAAAACAGGCCAAGGAGGGCAGGACCCTCTACGATAGGAGCGTCCGCTATGTGGACAAGGAGACTGAGATTGAGGCTTACAGGGTGGCCGTCTGTGAGGGGAGGCGGATCGGTATGAGCGAGGAGGACCTTCGGGACTACCTTGAGGTCCCTTGGATAACTGTGGAGGAGTTCCAAAGGCTCTTGAAGCATCTCGGCGTCGGCTCTTCGAAGGACGCACGTTGACCGGAGTTGGTTATCTATTCCTGAGGGACTATACCGTGAATTCATAAGATTTAAACTCTTCAACTGTTTTATTGTTAAACATGCGCTTGGAGAGCCTCGCCCCCTATGTCATCTCGACCCTCGGCGTCGTATCAGATCTCATGACAACGAAGCTGGGACTGGCAAATGGCCTCCGCGAAGCACACATTCTCTACCACCCAGTCTACGCCGTCGCCATCTTCTGGTCAGTCCTTGCAATCTCCACCCTAGGCCTCCCTAAGAGAGCTCTTTGGCGTATACCCGTCTACACTATAGCCTACATACCCTTCCTAGGAGCATTCAACAACATCTTGGTCATCTTCGGAATCTTCGGAGGCCTAGTCCACTGATCAATCAGAAAATTTCATGGTGGTGCGGCTGCCGGAATTTGAATCCGGGTCACCAGCGTGGCAGGCGCAAGAAAGGGAGAAGAATTTAGTCTTTTTCTGTGAACAGAGCTTGGATTGGGATTCTTTCAAGAAATGGCTTGATGCTAAGTACTCTAAATCGTGGTCTGCCGACGTCTTTAGAATGGCTAAGAAGCATTCTGCATTACTAAATGGCAACCTGAGGGAACTCGATTCTCTGAGCAAGTCGAACAGAAGCAACGCTCTCAAGGCTTTGATCGCGCTGAGCCGATACCTCGGCTGCTATAGACAATTCAAGTCTAGGATATCGGATTACGGCCTCAAGTGGGAGACCCAAAACAGCATGGAAGCGTTTCTAAGGATTATGAACACGAAAACTGATCTGATGGACTGGGTTGGAAGATGCTTGACAAGCCTAGATGAGAGCGAGTCAACTTTCATTAGATTCGCCATGGTCTCAGGGCTCAGAAAGGGCGAAGCTATCAACTCATTCAATCTGATCGTCGATCTCAGTCAGAAAGGAATAATCCTCGGATACCTTAACGCAGAGTCGGGTGCTCTTGAACACTTCAGATTCGAGAAGACTTTCATAAGAGGGAGCAAGAATGTGTTCTTCAGCTTCCTACCCCCTGATCTTATAGAGTGGGTCGCCAAGTGCCGTCCGATATCGTATCCGAAACTCAGGAAAGACTTGAAGAAGCATGGATTGAATATCAGAATCAACGAGCTGAGAGACAACTACGCGACCTTCATGATTCATCACGGCTTGATCAGGGAGGAAGTCGACCTTCTTCAAGGCAGAGTAGGTAGGTCGATTTTCATGCGACACTACTTCAGCCCAGCAATAAATGACTTAAAGGACAGAGTTTTGAGAGCATGTTCCGAGCTTGAAGGAGAGTTCCTCAAAGCGTCCTCACAAGGCACAACACCGATTGCTCCTCTGATAGATTGAGAGAGGTCTATGAGAGGGCTGGACTCAAGGTCTTAGACTAGTGATCGTTGACTCAAGCCCCCGCTCTTCAGTTGCGGGACAGTGCGTGCACAAGTTCAGCCGGTATCCTAGGCACTTTGGTCGCTTTCGTTATCACCGGTTTAGGTTACGGTGACGACGAGCACGGTCGTTGGCGCGTATGGTGTGGGTTCTGTTATGCTGCTCCAGACGAAGATCGTGGCTGTGTATGTGCCTGAAGTGCTCATTCCTAAGAAGGCCACAGGAACTGACTTCGTCGCCCCTCCTCTCACATCAGCGGCTGTCAAACCAATAGCGGCCACGTTCCCTGAGCTGCCCTTGATCTGGGCGAGAACGTAGACGCTCAGGTCGGAACCTATGTTGCTTTTGAGCTGGACTTGGACGAAGAATCCGGTGTTCCTTGCCACGCTCGATATCGTGTTACCAGCGGAGTCTAAGAGAGCTGGAGCGGATGGGGTGAAGGTTCCTGTCCCAATAGGCCCTCCTGCGAAGGTGAATGTGGCTACGGCTGTGGCTGCTTGGTAGGTTGCTTTGACGGCCCACGTTCCTGACGGATCCTCTTGCATGAAAGTCATTACATTCTTCGAGTAGGTTCCATCTGCGTTTGGCGTAACCTGGTCGATAGCCCTCATGTCACCCGATGGGCCGTTGACTATGATAGCGACATCCAGCCCCGCTGTGACTGGGGAAACCTTTCCAGAGACTGTCAGTGATTGGCCCAGTGAATAGGATGTCCTGTCAGTGGATACCGTGACGCTCGCGCCATACGCTGACGAAACGATGACTTGAGTGTTAGATGATCCAAGATTATATCCGGACTTAGAAGCGGAAGCAGTGATTGTAAACGTACCAGCGGTACTGGAAGAGAATGAAGCGGCAAACCGGCCATTAGAGTCTGTAGTTCCAGACGCTGGATTCAGGGAACCGCCAGTGCTGCTCAGACTCACCAAAGCGCCAGAGACAGTGCTACCGTCAGAAGTAACAGTGACCGTAATTGTGGAAGTTTGTCCTGTCGCAATACTACCCGGATTCGCTGAAACCTGAACAGAAAGCGTAGGCATGGGCATATATGCAAGTGAAGTCCAAGGTTTCATGAGCGGATAATGATCTCTATTCCTCGCGTCGATAATGTACGGAGTGTCACCTATCCCATCGCTTCCAGATAGATTCTGGTTAAGACCATTATACGAATCTTTGCCAGCATAATCGCTCCAATAGTTTCCGCCAGAAGGATAACCGGCATCCCAACTATTCACTTTCGCCGCACCATAGAAGTAAACTTGGATTGTATTGTTGATGAGATTATTATGGAAGAATTTGTTGTCATTGAAGATGTTATTCATTTCGATTGCCCTACTATTTCCTGTGATAGTATTCTCTGAGAACGTATTATTATATGAGGGATATCCTCCATGAATTGCTCCTAAATAACCGCTATTAGTCAATATATTGTTATGTATTATATTATCATCTGCGCAATCAAATCCAATAGCACCAGCAGAACTAACATAGTTGCCGTTAATGATGTTGTCACTTATCATATTGCCAGATGTATTGATAAGCCTAATTCCTTGGAAATTGTCTAACATTATGTTGTCAGAGAAAGTCATGTTTACATAACTGTCTATGCGAACGCATTCCGCATGTTGAATTGTGAATTTGCTTATTCTAACATTGTTTGCACGAACTATTATGCCAGAACCATCATGCCATCCACCGCCTCCATCTATGATCGTTGTGTACTTATTTTCACCCTCAATAGTCAGAGACTTTGTTATCTGAATAGAAGAATATGTTCCATTTCTGACGAATATGATGTCTCCTTCATTTGCATGGTTGATAGCTTCTTGTATCGTGTGGAAATCCGCGGGACCATTATCGTCAACAGTCCAAGTCCTAGAGATGTACCTGACATAGAAGTCTCCGCCAGACTCCAATACTCCGAAACCCAGATACCGAATACTCCCAAAGGCAAAGTTGCTCATATCTGAAGCACTAAATGAACCCAGCAAAGCACCGTTCTCAGTGAACACCTGAGCCGTGATCCTGTATGGGTTGCTATAAACTGAGAGCTTCATAGTGTACCAAACGTTCGGCTTTGCATTGCTCACGAAGATGTTCCATGTCCAGCCGTTTGCATACCTCGCAAGCAGGAATGTTCCACCATCTCTAGCGCCAAACTCGAAGTTGACACCGTGGGTAGACCCGGCAAATGGCAGATCGCTCCTCAACATTAGTGCGAAGCCTACCAAGTAGGCGGCCTTAACCTGTAAAGACACATTGAAATCCGACACTGGACTGAACTCTTTGTAAAGAATTATCCACTGTCCCCCGCTCGCCCAAAGTCTGATAATACCATTCGACTCAGAGTACTGCCCGCCGCCCTCTATCTGCCAGCCCTGAAACATTGCTGCCCTAGCTGGCTGAAGATTAAGCCCAAGTATCGCCGTACTGCCTATCAGAACTGCAAGAATCATTACGAGGAGGAACTTCTTCAACTCAGCCACTCGGGTCTTGCTTGCCTGATTGGCCCTTAAAAGGCTTGTCACCAAAGCCATGCGTGGTCGAGAGATTTCCAGACAAGCGCGTAGAAGCTCTTCGGGGGTCTATTAATTTCTGATCGGTACTAGGCTTCGACCATGGTGGCAGAAACCACTCAGACTGAGGCTGCTTGCATAGTAGCCTTAGAGGCTTACATTCCGTCATCGCGGGCTTTGGGGCTTAAAGTCTAGTCCCAAACCCAAACCCTTCTCTCTCGCGAACTAGCTAGCTTCTCTTCCTGATTTTAATCTAGTTCTGCCTCCTTCCTCAAACACGTACTCCTCTGTTATCTCCACCTTTCTATCAATCCAAAAAAGTTTTCCACAGTTACGGCATTTATATTCAGTTGTATACGTATTCGGATCATACGGTGGCGGGAGCAAAGGACTAAGCAAAGTTACTGTGGTTATTCCAACTTCTATCTTGTCAATTTCAGAATCGCAATACGGGCATTTAACACCTTTGTTAAGTGCTTCCAAGAGGTCAGTCAAGCTCGCCAACTCTTCTCCCGTATATATTTTAAGACGTTATATTTAAAGCATAGTCTATTTCAGCTTCAATTCTATCCTCAGACGCCTACGGACACGCCTAGGGTGCGGTTATTGTGTATACTCTTCTCTTATTGTGTATACTCTTTTCTTTCTTGAATACATCAATTGTGTCAATTATCTTCTTCATCGGTTCTTCAAAATCATTTATGCTCATATGGAATATGCCACATAATATTTTATTCCTATTTCTTAATGGAAGAATCTCACTAACCGCTTCTTTAAGATATCTAAATTGCTCTAATTTCTGGGTTTTGCTCTCTTTGAGCTTGGATTTGTCTAGAATCTGTATGAACATCATAGAATCATCGAGAGGATATCGTTCTCTTTCCAATTTCCCTGTGTAGAGGATGCTCGACCATCAAAATCACCTAGTGGCAAGCTAGCATTATGAAGGATTATTTTCTTTTTTTGTTATGATGTGTTGGACTTTAACTTCTCGTAAGATTTTCTCCCTTCCTCCGTTATTTCCCAGATTCCAAACGGTGAATCTTTCTTAAGGTAACCTTCAGTTTTAAGTCTCTGTCTGTCCCATTGAGCAGTATTTTTCCACTTAATGGCAGTTCCACTTGGCACTTTCCCCAAATCTTTAGGGGTTAATTTATTCTTCATTTTATCGTGAACTCTATCAAGTACGTCCCTCATCTTTCCACTTCCTCCCATCTCGATTAAGGATTCTAAGATCGGAAGTGTATAAGCAGTTTGTGGCGTGGTTTCTCCTCTTCTCGCACGCTCCACTGAGACAACAACTTCTTGTTTCGGCTTTTCTTCAATTTCTCTCTCTGGTCGTAAAATTATTTGTCTTACAATGGGTTCGAATTGAACAGCATGTACGTTAATTCCAACGCCTTCTCTTTGAAAAATTTTGAACTCAATTATTCTGGGTTGATATATCTGTGTTGCTTCCAAAAGTCTATCTTCTTGTTTATCAATGATTATGACGATCTGAGGATTATCAAACACTACATCTGATAGAAATTGATGAATTTCAGTTTTTCCCAGCCAACCTTTAACTGTTGGTTCTAAGACATCGTCATCTCTTATGAAATTATAGAATGCATTGACAAGTTGTCGTCTATCATTTGAATTCTTAATATATGCTAAGAAACTATTGATTTGAGGCACAATATGCTTGTGTGGGTCATGAATTGCTAATTCTACTTCAATTATATACCAATTCTGTGGTTGAAAGGTTACGACAAATCCATCAGGGATAGAAGATATTCCCGCTAATGAAGTTAATTTCTTCTTTTCAAATAAGATTGATTTATCACCAAAGATTTTCTTATAATATTGTTTGAAATAATCTTCAAATTCTGATTCATCATCAGTAATCCAAGGAGTAAATCTTATACCATCTACAATCAGCGAAGACAACCCTATCCCATTTATACCTAAACATAAGTAAGTATTTAAAAGCCTTTCTGGCTCCAGACCTTCTCAGGCTCGCCATGCTGCTATGTTTGCCAGCCTATGAACGTTTCCACAATCGCACGCTACCTTACTTCACAAAGTCCTCGAGATTTGCTGGACGATGATAACCTTTCGATTCCGAGATTTCGAGGAAACGCTCACCGTTCGGAGTAATCTCATAGACGTTGGAGTCAAGGGCATCGCTGAACTTTTTTCGAATAAGCCCCCTCTCACGCAGGTCGCGCAGATGTTCTGCCAGAGTGCTCTTTGCCATAAACTGGGCCAGTGCCGTTTCAAGTTCACCGAAGCGCACCGCCCCCCGCCTAGACAGGCAATCAAGGATTTTCAAGTCTCTAGTGTTGATCCCCGTCATTTTAGACTCCATACCCAAGTACGGTTTTCAACATCCACGCTTTTGCCATATGGAATCGAACCACAGTCCGATTTTCATAGACGAGAGGATATTCATCAAACTTCTGCCTATTTATACCCCGGTGAAGAATAGCCTCCCAAGGAACATGCGGTGCGCTAGGAATAATACACTTATTTATTGAGAGGCGCCGGATGGCCTTTCCAAACCGGCTATCTGTCGGAGAGGCCGATTTTTCGAAGTTAGCCTCGATGAAAAGAAGCCAAAGAAAACCACAATAGGCGAAAACCATGAAAGAAAAAATCTTCGCAGTAGTTGTTAGGATGTTTCCAGAACGGTGGAAACAAGTCGAGGGCTTCCTCGACAGCGTCGGCGCTACTGTGATTTTTGTTAAGCAAGCCGACGTGAACAGGAAACTAGTCGTGAAAAACCTGCCCACATGGGAGGACGAAAAAGAGAATGATAGAGTCAGCGAGTGACTTCCTACAATCGTATTTCAGCGAATCAAACTCAGCTTGCCGAAACAAGCTCCTGAACATCAGCATCGTCAGTGCCGAAGCGGAGTACAGCATAATCGTCAAGAGAAAAAGCAGCGAAGAGCCTCTGGAGATCCGCCCGACACTCCACGTGTTCCAAATAACCCCTTTTGGTCTCACCAAGACGACACTTGCGCAAAGAATAGCAAAATACTGCTCCACCTTGGAGAATCATCCGTACTACAAGGTCAGCGGCGTAACGTCGGCAGCGATCGCCGGCAGCGTTGACGAAAAATTCAGGGTAATTCCCCCTCTTTGTACCGAATACTACAATGGAACAATCATCGTCGATGAATTCAACACAAGTCCCATAGAAAGGTCAAGTGCCATCGGCGCAGCCTTGGACGTTCTAGAAAGCGAAGAATCGAGCCGAGCCATGGCAAGAAAACCCACCAAACCTCTCATGAACCTAAAGGGAAAAGTCAAGTACGAGGTGGCTAACGGGAGAATCCACTTCTGGGGTCTAAGATCCAACTGGATCTTTCTATCAGCCAAGCAGTTGCAGATGAACAGAAGCCAGCCGATGGCCATGCTACTTAGTCGAACAGTCCCAATCTGTTTCCGACCGTCGTGGACACAGCTCGAAGCCATCGACGATGATCCTAGTCTGCTCTTCAAACCGCTGAACCTAAAGGTTCCGAAGCAAGAGGCGATAGATAATTCCACGTATGTCTACATTAGAGGGTACGTCCGAAAATACCTTGAGACTGAAAACAGAACTGCTTTCCAGAAATGGAGTGGTGCGGCTGCCGGAATTTGAATCCGGGTCACCAGCGTGGCAGGCTGATGTCCTAGACCAGGCTAGACGACAGCCGCAGATCGCTCTATGCTTTCCCTTGAAAGCCTAATTTTGATTCGGTCTGCTTCTAGATAAAGAATTTGGGGTTGTAGCGTATTGTCCTCTCCCTAGGATGAGCCTAGAATGCAGAACTTCTGCTTCCAATTAGACCTCGCAGCATGAGGCCTCCTCTTAAGGCTTAGAGGAAGTCTTAGGATAGTGGTTGAAGACCTCGTTGAAGGTTGATTCTAGATAGCTGCATAGGCTCAAGCCTTCCCTCTTAGCTAGCTTCTTGGCGACTGCCAAGCTCTTGGAGCTGTACTGGGCCGCTTTCTTGGGCCGCTCGACAATCTCCTGTGGGATATCCATTAACTGAGCTGTCCGCCTCAACACCCTTTTTCTAAGGCTGTCATCCACCCCTTGTAACTTGAGATTGACAGGAATCTTCAATCCGAACCTCACCAACTCGAGGTCAAGGAAAGGTGCGGACAACTGAATGCGATTCGCTTCTCCTATGGCCTCATCCCTAAGTAGGTCTCTTCTCCCAAGTCCAAGGATGTCCTTGAACATCATGTCAGCGACCCCCTTCTCACCGAGTTCTCGGTATGTGTTTAGATATCTCGAATAGCCGCCGAAGAGTTCGTCAGCACCGCAGCCGGAGAGGAGCAGACGCTCCCATCCCCTCACAGCAGTCCTAGTCGCCACCTCGATAGGCATCCCAACACAGACCTGAATCGGGTCAGAGGACTCTACCTCCCAAATCACCTCCCGCAGAACATCCTCAGCCTCATCCAAGGAAACGACCTCAACCTCAAGATCCAAGCCAAGGAGTTCAGCCGCTCTCTCGGCCGAAGCCACATCCGATGAGTCTTCGAAGGCCGCCGTGTACAGGCGTGTTTCGAGGCCAAGATTACTTGCCGCCGCAGCTAAGATGGAGCTGTCGAGTCCTCCGGAGAAGAGGATCCCGACTCTCTCGGATTGTTGAACGATAGCCTTGATGGAAGTACCGAGTAGCTCTAGAAGTTCAGCTGCGGCTTGGTCCATGCCAAAGGGCTGTGGCCTGGATCTCGCGAGTTCCCCTATTCTTCGTTCTCTATGCTGCCCTTTCTCGAATTCCACGATAATTCCTTGAGTGAGGCAATCTACAGATGAGATGCCTAGGGACCACAAAGCTTTCCTGCTGGAGGCGAGCGTAGTGAATTCATTGCTTCTTCCCCGGAAGAGGGGGCGCTGACCGACGACATCTCGGCCTCCTAGGAGTCGGCCCCCGACGGCTCCGGTGAGGGACCAACCACCCCTTTGACGGGCAGCGGCTTCGGAGAGGATATCCAAGGTATCAGGCGTCTCGACTGGAACTCTTTCACCAGTCTTATCCACCGCATTGAAAACCGATTCTCTGAGGAGGTGGGATGTTGCGATTATGACGATTCGGGAGTCCTTCTCTGGCTGGGTCAAGGCAAGCTCTTTGCCGGTGGAGGCGATAGAGCCTACGAACCCTATGGCCGTATTCCCACCTGCAATTATTTTGGACTCTCTATCCTGTGGGACCCGCATCGAATCCAACGCCTTTCGGGCTAGAGTCTCTGGATCGTGAGACTCCTTTGTCAAAATTGCAACGGTGGACACTCTATGTTCAACTTCACTTCGGTTTCGGATGTATTGAACTTTTGTACCATGTGCAAGACGAAATTTAATATAGTGATTTATAATAGGTATGAAACATCGGATTTCTGTAAGGTGGTGACGTGAAGGCCCTTATCCTAGCAGGTGGGTTCGGCACGAGGCTGCGACCTTTGACGTGCACCCGGCCCAAACTGATGTTCCCCGTAGCCAATCGGCCCCTTCTAGATTGGGTTATGGAGCAGTTATCAAAGAACGGCATCACCACCGTGATTCTTGCCGTGAACTACATGGCTGACGTTTTCGCCCGTTACTTCGGCAAGTCGAAGTACCAGATGAGGATTCTCTACTCCGGAGAGACGAAGCCCCTTGGTACAGGAGGTCCAATCAAGAAGGCCGAGCCTCTATTGAATGAGGATGAGGAGCCCTTCTTCGTCTTGAATGGGGACATCCTGAGCACCATCGATTACAAGACCCTCTACAAGACGCATCTCGACACCAAGGCAAGGGCGACAATCGCCCTTCACGAGGTAGAGGATCCCAGCCGTTTCGGGGTGGTTGAGCTTAATGAGAAGAATCAGATCCTGAGATTCGTCGAGAAGCCCAAGTATGAGGAGGCGCCGAGTCATCTAATAAACGCGGGAGTCTACGTCCTCGACCACTCGGTGCTTGACACTATTCCTGATGGCAAGGAGGTCTCGATCGAGCGGGAGATATTTCCTATCCTCGCGGCCAACAAGGAGCTTTTCGGTCACAAGTTTGGGAGCCTTTGGGTCGACATAGGGACGCCCGATGACTACATCTTGGCCAACAAGGTGATGCTCGACATGATCGCGGCTCAGAACCATATCGAGAGAGGGTCGAAGGTGAGCAAGAAGGCGAAGATAATCCCGCCAGTAGCGATAGCCAAGGGCACGGTGGTCGAGGCTGATGCTGTGGTAGGTCCCTACGCGTCGTTGGGAGAGGGCGTAATCATCAAACGAGGGAGTCGCGTAGAGAATTCCGTCCTGTTCCCACATGCGTGGGTTGATTGTTCTGCTTCCATCAAGAACGCAATCGTCGGCGAGGGCGCCATCATTGGGAGTTGGGTAAAGATAGAGACGGACTGCATAGTTGGAGACCACGCCATCATCGACGACAACGTGACTTTGACCTGTAACGTGAAGGTCTGTCCGAGCAAAAATGTCAGCGAGAGCGTACTCGAACCCTCAATAGTACTTTAGCCTCCCTGTGGAAAGGCGTCTCCATATCATTGCTGTGCAAACCTTAAGAGGAATGGTCATCCTAGGTTCAACTGGGAGGCGGAGACTTGTCTCAGCGCATCCTTTTTGGTACAAACGGGATACGAGGAATCGTGAACCAAGACCTCACGCCAGAATTTGCAGCCAAGGTCGGTGTTGCCATAGGCGCATACTTCGGAAAGAAGGATATTCTGATTGGATATGACGCTCGAACAAGCAACATTCTCCTCAGCCACGCGGTGGCGGCTGGTGCGATGTCCTGCGGCTGCAATGTCCATGAGACGGGTTGTGCTCCCACTCCCGCGATTCAGTACGCGGTGAAACACTTAGGGATGGACGGCGCCATAATTGTAACCGCGAGCCACAACCCTCCCGAGTACAACGGCATAAAGGTCGTCGCCAGTGATGGCGTGGAGATCGTGAGGGAAGAGGAGGAGAAAATCGAGGCCATCTTCTTCGAGGAGAGGTTCTCTAGAGTTCCATGGAGCGATGTTGGGCGGCTGGAAGCCTTCCCCGGGGTTCTTGAGGCGTACAAGGAAGCGATAAAGGGCCATGTGGATGTGGGGGCGATCCAGAAGAGACGATTCAATGTCGTGGTCGACCCGACCAACAGCGTCGGCGCCCTCGTGACACCGGACCTCCTTCGTGAGTTGGGATGCAAAGTCACGACGATCAATGGGAACTTGGACGGCCACTTCCCGGGCAGAACTCCTGAGCCGAGACCTGACACCTTGGTTCAACTGTCAGAGGCGGTGAAGGCCTTCGGCGCAGATTTGGGCGTGGCCCACGATGGGGACGCGGACCGCTGCATGTTTGCTGACGAGGAGGGGGAGATCGTCTTAGGCGACAAGACGGGTTGCATCATAATCGATTGGGTTCTTGAGAGGCATCCCAAGGCCGTCGTGGTTACGCCTGTGAGTTCCTCGAGGATGGTGGAGGATATCGTCAGGAGGCAGGGTGGCGAACTCGTCTGGACGGAGGTGGGTTCTACGATCGTCTCAAGGCGTATGTTGGAGGTGAACTCCGTCATCAGCATGGAAGACAACGGCGGAATCTTCTATGGGCCCCACCAATCCGTGCGTGATGGGGCGATGGCCGCGGCCCTCATGCTCAACATCCTAGCAGAGAGGGGGAAGCCTCTATCCCAGCTAGTCGAGGAGTTGCCGAGGTATAGCATAATCAAGGAGAGGGTTGAGGTTCCCAACGACCAGAAGCAGAGGGTTCTACAGGGAATCCTAGAGGAGACTAAGGGGCTGAGACGCCTAACCATAGATGGGGTCAAGATCTCCTTCGACGACGCAACGGTCCTCATCCGTCCCTCGGGAACAGAGGCCATATATCGCGTCAACGCTGAGGCGGGTGATGAGAAGCGGGCGCGCAAATTGGCAGACTGGGGTATTGAGCTGGTCAAGAAGAATCTAGAAGCCTCGTGCTAGCTATGTGAAGCTGGTTGTTTCTTCAAACCTTTTAATCTACGATCGAGTCGTTTGGTAGGGAGGCTCGTCGTCGAATGCTCATCTGGCTGGACTTCCTCACCCCCAAACAGCTTCTCTTCCTAGACGCGATAGGAAAACGTTTGGAGGCATGTGGGTACGAGGTGTTCTGTACGACGCGTCAATATAAGGAAGTCGATGACCTTGTCAGGCTCAAGAACGTGGAAGCCGTCGTCGTTGGAAGACACGGCGGCGCCTCCCTTGAGGAGAAGTTGGCCGCGAGCGCCCATAGGGTCGAGGAACTCTCCCACATCATCGCCCGCCTGAGACCCGACCTTTCCCTCGCCTTCGCCTCCCCCGAGGCTGCTAGGACTGCCTTCGGCCTCGCGATACCCCACTACACGGTCAACGACTCACCCCACTCCAAGGCCGTCGCTCGGCTGACGATACCGCTCTCTGAGAAGCTATTCTCTCCGGCAGTTATTCCGAGGAGGGTCTGGACTAGACTGGGCGCCAGGCGTGACCAGCTCATCCAATACAGGGGGCTAGACCCGATAGTGTGGCTCAAGAACCTGAAACCGAACTCTAAGGTTCTCGACGAGCTCGGCTTCGACGCCACCCGTCCCATCGTCGTCTTCAGGGTTGAGGAGTCCTTCGCCTCATATCTCATGGGCAGGGCCTCCGAGGAGTCCGTCCTAGTTCCGATAGTGAACGACCTTGTCAAGACCTGTGGGAGCGAGGTTCAGATGGTGGTCTTGCCGAGGTATGAGCAGGCTCCAATCATACGCTCCCACATCCCAGAAGAGGTAGTAGTTCCCGCGAAGGCTGTGGACGGGGTCAGCCTCCTCTCCCACTCATCCCTCTTCATCGGTGCAGGAGGAACCATGACGGCCGAAGCCGCCCTCCTCGGTGTTCCAGCATTGTCCTGCTACCCCGGGGAACCTACGATAGTCGAGAGGTACCTAATTCGGGAGGGGTTGGTGGAGAGGATAACTGAGCCGAAGCGGGCTATTAGAAGAATTAGACGGATTCTCGGGAACCTCGACGCTGAACGCGAATCCCAAAGGGAGAAAGCTCAATCCCTAATAGCGAATATGGAGGACCCTGCGGAGGTCATAGTCCATCATATAGAGGTCGCCTTCCCCCTCTAACCTTCCAGATGAATGCGAAGCGTAGGATAGACCCTGTGGATGAGTTGAGGAGTCTGTCTTAGACCAATATTTCATGGTCTTACATTAAAAGGCCGGAGAAAGAAATTATCAGTTAACGGCTCTATCTTTATGTTAAGATGTTTGCACATCGCTTTGAACAAATCTAGAAGCTTTTGGTTTGCGAGGGCTGCAGTCTTCTGCGAACTCATGATAGCTTCGTGAAATTCTTTCAAAGCATTGAGAACGTCTCGGGAGTCTTGAAATATGACAAAAACCTGATTAAGGGCTTCTGTAAATTTTTCCCCTTGTATATCATGTCGATTACCCAAAAGTTGCTGAAGCACCCGAAGCTTTGCCTGTCTAATTTCGTTCCTCTGATGGTACCAAGTAGAAATTCCAACGCTAAGCAAACCTGAAAGAAGAGCTGATATCAAGATTTCCATCGAATTCATGCAAACATCTCCTCTTGTTAGTATCTAATCATAATCTTGCAGTTAGATTTTCTTTTGTAGCCACATCTGAAAGGTCATTCTCCTTCTCCTTAGGATTTGTGTTCCTCGCTCGTCGGTAAAGCGGATGAAGGCTCTCAATAAGAGGCACAGAGAGCTTATAGATCAGCTCCCCTGCTGATCCCCTCCCAACTATGGTTTCTCAAGCGCGCGTGCCCTTCTGCTTCCGTTCCTCCTTCTTCTTCAACAGCTGTTCGAGATCGCGTGCAAGAGCCGACCGATATTGCCCACTATAGTAATCGCGTTTTTCCGGGTTGCGCTCGGTCATCATTCTCCTCCTGTAGTATTCGATTAGCTCCGCGTTGTACTGGGCCTTGGGTTTCTTAACCCTATAATGAAAGTCGTGAATATGCTCGCCGAGCCCACTTCCAGCCCGACCAGTCCTTGTCTTATAGATGTAGGGACTTGGTGGGCTATGTCTCTGAATGTACCACGCTATGATGAAGCCAACTACGACTATCATTATTGACCAGTACACTGTGCTCCAGTTTGTGTGGCTCAAATCTGTCTCACCTCCTATGCTGTGATCGCCTTGAGGCGCTCCTTGAGCATGGCGAGGGACTTCGAATCCTTGAAGAGCTAGTCCATGACTCTACCCGATTCAGACCTTATCTCGGCCGTGGCGTTCATCTTCTCCCTCAGCTCCCGGTTCTCTCCCTGAAGGTACTCTAAGATCTAATCCTGCTTCTCCAGCCTATCGTCGAACCGCGCGCCGACTGTCCATTCAGCATTACTTTAAGGTTGCTTATAGACTTCTTGAGCTATTCTCTTCCCCATCTCGCTGCACTTCGCCGGCTTTACCCCAGGTGAGACGATGTCGTAGGTCATGACCTTCCCCTCCCTCAGGACCGACTCCACGGCCCTCTGAATCCTATCCGCCGCCTCGGTTGAGCCGAGCCACTCCATCATCATCTTCGCCGCAAGGATCGTCGCAATCGGATTAACCCTATCCAATCCCTCGTATTTCGGGGCTGAACCGTGGACGGGCTCAAACATAGCGTAGCTCTCCCCAATATTAGCGGCGGGAGCCATGCCAAGGCCTCCTACCAGCTGGGCGGCCTCGTCGGATATGATGTCGCCGAAGAGGTTCGTCGTAACTATTACGTCGTACCTTTCGGGGTTCTTGATGAGGTTCATCGCCATAGCATCGATCCTCGCCTCCCAAGCCTCAACCTTGGGATATTCCCTCGCGACCTTGAGGACGGAGTCCTTGAAGATCCCATCCGTAATCTTGAGGATATTCCCCTTATGAACGTAGGTCAGCTGCTTCCGTCGCTTCATGGCGAGGTCGAAGGCGTAGCGGGCGATGCGTTCACAGGCAGACCGAGTAATTAGCCTGACGGCAATGGCTGAATCCTTGCCGGTCATGAACTCTATCCCTGAGTAGAGGCCCTCCGTGTTCTCCCTGACTATGACGAGGTCGATGTTGGGCTTGAGAGAAGGAATATTCGGCAGGGGCTTGGCGGGTCTTAGATTCACGTAGAGGTCGAACATCGTCCGAATCTGGACGACGGCGCTTAGGGGGGAGCCTGGCTCCTCAGGGGTCGTGACAGGCCCCTTCAAACAGCAGTCACACTTCTTCAGGATCTCCTTCGTCTCATCGGGGAGGCTCGTCCCATATTTCGCAATAGCTTTCAGTCCCGCCTCGCCAAAGACGTATTGGAGCTGAATGCCTTTCACGACGTCTTGAACCGCGTCCAAAACAGGAAGGGTTGCATTGACTACATCTGGGCCAGTTCCGTCGCCGGCGATGACGCAGACCTTGACTACTCGACCAGTCTTTCCACTCATGGAGACTATTCCTCGGTAAGCGAGATTGGCTACTCTTCCTGCCTGAAAGGGTTTATTACCATTTTGGTCTCAAGAATTGGGAAAGGTGCGCCTCGATGGAGACAGATATCCCAACGGAGGAAATAGTGTCCTCGACTACGATATATCGAGGAAGAGTACTCCACTTCAAGAACACGACCGTGAGACTCCCCTCAGGAAACCTCTACACCAGGGAACTCGTAGAACACCCAGGCGCCGTAGCTCTAATCCCACTCCTCGAAGACAAAGTAATCCTAATCCGCCAATTCCGCCTAGCCACAGGCAAAATCCTATGCGAACTTCCGGCAGGTACGATGTCTGAAGGCGAGGACCCCGACACCTGCGCTGAAAGGGAGATCGTTGAAGAAACAGGATACAAGGCCGGTAAGCTAAGAAAGATTTTCCAGTGCTACCTTGCTCCCGGCTACAGCACCGAGCTCATGCACTTCTACGTAGCTACAGAGTTGGAGGCTGGGCCACAGCATCTTGATGAGGATGAGGTGATTCGAGTGTACCCTACGCCATTGGAGGAAGCCTTGGCCATGGTAAGGAGGAACGAGATAATGGACGCGAAGACCACCGTAGGCCTCCTCCTATACGACGAATTCGAGAGACAGAAGCACCATTAGACTATCTTATAGTTCTCGGGCAGGTCAGCAGTTCCTCGCTTCGCTAGAACTTATCATCGAGAGAAGAGGAGGAAAGGAGTTCGACGAGGTCTTAGGCTTTTTGCCAAGGAAGCCTGCCATACTTCTTGTAGTAGGCTACGAGGCCATCGGCCTCAAGCATCTCCAGTAGGAAGGGAGGCAAAGGCTTGATGGGGTAGGTTCTGTTGAGTCGAGGATTCCTTATCGCACCCTTCTTAAGGTCGATTTCTAGGGTGTCACCTGGAACCAGATCGTCCACCACCTGCCGATTCTCTATCACGGGAAGACCAAGATTGAGGGCGTTGCGGTAGAAGATTCGGGCGAAGGACTTTGCGAGTACTGCCCTTATTCCAAGACCGACGAGGGCGAGAGGTGCCTGCTCGCGGCTCGACCCGCAGCCGAAGTTCTCGCCACCAATGATTATGTCTCCCTCCCTCGCCTTCTTGCTGAACTCTGGGTCGGCGTCCTCCATGGCGTGTTGGGCCAACTCCTTGGGGTCAGTCGTCTTGAACTTGTATTTGCCAGGGATGATGAGGTCCGTGCTTATGTTGTCTCCGAAGAAGTGGAGGTTCTTGGAAACGATCCTATCAACCATCTTAAACACCTCTTGGATCGGTAATAACGCCCGTCAAAGCGGAGGCCGCCACTGTCGCCGGTGAAGCGAGGTAGATCTCACTCTTCCTACTCCCCATACGCCCGACGAAGTTCCGATTCGTCGTGGAGACTGCCACCTCCCCAGCGGCCAGAATCCCCTGATGCAACCCGCAGCATGGGCCGCATCCAGGGTTACAGACAGTAGCACCGGCCTCAAGGAAGGTCTCGATGAATCCTCCCCTAAGGGCGTCCAAGTAGACTGTCTGCGAAGCAGGGATAATGAGGAACCTCACCCCCTCGGCGACCTTCTTCCCCTTGATCATTCGGGCGGCGATCTCTAGGTCGCTTAGGCGTGCGTTCGTGCATGAGCCCAGAACCGCTTGGTCTATCTCCACCCTCCCCACCTCGCTAACGGGTTTAACGTTATCCACCATGTTTGGGCAGGCGATCTGGGGTTCGAGGCGGCTTAGGTCATACTCCTTGACGCTGGCGTAGACAGCGTCGTCGCTGACGTAGTCCTCCCCAGTCCTCTTGCCTCCGAGGAATCGGAAGGTCTCCTCGTCCGTCGCGACGATTCCATCCTTGGCACCCATCTCCACAGCCATGTTGCAAACCGTTAGGCGACCATCAACGGACATCGCCCTTATGATCGAGCCGGTAAACTCCACTGACTTGTAGGTTGCCCCATCGGCTCCAGTCTCGCCGACGAGGTATAGGATGACATCCTTCGGGGCGACCATAGGAGGAAGCTTGCCTTGTAGAACGAACTTCATAGTCTCGGGGACGCGGAACCAGAGTCTCCCACTCAGGAATATCGCGGCCACATCCGAAGAACCCAACCCCGTGGAGAAGGCGCCTAGAGCCCCGTAGGTACAGGTGTGGCTGTCTGCGCCGGCGACGACGTATCCGGGGCGGACGTAGCCTTGCTCTGGCATGAGTTGGTGACAGACGCCTTGGCCTACGTCGTAGAGTTTGATGCCCTGTTCCTTGGCGAAGCTCCTCATCATCTCGTGGAGGGCGCTCAGCTCCTCTGAGTCGCTGGGCGAGTCGTGGTCGATGAAGAGGATTATCCGCTTATTGTCCCAGACCTTCTTGGCGCCGAACTCTCCGAAGGCCTCGATGGCGAGGGGAGCCGTGCCGTCATGGGCCATGATGTAGTCTACGTCGGCGACGACGATGTCTCCTGTCTCTGCCTTCCCGTGGCTTGCTTGGGTGAGGATCTTCTCAACTATAGTCTGACCCATTTCTCTGTAGTCACCGGAGAGGTTCCGCCTGAAATCTTGGCCTTATCTGTTTCTAGCCAAGTCATTTAAGTATTCTCTTAATCTCATGCGTTCCATAAGAAACATCAATGACATCAAGGGTTCTAATCCTCGCCGACATACACGCCAATCCCATAGCCCTCAAGGCCGTCCTACATGATGCAGGTGAGGTTGATCGAATTCTCTGCGCCGGCGACTTAGTGGACTACAACCCTTGGCCCCTCGAGGCTATCAAGATGGTTGAGGAGAATCACATCATCAGCGTGATTGGGAACCATGACCGAGACTGCGCCCTAGGCTCTCCCATAGGCTACAATCCCTACGCTGAACAGAGCTGCAACTGGACCCATAGTCAACTCACCGAGGAGGCGAGAAGACCGCTTCTTGACCTACCCGAAAGTCTGCGGGTCGATGTGGATGGCCGAGTAGTCTTCGTCTGCCACGGCAGTCCTCGAGACCTCATCGACGAGTACGTCTTCCCTCCGCCAGTGACAACAAGGGGGCTTCTAAGGGAGTTTCTGCGTGAGGTTCGTTCTAGTGTCTTGGTCATGGGACATACGCATGTTCCCTTCATCGAGGAGTTCCCTGAGGGTTGGGTGGTGAATCCGGGGTCTGTGGGTCAGCCTCGCGATAGGAACCCAAGGGCAAGCTATGTTCTGCTTACAGTTGAGGATTCTAGAGTCGGCCTAACCCTTCATAGGGTTGAGTACGATGTCGATGAAGTGGCTAGGAGAATTATTGCCGTGGGTCTGCCCCGGTTCTTGGCTCAGAGACTCTATCTCGGCATATAGTCTCTAAAGCCTAAAGGTTAATTAGCTGGTCTCTACGTCACTAAGCCCTACCACGGAAGTCACCTTCATGCCCCGATTCAAGACCACCTCCGAGATACTCAGCATCTCCAAGGACAAGGAGTACATCCGAAACGCAGGCATAATCGCCCACGTCGACCACGGGAAGACCACCCTCACCGACTCACTCCTAGCCGCAGCCGGACTCCTCAGCCCAAGCATGGCCGGAACAGCCCTAGCCCTCGACTACCTCGAGGAGGAGCAGAAACGCCAGATGACCATCAAAGCCGCCAACATTAGCCTCTACTATGAGCGAGACGTCGGGAACTACCTCATCAATCTAATCGACACTCCGGGCCACGTCGACTTCTCGGGCCGAGTCACCCGAAGCCTGCGTGCCATAGATGGGGCGGTCGTGGTTGTTGATGCTGTTGAGGAGGTCATGGTTCAGACTGAGACAGTCACCCGTCAGGCCTTGGAGGAGAGGGTCCGCCCTGTCCTCTATGTGAACAAGATTGATCGCCTCATTAAGGAGCTCCGCCTCACCCCAGACAAGATTCAGGTCAAGCTCGGTAGGATAATCAACGACTTTAACCAGCTCATAGAGATGTATGCTGAGCCCGAGTTCAGGGAGAAGTGGAAGGTGAGCCCAGCCGCGGGAACCCTCGCCTTTGGTTCTGCGAAGGATCGTTGGGGCCTAACCCTTGGCATGGTCAAGGAGAAGGGCATAACCTTCGGGAACATTGTGGACGCGTACTTGAACGATAAAGTCGACGCCTTGGCGAAGGAGGCTCCCCTCCATACGGCTATCTTGAACATGATTACTGAGCATATGCCGTCGCCGACGGAGGCGCAGAAGTACCGTGTGCCCAAGGTCTGGCATGGGGACCTGGAGGGCGATATAGGAAAGGCGATGATCAGCTGTGACGACGATGGGCCGGTAGTCATGAGTGTGATTCAGGTTAATGTTGACAGGCAGGCGGGGGTCGTGGCGACCGGGCGTCTCTTCTCTGGCACTGTCCACGATGGGGACCCAGTGTACTTGGTTAATGCCCATGCCCATTCTAGGGTTCAGCAGGTTGGCATATACATGGGCGCTTTCCGGGAGATCGTCGGTGAACTCTTCGCCGGCAACATCCCCGCTCTGTTAGGCTTGTCTGCTGCGCGAGCTGGGGAGACGATAGCGGTCCAAGAGGATACGTTTCCCTTCGAGGCCGTGAAGTATGTCACAGAGCCGGTCGTGACCATGGCTATCGAGCCCAGGTACAGCCGCGATCTTCCCAAGCTGATAACCATCCTCAGGAACCTCTCCATCGAGGACCCCACGCTCGTCACGAAGATCAATGAGGAGACTGGGGAGTACCTTATCAGCGGGATGGGTCAGCTCCACCTTGAGATAGCCAAGACGTGGATCGACAAGACCGGGGTCGAGACGGTGACCTCAAACCCCATAGTCATCTATCGGGAGTCGATACGGGACAGGGCAGGGCCCTTCGAAAGCCGCTCGCCCAATAGGCACAACCGTCTCCTCATATCCGTAGAGCCGCTGTCCCCTGAGCTGGTGGAGATGATTCGTAGCGGCAAGATCCATGACGGCATGGACCGTAGGGAGTTGGCCAAGCTTCTCCGCAACCAAGGGTGGGAGACGGAGGAGGCGAGGGGCATATGGATCATAGACGAGAGGAGCAACATCCTCACCGAAGTTACGAAGGGAGTCCAACGACTCGACCAGATCAAAGGCTCCATAACCATCGGCTTCACGGACGCTATGGAGAGCGGCCCCTTGGCCGGTGAGCCGGTTCGAGGAGTGAAGATTCGCCTAGAGGACGCTACGGTGCATGAAGACCCAGTGCACTTCGGGCCAGGGCAGATAATTCCTGCGACCCGCGCCGGAATCTTCGCCGCCATCCTCAGCGCGAACCCGGCGTTGCTCGAACCGTTGCTCAAGATAAATGTGAAGCTACCTGTGGAACAGGTCGGTTTGATCACCAGCGTCATCGCCCAGAAGCGAGGCCGCGTCCTCTCGATCGACCAGAAGGAGTACCTCACCTACGTCACCGGAGAGCTCCCGACGTCTGAGGCCTTCGACCTCAGTGAGGTCATCCGTGGGGCGACGGGTGGACGCGCTTTCTGGGGTACTGAGTTCAGCCGCTGGGATCTAGTTCCTGCTAACCTCCAAGGCCCCATTGTAGCGGGGATTCGTAAGCGTAAGGGTATGAGTCCGCAGCCTCCTAGGCCGCAGGACCTTCTGCGGTGAGTCCAAAAGGCATAAGTCGGGTCTGGCATCCTTCTAGTGGGTGGCGTGCGGCTGTGGTCTAGCCTGGTCTAGGACGGAAGCCTCCCAAGCTTCTAACCCGGATTCAAATTCCGGCAGCCGCACCACTCTGGAATTGGTCTAGAACCAACGCGAGCGTCGATTTTAAGAATCAACAACACTCATTTACTCTCCACCATGTCCGAGGAGAAAAAGTCCAAGCATCAGATTGCAGGAGAAAAGGCAAAGCAGACTAGGAGCCGAAGACAGGCCGCTGCCAAAGCGGTGGTCACAAGACAGCTCAGAGCCAAAGAAAGACCATCCACCTCGGTGGAGGGAGAAGACGCTGTCGAGTTGCTCTTGACAGAGTGGGCTGCGGAGGTTGGTTCAGGAGTCTGCGTAGTCTGCGGCGAATCGATGCCGAGCTGCCTAGATGAGTTCCCAGTGAACGTAAGGACTCGGAGACGAGGCACGGTTACTCTCTGCGGCTCATGTCTCATGGTGATAGGTCGATCTGAGGATCCTATTCGAGACCTGATGGAGCGCCGGAAGATGAGAAAAACCCAGGTCCCGAAGCGTCCATCGAGCTCCTAAGGCTAGGTAGCACTACGTGCCGATATCATTCCTTTTCGAAAAAGATTCACAGTAGTGACTTAACCTTCTTGGCTACTACTGTAAAAGTCAATTCAGGGAACTAACTTCGCCCCTCCCTATCTACAGCCTTCCCGCATAATAGCGAGATGGAGAGGGAATCAGGTAAGGCTCCTCGCCCTGATTTGCCCTATACTCAATGTAGCTAAAGTGAAGAAAATCGCCGTCGCGTAGAACGGTGAAGCAGGCCCATAGCGATCATACAGTAAGGTCCCGATTGAAGGCCCAATCGTCCATGCTATCATCACGGTGGCTTGCATCACACCCGTGTAGAAGCCTCTTCCATTCTCGGGTAGGAAGTCTAGAAAGAGGACGTTCCCCGCCGGTATACTGAGGTTCCAAAGGGTGTTCAATGCTGCGTTAAGGGCTAGGAAGATGATTAGGTTTCGGGTGAGAGGCATCGCGGCCGAGAGAAAGGGCGCGGCGACGACGCCGAGGGCTAACACTCTTCGTGGGGAAAGGCGCTCAGCAAGTCGACCTCCAGGTATCTGGGTAAGTAGGAAGGTTACTCCGAAGCAGAGGGCCCAGAATATTCCGACAATCTCCTTGGTCGTGCCGAGGACGCCGGAGATGTAGATCGAGAGGATCGTGTTGATGACCCCGAAGCCAACGGAGGCGAGGAATTGGAAGAGAGAGAAGAAGGCCAAGGGCTTGATGGTGCTCCGATCAATCTTGAATGGCATCTCCTCGAAGCGTCGCCTACGTGGAGAGATGAGTAGCACTGGAACCAGACCGAGCACGTATGTGATTATGAGAGAGTACATTACTGCATACCATCCTAGGGATTCTGCGAGGAGCCCGCCTATCACAGGACCGATGATGGTTCCGATGGGCCAAGCCATGTTCATCAGGCCGAAGACCCGCGCCCTGTGATGAGCCTCGGAGTAGTTGGCGATGGTGACGTTCCAGACGGGGAGAAAGAGGGAGAAGGGGATACCGTAGATCAAAACCCATGTAATCGACTGCTGCCAATGGGTGATGAATAGGAAGGCGATGGGTGGAAGCATCGAGACGGCTAGGCTGGTAACGATCACCCATTTTCCGCCAAATCTGTCGGCGATAAGGCCACCAGGTATCCTTAGCACTGCTTGGACGAGGTTGACCATGGATACTAGGAGCCCAACCACGACCACTGGCGCTCCGAGGCTCTGGAAGTAGAGGGGGAAGAAGGGACCTATGATGTTGGCTGCTAGGTTTATGGCTACAGTCGCGATGAAGAGGGAAAGGAGCTCCCTGCTGAGGGCCAGTGGGCTCAGCCCCAAATCTTCTGGAATATGCTCACCCTAGCAAACAATTCCCGAATCGAAACCCGCATGTCATGGCGCAATGACCTGTTATCTATCTGATGCCAGATCTTCTACAACTTGGTGAGAAGCGATCCTCTTCCTTCTTGGCGGGGTCTTCAGTTTGTCTCTATTTTTTGACGGGCTACCCTCTGTTCCGGCTAGGCGAGTAGTACTCGTTGTACGAAGACTATGTTGGGCGCTTCGCTTCTCTATGTCTCTTCCGTTTATGTAGGGCGTTCTTGAGCAGGCGGTTTCCCTTCTTGCGGAGGGCTTGGTGAGTTGGCATTATCCTTAAAGGTACACTATCATGGTGAGGGTCGAGCGAACCTTATCGAGTCTCCTTATTTTCCATGTTATTACTTCCTTGAGCTGATCTAGACTCTCAGCCTCCACACGGGCAACGATGTCGTAAACCCCATATACCCCGTGGGCGTCCTTGACGTTCTCAATCTTCCGGAGAGCCTCCAGGATTTCGGTTTCCGAACCCGCCTCTGCGTTTATCAGGACGAAGGCTTCGGGCATCTCACATTCCTCGGATAATCGATTAAGTATCCACACATTTATGTTCTCCTGATTGAAAGGGAGAGAGGGGATTTGAGAACTTTTACATGTTCCTCGTACAGCCTTTCAGTCTAGGCGAAGTCTTGATAGATGATCAAGGAGAAAGGAGGCCTGCGAAGGGTCAAGTGAGATTTCGACAGCTTAAATTCTAGAAAGTTTCCTTACAGTAGAGTGAAGAAGAAGGCGGAGCTAGGTAATCATGTACGAAGGCAATGCTGAGGAGATCATCAGAGAATATGACAGATACGTGGCCAAGCATGTGAGTGAACCCTTCCCCATCGTCCTCACCCGCGGTGAAGGCGTTTACCTCACCGACATCGAGGGGAAACGCTACCTAGACTTCTGGGCAGGAATCGCCACCGTCAACGTAGGACACGGCAACCCAATGGTTCAGGAGGCGGTGAGGAAGCAGATGGACGAACTGGTCCACTGCGCCTCCATGAGCTATTACACTCTTCCCGCTATCGACCTCGCGAAGAAACTCTGTGAAGTTGCGCCTGTCCAACCCTGTAAAGCCCTGTTCCTCACAAGTGGCTCTGAGGCTACAGATGTCATGACCAAGGTCGCAAGGCGAGGCTCAGGAAAACACAAAATCATAACCCTCTTCGGAGCCTACCATGGCCGAACCACGGGCGCGCACTCCATCGCCGGCCCCACGGCCACTTACCACAAATCTCCTGCCCTGGGCCCCTACGCGGCTGGAGCGATCCAAGTACCGGCGCCCTACTGTTACCGATGCGTCCTAGGCTTGGTGTATCCTGAATGCGGCCTCCAATGCGCCAAGATGATAGAGGCCTTCATCGAGCATGGGACTCAAGGCGATGTCGCTGCCTTTTTCGCCGAACCCATCTCAGGGGTCGGGGGCATAGTCACCCCTCCTCAAGACTACTTCAAGGAGGTCAAGAAGATTCTGGACCGTCATGGCATACTCTTGGCCTTAGACGAGGTTCAGACAGGTCTAGGAAGAACCGGGAAACTATGGGGGTCAGAGACCTTTGAGGTCCGACCTGACATAGTAACCCTTGCGAAGGCCCTCGGCAACGGCTACCCCATAGCCGCCGTCCTCGCCGCCCCAAACTTGACCGACGCGTTGAAGCCTGGGGACCACTACTCGACGTGGGGGGCGAACCCCGTCATGTGCGCCGCAGCCTCAGCCACCCTCGACTACATAACTGAGAACAGGCTCTGGGAGAACGCCGACCGCATAGGCCAACTGATCCTGCGAGGGCTCAGAGAACTCGAAGAACACTATGGCCTAATCGGAGATGTGCGGGGAAGGGGCCTGATGATCGGAGTTGAAATCGTCAAAGACAAGAAATCAAAGGAGCCTGGACCTGAGGAATGCGCGGCTCTACGTCGAAGCTGCGCCGATAAGGGGTTGATCGTGGGTACTGGAGGCTGGTACAGGAACGTGATACGTGTCCAGCCGCCTCTGGTCATAAAGGAAGAGCATGTGGATGAGGGACTTAAGGCATTCGAAGAGGCTTTGAAAGTGGTAGATTCGAGCCGCTAACTCCCCATCTCATATTTACAGCACGTTATTCGAGCCCTCTGAAGGCATGGTATGCTTTTTCTAGTTGTATGGCAACTCCATCAAGAGGAATGTACATTGGCTAACATCGTTGCGAATACAGTCTACTTCGAGAAACCCGGAAGGGAGAATACGGAGGAGACTCTCCGTCTAGCCAAAGCTCGGGCCGAGAGCCTAGGAATACAGAACATAGCAGTCGCCTCAAGCACCGGAAACACGGGCCTCTTTGCATCTGAACTCTTCAAGGGCTACAACCTCGTCATTGTAACAAGCGTCACCGGACACACGGAGCCTAACGTTCAGAGGTTCCTCCCGGAGAATCGCGCCAAACTCATGGAGAACGGAGCCAAGGTAATCACGGCGGGCCACGCCTTCGGAGGCCTTGGTCGAGCAGTGAACCGGAGGTTCAATGCCATCCAGGTTGACGAGATCATCGCTCATGTCCTTAGACTCTTCGGGCAGGGAACGAAGGTTGCGTGCGAGGTCTGTTGCATGGCGACTGATGCGGGCTACTTCCGAACCGACGAGGACGCTATTGGCATAGGGGGTTCCGGAGGCGGTGCCGACACAGCCTTGGTCATTCGTCCGAGCAATACACATACGTTCTTCAACATGCGTATTCGTGAGATAATCTGCAAGCCCCGCCTCTAGGCTCACCAAGAGCGACTGAACTGTTTCACTTTGGACAAGCATAAATCCATATTAGGGCCAAATGTAGAAGACGAAACAAATGGTAAGACTCTCTTCTCTAACTGAGGTGAGACGACCGGAATGAGCTCAACCATACTGTCAGAGGTTAAGAAACACTACGGGAATGTCAAGAACTACGTGAATGGACGATGGGTTGACTCCGCTTCAGCCCAAATCCTAGACGTCGTCAACCCAGCTACAGCGGAGACGATAGCACAGGTCCCCCTATCCACTGCGGCTGAAGTGAAGGAGGCCATTGCGGCGGCCAAAGAAGCTTTCAAGGAGTGGAGGGAGACTACGCCCCTCAGCCGAGCCCGCTACATGTTCAAGCTCAAGGGCCTCATGGAGGAACACTTCGAAGAGCTGGCCCGGGTCCTAGTCCAAGAGGAAGGGAAGACCATAGACGAGGCCCGGGGCGAGATAAGGCGAGGGATCGAGAACGTTGAGGTGGCTGCTGGAATCCCCTCCCTCATGATGGGGTATAACCTTGAGGACATCTCCCCGGGAATAGACGAGGAGGCAGTAATCCAGCCTTTAGGCGTCTTCTGCGTCATCGCGCCCTTCAACTTCCCCTCCATGGTCTCCCTGTGGTTCATGCCCTACGCCGTAGCAACGGGAAACACCTACATCGTAAAACCCTCCGAACAAGTCCCCCTCAGCCAAAACAAGCTCTTCGAACTCATAGACGAAGCAGGATTTCCACCCGGCGTCATCAACCTCGTCAACGGCGCCAAGGAGACCGTCGACGCCCTCCTCGAGCACCCAGCCATCAAAGGAGTCTCCTTCGTAGGCTCGACCCGAACAGGAAAATACATCTACAGGAAGGCGACGGAGAACGGCAAGAGAGCTCAGTGCCAGTGTGGCGCCAAGAACTTCATCGTGGTCATGCCTGATGCGGATCTTGATCGGACGATTCCTGGGTTGATGACATCCTTCTACGGGTGTGCTGGGGAGCGATGTCTCTCGGGCTCCGTGCTTGTTCCAGTCGGAGAAGTCTATGAGGAACTCCGTGATAGGTTCGTCGACGCGGCCTCAAAGCTCAAGGTAGGCTATGGTCTGGATGAGACGGTTCAGATGGGACCGGTTGTCTCCAAGAGGCATATGGAACGCGTGCTGGGCTACATCGAGAAAGGAGTGCAGGAAGGTGCCAAGCTCCTCCTCGACGGACGCGGATTAAAGGTAGAAGGCTATCTCAACGGCTTCTTTGTCGGCCCTACAGTCTTTGATGAAGTCCGACCTGATATGACAATCGCCAAGGAAGAGATCTTCGGGCCCGTGACGAGCATGGTACGCGCGAGGACTCTGGAAGAAGCGATCGGGATGATCCACATCAGCCCCTATGGGAACGCCGCCTCGGTCTTCACAAGCAGTGGCAAGGTGGCGCGTGACTTCAAGTACCGCGTCCAATGCGGTAACATTGGCATAAATATCGGGATAAACGCTCCCATGGCCTTCTTCCCCTTCAGCGGTACCAAGGAGTCCTTTTTCGGAGACCTCCACGGACAGGGCAGGGACACCGTAACCTTCTTCACGGACCGCAAGATCGTCATCTCTAGGTGGTACTAGAAAAGGTGGAATTAAGCACCTTCGGCGCCCTACTCCGCTTCGCCATGTATCTGGAAAGGCAAGCGGGAGAGTTCTACAGAAGCCTAGCGTCTAACGTCCGGCTCTCCTCGGCGACGGAACTCTTCTCAGGATATGCGCGGGAATGTGCTCGAAGGCTGAAACTCCTAGAGGGGATTCGCCAGCAGAACATCAATGAGGTGCTCCTCGAGCCCATCTCCGATATGAACTCAAGGCTGTACTTCTTCACCGCCAACGTGAGGGACGAAATGGATGTCGAGGCCGCGCTTGACGCTGCCTCGGACATAGAGACTAAGGTCGGGGCATTCTACAAGGACTCCCTTCAAGTGGCTGGGATCGTTCTGGGAGAAGCTGGTCGAGTATTCAGGAAACTCTCGGAGGAGAATAAGGAACGGGGGAAGATGCTATCGTCGCTGCGGAAGGTACCAACTACCTGACGGAGTATTGGCTTGGTTCCGATTCGAAAGTGGCCGAAACGATGAACCGAGAACAATTCCACAGCCAAGTCTGATGGAAGCCATAGCCTGACCTATCTGTCGCCATAGTCTCTCTTGGAGTCACTCTCGAGGAGAGCTATATTAACATAAACCGAGTTCAACTCCCATACAGGACTACATAAATAGGTGCTTCCTCAACGTCCGAAGAACTCTTCAAGACACTCAGCGAACTCTCAACGATACCCGCCCCTTCAGGCTTCGAGTCTCAGATAGCCAAGGTCCTCGAGACCATGATCAGTCCCTATGTCGACCGAGCCTTCACCGACAACTTCTCCAACTTCATGGCCGAGAAACGCCCGAAGGCAAAGGAGGCGGAGCAGAACGTAATGGTTTGCGCGCACATAGATGAGATAGGTCTCATGGTGAGGCACATCGACGACAAAGGGTTCCTCTACTTCGAATCCATGGGAGGATGGGATCCCCGAGTCCTTCCGTCCCAGAGGGTGCGCGTCTCAACCTCTAGGGGGTCGATGATTGGAGTCGTGGGCTGCAAGCCACCTCACATTCAAACTCGCGAGGAGATGGAGAAGGCCTACAAGATGGAAGACCTCTTCATCGACATTGGCGCCAGAGGTCGAGAGGAGGCGGAGAAATGGGGCGTCCAAATAGGGTCAACAGCAACCTTGGAGAGGTCGTTGGAGAGGCTTGGGAAGAGCACTCTGGTGAGCGGCAAGGCCTTAGACGATAGGTTAGGCTGCGCCATAATGGTTGACGTTGCTCGTAGAATGGCTGGGAAGGAGCTTGATTACACTCTCTATTTCGGTGGTACGGTGCAGGAGGAGGTCGGCCTGAGAGGAGCGAAGGTGGCTGCCTTCGGTATAACTCCAAGCCTAGCCTTGGTGATCGATGACTCCATAGCCGGTGACGTTCCCGGGGTCGACGAGAAGCGTGCACCCCTTAAGGTCGGTAGGGGCCCGGGGATTACCATCATGGACTCGGGCTTCATAGTGAGCGAGAGCGTCAAAGAACTCCTCGTCTCCGCCGCAGAGGAGGACTACATACCCTACCAACTCGAGGTTCTCAGAGGAGGAACCACAGACGCGGCTTCGATAAGGACGACCAAGACAGGAGTTCCAGTGGGCGTACTTTCTGTTCCAGTGAGGTACGGCCATTCATCAGTAGAGGTGGCCGACCTCCAAGATATGGTAAATACTGTGCGACTTGTAATTAGCGTCCTCAGCAGACTCGATGCGAAGAGGCTAGACGAAATCCGGTGACGCGCTTCCTTCCTATCCTTTCCTCGGCCACCCTGTCTCTCGGGGCCCGTTTCCCATTGGTTGCGAGCTGCAACGAGAGTTAGGTTAATATAGTTCTTGCCTAGCCGTACTATCAAGAGTTCGACCTGTAGGGATGCTGAAGGTAAGGCGATTTATCCTCGTTTTTCCGAAAGCCATCTGTCTACAGTGCAACGGCTCAATGACGTAAAGCGAGGTGAGAAAAGGAATGGGATTCTCCAGAGGCCCGAGGAGCTTCAATACTCCGAAACCAGTCGAAGTCGGCAAGGAATATGAAGTCGACATAACTGAGAGAGGCAGCAAAGGCGACGGCATAGCAAGAATCCAAGGCTTCGTAGTCTTCGTGTCAGGCGGCAAGCCCGGCGATAAAGTGAAGGTAAGGGTTACGAGCGTCGCGCAAAGGTTCGCTCAAGCCGAAGTCGTGAAGTAAAGCTAATTCACGTCATTCCTCGTGCCCCCACTTTTTCGGGAGCCCTTATTTTTCTCCTGCTTTCGTGTTTCAGAAACCTTTGCTGGGAAGTTCCTCTCTGGAATAAGGTGTGAACCATCACATGTTGAAGCTGTATTGAACTCGGGAAGCCCCTCCCGACAAACACCGAAGGTCAAGCCCTCCGCCACAGCCACGTCCCTGACACGGGCCAGAAGCTCCCTTCGCAGCTTCCTAGCCAAGTACCTCGCTCCACCTAGCCTTTCCCCGTCGACCCAGAAGAGTCTCCACAGATTACCCTGCTCCGAGGGGAAGGCCTTAACCAAGCGATTGAAACTGTCCGCCTTTGCCTTATAAGTGGACGCCACTATATGGCGAACACCGGCGGCGCAAATCCTCTTCGCCAGCTGTTCTAGGCCTTCGACATTTATTCTTGGAATAATGGGGTCGATCCTCGCAACGGTTGGCACTCCAGCGTCTGAGAGGAGCTTCAGAGCCTCAATACGTTCCTCAGATGGTGGCGCCCCTGGCTCCAGCTTAGCCGCGATCTCTCTGTCCAACGTAGTGACCGTTATGCTTACAGCACAGTTGCCTCTTCGGATGAGGTCTAGGTCCCTAATCACTAGGCTCGACTTGGTGATCAGCTGGACCTTTATTCCGAAGCTTAGAAGTAGGCGGAGCGTCTCCCGGGTTAGACTCAGCTCCTCCTCTGGCGGAGTGTAGGGGTCACTGCTATTTGATATGGAAACGTGCTTCCCCACATCCATCCTCTTGAGGTCTCGTTCGAGCCTTGTGAGGAGGTCCTTCTTGGGTCTTGGGGAGAAGGCTCTTGGGATGTAGGCTGTGATGTAGCAGTAGGTGCAGGCGTGGCCGCATCCCGTGTAGGGGGAGAGCTGGTACTTCGGGGGGCAGGTGCAGAGCCGACCTTTCCAGGGGTCGAAGGGCGTTAGGACATCCATGATTCCTCTCCCCTGACATATTCATGGCATCAGTGTAAAAGGGTGGAGATATGAGTTCTTCGACAGGCCTTCAATCCTTGGGCGGCGGCTCGGTCATGGTATTGACCTAGTCCGATGGGTAGCGTAGCCTAGTCAAGCGTGAAAGAAATAGGGGGAAGTATTGAGTGTTATGGGCCGCAGGTTACGTTTAGGTAGGCTGCGTTGACGTAGAGCCGGGCTTTGCCGTCGGCCTTGCTGACGACCTTGAGCTGTGCTGAGTTGATCTTCTCTAGGCTGTCGAGGAGTGAGGAGATGTCGAAGGAGAACCATTTCCAGCTGGTGCTTGAGGGGTCGACCTCGCCGACCAGCGTCTCTGGGACACCCGATGCCTTGAGGTAGAACTGGATCTTTCCGCCCGAGGGGCCGTGCTCATCCTTCCCGGGGCCATGGTCATCCTTACCTGAGGAGCCATGTTCATCCTTGCCGGGGCCGTGGTCCTTCTTGACTTGGACGTGGAGGCTGACCCTGCTTGCTGCCCCGGAGACGGCTGAGGAGTTCTTGAAGGAGAACCATGACATGATTTTAGAATTGTATTGGGTGTAGATGCAGTCGTCGTCGTTCTCCTTATCGGGGTAGTGGCCGCGCTCATCCCAACCCCGCACTGTACGAGTGAAGGCGTCGACGGGGAGGCTCTCGGTGATTATGAGTGATAGGATGATGTTTGTTGTTTTGGTTGTTTCTCTGTTTCCTAGGTTGTCTATGCTGTTGTAGCTTAGGTGGTAGGTGCCGCCGGCTAGGTGGGTGAAGTGGAAGGGGCCTGTATACGTCAACCAACCACTGCTGTATGTGGCGTTGTGGACTCTGTAGGCTGTTGAAGCAACGCCGGAGCCGCCGGGGTTGTCCTCAGCCATCAAAGTGATGGGGGTGGCTGAAGTCAGATAGATGGTGGTGTCGAAGACGTATTTGGGTTCGCCGATGTCTATGGTCGTGACTGGAGGGACGTTATCTAGGACCTTGATCTGCACAATACCGTCGATGTAGGTGTTGTCCGCGGTGTCTGTTTCGTCTGTGACTGGAGTGGCGTAGGCGCTTATCGTGTAGTTTCCGTTAGCCACGCCTATAGTGTTCCATGTGAAGGTTATGGTTGTGGGGTTCCACCTTGCCAGAGTAACTGTCTGCGATGCTATGGAGGTTTCGTTAGCATAGACTGTGAGGTTGAAGGTTTCTTCGTTGCCTCCTTGATTAAACAGTGAGACATTAATTGTGGACTGGGAAGATGTGATGTTGGTTATTGCGATGTCATGTAGGTTTAGGGCAGCTTGATGCATAAGTTCGACAACGTCCGTTGTGATTTCGTTCATGCTTGGGTCATCTATATGAGTATTATCGGGAAAAGATGGGCTGCTACGAAAGTCATAGTTAAGGTGTCCCCAGTCCTCGTAGCTTTCAAGTATTTCGCCTCCTGGGCTATCAATGTAAGGATACCATTGTGGGAAGTTGTTTATGTTGGCTTGAACGCTGCTGTTAAGAGGAATCCCTGTCTGGCTCCAATCTATATTTCTGAAGGAGTCAACTTGATGCTCGTAATGTGGCGTGGGAAAAGTATACCATACAGGGCGTGCGGTAAAGCGCCAGTCCCTTGAGTATGATGATACATAGTCGACGCCAAGTCCGTCTATCTCGTCTAGATCTGATTCATCCAGTGTTTTCAGTTTCTCTCTGGAGTAGTCCAGAGGCCTGTTCCAAATAGGGGATTGATCGAACTCGTATAGATAGTTCATGATACTTAGGTAGTTTGGTTTGTAGTTGATGTCGTCTTGTCCGCCATGTTTCAGGCCTAGGTTATGACCAAGCTCATGCATGAAGGCTGCCGCTTGTTGATCGCGAGTTCCACCATGCTGACTGAAAGTGCCAGTGGCCACAATGAAATCGTTGCCGGGGCGCTCGCCTCTTCCCGTGGCTAACGAAGGCTCGAAAAGTCCACTTGTAGCGTTCCAGTAAGCAATTTGATGTATAAAGAGGCAGTAGTGATAGCTCATCTTCTTAGCTTGAAGAGTGTTTTGGTCATTCCGCTGGGACGCTGTCCCGAAGTAAGCTGTTTTAATTAAGTCGAAATGATCCCAGATATTGATGACGTCTGGACCAATACCCCCTGAAAGCATAAGTCCCTCATCCAGTTCCACGTGAAGTTTAATTCCCCAAGTGAGGTATGGGGGGTAAGTACAGGAGCTTTATCGAAGGCTTGTTTCACATCATTGATAGCCTCATCATAGGGTCTATGACCGGGTAACCAGTCAACCTCCACGAATATGTCTTTGCGCTGCCAGTCGGCGCCCAAAGCTGGAAGATCCAAGTCTATGACGCCATCATTGTTAACGTCTATCCCGTTCCACTCCCAAGAGTCGAAGAGGCCATCCTTATCTGTGTCTTTGTCAATCGTGACCGTAACTGAGCCCGTAGTGTCAGGGTAGTAGCTGTCTATGACGCAGATGAAGAGGTATCTCGCGTTTCGGGGTACCTCTATCCACATGCCCGTGCGAGGTGCAATAATGAAATCCTGCGGAATATCTGTCGGCGCGCTTCCATATTGCAGATTCGAAACATCCACTCCTTTGCCTGCCAATGTTATAAGCAACTCTTCCAGCTCTGCCTTCCAATAGGTCGGGGGGTAGAGCAATCTTCACCAGCATCGATAGCTCCTGGAACCCGATTAAGTTCCGACATCGGGTTCAACACTGAAGTTGCGCTGAACAGACCAATCAGCCAAAACCCGTTAGCATCCCATTCAGTCCAAGGATTCGACGGGTTCCAAGCTCCTGAAAAATAGAGTTCACCCTCGTAGCTTATGAGCAGCATGTCTCCTTCAGTGAAACCGTTAGCTTGTAGGTCCACGATCAGCGGCTCTGCAGTGTGGTAATCTGTAGAGACACCAACATTCATTTCCAAGTCGTCGTCCCATTCGTATTGTCCAGGCCCCCAGTAGGGCCACCATTCAACCGCACGTAGGAAGGTGCCTCTCACAGGGACATCAGCTTCAAATATGGTTGGCCCTGCCTGCTGCCCCGCTACCTTCCCCCTTTGATTTACGCCTAAGCTGACTAAGGACAATCCCGTTAATAACAGAATCAATATAGCTCCTGACGATATTCTCTTCCTCATCCACAACCATACTCCTCGCAAGTCGGGAATGACACCAAGCTCATTGCGCCGCTACCTCTTTAACAATCATACCCATTATGGACACAGTATCCTAAATAATTTCTGGAAGAAGTGGAACAAACTTCTAGAAGAATTGGACAGAATTTCTATACAAAGAAGCTTGAACTTCATGACGAAATCCAACAATCATCCATTCCACAGAGAAAGGAACCCAATCCTATGAACATAAAATATCGAGCCCAACCCAATCGACGAATCAGGAACTTTGAAAGAACAAGAACCGCACCAATAAGCGACGAAGTCCCAAAAACGGCACATCATGTCAGAGGCCCTTCCGCGAGCCAAGCTACCGCCAGAACCTCCATGGTCCCCTCCCCTAATGTGGGTCTGCGACATCCAACCTCTAGGCTATTTCAGTCAACTTTTTAAGCCTTAACTCAGTTGCTTGAGGTGAGACTCCTTGAAGGTCAGGTTACGCTTCTTCGGCACTCTCGCCCTAGCCCACGGCTCAGATATAGAACTCGAACTGAGAAAAGGCATCACCTGGGGAGGTGCCATCGACTACATATTCCAGAAGTACGGCCTTGGGAAGATAAACTACAAGGAGGGAACCTCCCTAATGGCTCCAGGATACCTCCTCCTTTACCTCAACGGACGCGAACGGCCACCGGAGTGGGTGCTTAATGAGGGGGATGAAATAGTCCTCGCCCATCCATTGGTGGGTGGATGAATCAACCAAAATCCGAAAAGCGCGGACAATAGAGAATATCGCTCAACTATTCGCTTGAAATCCTTCTAAGAACTAGGTATCGGGTCAAGTAGTCTCTCGGATCGAAGGGGGACATCCTGATCACCCTCAGATCATCACCCAGAAAGAGTCTACACGTCGGCTCAAAGAACACGACACCCACATCCATATTCCCAAGGGAGGAGTCAAGCATACGCCGGAGCGCGTCGCCGAGCTCCCGATTAACCTCCTCAAGAAACTCTCCCTCGATCAATCCCCCTATGTCTTGAGCCATGAGGTACCATGCCCTGGCCTCCCCGGCCAACGCCTTGTCCTCGAGCCTATGAACCTCGGCGCCCTTGGCCTGAAGGGAGCTTATGATTTGGGCCGCCCTAGGATCTATGTTTTCTTCACTACAAACCATGTAGATGGAGTTGACCGATGGCTCTATCTTGTTAAGCCTCTCTTCGATGTAGCTCCAGTATTCGTCGGATTCCTTCTGGAAGTCCTGTGGGACCCTATCGAGGATTCCTTTGAGGTCTTCTTGGCTATACATCATGGGGACGAGTATGAGAGTTTTCAATCTTCATCTCCGATACTCTGTTGATAGTCTTGAGTCGAGGTGTGAGACTCATAAAGTTTCCATCGAAGATAGGTATTTACGCGGATTCTTCATGATGGGAAGGAAACTTTTGGCCTTTCATCAGATCGGTCCCAGCTCCACCTTAGCTCTCCCCCTCAATATGATCCTGTCTTTAATAAACTCAGAATAATAGGCGTAGACCTCGACCCCTTTAGAGGCGACTCCTCGGAGAGTCATCCCAAACTGTGGATCCGCCTCATCATTGGGGGAGAAGACATGACCATCGGTTCTCTGAATTATGAAAAGCACACAAGCTCTATACCCCTCTTTCTTGGCCTTCATCAAATCCCTTAGATGTCTGCTTCCCCTTTCCGTCCTAGCGTCCGGAAACATAGCCACACCATCTTTAACCAGCGTACACGACTTCACTTCTAGGAAGCATTTCTCGTTCTCGTTGCTTAAGAGAAAATCGAATCTAGTATGTCCATAACTCTGCTCCGGCTTTATAATACTATATTCTGAGAATTCCTTAATGTCCCTATTTCTCAAGGTCTCTAAAACTAATTTGTTAGGTACACGAGCATCAATAGATACCATCTTACCCTTATAGTAAACTCCAATCATGTCATAGGAAGTCTTCCTCCCATCCCTCAAAACTTTCCTCAAAAGAACCCCAGTCCCAGGAATTAGGAGTTCACGCATTCTTCCAGGATTCGGCACAAAACTCGGAAATACCCTATCTGCGATCTTGACGAAGGCGAGAAAACGATTCGGCCTCTCTAGGAAAGTACCCTTAACAGTCTTTCCTTCAATCTCTACGAAGCTAACCAATGATCGATTCTAGTAGTGGGAGAATAATAAAAGATTTCGGAAGGTTATTGGAAAGCTCGGAACTGATTCTTCAGGGCGTTGCAGACAGGACATTTTTCAGGCGCGTCTCCTTCGACGGTGTACCCGCAGACTTGGCAGATCTGGATCCTGTCCAGCTCCACGTCTCTTCCGCCGTCCACCGCCTCCTTTGCCTTCCGATATAAGGTGGCATGAATCTTCTCCGCCTCAAGGGCCCAGGTGAAGCTTATCTCAGCGCCCTTCTCGCCCTCAAACTCGGCGACCTTCTTGTAGGCGGGGTACATCTCGTTGATCTCGAAGGTCTCCCCGTCTATACCTGCCTGAAGGTTCTCGGGGGTAGTTCTGGAACCGAAGACCGCCGCAGAGACCGTGATCGATCCTCCCCTGCTCATGATGTTCCTGTAGTGGTTAGAGGCGTGCACTCGTTCAGCGAAGGCGACTGCCGTGAAGAGTCTGGCGACATTTAGTTTCCCTTCCGCCCTAGCCCTCTCCGCATAGATAATGTACCGCATGTGGGCTTGGCTCTCGCCCGCATAGGCGTTCTTCAGGTTGGTTTCAGTGATCTCTCTGACCATCTCCTTCTCCTCGCTGGGTTTTCCACTCTTCTAGGAGTCTTATGAAGGTGTCGACTCCTTGACGGATGCGACGCCTTCAAAGATTAGCCACCTTATGCTATAGCCTTCGTCGCTCGCTACCTTAACTATCTACTTGTACACGGTTACTGTCTCTTCCTCAGCCTTTTTGTCGTTCTAGTTCATCTGCCTGTATTCCCTATGTAGCGGCAGATCAGACTCGTATCCCCTGAAAGCGTTCGTCACCGTTACGGCCTAGCACGCTATTTGGGTCCCGAGCCGAAGTCGAATCAGGATCTCCAAAAAAAGATTTATATGTCGTCAACGTCATTCTCAGTAAGCAAATAGGGAATGTGAACAATCATGTCCGTCCAAGTCACATCTGAGTATGTCAGCCTTTTGAACGAAGCTGTTTCACGGGAGCTTCAAGTTTCAATTCAATACATGCTACAACACACAAAGATGGAAAAGTTGATTCGAAGGAAAATTCCGGAAAACGTTCTATTGGATAAAACCACATATGAGGCGATGGGAAAATTCTTGAGGGAATTCGCTATTCAGGAGATGAAACACGCTGCAGGCATAATGGAGCGAATCTACTATCTTGGCGGATCGGCGACTACAAAGTCTAATAGACCCATTATTGGAAATACTTTGAGTGAATTTGCGAGGAACGGAGTCAAAGCTGAAGAAGAGGCATTGGTACTATACCGTAACATTATCGAGGCCGCCGGAAAAGTTGGAGATTGGGAGACGCGCGAGTTATTCGAAAAGATATATGCGGAAGAAGAGGGGCATTTGTTCAGATTCCAAGAATACGCGAATATGAAAGATGAACCAGAGGGACCAGAACCACCCCTATCGGAATGGCGCAAGACCTTCACTGACGACTACTTCTCGATGCTCAACAAGGCCGCAGCAAGCGAGATAATGGCCATAATACAATATACCAACCAGCATGAGAAAGCCAATTTGCTGGCCTTACGAAGGAAGGATACCGCCCTTGAGGTTATTACTGAGAATAATAAGGCCAAGGCAGTTAGCGAGCTGTTGAAGGGGGTCTTCATGCAGGAAATGGAACATCTTGAGAAGATCTCCGAAAGAATTTACCTGCTTGAGGGTGAGACTACATCACTTCCGGATCCACTTCCACAGGTTGGCGAGACAGTCAATGATTTCTTGAGGCTAGACCATGCGGCCGAAAACGACGCTATACTGCTGTACCGAGGAATTATAGAGGAAGCGTTCAGGCGCGGAGACACAACGACACGGCACATGTTCGAAGATATAGTCATGCAGGAAGAGGAGCATTACTGGAAATTTGATGATTTCCTAAAATAGACCCTTCTCTTGTTTTTTTGGATCAATCTTCGGAGCGATGTCTACCTCAAGACCGCGTACTCCCATTCAGCATTAGCTGGCCTCGAGAAACTTCGATGAGAAGCTCTTGGAGTTCAGGCTCCTTTAAGAGCCCGGGGCCTAACGATGACTAGAAGCCTCCTCCCCAATCGTTATACGAGACTATCTCGTCTAGGTTCTTCCTTGGGCGGGCCACGGGGGTATCAACGGGGTAGCCGAGGCGAGTAAGGTGACAACCCGATAGTCGTCAGGGATCCCAAGCATCTCCTTAACCTCACTCTCCACGAAGTCCCCGATCCAGCAGGAACCCACACCGAGGGCCCAGCCGGCGAGGACCATGTTCTCCACCGCGATGCTCGTGTCAACTGTCGACCACTTTCTGCCCTGCTCCGTTCCTATGTTTCCACACGCCACGATGGCGACCGGCGCTTCCTTGAGGAACGTGTTGTATTTTCCGTGGGAAAGGGCTTCCTTGATCTTCTTGTCGGTGATGACGATGAAGTGCCAGGGTTGGCAGTTGCCGGCCGAAGGTGCCTGTCTCCCAGCTTCGAGGATCTGGTTCATCACGTCTTCGGGGATAGGTTGATTGAGATACTTCCGTATGCTTCGGCGAGATAGGATCACGTCAACTAGGGACAAGGGTGCCACCCCTCGGAGTAGGAGTAAGATTCAGGGATAACCTTTCTGGTCTCCTTGACTTCGCTGTCGAAGGGAAGAAGAACCGAGTCTCTCCCATGGTCTTGGCTTGGACTTCGCGGACTCTCACGACGAGAGGGAAGTCGTTGACGGCCTTCCCCAAGATTAGACAATGTCGGGGCGGCAACTCCTTGGCGATCATGGTGACCGTGTGCACGTCTGTCATCGTCGCCTTCGACACTGCTTCCAAGTCGTTCTCGTTTGTGAAGTTGAAGAGGAAGATGTTGTCCGCTTGGCGGTAGATGCTCTCCTTGATGCTGTCCGGTTGGTTCGTTATGAAGGTAGGAAATACGCCAAGATGCCTCATCCTTGTGATCAAATCTTCCCAGTACGTCTCCCTCAGGTAGAGGTGGGCCTCCTCCGCGAAGAGGAAGACGGCGGGCACAAACCAGTCTTCCAGCAGGTGCCTCAGCTTGACCAATATGAACTCCACGACGATCTGCCTAATCCCCGCCCCTATGTTTCTGAGGTTGAAGATCAAGGCTCCACCGTCCCTACACTTGTTCAGCCAGTCCTCGATCGTCGAGGCTTCCTTGAGGTCGTCGGTGAAGAGGTTGCTGGCCAAGAGGCTCTCGTAGCGGCGTAGTAGGGCCTCTCGAATGTATCCGTTGGAGACGGCGTTCATGGCTTCCCCGAGCTTCTTCAGCGTCAGAGCCTTGTTCTCGGCTAGGTTAGACCATATTCGTCGAACTTCCCAAGCCGAGTTCGGTGGTAGGTCTAGGACAGAGGAAGCGATGCCGAGGAAAGCCTTGAGCCCCGTGTAGGCAAGAGTCGTCTTGAAGTTCTCCCCAGGATAGAGCACGTACACTTTCTCAGTCAATGGGTTGTCAGATGACTTGTCTCCGAGGCCGACGTACTCTCCGTTTACGTCGAAGACGATGCAGATTCCGCCATGCTCAAGGAGGCTGAGGAGGAGAAGCTTCGCTAGATGAGATTTCCCAGTCCCCTTCTTGCCCGTCACTATGTTCAACTTCCCATCCAGCCCTGAGAGGGGGATGGAGATCGTGGTTCCACCCCTTAGATTCCCGAGAGGTATTGCCTCCTCAACCCCTGACTCGATGAGTCTGAGGACCTCCTCCTCTGATAGCTTCCTCGCAAAGGTAGTCGACCTGCCGGGAGTCCAAGAGAGGTCGTCGTTGAGGTAGCCGTCCTCCACAGTCCGACGAATCTTGCAGCTGAAGACCTTCGCATTCTTGATCGCATCGATGTAGGACTGGGTGCCCAGAAGGTCCATGTCAACTCCTTCTAGGTTTTTGGTAGAAGTCTCTCGCAGTAGATCCTCTAGAAGCCCGGGGATATTTGCGTAGCCAACGTTTATCGCTTGCACAATCAAGCCAGCGTTGGCCGAGACGTCATTGAGGAGGATATAGTCTCCCTTCCGGACGTCCTCTGGTGGACAGGCGATGATGTCCACGGTATTCCCGTCAAGCTTGAGGATCTGCATCAATGTACGAAGACTCCTCTGGACTGGCTGTTTCCTTCCAGGGGTCCGAGGATAGCTCCTCTAATGTCCGGATACTGGCTAACCTCAAGGCCGTAGGTCTTCCCGATGAAACGATGTATTCCTATGATCTCGGCGGCGGAGAACTTGGAGAGGATGTGGGCGAGACGGAGCGTCTCAGGATAGTTCTCACGCAGACAATCGCTGACCAAGAGTTTCCCAACCTCCTTCGCCGCTTCAGAAACAGGCATTGAGCGGTCTATGTCGAGCCTCAAGGTGAAGCTTCCCGGCCAGAGCTTCGCCGCATAGACGTGTCCTAGGAAGCAGAGTTGGCCAGCGTAGTTGGCGCGTGCATCCTCGTCGATGTCCAACAGACTGGGGGCCAAGTGGTTGTCCACGAGGTCGCGGCCCCCGTTCCAGAGGGTGAGCGTCGTCTTCTTCGAGAAGGCTAGTACTGTATTTTCCCTTTCTCTGGCTTCCCTCAACATCCCGCTCATCAATGAGAGGGATCTACTCGTCCTCGGGGCTCCGAGTGAGCCGTCCCATAGGATGAGGGCTCCTCTGTGGGCGAGGGAGACTTGGCGTTGAAGCCACCGCTCTAGGACGCTCCGTATCCTCTCCGTCATCTTCTCCAAAGGAGGTGCAGCCCCTGCTTCACGCAAGCCGAGGAAGGACTCCATCAAATTCTCGTACAGAACCTGTTTGTTCCCATTCGTGATGTGGAAGATGAAAGGGCCGTGTCGAATGTACTCATAGCCGCCCTCCTCGGCCTTCACCACGGTTCCACGAACAGCGCAGAGGACGCCTCGCTCTGTCTGACCAAGCTCGATGTTGGTCGTATCGATTCCAATGACGGGGACGCTTTGTTCTGCCGCACTGAGCCTAATCAAGGGCGCCTCACGACTCCCCAGTCTGAGGCTCAGGACGTCTCCAGCCTCATCCGACCACTCGGTCCCATCGATGCTTGTTCTTGTGATTGCGGAAACCATCTCCTCTAGGGAGGATCGACCTAGGTCGAAGAAATCCATGGGAACCATGTGGGTCAGATCGACGAGTTCCACCCCTACTCCTCCACTATCACATGGTCAACCTTCAACTCTCGACCTACGAAATCAAGACAAGGACTTGCAGCCGCGTATTGGTATCTCAGACCTACGATTTGACGAGGATGTATTCGTACCCCCTCCCGCTATTGACTCTCCTGAGGACTCCTCTCTTCGTTAGGTCTGTCAACCGCCCCTTGACCGTGCCCTCCGGATAGTGTACCGCATTCACCTTCATGGCAGCCAATAGTTCGCCGAGGGTCCGAGGCTTTCTTCTACCCCAATCGGTTGACAGGAGCTGGACTATGGCGTCGGGACAGGATGTCGCAGGGTCAATGGCCACGGAGGGAAACTCCTCCGACGTTTCCGTAGTCTCCTCCCCCTCTTGGGCGGGAGGCGGAATCGTCGTTTTTCCGAAGGCCAGAGTAACCTTTGAGATGAGTTCGGAGACGTTTCCGAGAGTTCTCATGACTTCTTCGTGGGTGCCTGAGACCTCTATCTCGTTGGTTCCAATTCTGATGCGTACTGTGAAGGGCCTATCACTTGAAGACATCTACCTTAATCCTCCAGCGATCGCCTCAGCCCTCTTGATGCCTAGGCTGGTTATGTGGTACTTGCCTTTCCCCGCCTTCTCAACCAACCCTTCATCCACCATCAGGGCGATCTGATTCGAGATCGTCTTCAACGCCTTACCCGAGACCTTCGAGAGCACCGAGGCTGACATGGAATCACTATCTCTTCTCCCTAACCTGTAACCCACGTAGCCGCCGAGAAGGCAGATGAGTATCGCCTGCTCCGCGGATAGTTCCCTCCGATTAAGAAGGACCCCTTCAGGGGTGAGTTCGACGATGCCTACGAGAGCCTCTGAAAGCCTAGCCAAGTCTGGAGCGAATGTGAGCTTCCTCGCCATCTCCAAGGCGGGATAGACCTTGGCCAGTTGGGTAAGGAGCTCTCTGGTCACTGTATCAGGGTCGCCTTCGAGGTCTACCTTGGTTTCGCCTATTTCGAGGTGGAGCTTGAGCTTTGGAGTGCTGCTCACTTAGCCTCCCCTCCAGTCTTCAGTTTCGGGAGGACAGTCTCTTGGAAGGACTTGACGCCGAAGGTCGTTATCCTGTACTTGCCCCGCCCGACCCGTTCAACCCAACCTTGGTTGACGAGTTCGCTGAGCCTAGCCGCTGTAGTGCTCGGCTTCCCGCCGGTCTGGGTGAGGATGTCGGCGAGGGATATGGCGTCTTCCTCCAGCTTGCCAAGCTGGTATCCCACGTTCGTCTTGAGGAGGTGTAGGAGGATTGTTTCCCTCTCACCCATGTTGTCTCTGGGAGTCGTCACGATGACGCCTTCAGGTGTTAGGGCGACGATTCCTTCTAGGTCTCGCAGGAGTTTGTCGAGGTCAACGGTCATGACTAGACGGTTCACGATCTCGTAGGCTGGAAGCATCTTTGACATGAAGTCTAGGAAGGCCTTGGTGACCTCGTTCGGAGTGCCGCTGAGCTTGATCTCCATCCCCCTATACCTGAGGAGCATCTCGACCTTCCTCTCTTCAGACACCTCGATCACTCTCCCTTAGGACTCAGCTTCTGGAGCAGTTCTTCCACGCTCCTCTTTCCCGCTCCGCTAAGCCTGTAGCCCTGCCCCTCTTTGAGCAACGTACCTTCTCGGCGCATCTCGCTGAGACGGCTGCCGAATCCAGCTGAACCGTGGCCGCTTAGGCTGAGGAGCCTCCCGATCTCCTTCGGCTCCACGGGTTCTGGGTCCTTGGCGTAGAGGAGGATGCTGATGGCCTCCTTGCTGCTTATCCTATCCTTAGCCACAACGAGCTGAGGGCCCTCGGAAGTGAACTCGACGACCTCTTCGAGGACATTCTTGGCTTCTTCCTCCTCTGTGGTCGTGGGAATGAGGCGATCGATTACGGCTGACCATTCTGGGAAGGTCTCTAGGGCCTGAACGACCTCGTCGAGAGTTTCGCCCTCGAACTCGATGTTCCCATAGGGGCGGTGGACCGTGACTCTGACCTTCATCGCCTATGCCTTTGGGCATCCCAGTTTAAAAGCCTTACTACGATTTAACGTTAATTAACGTTAGATATTCGTTAACGGCATGATGCTCGCGGAATAGCCCTTGGCTGGGCAACTCAAGAATTCTGAAGAACAATCGGCCTGGGAAGAAGTCAAGTGGTTCATCGAAATCCTAAAATACGCTCCACAAGGAATCCCTCCCCTCAGCGGGGGTGTGGTCTAGCCAGGTATGACGTCGGGCTCCAGAACCGAGGACATCGAACCGACCACCTCAGATGGGATGAAGATGTTCTGGAGCGTGGTGAGACCCGAATGTCGGGAGTTCAAATCTCCTCACCCCCACCAGTACCGGAGCATGGAGTGCAGACCCCTCACATAGAACCCTTTTCCGAGCCCTCAACCATCGCATCATTAGTAGCCTTGCCGAGGAGTGGAGCCCATCAACATCCACCTCCGTAACTAGCGATGAAGTGCCGATATCTACACCTAATGTCAGAGGCCCCTCAGACACACCTCGACACCCACTCTCCCAAGAATGCTCATAGAAGCGCCTAAAACCTCCCCAATATCCCCGATCCACACCAAATTCATCGGTCGGAATGCGAGTTGCAAGGTAGATATGAGAGGAGATGCGTTCGTCTGAAGCGAGGTTCTTGGAATCTACTGGATATTTAGCTGTCTTCTTCCCGCCTCTTCTTCTCTTCCTCTTCCTTGGCCTTCTTTATATCCTCTTTGGTAATCGTCACCGTTGGGATGCGTTTCCTCCACTCCGTTCTCTCCCTAGACAAGTCGCTCCACTGGCTGTTGCTGGATATAATTCTCCGCTCTCCTAACCCGCTTACCCTTACCCCGACGTCAACGCGAACCTTGTCTCCCAGCTTCTTCTGCAGCTCTTCCCTCTGAGCTAGCAGTCGCTCCCTCAGTCCATCGACGTTCTCAAGTAGATCGCGTATGTTCATTCCGAAGATCTTGAGGTCCAAGATGTTGGATAGGTCGACATCTTTTTCATTCTTTTCATCCTTCTTACCTTTCTTGTCCTTTTTTTCCGCCATGTGTCTCACCTCCCTTGGTCAGTTGTATATCTGAACCGAAGCTGGCTCATCGACTTTGCCCATTGCACGCTCAATAGCGGTCCTCATGCGGGATGCCTCGGACAGGCGAAACTGAAACAGCTCGCCCGTCTTAAGATGTAGATGGAGGGAACCAGCACCCCCGTCTACACCTTGGGCGGAGATTTTCTCCACCTGACCGTAATGGATCTCGGCCAGGACCTCGAAGGGCTCCTTCCGAATCAGCAGGACCCTTCTCTCAGTGATGTAGAACCATCCCGGTCTCCAGTTGGGATACAGGCCGGTCTCCACATAGACGGAGCCGTAGAACTTGCTGATCAGGCGTTCCCCGTCCATCAGCTTCAACCTCTGCTTCTCGGTCAGCGTATCCGACAGTTCCTTTAGCGTTGACCAGTCGGCCATGACGCCGTACTTGAGCATAGTCTCGACGGAGGCGATGGCCGCGTTCAGCTTCACGCCGATGAGGGGGACTCCTGCGACGGATATTATCAGGTCCGCGTTGATCAGCAGTCCCTTGTCCAAGATTCTATCCAGTAGATCGACAAGCGTTACGCGGACATCTCTGACGGGCTCCATTTTTCCACCGTGTTAAGTCATGAAGCTGTAGGCTGGCCAAGGGCCAGTGAATCTCACCGAAATATTGGGGATGGTGTTGATTTTGTCTAGCTCTCTTCCCAGTTCCTGAACTCTGTCCTTTGAGATAAGGCATGAGAGGTTCATGATCATCTGCTTGTCGCCGTCTGCCTTTGGGATCTTCTCTATCTTTACATCATCAACGTGACTTCTGATAATACTGTAGAACTCTTGGGAATATTTCTCCGCTTTAGCTTCCAGCTCTTTTTTCATGACATCCTTGAGTTTCTGCTCATACATGTAGGCTACTCCTCTGGGCTTGGACGCGATTTCATTCAACATCCTTTGGGCTTCAACGGATTCATTCTTGAGCTCGTCGGTTATTGACCTGGGATACCAGAAGATCTGGACGCCGAATTCTTGTTTCCCTCGCACCTTTTCCATTTTTCTCCTTAGGTTAGAGTACTCTTCTTTTAGCCAATTTCTGACCTTTTCATCAGCATCGGCATTGCCGCCTTTTATGATGGTGTCAAAGGGGAAGGGTAGTACAGCATCGTATCCCTCAAAGAAGAAGCCCACTACCTGTTGATGTTGAAACAGCCACTTCTTGACGAGTTCATGGTCGTCCGATTGGTAGGGTTTTGGGAGGCAGCGATGTACAACCCCGCTGATGTCTCCATAGGGGATTGTGTAGACATCCTCTTCGTCTACGCCGAACTTACTGAAGATTCTCTTTTCTCCCATTTCAACCACACAGTATAGGTAGCGGCCTTCATCCTCTACATCTTTTTCTTTGTCACATACAATTGCTACTGAGTCGTTCATATTTTGGGCCTCCTAACAGGATCATCTAATTCCATGTTTGCTAGCTTACGCCATAATGCCATTCTTCTCAACCCCGGAAACAAGCCTCCCTGTACTTTCGGCGGGCTCTGTTATATCGAAGAGTATCTCGTTTACTATGTCGTCTAAACCATCTCTTATAGACTTGACAGATTGGCTCATCCCCTGCTCCTTCTTTATTTCTTCTATGGCTATGTCCATATCCATGAGGGCTTCGCCCAACCTCTCGATTTCTTCTTCCGTCAAGCTTCCGCCTTCCATTCTCTTAAAAGCCTGAATCCTTAAGGCGTCGCGTATTATCTCGACTAGAGCGAGCACCAGTCCCAGCACACCGTCCTTCAAGTTCTTTTCATCGATGTCCAGAACCATTAGGAAATTCCTCCTACATATTTTGTACTAACGAGTTCTTTCGTCTCATTGACCATGACGCCTTCAAGGAGGAATGACGTACGCCATCTTCTTCTTGCTGCGGGCGCTTATCCATCCGCACCAGGGGCAACCATCTTCGAGTAGCTCCTCTTTCTCGACTTTCTTCTGGCACTCTGGACATGTCTCAACATTCGAGTTCATCTTCTGCCATGTCTCTGTGTTTATGTTTGTCCCTGAAGGGAATTCCAGGCCGTATCGTGCTGCTGTCTCGAAGGAGGCCAAGGCTGCTCTGATCTTTATTCCTAGGAGCTCGACACCTGCCACCGAGACTAATATATCTGCGTTTATTACGACTCCTTTGTCAAGGATTCTTTCGAGAGAGGATAGCAGGTCGTTTTTGTCCCTTTGAGGTTGTAATGACATTTTCAAATCACCCCCTTTTACTCTTCTTCGGTATCTCCCCTTTTCCTCAGCTTTACTCGGCTGAAGCCGAGTATTTCTCCTTCATCATCTAATTTAACCTCGTAGATGCCTAGTATGTCGGATGTGTCAGGGATGCTTTTCCTTTCGATGAGTTCAGCGGTTATCTCCCATTCGTTACTCTCTTTTGAGACGCCGATTACGCCGTTAAATTCGAGGTTTGTTATCATAGCCAGGTTTTTCTTTGCTTTGATAACAATTTCTTTTATATTCAACGCTTTCTCTCACCTCTACTTTTCATTATTGCTTCCAACCTAGCTGACAGAAATTCTATGGCCTCCCGATATTCCATCTCACTTATTTTGCCTTCTTCGTAGTCTGTTTGGGCCTCTAGGAGCTTGCGTTTCACTGAGTCTGGAGTGATGATTCTCTGCTCGTCTGCCATTTCTCTGATTTTCTCGCAGGTTTCAGAGAAGAGTTTGAGAGGTAGCAGGAGGATGTCGTCGATTAGTAGCATATTGTTAAACCTCCATCTTGACGAAGTTGTATGGAGGACAGGGGCTGATGTATCTGAGTCGAATTTGGTCTTTGAACCTTTTATCGATGAGATCTACATGTTGGTCAAATTCCTCTTCCCTTTCTCTCTCCAGCAAGAAGGCGGCGTTCAGGATCATTCTGTTGCTTGTGATTTCGTTCTTCCGCGTTTCTACAGTCAGTGGGGAGAGGATCCCGTATATCTCGTTGGCTATGCGTTCTCCTTCCCGTGATATCCTGTCTGCGACGAGTTTTCCGACCTCTATCTTTAGGTAGTACGCCTGTTTTGGGTTCTTTTTAATCCTCTCAATAAGAGTCTTAATCTGGCCGAGGTTTCTGAATTCGCTCATTTTTTCATCAATGTATTTTTCGGTGAGATATGCTGTTAGTCCTGCTTCGATTTTTTCGTCGATCCTCATGAAGAGCTTCTTTAGGTCCGCATGGTATTTGGCAAGGAAACCCTTTATGTCGTTTTCATCTCTGGGGGTCATGCCGAAGCTCATGGGTATTGGGGTGAATCTTCTCATGACGGCCTCGTTGACTTTTTGATGGGTCAAACCTTCTTTGAAGATGCTGAGGGAATCTTTGTCCATATCGCAAACGACAGCTGCTATGTCTTTGAAGTGAATGGTATAGACTTCTTGATCTCCAAATCCTATTGGCCCGAAGTTGACTTCTTTTTTCGACTGAATTATGGAAAATACGTATTTTTGCATTGGATAAATTGCCTGAGTCGTCACTTTTCTCATCTCCTAATACTTATATTCAATCGTCTTGAATTTCGTGGCCTCATTGGTTGGATTTGAGGGTTTTTCTGGAATGGCATCCTTATCTTTGCGGGGTTCCTCTGGATCGAGGAAAGGATGCAATCGTGCTCTCTGAAGGCTGCTGCGTCTTTCTTTGTTGATGAAAAGTCTCAGCCTAGACAGTTCTAGGCTCTGAATCTGCCTCTGCTTCCTAACTCTTTCTTTAAAAATCGCATCTTTTGAGAAGATGTTGTCTTGAATATTTCCGTACTTGGCTTCAATTCCCTTTACAATCATTGATTCTATCTGTGCAGTCCTGGAGATGGCTTGTCTCTCTCTGGATATGTCCAAACTGGATTTTATGTCTCGGTAAGACTTGAGCATCGCAAATCACGTACTGCTTATTCTTCATCCGTCCCGTAGTCTAGAAGGTCGTCAATTATCCTAGCGGCATCAGATTGGCCTGTTTTTCCTTTACCAATGCGGTGCGACAATACGTCGATGCATATCTGCCTGAATGATGCATCACCGACGGAGGCGCGAGCTTTCGCAAGGGACTTGGCGATCATTATGCCTGACCGGATCGTCGGAGTACATTCATAGTTACCGGAACTTCTGAGATTTCTGATGAGGTCTACTATCCGCTTGGCATCTTCGTAAGGTATTCCTGACTTCGCTTGGACGATCCCTGTCTCTGTCTCTTCGTCATAATAGTCGAGATCGATTGTGATCATTCTGTCTAGCAAGGCATCTTGAGTTCTAAATACTCCTGCGTATTCTTCTGGGTTGCTCGTGAATATGATAGAAAAATTCGGATGGACTCTGATGTATCCCTCTCCGCCATAGTTGCCAGAGGGTATGTCGAGGATTTTTTCTTCAATTATGGAAAGAAGTGCCGTGTTAGCTTCTGGTCTCGATCGTGTGAATTCATTGTACACCACCGTGAAGCCATATTTGCAGGCTGATGTGATTCTCTCGTCTAACCAAATCTTGGTCATCGATTCATCGTACTTGTAGACTCTCTCTATGAATCTGTCGATGACTTTTCTCTTCCTGTATCCTTGCTCAGCTCCGATCAGGGAGGAGGTTGTGTAGGATTCATCGCCATTAATTAGTATCACTGGCCTGCGTAGCTTACTTGCTATGTGCAGCGCTATCGTAGTCTTTCCGCATCCGGTTGGACCGCAAAGATGGACGGGATATCCTGCTGCAATGTAATTTAAGGCTCGCTCCGTAATGCTGGTGATTTTGGGCGTCTCGACGAAATCTTTTTGGGGTCTGAGGTCTAGCACCGTTAAGGCTTGTTCCAACTAAGACACGACCAGCTATGTTTTCGATCTTTTTCTCCTTGACTTTTCCTCTGGTAACACAGGTTCTACGCCTTTTCCTGCTGAGGAAATCATGTGTGAGGGGAGTTCTGACTTCTGTCGCTCCATTGAGAATCTCCGCCAGATATTGAAAGCTTCAAAGAGCTCGTTTCTGATCTCATCTCGCTCTTTCCTGAACCCCGTCAGGAGGTCGCTTGTCTCATTGACTATCTGTATGATAGATTGTTTTCGCTCGTTTTCACTCCGCACGATTTCCTCGCACAGGGCAGATATACTCTCACTTAGACTCATGTCACTTTTTCACCTCTTTGCTTTCATTCACCTTTACGAAAGACCCACAAAAAAAGGGTCCTAGGGGGTTTAGTTTATGCGATTGTAGGTGCCGCCATGGCTGATGTTGCGGTCAAGCCGACGGCTTCGGCATACTTGAGGTACGTGTCCACCGACGCTATGACGATTCTTGCCTCAATGGATAGGATCTCTATTCCCACCAGCGCAACCTTGACCCATAGGTCTATGACGACGCCTTTGTCGAGTATCCTGTCGACAACGTCTGCTAGGCTTGAAGAAGCTAAGGATTTCTCCACCATACTCTTCACCTCCTTGTCGATCTATTTGAGGGTCGCAGATGCATTATAGTGAGAAAGCATTATTTAATAACTATTCAAGGAGTTGTTACGGATTTCGAATCGAAAACCTAATGGATAGATTAGTAAAACAGTTAGGACAATAAGAGCCGCAGTATAAAGTAATACAGTAAAACACATCAATAATATATGTCACAACTACACAAATCTTATTCGCAAAATATATTAAGAGTAAGGTTGAGGGCGCGTCCGGGATGTCGTTAACGATTTCAAGTCATTTTGAAGACCAGTGTCTCAGAGATCTATTAAAATCATTTCTAGATCTAATAGTTTTAGCGATGTTGAACGGGAACCCCGTACACGGCTATATGATCATCGCTAATCTTCACAGGACCTTTGGAGTGCTGTTCAGTCCAGGGACCCTATATCCCCTCCTCTATCAGTTAGAGGCAGAGAAGCTGATACAAGTAAAAGAAGTCAAAAGAAAAAAGCTATATGCTCTTACACCACTTGGCCTAAAGAAGGTCAATCAGATAAACATGACATATAAGAAGAATAGTGAAAAAATATTTAGTTTCGTAGACCGTAACTTACACTAGATTAAACATTAACATGTAATTCTGGTAAGAGGAGTATTATAGTTCGTAGAATCGCCATGAGGGGGCTATATCGTTGTATAGACGTAGATTTTTCATGAAGAGAATTGTATAGTAAAGACTATCTTAAAATCTTGTTTTTAATAGAGTATTGGAATCCTTCTCTAAAGGTTGCTAAAGTTGAATCTCCGAAGATGGAGGCCCGAAAACCATAAATTACCAAACTATAAAGCTATTCCACCGAGGGAAGTGAATCCTTATGAGAAACAGAAGCCTACCCTTACTGGCTCTACTTATCCTGACGATGGTTGCCGGAATTACGCCAGTGCGGGTGAACGCGTCTTCCGCAAACCTCAAGATAATCTCACCCCACAACGAGTTCATCAAAGACGAGTACAGCCGAGCCTTCAGCAACTATTATCAAGCAAACTTCGGAGAAACCGTCACTGTGGATTGGGTCGATGTCGGCGGAACTGACGCCGACGTGACGTACATTAGAAATGGTTTCAAAGCGACACCTGACGGGATCGGAATTGATCTCTTCTGGGGTGGAGGCGTCGACCCCTATATTGCTCTAGCGGACGAAGGCCTCTTCACACCATACCAAGTTGAGGCACCAGCGAATCTCACCAAGATTCCTAAGACTCTGGGTGGCATACCGATGTACGACTCGAAGTATCGATGGTATGGTTCAGCGCTCTCAGGATTCGGAATAATCTACAACAAGGTCCTGTTAAGCCAGAAAGGCTTCCCAGAGCCGAAGACATGGGAGGACCTCACCAACCCGAAGCTGAAGGGTTGGATCAGTTCAGCAGGTTTCGAGAGCGGAAGCACTCATATGATGTACGAGATAATGCTGCAGGGATACGGCTGGGACAAAGGCCTCAAGGTAGCTACATTGCTCGGAGCGAATGTTAAAAGCTTCCCTGCGAGTTCAGGCGCCGTCCCCAAGGCCGTGAGCTCGGGAGATGTCGCCTACGGATTGGCTATCGACTTCTACGCTTGGGCAGAGATCAACACGGTAGGTGCAGACAAGATAGGCTACGTCCTTCCGGCAAAGCTGACAACGATTAATCCGGACAGCATCGCCATTCTCAAGGGCGCGTCGAATATGGTGGTGGCGAAACGCTTCGTGTCATGGGTTCTAACCGAGGAGGCTCAGAGGCTATGGATGCAGAAGGTGGGCAGTGTAGGCGGACCCACGAAGAACCCTCTCGGCAGAATGTGCGTTATCCCTGATCTCTACACCAAGATTCCAGCCGCGGACAACATTGTACCAGTGAATCCCTTCCAAGTTGCCGAGCAACTCGCTTATAATGCCACGACGGGGTCGCTCCGCTGGTCGCTAGTAACGGATCTCCTGACCTCGACCATCGTTGATGTTCATGAGACGCTTCGCAGTGCATGGGGAGATATCATAAACCAGAATACTACCTACTCTCCTAAAATAACCAGAGCAGTAGACAAGCTTACAGAAGTCCCCTTATCAGAGAAAGCCGCATTGGCCCTCTCCAAGACATGGTCTGATGCTACCGTGCGAAACAAATACATTACCCAATGGCATGTCTTTGCCCGACAACGATACGTAGATGCAAGCAGTATTGCCATATGGGGCGAAACTGTTGGAACCTATCAAGCCCAGATCGATGCGCTGAAAACCCAAGTCGAGGCCGTCAAAACCCAAGCACAGAATAATCTCTACTATGGTCTTGGAGGGGGGGCTGCCTTAGGTCTGGTGGTGGGCGTTGTCATTATGGTCTTTGTCGGTCGCCGCAGGGAAGTGGCAGCAGTCAAAAAGTAGATGAGCCAACTCTTTCCCCTTTTTTCCTTTTTGAAGAAATGTCGGAACTCTTTTTATTGAGGACATACGGTAGATAGGCGATAGCCTGATACGTCGGAGGCTACCCGAGGTATGGTTAGTGTTGAGGTCAGAGGAGCATCTAAGAGCTTCGGAACGGTCAAAGCGGTAAACAAAGTGAGTTTCAAGGTCGAAGATGGAGAACTCTTCTTCCTCCTCGGCCCCTCCGGCTGTGGCAAGACCACGCTCTTACGCCTTATCGCAGGGTTCTACAAGCCAGATGAAGGAGAAGTGTACCTAGGTGATCGTCTGGTCAACGATGTGCCCCCGAATAAGAGGAATGTCGGCATGGTCTTCCAGAACTATGCCCTCTGGCCCCATATGACGGTCTACGACAACATCGTCTACGGTCTGAGGATCAAAGGTGTTCCAGTCTCACAGAGGATTGAGAGGGCGAGGGAGATTCTAAAAGTGGTCAAGATGGAGGAATACGCTTCTCGCTACCCAAATCAGCTCTCGGGTGGACAGCAGCAGCGGATCGCTCTGGCAAGAGCCCTTGTTGTTGAACCGGACGTACTGTTACTTGATGAACCTTTGAGCAACCTCGACGCGAAGTTAAGACTTGAGACGCGAGACGAGATTAAGCGAATCCAAAGGGAAACGAAGGTGACCTCGATCTATGTTACCCATGACCAAGAGGAGGCTCTTTCGATGGCGGATGAGGTGGCGATTATGAATGCGGGTCGAATTGAGCAGATAGGGACGCCACAGGAGGTGCACGGTCATCCGGCTAGCGCCTTCGTCGCGTCTTTCCTTGGCAACCCGAATATCTTCAAGGGCGTAGTTCAGGATGAGGAGGCGGAAGGTGTTATTGCCCTTGAATGGGAGTATGGAGGAAGGGTTTATGCCAACAAAGGCAGTTCGAGTGTGACCAAAGGCCAGAGTGTGGTGTGTGCAATCCGACCTGAGAATATCACCATATACGACTCAGACCCATCCCTAAAGGGCATCTACAACCATCTGGAGGCGAAGATTCAAAATCTTGTGTATTACGGTGTGATGGAACAATACTCCCTTCAGTGCGCTGGAGGTGCGGTAGTCAAGGCAACGATTTTCAATCCAAGTTGGCATCAACGGAAGGTGGGTGACATGGTCTTCCTCGTCTTCAAACCTGAGGACGTGTTAATTTACCCAGCGTGATTAGAGATAATAGTGATGTTGAGAGAACTCCGACTGAGTCTTCGGCAGGCAGATCGTACCGCATTCGTCATCTTCATAGCCTTGATGGGATTCTTCGCTGTCTTTCTTTTCATACCGATACTCTACATCTTCATCGGCGCCTTCTTCGTAGAAGGAAGTTTCACAACCTACTATTTTACGTTGATGTTCACCGATCCTGTGCTATTCGAAAGTCTCAGAAACAGTCTCATGATAGGAGTATACTCCACAATCCTAACATCAGCAATCGCGGTCCCTCTCGCCTTCCTGATGGTTCGCTTCGAGTTTCCGGGGAAGCGCTTCTTTCAAGGCTTCCTCCTCATCCCTCTTGTGATGCCTCCCTTCGTTGGTGCTATTGGCATGAAACAACTCTTTGCGCGCTACGGTTCCATCAACCTCTTCCTCATGAAGGTTGGGCTTATGAATGAACCCTTTGATTGGCTTGGGCAGGGCATACCCGCCATAGTCATCCTTGAGGCTCTACATCTCTATCCCTATCTCTACCTCAATATAGCCGCGGCCTTAGCCAATATCGACCCTACGCTTGAGGAGCAGGCGCAGAGCATGGGTGCCACTGGGTTCCGCCTCTTCAGAACGGTGACCTTTCCGCTAATGTTACCGGGTTTCTTGGCTGGGTCGATCGTGACTTTTGTGTGGGCTTTCACGGATCTGGGCACGCCTCTGATCTTCGACTACCTCCCTGTCCTATCGCGCCGAATCTTTTCTAATGTTAATAACATCAATATTAACCCAATCGGGTATGCGATGACGGTCCTATCCCTAATCGTGGTCGTGGTCGCAGTAACTGTAGCGCGGCGATATGGGAGCATGCGGAGTTATGAGATGCTTGGGAGAGGCCATATTACTCCAAGGATACGGCGTATAGAGAAAAGTGATGGGGGGAGGAGTTGGTGGGTCGTTCCTGTCTACGTCGGCTTACTTCTCGTTGTTTTCTTGGCGTTGGTCCCACAAATCTCGGTAATTATTACTTCGGTAGCCAAGACTTGGTTCTTCAGCATCCTTCCCCAAGAATACACGTTGAACTACTACTATCAAGCGGTTACGCACCCCCTAACGGTAAGCAGCGTCGCCAACAGCTTCATATACAGTATAGGGAGCACCGCGTTTGACTTGGCACTCGGAATTGTCATCGCTTGGCTCCTCGCCCGTAAGACGTTCCCTGGGAAAGACATACTTGATTCGACAGTGATGCTCCCCCTAGCCTTACCCGGGATCATAATCGCCTTCGGCTATATCTCCGTCTTCAGCGGAACCATCCTCAATCCTCTCAACAATCCCATTCCCCTCCTCATCCTAAGCTACGCGGTACGAAGACTCCCCTACACAGTCCGCGCGGCCTACGCCGGATTTCAGCAGACGAGCGCCTCCCTTGAGGAGGCCTCCCAGAGCGTCGGGGCCTCCGCCTTTCAGACCATGATCTACATAACGGCGCCCCTGATCATGGCGAACGTATTGGCGGGAGGGATAATATCCTTCTCGTCGAATATGATGGAGGTGAGTGACAGTATGGTTCTGGCTATGACGCAGCCCTACTACCCGATCACGAAGGCGATCTACAACCTTGATCTACGTCTGGGGGATGGACCGTTCATCGCCAGCGCGCTAGGGATCCTTGCGATGATTCTGACAGCATCATGCCTACTATTAGCAAACAAATTGTTAGGGCGAAGCATGGGAGAACTCTTCAGGGCGTAAGCATCCCTTTGATCAAACCATCAAGATAGGTTGAAGCGCTTCACAAGGCCGTATTCTAGAAGTGGTGTGAGGTATCTTTCCAGCTGAGGATGGTCTGGGTCAATTAGGTCCATATGAGGTCTTCTTCTTAGCCGTAGCGCATGGCTCCAACATCGTATGAATCGTACCGAAACGACCCCTTGCCATACCCATAACCTCTGGACGCTAGCCATTATCTTATCTGGCTAATGACGTATCGTCTGGGGGAGAGGCTACCCCTTAGAAATCATGGAACACGTTCTGCGCTCCAAGGACAAATCGTGAACAAGAGGACATCTGACCGATGGGGCTTGCGTGATTTGCAGCGCGAAGTCCAATACGTTGTAGGTCTTAGCTCTCGAAGATTTCTCGTATCAACGGTATGCTCAATTCGGCAGAGGAGACGCCGATGTTGAATGGCAATAAAGCTGCCGCTTGGATCTCCCTCTTCGAAGCCCCAGCCTTCATGGCCTGTTCTATGAAGTGGCGGAGTGCAACTGGATCCCGAGTCGCCGAGAAGATGCCGACGAGGACGAGAAACCTCGTCTTTTCATCGAGAACCCCTCCAAAGTTCGCCTCCTTCATCAGCTGTTGAAAGGCATCCGCAACGCCTTTGCATTCCTCATAGAAGATCTGCCAAGGACTCTTTCCACTCATCTTGACAACCTCGAATTGTTCTTCCCGTTGATTCACGTAATAAGCTTATGCGAGTCTAGGAGTGCTTGGAAGGCGTTTGGTCGAGGTGCGCGATTGTCTAGCTGAATATCTGGCGTTCGCTACCTATAGTTTATAGCTATCTTGAGTACTCTTGATGATCGGTGTGATGCTTGGTCGTTCTCGGAATCGTTGGAAGCCCTAGAAAGGATGGTAGAACAAGGAGGTTGATCGATGCCGCCCTAGCAGGGGCTGAATCGAGGGGAGTGGAGACGAAGAAGATCTACCTCGTGGACTATGATGTGAAGCAGTTCAGGGGTTCGGGTGGTGCTGCTGAAGCGGTCAAATATTGTCCCGAGGAGTTGAGTAGACTCTGTGAGGAGGCCGATGCCATAGTCCTTGGAGCCCCCGTCTATTGGGGAGACATCAATGGTTTGACGAAGGATTTCATGGATACGGTCAGTATCTCCAATTGTAGTAGTAAACCGGCTCTGGGGATAGCCATTGCAGGGGGAAGCGGCAAGGGGCTGCTTTCAGGGGTGCAGACGATTTACCATTTCTTCTTCCATAAGCAGATGAGGGCAATCGACCCGACACCAGTCTCGAGGTTCAACCTAGAAGAGTCGATGGGAAAACTGAGGCTCAGCGGCGCGAGGTTGGCAGACCTTGCAAAGGAGAAGAATCCAGCCCCGAGAAGGATGAGCGATGAGTATTGGCCGGAGGTCACAGCCGACTACGCTACTCTCAACTATCTCAACAGTGATATGGTTGACGAGTTCGTCATGTTGGCGGAGCAACTGATCAAGATCTCCAAGGGGGATAAGGTTGAGAAGGCTAAGGCGGAGTTCGATAGGGCGATGGCTTTGATCGAGGAGGGGAAGAGGCCTGAGGCTGCCAAGTGCGCCGTGAAGTCGTATCAAGTACTCTATTTTCCTCCCTGATATGTTCATTGCGGCCTTGAACGGATCGATATGGTCGACAGTATTCGGACCTAAGATCTTGGATAATCGGCTTAACTCGGCGAATCCTACGAGAGGATCGCAGAGTCATGAGACTAGGGATACCCAACAGGAGCAGGCGAGGATTTAGCCCGTCCCCTACGATATGGGGTCCTCTTGGCTACGCGACGTTACCGGGCCTTTGGCGAATGTGTAAGAACAGATTGTCTGGACAGGAGTCCTTCAATGCATATGAGGAATCATGGTGCTTCTATACACTGATGAATATCTGTCTTCATAGGGCTAGCTCGGCTGAACCTGAGTGATATGTTTGTGCACTCCAGTCGCCTTCTGTCTTCAGTTAAGGGCAGATAGTCAATTGTCCTACCTTAAGATTTTGCATGAAAAGAGTAATAAGATAGCTATTCGCAAATTGGATGGTCGCTAGGTGCTTAGACGATGTCAACGACAGGTCCTATATGGGTTGCACGAGACTACCTGAACTGCAGTGGTTGCCGCCGCTGCGAAGTGGTCTGTGCCATCAAGCATGAAGGGAGAATCTGGCCAGAGGCGTCCAGAGTCAGAGTCTTCATGCTCACACCCACCCTAGAGATACCACATCTGTGCACCCAATGCGACGACGCTCCCTGCATTCCAAGTTGCCCCACGAACGCCCTTAGTAGGAGTGAGAAAACTGGAGCGATCTTGGTGGATGCGGAGAAGTGCATCAGTTGCAGTAAATGCATAGCGGCCTGCCCCGGAAGGGTGCCGTTTCTTCATCCAGCGACGAACAAGGTGATCATCTGCGACCTCTGCGACGGAGCCCCCGAGTGTGCAAGAGTCTGCCAAGAGGGACGATATAACGCTCTATGGACGGTCAGGAGGACGCCAAGTGTAAGCTACAAGCTCTACGCGAAGACGCCGGAAAAAATCACCGAGGAGTTGGCGGCTAGGATGTATAGGGATCTGGCAAAGGAGTTGATCTAGATGGTTGGCGGATATGCGGGCAAGTTCTTGGAAGTGGATCTGGGGCAGGAGAAGGTTAAGAACACCGTCTTTCCCGAGCAGGTTCTCAGAGACTACTTGGGTGGCAGAGCCCTCGGAGCCAAGATCCTATGGGACAGACTTGGAAAGAACTGGGAGAACGTCGACCCTCTCGGTCCTGAGAACATCTTCCTCGCCCTCACCGGACCCCTGACGGGATACTACCCTGGAATGCGAATCTGTGTCACTGGGAAGTCCCCCACGACCAACGGAATAGTCGGCTCCACGGTCGCCGCTGAGTTTCCCATAGAGCTCAAATGCGCTGGCTACGATGGTGTCATCGTAACTGGCAAGGCGAAGAAGCCTGTCTACCTGTATATAGATGATAGCAGGGTCGAGATTCGGGGCGCCCCGCACCTCTGGGGGAAGGATGGAAAGGAGACGATAAAGCTCCTCAACAAGGAAGTGATTCAGGACCTCGAGAAGAGGTATCACAATAAGAGGATGTGGAGAGACCCAGGCATCCTCTACATTGGTCCCGGCGGCGAAAATGCCACGAGAGTCGCTGCAGTGATGATGAAGTGGACTCACGGAGCGGGCTACGGAGCATATGGAGGCGTTATGGGCTCCAAGAACCTGAAGGCGATTGTTGCCAAGGGGATCGGCCCTGTGCCACCTGCTGTGGATATGGAAGAGACAAAGAAGTGCATCGAGAACGTCACTCAAAGCTGCTTAGCGAACGATGGAATGAGGCGCTGGGGAACCGGATCCGCGGGATACGAAGTTGGGGCGGGAACAAGTTCGGAGCCAATACGCAACTGGCAGGAGGAGTGGCATGACGAACGTACCTTCGGCGTTGACCACTTCGAGAGGAGGGTATGGCTAAAGCGTTACTGGGGTGATTACGGCTGCCCGACGACCTGCCTCAAGGTCTCAGCAATCCTCGAAGGCCCGCTGAAGGGTGCTATCACGGACAACCCAGACTATGAGACTCAGGCCTACGTGGGAACCAACCTAGGAATCTTCCAGCCTGAAGGAAACGTCTACGTGAACGCCAAAGTCGATGACCTCGGCCTATGTGGCATCCAAGCAGGGAACGTCCTCGGCTTCGCGGGAGAACTCTACCAGCGGAGAATCCTCACCAAGAAGGAGATAGGCTTCAGTCTCCGGTGGGGCGACGCCAAGGCCTTTGGAAGGCTCGCCGAGATGGTCGCCAAGAGAGAGGGAATTGGGAATGTACTCGCGGAGGGTTCGTACCGCGCTGCGCTAAAGCTGGGTAAACAAAAGGGGAAAAATCTACTACCCTACGTTATTCATGCCCACGGGCAGGCCATAGGAGCCCACGGAACACGGAGTGGCCTCGACTATGAGCCCATAACCGCCTACGCCACCTCAGTTCAAGGGTCGGACCACACGTCATGCGGAGGTATGGGGCCTCTCCAAGGAGCTGGCGATATGCTCTGGGGCTTCGCCGACTCAGCCGTCATCTGCGGCTTCAACGTCTTCGACAACAACCTCGACCCAATGTGGAGAATGCTCTCGGCCGTCACGGGCTGGAACATAGGCGTCGATGATTGGGTCAACACGATGGGGCCAAGGATGCTCGCCATCCAGAGAGCAGCGCTCCTAGTAGGGGGTCCTGACGCAAAGTGGGATCCGGACAAGGACGACGACAACCCACCTAGATTTTACAAGCCGCTACCATCCGGACCCAAGAAGGGGCAGACTACGGATCGGAAGAAGGTGCGGGCGGACAAGATCAAGTATTGGGAGAGCCTCGGCTGGGATGCGCGAGGAATTCCGACGACTGAGACGCTGAAACGCCTAGGTGTCCCGGCGCTAGAGAGTACCTTCAGGGGAATGCGCAAGTAGCGCATTCCTCATCTTCCATCCCTTTTTTCCCTTTGTTCGAAACTTTAGACCAGGATTCTTGAGGTCATTATACTGGAGTGAATAGGCCAGGCATGACGCTGCCCAACCGTATCCCAACAATCGCGGCAATTACCAGGAATATTCCGTGCTTGAAGCCAGAGGAGACGCGGCCCGAGGAGACCTTACCGGCTACGAGGCCGATCATGAATGAGTGGAGTATCAGAGGGGTGAGGAGAATCCGGTTCAACTGCATCATGGATAAGGTGGCGGATGTAGCGGCGGGGTTGCCGGTGAAGAACTGGAGGAGAAGAATCACCGTAGCCGTGAGAAGGATCGCTCCTATATAAGGTACGAAGAGGAGCGGGCGGAGAAGCTTCCTTCGCTCGTTCTCAAGGGCCCTTGTGGACTCGGCGAACTCCGCCAAGGTCTCAAGGCTCTCTTCCTTGCCTCCTCCAACTTCGATCGCATCGACTAGGAGGTAGATGTTAATCAGCGAGAGCCAGCTCTTGACCTTGCTGGCGAAATCCTCGTAGATTGAGCTCAGAGACTCTCCCAAGCTGAGTCTTAGGTTTATCAGTTTCAGGTGCTTGGAGAAATCCCCGTAGCTTCGATCGGCTAGAGATTTGATGCAACGCTCCGGGCTCAGACCCGTCTTACGAGTCTCTACCATGTCTCGGAGGAAACTAGTTACGCCTGATAGGATGCTCGACTCTGATCTTGTGTTCAGGTAGTCCTTTATTAGGGCTGGAACCACGGTCAGTGACAAGGTTATTGCGAGCCCTATGGCAGGCTCTGTTCCTTCGGGTAGTCCTAGGATCGTTTGGGTGAACGTGATCAATGGCACTGCAAACTTGAGTAAAGGCGGAACATCGATAAAGAAGGGGATAACGGTTACCGTGAGCAGAGCCGCGCCTATAGGGATGCTTCCCATTAGGATTAGGTAGGTTTTGGCGTAGGGAGACGGGTAATTAGTTTGGGCCATGTCTGCGAGGAAGAGGAAGATCCCTGAGATGAATGGGAGGAGGATGAAGGCGAAGAGGAAGAAGGACTCTGAGGAGAGCGACAGCCCAACGTTTGTGCCAATGCTCATGGAGATGACGAAGAACATGTAGTAGCTCAGCGCACCGAGTACGGCGAAGATTATGTAGGTCTCCATCACCAGTCCCAGATTCTCGCCGACTGCCCTGATGTCAGTCGCTAGCTTCTTGAACATCCCATCCGTCTGCTGGTAGAGATAGTGGAAGACATCCCCACCTGTACGCACTGCAGACGCATATCCGAGGAGAAGCTCCTTGTACTCTTTGAGATTAATCACCTTGGCCGCCCTCTCCATAGCGGAGATGGGGTCCATACCATGGGAGAGGACGAGAGCCTGTATGCGACCGATCTCCTCCCTTAACTTGGGAAGAAGCTTCACATCTTTGATGCGGAGAAGGGCCGTGTACGGATTCAGTCCTCCGCTCACCATGACGCTGACGTACATGGAGGCGTACGGGATCTCGGATTTGAGGCCTGAGACCCGACTCGACGCCTTGAACCCGGGATAGACGAGGCCGAGACCTAGGACGACGAGTGGGATTACGACTAGGATTACTGGGAATAGCAGTGGCGTTGGGAGAATTCCAGCTAGGAGGGCCATCGGTGGAATCTTGAGGGCAAAGAGGAGGATGAGGACTCCCGAGGTGGTCGAGGCAAGGAGTGTGGCGAAGAAGACTCGTGAGAGGTAGGCGATCGGATGTACCCTCATGTTCGCGGCGTCAATCTCATCCACTATTTTTCCATGTAACTTTAGGAGGACTTTACCGAAGCCACCAAGCCTCGCATAGCAGAAGTTATCAAGGCCCCCCATATCCACCAGATCCTAGTAGACCTTCAGGACACGCTGCTTGGGAGGCATCAAGGGCGCATACTTCTGTCTCCTACGGAATTGACCGTAGTTGACCAAGGTTCGAGTGACGTCCGCTTGGGAGCCGAGATTTGATTTGAATAGGAACGTAATGATCTCCTCTCTGCGGTTGATCTCTTGAATTACCTCTTCCTTGGTTAGACCTTGACGATACGCCGCTGCTTCCAGCAGCTCACTTTTTTCGAGATCTGTATTATAGGAGTCAGATACTGGATCCCATTCTGAGACAGTGACGAATCTGTCACCTTCTATTATCTCAGAGACGCCCCGAATCCGCCTACCGAAGGTGAGACCCTCCCTCTCCCGCGGAAGCTCCACACGACCCATCACGATGCAGACATTCATCAGGGGGACATAGTCCTTAGAGACGTTCATCGGCGGCGATGTCAACCTCTTCACCGCGTTGTCCACACTGTCACCATGCATGGTACAGAGACCACCGTGTCCAGTGGCCATGGCTTGGAAGAGGACGTAGGCCTCCTCGCCTCGAATCTCACCAATAACTATGTAGTCGGGCCTGTATCGGAGACTCACCTTGACGAGGTCGAAGAGGGTGATTACGCTCGTGTCGGAGGCGCCGAACCTGAAGCCTTGGCGGCTGACGAGTTGGACCCAGTTCTCGTTGGCGAGGTTGAGTTCCGCCACTTCCTCGACCGTTATGACCTTATTGCTCGGGTTTATCAGTCCCGCGAGGGCATTCAATATGCTGGTCTTGCCGGCGCCGGTCTCCCCGATGACCATGAGACTCCTCTTGTTCTCCAAGAGGAGCCAGCAGTATGCCGCCAACTCCGTATCGATGGTGCCCAGGCGGATGAGGTCGACTATACTGAAGGGTTCTGGACGGAACTTCCTGATGCAGAAGGTGCTTCCCCCTGAGGAGACTTCACGCATGAAGGTGGCGGCGAGGCGATGCTTTTCGGGTAGCATGGCGTCGAGGATGGGGAAGGCGCTGGAGATGTGTTTCCCTGAGACATGAGCAAGTTTCAGGACGAGGTTATCGTAACCTTCCTCATCCCTGTAGACGATATTTGTGGCGAGACTTTCATGCTTCCGATGCCAAATGTATATGGGCTTCCCGATGCCGTTGCAGGAGATATCTTCGATGTTGGGATCCGCCATCACGACGTGGAGGTCGCCGTACCCGGCGATGTTGCGTACGATGTAGTAGAAGATCTTCTCCAGATTGTACTCGCCTAAGTCTTTGAAGGCACTACGATACTTTGCGGAGATTCGCTTCGCTTCCTCCTGAACGTACTTTACAGTATCAACGTCCAAGGTCTCCGGAGGCTTCAGCTCGTTGCCAATGAGGGACGCGAGCTTCTGGTAGGCTGGTCCCTCTCGATCATCAAGGGGTTCCTCCTCGCAAAAGTATTTGGAGGGTCCGCCTTCGGATGGTGCAGCGATTGCGGCGCTTGAGAAGGGCTTCTCGACCAAGTATCGGTCGATTACCTTCCATGTTGGGTCGAGGGGTTCGATCTCTGAGATTATCTTCTTTGGGGGGGCCTTCTTGATCCTTTGTAAGAGTCTAGGAAGCGTCGGTAGTGTGAGGGTTGGTATGGTTATCTTGATGCTTGTTCCCTCCGAAGGTTCCCCGCCAAGAATCGAAAAAAGGGGGATGAAAAGCCCCTTTAGGTTAGGGTGATCATCTGTGGGTAGTCTTTGCCCGCGGCAGTGTGTAGCTTTACATCAAGGGTAGTGCCAGCAGTGAAAGGCGCAACAGTTGCAGGTGGGGTTCCACCAGCGGGACTTATGGTTATTATGATTTCCGCGGAACTACCGGCGTTGCAGGAGATCCCTGTACCTAAAGCTACCCCAGCACCATCTTTAACAGCTACGGTGTCGGTGAAGTCTGCGCTGTTGTACATTTTGCCGTTGATATAGACGTTGTCAACGGTAGCGTCGGCTGAGCCTGTATTCTTGATATTCATTGTTATTGTATAGATACCAGTGGTAGCGTTTTTAGAGACCGATGTGCCTGAGACCTCGATCTTCTCTAGTCTTGTGTACATGCTTGAGATTCCTCCCATCCAGTAGGCGACGGAGACCGCGACCGTTATTGCGACGGCGACGAGGATGACTGTGGCGATGACGGGGCTGATACCCTTTCTTGAGGCTCTTATATTGCGTGCCATATTCTTCTCGGAATAGAGTGAACGACATCTTTTGATAATTGGGTTGTGAAATGAGGGTCGTTACCCCTTTTCCAGAGAACGCCTTCATAGGCTCGAGGAAAAGGAAGCGCTAGGATAGCTCAACTTCTGGAAAAATATGTGCTTTCCATGGACAGCAGGCTGCTAGTACCTTTCCAAGACATCACAAGAGTTAAATATGATTGCAGCATAACTCAAGGAACTAGGTACTGGGCATATGCTGAAAAGGTCTAGACTCGAAGTGTATTTTGACGTCCTCAAGGCCATAGGAGAGGGCGTTGACAAGCCGACCCGAATAATGTACAAGGCCAACCTCTCATGGAACACCCTCGAAGACGCTTTATCCACCCTCGTCAACAGAGAATTCGTCACCGAGAAGAGGGTCGGGAACTCCCGACGCTACGTCTTGAGCATCAAGGGACAGAATGCTCTCGAACACTTCAACAAGGCCCTCGAGAACCTCAGCACCCCCACAAACCTGATCGTCATCAGACGCTGATCTGTATAACGCAGTATCTAGGACTCTTCGCAGCCTAAAACCATAATCAATCTTAATCGGGATAGCGCAGCGGTGGGTAGGTTGCCTTGCACATCCTCTTTTCACATCGGCTCCGTTCCTCGGCCGAATAGTCTTGGACTTGCTACGGATAGCTTACACTGTCGGTGGTTTCCTTGTTGGCAGCCGGGTCATAGATGTATCCTTGTTTTTGCACGTTATCGATAGTTATTCTGAAGGTCAACCTCCCATGCGGGTAGACGCTCCTGGACTGAAAGGTTACTCTGCCCATAGAGTTCGTGTATCCCCAATAAGGTCCTTCAGTAGTTGCACCACTCCAGTGAACAGTAACTCTCGCGTTACGAACCGGTGAGCCATTCTGATCGAGTATGGCGACTACCGCTATCGCATATACGCTTCCGTGCCACCCGTGTCTTTGCCAAGACATATCGATGCTCTCGACATGCATACTAGGCACCGACGTGATCCTGAGGATTGTGGAGTTGGTGTCACCCCAGTTACCCTCGCTGTCCTGTCCTCTCACATAGATCGTGTAGTTTCCCAACGTCCACCCCGCGACATTGAAGTTGACTGTAACATCTTCACTCATCTCGTTGAAGGCGCCGTCGACCGCTGCCATGCTGACATCACGGACCACTGCTCCACCAGGGTTCTTCACGACACATTCAGCACTTTGGATTTCAGACCATCCTCCATAGAGGTCGCTTACAGTAGCTGTCGCAGTTACGGAACTTGCACCGTTCGAAGGATTGGGCGTCGCAGCAACATTACTAGTAACTGGGCCACAATCATCGCCTGTAGTACTCGGAGATAAGATGTCGTGGGCTCCGACGACTATTCCTCGCGAGTCTTGGACGATCAAACGTATGTGAGGAGCAGTCGGTATCTCTGTCGCGTTAACATTGAATCTGACATAGTACGCCCCTTCCCCTAGATAATAGATCCTCGTCGAAGCCCCATCAGGACTGGCCCAAGCCCCGTTCGTCTTGTTGTAGAAAATGTGGATGGAGGAATCACTCAAGTCAGGTACAGGCTGATCATTCTCTGCCCTTAACGAGAAGAAGAAGCTCGTCACAGAGCCGGTCTGATTGAGATTGAGGAGGGTTAGGTTGAGAGAGGCGACGGAGGACTCACTGTACCCGTAGAATCCGTAGCTGAGGATGTCCAGACTCACGTTGGCACCGGCCCATGAGATTCCGCTTGACGAGTTCCACGAGCAGTGGAAGATCGGCATCGAAGTGGTCAGGTTCAGCCCAGTCCCAGGATAGGTGAGCATGGTAAGATTCTGCCACGCTGAGAAAATATCATATCCCAGTTTTCTTGCCGGAGGATAGGAGTCCAAGTCCAGATACGTCGAGTACTGCCTAACCCTAGCCTTGAAATCCAACTGCTGCGACACCTCTGCGAGGCTTATGGCCAACGCCCGACGGAAGTTGGAGACGGTCTCAAGCTCGACCTCTCGGAAGTTGCTCTTTGTAAATCGCACCGGGGAGACGGAGTATCCCACTATGAGGGTGGTGAAAGAGACCATGAGGATGGCCATTCCTAGGGCGGCCATGATGATAAACTGACCTCGCCTGCCTCTGCAACCCCTAGTCGAATTTGCCAGGTCTTATCACCGTCAATTCGAGGATGAGTATGTCGAACTTAGTTTGGTACAGAATGTCCGATATGATGAGTCGGTAGATCTCATCCAACTCCTGAGCGGAAGGAGCATAGTAATACCCGTCCGTCTGAATTTGCTTCAGAAATGTTTCATTGAAGTTAGACTTGGAACCTAGACCTATCGTGTAGATGTCCACGTCCATGGCCGAAAGCTCATCGGCCTCTTCCGTAGCATATTGTTGGCCTTTCTGATCGCTATCTTCACCATTCCGACCTTCGTTCGGGACACCGTCGCTTATGATTATCGCCACCCAGCTGCTCTCACTTCTCCGATGCTGCTCAAATTCGCCTATGGCTAATTCGATGCTTTGCCCCATATTGGTTCTGCCATCAGCCACAAGATTCCCTATGGCGTTCTTGACGGCGGCGCTGTCGTTCGTAAGAGGGGTATCGAGACGCGCAGTTGTTGAGAAGGACGACACGCCTACTCTGGCCGTGGACATGTTCAACGAGTCCACGAAGTACTTCGAAGCGTTCCGGAGATAGTCGATCTTTGGGTAAGGATCGTCGATGAGTTTCTCATCCATGCTACCTGAGCGGTCTAGGATTAGCATGGCGTCGATATCCTTTGACTCGTTCATAACTATGGGGAGAGCCACTGTAGCGCGCGCGAGCGCACTAGCTGTGTTCATCTCTGCCGTTATGTTCTCTCCGTAGATGTTGGAAACCTGGGCGATATCCTTGCCTTGGATCGTGCTATGGATTTTCAACGTATAGAAGGTGTTCGCTGGCAGAAGCGATTCCAGACAAGATCTGAGGTCCTGTTCCCAATGTCCCTCCTGCCTTTCAACCTTCTCCAAGAGGATTTGTGACCCTAGCAAACCCACAACATTAATGCTAACGCCCTCCATCTCACCCCGCCTCACCGCGAAGTAGGAGTTGGAGAAGTAGGCAGATATTGTGAAGCCAAGGACTATAACAACACAGGCTAGGAGAGCCTCAATGATCCTCATCTGTCCCAGTCTACCTCGTCTCATGCTCCTCAGCCCCATAGAATCAACCCCGCGTAGTACGTGTATCCATCGATCTTGACGTACCTTGAGGCAACTTCCCGCCTGTAGCCGAAGAAGGACCCAGTAGCGGAGTCAACAGCAAGGACAGCAGGTCCAGTACTCGATATAACGTGATTACCCTGAACTGTGAGCATTGTGTCCTCAGGATAGGTCGCTATGGCCCGGATGTCCGACTGGCCGATACAGACAACTAGACTCGCGTTCGCCCTCGGTGAGTAGGAAAGTGAAGCATTACCATGGATATCTGTGACACTTTCTTGAATCTCAGGATCCGTATAGGGGTCGAAGGGCATTGACACATAGTAGCTCGTCACATTAACATTGGGGACCAAAAGACCTTTCAAGTCTCTCACAGTCAGAGCATACTCGCCGGGCTCTTCAAAGGTCACAGTGAGGTTCAATGCCGGGATGATCCTCAAGGACAGACCTATAGTCGAACTGATTCCTAGGAGGCTTCTGAGCGTAGCCGGAGGAATGTAGTGCGTCGAGTTGGGGGTAAGTCTCTCCACCTTCTGAGAATCCAAGGCATAATCCTCGAAGGTGTTGGCCGATGCCAGTCCCAAACGCTGGGGATCATCAGGAAAATCATTCCAGTTAGACGGCTCCCCCGGGGAAAGGAGCAGCATGTCAAGCAAGCCTTCAGCCGTCTGGTAACCAGCGGCCTGTTCCCAATCAGCGATCTTTCTATTCAGCAACATGGCTGAGTATACCTGAGTCGTTGTCAAGACTAGGATCATGATGAAGCCAGCGAGGATGTACTCATAACTCACGTGCACGATACCGCAACCACCAAACTATGACTTCAATCCGAGACCCAGAATGATTTTCGGCCCACTCTTGAAGTACCAGACCGCCGGCACCGATACCCCGCTCAAGACGAACAATTTGGGCTGGAGGATCGTGCTTTGGAAACCCTGAGGCAAGGTCCCATTGAATAGGGACAGTTTCCCCTCTAATCCGCTCCATGGCAGAAGAGACTCGGCGTAGACCGAGGGGTTCCAAGTCAATCTAACCAGGACTACAAAGGCTATTTCGCTTGGGGAGATGAAGACTTGGACGAGGGAGAGATTGTAGCTTGACTGAGATACCTGTGAGGGGATGCTCAAGGTCTTCACAAGGAGTTGATCGCCCTCGCCGCTGGACCCGATCGAATAGATATCTAAGATGACATCGGAGACGTAGTCGGCGATTCCCTGAAGCTGAGCTGCACTCGCTTGCTCCCTCATATCGGCGAAGTGGACGGAATAGCCCATACCGGCACTGATGAAGAGACCGATCAGCGCGACTGTTCCGATTACGTGGGCGACCGTCACTGAAACCATTCGTTCTCACCCTTGGACGACGGAGAGTTCCACATTGATGACGAAGAAATTCAGTAGCGTCTGGTGGCTAGGAGCGGACGCGCCACCCAGACTCGGATCAGACAGATTGACCACTTTGTTCGAGTCGCCAAACTCAGCTCTAATCTGCACATCTCCTTTTGGGAATAGAAGTTGTTGAGGAGGCTCCCAAGCCTTGTTCTGGACAACAAAGGCCCCTGTATCCTTGAAGGCTATCGACCCACTCGACAGAGAGACAACAGTAACTTCGAGGACGTTGAAGGGCTCGTATTCCGCTCCATTCCAGAGTTGGGCGAGGCCCTTGTAGACGCAGCGAGCCCGCGAGTAGTCTAGGACTACCTCCTCCGCGTCGGTGCGGTTGGTGAACAACCATCCCATCGGCGCCGAGATATTACACACCAAGGGCGTCGGGTAGCCCGAGATGCTTCGGAAGGCTCCGGAGACGTCTCTGCCTCCCCGAATCTTCACAACAATGGTGTTGAATTCCCCGAGAAGCGTTTCACCTGCAATTATCTTGAGAGTCGTGCCTGAGGCTTCGAAGAGTGGATAGGTTGTGAGGAAACCAGACCGAATATAGCCAGAGGAACCAGTGGCTGAAGTGACCCTTTCGATCATCTTGTCGAGGCTTGACAGAACGTCCTTCCCTTGGTTGAACTCCGCGTTCTCTACCTCACCTTTGAGGAGTTGGTTCGCATAGTTCGAGGTGGAGAGGACTATGACGAGCAACGTCGAAGAAAGAACCAATGTTGCGATTACTACTGAGACTCCTCGTCGACTCTTGCGGAATCTCCGATAGGGAAGAGGTATGGAGTAACAGAATCTTCGGGTTTTGCATCCTTCTACCATGCTCAGTTCCTTCCCGTCGACATCGAAGGCGCCTGGCATTTGCCCTTCCTTAGAGAATTGTTGGAACGATGGCCCGCCCAACTCTACTCCACTTTCTTCCGGAGTTGATAATTGGTTTGTGGACGGGGGGCAAAGGGCCCATGTCTGTATGAAAGCTCCATCAATAAGGGGTCTGAAAACCCAAAAATGGACGCGAAACATATTTACAGCGGCCAAGAACATATTGCTCAAGTTGAAACCTCTCTTCCAAGAAGCGTATGGCAGTGTTTGACCTACTTTCCCTCGGATACATGGGAGTGTTCCTCTTCTCCTTGGCCATCAACATGATTCCTTTTGCAGGTCCATCCAACCTGTTCATCTCTGGTGTGGCTGCGATGAATGTGCCCTCCGCAAACTTCGTCGCTATTGGGTTGTTGGTCGCCCTAGGCGCTTCTACGGCGAAACTCATTCACTTCTACATGGCTTTCTTCACTAGCAGGATGCTGAAGGATAGCCAACGCCAGAGGCTCAGCAATTACGCAAAGAAGGTGGGGAAAATCGGCCCACTCCTTTTATTCTTGGCGGCTGCGACTTCGGTTCCGGACGACCCTGTGGTCATTCCTCTTGGTCTGATGAAATACAATCCTTTGAAGTTCTTCACCATCTTCTTCGTCGGGAAGGCTATCATAACTATCCCAGGCGCATACTTGGGACTCTACACAAGACTAAGTCTAACAGGTCTCTTTGACAACCTCACCCTCATGATTCTTTCAATAGCGTTGACCGTGATTGCGACTATTATCCTAGTGAAGGTTGATTTAGGCAGGTATCTGGAACCTGCCATCCAAGGGCTCAAGAGACGCTGCGAGGAGCGTGAAAAGTCCTAATGGTCCAGACTTAATCACATCCTGATAGAAAGCATTGACTATTGGGACACAGCTGAGTAAAGAGAAAGCGCGTCCTTATATTAATCAAAGTTTCTTGAATCGTTCTAATAGAATTGGAGGAAGATGAGTAATGCCTGGAGTTCCTGCTTGTATGGTTGCTTGCCCTGAACACGTGAGGGTTCACGGATATATCGCATTAATAGCGCAACGAAGATTCAAGGAAGCCCTCGACTTGGTAAGGAGGGACAACCCCCTCCCGGGAACATCTGGTAGAGTCTGTACCCACCCCTGCGAAGAGGCCTGTGAAAGGCGAAGGATCGACGAACCCTTGGCCATTGCTTATCTGAAGAGGTTCATCGCTGACTATGAGAGGAAGAACAACCCACAGATGCCTCCGCCAGCCAAGAGAAGTAGGGAAGAGAAAGTCGCCGTGGTAGGATCGGGTCCAGCAGGGTTGACCGCCGCTTATCATCTCATTCTGAAAGGATATGGAGTTACAGTCTTCGAGTCCCTGCCTGCCCTAGGCGGCATGCTAGTAGTCGGCATTCCGCCCAACCGTCTGCCGCGAGAAGTTATCGAATATGAGATTAATAGGATCAGGGCCTTAGGGGTGGAGATGAAGACTGGAGTTACTGTCGGGAAGGACGTATCCTTCGAAGACCTTTCCAGACAGGGGTTCAAGGCAGCCTTCATAGCGGTAGGAGCCTACAAGGGCCTAAAACTAAGAGTGCCGGGCGAAGACGAATTCAAAGGCTTCATAGACTGTATCACATTTCTCCGCAATGTCAACCTAGGGAACAGGAGTAAGCCCGGCGACAAAGTATGCATCATAGGCGGCGGCAACGCGACCATAGATTCTTCGAGAACAGCCTTCAGGCTAGGATGCAGTGATGTCAACATAGTCTATAGGCGTTCTAGGAAGGAGATGCCGGCAAACCCCAAGGAGATTGAGGAGGCTGAAGCGGAGGGGGTAAAGATACACTATCTAGCCTCGCCAGTTAGAATCCTCGGAGAGAACGGCCATGTTGTGGGCATGGAATGCATACAGAACAAGCTTGGAGAACCCGACGCAAGTGGGAGGAGAAGCCCAGTTCCAGTCAAAGGGTCGGAGTTCACTGTGGACGCTGATACGATAATCCCGGCGATCAGCCAAGAACCAGACCTCTCCTTTCTCCCCGAAGGCCACGGCTTCAACATCTCCAAGTGGAACACCTTCATCGTCGACCCCGAAACCCTCCAGACGAATAGGCAAGGAATCTTCGCTGGTGGAGATGCTGCGACAGGACCAGCCACTGTGATCGAGGCGATAGCCGCTGGTAAGAGGGCGGCGGAGATGATAGACCGGTACCTGAGGGGGCTTGAGTTGAAGGTTGTGGGGGAGAATATTGGACCTATAATTAGGTTGACAGAAGAGGAGATTGCGAAGATTGAGAGGAAGCCTCGACAGGAGATGCCGAAGCTGCCCCTAGAAGCCCGACGCGGCAACTTCGATGAGGTTGAACTCGGCTTCGACGAGGAGGCAGCTGTAGAGGAGGCCAAGAGATGTTTGCGATGCTGGACTCGGACTGGGAGCGAATGATCTTTAGGCCAGTCAGGTGAGCGATGTTTCTATTCTAGTAGAACCCATCTCTCTCTCTCTCTTGCTCAACCATCAATGCCCCTACGCATTGGGCTCCGCTTGATAGTGTTTGATTTCTCTCGTTACGAAATAGTCCAGTTTAGCCTTCGTGCTTTTTGATGCTCTCAGGGCTACCCTATGACTATTGGTTTAAGAATATGACTTACCATTTGTACCTACACAAGTTCCATCTCAACAAGTATGACCTACAACCTCTCAACACAGAAAATAAGGAAATAAGAGAGATATGCCAAGCTCAGCTACTAGTCTAGGCACTGGAACGCTTCTTCCTTCGCTCCTCCTTCTCCTTCAGCCACGCTTCGACAGCCTCAGCCGCCGCTAAGACATCTCTCTGCGTACGATAGACCGCGACGTCGAGCATCTGCCCTCGAAGGGGAACAGATGCTGACCCAGCCTTCATCCCCTCCTCAAAGACCTGCACGACCTCCTTGGCGTACTCCATCTGTTCCTTCGTCGGTGCGTAACATTCATGAGAGGGCTCGATCTGCGATGGGTGGATCAGCATCCTCCCCTCAAAGCCAAATTGCTGTCCAGCCCGTGAGTCCTTTATGAATCCCTCGGCGTCTCTGTAGGCGGGATAAGGCGGGTCTATGGCTATACATCCAGCTGCCCTAGCGACTATTGCAGTCCAACAGCGGGCAACTAGGATCTCACCGCCCTCTTTGGTCAACGTGATGCGCATGTCACGGGTGTAGTCCACGGCGCCGAAGACAAGGGAGTTGACGCGCTTGCTCGCGATGGCCGACTCGTATGCGTTGACGACCCCCTTGGCAGTCTCAATCAGGCATTGTATGGCTACAGTGCCCAGCTTCAATCCCCGTTCTTTCTCCAGCTTCGTCAGCTTATCGTCGAGCCTGACGACGTCATCCCTACCCTCCGTCTTGGAGAGGACGACGCCGTCGAGCCCATCCTGGACTATCGCTTCGACATCGCCTTCCGTTAGGCCAGTCCTCCAGTCGTTGATTCGGCTGTAGACGTACGCTCCACACTTCGCTACATTCGGTATCGCGTCCCGGACCATGAATTTTGCCGTCTCCTTCTCTGCTGGCGGTACTGAGTCCTCTAGATCGAGGACCATTACGTCCGCAGGCAGCGTCGGTAGCTTCTCTATCATCCTGTAGTTGTTGCCCGGTGTATACATCACCGATCTCATAACAACCAATTCATTCCACCTCTTTCGGAAGTTACCTTTCTACTCTCTATATATTCATTGCCCTATACCTTTGAGGATCTCCGCGATCTTTGTTGGGATTTCAGCAGGCCTTTCGACGACATAGGCCTCTGCACTCCTGAGGGCTTCTATCTTGCTCTTGGCCGAGCCCCTGCCATGCTCTATGATGCTGCTGGCGTGGGAGAATCGCATACCCTCAGGGGCCCAAGCCCCAGCAATGTAGGCCACAAGTGGCTTCGTGAAGTGCCCTTTCTTAATTTCCTCAGCAACCTCTTCCTCGGTAGTGCCTCCGAGTTCCCCGAACATCGCGACGGCCTTCGTCTGCTCATCAGCCTCGAAGAGGGGCATTAGATCCCCAAAGGATGTGCCTATGATCGGCTCCGTCCCTTCATGGACAAGCGTGCTACAGCCATAGCCCGCTCTCCTGATGATCCAAGGTAGCGTCCCAGACTGGCCTCCACTCCGAGACAGAATTCCGACCGGACCAGGCGTGAATACTTCCCTCGCCCTCTCGGCAGAGCTCCCAACCCAGCCGAGCACAGCTTTGCCAGGGGTTATGAGACCTATTGTCCCTGGTCCTATCATCCGAACACCTTTCCTCTTTGCGGTAGCGACCATCACCATTATGTCGTGCAGTGGAACTCGCTCGACAGGTGAAACTATCAACTTTATCCCTGCGTCTATCGCTTCGAGGACTGCGTCTTTGAGGCCTGGACCGGGGACGAAGGTGACAGTTGCATCAATGGGCCCATACTTTTCTACGGCCTCTTTCACCGTGTCAAAGACCGGGACCTCAGCGGCCATCGATCCTCCGCGGCCTGGTGTGACACCTGCTAGGATCTTTGTGCCGTATTCCCTCATGTATCGGGTGTAGGCCTCTCCGGCTCTTCCGGTTATGCCTTGCACTATCGCAGTGGTGTTCTCATCTATGAGTATTCCCATTTTTCATCCCTTCGTACTGGATAATGACCTTTTGAATTCGTCTAACTCTGGCATCGGAACTTCTATCTTGATGGCGCTCAACCCTCTGAACCAGCACTCGTATTCACATGCTAGGCATTCTGTGCCCGTCCTCGCCACTTCACTGGGGCTCATCAGGATCGTGGGCTTTCCCGCCTGAAGCCTCAGTATACCACGGTCGTAGAGGCTGCAACCCCTTAAGCATGCCTTCGTCTTGCAGTCTGGGCATTTGCTGTCGTCGATGATCACTTTTATCGTCCTTTCCTTGAACTCCAGCATCTATGCGATCCCCCTGTCCTTTCTGTACTCATCTACAAGTGCCCTCATCCTCTCTGCTATGAAGTCGGGGTTGAAGACGTACTCGCTTCCGTATATCTCACAGCGTATTGGCAGGTCCTTCAGACCCTCTTTCAGGATCGCGTGGGACTCTTTCTCCCTGTTCCCACAGATCAGAAGCACGACTGGGTAGCCAGGTTTGTCAGCAAGCTCCTCCCTGAACGCTTTCACAAGCGCATGGGCATGGTGCCACTGCTCTTGGTTTGCCACTATGAAGCCTCCTAGCAAGTAACCCTCGATCCCTGGTATCGCTAGAATCGTCTTGGCTAGGCGATATACCTTAGAGGCGGTTGGATCGCCGCTGGAGTCGGAGTAGTTGGCGATCTTCAGCCCCCTCCTGTTCAAGGCGTCAACCCCTAAGATCGCTCCTCCGCCTCCGATGCCGTGGTAACCAACGTAGCCTGGCCCCTCGATCTTGTCGACCATCTGGGAGAAGAACGCGTTGCCCCTGTAATCGCCCTCCTCTATCATCCAGGCGACCATCTCAAGGGGAGTTGGCTCCCTCTGAAATTCCCGAGCCACTGTTATCCCAAGTTCTGGGTGACGGTATATAGCAGAGTCGTCAACGACGACGCGGCAGTCAGCAGCGATTATCTTTCCATCCTTCGTCAAGACTAGAGGGTTTATCTCAGCCGAGCGAGCATCGTACTTTGTGAAGATTTCATATATGCCGCAGACGGCCGCGTCTAGAGGCGTCAACAGATGCCTTGGGGCCCCTACCTTCAATACAAGTTCGCTAGCGTCATACGACCTGACACCCCGAAGATAATCTACGTTCATGCGAGCTACCTTCTCAGGGGACTCTCTTGCTACCTGCTCTATGTCGACTCCTCCCTCGGTACTGAACATGATAACCGGGCCGCTAACCTCTCGGGAAGTGTCAACGATAACGCCGGCGTAGAACTCCTTCTCTATGTCCAGCTTCTCCTCGACCAACACCTTCTCTACCTTGATGCTCTTGATCTGAGCGCCAATAAGCTCCCTCGCCACCTTCTCTGCCTCGTCAGGATTGTTGGCGAACTTGATCCCTCCAGCTTTGAAACGCCCTGTGGCCCAGACCTGAGCCTTAACAACCACAGGCTTTCCGATCTTCTCCGCTACCTTCCTCGCCTCTTCAGGCGTAGAAGCGACGTCACCCTGGGGAACCGAGATGTTCGTGGTCTTCAGCAGTTGCTTTCCTTGGTACTCGTACAGCCTTACCATAACACCACTCCTGTTCCACCTTGCATGTGCTAGCAATAAAAGAGTTTCCTCGGTCAGCCGTAGTCACCCTTGGGTTGCGAAATAGTTAAGTGGTGCTGCCAAGATTTTGTTTGTCGGCCCAGGTAGCTCAGACTGGGAGAGCGCCCGGCTGAAGACCGGGTTGTCGAGTGTTCAAATCGCTCCCTGGGCACCACCTTCTCATAGAATCAGCCTATCATTGGCTACAATTCATCTCAAATGGTAAACGCGTCAGGGGCAGTTCACAGCAAGAAACGTGGGAATCAAAGGCTACGGGCCATGCGTTCGCAAGGATAACCAACCCTACGACATAAGTCTATAAGGCTTTCTTATCTCAGTATCATTCGGCATAGGGAACGATTGGTCTGGGAGGAGAATTCAATTGAGATTGTTAAAGCTACTCGAAGAAGTCGAATCTTCAAGAGACGAGATAGTCAGACTCTGCTCAGAGCTCGTTAAGATTCCTTCGCCCAATCCTCCCGGTGACACAGGACGGTGTGTCAGCTTCATCGAGGAATACTTCCACGAACAAGGAATCTCGACGAAGATATATGAGAGGGCGAAGGGCAAGGCCAACATAGTCGCTAGGATCGAAGGAAAGAACCCCCAAACGGCACTATGGCTAGGCCACATTGATGTCGTTCCAGAGGGTAACCCAGAGTCTTGGAAACACGAGCCGTACTGTGGGGAGATTGAGGACGGCTTCGTCTATGGACGAGGCTCCAGCGACATGAAGGGCACCTGCGCCTCGGCGATGGTCGCCGCGAAAGTCATCCATGAAGCTGGTAAGCCTCCTCACAGCATTGAGTTCTGGTTCACCTGTGACGAGGAGGTAGGGGGCGGAGATGGCGCCGAGTGGCTCGCCCGTGAGGGGATCATGAACGGAGATGTCTGCATCATAGGTGACTCCTCAGGAAGCACTCCTTCTAGACCATACATTGATGTAGGCTGCAAAGGTATGATCTGGACCAGGCTGACGGTGAAGGGAAGGACAGCCCACGGGAGCACACCTTATCTCGGAGATAATGCAGTAGAGAAGCTGCTGGCGATTACACCACACATCAAGGAGATGGGCAATTACCGCTTGGATGTACCGCGGGAGCTGAGGCCGGCCTTAAGGTCGAGCGTCAGATTCCTACTGGCCAAGGAGGGGCTAAGTGAAGACCAGCGGAGAGCCGCGAAGCGCCTCTATGACTATCCGACAGTCTCCCTCAACATCCTCAATGGGGGGGTGAAGATCAATGTGGTTCCGGATACGGCTGAGGCCAGCTTCGATATCAGGCTGACTCCTGGCGTCGACCTTGAGAAGGCGAAGAGCCACCTACTGGGGCTGATCGAGGACTCGGGCGTCGAAGGAGTCGCGACTGAGTTCCTCCAGGTCGGGACAGGGTACTATGAGTCACCTGGATCTCGATTTGCCAAGCAGCTTGCGGGAGCCGTTAAGAGGGTGACTGGAGCTAGGCCGACATGTAAGGTTCTGACGGGAGGTACTGATGCGATATCTTTGAAGAACTTGCGGGGCATACCGTGCTTGGGCTTTGGGGCGGGTTTGGAGGGGGAGGCTCATGCTCCGGATGAGCATGTGCCTGTTGAGGACCTTGTCTTGGCGGCGAAGGTCTTCACGGTCTTTCCGATGGTCTATAGGCCATGAATAGGCATAGTTCTTGTCTCAGTAATGGGGATGGGTCGGAGGGGTCTCTGACATGATGTGCCATTTTCGGCACGTCATCGCTAGTAATAGTTCCATCTTCTTATTCCTATGGGGTTCTCACAAATAGTGGAGGGGTTGGTTGTTTCGGGTTTTTATTCTGCTATTTTTCCTCGCATCGTTAAGGAGGCTGCGGTAGGTGCTATTGCCACTGTTGGCAGGTACCACGCCGGTGTATGCGGCTGTTGTGGTTCTGGTTGCCGTTGCTTGAGCTGCGTCCTAACGAGGTTTTGGGCGAGGGTTGTGACACTGGCGCGCTTTGACTCAAATCTTAAAGCCTGCAGGAATGTAGTGATTAGGTTGTTGCGAAGTGTTCTGAGATGTGGTCTCATGGGGAGACTTGGCCACTTGCATTCGTCGCTGACGGCTTCGTTTTGGGGTGATTTGTTCGGTAAACTTTTTCATACGCGGTGCACACCTCGTAATAGAGTAACCTGACACCTGCTGGAGGGAGAGCTCTGTCTAGGAGGAAGATGCTTGCGGCGAGGGAGCAGATAGCGAATAGGGTCGCGGAGCTGGCTAAGAGGCGTGGAACGACCGTTTTCCAGACTGTGAACGATATATTGGAGCAGGCTGTGAGGGTTGAGGAGATGGGGCTTTCCCTTGAGGAGGTCGTTGACAAGCGGGATGCTCTCGAGAAGGCGAGGAAACTGGGGTTCGCCTTTACCATCGAGCGCCTTCTATACGAGGTGGTCGATCTGGCCGACCATCGCGCCAAGGATGATGTCTCCGAGATCTGGTTGGACGCGGGTCGTTGGTATGGGAAGTACTTCGCGAGTAGGAGCAAGGATGGTATCAGGGAGTTTAGGGAGGCCATGGAGCTCTTGTCCTTTGGTACGTACGAGTTCGAGTTGAGGGAGAACCGGGATGGGGTGATATCCATAGCCTGTGTGGGTGAGCGCTTCACGTCCGCCTACTCGGGGCTGTTCAGTGTGTTCATCGAGGGCGTCTTGGAGGCCTTCGGCTACAGGACTGTCGACAGAGAGGTGTCGAAGAGTATAATCCGGCTGAGGTTCGAGAAGCCTAGGTGACACGGATGGTCCAGGAAGCTCCTAAGGACACGAAGCTGATCGTCCTCTCGAGTCGACTGGTGGAGAGGCTTAGGGCGTTGGCGTTGAGGAGGGGAGTTTCGATATCGGGCTTCGCGTCGGAGGCCCTCGAACAGGCTCTCAGGGCGGGGGATATGGGGGTTTCCATTCAAGAGGCCGTCGATCTTTACCAGCTCATGCAGATCCAGAAGGGGGCCGGTGCCTTGCAGGTGAGCCGCGAGAGTCTGGACCAGTTGATAGGGAAGCTCTATGAGAGTAGTGGGGAGGAGCTGCGAGGTATTTGGTATGATGCTGGGCGTTGGTATGGGGAGTACCTTCGGGTTAAGCTCAAGGGGGACGATGTCTTGGGTTTCTTGGAGAAGGCTCTTCTTTTGTCTTGGAATTTGGATGAGGTGGAGGTGAAGGAGGATGTAGGCAGGGTTCGCTTGAGGTGTGCGTCCTTCATGATGTCCTTGGAGAAGACGGAATTGTTGGTAAGCTATGTCTCGGGGGTCATGTTTTCCCTTGGCTACGCGGAGGTGGGGGGAGAGCACCTGAGGGGGATGGCTCTTCTGCGGTACGGGAAGGTCGGTAATAGGTAGTGCTGTATAGTCGCGGGGTCTATGTTAACATATCCCTGTTAATTATTGTTTCGGAAGCCGTGGTTTTTAACTCTTGTGGATGAGTAGGATTGGAATGGTCCTCGATTAGAGGATGCGGTCTACATTGATTGAATCGGCAGATCTCTCAAATTTCCTCTATCTGAGGCCTAATTGGGTTGTAGTTGTGCCTTTTTGTCGGATGTGATCTGTAGGTTGTATACATCGGTTTAGGGGCTGTAGACATAGGCTTAAGTAGTTGCTTTTTGGACTTCTTTTCATCGTCAAGTAGGTGGTGAGGTCTGAGCATAGCTCGGTCCCCACCGACGTGACGATTAAGAAAAAAGAAAGTGAACGACAAATGAGAACTCTAACGACGAGGATATACAGCTCTCAAACCAAAGCCGCAACAACACTCTTTCTCTCAGCGCTGTTACTGATCAGCTTTGCGATGGCGATAGTTCCATCACTGGTCCCTGTCAAGGCAGCGAGTCCGGCGCTCAGCGTGTCTCCCACATCGGGTAGGTCATGGCTACGTGATTCAGTCCTATGGGGTTCTACCGATAAATACTCTGGCGCTACGACGATCTATGTTACGGGAACTGGCTTCCCAGCGGAGCAGGACGACATCACCTTAAGGATGGCCGAGTCGGATGAAGATGTCACAGCGACATCAGGAGAACAATTGATCCTAGTGAGGTATAGCCTCAACGCAACAAGCAGCCCGAGCAGCGGAGACAACTATTATGTCATGGCCGATGCCTCAGGAAGCTTCAAGGTGACCTTCGAGGTACCTCAGACGAAGGCCGGAGCCTACAATATCTGGGCCGTCTACACGCCTACGGATGGAAGTGAGACAACATCTCCGCCAGTCGCATTCACCGTCACTGTCGGCATAGCAGTCGTGGAGGAAAATAACGCGGGCACAACCACGGCTTCAACCGGGGTATTCAACAGCAAGGTGCACATACTCGTGTCAGGTTTCGAGGGAGGCGAGACGGTCAGCGTCATACCGACAAACTTTCTGGTGACCGCTGCCTTTGGGTCAACTGCCGTGACAGATTTCGTGGTGGGCGAGGATACTACTTGGTCAGGCGGTAGCACATACGGAACAGGTTTCACAGCCGGCGACAACGTGGGCTACGTGACCAGTAGGAAGGGTGGCGATGTCAGCGTCATCGTCTTTGGGCAGACTTCAGGTCTAACCACTTCAGCCACCTTCACGCTGAAGGCCACTATAGCCGTCAGCACTACGACACTCAGCGTTTCCATGGTTGGCACGGATCCGAAGATCTCGATCCCAAGAACAGCAGGTAGCATAAACATGAGCCTTAGGAACTGGCTTGATGACGTAGATGTCTTGGCAAACACGATCCAGCTGCAAGTCTCCGGCGTAAGCCATACTACACAGCACGCTAAAATCACCACCACCTCAAATGGCGCATACAACAATGTGAAAGTCACATACTTCGAGGATCTACCCACTCTGCCAGTTACAGTGATTATTAACGGCGTGTCATTCAACCTCGAATCTGGAAACCTCATAGCTCCGGCTACTCTACTGTCTGCCCAGCAGGGCGTTACTAAACCCTTGGAGCTCACGGTACCCGTAGCCGGTGCGCTAGTCGCCTCAGAGAGAGGTCGACCTTCTTTCTTGCAGACGTCGGCAACAACGATACAGCACTATGCGGGAGGGGCAAGAACACTAGTCTACGTATATGCAATCAACGGCCCAGCGGGGAGTATCGCTTGGGGAGTAGACTGGACCGACTTGGACGACGCTGATGTAGGTGCCGTTACACTAAGGGGCATAACCACCACCGATACTAGAGGAGCGGGCATCGCCTTCATCTCGCATGCGGCGGATGCTCTTCCGGGAGCCACCACCGGTTCCTCCGCGTGGGCGCGGGGCGACCATTCCTTGGTCGGGACCGGCGACATGGCGACCGCAGGATCGGTGACCTTAACGGTCAACCCCTACGTAGGTCCGAGCACATCTACCCCGGCGTTCACCTTTGACACTAGGGTGTACAGACAGACGTTCAATGTGACGGGCTTCGGCTTCGAGCCTGATGAGTCTCTCACAGTAACGCTCGACGGGGTCACCTGGTTCAGCGTCACAACTGTGGATGCGGATAGCGGGCGTTTCTCTGTTATGACCGATCCCGTGAAGAAGATGGCTTACGGCGACAATCATCTAGTCACCTTCTTCTCCAGCACCGACGGGAACACATTCTCAAGAGTCATCAAGAGCAGGCCCGGAGTCGTAAGGGATGCTACCACCGGCGGGGAACCCCTGACCGTCAACGCAGCTGCCGCAGGCGATCCAGTAAGCCTGAGGAGCTCCACCCTCTGGGGTATATTCGGCCTCAAGGCTAGCACAGCTTACACCGTGAAAATCGCTGGCATAACCGTCGGATCCTTCGTGAGCACATCCGATGGAGCAATCCCAGGTTCGATCTCATTCACCGCACCAGCCATAGCTGCAGGCATCTACTACGTTGATATACTCGACAGCACAGGAGCCTCGGCGATCTTCCCATGCAAGTACTCGGGTGCTCAGTTCAGAAGCCGCAATCAAATCACTGTTGCCAACGCGGTCACCAAACTGGGAGAGGGTCAGGGCTTACAGCTTACAATTACCCTTAAGCTCGACGTCTTCCCAACCACCGTATCTCCTGGCGAAAACGCAACCTTGTCCGGCGCAGGCCTCACGCCAGCGACAGCATACTCAATCACTCTAAGCGACTCGTCATCCGGTTTGTCGGGAACATACGTAGGCTTCGTTCTGGCGACGTGCACAACCACCTCAACAGGCGCGTTACCTGCTGGCGTAACAGTAACAATGCCCGATGTGGCAACCACAACCGAAACTGGCACAACCTGGTTCCTCCACGCTTCGACGAGCGACGAGTTGGCTGACTCCGAGAGTTCAGGATTCGGACCCGTAAATATACAGGCATCACTCACGTTGACGCCAACCAGCGGCGCGGTAGGCGATAAGGTTGACTACGTGGGAAGAGGCCTCGCAGCTGCCCAGACATATACGATACGCTTCGGCTACGTTGACGTAGACCATACGGGAACGGGAGTAGGCTCACTGGTAGCAGACAACTATGGAAGGTCAATAGGTTCCTTCAACGTCCCAGCGAAGACAGCGGGAGACTATGACATACAGCTAAAGAGAGGAACATCCTACGACATGCTCAACATACCGCCGACATTCACCATAACAGGCGCGGCACCCGGTGTAGGGGGACCGATTGGAACTGGAACCTTCACACCATCCGCTCCAGCACTCCTCAACTCCGCAGGTAGTCCAGTATCGAGCGTGACAACGAACACACAATTCTTCGTCCAAGTCGAACTCAAAAGCAACATAGGCCAAGACCTGAGCATCTCCGTACTCGTCCAGATCAAAGACGCCTCAGGGAACGTAGCTGCTATCAACCTGAATCAGCCTGACGTGAGAGGAGGAGTGACGAAGTCCGTTGCAGTGGTCTTCATAGGAATAAGCACCCCAGGAACATACACAGCCACGATCTTCGTTTGGAGTGGCATAACAGAACCCACACCATATGCGCCAACGACCGTGCTCGTCATCACCGTGACCTAAACTGGTGGTAACCAAGATGACAGCAATAGCGAGAAGAGCAACAATGGCGACACTAGCGGTCCTACTGTTAACCGTCTTGATGTCGCCCGTAGTGTTCGCCGCGACCGCCACAGTAACCACCGACAAGACATCCTATTCACCGGGTGATGTACTCAGAGTCTCTGGAACAGTCTCCCCAGTCACAGCGGGGCAGGACGTCGCCATCATGGTCAAAGGCCCAACTGGTCAAATGATCGCCGTAGACCAGGCCACGCCAGGCGCAGACGGAACCTACTCGAAGGACGTGATGACCTTCGCGGCAGCGAGTCCGTCAGGAACGTGGACAGTCACAGCCACCTACCAAGCAGCCACAGCCATAGCAACATTCACCTACACAGGAGTACCACCCAAAACCAGCATAATCGTGAACGTCGACGTCAGCGCCGGCAAAATCTTCGTGGCCGGCGACAAAGCAGACTGCTACGTCCTAGCATCGTACAACGGCAAAGCCCTAGACGCCAACATAACAGCCACGGTTTACAATCCAACAGCACCCGCGACGACCCTGTCCGTAAGCAAGCTCTCTACAGGCCTCTACCGCGGCTCCCTGACGCTGGCAGCGAATGCAACGGCCGGAACCTATACGGTCATGGCCAGCGCTAGCGTCAACACGTCCCAGTATCTGGGCTCCGGTGTAGGACTGGGGAGCTTCGATGTGAGTGGAACGCTGAAGGGGCTCAGCACGGACATGAGCACGGTAAAGACGGGAGTATCAACCGCAAACACAGGGATAGCCGACATCCAGAAGAAGTTCCCGATCACAGTCGATATCTCGCCAATATATATTGCCATAGTCCTATCATTGATAGCGGCCATAGCTGCAGTCTACTCAACCATAACGGTGCAGAGGAAAATAGCGGGCTAACCGGTCTGAGAGAAATACCTCCCCTTTTTTATTTTTTAAACGAACAAAAGATGTTCACGTAGGAAACGTTTATATTTGTCTGAAGCCTGGAATCGGGTGTAATTCTGAAAAAGCCTTATAGCATAGATATATCAAGATATATCTCCGGGTGAACCGGATGTTCACCATAGAGGCCGAGAATCTCGTAAAGGTCTACAAAGCAGACGGTGTAGAGACCCCCGCGCTGCGAGGCGTATCCCTCAAGGTTGAACAAGGCGAATTCATCTCTATTGTAGGCCCCTCGGGCTGCGGCAAATCCACCCTCTTGAACCTACTCGGAACCCTCGACAGACCCACATCGGGCAGGCTCTTCATCGACGGCGTGGACACCTCGAAACTGAATGACGGTGAACTAGCGAAGCTCCGAAATGAGAAGATCGGCTTTGTATTCCAATCCTTCAACCTTATCCCGCGCATGAGCGCTGTGATGAACGTCGAGCTCCCCCTATTGGTGAGGGGAATCCCGAAGGACGAACGCCAAGAAAGGGCGCTGCGATGGCTTAAGGAGTTAGGCATAGCGGAAAAAGCCCATAATAGGCCGTCCCAACTCAGCGGCGGCGAGCAGCAGAGGCTTACGATGGCGAGGTCTCTAGTTACCGATCCCTCCATCCTCCTCGGTGACGAGCCCACAGGGAACCTCGATACAAAGAACACGACGATGGTCATAGAGTTGTTGAAGAAAATGAATGAGGCCACGGGCAAGACCTTCGTCATCATAACACATGATCCTGACGTGGCGAACTACACGGAGAGAATCATACATCTCAGGGATGGACTCATTGAGAAGGAGGAACGACCTGACCCGAAGAATGATACATCTCCGGAATTGACGTATTGAGGAGGAACGACGATGAACAAAAGAACAATCGGAACACTACTCATAGTGCTAACCGTTATCCTACAATCCTTAACCTTGAGGACCAATGCTGCTTCACAGGATTTTCAGGCCGCCCAAACATATTGGGGCTCCGCCGAAGACCCCTTGGAGGCTAGCCCCGGCGATAAGAGCGTCACCCTCAACGTAGTGATCCAGAACAAGGGTTCTCAGGCATATTCAGGGTTGGATGCTACACTTTATCTCACCTTTCCCTTTAGTGACATCACCGGCGGGAACGTAGTTAGTGGATATTACTCCGGTAGCATTCCCGTTGGTCAGACAGCCACGTTACGGTTTCAACTCAATATAGACGCCGATGGCTCGATCGGCTCCTACTCCTTGATTATGAGCATACGCTACGGGACTGGCTTTGAACTGGGAACAACAGTCTCTGTGCCAGTCCTCCTCCTCGGAAGAGCCGAACTGGAGATGTCTATCAACCCCTCCTCTCTTTCACCGGGTTCTATGAGTGCGTTGATGGTCACTGTATCCAACAAAGGGACGGGCACAGCATCGAAGGTAAGCATTGCCCTCACCTTCCCAACCGGCGTCTCAATCGGAGGTGATAATCAGTGGTACTTCCAATCCATAAGACCCAACGAAGACAAAGCCATGATGCTTGATGCCTCCGCTCAAGCCAGCCTCGCAGGTTCATCCCTGAAGATTGATGCGTCCATAACTTACACGGATGCCTACGGGACGAGCAGAACCTCAAGTCGGGCAGTGGGGCTGAGGATTTCACCTACGACTAACGTCCCTCTTGTGATGACTGTCAAAGGTAACGAGCTCCAGCCTGGAATGCTGAACACCATTGCCATAAACATTCTAAACAATCAAACGAAACCCGTATCCTTTGTGCAGGCTTTATTGACTCTTCCCTCCGGACAGGCTTTAGTTGTCTTTAGTGACAACAGTTGGTTCTTCCGCTCCATCGATCCCCTCAAGAGCGCGACATTCAATGCACAACTGATGGTTTCATCGACCGCTGCAGACACAAACTACCAATTAACTTTGACCCTGTCTTATTTAGATCCATACAATATATCTCGCACTGAAAACCATGCTTTCGGAGTACATGTACTACCGGCACCTAAGAATGTTCTTCTCATATCAGTGGATCGAAACATCTTAATAGCTGGTTCATTCAACGAACCCAAAATAACGATGTCTAATTCTGGCAAAGCACCTATAGGTTCCATCACTGTTACTTTATCCTTCCCCACGGCTCCGGGAGCTTCAACCAGTGCTTCAACCATTGTCTTGGCTACGGGTAATCAGTGGTACTTTGATCTTCTACAGCCAAATAGTAACGTCACGTTTTCACCTAAGATCTCCGCTACACTCGGTGCGATAGACACATCATACCAAGCGCAGCTGTCCATAAGCTACACAGACGAGCATGAAATTAGTCGCGTTGAAACCAAAACCCTAGGCTTCTCCGTCAGAGGTATAATAACTTTCGAGATCTTCGATAGACAAGTAATTCCCAAAGCGACTTTTCCTGGAGGAAACATAACTATAACTGGAAATCTCTTAAATACAGGCAGTTCTCGCGCCCTATACATGACGGTGACTGTTAAGCCTTCTCCATATTTTACCCAATCTTCAGATGGACCAATATACATAGGGGAAGTCCCTACAAATACTCCGACACCATTCACACTGTCGTCACGCGTTAGAACAAATGCAGCTAATGGAACGTATCCCTTAACTCTCAGTTTTAACTATCAGAATGATTATGGCGACAAATATGTTTTTGAGAACGCCCTCAGCGTTACAGTTGGTGGTTACATCCCCGTCACCCAACGCCCATCGGGGCAGCCTTCGAATACGGGACAAAACGTAATAATACAATGGCTACCATACATAGTACCCTCGATCGTCGCTGTTTCTGCAATCTTTTTGGTTTATCGAAGAAGGAAAAGGCGTCAGAAATGAACCCAGCCGATATTCTTCCCATAGTAATCTCCTCGCTAAAAGATAGGAAACTCAGAACAGTCCTCACCATTTTGGGGATATTGGTGGGGCCTGCTACGATCGTCGCTCTGCTTGCTATAACAGGGGGCTTCAATGCTGGAATAACAGGGCAATTCGAAAAGATGGGCCTGAACACGATCGTGGTAATGCCTGGCAGAGCAGGACGAACTCTCACGATGATTGACGTTGGAAAACTTCAAACGATAGAGAGTGTCAAATTGGTGGCACCTTTTTACCAATCCGCCTCCACAATGGCAGGTGGAACAGGGTCGACCGTTTCCATCATCGCCACTAAACCAGAGGATATTACAACTTTACTCCCAGGTTTTTCGCTATTGGAGGGGCAGTTGCCCAGCGACTACGATTTAACTGGTGCAGTGATAGGCTATAACTTGGCGTTCCCGTCGGATCCTTCAGTTCCTCCTATTCGCATGGACCAGGTTGTCACCGTAACCCGTTCAATTCGCCAATTCGGCAGAGCGACAACTGTCGCACGTTCCTATTTGGTTAAAGGCATTGCCAGCAAGTTTGGCCAAGCACTTTTGTTTAACATCGATGATGGTATCTTAGTCTCTCTCAAAGCCGGCCAAATTCTAACTGGCTCAACGAATTTCAACGGAATTTTTGTGGTAGCAAATAGTGTTGAGAACGTTAGTAGTGTAACAGAAGCGATTTCCAGCGTCTTGGCAAATGTCAGGATCATGACTGTAGAGCAGATGGTGAACACAGTACAGAGCATCTTGGGAACCATAAGCCTCCTAATGGTTTCCATAGCTGTCATGTCCGTCCTTGTTGCCTTCTTCGGAATCATGACAACGATGTTGACCACCGTGACGGAACGGACAAGGGAGATAGGATTGCTGAAGGCTCTAGGCTACAGTAGTCGCTTGGTGATGCTGATTTTTCTCTCCGAAGCCACAATGATGGGCGTAATCGGAGGTGCCATAGGCACCTCTTTGGGAGGAGTTCTCAGCTTCTTCATCCTTCAACTACTCACTCAAGGCCTTGGATCCACTGGATCGCAGGGAGGAGGCGGTACGCAAGGGGGTATGCCAGGTATGTCATTTGGTCGCAGCTCTTCCTCTCTCAATATCAGTCCCCTCTTATCCCCAGAGTTGATAGGCGGGGCCCTTCTAATGGCCATGGGAGTGGCAACACTCGCGGGCCTCATACCAGCTTGGAGAGCATCAAGACTGACTCCCGTGGAAGCCCTGAGACATGAATAATTGATGCGAGTTAAAAAGGAACTAGTCGATATATGCGTTTTCAAAAACTATGAACAATCCTTTGACGAAAATCTCTTGCTCTCGTGTATGTGTAGTAATATGAATAGGATGAAGTTTTTACCTTGACAAGTATTTACCTTTTCTTATGTGAGAAATAGAATCATTCATAGGTGGTGAAGCGTTAACATCTGTGCTTGAGAATGTTGGCACTAGTAGAAGGGCAGATATATGAAATCTACTCACAATATAGGTTGGCGAGACTACTGCGTTTAAATTTCGACATCCAAAGTTGATTTACAATATTGAACGAAGCCCTGTGTCTAGCGATGAGCCTTGAAAAAACTTAGTCCAGCTTTACTGGTCTCTACAGTTCTCTTGATCTTGGGAACCCTTCTAAGCCCAGCCACCGCTATCAGAGGTAACCCACTAGCATCTTGGAGCATGGATGACGGTTCGGGCGCCCTGATCACCGACTCGGTAGGAGAAAACGAAGGAACGTTGCATGGGGCCTCATGGACACCCGCCGCCGTCGTAATTAACTCCTCAGGCAGTCTCTTGGACCTCGGTTCAGGTAGCGTAGGATTATCTTGGGCCCTCGACTTCAACGGTAAAGACAGCTACGCGGAGATACCTGACGCACCAGCTCTGAGGTCGGCAAATCTCTCAATAGCCTTCTGGATCTCTCCCGATGCGAGTAGTGACTGGATGAACGTGATGGGCAAGCAGCACTACGTAACCGGAGAACTCGCTGGATGGGTGATCTCATGGGACGCCGGTTCTCCGAGACGTATGGTCTTGCATGGCTATACCCAATCTCACTCAGAGTCCTTTTCTGTAGGAGTTCCCATGACCCTGGGAGAGTGGACACACCTCGTCTTCACGGTTGGGGGCGGTGGGATAACCGCCTACAAGAATGGCAGACTCGTCGGGATGACAATGTCAGAAGGCTTCCTACCAACTACAGAGCCCTTCAGGATCGGGAAAGCTTACGGTGACAGCTACTACTTCGACGGTCTCATCGACGATGTCCTATTCTACAACACGTCTCTGACCGAGGAAGAGGTTCAAAGCCTCTATGAGAGCTATTCCTCTGCTGTTCAATGTTTTACAGTCATAGAACTGGGTCGAGTCTCGACGATCTTGGGCCGGGAAACGGCGATTACGGCAAGGCTTGTGGATCAGCTAGGCAGGGTCCTTGCTGGCGCCAATGTATCCTTTTACCTGAATGGTCAGGCTCTAGGCACCGTAGTTACGGATTCTCGTGGGCTCGCACGCATCCTCTATAGGTCAGTGGATTTGGGAACCTATTCTCTAACGGCGGAGTTTGCTGGTATAGGTAGCTACAATGGGTGTGCCCAGACGGTTCAGCTCGTCGTAGCTCAGGACCAGTCTCAGTATGCACTATTTGGGGCAATAGGAACAGCCTTGGCGCTCGGAGCGGTAGTAGTAGGAGGAAGGAGACGCAGAAGACGAAGATGGAGTGAAGAGGATTTAGAGCAAGCCATAAAGGATTTACTAGGACCCTCTAACTAGAACCTTCAGCGTGCAGAACTCAACCATCTATCGAATATTTGTCATCCACAAACTCATCTCCGGCCAACTCTTAGTAAGGCTTCAGCACAAAATATCTGGAGGAAAAAGAGGTTAGATTGTCAACTACCAAGAGGAGTTATCGAAGGAGGATGATCTCCAAAGAATGATGGTAACCGACGTAGCCTAGATATGGTAAGCTCAACCAGCATTGACTGAATACAAACAAGTCTTTGAGACCGCATGCATAATCATCTATATTTTTTTCGAATCTTAGACCAGCCCTAAGATATGAAAACTTTTATCCTCGCTGGACCCAATAGCACAAGCTAAATTGAACCGCATCCGAGTCAAAGACGCGGAAGGATAAAAAGCCGGATGATCGCAGTGTTGCCAGCTCTGACGTACCTAGCGATAGTAGTCTCTGCCTCCCTGAGCGTCTACACCTTCCACATGTTCGCCTTAACTCTGATGGTCGCAAAGAGAATCTTCGCCCAAGTGGGGAAGGACATCGATCCTCCGGTGCCTGAGAACTTACCGATCGTAACAATTCAGATACCGATCTACAATGAGGGTCCCATCGTCGAGCGTGTTCTCGAAAACATCACCGTCCTAGACTATCCAAAAGAAAGGCTACAGATCCAGATACTGGATGATTCAACGGACAAAGAAACCCTACAGAAAGAAGAGTGGTTAGTGGAACATTACAGGAGGGAAGGCTACGAGATAGAGTTGATTCACAGGGAGAACCGCAACGGATACAAGGCCGGCGCCCTAAACAACGGCCTAGAGACCGCTAAGGGTGACTATATAGCCATAGTCGATGCAGACACCATTTCGCCAAAGAACTTCCTCAAGGAACTGATCTCACAGTTCGGCGGAGACGAGAAACTAGCCTTCGTCCAAACTAGATGTGAATATGCGGATAGATGGTTCAACTGGGTTACGGAGTCAAACGCCGTGGCGATGGACGTGCACTTCCTCGTCGAGCAACCAGCAAAAAGCTGGTACAACCTCCTGCCGAACTTCAGCGGCAAGGCAGGAATGTGGCGAAGGGAGGTCCTCGAAAAGTACGGGTGGGACGAGAACGTCCTAACTGAGGACATCGAATTATCCTACAGGGTTCAGATAGATGGGTGGAGAAGTCTCTATACCCATAATCCGACATGCCTGATAGAATTGCCCCCTCCTTGATGGCCCTAAAGGCTCAACAGAAGAGGTGGACAGCTGGACTCACTCAGACCTTCAAGAAACTGTCGAGACCCCTTCTAAGGAGTGACAGACTCACCCTCGGTCAGAAGGTGGAGGCCCTCATCTTTCTTTCCTCACCGATCACGCATCTGCTAGCGTTGGCGGCGATTGTGCTATGGGTCCTTGCGGCGGTCCTTGAGCCTGAGATAACTCTTGGCCTGTGGCTGGGAACTTTCGCCTTCTCAGCCTTCATGGCATTTATGTCCGGCGCCCCGTACTTATCGGTGATCATGGGAATTCTCAGGAGTCGTGATAAGAGGGGAAGGAAACTTCTCACCATACCCTTGACGATCACTATCATAACGGCTAACCTCATAGCCAATGCTAGGGGGGCCCTCGAAGGATTTCTGAGAAAAAACCTAATCTTCGAAAGGACACACAAGTATGGTATAACGCATAACACCAGAAAGCACGAGATAAAAACGGACTATCAGTTGGGGCATCTTGTAAGGAAGAATAGCGCCGAACTCGTCGCAGCAATTCTAGCGGTCATCGCGACTGCAAGAGTTCTCCTGCAGGGGCAGATAACGAGCGCGATCCCCCTTTCCTACATCTTACTGGCATGGCTCGTCGGCTCGTTCCAAAAATAGTAGAATGTTTTTGTAAGGGCGCAAGACTCGGTAATATTGGTCAGTCGCAAGCTATGTCAGTTTTACTAGTGGAATGGAAGATTTACTTCTTTCCCAGTTCTCTGAGACTCATAAGCGGCTAAGGCTATCTCCAGAGCGGCTCTACCGTCCTCGCCGGTTGCGATAGGTGGTGAGAGTGGTCGTTCTTCCCGGATGCAGCGTGTGAAGAATATATGTGCCAGCCTATAAGCCATGAGGCCCCAAGCACGATACTGGCCCATGTATATTTGATGCGTAAGCCCCTCTTCCGTGTACATTATTTCTTGCCCCAAGAGGTTCTCTCCTCTCACTCTTAGAACGTTGAGCGACTTCTCAGTGGCGCCATTCTTTCCTATTACTCCCCAGTCTTCCCAGGCTTGGTAGCATGAGTAACTGCCTGTCAGAGAGGCGAAGGCTCCATTCTTGAATTTGATCGTCATCGAAACATTATCTATTGCTGGATCGGTTGCTCCTTCTAGGACAGATTTGGCTCTGCCGAAGACAGACTCGGCGTCGCCGCTCCACCACCTAAACTGGTCTATGTAGTGGCACTGGCTCGTGACGATGCATCCTCCGCTCTTGCTCTGGTTGTACATCCAGTTGTTCGGAGCTACCTTCATCGTGTTAACGCACCACATGTTTACAGGCGTGCCTATTGTTCCGTCCTCGATCAATTCTTTGACCTTGACGTACGTGGGTTGGAACCTGAGTTGGAAGCCTGTTGAAAGTCTGACTCCAGCTTTCTTCGCGGCCGCGATCATAGTATCTGCGTCCTCCAAGTTCAAGGCGAGGGGCTTCTCCACATACACGTGCTTCCCTGCTTCGGTCGCTGCGACCACGACCTCCTTGCGGACGAAGGGTGGTGTCGTGAGGACGATGTAGTCCACATCTTCACGCTTCAACAACTCTCGGTAGTCCTTGTACCATGTGGTAATCCCAGCCGCTTCAGCTCCTTTCTTGGCAGCTGCCTCATCCACGTCTACAACCGCGACTATCTTCGCATCCAGCACTTGCTTGAGGTTTGGGATGTGATTCCTTACGGCTACGCTGCCACACCCTATGACGCCTACACCAATCGTACGTTGAGACATAGTCTGCCTCTTGGGCTTTTTTCAAACTATGTTAGTGATCGAGAGGTGCGACATGAAACTGTTCTTGGTAGCCCCGTGCCAGTGCTTCTCTCCCGGTGGAACCAATACAAGGGTTCCTGGATAGACGGTATTCTCCACAGTCTCTGTTGCGAGGATGCCTTGCCCCTCTATGATGTACAAGACCTGTTCGTGCTCATGTGTGTGCAGTGTCGTCCTACAACCTGGTGGGAAGGTGACTTTGGCTACGTTAATCTTCGTCGAACCCATCTGTTTGTTCACTCCTGGCGTCACGTAGACGGGTCCAATCTCCCATATGCCGCCTGTGGGGTGAGCTGTGGGTACCTCCTTGCTCAATTCAATGATTTTCATCTCATCACCAAATACCTTGAGACTTACTCCAAACTAATAAGATTTAGCGCGAGCCGACTACGCTTATTGGGCGCTTCTTCTCCCACGTTCGCCCGCCACTTCTGACAGTTCACTTCCATGCTGTGAATAGTCAGTAGACAGTGCCCGGCCAAGTGCCCAGCTCCGGAGTAGGGTATAGACAACTTTCGGCGGTCCACGCAATTGCAGTAGCGTCCAACGGTGACATCTTGACAACCCATCTCTCTTCACCTTGTGAAACGCTGAAAGTCGCACCGGACAGAGTGTACGTACCTAAATGCCTATCCTAGGTATTCCGACGACTCAGTCTTCTCTATCGTCGTAGGCGCAGATCTCGATGGCTCTTTTTCCTCTGCCGACGATGAAGCAGAACTCTCTAAGCCCAAAGTTGTAGAGTTGTTCGAAGACTAGGTGGAGCACGGGTTTGACGCAGAGATCATCACCTACCGTCCGGGAGAAGATTGGGAGCATTTCCTTAGGTTGCTCCTTCGTGGCGGGAAGCATCCGGGTTCCGAGACCCGCGGCTGGTATCACCGCCTTGAGGCTTGAGGCTTCCGACATGGTCGTGTTACGTTTCTTGGCGCGGGCAATTGTTCGCGAGGAGTTTCCTATATATGGGGAGGGCTTGCAGACACGTTCATTCTGCTACGTGTCCGATACCGTTCGGGGCATTCTCTCACTACTGACTAATCCTGAAGCGGCGGGGGAGACGGTGAACATTGGGAATTCTCGAGAGATGACGATCTTGGAACTAGCTCGGCTGGTGAAAAAGGTAGTTAGAAGTTCTTCTCCCCTTGCTTTCTATCCGCTCCCGAAAGATGACCCCACTAGAAGGTGCCCGGACATCAAAAAAGCATCCACGCTTCTCGGTTGGAAGCCACAAGTTATGATAGAGGAGGGCTTGAGGAAGACGCTGAAATGGCTTATAGATACAAAGAAATCGAGTGATAGATCCTAACTGAAGCCGAGAGAATACGCTTCTCCACGTTTGGCTTCCTCTCCTCCTATCGCTACGTCTTCTCAAATTCTCCATTAAGTTGGTGTCCCAGGAACCCAATGCAGAAGCTCTTTTAAGCATGTCAAGTCTGGGCGGTATCTGTAGGTTTCCCCAAGACTGGTATCTAGGAGCATGTTCCCAAAGAGTGGATCTTCCAGAAAGCCTTTGAGGCAGCCCTTCTAAGGATGTCTAAAAAGAAGATCGGAGATCTTCCTCTCTTCACGACACCTAGACAGCCTTTGGGTGAAAATCTATGTGGTATTTGAAGAGACTGGCACCCAATAGTTCTCTCCAACCCCTTCAAGACCAGAGGCATCGCAAAGGCCAAGTTGAAGAGCGACAGGTTCTACTCGTCAACGCTCGTAGACCTAGTGAGTAGGGCTACGTTCCACCTGAGGAGATCAGAGGTGTTAGAGGTTTTCATCATTCATAACGTTCTCACACTAAGTTAACATCCTCTCCGTTCCTGAAGTTCAATATACAAGTGTATATATACGTGTATGCACAGTGGATGGCGACGATCCAAATATGATACTAGTGACGGGCGGAGCCGGATATATTGGCTCCAGGTTGGTGTTAGAGCTTCTCGAGAATGACTATCAAGTAAGAGTATTCGATGCTTCAAGTTTGAGTAAAGATATGTATCAACTGGTCAGAGGCAATTCAAACTTCGAGTTTGTTAAAGGAGATGTTGGAGACATAGATGCAATAACCCAGTCGCTGAAAGACATAGATGTTGTCGTTCACTTGGCAGCGCTTGTTCCAGGGCCGGGAACTTCATATGATGCTAAAACGATGCTTAGAGTCAACTTTGAATTGAGCCGTCAACTTGTAGAACTATGTAAGAACAAAGATAAAATTGAAAAATTTATTTTCACATCAACTTGCGGAAATTATGGAATCAGCGATACCACAAAATATGTTACAGAATCAGAACCGTTGAATCCTACGTCGCCATATGCTGAGGCTAAAGTTAAGGCCGAAGAATACTTTCTAAATTCTGCCGAAGAATCTTTCCATCCAACGGTACTTCGCTTGGCAACGGTGTTCGGGCCGTCGCCGAAGATGAGTTGGGAATCGATGGTTAACACCTTTGTTCTAGAGGCATTTAATAAACGATCGATCATAATTTATGGCGCCCAATCTTGGAGGCCCCTTGTTCATATTGACGATGTGGCGCAGGCCATACTGCATGTCTTGCGAGCTCCTTTAAACTTAGTATTTAGACAAGTATTTAACGTGGGTTCCCTGAACTGTCAGAAGATTCAAATCATCAACGTAATAAAGGAGGCCTTTCCTCAAGCAGTTATTGAGATAAAAAGTGATGCTGCTGATCCAAGGAGTTACAAGGTGTCCTTTGATAAGATATCGAGAGCGCTAGGTTTTCAGGCAACCAAGGGATTGGAGGAAGGCATAAAAGAGATGAAGGAATTACTGGAAGGAAAATATAGATAACCATACTATAGAGGCGAATCCTTTGCTCTGAGGAGGTAATGAGAAATTGGAGAGAATTAATCAAATGGAGCCTTGGATAGGAGAAGAAGAAAAACGCGCTATGATGGAATACTTGGATTCTGGTGGATGGCTGACTGAATTCAAACGCACCCGAGAATTCGAACAGTCGGTAGCGAACTACGTCGGCAGCAAGTATGCGTCGGCCGTAAATAATGGTACGGTTAGCCTGACAATAGCGGCGATGGCCCTTGGGATAGGACGCGGTGATGAAGTCATAGTTCCAGACTATACCATGATAGCTTCGGCGAATTCAATGGTGTTGATTGGTGCAGAACCAGTTCTTGTCGATATTGACCGTGAAAACTTGTGCCTGGACTTAGATTTGGCAGAAGAAGCTATTACGCCCAAGACGAAGGCCATAATGTTTGTTAGCATAAATGGGCGATACGTCGATATGGAAAGGCTGCTCTCTATGGCGCATCGCCACAACCTGTTTCTAATAGAAGATGCCGCTCAATCTTTAGGTTCAAGGTGCCAAGGCAAGCACTTGGGCACCTTTGGAGAGGTTGGCTCCTTCTCCTTCAGCACACCGAAGATAGTAACTACCGGACAGGGAGGCGTCTTAGTCACTGATGATGAGCAGCTGCATCGTCGAATAAGCTTGATAAAGGATTTTGGTCGCTCTAGGAGTGGTCGCTCGACAGGGGCAGCAGATTTCCACGAGATCTTGGGGTTCAACTTCAAGTTTACTGATATGCAAGCAGTTATAGGGATTGAACAGATGAAGAAGATAGATTGGAGGGTGAAGAGAAAGAAGGAGATGTACGAACTGTATCACGATTTGTTGCAAGGTATTCGAGAAGTGAATTTCATAGAAACTGATCTAGATGATACTGCTCCCTGGCTCATTGATATAATTGTCGAAAGGAAGAGAGATGAATTGGCATCGTTCCTAGATCAACGAGGAATAGGCACTCGCCCCTTTTATCCTTCCATTCATACTCAGCCACCATACAGTTCAGTTGAGGGCGACTTCGAGAACTCTGAATATGTCTCACACACGGGGCTTTGGCTACCCTCCTCGACGTTCCTGACAAATGACGACATCGAAAGAGTGTGTACCGAAATAAGGAATTTCTTCGATAGAGAATCGTGAAGAAAGAAACACTATATCTTCACTACTCGTAACCTGCCCAAGAAGGCCATTCCAAGCCCACCAGCGATCTATCACAAAGCTTTTCTCAGAAAATGTGTGACCATGGCAACCAGAAGACTATAAGCCATATGGTGATATTTGTAGAAGCTGCTACAACTTTATGCTCAGATACCAACCCCATCGCTTTAAGCTTGAATATGTATGTGTTAATTTATATATGCAAAATAACGTTCTTCCAAATGTCTTGAAGATGCATGCCTGAAACGTTTTCAGTGCACTACACCAGCGTAATCTGCTGGCATCAGCAATAGTCTTGTATATATAAAACAAAGCAAACCATGGAATTCTATAAGGAATTTCTCTTATCCTTGGGATACCTTTCTTTGAGAGAGACTTTGTAAAATGTAGAACGTGGTTTGGAAGCAAAGGTCTACCATACTGTTCAGAGAAGAAGCTATTTATGATATCTAAGAAATATATCAGTCCAACTATTATCCAGCTTTCATAGGAACGGGAGAAAATATGGCTCCAATCGAGATGTTCGTTCTCAAGCAGCCTTTTTGCAGTATAGATGTCTGATAGTCGAATCAATCCGCCATGTTTGAACACGGCATGTATAACTAGGATAAGCAAATCATCTTCTTGAGACGGAAGAAAAACTGTCTTCCCATCAAAGTTTTTTGGACTTAGATTTCTTATTATGTCTACGGCTGGAATATATTCTTCGCCAAGAAGAGTTAGTTCTGGATACAACTCCACTTCAAAATGAAAAACTCCCAACTTGAAGTGGAAATGGCGTTTCTCCGGAGTTTCACCTGTGTAGGCTAAAGGCCCTTTTTCATATAAATAGGGCTTAGTCTCAAGATTAAGAAACGCATCTTCAGCCTTTCTAATGTCCTCTTTTACGATCATAATGTCTATATCTTCACTTGGTATGTTTGGATAATCATCAAGAGTTTTAAAAACCACGAATCCTATTTTGTCTTTTGTCAGAACGTCCTGTATTCCGGAGATGAGTCCTAGAGCTGTCCTAGATCTTTCGCGACACTCGTCTAGTTTCTTCTGGACGAGACTTTTAGTATTATTATAGGGTTCAGAGCTAAGAACACTCATGATTCTCGTGAGAACTGGGGATAAAACTCTTTCACGTTGGGCTATGGTTAGCAGCATATCCCAATCAATATCTGAACGAATCACTTCTTGTTTGAGTCTATTCTCTTCATCTGAAAACAACAGGTTAATCAAAAGTTTTATGTTCCATACTTGGTTGCGAGTTTCCTTAGTTATGTATTTTACCATAGTTGATGGGCCTTATACTATATATGAAGTTGGCATGACTATGTTAAACCTAAGCATTTTATGGAGGCAACTATTTCTTGATGAACGATGTCGAAGGACCTACCTGAGTTTATCATAGGTATCTTTAGATCCACTGAGATCTTCTTGTATAGCGGTCTCCGAAGTCGAAGGTAGTTCAAACCAGGGATATCCTGTCCTCGGTTCAAAGCTTCTTCTTCCTCCAAATCTAACAAAACTGTTATTCTTGGCTTCATCAACCTCAGGAAAAACTTCCCCAGCTGTCCTTTATATAGAGTATCATCCCTTAGGGATGCCATCAAATCAACAATTGAATCGATGATGCAACGGTCCACCAAGACTATACGTCGGTGAGTGGAGAAATATCCTCGTAATAAAGCCAGTACACATATGTCAACTAGAAAAAGCAGAGTCCATGCATCATTAATGCTATTCCTTTGACTCCCAAAATATGGATGTCTTGTACGATGCTCCCGACCGTTTGAGATAAGCTTTCCTTCACGTCCGACAAGTTTGCATATTATTAAAAAAGGCATTGATATGAATCTGAAATATTCCCCTCGAAGATTTATGTATTTACAACGCAAACCACGATTATGTAGTTCGTGAAGTAGAGCATTCAAATGGGTGCTTTTTCCTGAACCATCAATGCCGATTAGACCAATCCTTACTTTGTTCATCGCTGTGGGCACCTACATTGGAAGCTGACTTAATTTTTTTCTTGGGTTCGCGATAGGATTCGTCCGAAATAGGATTGGCATCGTTGGCAGTGAACCCCGGACCCCTCTCAGGGGTTGCCTTACGCTTGGGAATACCGCTTTTTTGGAGGATATGTCTGAGATTCGTGAAGCAACATTCCTAGCAGGTGGAACTCCCAAAAAACTATATGTGCACATTCCCCAGATACAACGTTTGACAGTCAATCCCTTGAGGCCTAATTGGACAAACTCATAAATAGAATGCAAATGGTTATATAGTCACTCTTTGATGAAAGAGATGGGGATCGGAATTGTCCGATTATCGAATCTTGACTGTTGTTGGGACGAGGCCAGAAATCATAAAAATGGTTCCTGTGATTAGGGCTTTAGAGAAGAGAGCCTCTGTTGAACTTGTCATTGTTCATAGCGGGCAACATTACGATTCCGAAATGTCACAAGTTTTCTTTGATGAATTAGGTCTTCGTAAGCCGGATGTAGACATCGGCGTAGGCTCTGGTACACATGCTCAGCAGACATCAAAGATGCTTGAAGAGTTTGAGAAAGTCATCGAGCATTTCGATCCGAAGCTGGTTTTGGCTGAAGGGGATACAAACACTGTGGTTGCGGCATCGCTAGCTGCTATAAAGATTCATGTGCCATTTGGGCATGTGGAAGCTGGGCTAAGATGCTATGACCGGATGATGCCTGAAGAAATAAATAGAGTGATAGCGGATCAGTGTGCTCAGTTATGCTTTGCACCTACAAACAAATCTGCCTTAAACCTTCTTCGTGAGGGCATCTATCCCTATAGGATTTTCGTCACTGGTAATACTGTGGTTGACGCTTGTCTTGAAAACCTTAAGAAAGCTGAGCAATCTTCAAAAATAATGACGAAACTGGATCTGAACCATAAGAGACCGATCGTATTACTCACACTCCACCGTTCAGAAAATGTCGATGATGTCCATAAGCTACAAAGTATCATGGAGGCTGCATTACAGTTAAATGAGTGCACTATTGTCTATCCCGTTCATCCAAGGGCGCAAAAGAACATAGCTACGACTGGTTTAATCCACGATTTGGAGAAGGCTGAACACATTTGCTTGACACGGCCCCTTGGGTACTTTGACTTTCTATGCTTGTTGTCAAAATCTCTTTTCGTTTTAACCGATTCTGGAGGAGTGCAGGAAGAAGCAGTTACTTTAAGGATACCTTGTCTGACATTGAGACATAGTACTGAACGCCCAGAAACCGTTAGCGTAGGCGCTAATATAATTGTTGGCACAGAAACGTCTCGAATTCTTTATCTTTCGAGAAAACTATTGAATGAGCCAAAAACATTGAGACTAATGAAAACTATTAATAATCCATTGGGTGATGGAAGGGCAGGTGAGAGAATAGCTGAGATATGTGTAGAAGCTTGTGAACAAGGACTCACAGTAGAATCCCCAGCCTACTATGAAACTGGTTCAGCTGACTACGTTTCGATTGAGGTCCCCCGCGGGCTTATAGGAAAAGACATTATGTTTCTACAAACAGATCATCCTAGTGTCCTTGTGACCAACGTATACGATTCCAAGGGGACTCCCCTGTTTCCTAGACCTGATCTTAAACTTGGAAAGAAATGGTTGATTAGCCTTTTTGGCCCACTAAACGAGATCGAAGGTTTAAGAAAAATGACTTGAAATTGGACAAAACGAGGTGAATACTTCCGTTGGCTTTTCGCGTTTGAGATTAGATAGACGTCGAAGTTTATTTTGATCGCTTAGCTTAATTAATATGCATCTCGCATCTTCTACGGTTAATCGTGGTAAAGCAACAAAAGGCTAAAGACTCATCGGTGAACGCTGTCATAACTGTTTTTTGGAGAGAGAACCATTTTTACCGGTTGTAGGTAAAATAGATTGTCCAGCACCTTGATCCTCAGACCTTTCTGCGGTGCCGCTTCAACGAAATGACTCCCGATGAAGCCGGCACCACCAGTCACTAGACCCTCTCAAATCTTTGGCTCCATTCCACAAGAACATCCCTTCATTAGTGCATATCGTCCGGTCAGACTTAAGAGTGAATAAGCGGTTATAAACGAGCACCAAGCTAGGGGTCGGAAAACCATCGAAAACCGGGTGCGAGGTAGACACGAGTAGGATTCGCGCTACGAGCTAGATCTAGGGATAGTGATTAGAGGAAAACTATGCGGATCGATGAAGATAGGAAATGCATGTCACTTGCTCTAGCAATTGGGATAGCGATTCGCTCTGTCCCAAACCTTCTGACTCCCTATCCCGTTGGCTACGACACGATTTACTATGTAACACAGATCCTCGACTATAGGGTCTACCTCTCTGATCCAAGCATCATCTTCCAAACCCCTCTCCACCTTCTAATACTGAGCCCCATATACGTGGCAACTGGTCTAGACCCCTTCACAATTCTCAGAATCGCGCAACCACTCCTCTACGGCCTCCTTACCACTGCATTCTACTATGTTGCTAGAAGAATCCTAAAGTGGAGCCCGCGATGGGCTCTACTCGCATCAATAATCTTCTCTCTCTCCAAACCGTAACTCTCAGGATCTCATGGGACCTCCTTAGGAATGAACTAGGGCTGGCAATCCTTCTCTATTCTCTAGCTGCACTAGAAGATATAGACAAAAGACCTTTATTGTTCACAACCTTATCGATGCTGACTGTCCTGTCTCACCAATTTGCCTCAGTCATACTGCTAGTCATCATTACAGCCCTGACCATATGCCACTTATACAAACGAGAGATTAGCCTAGCTGAGAGAATCGTTCTATCATCCATGCCTGCAGCACTTATATTCGTAGGCGTCCTAGGCAATCCTGCAGGCTTCCGGGTCATCCCCAGTTCACCAAATACTAGCATCTTCCCAAAAACGTTAAGCGTCTTCACGCGTCCGCGTGCATTTCCGTTCGTCGATTATCTTGCTGGCGAAGGTTTCATCGACTATTCTGGATCTTACATGAACCTCCTAGTGGACTTTGTCTCCCTCTACGTGGCTTCATACTTACCTCTCCTACCCCTTGTAGTCATAGGTTTTAGGGATCTCCGAGAGCCAAAAATAGATTTGTGGACAGGCTTCTGCACAACAGCCTCCCTTATGGCCATCGCGACTCCACGATTTGCATTAACACACTGGGAGAGATGGATGATGATGCTCATCATACCCTACACACTCTACGGCAGTCAAGGAGTGATTACCTTGTACAGCATTATCGTCCGCAAGAAAAGCATGCCGAGAGTATCTCGGAAGGTTCTGGTAATCGCGGTATGTAGCCTGTATGCATCGATAGCCCTACTTTATGTGACAAGCTCTTCCGCGAACTCAATATCGCCTTACGCCCTCCTCTGGCCGTCGACGAAGTATTCTCCAGCAACCCTGCTCCGCCAAGGAACACCTTTGGAAGACATCCCAAGGATCGAGCAAGCCCTAAAATGGTTAGACACGAATAGGGAAGGAGACTCATGCCTACTAGCTAGGGAAACTTTCGTTGACTGGGCAAAAATCTATCTTAAGAGTGATGCAACAATAATAGATTATTGGGTTAAAGATGTAAGCGTAGGGCTAGAATATGCAAAGATGCTCAAATATGAGAAAATCTACTGGATATGGTGGGAGAACGACATCGGCCTCAAATGGTACGGACAACAAATGCCAAGCGACTTTAAACCTGTCTACAAGACAGGGAACATAGTGATCTACGAGTACGCCAACTAGATTCTGGTCGATCTAGGGTCGAGGACCATTAGACTGGCCGTCTCCTCATCGGCTTGGCGGGTTCGTTCGGCCAATTCTGTTTCTTCTGATGGACCGTCGGGCTCGAACCTAAGGTCTTGCACTAGGATGTTCCTAGCGGCATAATATCACGAACCACTACGTCATTCAAGGGGCATCTCAAGAGTCAGTTCTCTTCGGGTATCAGGCCAGAAGAGAGCATCCTCATCTCACCAATATGACCGTCCCAATCGTTATTCCAATGCACGTTGCCTCTGTCCACTCGGGTTCCTCAATTACTCATGAAACCATCGAGGAGACCTTGAAGGCCCTCCGATGCCAACACATCGACTACATTCCGATGAAGTTGAGCCGACTCATCTCTTTCGCTCATGACGTAGGTCATAGGATTGTCTGGACTCTCTTACGACGAAGATTATCATGAGGATTGACAACATCGGGAACATAGCAGCTATCTTGAGGGTTGTCGGGATATCGGTCGCCGAGATGACTAATCCTCCAGCGACAGCTGCTGCAGACCTAGCGAAGCTTCCTAGAGAGTTCAAGATGCCTAGGGCCCCACTCCTCTCACCTGGGGCGACGACATCGCTTATGTAGGCTGAAGCTACGGTGTTGAAGCTACCGTAGTAGTTGATCAGGATCTGGGAGAGAATTACCCAATGGATTTCGCCTCCCAGAAGGAGGACGAGGTTCCCTGAGGTGAGGCTGAGGGCCGCTAGGACCATGACGGGCTTACGCCCATACTTGTCGCTGAAGTAGCCTAAGAAGGGTTGAGTTAAGGCCGAGAGTCCCATTCCGATGAAGGTGAACGCTCCGACGAGTGCCTTGCCGTATCCGAGGTCCTTGACGAGGTAAACGTTCAGGTTGGGCCCTAGGAAGGAATAGCCTAGGAGAACAAATGCGAGGGCGATAGAGATAATGAGGACCTTCGATATCGCATCCTTCTTCCTAATGGTCTCGAGGAGAGGGATCGCTCCATCACTCCGCGCCAACTTTGCAGAGTCGGCTCCGGCGATGAGGAAGATTAGTCCGCCAGCGAAGCAGATGGCGGCGGTGGAGAACCAGAGGATTTGGAAGCTGAAGAATTGAGCTACGAGCCCACCGAAAGCGGGGCCGACGGCGAAGCCTGCTAGCTCCGCGGCGCTGAGGATGCCCATGTTCCGTCCCACGGCCTCGGAGGATGATAGGTCTGAGACTAAGGCCCACCCACATGGTACGACGGCGCCCTTGAGGATGGCTGTACTCCCCCTCAATAGGATGATGGTGAGGATGTCCTCTTGGAAGGCTATCAGGAGATAGATTGGAAGTAATCCGATCATTCCTATGACTATGAAGGTCTTCCTTCTTCCTACCGCGTCTGAGATACCGCCCCAGAAGAGGGATGAGAGGACCATGATTGCAGCGAAGACCGAGAAGACCAAGGCCACCTCTACAGGCGATCCACCAAGCTCGTAGACATGGATGGGGAGAAAGCCTGTAGCCACTCCCCACTCTATCCTCAGGAGGAAGCTCGTCGCACAGGCCGCGTAGAAGGAGCGATTGTTCTCCGTCTGGACGAGCATGTAGTAGAAAGCCGATGAAGAACCTATTATAGTAACCGTTCAAAGAGGCTGGCCAAAGCGAATAAAGGGGATAGGCTCAAAGCGCGCGCTGCGGGAACTTGGAGGCGTTCATGCCTTATCTTTAAGTTCTTGAGAGGGTCTGATAGCTCAGAAAGCTCTACTGATCAAGTCTGTTAGGCTTTTGCTTCTGGGGCTTTGACACGTCAGTACTCACTCCGTTGCTATTGTTCCACTGACTTCACTCTGCCTTGGCCTTCATCAGCTCCTCAAGCCTTCTTCTCCCAATCGTGGGAGTAGGGCGCTCAGGGATTAGCCCCTCAGGCCTGAACATCAGTAAGAGGATAAGCATGAGTCCGAAGAGGATGAAGTCTAACCAAGCCACATCGAAGGGGAACAGGAAGGCTATCTCATGCTTGTAGAACGTAATCAGCTTCCTAGCGGTCACAAATGTCAGTGTGCCCACGACCGCCCCTCTATTGTTTGCCGCACCTCCCAACATGACCATGACCCACGGCCAGAAGGTCCAGTCGACACGGTTGTAGGCACTTGCGATCGTGGCAGATGTGTAGAAGGCGTATAGGGCTCCGCCTATTGCTCCGATCGCCGATCCTACAATTAGTAGACGAATTCTTATCCCAACAACATCCTTCCCGAGTGTGGATGCAGCGACTGCGTCATCCCTCGTCGCTCGGATTACTCTTCCCAGAGGAGACCTCACGAGGCGTTCGATGAAGAGGAAAATTGCCGCGGCTACCCCTAGCATGATCAGCGTTGCAAATGTGAACCTCATCTCTCCCCCTACAAAGGCTAGGCAATCGGGCACCTGAATCCCCAAAGTGCCCCCTACTAGAGGGATGTAGTTATACCCGACGATCTTAATCAACTCCCCCATTGCTGTCAGGGTGATCGCCAAGTAGTCTTCTCTGAGTCTGATGGCTGGGTAAGAGGCTAACAAGCCTAGCGCTGCTCCCACAGCGGCGGCCAAGCATAGGGTAACAACGAACACCAGAAGTGCCATAACAGGGTCGGTTTTGAGATGGGAGTTGATTAAGGCCATGACCAAAGTGTTCTTACTGATGTAGTCGATGCTGGGGTCTATGTTATACACCAGAGCAAGAATCCTTCCAGGGAACCAACCTGCGACGAAAGCGCCTCCGGCGACTACTAGGACCTTCCCAAAGTTGGGGACACCACCGTAGCCCACCTCGAGGTTGAGGCTCATAGCTATGACCACATAAATGGCAAATAGCGCGAGTAGGTCAATGATGAAAAGGGCTTCAGCTGGCAGGGCCAAACAATCTCACCCTCATCCGCCTAATCTTTGAGAGCCAATCAATCCCAGCTATACCAGTCGGTGCAATCAGGAGTGTGGCCACAATAGCCAACAGAGGAATGGCAGGCCTATAAGGAATCATCCAAGATCCGACATTTTGGGCTAGGAAGTTGGTCAAGAGTATCTCTGTCAGTCCCACTAGATAGCCTCCTAAGGCAGCACCGTAAATATTGGAGAAACCTCCAACGATGCTCGCTGCGAAGACGCTCAGCATCATGGATGTTCCTGTGTCAGGACTTACCATGAACCATAGTGGTAGAAGGACGCCTGCCATCGCCGCCAATCCGCCAGAGAGAAACCATGACGTTGCAAGGATCAGGTTTGTGTTCACTCCCATAACGCTGGCCAGTTGGGGGTTCTCAACAACCGCTCTCATGGCTATGCCGAACTTGGTCCTCGTGAGAACTATGTACAATGAAGATATTATGGTGAATACCAGAGTCGGAGCGACCAAGAAGATTCCCGGCTGGTCTACCACCTTAAAGTCGACTCCCCGAAGTATGAAGGCTCTTGAGCTTATTTTGTAAACGCTGGTCAGATAGTCAGCGTAAATGTTCAAGGACGCCAATAGTATTAGGTCGAAGGCTAGGGTGGCAGCTATCAGGGAGACCGACGAGGCTCCTTTCCTACTTAATGGTCTAAGGATAAGGATGTATAGAATCAGAGATGCCAATCCCCCAAAGCCAAAGGCGAGGGGTAAGCAATAGTATGGGTTGCTTGCCCAGACGCTACTCGTGGTCAAGGCGAGGTAGATGCCAATGGACACCAATGAGCCGTGAGCGAAGTTGGAGACTTTGGTCGTGATGTAGATTAGGGTTAGCCCTAGACTCATGAGGGAGATCAGGCTTGCGAAGATGACGGCGTCTCGAAAGATGGGGCTGAACACGTTCATCTCCTATCTGTCGTGAATTGATATTTATATTGCTTCCATCAAGGGTACGGAAAATTTTATATAATGTTTGTTATCTCCATGTTGAGTCTGTCAAAAGAAATCATGAAATCAGGAGTGGTGGGGATTAAAATGGTAAGCACAAAAGCCGGAATTTCAAGTACAATAGCCGTCGTCGGGCTAGTCATCACTCTCCTAATAGGACTAGGAGTCGGCGTCGCCGTAGCTCCCATCGTAGCTCCCTCCCCGAAGATACCTGAGCTAGAAGCCAAGATCGCGCAGCTGAAGGGGCAGATACTGAGCGGTGAGCTGAAGATTGGATCTCTCATGCCCATAACAGGTGATCTGGCAACGTTTGGCCAGAACGATAGGGAGGCGGTCAGAATTGCCGTAGCCGAGGTCAACGCTTTCTTCAAAGCCAACGGTGTGAACGCAAGTATCACGCTAATTGAAGAGGACTCGGCGACAGACCCGCCAACTGCCTTACTGAAACTTCAAAGTCTGGCTGCCAAGGGGGTCAAGTTCGTCGTCGGCTGTATGGCCAGTTCCGAGGTGAGGCAGGTCAGTTCCTACGTCAACACAAACAAGATAATCCTAATCAGCCCGTCTTCGACTGCCCCCGACTTAGGTGTGAGTGGCGACTTCATATTCAGGTTCTGCCCAAACGATACAATCCAAGGTCCGGCCATAGCACGTGCCATGTTCGACAGAGGTGTTAGGTACTCAGTACCGATTTTCAGGAACGACCCCTGGGGACAGGGTCTAAACACCACTATAGCGGCCGCCTTCAAGAAGTTGGGAGGCTCGACCGTACAGGGAATAGCCTACTCACCAACGGAAGGAGCGACGGACTTCACCGTTGAAGCGAACACCCTAGCCACCAAAGTACAGGGCCTCGTGAATACCTATGGTGCCGACAAGGTTGGCGTTGCATGCGTCGCCTTCGAGGAAGCAGTGCCACTCTTCTTGAAGGCGAGGGAACACTCAGTGTTGTGGCAGGTTCCTTGGTTCGGCAGCGATGGGACGGCTCTATCTGGTAAGCTAGTAACAGATGTTCTGGCAGCAGGGTTCTCGTCCAACAAAACGGTCAACTTTCTCAACCCCGTCTTCGCGGCCTCAAGGTCGGAGAAGTTTGCTAGCTTTAGGAGCAAGATCATAGCTAAATTGGGCAGGGAACCGGAGACCTACGCCTACGCCGCTTACGACGCTGTATGGGTAATCACCTACGCCTTGCTCACAGTGAACAAGTACGATTCTGACGCCGTTAGGAAGATATTGCCAAGCATTACTAATGACTACTTTGGTGCGAGTGGAAGGGCTCTGTTGAATGCTGCTGGAGACAGAGCCAGCGCGGACTATGACATATGGGTCGTTTACAAGAAGACTGACGGGACATACGACTGGAAGCAGTACGGGGTCTACAACTTCGGCACTGACTCGATCACGACTATGTGACGGATTGTACCAACCTTCCCCCTTCTTTTTTGATCTGGTATGGCGTAACAGATGACGGGAATACTGGAAGTCGAGAACGTCACGAAGTCATTCGGCGAGTTCGCAGTCCTTAATGGAGTTGACATGCAGGTTGAAAAGGGCAATATCACAATCCTTATAGGGCCTAATGGAAGTGGGAAGAGCACCCTAATCAATGTGATAACTGGACTTGAGAAGCCAGATGGAGGAAGGATACTTTTCGAGGGGCAGGATGTAACCGGATGGGCACCGCACCGACTCTTTGATGCTGGAATCGCAAGGACGTTCCAGATACCTCATCTATTCCAAAAACTTACAGTTGCTGAAAACCTCCTAACCGCATGGAGGAAGAACCCTGGAGAGAGCTTCGTTAGAGCGCCATTCAAGAATCAATGGATCAAGGAGGAGGAGGAAGCAACCGACCGAGCAGCCCAAGTAATCCACTCACTCAACCTCGACAAAGTTTGGGGTAGCAGGGCCTCCGACTTGAGTGGAGGGCAGATGAAGCTCGTTGAGGTAGGGAGAGCCCTTATGAGTGGGGCAAAACTACTCCTAATGGATGAGCCCGTTGCGGGGGTCAACCCGAGTTTGGCCAATTACATCTTATCCAAGCTTAGGGAGCTGAACAAGGAGATGGGGGTCACTTTCCTGATTATCGAACACCGGTTGGATATAGCCCTACAGTATGTCGATTGTGTCTACGCGATGTCTGGGGGAAGAATTATAGCTGAGGGAGTCCCTGAAAAGGTTCTGAACGATCCTCGAGTAGTCGAGATCTATCTGGGTAGGTGAGTCAAGACGTTTACGATCGAGGGGCTGAATGCAGGCTACGGCAATTTCCACATCCTCTTTGATATCGACACAGAGATCGTCGAGAAGGGGATAACGGTAGTTGTCGGGCCTAATGGGAGTGGCAAGAGCACACTACTCAAGTCCGTACTTGGGTTGACCAAGATCTACTCCGGAAGAATATCTTATGACGGGCTCAACCTAGTAGGCATGCCCCCACATGAGGTTACTCATAGGGGGATCGCCTACCTGCCACAGACGGAGAACGTCTTCTCCAACCTGAAGGTCAGAGAGAACCTGACAATGGCAGGATACCCAATATCCAATGATGTCTTCCAAGAAAGAGCAAAGGAGGTCGTTGACCTCTTCCCCTTCCTAAGAGACTGCCGGGACAGGAGGGCCGGTACCCTCAGTGGTGGCGAGAGGCAGATGCTCGCCATGGCGATGGCCCTCATCAAGAAGCCCCGAGTGATGATGTTCGACGAACCGACGGCCAGCCTGGCGCCGAAGGTCGTCGTCCAAGTACTCGACCAAATAGCTAGGCTCCGGGAAGAACAGGGCATGACGATCATCCTTGCCGAACAGAATGCTCGCAAAGCTCTGGAGTATGGAGATCAAGCCTTACTCCTAGTCAACGGTCAAATAGCCTTCCAAGGAGCTACCTCAGACCTCTTCAACCATAGAGACTTAGGCAAACTCTATCTGGGACTAAAAGATGCGGAAGAGTGAGACTGAAAAGCTCTCTCCTAGCACGCTTTAGGCTCAACACCTGATGGCAAACGGCGAACCGGAATGGTTGAGGTAGGCGACAAGGCACCCGATTTCACCCTCCCATCCGACGAAGGCAGAGAGGTCTCCCCGAAGGACTACAGAGGAAAGAAGGTCGTCCTGTATTTCTACCCGAAAGATGGAACCACAGGATGCACCCAAGAGGCCAAAGAGTTCAGAGACTTGGCCGAGGAATTCAGCAGAGAGGAAGCGGTCATCCTCGGCGTGAGCAAGGATAGTGTTGAGTCGCACCGTAGGTTCAAAGAGAAGAATAACCTACCCTTCACCCTCCTCAGCGACCCCGAGGGAAGAGTCTTAGACCTCTATGGGGTCTGGAAGGAGCGTAACCTCTACGGGAGAAAATTCATGGGCACTGAGAGAACCACCTTCCTCATCGACCAAGAGGGGACTGTGAAGAAAGTCTATAGAAAGGTAAAGGTGAAGGCCCACGCCAAAGCTTGTCTCCAAGACCTGTCAGATCTGAAGCCCTAGCGTCCACTACTCGATCCAAGATTGAAGGTCAATGAACCTATGCTGGGAAAGTATCTTGCAAGAGACTTGACGATGGAACTTCTGGAATTCAAGACACAAAACAGGCATATGAGTTGAATGCCCTTTTCCCCGGTTCTTTTTCGCCATTTTGGAAAGGGTTTACGGAAGGTCGCGAGACTATCCGTAGATGCCTACGTCTGTGCGTAGACATCTACGGTTATGGCGGTTACAGAGCAAGTTCAATGAGGCGAAGAGAAGCGCCTTCTTCGCGTTGCCGCTGATTTTCGGCAGCGTCCAGCTAACCGTGGCTTCGAATAGTTTCTTTTTTGGAATTTAAGCCCTGTGCAAAATATTTCTTTAGAAGATTACTAGTTCAACCGTGTTTCCTTGCTGCCGGCCATATTGAGGATGGATAGGAAGTTGGCCAATAGTCTTGTCCCCGGTCTTCTGGGAGTAGACTAGACGCGAGAAGAAAGAGAGATAAAGGTTCATAGCGGGATTGTAATGAGCTATAGGGAATGGTATGAGTTATGTGCCCCCGTACGACTGAGGTCTTGGAGAAGTCCATAGTCTCGTTGGCCAGTGAAGGGACGAGGTACGCCACGGTTAACAAAGCCTTGGCCTTGATCCAGGACGATGTGGAACGGAGCATCCGCGGCAAGAGGCGTATCGTTGTCAAGCCTAACATGGTCACCTGCAGCAACCAGTTGGCAGCCACCCATGTGGACACAGCAAGGGCGGTCTTAGATTTTCTCCTAGAACTCTCTAAGGGCGAGATACGGATCGCCGAGGGATCAGCCGGTAACACAAGAACCTGCTTCAAGAACTACGGATACCTCAGCCTAGCGAAGGAGTATGGCCTCGAACTCATCGACCTCAACGAAGACGACTCCGTGGAGATGAAGGTCTATGACAGAGACTTCAGGGAGATAACTATCCACCTCGCAAAGACGATCGTAGATGCCGACTACAGAGTCTCCTTAGCCATCCCGAAGACGCACGACTGTCTCATAGTCACCCTCTCCCTCAAGAATATCGTAGTAGGCAGTGCTCAACAGGACAAAAGTCTGCTCCACCAAGGCTACCCGGCCATGAACCTCAATATGTACCAGGTCGTCAAGCAAATCCCGCCAAACCTTGCAGTCATCGACGGCTGGGTCGGTATGGAAGGGGATGGCCCCGTGAGCGGTACGCCCGTGGAGATGGGCATCGCCCTCACCAGCACAGATTTTGTGGCAGCGGACACGGTTACAGCTCACCTCATGTGCTTCGATCCCAACGAAGTCGGCTACCTTACCTATGCTAGAGATAGGCTCGGCGTAGGCGACCTAGCCAAGATAAAGGTAGTTGGCGAGGATCCAGCGCGTTTTAGGAGACGGTTCCGTCCTCATCGAGAGTACTTGGAGCAGAGGAAGTGGCAGGTCCCCTCCGAAGTATTGCAGAGACTCCTAAAGTAACTGAATCGTTCGCTCGGAGAGAAGGTCTTCATTTTCCTGAAGTCCTTTCGAGAAGGAGGTGTCGATGATAGGAGGATGCTGGCCTACAGGCAGGACTGGGACGCCCACCTCACCCCTCTGAGGAAGATCTATGATTTCGAGAAACTCAAACCGAGCGAAGAGCAGGTTGATAGTGTAAGGAGGGCTGAGAAGACGCTAGAGGACTTGCATCGATGGGGAATCTGGGCCACAGATATGAATACGCCAAGACCTAACTAGGAAAAATCCAGTAACAGGAGTCAGGACTTTTTTGGTCATTTGTCCTCCGATTTCAGAAAGACTGTGATTATGGTCGTAGCCCATGTTGCGGCGCTGAGGAAGGCGATTCCTGAAAGGAAGGAGCCGGTGGTGTCCTTCAGATATCCCATCAGGAAGGGACCTAAGAACCCTCCTACCTCGCCGACGGAGAAGAACAAGCCGCCCACCGTTCCCATGCGTTCAGCCCCAATCTCCGGCATATCCATAAGCATAACCTCCAGAACTGGCATTAGGGCCCTTGTGAAGAAACCTGCCGACAAGATTCCAGTCCAAAGGGAGAAGCCTTCACTTACTCCTACGAGGAGGATAGCGGCGCCGGAGATGAGGATGACGGCAGCAATAGTCAACCTCCTATACTTTGAGCGGTACATGAATTGGGGGACAGCGAGGCTCCCCAGAATACCTGACAGAGTCATCAGGGATGTCGCGTAACCAGCATCGACGGGCGACAAACCCTTCAGCTCCAAGATTCTTGGCAACCAGTTCTGAAGACCGTGGCTCGCCAAGAAGAAGACGACTCCTATCACCACTATTAGCCAGACGGCACGATTCTTGAGCACCTCTCCTACCGTGTTCCTACTTCCGGGCCCTCCCACAGGTTCGATAAGGCTCTCCCTTCTGTTTTGTGGAGGAGGTCGTCTGCCTAGGAGAAGCCAGACTAGGGCGATGAAGAGCCCGAAGATACCATAAGAGTAGAAGACGTTCCTCCAACTACCGACCAAAGGTAGAACGACGCTGTTCGTCAGGCCAAGCGCGACCATGCTCCCGACAGAGGAGCCGGATGCGTTGATGCCTGATGCTGTTCCTCTCTCGCGTCCCATGAACCAGATAGAAATCAGTTTGGGTGTTCCGATGGAGACCATGGGTCCGCCCACACCAAAGAGCGCGACGGAGGCGAAGAGGCCCTCGAAACTTGTGGCGATGCCTCTTAGAATTGAGGAAGCAGACATGACAATTGCGCCGAGAAGTAGAGACGTGTAGACCCCTAAGCGATCAATGACAAGGCCCAAAGGTTGCGCAGAGAATATGTAGATAAGCTGCCATGCGCCGGCTATGGCCCCCATCTGGGTATAGGTAAGACTCAGTTCCTTCATGATTGGGCCGACTAACGGTGCGATGGCTGTGTATATCAGGCCGAAGGAGAAGTAGATGAGCCAGCCCAAGAAGAGCGTGACCCACCTGTAGCTTCTCTCTGACTGCACCGATTACCGCATCCTTCTTAGCCGGTATGTTGGAGAGCTTCTTGTGTAAAAGCATCACGTATCTCAAGGGTGAGAAACTGGCAGAGGAGTGTTCTCAGGCCGCTTGGTTTTCGTTCTGTTTGAGAAGCTTGGTGTTGGGGAGTCTGGATTTGTCCTGGCATCCAGGAAGGGAGCATGTGACCTTTTCTGATGTACTGTTTTGGGGTTCATATCCCTTAAGTCATGTTAAACTGATTTACTTATTCGCTAGCCTAGTGGGCAGGAGTTGAAGTTGACTTGACCGCACGCAAAGTCCTAGGTCTTGGTCTACCGTTGCTCATCTTCACCATCGTCTTGGGCAGCAGCATCGGCGCCGTCGGCGCCATCTACGTCACTCAACTACCTCCTATCAAGCTAAGTATCTTCCAGCAGAACTACGCGGACTCCGAGTTCACCGTGGTAGTTCTGAGGACCAACCTTAGGAGGACCAATACCGAAATTGACATTCGTCTGACAAATGGTGGCACTTCAACACATAGCGCCAATGTCACGGTATCCTGCTATGGTGATAGCGACAACCTTCTCCAAGAGACTTTTCAATTAACGGGCAGCGTAGCCGCGGGCCAATATGTGGACCGGACCTACACCTTCGACGCCGTTAACAGAAACAACTTCAGCTACAGCGAAATCGCCGTCCAAGATCTAACTTAGACGTCCAAGGAGCAACCATCCTCCTTCTTTTTGTACAAGTCCGACTCCAAGATTGTGCTAACTTGTTACCTTGTCGGCCTCCTTGCATATGATATGTTCAAGGGCTTCACAGGCTGAAGTCAAACCCTCAGTCTTCCCAGGTTGTCTTCATCGTCTGCTTAAACCTTGGAATGGTGCGTCGAGAACGGTCAATGAACTTGAGAAAGGCATGCTTGAGAGGGGGTCTTAACAAAGGCGAAACTGTTTCATATGGCATCGGCATAGGTTCTGGAAATATGCAGAACGCGAATACATCTCGCCATTAGCCACTTGAAGAGGAGACCCTATGGACTTCCCTGAGCGAATCTATACGTTGGACGAGTTCATGGAGGCCCGAACGGCCATCGCGAAAGGCCACAAGCACAAACTCGCAATCACTGGCGACGACCCCTTCAAGGGGCTTGTGGAGAGGATCGTCGACCTAATCGACTTAGCGGGATACGGGGAACTTCTGAGAACCTACATTCGAGAGATTCGCCAAATCGGAGGGATAAGCCAATTACGGGAGACGGAGGCGTCGATCTGGTTGAACAGACTAGTTGCGGAGGACCCGATCGAGGGCACGAGGTTCGTGGTTCAGAAGGTGCTTCAGATGCAGGCCTACATAGAGGGACGGGCTTGGTACATCCTCGGCGAACTCCCCGCGGTTCGAGGTAGCGTCGAGTTCCTGAAGAAGCTGAGGGAACAGCTTAAGGACCCCGAACTCAGAACGAGATGCGATCGAGTGATAATGGAATGGACGGCTGACGCAGTAACATGACGGGAACATCCTCCTTCATCTACAGCGACGAGTACCTCAAGTACCAGTTCGGGCCGAGTCACCCCTTCAAACCAATTCGCTGCAAGCTCACCCTCGAAACCCTCAAGGACCTAGGGGCCTTCGACGGCAGGGCAAGAGTGATCACCCCCAGTCCAGCCAGCTACGACGACCTCCTCCTCGTCCACGCTAAGGAATACGTCGAGTATGTCTGGAGAAAGAGCGCGGCGGGGTACGGGCTCCTCGACCTAGGAGACACCCCTGCCACGAAAGGCCTCTTCGAAGGCGCCTGTGCAGTCGTTGGAGGCTCGATTCTCGGAGCTAAACGCGTCATAGACGGCGAAGATGCCCACGCCTTCAACGTAGGCGGCGGCCTCCACCACGCGAAGCCTGACGCGGCCTCAGGCTTCTGCGTCTTCAACGACATCGCCATCGCTGTCCGCTGGCTCCAGAAGAATCGGAATATCCAGAGGATAGCGATCATTGACATCGACGGCCATCATGGGGACGGGACTCAAGAGATCTTCTACAACGAGTCGATCCTCAAGATTTCTTCCCAGAGGATAGGAATCTTTCCCGGAACAGGGTACGTGGATGAGGTGGGAGAGGGGGTTGGAAGGGGGTACTCGGTAAACATTCCCCTCCCAGGCAATACCGGCGATGCAGCGTTCCTCTACGCCTATGAGGAGATTGTTCCACCCCTCTTGAAGTGGTATCGGCCTGAGGTCATACTCTGCCAGTGCGGGATCGACGGCCACTTAGGCGACCCGCTTGTGGGTCTCGCCTTGACGACTAGAACGTATGAAACTGTGGCCAGATCCCTTCACAGTTTGGCTCATGGCCTCTGCGGTGGACGGCTCCTCCTCTTCGGCGGCGGAGGCTACGATGTAAACGCGACGGCACGATGTTGGGCCTTGATATTCGCCGTTGTCTCTGAGGCCGTCCCGCCTTCCAAGTATGGTCAGCTATTGGACAAGGAAGAAGTCCATGAGAGCCAAACTGCGTCGTCCAGAGTCAGGAGCGTTGTAGAGGAGATAAAGGGAACGATCTTCAAGATGCATGGGTTAGCGTAGGCCAATGGTCTCCTGAACGAGTCTCAAGACCTCCTCGGCGACCTCTGGAACATCCCTCTCACCGTTGACGACCCTCCAGCCAAGTTTTTCACCAAGTTCTAGGTAGAGAGACCTTATTCGCTTCTGGAACGCCATATCCTTCTCGTAGACGTCCTTGCCCTTCTCCCTCTTGACGGCGACCTCAGGAGATATGTCGAGGACTAGGACTAGGTCTGCCCTCGGAAGCCTTTCTTCTAAGGCTAGCATCCAGTTCAGACCCAGCCCATTGGCCATCCCATATACTAGATTCGCTTGACTGTATCTGTCGGCTATGACGTAGTTTCCTTCCCCGAGCCATCTGCTGATGTCTCCCTCTCTTTCCCATCGGTTCGCCACATAGAGGAGCTGTCTGATCTCAGGCCTGAAATCGACCTTGCCCATGAGGAACCTCTTGATCTCTCGACCCAGCGGAGTGGTGTAGTCTGGGAAGGAGATGCCGTTCACGGTCTTTCCATCCCTTCGAAGGTTCTCGGCTAAGAGTTTCGCCTGTGTATTCTTCCCCGCTTTGTCTATTCCCTCGAGGACTATGAGAGGCAAAGAGGTAACCCAGTAGGAGAGGTACTTCCTCCAGCCTTAACAGTCTTGCGAAAATGAATATCCTCTTCATTCACCTTATGTCGGGATTCAGATACATTCAATAGCCAAGTGAAAGACCATACATATGACGCGAGGCCAAGCCGATGGCCAAGTTCGTAGGTGAGATACGGGACCCCGTCCACGGCTACATACCCATGACGGCTGTCGAAAGGGACATAATCGACACCAAGACTGTGCAGCGGCTGAGACGTTTGAAGCAGCTCAGCGGCGCCTACTTCACATACCCCGGTGCCGAGCATTCCCGATTCTTACACAGCGTAGGTGTCATGTGCGTCGCCTCAAGGATTGCGTCGCGCTTCGAGGAAAGTGGCTACATAACTGAGGATGAAGGCCAGAAGATTCGGATCGCGGGTCTCTTACACGATGTCGGCCACGGCCCTTTCAGCCACATGTACGAGGAGGTCCTCGACAAATATCGGCACATGACCCACGAGGACGTTGGGGAATGGCTCATCCGCGAGGGGGAGCTGAAGGACATCCTCGCCAGCCACGGCTATTTGGCGGAGGAGATCTCGAAACTCTCCGTCGGAAAACTTGCGACCCCTGAGAAGGCCTTCCTCAATCAAATAGTGGCAAGCCAGTTCGACGCCGACATAATGGACTACCTCGTCCGAGACTCCCACTTTGCGGGAGCCGAGTACGGGAACATAGACATCGAGCGTCTCATTAACTCCTTGGATGTGGTCGAAGGAAGACTCGCGATGGACATCACCGCTCTCTACGCCCTAGAGGCCTTTGTCATCGCTAGGTACGAGATGTTCAAGGCCGTCTACTTCCACCGAACGGTACGGGCGGCTGAGGTGATGATCGTTCGGGCTATGGATTATGCGAATGAATTCCTAGGCCTCACCTCCTTTCAGTCTCCTGAGGAGTTCCTACGCCTAGACGACCAGAGCGTGGTTCAAAGTCTACTCTCTATCAAGGACACGAATGAGAGACGCCTCAAAGTGGCCCGGGAGCTGGCTGAGATGTATGTCAATCGTCGCCTCTTCAAGGCCGCCCATCAGTCCCTCTACCACCGCAAGGACGACCTATTGTCGAATATCATGAACAGGGAGGAGATCAGACTCCAACTCGCCAAGCAGATAGGCGAGCTGGCCGAGGTGGACCCAGATTACATAGTCATCGACGTCCCCACGGTCGCCTCGGTCCCCTACTACCCTCTCCAAGAGCGGCCTTCGGACCTCCCTGTCTTCAGACTTCTTCCAGATGGTAGAAAGGAGCTTCACGACCTCTCCGAATACTCCCCCATCGTCAACGCTCTAATCGGATACATAGATATAGTCCGCGTCTACACGGCTCCTCAATATACAAATAGGGTGGCTGAGGCAGCTTCAAAGGTTCTGGGCCAACAACCCTACTCAGCTAGGATTACGATGTAGTCCTGATAATCCAGCCAGCTAATGCGAATCTCGGCATAGACTGACATCAAAGGATATTTGCCCACCCAGCTATTCCTTGTAAGCTGCTGTAGACATATTCTGTACGTAGCACAGCGCTGGCAGTTCAGTGTTTGGGGACTAGGTATTTGTCGCAGAAGTCGCGGCATGGGCCATGAATCTCATGCCCGCATGTGAGGCACATGTTCTTCCTCGCCATAGGTTCTCGGATCTCATTCCTCCTCCCACTCTTCCACCACCAATCTCCGAGACTCAAACCAGCCGATTCAACCACGACTACGACCCAACTAACCCAGAACGGGAGTACCATTATAATCCTCAAGAACCACTCTAGTTGAAGGGAGTTTACATGGCTGACCTGAGAGCCTTTCTCACCAAAGCACAGGAGGCCGAGGACGTAATCCATATCAGAGAAGAAGTCTCGCCCAAGTTCGAAGTGCCTGCGATCCTAAAGTTCTTCGACAAGGGGAAGATCATCTTCTTCGACAAAGTCAAGGGTTCTGCCACCTCGATAGTAGGAGGTGTCTGCGGCACTAGGGAACGATTGCATCAGGCGTTGAATCTTCGCCAAGGAGAGTTCTATGAACGCCTAGGCAAGGCGTTAGCCGAACCTAGGAGGCCTGAACTCGCCAACGACGGCCCTGTCTTGGAGTTCGTCGAGGAACCGCGCTTGAGCAGGATCCCCATCCTCACTCACTATGAGGGGGACGCGGGCTCCTACATGACTGCAGGCGCAGTCTACGCGAAGGTAGGCGACGCCGAGAACCTCTCAGTCCATCGTCTCCAAGTGCTGGATGAGACACACCTCGCCATTCGGATAGTTCCGAGGCACCTCTACCGCCTCTGCCAGATGGCCCGGGAGACGGGCTTGAAAGCCCTCGATATCTCCATAAGCGTAGGCCTCCACCCCGCGGTCCTACTAGCCGCCTCCTCTCCTGTCCGCTTCGGCCTCAGCCACTTCGACGTTGCCAACCAACTCTTGAGAGGGGCTCTGAAACTCGTCAAATGCCCCCATGTAGAAGCCTATGCACCTAGTGACGCGGAACTCGTCCTAGAGGGGAGGATTCTCCTCGACCAGGACGTTCCCGAAGGGCCCTTCACCGACCTCACGGGAACCTACGACATCCAACGCATGCAACCCCTCGTCGAGGTCGTGGGCATCCTCCATAGGGCGAACTACATCTATCAAGCCCTCTTGCCGGCTGGATCGGAGCATCGACTTCTCATGGGGATGCCTCAGGAGGTCAGAGTATGGGAATACGCCCGCAACGTCCTACCCACGGCAAAGGCCGTGAACATGACCTTAGGTGGTTGCGGTTGGCTTCACTGCGTGGTCAGCGTAGAGAAGTTCCGTGATGGCGACGCCAAGAATGTCCTCATGGCGGTCTTCGCCGCCAACCCAAGCATAAAACACGCGGTGGTCGTCGACTCAGATATCAACATCTACAACATGGAGGAAGTGGAGTGGGCTATAGCAACCCGCTTCAGGGGCGACCGAGGACTACTTCTCGTACCCAATGTGCGCGTCTCGAGCCTAGACCCAACTGCAGACCAAGAGCTCGAACTCGGGTGTAAGACTGGGATAGATGCCACGCGTCCCTTCTCGAAGCCCAAGGGGAAGTTCGAACTGGCAAAGATCCCCCAAACCCCGACTGTGACCAAGGTCCTCAAAGAATTCAAAGCCTAAGTAATCCCAAGTGCAGCAGAAGCGCTCTCACCTTGGAGCGCACAATGTAAATCCCGCCGTCAACGACTAGGAGTAGTCTATGACTGAGCTTCGACCGTCTCCCTGCGGGCTGAACTCTTCCCTCCTTGATGGCCTGTATTACACCAGCGACCGTTCGATTCCTCGCATCCACTATGGTATACATGTCCCCGACGGTATCAGCTCTATGCGAGTCACTGCCACCGGTCTGGGGGAGTCTCAGTCTTTCGGCCAGTTCCCGGCTCTCCCGATTATACCGCGCCAGAGGAACCAGGGCGTTGGAGGTTTCAATCGCATCAGGCCTAGCGAGCTTTATCATCTCCTCGGAGACTCTAAACCCCGGGACCATAGGGTGAGCCAACACCACTGCGCCGCCCTGGCGTCGCGCCCACTCGGTGACTTCTGGTAGAGAAAGGTTCTCCCAAGGCACCCTTCGAACTCCTAGGACGAGGACGTGGCCGTCTCTACTCTCCACCTCTACTCCAGGTATGATGAGGAGGCCGTCCGCTTCCTTGGGAATCTCTCTGAAGGCTCCGGTTTCCATGTGGTCGGTTATGGCGATACCGTCGAGTCTCCTCTCCTTTGCCCTCTTCACGACTTCGTCTATCGTGCTGCTGGAGTCGGAGTGGTTGGTGTGGATGTGGAGGTCGATCTTGAGGGTCGGCAAACACGGCGCCTTCAATCACTTGGGTGAAAGATAGGATATCCATAATCGAGATGACAAGCGTATTAGGGTATTGCTCGATACGAGACTATTAACTACATCCTCAGAGTAATGAACCCTCTCATATCTAGACCCTCAGCCAACGCCTAAGGCTTGACATGGATGCATCTTACCCTCTGAGTGGATTCGAGGCCTACAGCATTTAAGGATAGTTCTGTCCTAACTATGGGCCATGGGGTTCAAGGCTAAGGTCATACAACCATGGGAAGGCGAGATCGTAGGCGAGCTCCTGATGACGGACTCCAAGATCTCCTTCCTAGGAGACGTAGACGCGGATACGGGCACGATCGTGGGAGCAGACCTCGACATCAAAGGCCAGAACATACGTGGCAAGATCCTAATATTCTCCGAGAGCAGAGGCAGCACGGTGGGGTCGAACGTCCTCTATAGCCTCTCCAGAAACGGTCTGGCCCCCAAGCTCATCGGGACACGCCGCGCTGAGCCCATCACGATCTCCGGCGCCATCTTCGGGGGCATCCCTATGGTCTCACTGCTCGAGGAGGAGGTCTTCAGAAAGTTGAGGAACGGCGAAACTCTTCGAGCCCAAATCAAGGAGGGATATGCCTGTCTGGAGAAGGTTCGGGAAGCCGAAACTATTTGAAGGAGCATCTTTAATCGAATCAAGTTGCGTGGCGGCCGCCTTGTTTCTGACCAAGCTTGAAGAACGAATACTAAATGGCGAGGAGGGAGAGGTTCTTGCACGGGCAATGAGGCTCCTCGTTACCCTCGGAGAGATTGAGGGAGCCCAACGCCTCATTCCCATCCATAGATCGCAGGTGGCAGGAGTCTCCTACAAGACGGCTGGCGACGCTACTCTTGAGCTGCTGGAGAGCTTAGTTACAGGTGGAATCTCCGCTAAGACGATTGCTACACAGAACCCTGCCGGCATGGACTTGGAGCGCTGGGCTGAGATGGGCGTCTCAGAAGTCTTCGCCGAGAAGCAGAGGAGGATATGCCTCGCCTACGAGAGGCTTGGAATAAAGTCCACATGCACCTGCACACCCTACCTCTCCGGGAACAGACCCCGCTTCGGTGAGGTCATCGGCTTCTCCGAATCCTCAGCCGTGGCCTACGCCAACTCAGTTCTCGGTGCCAGGTCGAATCGCCACGGTGGGCTAGACGCCCTCTCGGCAGCCCTTGTCGGTAGAGTTCCCTTGATGGGATACCTCTTGAACGAGAACCGCCTCGGAGACATCCAAGTCAACGTGGACTGCCCTCTTGTCTCTGAAGCCGACTATGGGGCCTTGGGCTACTTTGTTGGCAAAAACTTAGAGATGGATGAGGTCCCGGTGTACTCAAGGCTTAAAGTAACGAGGGACGAGTTGAAACTCCTAGGCGCGGCGTCAGCAGCCTCCGGCTCCGTCGCCCTCTACCATGTCCTAGGAGTCACCCCTGAAGCCCGCGGAGGCCGAGAATTGTTCAAGGGTGGCAAGCCCTCCGAGATTCTCATTTTTGACGAGAAGAGCCGCCAGAGCGTCTACGAGGAATTGTCCTCTCAAGCCCCGTGCGACCTCGTCGCCCTTGGCTGTCCCCATAGCTCTCTGAAGGAGATGGAGACCGTCGCCCGGCTCCTCAGTGGGAAGTGTGTCAAGCACGGGACGCGTCTATGGGTCTTCACGAGTCCATTGGTCTTCGAGGAGGCCGAAAGGCGGGGCTATCTGGCAGATATCAGGGCTGCCGGAGGCGATGTCTTCAGGCATACCTGCATGGTCGTTGCTCCTCTTGAGGAGATGGGTGTGACAGGGGTTGCCACGAACTCTGCGAAGGCAGCGTTCTACGTTCCTAGGATGACGAGGAACAAGTGCCATGTCCACCTCTGTAGTCTACGGGATTGCGTCTCCCTCGCTACCACATAGAAGTCCTCTCAATATCCCTTTGCGCCGAGTCGTGATTTACCCTTTCAACGGCTTGGAGCTGGGTCTGAAGGGGCAGCTTGGATCAGCCGCTAACCAGTCGCCACTGACTACATACGCGGTATATCGGCATCCACCGCAGATCGAGTTGTAGGTGCATGTGCCGCAAGTGCCTTTGAGTTCGTCCCGACGGCGGATGTAGTTGAGCAGCTCGTTCTTGACCCAGAGGTCTTCAAGATCCTCTCTGAGGAGGTTGCCGAGTTTGATGGGGGCGGGCACACAGGGGAGGAGGTCTCCACCAGCCGTCAGTCCAGCGTAGGTGATTCCAGCGGAGCAACCTCCAAATCCAGGAGCGAAATTTCTCACGATCTCTGAGAGCACCCCGCCAGACTTTTCCTCCCATATCCTGCTGTACCCTGAAAGGGCCTCGCTGACGGTGAAGACCCTCCCATCTGACAGTTCGAAGCCTAGCCTGCCGTAGTAGGTCATTCCCCGGGCGTAGCATTGGATACCCCCACTGTGAATAGCACTGTCGTAGAACTTCTTGTAGATGTACTCCAAGGCGTCTATCTTCTGTTGTCTCGTCACATCGAGGCCGATCACATCCTTACCCCTACCGGCTGGGATGAGCCTGTTCAAGTAGAACCTCCCGACGCCTAGCTTCTCCGCCAGCTCTACGGTGCCCTGTAGTTCATCGATGTTCCTCGAATGCAACGTCATCGTCGCGCAGACCTCATCGAACCCCGCCTCGACGCAGTTCCTTATGCCTTGAAGGGTGGCTTCAAAGCAACCATGCATGCTCCTCAGAAAATCGTGGGTCTCAGCCTTGCAGCCATCGAGGCCTATCTCAACCCGCTTGGTCCCCGCCTTCTTGAGTCTCAGGACGATGTCCTTCGTCATCAATGTCCCGTTTGAAGCGACTGTGCAGAGGATTCCAGTATCGCTCGCATGCTCTATCGCGTTGCATATGTCCGAACGGAGAAGAGGTTCACCACCCGAGAAGGTGAGGATGGAGACCCCAGCATCCCTCAGCCTCTCGATCATCTTTAACGCTTCCTCGGTCGTGAGTTCCCTCTCCTCAGCTTCCCCAGAGTTCTGGTGGCAGTGGATGCACCTGAGGTTGCATCGGTTCGTATAGTTCCAGACGATGACGACCGGAACAGCGGTCGGCTGCGGTTCCCTGAGACCGAAGTAGCCTATCCCCCGAACAACATTGAGCATACTCCTACGCATGAGGGGGTCGGCAAAGAGTTTCCCCACATCGTCCTTCCCGAGAGCGGTTTTTCTGAATATTTGCTTGACTAGTGGAAGAGTGAATCGGTAAGCGGTTGAACAGCCTACGCATTGAGGCTTGTCGCCAGTGACATAGGCGTCGAAGATGGAGTAGAGTACGGGCCTTCCGCATCTTCCACATTCCTTAGCAAGGCTCCTTGCGACTGCTTTCCAAAGGGGATTGAACCTCGAAGCGAATCGATGTTTCTTCAGAGACATCCTATTCCATTCTGACTAGGACTAGTCCTGTGTGGATCCATAAGAGTAAAGCGGAGCTTCGGTTCCGGAGAGTACAGGAATCATAGAGTCCCTTCCTCTACGTTAAGACGGGGCGCACTTCGTTGTTTGGAGATTCGTTTTCCAATATACTTCGATTGCTTCGACGATTCCCTAACCCATCGCTTCAATCGGCTGCCACTTCCACCCCTCCCCCTTCTGGATGACGTGACCTAGGCCTGGGAAGGGGAAGTGAAAGGCAAGCACTAGGGTCTTCTCGGTCGCGGCCCTGTTGAGAAGTCGGCGCCTAGTGGTCATGACCTGTTGAGGCGCGAAGTCGACGGCAGCATACCAGTCTGGATGCTCCACATGGATGGGATGGAGCCAAGCGTCGGAGACGCACAGCAGTTGCTCGCCTGCCGATGAGATGGCCAGCGCCATGTGACCGGGTGTGTGGCCAGGCGCCGCGACGGAGCGGATGCCTGGCACGATCTCCGTTTCATGGTCAACGAGGTCGAGTCGGTCCTGAATCGGCGGAAGGTTTTTGCGTGCGAACGCAATCTGACGTGCTCTGACATGCTCATCGAGCTTCTGTTCCGCCTGTTCTGAGGTCCAGAAATCCCACTCGTCCTTCCACATGACGAAACGGGCCTTAGGGAAAGCCGGCTTGCCCTCGCTGTTGAGGTTCCCGCCGATATGGTCTGGGTGGCCGTGTGTGAGGATGACCCTGTCGATGTCCTCGGGCGCTATTCCTTCAGCCCTTAGGTTGGGGATGAGTTTACCTGTGGTCGGTGCAAGACTACCCGCACCAGTATCCACCAGCACCCGATGCCTGCCAGTGTTGATCAATAGGCAGATGTACGGACTTATCCACTCCACCCACTTTTCTGGCTGGATGTTGTGTTCGCGAAGCTTTTGCACTAGACGTTCTTGTGGCGCGTTGACGAAAAGAAGGATTGCAGGCGGTAGGAACATGGGCGGTGTGTACGTCATTGTGCCATCGCTGACAGCCATACATTCGAAGGTCCCTACCTTGAACCGATAACTCTCAGAGCTCATAGTTTTCCCCTCGCTTCCAGATTCATCGTTACTATAGTATAAAGAGTTTCATGCCCATGAGGCACACTTTGGAGCTCCTCTAGGGGCTGGTAGTTTGCCTGGCGCCTTTTCTCCAGACTAGAAACAGTTTAATTACGTAGACGATAGCTGCCCCAATAAAGCACCATATACATATCATGTCAATCTCTAAACCGACTAAGATGCTTCTGCTTAGAAAGGGATTGTAATCAAGTGGATAGAATGGTCTGATATCCAAATGCATGCGCGAATCTAGGAGAATATGCATATAGATGCCTGACAACGATGCTACTAGAATTCTATTAAAAGATGATTCTTGGTCAAGTCTGAAAGATTTCAATATGGAGTCAAAAGAACCTCTTATCTTGATCATTCCAAATGTGAGAATAAATGCAGCGACGCTTCCGCCCAAGAAAGAGTGGAGGAAACCATGGAGTGGGTGGTCAAAACTCAGCAACACGACTATTATTGGTTCAATATCGACTATTACATTAGCTATTAGGAAAGTTGGGAAATCTAGATAGTTAAAGAAGATCAGTCCGAGCAGTAGTGCTGGGCCGAGGTGAAAAGGTGTTACAGGCACAATACACTATGAACGAGATTCAAATAATAAATCTTCCTCACAACGAGACAACCTGATGTATCAAAGGTGGAAAAAATCGGAGGATTGAATCCCTACCATCTCATGTCTGGGTTTTCGGCGACGCCACGGCCCATGGCCTTCTCAAGCATTAGCCGCTGCTCTATGGAGGCCGCCCATTTTCGGACTTGGATGACGGCGTCGGGGTTGACGCTGATGGAGTCGATGCCGCTCTCGATGAGGAATCTTATGAAGTCGGGGCCGTGGACGCTGGGTGCTTGGCCGCATATGCTGACGGTAACGCCATCCTTGTGGGCTGCGTCGATGAGGTGTCGTATCGATCTGCGTACCGCTAGGTCGCGTTCGTCGAAGATGCTTGCGACTGTTGGGTTGTCTCGGTCGCAGCCGAGGATGAGCATGGTGAGGTCGTTGGAGCCGATGCTGTAGCCGTCGATGAGCCTGTTGAACTTATCGGCGAGGATGATGTTGCTCGGTATCTCAGCCATGAGCCAGACCTTGAAGTCGGGACTCCTCCTTAGGCCTTCCTCCTTGAGGATCTTGATGACCTTCTCGCACTCATCGACGGTCCTGACGAAGGGAAGCATCACCCACAGGTTCTTGAGGCCGAACTCCTCCCTCACCTTCTTAATGGCCCTCGCTTCAAGCTTGAAGGCTTCACGGTACTTGGGGTCGTAATAGCGCGAAGCACCTCTCCACCCTAGCAGCGCCGAAGGCTCGACGGGCTCGTACTTCTCCCCGCCCTTGAGGTCCCGGTACTCGTTACTCTTGAAGTCGCTGAAGCGCATGACGACGGGCCTCGGGTTCATGGCTCGGCAGAGTTTGGCCATTCCGTCGGCTAGGCTGTTCACAACCTTCTCTGGGTTGCCTATCTCTATGAGGTAGAGTGGGTGTTCTCCGATGAAGGCGCTCCAGATGAACTCCTCCCGCATGAGGCCTACACCGTCGCAGGGCAGCTTCGCGACCTTCTCCGACAACTCCGGCTCACCGAGGTTGACGAGGATCTTCGTCCCAGTAACGGGATATGCCTCCGCTGCCACCATCAAGGATGGGGCAGCAGCCTCCTCAGCCTTCTTCACCGCCTCGGCGAGGATGCCCTTGTAGACAATCCCATTGGTGGCGTCCACAGTTATCTCAGCACCATCTGGGATGGCATCGGTCGCCGCCTTGGCCTTGCTGGCAGTTCCTGCGATGCAGGGGATTCCGAGTTCCCGGGAGACGATGGCGGCGTGGCAGGTCATGCCTCCACTGTTGGTGACGATGGCCTTGGCCTTGCGCATCGCGGGAACCCAATCGGGGGCTGTCATCTCAGTTACAAGTATCTCCCCCTGCTGGAAGACATTGATTCCTTCGACACTCATGATGATGTGGGCCTTCGCTGCGGCTATGCCTGGGGACGCGGGTAACCCTTGGGTGAGAACGATCCTCTCCTCCGTAGGCCTGACCATTTCCACGGCCTCAGCCTCCTCCTTGCCCTTCAAGGACCAGACCGTTTCGGGCCGGGCTTGGAGTATCCAGAGCTTGTCGGGATACTCGGGGTTGGAGTCTAGGCCCCACTCGATGTCCATATGTCGGCCATAATGCTTCTCAATCGCGATGGAATACTTTGCCAGCTCCACGATCTGTCCATCAGTGAGAACCTGCTTATCTTGAAGTTCAATAGGAACATCCGTCTCCTCGGTGCCACCGTCCGGCTTCCGGATCAGCTGTATCCTCTTCGGTGGAACCGACTTGTTGACGATCCTCAATGTCGCCTTGTCCACATAGTACTCGTCAGGCGTGATCGTTCCTTGGACCACGAATTCCCCAAGGCCGTAGCCTGCTTCGATGAGAACGACGTTCGGGTCCCCGTTGGAGACGTTTAGGGTGAATATTACTCCAGCTGCTTTGCTGAAGACCATGAGTTGGACGGCCGCGGAGAGGGCTATGGTCAAGTGGTCGAATCCCTTCTGTACTCGGTAGAAGATGGCCCTATTGGTGAAGAGGCTTGAGTAGCATTCCTTGACCCTTCCGACGACCTCGTCCTCCCCCCTTACGTTGAGGTAGGTCTCCTGTTGACCAGCGAAACTGGCATCAGGCAGGTCTTCCGCGGTGGCGGAGGAGCGTACAGCTACAAATGGTTCTTTGACACGGCTGCGGCGGGACAATTCTCTGTAGGCTTCTCGAATCTGCTTCGCCAAATCCTCAGGCATTGTTGCGTTAACTATAGTCTCACGGATAGTCCTACCAACCTTCTGGAGGGTCGGGGTGTCGTTGGGGTCAACGAGCTCCTTCAGAATCTCCCTGAGTTTGGCGTCAAGCTGTGTCTCTTTGATGAAGTGGCGATATGCTTTGGCGGTCGTGGCGAAGCCGTAGGGGACCGGGACCTTCGTCTGGCCAGTCATCTCGCCTAGGCTTGCGGATTTTCCGCCAACAAGAGGAACGTCCTTGTTGCCTAGTTCGTCGAACCAGAGGATGAATTTGTCTGCTTTGGATGACATTTTTATCATCTGCCAGAACTCTTTGGGGAGTTGACAATGTGGCCTGAATAAAAAGCTTTCCCGTTAGCGAGAAGCTATCCTTTGCCCTCCAAGTCCAACTCTCTCTGCAACCCCTCGCTTGGGTACGGATACAATAGAACGCTCCCCGGTGGAACCCTCAGAACCACCTCATCCCCCACATCGAAGGCGGGGCCACCTTGCACGTAGGCAACCCTGACAGCGAAGAGCCCGTACTCCGGGAGTGTAACTTCGCAACGGGCAGTGCTTCCCTCAAAATCCCATGTCTCCACGTAACCATGTATCCCCTCCTCACCATGTCCCTTTCCCATAGACGCGAACTCTGGGCGGACCGCGACCACGACCTTCTCCCCCTCACTACGGGAAGTCTCCGAGGACTCTAGGACGATGCCTCCGCCACACTCGACTGTCGACCCTTTCTCCGAAGCCTTGACGACTGTTCCCTCGAGGAAGTTGGCTTCACCCACGAAGTTCGCGGCGAAGATAGTTCGAGGGTGCGTATACAGTTCATAGGGGGTTCCAACCTCCACGAACCTACCTGTCTTCATGACTACGACCCTATCCGCGATCGACAACGCCTCCTCTTGGTCATGGGTAATATGTATCGCCGTCAACCCAAGGTCTCGGACAAGGTTCCGAATCTCATACCGCAACTCAACCCGAACCTTTGCGTCCAAAGCTCCTAGAGGTTCGTCGAAGAAGATGAGGTTCGACCCCGATGCAAGGGCTCGGGCTACCCCTGTCTTCTGTCTTGCTCCCCCGCTCAACTCCCGTGGGTAAGCGTCCTCCCGGGTCACCAACTTAGTCAGGTCCAGTAACTCCCTCGCCGTACGTCGCGTCCTATCCCTTGGCCATCCCCGGACCCGAGGACCGTATATCACATTGTCCCATACATCCATATGAGGGAAGAGGGCGATCTCTTGGAAGACGTATCCGATTCCGCGCTCCTCGGGTGGGAGGCCATTCATGAGCTTCCCGTCAAAGTATACCTCTCCCTCAGTCGGGGTGACGATCCCTGCGAGGCACTTGATGAACGTCGTCTTCCCACATCCACTTGGCCCAATTATCGCCACATACTCGCCATCGTGGATGTCGATGCTGACCCGGTCGAGGGCGACGATCCTCCCATAGCGTTTTGTGAGGTTGACGACTCTGACCTCCGTCACCTATGCCACCTCAATCTCCTTAGCCAACCCCCGAGGCGGAGTGGTGTAGACGCTCACATCAAGGGGTTTGAAGGAGACAACAACCTCCTCACCGATCTTTGGATACGTGTTAATGTTGGTTAGGGGAACCTCGGCGCCAACTTCGTCGCCATTCATCAACCTTATCTCTATCCGTAGGTAGTCCCCCAGAAAGCGAACAGCTAGAACGGTTCCAGGCAAGGCGTTGACGCTTTCCCAACCATAAGCCTTGACAGAGGTCAACTCTTGACGGATCGTCAGAATGACTCGTTCACCAGTCAAGAAACTGGTCTCTTGGACCCTTACGTTGAGGCCTCCCCGCAGTTCGACATAGGAGCCTGTTGAGTCAGCCTTTGACACTGTTCCGTCAAGAAAGTTTGTGTCCCCTACGAAGTTGGCGACGAAGAGGTTTTCGGGACGTTGGTAGATGTGGAAGGGCGTCCCAATCTGTTCACTCCTCCCAGCTCTTAGAACAACGATCCTATCGGCGACGATCATAGCCTCCCTTTGGTCGTGGGTCACGTGGATGGCGGTGAGGCCTAAGTTCTTGACCATGCTCTTCAACCGATACCGAAGCTCCACCCGCAACCTCGCGTCCAAAGCACCCAAGGGCTCATCAAGTAGCATCAACTTGGCTCCGGAGGCAAGACTTCTGGCTAGGGCGACTCGTTGTTGCATACCCCCACTCAACTCGCTTGGAAGAGCGTCAGCCCGCTCATGAAGTCTAACCAACTTCAACATGTCAAGGGCTGTTCGTGAGGCTTCAGCCGGGTCCTTCCCTCGCGAGAGGGGGCCGAAGGCAACATTGCCGAGGACGGTCATATGCGGGAAGAGGGCATATTGCTGGGGCATGTATGCCACATCCCTCTCCTCGGCGGGAAGCTCGTTAACCCTCCTTTCATCCATGAAGATTTCTCCCTCGTCGGGTCGGAGGAGGCCGGCGATGAGGCGGAGGAGGGTTGTCTTGCCGCTGCCTGTGGGTCCGAGGACGCAAAGGTATTCGCCGTTCTTTATCTCTAGGCTGATGTCGTCGATAGCCTCGATTCTCCCGAAACGTTTGGAAACCTCGATGAGGCGTATTTCAGGCATTCTTCATCCTCTCCGAAGAGTCAATCGGATCGCCAGAAGGGAGACTGAGGCCATTAGGACTAGGAAGAGAACGCCCAGCCCCACGGTTGAGGGCCCATAGATTTCAGGATGAGTTATCCAATCAACGAGGAGCACCGGAGCCGTCTGTAACCTTTTGACAACGGCGACCGTGGCACCGGTCTCGCCTACACTTCTAGTCAAGACCATGACCGCGCTTGAGAAGATCGAGTACTTGGTTAGGGGCAGAACGATCTTCCTGAAGGTGCCGAAGGGTCTACTTCCTAGGGTACGTCCAACATCCTCAAGTTCCTCGGAGATGCCCTGAATCGCTGCGGCCATTGGCCTAGCGAAGTAGGTGTAAGTTATAGTCGTGTGGGCGAGGACGAGGACCCAGAATTCGGGGAGGTTGCCGAAAGCGTTCCAGAAGATGTTGAGGGAGACTCCCAATGCAACTGAGGGGATGATCACGGGGACAGCGACAAGGGCATCCATTAGAGCTGTAAAGCGAGTGCCAAGTTTTCTCCGTGCGATGATTACCGCCATTGGGAATCCTATGATCACATTGATGAAGGCCGCTATTAGAGCGACGACGTAAGATGTCACGAGGCTTGACCAGAAGGGCGCCCAAACGCCAGAACCTGTCAAGGCCGTTTGGAGCGTGCCATCAAAGAGCCCTGCCAAGCTTGGAAAAATCACGAAGAGGGAGGGTGAAGCAACTAGGAGTCCAAACACTATAAGGGTCGACGCGTCTTTGACCATGGCAGCATTTCGCCTACTGAGACGCCACTCGAGACCAGTCCATACCTTCTTCGAAGGAAACCGCAGACAGGGCCCAAGCAGACCAATGACGGCAAAGATGGCAACGGACACGGCTATGAGGATGGAGCTGACGAGAACCATCGGTCCTTCCTGCCCAGCGCTTCGAGCATTTCTGATGAAAATGGGGCCATTCTCGAAGGTTCCAGCAACGATGGCTGTCGCCCCAGTTTCAGATAGGCTTCGTGAGAAGGCAAGTAGGAAGGCCGCTATTATGGCTGGCTTTAGGATAGACATAGTTACAGTTCTGAAGGCGGTAAAGGTTGGTGCTCCAAGGGTTCTTGCAGCTGTCTCGTAGACTAGGTTGTATCCCTGAAACTCTCCGACCATGAGACGTACTATTACAGGGTAGGAGAAGGCGAAGTGTAGAAGGGTTATCAGGATCGGTCCTGGGGAGAAGAGATGTTCAACGTCCAGAAGGCCGGAGATCCCGTTGGGCTCGCTCCAGAAGGTCAAGACCGAGTAGCCGAGGGTCACGGTGGGGATGATGAAAGGGATGTCCGCAAGGGTATCGATGACGCTTACCCACCGTCCTCTCCTCTTGACTATTAGCCATGCCATGGGAAGGCCTGCGAGAAGGTCTAGAAAAGATACGATGAAGGCGATGGTGAAGGATGCGAGGATTGCGCTTTGGGCCCGCGCCATCTGCGGTGGGTTCTGAAGGGTCTCACTTATCAAGCTCCACTTTAGGAGGATGCCGATTATTGGGGGGATCAGAATTATGATGACGAAGAAGAGTAGTGCTCCGAGGTACGTGCCCTTTCTTATGGTTGGGCTTGCGCTTAACTTGTCTAGAAGTGCCAAGATTCCGTCGAGGAGTCTCGGAAGTCCCGTTCTCTTATCTCCCGTCAAATGTTCATTGCTCCGAGGAATATGGTCTCTCTGATCGGTTTCAACCTACCATACGGCCTCCAGAATATATCGATTCCCTAAATGATCTATATAGAGAATTTGCCGAATCCGTTCTCAACAAAGAGCTTATAGGCCGAGAAACCACCATTGAGACAGGATTTCCAGAGGTGAAGTGGGGGATGGGTGAAGGCTCCTACAAGGCCCCCAAAGGGCTCATACGCGTGAAGATTACGACTAAGGGATCGGAGATCAGCGAGATAACGATAGCGGGCGACTTCTTCATGTACCCCGAGGACCTCCTCTGGGACCTCGAGAGAACCCTAAGGGGAACCCCCACCTCGAAGGAGAGGGTCCTTGCGAAGATAGAGGGCTTCTACAACTCAACAGGCGTCCTCACGCCAGGCGTCACACCCCAAGACTTCACCGAGGCGATAATGAGGGCCGTCGCGGCCTCCTAGCTACGATTGTTCCTCGAAAGCCTTAAGTCCTTCTGCCGATTGCCGATTCAGGGGACGAGCGTCATTGAATGACAAGAGCCTAGGTTCCCTCATCCTAGTCCTAGGCGTTCTCGGGGCCATCGCTTACGCCTATTGGTTCCTCGCTCCTGTAAAGGAGAATGACCCCTTCTTCTACGTGCCGACGCTTGGGGTGAGGTGGGCCTTGGCTCTACCCATCCTGATAGGTGTTCTAGCCCTCTTCTTCTTGGCTATGTGGATAGGGTGGACGATGGCGGTGACTCCGCCGCCTATTCCCAAGGAAGAGGGGAAATCTGAGAGTGAACCCCGAGGATAATTGCAGCCATACGCTAATTATCGGAAGGTTTTAATTTAATACATCTCAATTATTCGTCACAAGTTTGGTGGAAGGATTGCTCAAAGGCGGATATCTCCTCAAGACTGTGCACGTGAATCTCAAACTTCGAAAAACCAAGATTCAGCAAATTGATGAAAACTTCGCAGTAACGAACATCGGGGGAAGAGGCTGGGGCGCTAGGATGCTCTACGACTTCTACAATGGGAAGGTGGATCCCCAGTCACCCGAGAACAAGATCGTGGTCGCTGCGGGTCCCCTCTCCGGCCTCTCAGTCCCCTCCTCAGGGAGATTGAGCTTCAGCGCTGTCTCCCCTGCAACCGGCCTATACGGCGACAGCAACGTGGGCGGCGACCTCGTCGTCGCCCTCAAGAGGGCGGGCTTCGACGCCCTTGTGCTGGACGATGTCGCCTCGTCTCCTTCCATCGTGGTGGTTGAGGATGGTGCCGTCAGAGTTGATGATGGCGGTGCTTACTGGGGGATGAAGAGCCTCGATGCGGAGAGGGCGTTGAAGAGGGATTATGCCGACTCTAAGGTCGCTGTCATCGGGCCTGCTGGGGAGAACTTGGTTAAGATTGCCTGCATTACCTCAGACTTCGGCCGTCAGGCTGCTCGGTGCGGGATCGCTGCGGTTATGGGGCAGAAGAAGGTCAAGGCGATCGTAGCTAGGGGAGACGAGGATATCCCCGTGGCGGATGCTGAGGATGTGGAACGCCTGTTTCAGGAGAGCCTAGACCGGATGCGGGGGAATAAGGCTCTTCCCCTCTGGCAACGCCTCGGCACGACTCAGACCGTGGAGTGGTGTCAAGCCTCTAGCTGTCTTCCGACGAGGAACTTTGGCGCCGGGCAGTTCGAGGCGGCTGAGGATATAGGGGCTGAGGCCATGGCAAGACGGGTGCGTGTGGGAAACAAGGGATGTTTCCAATGTGAACTCCTCTGCGGTCAAGTTAGTGTTGTGGGGGATATCAAGGTTGAAGGGCCTGAGTATGAGACTTTGGCGATGCTTGGGAGCAACTGTGGCATAGGCTCTGTCGAGGAGGTCGTTGAGGCGAACTACCTCTGCGACCAACTGGGGCTGGATACGATATCTGCTGGGAACGTCGCTGCCTTCGCCATGGAATGCTACGAGAGAGGCCTCATTGACAAGGAAGATACGGACCTAGACCTGACTTTTGGAAATGCCGACGCCCTGAATAGCCTACTAGAGGACATCGCCTACCGAAAGGGATTAGGCAGCATCCTCGCTGAAGGAGCCAAATATGCAAGCCAGAAAATCGGACGGGGTTCGGAGAGGTTCGCGATGCACGTGAAGGGACTTGAAATAAGTGGCTACGATGTCCGAGCCGCCCCCGCTATGGCTCTCGCCTACGCCACATCCGACATCGGCGCCCACCATAGCAGGGCTTGGGCCATAACCTATGATGTCCAGACGAGCCGAACAGGCTATGGGAGGGATAAGGTTGAGAGGGTGATCTATCTTCAACACGCCCGCCCAATGTTCGACTGCCTAGGAGTATGCAGGTTCCCGTGGCTGGAGATGGGCCTAGACCTTGACACCTACGCTCAGTTCTACACGGCAGCAACAGGCGTCCAAACATCTTTGGAGCAGCTATTGCATAGGTCGGAGATGGTCTGGAACCTCACCCGACTGATAAATCTGAGGCAGGGCTTAAGACGTGAGGATGACTGGCTTCCTGATCGAGTCTTCGACGACCCCTTACCTGACGGTCCCCTCAAGGGGACAGCGCTGCAGAGGCAGGAGTTCAGGGAGATGCTTGACGAATACTATCAGCTGAGGGGATGGGACAGAGAAGGAGTTCCGGCGACGAAGAAGCTAGGGGAACTCGGCCTAGCCTGAAGCTACAGAGAACCTCTCACGACGGTTGAGTTCATTCATAGTTCGGGCAGAGAGTTATTTTGGGCCTATACGTGAATAGCTCCGGAGAAGACCCAAAATCAAGTCGATAGACACAACCTGAGGCTCCTTAACTGGTCTGAGACGACCCCATGTTTGGTTTGACTTGAGGTGAGCCTTGACGTTGTCTGCGACGTTTATTCAACTCGGTCTGGGCCTCCTCGATCTCTCCTATTGTCAGTGACTCATCGATTCCGGAGACACTGGCAAAAAGCTCACCTTCCACGCAATGGATCCTATACCGAACCAGTTTACCCGAACGTAGTCTCATCGTCTCACATCTTTCATCATCCTGCATAGTCCCGCCTCTATCATCACTTCAAGACCCTTGATCTGAAGTTCTCGAACTTTTGTTGATTGAACCTACTAATATCGCTTTACTGAGAACTTAGTTCTCTTGCAAGGGCCGTCGCCTTCTCCACAGCCCTCATGGAAGCAGCCCGTAGTCCACCTTGCTCTAACTCATACAATCCGCAGACCGTCGTACCCGCTGGAGTAGCAACGAGACCTTTCACCTTGGCTGGGTGTTTGCCAGTCTCCAGAACCATCATCGCCGAGCCCAATCATGAACTTTGAAGGCCCTAATTCCCCGATTTCCCGAGGGCGCGCCTTTCTGTTAGCCCAAAATCTTTGAGAGCCTTCGCTATTATCCTGTCGCTCATCTCCATCGAAGGATCAACCGTAGTTACATATTATTGTGATTAGCAATATTTATAAATCGAAGATGCTCCATTTAATTGGGGGTTGCGGCTCTAGTTTCTCGTGGGGCTGTCCCTTAAGGAGATGCAACCCAATGGGTAAGAGTTTCACCGGGGGTTGGGGGTTTGCTTAGCATTCGCGCACTTCCCAAGATCTGGGATTTTATCGAAGAGTTTAAGGAAAGGTGCCGTACGAAGGGCTGGAAGACATACCCCTATGACGACTTGATCGAGACGGAAAAGGAATACCACAGATTTCTCTGGCTACACAATCTCCATCCTTACACCTTCAAGAAAGTTGTCATGAATCCTCAATGTTCTATCCGTGATGACCCTTCCTTCAGAACTGTCAGGCTCACTTACATGGCTTGGGTCCTACCCGAGGCTCTATCGGCGAGCATATGGCGGATGGTTAGGGAAAATGCGAGGCTCTTGAGAAGAGTTGCTCTATACGACCTAAGCTGCGCTTACAACGGAAAGTCTACCTGTCTGAAATTGAATGAGACAAAAAGCGCGGTCTTACAAGAGTTTGAACGCTTCCTAGATGCGGAGTATGGAATCAAACTCACGTCCCCATGGCCGGTGAGAAAGGAGTAGATCTCATGCCATATTCCTTGAATGATTCAGGCGCTCTCACAAATATGGAAATAGATCGCATCGTTCCTCGAACTTCTCTAGCCGTCTACGTCTTAGATAAAACAAGAATCGGGCCCTTCAACGTCAACTATGTTGGCAGAGCAGATGATGACCTGAATAGAGCACCAAAGAAATACGCGACGCACCATACTAGGGAAGGACTGGGACCGTTCGTCGAGGTGCAAGTCTAAGATGGTCTTCCACGATAGGGTCAAAGGAGTGGTCTTGGCTGGCGGCGAGGGGAAACGGCTCAGACCTCTCTCCTATTACTTGCAGAAGTGCATGATCCCCATCGGGGAAAGGCAGAGGCCTCTCCTCGATTATGTTATTCGCCTTCTGAGGTATCATGGGGTCACAGATGTAACCATGCTCGTCGGCTACAAGAGCGAGCAGATCAGGTGCTACTTCGATGACGGCGCAAGGTTCGGAGTCGACCTAACCTATTTGCAGGACGACCCAACCATTAAGGGGACGGGCGCCGCCCTCCTAAACCTCTACCACAACGGACCCCTGGACTCAGATGGCTCAGTCCTCATCTACTATGGCGACATCTTGTCTAACATAGATCTGAGGGAGATGCTGACCCAGCATGAGGAGACGGGCGCGGCCGCCACCCTCGCCTTGGCGCGCGGCTACAACGTCCCTGTTGGCGTGGCTAAGGTGAAGGGGGACAGCGTAGTCAGTTGGGCTGAGAAACCTGCTATGGACATCCATGTCGGAATCGGAATCCTCGCTCTGGACGCTAAGGTCCTTGGAGAACTACCGAGTTTGGTCGAGAACAGAAGAGAACTCGACATAATGGGAGACCTCATCCCATATCTCTTGGGTAGGGGTGACTCTGTTCGGGCCTATGTCACTGACGGCTTCTGGTACGATGTGGGCTCAATAGAAAAATACGAGAAGCTGGACAACGGATCGGTGGAGAGGCACTTCAGCTTCCTTTACGACCTCAGCACTCCACGATTACGGACTGTCTACGTCGCCTCAAATGGGAGCAACCGAATAATAGAAGACAGTATCCTAAAATAGAGGGCCTTCCAAGGAAGCCCAGTACTTCTATGCTGTTCTTTCCGAACAATCAAGGTTTTGCTTGATGATAGGTTCCGATGGGTTATTGGTGCCTAGAAGAACGTGCCTAACAATACCCGTCGCAATGAGGATGATGACGAGGCATCACGGCCATTGAAGCGTCGCATGCAAGGAAGTGATCACTGTCAGAAGAGTCGAGAGGGAAATAAGCAGGCTTGGAACTTACGGTCATTGGGAACTTAGTTCTCTCGCGCGGGCCGTCGCCTTCTCCACAGCCTTTATGGAAGCAGCCCGTAGTCCACCTTGCTCTAACTCATACAATCCGCAGACTGTCGTACCTGCTGGGGTCGCGACCAGATCCTTCAGCTTAGCCGGATGCTCCCCGGTCTCCAGAACCATCCTCGCCGAGCCCAGGACCGTCTGCGCCGCCAGAGTTATGGCAACATCCTTAGGTATCCCCGCCTTCACTCCGCCGTCTGCCAAGGCCTCGATGAAGAGGTAGACGTAGGCTGGGCCGCTGGCACTAAGCCCCGTGACAGCGTCGAAGAGGTCTTCCTCAAGTTTCAAGGTCCTTCCGACTGAGGCGAATATCCTTTTCACTTCCTCAAGGCGATTCGCGGGCGTTCCTTCTGCTGTGGTCAGCACGGTCATGCCTTCGCCTATGGTGCAGGGATTGTTCGGCATGGCTCTCACAAGGTCTACCCGCTTGTTGAGTGTCCTCTGGATGAACTTGGTCGTGACGCCAGCGGCAATGGAGATCAGCAGCTTCTCAGGGGTCAAGGAATCCCTTACACTTGTCAAGGCAGCCGCCATGTCTCGGGGTCGAACGGAGAGGATGAGGATGTCACTTCTCTTAGCAACCTCTGCGTTGTCGGAAATACATTCGATTCCATAAGTCTGGGAGAGGTGTTCCCTCCTATCAAGGACCAATTCGCCGACGAGAATTCCATCCTTCTCCACCGTATTAGTCTTCAGGAGCCCAGCGATGAGGGCCTCCCCCATCTTCCCACCGCCGACGATGCCAATCTTCTTGACCGCCATCCGAATCACATGGGGACAAATAAGTGACCAGCGGATAAAAGTTAACCCTCCAGAGACTCAATCCACAAGCTTTGGAATGTTCTAGGAATCAGCGGTGATGTCGGGCTTCGTGAGTAGGTCAATCGAGCCTCTGGTCTTCCTCCATCTGAGAAGCCTTATCGCTTACCTTCATCCCCTTGTCTCTGTTTGGCGATTATCTCTCTGCACTTATCCGCTTCTGGACACCAGTCCAGACAGGATGGTGCCGCCTCGGATCTTGCTACCTTTCTCCCGCAGTTCATGCACACGCCCACCTCCTCGTCGCTCCAGACCTCAACATCTCCACCACAGCTCGGGCAAAGGAAATACTCGGGAACCGGCCTGACGAACTTGGAGATTCCCGGACACGTCTGAGGTATTCGACTCACCTCTCTCCACCTCACGATTTGATGGATACTTGCGCCAAGGAGGTTATTCTCTTCCCCTTGATCCATCAGCCTATGTGAAACACCAAAAAGTGCGCTCAATTACACCTATAGTAGGCAAGGTCGTGCCCTCGTCGCCGATGAGTCTGTTGACCTATTTGCGCTTGAAGTGAGGAATTATCTCATCGCATAGGAGTTCCACCGACATGCGGGATGTCGTGGGAGGTAAGAGGTCGAGGATGAAATGCTGCGCTCCGAGGCGGACGTACCTCTCCATACGTTCGACGCATTCTTTCGGAGTCCCCCAAACACCGTAGAGTCTGCTCGCGCTGAAGGCCACGTTCCACGAGGTGGACATCCTCTCCCCCGCAGCTTTAGAGCCATACTCCCGCACGGTTCTGAGTGCTTCCTCGTGATCTCTGGCTATCTGTGTCGTGAACGGCCCCGCCACAGTAATGCTCGATGGGTCTCTCCCCGCCTCCGACGCAAATGTCCTCAGCTTCTTCACCAGAGCCTCGTATTCTTCTGGCGAGGTGTTGTTCGCTGGGATCCATCCATCACCATACTTTACTACGGCGCGTAGGATTCGGTCGGATTGCCCTCCAAACCAGATAGGGGGATAGGGCTTCTGGACCGGCTTCGGGAACAGGCGAGCTTCTCTAAGCCTATAGTACTTCCCTTCGTAGTCTGCGGCGTCTTCTGTCCAGAGCTTCTTGACGACTTCGACAGCCTCGTACATCCTTTCGAAGCGTCGGTCGATGTCATACCATGGAATGCCGAAGGTCTTGAACTCTCCGGGGAACCATCCTGCGCCGGCTCCGAGGATCACCCGACCCTTTGAGAGGATGTCCAGCGTCGAGGTGATCTTTGCGAGGACTGATGGGTGATGACGAATCATGGGTGTCACCTCCGTCCCCACCTTCACCCTCTCGGTCCATGAGGCCGCGGCGGTAAGGGTTGTCCAAGCCTCCAGGGGAGCATTTCTTGCTGGTTCGCCCCCAGCCGCCCGAATGGACTCGTCAGGCATGAGGAAGTGATCTACGACCCACACGGAATCTACGCCGCCCTTGTCTGCTGCTACTACCAAGTCTCGAATTAGGTCGAAGGGGTTTTCTGTGGGGAACTTGCCATAGACTGGCAGACGAATTCCAATCCTTACGTCCTCTGACATTGATACTCCTATCAGAGGGATTCGTTCTCATGGGATATATGCGATATGGGTCAATCATTCTCGTTGAAGCTTTGAAATCCTAGAGGTAGAAGTAGACTCGGTCAAGGAGGCGAGGGGTTGCAGTTGGAGTCGAAGTTGAGGGAACTGTGATTCCTATTCCGAAGGTCCTCCATTGCCGATGTTCAATACCCTACTGTGGCGATGATTGCTATTCAGGAATCGGAAGAAATGCTCCTACTACATCTGCGGGTGGTGTAGAAAGGCTTACATCTGCGGTTACTCCACGCTTAGGCGGTGCCCGACCGTGAAGGTTGAACTACTCCACTACGCCCCCAGGAACCCTGACGAATACATCGCCACTATCATGCGGAGGACCCGAGACATATCCGCCATCGAAGGCATCAAGCGTTCCTTGGATGAGAAAGAGGGCTGGGTAGAGAGGCTGGTCAGGGGCGCTAAGACATGGGGCCACTACGATGTCTTCGAGCATGTCGTCTACTGGTTCAGCGTCGAAGGGGTCTCAAGGGTCCTGACTCACCAACTCGTCCGGCATAGGATCGCCTCCTACTCTCAGCTGTCCGGTCGTGTGACTAATATCGAGGACGGCTATGTGGTTCCTAAGCTTGAATACATCTCCGGTGAGGACAAGAGGGAGGAGTTACGGTCGACCTTCGAGCGCATCTATCAGCAGCAGTTCAAGGGCTACTCTATGCTACTTTCGCAGGGTGTCGCCATTGAGGACGCGCGATACGTATTGCCGAATGGTCAGATGACGGCGATAATGATAACCGTCAATGCTAGGAGCCTGATGCACATGCTCAGGATGCGCCTAGACTCCTCTGCCCAATGGGAGATCCGAGAGCTGGCGACCAAGATGCTGGAACTGGTTCGGCCCACCGCACCAATCCTATGGGAGAGCATCCCCAAGGATATTTGATTACACCATAAGACTAGAAAGCAAGAAGAGGGGGAGGATTAGGGTTCCTTCGAGGCTAGGTAATTCATTAGGTCGCCGAGGCGGCATGAGTAGCCCCACTCGTTGTCGTACCAAGAGAAGATCTTGATGAGCCTCCCCTTCCCACCCACCACGAGGGTTAATTGAGAGTCGATTATGGCGCTACTCGTGTTGCCTATGACGTCCCTCGACACGATGGGCTCCTCCGTGTACTCCAAAATGCCCTTCATCTTGCCCTCCGCTGCCGCCTTCAACGCCTTGTTTACGTCCTCAACAGTAACGTCGGTATTCAACTCCAAGGTGATATCGCTTATCGACCCATCCGGTGTCGGAATCCTCATAGCCCGACCATCCATCTTACCCTGCAGATTGGGGAGCACCTCACCTATGGCGCGCGCCGCACCCGTCGTCGTCGGAATGATGGACAGAGCCGCAGCCCTAGCTCTCCTCAAGTCGCTGTGAACCAAGTCGAGAGTACGCTGGTCGTTGGTGTAGGCGTGGATGGTGGTCATGTAACCCTTGACGACTCCGAAGGCGTCGTCTAGAACCTTCACAGGAGGCGCCAAGCTCCCGGTCGTGCATGAGGCCATCGAGATTATCTTATGCTGACTCGGATTATACTGATCCTCATTCACTCCCAAGACGATCGTAATGTCCGGCTTCCCCGCTGGGGCGGAAATCACTACCCTCTTCGCACCCGCTGAAAGATGCTTCGAAGCCTGCTCCCTGGCAGCGAATAACCCCGTCGACTCCACGGCATAATCTACGCCCAAGGACTTCCAAGGGAGGTTGGCTGGGTCACGCTCTCTCAGAATCTTGATCGTCTTCCCAGCGACCGTTATGAACCCTTCGCCGTACTTCACCTCCTCCTTCAAGATACCGAAGTTTGAGTCATACTTGAGGAGGTGGGCGAGAGTCTTGGGGTCGGTGATGTCGTTGACCGCTACTACTTCGAAGTTCTTGTTGAAGGTCTTATTCTCCAAGGAGGCTCTGTAGAAGAGTTTGCCGATCCTTCCAAAACCGTTTATGGCTAGTTTCATTCAGAACACCTATCTCCGCGGTACATTAACGGGGGCGATATAATAGAGTTTCGTCAAGAATTCTGGCTTTTTATAGGAGCAACACAAGACTATCCAAACGAACCCGAGGAAAAGACCAAACCGTGCAGGACCTTACAGCGCTCCTAGTTAAGTCTCAGGAAGCCAGCAGGCGTACCTTCGGGAAGAGGATACGCTTCTACGCGCCCAGCTTCATCCGATACCAGAACCGCTTCTACAACGCGCCAGCCCTAGCCTTCCCCTCCATCTCCATAACCGGAAACGCCTGCAGCCTCGGCTGCAAACACTGCAGAGGAAAAGTCCTAGAGACCATGATACCGGCCGGGACCCCCCAAGAACTCCTAAGAATATGCAAGGAGTTGGCATCGAAGGGGTCTCGCGGATGCCTCATCAGCGGCGGCTGTCTGCCCGATGGCTCCGTGCCCCTTGAGCCCTTCATCGAAGCCATCAGTCGGGTAAAGCGTGAGATGGGCTTCACCATCGCCGTCCACACAGGCATAATCAGACCTGAGGTGGCCAGGAAACTCGCAGAATCGGGGGTAGATGTCGCCCTAATTGATGTAATCGGGTCAGACGAAACCATCAGGGAGATTTACAGACTCAAGATCACGACCAAGGATTATGAGAACTCTCTGAAAGCCCTTGAAGCCTCGAAGATCGCCTTCGTCCCCCATGTAATCATAGGACTCCACTACGGCAGGCTCCTCGGAGAATTTGAGGCGCTGAACATGATCTCCCGCCATCCGCCAAATGGGGTGGTCTTTATCGCCCTCATACCTATCCGAGGAACACCGATGGAGAGTCTTCCACCGCCGAAGCCGATGGACATCGCCCGGGTTCTGGCCGAAGCGAGGTTGAAGATGCCGAGAACTCCGATCGCTCTGGGATGCATGCGCCCCACAGGAGCCCATCGCGCTACAACAGATGTTCTGGCGGTGGAGGCGGGGGTCAACGCCATCGCCTTCCCCACTGAGGAAGGGATTCGTCACGCAGAGGCCCTAGGGCTGGACGTGAGTTTCTCTCCTCTTTGCTGCTCGCAGATCTTCGAGGACTTCAGGCTTGGGAGATTCAGACCATGACTGTTTCTCTGTGGACGATCTCTAGGTAGAATATTGGTCGGCCTAATAGATGAGTAGCGGTTTTATATCGAAGCCTGACCAACCTTCTTACAGGGGCTGAATCTCTGAGGCAGGACAAGTTGGACAGCAAAGTTGTGCGGATGGCCAAGAAGCAGTCTCCATGGACGGCCCATCTTGTCCAAGAGGATAGATTCGCCCTCGACCTGAACCTCGCTAGTGCTGTTGAGACTAAAACTCCCCGTGGAAGTCCTTGCCCCGCCTGCAAGGGAGTTAGGATGCTCTGCCATAAGATGAGTTGCCCGATAACCACGAAGCTCTACGCCTACATGAGACTACGTCAAAGTATCGACCGGATGAACCTCGACGGCTCCTCCCCGCCCGGAGTCTTCGTGGGTCGTTTCGGATATCCCAACGTCTTCGTGGGTCCCATGGTTCCACCTGTCCACGGGGATACTGGGCTCCTCGATCTGCCTGAGGCTTGGTTCGGGAAGTCCATGCAGGAGATTGTTGACTTCAGGTTTCAACTAGTGAGGGGAATGCAATTAGCCGACGTGAAGCGGCCTGAGGAGGGTGGCAGGATCCTCGACGAGACTAGACTGCTGGCTATGGCGGATAGGAGTGTAGACGTGGAGCTTCGGCTCAGGGAGCGCCCGCGAAAGACCTTCGTCCTGAACGATGAGATTCAGCCCATGGGCCCGTCAGCACGGATGAATGACCTGAAGGCGGGGAGCTTCAAGCTCGACAAGTGGATAGAAAAGGCGTATTATGATGAGGACCTAAAGGCAGCCGACGCCTTGAAAGACATCTATGAGCGAGGGACTCCCGTCTCGAAGATTCAGAAGGCCTTGAGCGTAGGAGCCTTCGGCATGAAGAAGAGAAGGCGCCTCGTTCCTACACGGTGGAGTATCACGGCCGTGGACAGCATTCTCAGCTTGGACATGATGGATAGGGTGAAGGAGTTCCCGGTCATCAACGAGTATAGAGTCTATGAATCCACGTACCTAGACAACAGGTTCGAAGTAATTATGCTTCCCGAAGGATGGAGGTACGAGGCCATCGAGGCATGGTATCCGGGAACCATCTGGAATCCTGCTGGTGAGGACATCTTCATGTTCGGCGACTGGGAGAACCGCCAAGGAAGGACGACCTACGCGAAGATGGGAGGATGCTACTATGCGGCCCGCCTCGCGGTGAACGAACTCCTCGCCAAGGAGAGGAGGCAGGCGACAGCAATCGTCCTCAGGGAAGCTCACCCCGACTATACTATGCCTGTAGGTGTGTGGCAGGTGCGGGAGAACGTTCGGAACGCACTCCGAAATCCTCCTCTCAAGTACAGTTGCTTCGAGGATGTCTTGGATCGGTTGAAGGAGAAGTTCGATATCCGGTTGCAGACATGGTTGGAAAACAGCATCCTTCTCAAGGATGCATTGAAGCAGACAAAGATAATCGGATTCTTCTAACTAGGTTATTTCTCCGTTATCCAATAACTTTAAGTATGTTTGCCTCGTTACCCACAGGGTTGTTTAATTGGTACCTATGAATTTGAAATACTGACTTGGAGATGGGAAGATGAGGAATCGAAAAGATGTCGAGAAAGCATTTGATGAAATAAGAAGCGCCTCACCTGAGTTATACGCTACGAAGCTCATGCTTGAAGCACTATTAGACATACGTGAGCTGTTGGTTGAAATCGACAAGACAACAGATCAAATCGGCAACGATGTAGTTGGAATCTCCCTTAGGTAAGTCTCCATCAATACAGTTTCTTAGAATAATGGCAGCAAGTATTTTTCTATTTTACGTTCCTATAACCGTTCCTCGATCCTTCTGACCCCGGTTCCTTCGTCCTTATCTGATTGTTCCTTAATGTATGTGCCTAGATCAACTCGCCGTCACTCGTTCGTCCTGCGTGGTTGGGCCATAGTACTTATTCCTGAGGAACCATAAACTATCCTCCATGCTCACCGGAGTCGTCGGCAAACCCAACGTCGGGAAATCCACCTTCTTCAGCGCGGCCACCCTACTCCACGTCCCCATCGAGAACCGCCCCTTCACAACCATCAAACCCAACCATGGCATAGCCTACCTAAGAACCCCCTGCGTCCACCCCGAACTAGGCGTAACAGATAATCCCAACAACAGCCAATGCGTCAACGGAACCCGCCTCATACCCGTCGAACTCATCGACTGCGCCGGCCTCGTCCCCGACTCGTGGAAAGGCCGGGGCTTAGGCAACTACTTCCTAGACGAGGTGCGGAAGGCAGACGCTCTCATCCATGTTGTCGACGCAGCTGGTGCGACAGATGAGGAGGGACGCCCATGTCCTCCTGGGACCCGTGACCCGTTGAAGGATGTGGAGTTCCTTGACAGGGAGATGAGTATGTGGTTCAACCAGATACTCCAGAAGGACTGGCGTCGAATAGCGCAGACTGTGGAACTCACCCACACCAACCTCATCGACCCCTTGACCGAACGTCTCAGCGGCCTCGCCATAAGGAAGCGCCATATCGCTGAAGCCATCGAGGAGGCAGACCTCGACCCAGAGAAGCCGACAAGGTGGAGTGAGGATGATCTCCTCCGCTTCGCCCATAGACTGCGACTTGTCTCAAAGCCGATGCTCATCGCCGCCAACAAGATCGATCTGCCCAATGCGGAAGAGAATGCGAAGCGGCTTCGAGACGCGGGGCTCAAGGTCGTTCCATGCAGCGCCGAGGCCGAGCTAGTCCTCAGAAGGGCTGCGGAGAAGAAGCTAATCGACTACACGCCGGGAGACTCGACCTTCGAGATAATCTCCGAATCCATGACGCCGGAGCAGAGACGGGCCCTCACCCTGATCAAAGACCGCATCCTCTCTCGATGGGGCACGACGGGGGTCCAAGACGCTATCAACGGTGCTTATTTTGACCTCCTGAATATGATCGCGGTCTACCCTGTGGAGAATGCGGAACGTTATGCGGATCATAGTGGGCGCGTCCTCCCCGATGTCTTTCTGACGCCGAAGGGAACAACAGCACGGGAGTTCGCCTACCTTATCCACAGCGACTTGGGCGAGGGGTTCATCTACGCCTTGGACGCCAGAACCAAGATGCGCCTCGGTGAGGAGTATCTCCTCAAGGACCGTGACGTGATCAGGATAGTCTCAGCCAAAGGTCGCAGGTAGATAGGAGTCGGAGAGTACGACAGAATACTACTAAAGATAACTACTAACCAAAAATACAGCATAATCACGAGATTTTCATCATTACTTTGTAGACATCAACTAACCTATCTAACTTAACCTTCAAGACTCATTCCAGTATGCCTTACCGTGATTTCCTTTAGAAAGGTTAAAATTACCAAGGCCAATAAGTCCAATAACATGGATTACGATCTCAAGTTCTTGAGATACACAAATCCTGTTGTAGCAGGCTCTAGGGCTGAACTTGTCATGTCCCTAAGCCCCCCCTCAGTCGGGACGGAGCTTGTGTCAGAAGCTATAGATGTGCACGCTGGGTTCCAAGGCAGTTACTCGTGGGGTGATCTCCCATATACCGAGCACATTGAAAGAGTGAAGTTTCACGAGACTCCTTTACCGGAAGTGGGCGGGATAGAGGTTTCGGCGGGCCTAGATGTACCCTTCAAGACTCTGATCGAATTTGATTGTGAACACTTCAGTTACTATGCCTATGTCACACCTGAAGGAGGAAGACTGACTCCGGAGGCTCAGGTGATCATATCAGAGCCCGTCGATGTTAGGGCGCCAGAGACCGTAACAAGAGAAGAGCTCAACGCCTTGTTAACTCAGCTAAGATGGCTGGTGGAGAACTCAGCCTTATCAAAAAAAGTAAAGCAAGGCCTTGCAGCTGCCGTTGAGGTGCAGATCGAGACTCTAGATAAACTTGACGACCCGATCAACCGCAGAGTGCTGAGAGAGAGCCTTGATTCCTTCAGTAAGGAGCTTGAGTCAGGGAGGGCTAGGAGATATCATGACGCGAAGCTATGGGCCAGGCAGATGCGTTTCATCGTCTCCCGTCTACAGAAACTACAAGCAACTAGGATCCTAGAAAAAGTCCCGATAGACAAGGCGTTCAGATTCTATGCAGGGATAGGCAGTTACACAGGAGTTGACGCTGAGAGCCTTGTTGACTTCCTCGAGAAGCTCGCAACCATCGACATCAGGGCCCTCGAGTTCCACCTTCCTAGGAAAGATTTCGAGAACTGGATCATAGCTGTCTTGGGTGATGCGGAGCTTGCCGGGAGGTTGGCAAGGATCAGGGAGAAGGGTTTGCCAGGAGAGGATCTAAGGCGCACAGTCCTCAATATTCTTAATGAGCGGTACGCTGAACTCCAGAGAATAAGTTCCGAGACCTGAAAGCGCGGGCAGAGTATCCAGTATAGGTGCGGGTTTCGACAGATGAGGAGCGGCAGAGTCAGTGGCCCGAGAGACTTACCCCGCCAAGGTATTGAAGAAGGCGAGGTGAGGAAAGCCATAGAGAAGTTCGCTGAATGCTTTGGCTCAGAAGCCATCGTGGAGCTGGTCTCCATAGAGGGTAGGGTTCTTGAAGTGAAGTTCTCAGGCCATATGTGCTACACCTGTGGCACCTCTGACTACTTCGACGACTTCACCCTAGTCCTAGAGGAAGTATCTGATAGTCCCTACACCGTTTGGGACTATGACTGGATAGAGTCCTACTTCCTCGTCAAAATCGCCAAACTCGACTTCCTCGACGAGATAGAAGGAGCTATGGAAGAAGCTGGCGACCTAGTAAAGAAGAGGATCCAGGAGTTCGAGAGAGTAGGGGGAGGCGAGGATAGCCTGTTCAAAGAGCTTTGCTTCTGTATCCTGACTGCCAACTTCAAAGCCGAAGAAGGAATGAGGATCCAAGAGGCCCTAGGCGATGACTTCCTCAAACTGAAAGAGGACAAGCTCGTCGAAAGACTGCGGCAGCTAGGGTACAGGTTTCCGAGGACTAGAGCTAGGTACATTATAGAAGCCAGAAGGTTCTATGGGAAGCTTGCAGAAACATTGGCAGGTTTCAAAGCTGCGGAGGAGACTAGGGAATGGCTAGTCGAGAACGTAATGGGCCTAGGATATAAGGAGGCCAGCCATTTTCTGAGGAATGTCGGAATTAAGGACGTAGCCATAATAGATAGGCATATACTTAGGTTCTTAGAGGAGAAGGAGTTGATGAAAGAAGTTCCCAAGAGCTTGAATAGGGCCAAGTATATCAAATTGGAGAAACTACTCTCAGCCATAGCCAATAAGTTAGGCCTCAGTTTAGGAGAACTGGACCTCTACATCTGGTTTACGAGGACAGGAAAAGTCTTAAAATAATCTGTTTACGACGGAGAACATCGCTATCGTTTCAGCTACTGTCGAGGATTCTTACTTATCTAAGAACCCAAGGACAACCCCGATCGTTTTCCCTGAGAAATAACCTTAACGAAGATGACAAATATAAGAAGAAAACATCCTATAGGGAGATAGAAATGGACTACAAAGAGTTGCATAGAGACGCCTTGGTAATCGACTCCCACAACGACACCATCGTCGCCCACATCCGGCGAGGAAACCTAAGCTTGGAACGAGGCCAGAAGGGTGCGAGTGGACGTCATTCTGGCACAATAGCTTTCTTGCGTGGACACGAGGACCCCCGACCGGGGGCGAGTTTCATTCAGATCAACTTTTCCAAGATGCGCCAGGGCGGGATTAACGCCGCCTTCTTCGCCATCGACGTGACCATCGCCCTGAAGAATCGGCTCGCCTACGCCTTGGATGGTTTCGGCTACCTTCTTAACGACCTTGAGCAGAGCGACAGCGATGTGGTCATTGTCCGCAGGGCCGATGATCTTCTTCGGGCTAGAGCTCAGGGGAAAATTGCGATGGTCCTAGCTGTAGAGCATGCCGACTGCATCGAACGTAGCCTGAATGTATTGCGGATGTTATATGAATTAGGCGTCCGTTCAATCGGCCTGACGCATAACGTGAGTAGCTGGGCGGCTGATGGCTGCATGGAGGCCCGGGAGGGGGTGGGTCTAACCAACTTTGGGAAGGCTCTCGTGGAGGAGATGAACAGGCGGGGAATGCTGGTGGATTTGGCCCATGTGAGTCCCTCCGCCTTCTTCAGCGCCTTGGAGACAACTAACAAGCCGGTCATCTTCTCTCACGGTAACGCGAGAGCCCTATGCGATCACCCTCGAAACTTGAGCGATGATCAACTGAAGGCCCTAGCCGAAAACGGTGGCGTCATCGGCATGAGTTATGTGCCATCCTTCATCGACAAGGAGCACCCCACCTTAGAGCGCCTACTGGACCATATCGACCACATCGTCTCCGTAGCAGGCTTGGATACCGTTGGGCTGGGCTCAGACTTCGACGGCGGCGGCACCTTGCTCGCTGACGCCACAGAGGTGCCATGGATAACTGAGGGATTGGTGAAGCGTGGTTATAGCGAAGGTGACATTCGTAAGATACTGGGCGGGAACACCTTCCGCGTCCTCAAGGAGGCCATAGGTTAGCTGCCGACATAAGTACGCGTATCGGATCGGTACTGTCGAAGATGATTATCTCTTTCCTCGCCTCTCATAGTAGCCTATTTCCTTCCTGGACCCGAAACTTCGAAGGCCATGAGTCTTAAGCTGAGCTCTCAACCTCACAGCCTGTTCGAACGAGAGTTCCCCACGCTTCTCCAAGAAGCCGATGATCTCTAGGGCATCCTTCAATTTCTCGCACCTCCTCAGAAAGTCGACAACATCAGGAATGTATCCTGAGAGTGTTTCACCTCCTCCCTCAGCGGGTTCCGTGCGAACCGAGTTGATGCGCACTGTCGCCTTCCTATCCTCAATCTCCTTGACGAGGTGGGGAAACTTCCTGCGGAACTCCTCATCCGGCTCCATGAAACTCAACTCCCCCCTAAGCTGAACCTTGCTCCTTCAGATACGTCTCGACGAACCACTGCCCCTGGTCCTATCCAAGCTCCTGCACCTATCTTGACGCCGGGCATGATGCAGACCCCGATGCCTGTCTTGACGCCGTCGCCCAGGAAGGCGCCCAACTTCCGCTCTCCACTATCCACAACCCTTTCCTTGACCAACATCTTCACCGTACCGTCGTCGAAGCGCAGGTTAGCGGTAATGGTTCCGGCTCCGAGATTGCATCCTTGGCCGAGGATGCTGTCCCCCACATAGGAGAGGTGGCCGACATGGGTCCCGTCCATGAGGATGCTGTTCTTCACCTCACATGCATTTCCGACCCGAACGCCTCTCCCTAGGCTCGTGGATGGTCGAAGATAACAGTTGGGGCCAACATCACTGCCCTCGCCCACGAACACAGGCCCCTCGATGTAGGCGCCGGAACGGATCCTAGCACCTTCTCGGACGACCACGGGACCCATGAGGTGGGCCCCCTCCTCGACCTCGCCCTCGACATCTGAAGTCAACTTTCTCAAGGCGCGGCTATTGGCCTCAAGAAGGTCCCACGGCCTCCCTATGTCGAGCCACTCCTTAGGGTCCACTGGGCAGGCAGCTATAGGGGTGCCCTTGGTCAGAAGAGATTGGAGTGTGTCTGTTATCTCGTATTCTCCCCTTGCTGACTTGCCCGTCTCCTTTATGTATCGGAAGATCTCTGCTGGGCAGACGTAGACCCCTGCGTTTATCAGACTACTTTCGGGCCGGCCCCTGGGTTTCTCGACGATCTTCTCCACAAACCCGTCTCTGACGGTGATTACCCCAAACTCCCCGGGGTTAGCAACAGGCACGACGGTCATCGTGAGGTACCCATCATTCTTATACCTTTCCAGAATCGAGGAGAAAACCTTTCTTCCCAGTAGGAGGTCGCCGTAGACCGCGATGAAGTCTTCGCCGTTGACATATTCCTCGGCCATCCCGACCGCACTGGCGGTTCCTGATGGATGTTGCTGCCTAATGTAGCTGAGGGAGATGCCTAGGCTGGAGCCGTCTCGGAAATAATCTCGAATCTTCTCCTCAAGGTAACCGACTAGAACCGCGACATCCTCGATGCCCGCTGCTCTTAAGGCGATTAGAGTATGCTCTAGAAGGGGTGCTCCCCCGACCGGAAGCATATGTTTGGGTCGGGTGGATGTGAAGGGTCGAAGGCGGAGGCCTTCTCCAGCAGCCAGAACCACAGCCTTCATCGCATATACCTATGCTATCTCTTCGGCCTTCGCCCTTTTTTCCTTTCGGGAACAAACCTACGTAGAGGGTTGCTTCGGAGAACGTCTTCAAGCTCCTCGATGCTCAGGCCGACAATTTCGTCGCCGTAGACGGCATCTCTCCTCCTCTCCCCAATATCCTCTAGACTCCTCACGGTAACTTCAGCTTCATCCCCAGCTGGGAGAAGGACAAATATGTGATGGAAGCGTGCAGTCTCCCCCTCTACTGTCTTGGATGTCCACTCTGACTTAGTTACTCGAAAGCGTTCACTCAGTCGCCCCAGAACGTCGTCCATGATCAACGAGTAGGCTTGGATGTCGATGTCGCTTCCTCTCCTGGCTGTGCCCCTCCAGACGCTACCGATGAGACGGGGTTGAAACGCTGCCAAGTGAGCCATGAGCTCCAAGGCCTCTTCCCTGAGGCGGAGAAGGAGCTTCTCCCGCTCCTCGCCCTCAATCTGCTCCGCTAACCGGTCGAGTTCTAGGGCTATGTCATAGTTGCTGGGGAGAACGCTTGCACCAAGGGATTTCGCTGCGGTAGTCTTGGCGTCCTTATACTCCTCAGCGACGCCGGAGTAGAGGAGCCACGCGGCCTCCCGCGCCACGACTCGGGTCTTGATCCTCATCGTTCAGTATACTCTAAGCTTGAATAGGTGCGCTCACAGGAAGCTCTTCCTTCGGCTTCTCAGGAATGGAGAGAAGTCTCGATTTTCGCACACCCACATGGCGGAGCGGCGCTATCTTCTTTGCCTCGTTGTAAACGTCCGAGGCAATCTTTCCTAGGACACCCTCTTGGACGAACTGGTCGAAGGCCAAGCTCTTCGCTTTGGCCTCGACGATGTCTCTTACAATCTTTCTAAGGTATGCGATCTGACCTGTGTTGAGTCGGCCTATAGGGAGGATGACTACACTCAACCTGAGGGTGTAACCGTCCTGCGTCTTGGCATTTAGTATGGCATCTACGCGGGTGCTGCCTCGTCGAACGAGGCTTCGGAGGTAGTCGCGCGAGTACTCGTGTCCGCTGAAGATGGTCTGGGCTTCAGTGCCTGTTATGTTGATGACCTTGAAGTAGAGTTTGAGGTATTGTAGGGCGAAGTCGCCAGTGATGTCATAGAGTGTCGTCTCCACAGTTCGTCCAATCAAGTTATTGACATCTGAGCCCGGTGTTGTTCCGAGGTTCACGCCGCCGAAGTATGCGGGACTCACTATGTTGTACCATTCCTTCGTTCGCCACTTGTCTTGGACTCTCCTTCCTCTCGGCGGCAATCATTCTCCTCCAAACGGCTGGAAATGGGAACATGAACTGGAACCAGTCATTTAAATAGTTTTGGCCTTTTGAAGCGATTTTGCAGCATCGATCGAGGAAATGGCTACATGCGAGCATGACAGGAGATCGTCCACGGTCGCCAGCAGAGTGCCCAGACCTCTGACGGAAACTATCTTCATACAGACCCTTCCGTCTTCTGGGAAGACTTTAACGTACAAACCCTGAGGCACCTTCATGTTGTCAGGTGAGAGGGCAGCAGCCACCGACTTAGCTTCCCTAGCTCCCGTGGCGAGGCACATCGTCATCTTGCTCGGCGGCCCCGAGGTCAACCAAGGAAGGAGCAACCTAAGATCCCTTCCCTCGATCGAGACATCTGTCTTCTCCTCCGACTCCACGTCTTGGGGGTTGAAGGCGATGCTCAGACCGATGTCCAAGTCAGGGAAGTCGAAGATACTATTACCGACGACAGCGCACTCTTTGGGTGAAACTCCCTCTTCCTCAAGGATTCTTTTTATCACGCTTAGTTTGTCCCTTAGTGGAACCACAGTCATACCCTCGCCAGTTAGTTGTCCATGATCATCGGCGATGAGCTTGTTTGCGTAGACTCGGTCTATCCCCAGTTCTCGGCCGACTCTATCGGCGAGGAGGGATATGCCGCTGCTGATTATCGCCGTATGTATCCTATTCTTGCGGAGTGTTTCTGTCAGTTCTTCGGCGCCTTCCGTGAGTGGTACCTGGTCCAAGATCGCTTTAATAGTCTGTATCGATGCGTCACCCCAGAGGGCGATATCGGAGCGCATGAACTCCTGATAGTCTATCTCGCCCCTCAGGTACTTCCTGTAGTTCTCCTCGTTGTTACGTCCATAGGCCCTATGGACATATTGCCAGCTACTGTCGATGGGGACGAGAACTCCGTCGAGGTCGAAGATGACGAGCTTGAAGGGGGCAGACATGGTGTCCAAAGGAGATTAGTCCACGATCCTTTGATTATGTATTTCCTTGGGCTCTTACGACTTACGACGGAAACCTTCCGAGCGGGGAAATGTTCTTTATCCTTGCAAGGACATGAATTGGAATGGTTGATTGAGATGAGTGTCGTGAGAAGGGAAGAGGACGTAGAATGGCAGCCACATCCCTCCTTCAAAGGTCTCAAGGTAAGATACCTCCTTACCAAGAGGGACGACGGTTCAGACATCACCTGCCTACTCCTCATGGTCCCGAAGGGGGCCGAGGTACCCGAACACATTCACCCGGACAAGGTCGACATGATCTACCCCTTGATGGGTAGCGGCAAGCAGTGGGTGGAGGACCGTGGCAGCTTCGATCTGAAGAAGGGTATGATCGTGAGGATACCTATGGGGAAGAAGCATAGGACATACGATGTGACTGAGGATCTTGTCCTCTTCGACATCTTTAGCCCAGCCACCGTGTGACAAAGAGACTCTTATCATGATCCTTTTCTCTATAACAGGATAGATAGACATGAGTGAACAATTCGATAAAGAACTAAGCAATGGTCATAGGATTCCAGTCTTAGGATTGGGTACCTGGCATCTGAGCGGTTCAGAGTGCAGATACGTCGTCAGAAAGGCTCTAGAATTAGGTTATAGACATATAGACACTGCCGAAATGTATGGCAATCAGAGAGAAATAGGTGAAGCCATAAAAGGTTTCAGCAGATCCAAAATGTTCGTGACATCGAAGGTTTGGTCGAGCAATCTACTATATAATGACGTACTCAAAGCATGCGATAGGACTCTCCTAGAATTGGACACGAGTTATCTGGATCTCTATCTGATACATTGGCCCAACCCAAGCGTTCCGTTGAAGGAGACCTTCAAAGCCCTAGAGGAATTGGTCTCCGAAGGTAAAGTGAGAAGCGTGGGCGTAAGCAACTTCGACGTGAGCCTCCTGAGAGATGCCCTCGAAGTTGCTGGAATTCCAGTGACCGTCGATCAGGTCAGGTTCCACCCCTACTCCTATGAGCGGGATCTCATCGAATTCTGTAAGGATAACAAGGTCGTTGTCACAGCCTACTCACCCTTAGGCAGAGGAAGTATGATCAGTGATAGGACAATATGGGATACCGCGGCCAAGTACAACAAGACTCCTGCCCAGATCTGTCTGAGATGGTGTCTGCAGAAGGGTACTGTCGTGATTCCTAAGGCTCGGTCCGAGGAGCATCTCAAGGAGAACATGGGCATCTTCGATTGGAGGATATCTGAGGGGGACATAGAGAGGATCGACTCGCTGAACAGGAACTGGTGAGTCTCCATCCAATGTTCACCCGGGGCCTCCTCTTACTTTTCCAGAAACTATTTTATCTGAACTCCCCTAATCGTGGCTAGGTCTCGAACCTTGGCATTGACAACAACGAGCGCAGAACCAACAAAGAGCTACCTGTGGACGGAGAAGTACCGGCCCAAGACCCTAGAAGAAATCGTCAACCAAAAGGAGATCGTCGCCCGCCTCAAGGGCTTCGTCAAGGCTCGGAGTATGCCCCACTGCCTCTTCGCCGGCCCTCCCGGGACAGGGAAGACGACCGCCGCCCTCTGCCTAGCCCGCGACCTCTTCGGAGGCGCCTTCGCGGACTCCTTCTCCGAATTGAATGCCAGTGACGAGAGGGGAATTAATGTTGTTCGGGAGCGGGTTAAGACCTTCGCCCGCACGAGGACCTTGAGGGAGGTCCCCTTCAAGATACTAGTCCTCGATGAAGCGGATAACATGACTGGGGATGCCCAGCAGGCTCTTAGGAGGACGATGGAGAGGTACACGGAGACGTGCCGATTCATGCTCGTCTGCAACTATTCGAGCAGAATAATCGAGCCTATCCAGTCCCGATGCGCGCCCTTCAGGTTCATACCCCTTGCGGACGAGGACGTTGGAGAGCGGCTGCGGTTCATCGCCAAGCAGGAGAAAGTGGAGCTGGCAGAGGACGGGGTCAAGGCCATCCTCGAAGAATGCGATGGAGACCTGAGGAAGGCCTACAATACCCTGCAGGCGGCCGCTGCCTTCGGGAAACGGGTAGACGAGAAGGTGATTTACACGGTTGTGGGGCGGGTCGTCCCCAAGGATGTTCAGGAGATGCTCCTCTCCGCGTTTAAGGGGAACTTTCTTGAGGCTCGACAGAAGCTTCGGAGAATGCTCATCGACTACGGAGTCTCCGCCTCAGACCTGATTAAGCAGGTTCACTCCGAGGTCTTCCGCTTCAACATCCCCGAACGACTAAAGGCACAGTTAATCGATGTCATAGGGGAGGCGGACTTCAGAATCGCCGAAGGTTCGAACGATGAGGTCCAGTTCAGCGCCCTCCTCGCCCGACTCGCCCTCATCTCCCAAGGAACCAAGGAAGACCGATAACCCATGTCCGCCCCTTGGACGATTAAGCATAGGCCGAAGAGCCTCTCGGAGTTCGTGGACAACGGAGAAGCCCTAGCGGAGCTGGAGAAATGGCTCACCTCATGGAAGGTTGGTAAGCCGACGAAGAGGGCCGCCTTCCTCTTCGGTTCACCAGGCGTCGGAAAGAGCGAGTCAGTTGCCCTATTGGCGCGGAAACTCGGATTCGACTTAGTGGAGATGGACGCCAGCGACCAAAGGACAAAGGAGGATGTCGAGAGGGTGGCAGGGATGGCCTCCACCGAGACGAGCCTTTATGGTCGGGCGAAGATAATCCTTCTGGATGAGTTAGAGGGGATGAGCGGGACTGAAGACCGGGGAGGCCTCTCGGTCATATCTTCCCTCGCTGGTACTACGCGGTCACCTCTAGTGCTGATAGCCACCGACATGTGGGATCGCCGCTTCACCTCCTTCAGGAAATCCAGCCTCTTCATAGAGTTCAAGCATATCCCGACTCGAAGCATCATCCCCCGGCTAAAGGAGATATGTAAGAGAGAAGGTGTTGACGCTGAAGAGGAGGCGCTTCGCGTAATAGCTGAACGTGCAGAAGGAGACCTCCGTTCGGCCATAACAGACCTCCAGGCCCTCGCCCAAGGAAAGGAGCGTCTCACATATCAAGACGTGAATTGGCTGGACAGCCGCGACCGACAGGAACGTATCTTCGAGGTTCTCAAGAACATCTTCAACGCCAACACCTGTCAACAGGCCCGCAGAGCCGCAAGTGTATCCGATGTAGACTACGAGATGCTCTTCGAATGGATCTACGAGAACATTCCCCATCAAATCCCTGACATAGAGGACATGACTTCAGCCCTCAACGCCCTCTCAAGGGCAGACATCTTCCTCCGCAGGATACGTAGAGACCAAGAGTGGAGTCTCCTCCCCTACGCCATCGAGGACATGACCGCAGGCGTCGCCATGGTGAGGACGCATGGGCGATCGGGGTGGGTCCCCTTCAAGTTCCCCGAGAGGATAATGGCGATGAGCCGTAGCAAGGCGAGCCGAGACTTGAGAGATGAGATCGGGCGGAAGGTGGGTCAGGCGACTCATGTGTCGGTAGCCATAGCGATAACCAGCTATATTCCTTACCTTCGAACAATCTTTCGAGCCAACAAAGAACGGGCAGAACTGTTGTCGGAGAGCCTTAAGCTTGAGCCTAAGGAAATAGACTTCCTCACCAAGCAGTAGGCAATCCTTAGGAAGACGACTTCAAAGGGAACTATAGGAAAGAGTCTGGATCCCAACCCGAGGTCCTTAGATTCTCGTCGAAACCGTCGAGCTTCCTCATGTCTTCATCGGAGATGTTGAAGTCGAAGACCTGGGAGTTCTCGATGATCCGTTCCCTACGCTCCGACTTCGGAATCACAATAGCGCCCCGCTGTAGGCCCCAGCGGATCAGTATCTGGGCAGACGACTTACCGTAACGTTTCGCGATCGCTACCAGCTTGGGGTCGCCAAGTCTCTTGCCTCGGGTAAGGGGGCTCCAAGCCTCTATCCTAATCCCTTTACCCTCACAGTATCCCTGCAACTCCTTTTGATAGAGGTAAGGCGTGAACTCGATCTGATTCACGGCCGGAACCACATCCGCTTCAGCCAAGAGCTCCTCAAGGTGACGGATTGTGAAATTGCTCACACCTATTGACCGTGCCTTTCCATCCTTCAGAATCTTCTCCATCGCCTTCCAAGTCTCGACACGACGCCCAGACACTGGCCAATGAATGAGATATAGATCCACATAGCTTAATCCTAGATTCTTCAGACTTGTATCGATGGCCCTAAGCGCCTCATCATAGCCATGATCATCATTCCACAATTTAGTAGTCCCGAAAACCTCCTCACGCGATAAATCACTCTTCCTGGCAGCTTTACCGACATCAATCTCGTTACCATACGCCTTCGCCGTATCAAGATGCCTATAACCTGCTTCAAAAGCCCACAATATCGCGTTCTGAGCGGTTTCGCCATGCATATTAAGGGTTCCAAAGCCTAAAACTGCTATTTCAACATCGTTATTAAGTTTAACTTTCGACTTAATCGTGAGCTCCATTTCTGTACCCTCATAGCTTGAGTCTATGAGCATCTGTATTTATGGTTTTCTATCGATCAGCAAGCGAGTGTTAAAGACTTAAAAGTCTTCGCCGAACTCTATTTATCGTTAGGTGATTTGTTGGTCAAACCAAAAGTCCTCATACCTAAACAGCTGTATGACCAATACGAAAAAGTGCGAAAGATATTGGAACCTGTTGCTGACGTAGAATTCTCAGCCATGGGATTCGGTGGAGGGGACATGGCGAAGTATAAGGAGCAGCTTGCCGCTGCGGAGGGACTCTTCGGCGGTGGAGTCAACGAGGAGATCCTCAAGGCTGCGCCGAAACTCAAAGTCGTCGCCAATTATGGGGTTGGATATGATTCCAATGACGTAGGCGCTATGACGAGGTACAAAGTGTATCTCACTAACACGCCGGGCGTACTCTCAGATGCGGTTGCAGACCTAACGGTGGCCCTCATGCTTGCTGTTAACAGGAAGATGATTCCGGCTGACGCGTACGTTCGAAGTGGCGGCTGGGCTAAAGGGGCGCTAGGTATTCCATACACTAGCGACATGAAAGGAAGGACCATTGGGATCGTAGGCCTTGGCAGGATTGGGTTCGAGACAGCGAAGAGATGTGTGAAGGGCTTCGATATGAACCTCATATACTACGACATCTATCAAAACAAGAAGGCGGAGGCTGAGCTGGGAGCTAAACAAAAGACGTTGGAGGCGGTCATGAAGGAGTCTGACTATGTAGTGATCCATACTGATTTGAACCCCCAGACTAGACGGATGATTGGTGACAAGCAGCTCAGAATGATGAAGAAGACAGCCTACATAATCAATACCGCTAGAGGCCCAATCATAGACCAAGCAGTCCTTGCCAAGGTTCTATCCGAGGGCCTCATAGCTGGAGCCGGACTAGATGTCTTTGATGCAGAACCGTGCCCGGCAAATGATCCTATCCTGAAGGCTCCAAACACGGTCTTAGCTCCTCACATGGCCTCGGGGACGCAGGAAGCCAGAGAGGGTATGGCGGTCTGTAATGCCGAGAACGTAGTTGCTGTGTTGAAGGGACAGATACCCCCGCCGAACGTGGTTCCAGAGCAAAGGGGAATGATATTCAAGAAATAGATCAATATGATTCCTTGGCACCAATTACCCCCAAACTCTTTTTGTCACTTAAGTTTGACGGTACCTAAGTGTGAATGTGTTCCCCGTTTTCTTTGGCGGCGAGTGTCTTCAAGATCTTTAGGGTTCCATGATAGGAGTCTGAATCTCCTCCGGGCTACCACTACACATGTACCAGAATACTACCTCTAATTTTTAGACTGTAATTTTGATTTCCGAGAGGCTATTTTACCAATGAGATGAGAGTTAGCACTAGGCCTGAGAAGAAGAGACCTTGGAACCACGTGTTCTACCTAGATTTTGAGGACTATAGGACCGATACACAGATCAAAGATGTACTGGACGCCATTGAAGAGCGATTTATATACGTTAAAGTTTTGGGATCTTATCGAAAGGCATCGTAATTTCTAAGATGAGCTTTCTTTGCTATCTAGAGGTCTCTTTGGCTTTCTCCTCAAGGGAGGGTGAAGGCCCAACAATCTCGAAGATAACGCCGCCGACCTTGTCCGTATCCATATATGCGAAGCCGCCCTTGGAATCATGCATTGTTTGAAGAACCTTAAATCTATGCTTTTTATATTTGACAATCTCTTTTTCGAGATCCTTTACTCGGTATTGTATGTGATGGATGCCTTCTCCCTTGGCTTCCAAGTGTTCCAGCTGGATGCTTGGCCCTTTGGTGACCTCAATTAGTTCCAGTTGTAGCGGAGGTATGTCCACGAAGGCAAGTTTGACCGTGTAAGGTGTATTTTTTCCGCGTACAATAGCGAAGGGCAAGTGTTCGTTCACAGTTCTTCTCCAAGGGCCCAAACCAAAATGTTTCGTATAGTATTCCACAGCCTTCTCTACGTCCTTGACCACCACGCCAATCTGGACGATTGGCGTAAGCTCCAGTCTATCTTCTTTGCTCTTTTCCATTTTTAGACCTACTTTCTAGGTTCGTCTTCTCCTCTATAAAAGATTTTTATGGCTTAATTGCTAATAACTTGATAGGATAACATTCTTGCTCGGTCGAAGAGATTCTTACAGATTTAGCGCGCACATCCCACAACCCCCAATCTTTGGAGAATCCCAAAGGGGGGAACGGTACATTCGACCTTGAGGTCCAATCTCCTTCGGGCTACGAATGCACATACTCTCACATACCGTTCCCCTTTTCTAGCAGAACCAACTTGCCCTGAAAATGCCCAATAGAACCATAGTGGACTTGGGACAAAGACAGATAGAAGTCCTAAACCAGACCCTAAAACAAGCAATAGTAAGGAAGCTCCAGAGATGACAACAAAGCATTCTCACACACAGGTAGGTCTAACCGAAAAGCTGATAAAAGAAGCCTCCCGTTCTTACCTGACCCTTCAAGGTAGAGGAGAAGTGTACAGGTACCGCACAGAAGTCGAAACACCTGACGAACTAGAACTTGACAGGTTAATGGCGTGGCGAAGGGAAAGAGCCATAACACGGGTAGAGAAGCCCCTCCGCCTCTCCAGAGCGCGAACCCTAGGCTACAAGGCCAAGCAGGGCTTCGTCGTCGTCAGGGTGAGGGTTCGGCGAGGTGGCCTAAGGAAACCTCGGCCTTCTTCAGCGAGACGGCAGCGCCACATCGGGTCGAAGCTCTATACACCCCACAAGAGCATGTTACTAATCGCCCAGGAGAGGGCGGCGAAGAAGTTCCCGAACCTGCGCGTCCTCAACGGCTATTGGGTCGGCGAGGATGGGCAGAGCAAATGGTACGAGGTCATACTTGTCGACCCTAACCACCCGGCAATTATGGCGGATAAAGACGTAAACTGGATAGGGATGCCTGTCCAGAAGGGTCGGGTGTATAGGGGATTGACGAGCCCGGGAAAGAAGATGAGGGGGCTTCAGCCTAAGAAACTGGCTGGGGAGCCCTAGAGAGTTCTATGCGAGCTTCCGCCCCGCGACCTTTTCCATTCCCACGATGAGGGCCTGAGTTCCCTCCTCTCCTAGACCCTCTGCCTCGGCTGACCTGAAGAGTTGCTGAGTCAGACCCGTGGCCGGCAGAGGCAGCTTCAACTCCGCTGCCGCCGCTAGGGCGAGGCGGATGTCCTTCAACTGATGCTTGATCCTGAAGCCCGGCGCGAAGTCCCGCTTCACCATCTTAGGGCCTAGATTGCTCAGTTGCCAAGAATTCGCCGCACCCCCCGTGACCACGTCCAGAAGGCTGTTGAGGTCGAGGCCCGCCGATGCGCCGAGCATCAGTCCCTCGCAGACCGCTTGGATGTTGAGGGTGCAGATGACCTGATTGCAGAGCTTGGCCATCTGGCCCATCCCACTCCCACCCATGTAGGTTATGCGCTTCCCCATGGCCCTGAGGACGGATTGGGCCTCGTCAAATCGGTTCCGGGGCCCTCCGACCATTATGGATAGCGTTCCATCCCTAGCGCCCACCTCGCCCCCGCTGACGGGCGCATCGAGCATATCCACCCCCTTCTCAGTGAGAGCCGAAGCGATTCGTCTAGTTACCTCGGGCGAGATGGTGCTCATGTCGATGACGAGTTGACCCTTCTTGGCACCCTCTATGATCCCGTTCTTCCCAAGCACGACCGCCTCCACATCCGGTGAGTCGGAGACCATCGTTACTATCATGTCTGACCTCTCTGCCACATCCTTCGGCGATTCTGCCCCCGCTGCCCCCATTTTGAGGATGTCGTTCATCTTAGACCTCGTGCGATTCCAGACACTCACTGTGAATCCCGCTTTAACTAGGTTCGTGGCCATGTGTTTGCCCATAACACCTAGGCCTATGAATCCAACTCTGACCAAGATTAGTCCCTCTATTGTGAACTCAATTAGGAGGGGCATGGTTTAAAACACTAACGATGACAAAGGAAGAACGGGAAAGAATAGGAGCCATGCCGCAGCATAATGCTTCCTACGCAGAAATATCAGTCATAGCCCACGCAACTGAAGACCTCTCGAAGGTCAAATCAGCAGTACTCAAAGTGCTGCCCGACCAGCTAGCCCACAAGGTTGAATTCAGACAGACCAATATGCGTGGCCACCACGGGAACCCCATAGTCGAACTCAAGATCGACGTCAAGAACAAAAAGGATGCCTATGAGGTTCTTCGAAAGGTACTTTCAGGGCTTTCGCCCCTAGACTCGACTCTAATCGACGAGGAGCTCGCGAAGCATCTGGATGAAAGAAATCATCTCTATCTTCGTCTGGATAAGCAAAGCGCCTTCCTCGGCGAACCTGTCCTCGCCTCTAGCGACGTCGTCAGCCTCAGCTTTCGCCTGAAGTTCCGTCCCAGATCACTCCGAGAATTGAAGGCGGGCCTTAGTAAGGATCGAGAAGATGGAGAGGGGAATAACGCGAACATATAGGAGACGATACGTCGCCTTTAAGGTGTATTCGCCAAGACCTTTGAGGCGGAATGAGGTAGCTACCCTTCTCAAATCAACACTCGACGAAAAAGCTCCAAACACCACCCTCTTAACCTACAACCCAGAGAAGATGAACGGCATACTACGATGCGACCACAGAAACCTGAACACAGTTAGAAGCCTACTCAACTCACCTCTGCAAAGCTCCGTGCATATTACCACCCTCAAGACATCTGGAACCCTCAAAGCCTTGAGAACAAAACTGCCAGAACTCTCTCGGTCAGAAAAAAGAGGCCCACAAGCCTAGGTCTAAGGAAAGGTTTTTAGAGGTCGGTATATCGATTAACTGCGAATATGGAAACCTTTGTCTTAGGGTGAGTGATGAATGGCCATGTTTAGTGCACCCGGCGCCTATGACCGGGCCATAACGGTCTTCTCCCCTGACGGCCGCCTCTTCCAAGTAGAGTACGCGCTTGAGACGGTCAAGAGAGGTTCGACGGTTCTGGGAATAGCTTGCAACGAAGGAGTCGTCCTAGCCGCTGAGGAAAGACCATCCTCCAAACTACAGGATACGAGCCTCACGTGGAAGATCTTCGAGATAGATGAGCACGCAGGTGCAGCCATCTCAGGACTGAGTTCTGATGCACGAATACTCGTCGACCGAGCGAGAATAGAAGCGCAGAGCAACCGCCTCATGTATGATGAGCCTATGGGCATTGAAACCCTGTCCAAGAGAGCAGGCGACCTCATGCAACTCTATACGCAACACGCGGGCGTCAGACCCTTCGGAGTCACGATAATCTTCGGAGGAGTCGACAAACTCGGACCCCAGATTCTGCAGGCTGACCCAAGCGGTGCCTGCTGGAAATACAAGGCCGTGGCAATAGGCGTGGGCAGCGACACCGTGAGGGAGATGCTTGAAGCGAGGTATAAGGCAGAATGCCGATTGGAGGACGCAATTATGCTTGCCGTCGAGTGCTTAGCCAAGGTCGCCGAGGGCGGAGTCGTTCCGGAGAATATTCGGATAATCACAATCCCGACCAAGACGAAGAAGTTCGCCCGCCTGTCGAGCGAAGAGATCAGCAAGTATATTTCCAAGATTTCGGTGCCGTGAGCTTGAAGATCAGGTAGCTAAGAGTTGGATGAAAAGCACACCCTAGCCAGAATAACCGTGGCAGGAGAACATTTCGAGGTCCTCGTGAAGCCGGACCCAGCCCTTCAGTTCAAGCTCGGTCAGGTCTCAGACATATCTAAGGTACTGGTCTCGGACAACATCTATACGGATTCAGGGAAGGGGCTCCGAGCCTCCGAGGAGAGACTCAAGAAAGCCTTTGGATCCGATGATGTCTACAAGGTTGCTGAGGCGATTCTCCGACGGGGGGAGCTTCAACTTACGACGGAGCAGCGGAGAGAACTCGTGGAAGTGAAGCGGAAACAGATAATCAACTTCATAGCACGGAACTGCATCGATCCAAGGACCGGTGCGCCACATCCTCCTCTCAGGATAGAGCAGGCCCTGAGCCAGATTAGGCTGGTGATTGACCCATTCGAGAGCGGAGAGGAGCAAGCGAAGGACGTGATTGAAGCCTTGAGGCCTATCCTGCCCCTAAGAATAGAGAATCTCCGGATAGCCGTCAAGATTCCGCCTGACTATGCTCCAAAGGCGATTGGGGTTGTGAAGGAGTTCGGGTCTGTCTCAAGAGAAGAGTGGCAGAGCGATGGGTCTTGGATCGCCGTGGTGGAGATGCCTGCTGGGCTCCACGCACCCTTCCTAGAGAGGGTGGGAAAGGTCACCCAAGGCAACTATCAAACAAGAATACTCAAATAAAGGCCTTGACTGATAGTGAGTTTGAAAACATTCGATAGAACTTGACTGCAAAATACGAGGGAGACATGGAAAATTGCCATTTATAGTCGAAAAAAGGCAACTTGTAATGCCAGGCGACATCCTAGCAGAGGGCGACTTCAATCCGGGGGAGAATACCTACAGGGAAGGAGGCAAGATCTATTCCTCCCTCACCGGACTCGCCAATATGGCGGGGAAGAACGTCTACGTTGTCGCCCTCAAGGGCTTCTACATGCCTGTAGTCGGCGACCTAGTTATCGGGAAAGTGATCGACCTTCGTTTGGGTGGGTGGGTTGTGGACATAAATGCTCCTTATGCAGCGATCCTTCCCACCTCGGAAGCCTTCGACCGCTCCTTCAACTCACGCCGAGACGAGATGGCTAGCTACCTTGATGTGGGCGACTTGGTTGTGGCGAAGGTCATAGTCTTCGATAGAACGAGGGACCCGCAACTTACCATCAAGGAGGGGGGATTGGGCAAAGTCTCCAACGGGCGCCTGGTTAGAGTTACGCCAACAAAGATTCCCCGTGTCATCGGCCGTAAGGGCTCGATGATAAACTTGTTGACAAGGGGGACGGATACCCGCATCACCGTCGGGCAGAATGGAGTTATCCTGGTCTCAGGGGAGAGGCCGGAGATGGAGGCGTTGGCGGTCAAGGTTCTTCAGATGATCGAACGGGAGGCTCACATGTTAGGCCTCACTGACCGAGTCGAGGAGTTATTGAAGAAGGAAAAGGGACTGAAAGATGAGTAAAAAGAGTGAAAAGCTAATCAACAAAGAGGGCGTGAGGACCGATGGAAGAAAATTCGACGAGTTACGCCCAATAAGAATCGAGATTGGGACCTTGGAGAGGGCGGACGGCTCAGCCTACATTGAATGGGGTAAGAACAAGATCCTAGCAGCCGTCTACGGCCCGAGAGAAGTACACCCAAGGCACCTAGCATTACCGGACAGGGCCCTCTTCCGTTGCAGATACCACATGGCGCCCTTCTCCACCGAGGAGAGGAAGAATCCAGCACCCTCACGGCGTGAGATAGAGCTCTCAAAAGTAATAAGGGACTCTGTTGAGCCCGCGGTCTTCACTGAACTCTTCCCTAGGACAGGGATAGATGTCTTCATAGAGGTACTTCAGTCCGACGGAGGGACCCGTTGCGCTGGAATCACAGCAACCTCACTGGCCTTGGCGGACGCTGGGATACCGTTGAGAGACTTGATTGTGGCGTGCGCGGCTGGGAAGATTGATGGTCAGATAGTCTTGGATCTCGATGAGCCTGAGGACCAGAAGGGTCAGGCCGATCTTCCGGTGGCTATTTCGCCTAGGACTGGGGAGATCACTCTCCTGCAGATGGACGGTATCATGAGCAGTGATGAGTACGAGAAGGCTCTCAACTTGGCTATGGATGGATGTAGACAAGTTCACAGTATGCAACGGGAGGCATTGAAGAAGAAATATGCCACAGAGGAGGAAGGGGCTAAGGGAGAGGGCGAAGGAGAGGTGAAGAATGAATGAGCGACTCCTACGATGTGCCAATAAGCATTAAGATGAAACACATAGGCGAACTCATCGTCCAAGACAAACGCCTCGATGGAAGAGGATTACTTGATTACAGAGACATAAAAGTGGAGACGGGGATCATTGGAAAGGCCAACGGCTCCGCCTTGGTATCCTTGGGCAACACGAAAATCCTGACCGGGGTCAAGATTGAGACAGGACCACCCTTCCCAGACACGCCTGAAGAAGGCGTCCTCACGGTAAGTGCTGAGCTGGTCCCTCTCGCATCACCAACCTTCGAAGCCGGCCCCCCCAATGAGGAGTCCATTGAGTTAGCGCGCGTTGTGGATCGGGGAATCAGAGAGTCGAAGGCCATTGACGTGAGGAAGCTATGCCTTATCCCAGGCAAGATGGTCTTCGTCGTCTATGTGGACATCTACGTTCTGGACCATGACGGCAATCTCTTCGACACCGCCGCCCTGGCATCCATGCTCGCCCTCACGACGGCCAAGATGCGTGAGTTTGAACTGAAGGATGGTGAGGTCTTCTACAAGGACGACCTCGTAAGTCTTCCCCTTCAGAACCATGTCTTCGAGGTGACGATGGCAAAGATCGGGGACAAACTTGTCGTCGACCCATCCTTAGAAGAGGAGTCTGCTGTTGACGCTCAAATCACGATCGCTGTGGACGATGAGGGTAACATCTGCGCAACACAGAAGAGCAAGACAGGGTCCTTCATGCCGAAGGAGGTCATCGAAGCAGTGAAGATAGCACAGAACAAGGCGGCGGAACTCAGGGAGAAGGTTCTTGGAGGTTTATCCTAATGAGTCGCAGATCTCGAAGATCACACGTCGGAGGCCTCGGAGCAAGATACGGCAGATCCGTGAGGAGGAGGCTCACAAGGGTTCAGGATGAGGCTCATCAAAGATATCCTTGCCCGAACTGTGGAAGCGTGGCGGTCGAAAGGAGTAGCGTCGGAGTCTGGGAGTGCAGGAAGTGTGGGAACACCTTCACTGGAGGGGCTTACTCTCCGACGACGAAGACAGGCGAGGTGGCTCGGAGGAGCACAGGGTAAGTAGCTAACGCTACTCTAACGACGTGGTCTTTGCTTAATGTTTGAATTCAACCTTCTGGTAACGTATGCCTATGATTTTCTAGGAACCAGAAGAGAGATCGCTAGGATGCTTTCCCGGCTGGGCGACGAGGCCCCCACCATTAGGCGAACTCTAGTCAAGGGCATCATCGGAGTCATAACCTCTCTAAACGTGCACCAACTTTCCAAGGAACTTCAGAGGATCGCTAACGATAATTCCAACGAATTCTATTTCACACAACGGTGGATACCCATCGACCTTTGGACGACCTCAGACATCCCAAGTATACGGGAGGGTGTCAAGAAGGCAGCCAAGATAGGTGCGGACGAACGGTGGATGATGGTTGTGGAGAAGAGGAGATACGAGTCCCACCACACGCCTGAGATCATCAAGGAACTCGCAGAACTCATAGAAGCCAAGGTGGACCTCAGAAATCCCGACAAGATCCTACGCATAGACATTCTGGGGCCCTACGCAGGCATCACCCTCCTTCGACCGAGCGAGATCTTTTCAGCCGTCAGGCGAGGCCCGTTCACCCCACCTGAATAGGTGGGAGGCCAAGAGCCGAGTCACGATCTCGCTCTCAGGCTCCTCGAGGAGGTTCTGAACGGTCCCTATCTGAAGGATCTTTCCAGCATACATCACGGCTATCCTGTCACCGAGGACCAAGGCGTCGCCGGGTTCGTGGAGGACGCAGACCGTCGTCACTCCCGCCAGCTTCACCGTCTCCTTGAGCCTCTGACGAATTTCACTCTTAGTCGCCTCGTCCACATTGCTCAGGGGCTCGTCTAGAAGAAGCAAGGAGGGCTGTATAGCTAAGGCCCTAGCCAAGGCTACCCTCTGCCTTTGGCCACCGCTCAGTTCGGCGGGCTTCCGCTGCTCTATCCCTTGGAGTTCGACAAGCGAGAGGAGTTCTTCTACGCGGCGGTTCACCTCATCCTTTGGGGTGTTCCTGACCCTTAGGCCGAAGGCGATGTTGTCGTGGGCCGTCATATGGGGGAAGAGGCCGAAGTCCTGGGGGACGTAGCCGAAGTTCCTATCCTCGACCGTAAGGTCGTCGATGATCTTCCCGTCTAGGTAGAGGTGGCCCGAATCGGCCTTCAGGACGCCGAGGAGGATGAGGAGAAGCGTAGTCTTGCCGCAGCCACTGGGACCCATGACGACTAGGAACTCCTCAGATCGGACATTGAGGCTGACTCTGTCTAGGGCTGTTACTTTGCCGTAGTGCTTGGTAATATCCTCGATCCTGAGCTTTTCCATCATCTCTCCCTTGCGATCCACTTGAAGAAAAGGAGCGCGCCTATAGATAGGAACGCCGCGATGACGGAGACGGCCAAGGCCAGTTGGGGTGTGGCCGATGAGGTCAGGAGCACGACGGCTGGGATGGTCTCGGTTAGGCCGGGAATTGCTCCAGCGAAGATTAGAGTGCCCGCGACCTCTCCCATGGCCCTAGCCCACGTCAAGGAGAAACCTGCAGCAAGGTCTTTCGCTGAGAGAGGGAGGAGAATCCAGAGGAGGAGATGCCTCGTCCTGCATCCTAGGGTTCTAGCTACAGTGTCTAGGCCGGAACGGTGGATCTCCCTGAAGCGGCGGATGGCGAAACTCATGGCAAAAGGTGTTGCGACATAGAGTTTGGAGACGATCACCGCTGGGTAGGTGTAGGCGATGTTTATCCGTGACCCCGGGCCAAGCATGAGGAGATAGACGAGGCCCACCGTCGCCGGAGGGAAGGTCTGGGGAAACTCTACGAGGAGCGTTTCCAGGAGCCCCTTGAACCTGAACTCCTTGTAGGTAAAGACATAGGCGGTCGGGACCACTACCGCTAAGGCGATCAGTCCCACGAGCGTAGAGGAGGAGACGCTGACGATTATGGCTTGGACGACGGGCTGGCTGACGAGGGCTTCGACGACGAGGCCCCATGTCCTGCCCACGGCGACGTAGAGGTAGAAGAGGGAGACGACCATGAAGAGGATCAATAGCCCCGCCAAGGCTTGGAGGGCGATGTCGAAACGATCCTTCATTTTACTCTAAACATGTCGTTCAGAAGATAGTTAAGGCTTGTTCAAAGACACTGAGAGAATCTGATGGGACGATGAACGTATCGAGTCGCAAAGTGAGCTATCCGCTGAAACGCGCAGTTAAAATCCGTCCAGCGGACAATAGCCTAAAGAGCCCGGGTGAGGAGCAGGATTGGCCGAGATCAGGATGAGGGGGTTCGCCAAGCTCACCTCCATCGACGAGGCACTGAACCAGTTCTTTGCGAGCGTCCATGTCGGGAAACTGCAATCCGAGGATATTCTCATCAAAGCATCCCTAGGAAGGGTCTTAGCCAAGGACATAATCTGTCCCAGGGATGTGCCTCCTTTCAACAGGAGCGCTATGGACGGTTACGCTGTGAAGGCCGAGGATGTCTTCGGGGCGTCTGAGACGAATCCTGTCATCCTCTCGGTGAAGGGTATTTCCAGCGTTGGAAAGCCATCCTCGGAGATCTTGGGTAGGGGGGAGGTTATGCGGATTGCCACAGGCGCGCCGATGCCTGAGGGGGCAGACGCTGTCGTAATGGTGGAGTTCACTGAGGCTACAGGGCCGGACAAGGTGGAGGTCTATCGACCTGTAGCTCCAAGTGAGAACATATCCTCCCGTGGGGAGGATGTGAGGAAAGGGCAACTGATTCTGAGGGCGGGGACTTTCATCAAGCCTCAGGACATGGGCATCATGGCGGCATTGGGGTTGACGAAGGTGGAGGTTACGAAGAGGCCGGTTGTGGCCGTCCTATCCACGGGGAATGAGTTGGTCGACCTTGGTTCCGAGGTGCCCCCTGGAAAGATCGTTGACTCGAATAGGGTTACACTCCTCGCCATGGCTGAGGCCTCCGGCGCCGAACCTGCAGACCTTGGGATCGTGCCTGATGAACGGGACGTGATTATCAAGAGGATGAGGGAGGGCCTAGCCTCAGCCGACCTAATCTTGGTCAGCGGAGGCACATCAGTAGGTGAACGAGACCTCCTCCCCGACGTAGTCAACTCCCTCGGCCGACCCGGGGTCATCGTCCACGGGATAGCCATGAGGCCTGGGAGACCGACGGCCCTATGTGCCGTCGAAGGAAAACCAATCATACTCTTGCCGGGTTTTCCCGTCGCAGCAATGATCGCCTACGAGATCTTCGCCGAATCGATAATCCTGAGGATGCTTGGTGCTTCGACTAGACTCTGGGAGAGACCGACGGTGAGGGCTGAGGCCTTGCGTAGGGTTCCTTCGAGCCTTGGGAACCGATCCTTCGTCCGCGTCATCGTCATGAAGAAAGGAGGGAGATATGTCTTCGAACTTCTCAGGGCCACGGGCTCTGGAATAATCTCAAGCATGGTCAAGGCGAACGGAATGCTCATCATACCTGAGAACAAGGAGGGAGTTGAGGAAGGGGAGGCGGCCGAGGTCATTCTCCTGAGGCCGGTTGAGGAGGGAAAGGAATGAGTCAGAAGGTATTCAGAGAACTTGTGAGCGTGGAAGAGGCTAAGAGGCTCCTGAGGGAACGCTTCGAACCCAAACCCCTAGGAATTGAAGAGGTCGTCCTTGACGAGGCGGTGGGGAGCGTACTTGGCGAGGACATTGTGGCCGGGGTGGACGTTCCTCCCTTCGACAGGGCCTCCATGGATGGATACGCCGTCCGTGCTGAGGACTCCTTCGGCGCTGAGGAAGATAGACCCGTCACCTTGAAGGTCTTGGGCAGGGTTATGGCTGGGGAGGTTCCGACCATGACCGTCGGCTCGGGTGAGGCTGTGGAGATCTCCACAGGCGCACCGATACCTAGGGGCGCTAGTGCTGTCGTCATGGTGGAGTACACGTCCCTTCGGGAGGCCCTCAAGGTCTATCAGTCGGTCGTTCCAGGAGAGAACATCATGGCGAGCGGCGCCGACATCATGGCCGGAGAACTCGTTCTTCGAGCAGGCGACATCCTCACCCCGAGGGAGACAGGGGTCCTTGCGGCGATCGGACGAAGGTCGGTGAAGGTCTATCGTAGGCCGAAGGTGGCGATCATGTCCACTGGGAACGAGGTCGTCCAACCCGGGGAGCGCTTGGAGTTCGGGAGGATCTACGACATAAACGGGAGAACCCTCGCGGACTCCGTCGCCGAGAATGGTGGTAGACCCATCTTCCTAGGCATCATAGGTGACCGAGAGGATGAGATTCAGGCCAAGGTCGGAGAGGCCTTGACTGTCTCCGATATGGTCCTCACCTCAGGGGGCACCTCCGCGGGAGTCGGGGACCTCCTCTACCGAGTCATCGACGATCTCGGTCCTCCGGGGATGCTAGTCCACGGCATCGCTGTGAGGCCCGGGAAACCCGCCATCATTGGTATGGCCCAGGGGAAGCCAGTCTTCGGCCTGCCGGGGTATCCGACTTCGGCCTTGATGATCTTCAACGTCTTCGTCAGACCCGTCCTGCGGGAGATGGCTGGTCTGCCAGGTGAGGTGGAGAGTCGTGTCGTTGAGGCGGTGACGGCGGAGAGGATCTTCTCCTCGGGCGGGCGGAGGGAGTATATGCCTGTGAACCTGGTTCAGTCAGACAAGGGAGGCTATATGATCTATCCCGTGCCTGGGGGGTCTGGGGCGATAACGACCTTGGCAGAGGCCGACGGCTATATAGAGATCCCCGAAGGAAGGGTCTACCTCGACGAGGGGGAGAAGGTCTCTGTCGAACTCTTCAGCCAGAGGTTGAAGCCCGCCGACCTCATGATCATTGGGAGCAACTGCATCGGGATCGACGTGATCCTCTCCCTGATGCGGGAGAGGCATCTCCCATACAGGTCAAAGGTCGTCAGCACAGGCTCCTCAGGGGGCCTCGTCGCCATTCGGAGGGGGGAGGCGGACATCGCCGGCACCCATCTACTTGATGCTGATACGGGAGTCTATAATATTCCGTTCCTGAGGCGGTTCGAGATCGCGGACAAGGCCATACTGGTCAGGGGATATGACCGGGAGCAGGGCCTAGTCGTGGCGAGGGGTAACCCGAAGGGCATTAAGGGAATAGAGGACATGACGCGGCCGGATGTGAGCATCATCAATCGGAACGCGGGCTCTGGGACGAGGATACTCCTAGACATGAAGCTCGCAGAGTTGGCAAGGGCGAGGGGAACTAGCTTCGAGGCCCTCGTCAAGGGGATTCAGGGCTACTCCTTTGAGTCTAAGAGCCATAGTGCGGTCGCCGTGTCAGTCCTACAGGGGAGGGCAGATGTCGGCCTAGCCATTAGAGCTGTTGCGGAGATGTATCATCTTGGCTTCATCTCTGTGGCTCAGGAACACTATGATTTCCTTGTTCGTAAGGAGAGGGTTGGTAAGCCTTCGGTTCAAGCCTTCCTAGAGGTCTTGAGGTCGAAGGAATTCCGGGAACAGCTTTCCAAGCGGGCCATCGGGCTGACGCCTACAGACGACACAGGGGCAGTCCTCTATCGTCCGCCAGATGTTTAGAGATACAAGTTTAATCCCCAAACCCATTAAATCTCAAACATAATTAGTTGTTGTGAGGTCTAGTCTGGTTGGAGAGAGTTGTCGGATATTGCGGCATAGTCTGCTCTGACTGTCCTATCCTGATAGTTACTAGAAGGGAGGACGATACTGCGAGGAAGCGAGTGGCCGAGATGCTCACTAGGCATTATGGAAGGGAATACAAGCCTGAGAGCATCAACTGCGATGGGTGTCTGAGCAGCAGCACACATCTCTGGGATAACTGCAGGACATGCGAAGTGAGGAAATGCGCCCGAGAGAGGAACGTTGAGAACTGCGCTTCATGTCCCGACTACCGATGTGAGAAGCTGCCCAAACTGGTAGTCGCTGATACGGAAGGAGAAGATATTTGGGGTGAGATAAGACGCGTATTAGGCTAGTCGGATTTCTCCTACACACAAGCGCGCATCTTAAATCCCATGTTCCCAAGCAATATTCCTGAGGTAGTTTCTCTGAAGGTCAAATTCGGAGTCCACCTGCCACCAGAAGGCCTAACCTTTGCCCAGATGCGTGAAGCCTGCCTAGCCGCCGAAAAGCAGGGTTACGACCTCTTCACCATGACCGACCACTTCTACCCCATGAGGGAGACGAGCAAAGGCTACCCCCTCGAATGCTGGTCAACGCTGGCTGGACTCGCCGCGGTGACGGAGAGAATCAGGCTTGGCCCCCCTTGTCTCCTGCGTCTGGTATAGGAACCCCACCTTACTAGGCAAGATTGCTACCACGGTAGACATAATCTCTAATGGCAGGCTCATCCTCGGCATAGGTGCCGGCTGGCATGAACCTGAATTTAAGGCCTACTACGGCCTTTACCCGACCATCAAGGAGAGGGAGGACGCCCTAGAGGAGACAGCCCAGATCCTCCGAAGCATGCTCCACAAGAGGGAGACCACCTTCAACGGCAAACGATACCGAGTGGAGAATCTAGTCAACATCCCACCGCCGATTCAGAAGGCCATCCCCATAATGATCGGGGGCAGCGGAGAGAGGCGGACCCTACGAACCGCTGCAAAGTACGGCGACATAAGTCACTTCTTCGCCAATAACGCTGAGGAGGTCGAGAGGAAGATCAGGATCCTGAAGGAGCACTGCAGAAAGAGTAACAGAGACTTTCCTGAGATCGCGATTGGCACGAGTCTCACACCAATCGTTGAAGACGGGCATCTCTCAGCCCAGTCTAGAGACTACATAGAGGCTTGCGTTGGTCTAGGTGTGAGCATATTCACGATCAGGTTCTCCCCGCTAGGGAATATCGCCATCGAAATACAGAGAAAGTTCGCCGAGGAGATTATACCCTCCTTCCAAGCCTGACCAGAGTCAAAATCAAGGGTGCGGCACGTACGCCCGGAGACGGTTCAGCATTGACACTCAGAATGGGAGAACTGAACACCATGTCGGAACTATTCAAAACCGTCCTCCGGTCTTGAGGTCAAGGGAGTTCAAGTAGCTTCCCAGACGAGCCGTAGGGCTGACACCGTCAGATGATGTAGGAGCGATTCTCTATCATACGCCAGATACTCAGACTTGACTCCCCGAGGTCTCTGAGTCCCGGTCTGAGTCTCTTTCTGTCTGTGTCTGTTTGACTATCTCTGTTCACGATTCCTAGATTCCCATCCAACGCCTTGTTGTAGAGAGAGGTGACCAGAAAACTCGACCGAATCTTCTATAAATAACTTCTAGAAGAAGTATCCATACGGGAAATACGGAATGAGGGCTTCCACTAGAATTAGGCTTTACTTCCTCGGCAACGGAATAGCCTATGCGACAGCGACGGCGTTGTGGATACTCGGTTCTCACCTACAGATAGTGCCCCTGCCCATTTCTATCCTATACAGTTATGTCATCTATCGCTCAGAGGAGGACGAATGAGCGTACTGGGTACAGCAATAACCCAGAGGACTGCAGAGAAGGCAAAGTTTGGTGATGGTTGGCGAACTTGCGACTTGTCTAAATATCCTTTCGCTTTGATCTACCAATGCAAGAATATTGAAAAAATGAAGATTTTGGTAGAAACGAAATAGTTGGGGCAGAGGATTAACGGACATGGGGAGCTTCCACGATATCTTCTGAATCCAAGATTGAGATTATCTACGTCGTAATGCTTCGTGGACGAGCCAAACTAGGAAAGCCATCAAGGCAATGGCTCCGAACAAGGTGGTTGTAGCACCTACTGGCGTAGGACGATGAAGCGCGTCTGCGACCCAATTTGCTGCGAGTGTAAGACCAATAACGATACCGGCTGCCAACGAGCCGATGATGATGCCACTTGCCACCAAATAGTAGAACCCGACAGGGCGCAGTTTATTCGCTCCACTTCTTGGGAAGCCTGCCACCCGGGCTGGAGTAACAACTGGAGCCCCGCATTCCAGGCAGTAACCGGCTCCCTCGTCGAGCCTTGCCCCACATCTTGGACAAAAAGACATTGGAGGCCATCCCCTAAACTAGCTGGACCACTCAAACTATTTAACCTGCGCGAGAGATAATCTATGTCCCTCCTGAGATCTAAGAAAAATATGTGACGGGTACAGCGCATGTTCCTTGAGACGTCGCTAGTTGTGTTTTTATTCTGCATTTCAAGCCCATCATAACCGAATTGATTCCTTTGGCGCAGGGACAGTATGATTTCCTGATTCGCAGGGAGAGGTATAGGAAGTCCTCGGTTCAAGCCTTCCTAGGTGAGCCGTGGGTCTGACACCGTTCTCTGTCATCCGCCAGATGCTCCGACACGAAATCTAACCCGCGGAGACATTCTGCCGGCTACTCCCCCTTACAACAACTCACCCGTACGCACGCGGTGAAATCTCTGTAATCCACAAGGGCAAGAGAGGCCTGCTATGAGTATGAAGGAGGCTTGATTCTCAGTCCGGTATGTTCCGAGAGTTTTTCTAGGACTTGGATAAGAATATCTGGGTGCCTCCACACTACTTGCCCATCGGCCCCCTCCAGGAGAGCCATAACGCAGCGCAAAGCCTCAAAGTACATCAGTCTCTCAGGGAGGAGTGGAAGCTCCCTTTGATAGGCAGAAAGATATCGCTTTACAAACCCCTCTGATGCGAATCCCGTGACAAGAACAGGTGCAGGGATTGTGAGTATGACCTTGGTGAAGGCTACGTCAAGAGTGGGGTCTGTTATCCTAAATCCAGACCAATCGAGGATCGCGCTCACCTCTCCATCGTTCATCAAGATGTTGAGGGGATGAAAATCACCGTGACAGATGGCCACTTGCCTTATCTCAGGTTTGTTCTCATCAAGCCAATCCATTCCAGGTCTTAGCCAATCATAACCCGCTGAATCAATGCGTCTCCTAATCCAATCGAAGATGCCTTGAAGTGAAAGGCGTCTCTGGCCGATACCCTGTGCTTCAAGCATCCTCATGAGTGGTTTGGGATCAATCTGGTGCAGGGTCGCGTGAATCCTTCCTAAGGTCTCTGGGAGGCTCTCAGACGGGGTCTCTAGCATCGGCCTACCAGACATCTTCTCCATGACGTTGAACTCTTCCCTCAGCACAGACTTGTCGGGACATGTGAGGAAGACGCGCGGAGCCGGGTATCCGGTAGCGGAGACGGCGTTCTGAACGATGCTCTCCCGTAAGGCCCTACCTTCTCCAGAACCTGCCCTGAATAATCGGAGTATCAGTCTTCCCGACATGTCACGGGGAGCACCACGTAGTTGAAATTCGAATATGGATGTCTCGAAGCCGCCAACAATGGGTTTGGGGAGGCTCTGGTACTCAAGTAATGGGAGCCCCCATTCCCTGCGTAGATACGTCAAAAGGGCCTGGGAGCGTGAATCCATTCCTCGTTCAGCGCTCACAATTCGCAGAGTCGCAGCGAGTCATTAGCCTTGAGAACATGTATGACTGTACTATTAAACGACTGATATTCTACTATTCCTTCCAACTCTCAATTGAGGCTCACCGGCGAAGCAAGCGACATAACAATTCTCAACCCTAACCTCATCTCCAACATGAACCTCATCTATCTGACCATTCCATAAGCTAAGCCTTATCGACCCAGTTCCATCAGCTATTCTCACATTAGAGACATAGAGCTGGTTTCCAAATTCCGTAGTAACAAGTTTTTTAGGTGGAATATCAATGATCTTTGCAACAACACTGATTCTCTTCATTCCGAACCGTAACTCATCGATTCTCCTTTCCCTCGGCAAAGGATTTGTTTTTGCATAATTAGATATTGGAAAATTTCCGATGAGAGTCTTTAACGAATCTTGGTCTCTCAAAAGCTCCAGCTTCATCGGGAACTGTGAGACTACTTTATCTTCGTTGGTCAATAGAAAAGTGACAGAATCTTGCCTTACCTCTCTGCAAGAGATGTTTAAACTTCGGTAATGATATATTTTGTTTCTCCACGCTTCGGTTAAGGCATCCATCAATAATGCTGGGTCTAAACCATACTTCCTTGATATTAAGAGAATTGATTTAAGTGACTTGGACTTACCACTAGCGCGACCCCTAGTCTTTTCCTCATGTGCCCATATTCCAGATAACTCTGTCAAAAGTCGCTGAGCCTCTTAGATAAGAATATCTTTTCCTAGGTGGCCATTGTTCCTTAGCCAATCTAGCTGGTTAGGCTTGTAACGGTACGTTATGTCTCCACGCTCATTAGCCTGAAAGTCCCAGGGTGAGACGATGACTATGTCGTTAACTCTTATCCAAGCCCTACGCTTCATCTTACCCCTGATCCTGCATAACCTCGTGAATCCATCCTGACATCTGACCATGATCCTATCATAACCCAGCAACTTATCAGCTACACCTAAAACCTCAAAGTCCTCTGGCAGTCGGGGCTTGATCTCCGATTCACTTATCACCTTCCTCTTACCCAAACTACTCGCCTCCACGTGAAAAAGTATTCTATTATCTGCTGGACGAGCCAGCAAAATAAAGAAGACTTTGGACCATAATGGGAGGAGGCTCTTAAAAAGGTTATTGATAAGAAAAAAGGGTATGAAGCTATCTAGCGGAGGAGTCTAGATTAGAATCGTCTATGCTTCGGATAGCATTCTCTACAATAGACTGGTCTTCCTTCTGTAGGTTTGAAGGGGACTTCGCACTCCTTTCCACAGTCTGAGCAGACCGCCTTGTACATCGTCCTCGGACCGAAGCCACGTCTCTCGTAACCCATCTACTTCTCACCTCGATTCTATTTAGCTATACAATAAGGATTAATTCTCAAGGTGGTGATTCTTCGAGAATAACCTTTTGTACGCTGACAAGCCATCGGCTTCTCTCTATTTAAAGGTTTACTAACCGTCGGTACATCTCAGAAAGAAATTGGAAGACAGTTGTCTCTTACCCGCGATTCGCTGAGGAAGCTACGACTCCAGTGGCTTTGATGCCAAGGCTAAGAGTCATCTCATGAGATCCATCGCAGAGGTCCTGTGCGGCAACATCCTCGTCTTCACCATCGGCGACGCCATCCGACAGCTTTCCATGTTCATCACCTTCTTCCACTTCAACTTCTGCACACAATCCCTAAGCGGCAACACATCGCCGATATCGCCTAACTCCCAAAAACTGCACCTCATCTGACAGCCACCCTCTAATCGACAAAGCGAGAAACGACATCATAGCTCAGGTCAAAGCAGAGAAAACCAACAGCCGTCGTCACAGATACTAGCCAACTGATGGCTAGGAGGATCGTTCCAACCTTCAAGCCCATCCTATACCGGAATAGAAGGCCCACTGAGCCAGTCCGACTGGCAAGTCGATCATGGCCCACCTCGTCAAGAAACGAGAGCAAAGCCACCACAACCAAGAGCCATGGATGAGGTAGAGCTAGACCGAAGATTAGGGCACTTATCGCCATGGTCAGTAGACCTGCCAAGAGGTTGGGCCGATTAATCTTCCCGCCTAAGGCAACTCCGAGGACGATGCCCAACACATAGGATGACTCCTCGACACCCGTATGCACGAGCCCCTCCAAGAGAGCTCCTGAAAAAGCGGCATAGACATACGCCTGAAGGCTCTGCCCCCTCTCCCCGAGGTGATCTGCCAGCTTCAACGTAGCCCCCGCACCAGCAAAAAGCATCACGACTGTGAGGGGCCTCGGAACAAGCGACATCGCTAGACAATCGTCAACTCCAAAGCCTTGACTAGACCATCGAAAAGAATACTCGCCATAGCCCCATCCTCCGGGCCACCCTTGAGGGATCCCAAGATACAAATGACCCTGAAACTACGCGTCTTCGCAAGGCCGAGGAGAGGCCCCATCTGACCAACTATTCGGCCTAAGCTGAAGGGTTTGCTACCCAGCTTCTCTGCGAGGGAGGCCGCCTCGTCAGAGGTCGTCGCCGCAACGTAGATTCGGTCCTCGACTCGCCGGGACCGGAAGACCGCGCATGATGCGAAGGTCCTACAACCTTGAAGAACCCCATGATCCAAAGCGGTCTCGGCAACATCATAGTAGGCATAAACCTCCTCGGGGTTGGCATGCTGCTCACCCAGAAGGATTAGGAGGTTCGGCGAGACCCTTGCACTGGCGTAGAACTCAAGCCTTGGAAGATGACACAGCCCGGAATTCCCAGATATGACATAGTCTGAAAAGTACGGAGAGTATAGTTCACCGACCTTCTCCGCCCGCGACCTCTCAAGGAGCATCTGACCAACCGCGTGTATTGGTGATCCCGGATGTGAGGTTAGGTCGACGAAGACGGGGTTCGCCATTTCGACTTCTTTGAGAATACGAACCTGTGATTTTTCCAATTTCGAGTTACAACCCTAAAGATGATGTAACTTAGCCTTCCTTCAACTTCTGCGCTATGGACTTAACCTCCCCACTCTCAAGGATTCGGATATGAGTTTGAAGCCTCACACGGAAGCCCAAGCGCTGGAAGAGCCAATACAACTGCTCCCCCGAGATCTTCTCCCTCAACTTCCCGGACTGTCGAGCGGCAACTATTGCCTTGCCGACCTCCTCGGATGCCTGGGGATACTGGCTTTTAGCTGCCTCCCAGACCTCCCAAGCCCGACCCACGAAGACATCCTTCAGAATCTTCTCAGGCTCTTTGCTTTCCTTCGGCTTTTTGGATGCTTCAGCCTCGGCCTTGGCTTTGCTCTGTTGTTCCAAGTAGCGTCTACGCATCTCAAGCATCCTTCTACGCTTCAGAAGATCCAGTTCCTCATCCTCGGACATCCAGCATTCGCCATGAATATTTACGGTGAGTGAGGTAGTAACGTCCTCCAATAAGGCTTTCGTGAAAGATGACTAACCTTTGACAAAGTCTCAGGTCTTGGATAAGTGAAATATACTTCCTTGTGGGCTTTACACTTCGATGTCAAGGAGGGTTTGAACTTGAGAGCAGGAGTTGGACTAGTCAGATGTCTGAAGGCCGAGGGGGTAACATGGGTTGGAACATTCCCTTCCTCACCGGTAAATGAGGTCATCGCTGATGAAGGCGTAAGACATGTCATGGCTAGGGAGGAGAGGACCGCCGTGGCGATAGCGGACGGCTATTCACGTGTCTCCAACGGGAAGTGCTTCGGCGTCGCCACCTGCATGGGCGGAATCAATGCAGCAGGCATTCAGATGGCGTATGGTGCTCTGGCCCAAGCCTATGAGGATTCGTCTCCTATGCTCTGCATAACCGGAGGAGCAGAGACGGCGAACTGGCAGTTGAGCCGCTACGACATTCAGAGAGGCCTTGAATCTGTGACGAAGTGGAACGCCTACATCAACCGCGCTGACCGTGTTCCCGAGTTCATGAGGAGAGCCTACACCTACCTCAAGACAGGCCACCCAGCCCCGGTCTTGATCCAAATACCCGCCGACCTTGTAGGACAGGAGTACGATGATACTGTCAACACGTACACTCCTGTGAAGGGTTGGAAGTACGCGGGAGACCAGAGGGATGTGGAGGTTGCTGTTAGGACGATTCTGGCCGCAAAGAACCCCCTAATCTACGCCGGTCAGGGAATATTCTATGCTGACGCATGCGGCGAACTCAAGGAGTTCGCGGAGCTCGTTCAGGCCCCTGTCCTATCAACGTTGCATGGGAAGAGCGTGTTCCCTGAGAACCACCCCCTCTCTGTGGGGGTTAGGGGGATACCAGCATCGTATTTCCTTGATACTGCAGACCTCATCTTCGGGGTAGCAACAAGCCTCAACAAAGGCAGATTCTCTCACATCATACCCAATGCGGCGCAGAAGATTATCGTCCAGACGGCCATCGACGAGTTCGATGTAAACAAGAACTACAGAGTCGACCACGCCATGATAGGTGACGCAAAGCTCGTTCTCAGGCAGATGATAGAGGATGTCAAGAAGCAAGCAGGGTCTGGGGGGAGGTCGAGGAATGAGGCCCTTGAAGAGAAGATTCGAAGCCTCAAGGAGGAACAGTATGAAACGCTTAAGGAAGCTCTGACATCAAGTCAAACGCCAATGAATCCCTACCGGGTCTACTGGGACATAATGCACACCATAGACAGAGATAACTCAATAATCACCCACGAATCGGGGAACACAAGAGACCAGCTCAGCACCATCTGGGAGTCAACCTCGCCCCACGGCTACATTGGATGGGGCAATGTCTCAACCCTCGGCTTCGGATACGGAGCAGCCCTAGGAGCAAAGCTCGCCTACCCCAACAGAACAGTGGTCAACTTCTGCGGCGACGCTAGCATCGGCTACTTCACCGGTGACCTCGAGGTGGGGATCAGGGAGAAGATACCTATAATCACGGTGCACATCAACAACAACGGCTTCGGCGGCTACGGCCCGGGATTCTGGGGCAAGGGAGGACACCCGAGTACAAGCACAGTGACACCTTCGACGATCTACAGCTCAGCAAAGGTCGCTGAGGGAATGGGCCTCTACAGTGAAAGGGTCGAGAAGCCAGATGAGGTCAGCCCAGCCTTCAGGCGCGCCATGAAGACCACAGCCTCAGGCAAAGCGGCGCTCCTCGAGATGATCTGCATCCAATATCCCATCTACGGCATGTGGGGAAGAGCCACCGGGGCGAGCCCTGCTATCAGGGCAGAGTAAGGTCCATAACAAGTCCGTCAAATGTGGATGGACCAAGGTTCCTGGGAGCGGTACGGCGGGCCCTCTCTTCTTTTTCATCCTTCTGGAAAAGCCTAGGTCCTTCGCACCCAGTGGGTCTTCTTCCGACCGTCCTCTTCGACTTCCAGTCTGCCCTTTTTTTGTCAGTTCATTTAGGAGGCATCGGACCGTCGGCTCTCTAAGGTCTGGGAAACTCGCCATAGCGTCTTCGATTCCGAAAGGTTCCTTGCGGCCTTCCGCCACCTCTATTACCTTCGTCCTCAACTCCCTAATCGCTTCGAGGCTCTCATGTATAAAGGACTTGGGCTCGTCTTCCTTTAGGACCGGTTTCTCGTAGGGTGGGAAGGGGTGTCCGAGCATCAGGACCTCGATGGGCTCCTCGAGGAGACGATTCATGGATGCCTCGTAGGCAGAGGAGCTGTGGAATATCAGCGGTCGTCCCTTACCGCGACCTTGGATCGAGTCCCCTGAGACACCAATGAGAAGGTCTTCATCGAGGAGGCAGATGGAACCCTCTGAGTGGCCGGGGGTGTGAATTACCCTCAGCCTCCTACCGCTCAACCTAAGGACTTGTTTGTCGGTGAAGCTCTCTATGATGGAGGGACTGAAGCCCATCCTCTCTGCAAGGTCTTCGACCTTAGGCTTGTCAAGTTCGTGGACACGGATGGTGGGTCTCGACACCTTGAGGAGGCCGGGAATCCCGTCGAAGTGGTCTCCGTGGCCATGGGTCAGAACGATATCTGAGACATCGCTGGCCTTGCGTCCAATCTTCTTGAGGAAGGGCATTATCGCCCTCTCAGGGGAGTCGACGGTACCCGCGTCCACTAGGGTTATCGTCTCTCCTAGGATTGCCACTACTCCCGTGAAGTAGCTTGGACCAAGCTCATCCCATCTCCAAGGACAGGCTATGTGGTGGAAGATTCCTGACATACTCATCCTAGACCACACCAACTATTCCTTCGAGGCTTCTTAAAGCCTCGCATCCACCGCAAGTGGGCGGCAGGAATCTGGAGGAGGGCACACCGGATTAGTTCCATTATTCTCGACGTGTGAGCGGTGGATTTTTATGCCACTGCGTAGTTGTGTCCCTTGGAGCCGGTGGACCTAAGCCAGTGTTGTAGCGGGGTGGGGTAGCCAGGCTAACCCGCAGGGCTCATAACCCTGAGATCGGATGTTCAAATCATCTCCCCGCTACCAAAATCTCGATTTCTCGCATGTTCTTTTGAACAGACATTCATTTCATAATCCAAGCAATTAGTAGAATGGTTTCTCAGGAGTCGCCATAATCCACATAGGGAATCAACCCAAGGCAAAGCGGAAAAGACTCACCAGTCTGCGGAGCAGTGAGGCAACGAATGTTGGCACTTCCCTTAAATATCCTGTGAATCCTGACATTGTGGGCATGGGATATTGGGCGAAAGCCCCAGAAGAGGTAATCAAGGAGCTCTCCTCTTCAGAGAGAGGACTCAGCGAGGAAGAAGCTAGCGCGAGATTAGCTGGGCAGGGTCTCAACGATATCCCCGTGAGGAAGGAGAAAACAGCGTTAAGTCTACTCCTCTCACAGGTAAAGGATCTTCTGGTTGTAACCCTCATCATAGCTTCGGTCCTGTCAAGTTTCACTGGGGGAAAAAGTGAGGCGTTGATCATAGCTGCAATAGTCCTCACGAACGTCCTTGTCGGGTTCTTCCAAGAGTACAAGTCTGAGAAGTCCCTGCAGCAGCTGATCAAGTACATAAGGTATAGGGCGAAAGTCCTGAGAAATGGCAAACTGGCCGAAATCGACACCAGATACATCGTCCCCGGCGACATAGTTCTCCTAGAGACTGGCGATAGAGTTCCAGCAGACCTGCGGCTAATAGAGGCGGATGAGCTCGACATCGACGAATCGATCGTCACGGGCGAGGCATACCCTGTCCACAAGAGTTCGGCCCCCATCGCGGCTGAGAAGCTGGAGCCCCAGAAGATGGAGAACATTGCCTTCATGGGGACTCTCGCAGTCAACGGGAAAGGCAAAGGTATGGTTGTCGCCACGGGTATGAAGAGTAGCTTCGGCAACATAGTCGGGTTCATGAAATCCGAGGAGCCAGAAACAAACTACCAGAAGAACATAAAGGGCTTCAGCAAGTTCCTGATCAAGGCCATAACTGTAGGCATAGTCTTCATATTCGCGGTCAACTCGATAAAGGGTTTGGTCACAAACACCTTCACAATCGAAAGGGTCTTTGATTCAGCCCTCTTCTCCTTGGCCTTGGCAGTTGGGATCATACCTGAATCCCTGCCTATAATTATCACTATAGGCCTCTCCAGAGGGGCCATGCAGATGAGCAGGAAGGGGGTCATAGTCAAGAAGCTAAGCTCAATAGAAGACCTCGGGAACATGGACATCTTCTGCTCTGACAAAACAGGGACAATCACCGAGAACAAGATCACCCTGACCGATTATCTTAATCTGGATGGAAAAAGGGACTATGAGCTGATAGGCCTGTCTTCCACCTGCGTCTCCGTTGTGGATATCGGAGGAGGAATAGAGGCTTCGGTGTCTGGGAGCCCTATTGACGTTGGCCTAGTTGAATACGTCAAGAAAGAAGGCATAGAGCTGCCAAAAAGCGACCTCGTGGGACTGATACCCTTTGACTACACGAGAAGAAGGATGAGCGTCATAGTCCGAAGCGAAGATAGACTGAGGTTGATCTGTAAGGGTGCGCCGGAAAGCCTGTTCCAAGCCTGCTCGAAGATGAAGATAGACGGCAAGATAACGGTTCTCGACATTGGTGTAGCTCAGAAGGTTGCGAATGACTTCTTCAGCGCAGGCTTTAGGGTCATAGCAGTCGCAACCAAGGACCTTGAAGAGAAGGGTAACTATGATGCGAGAGAAGAAAAAGATCTGATCTTGATCGGGTTCTTGTTGTTCAAAGACCCCTTGAAGGCTACGGCTAAGAATTCCATCGAACAGCTGAGGATGCTCGGTGTAGAGGTCAAGATACTGACAGGCGACAACCCAATCGTGACGAAGACCATCGTGAATGAAGCGGGGATTGATACCAATCGAATACTGACGGGGACAGAAATCGATGCTATGAACGACGAGGCTCTCCGCAAGGCCGTGGAGAGGACGAATGTGTTTGCGAGGCTGACGCCTGAGCAAAAGGCGAGGATAGTATCTACTCTGAGCAAGAATGGACATGTGACCGGATTTCTGGGTGACGGTGTAAATGACGCCCCTGCGTTGAGATTCGCTGACGTGGGCATATCCGTCGATGGCGGCGTAGACATCGCCAAAGAGGCGGCTGACATAATCCTGACTCAGCCAAGCCTCGATATTATCTCTCAAGGTATCATCGAGGGGAGGACCACTTTCAGTAACACGACGAAATACATTCTAAACACGGTCTCAGCGAACATGGGAAACATGACTGCTCTTGCCATTATCTCCGTATTGCTGGATTTTCTCCCAATGCTTCCTTTCCAAGTCCTGCTGACGAACCTGATCAGCGATGGTCCCCTATTGTCAATATCGACGGATAGGGTTGATGAGGAGGAGTTGCGGAAGCCGAGGAACTGGAATATAGGGTTGATAAGTAGGTTTGCCCAGTTCTTCGGTGGGATAAGCTCAGTGTTCGATTTCATGACGATAGGGTTGGTCCTGCTCTTGGCTGGCAGTAATGTTGCCTTGTTCAGGACTTGCTGGTTCATCGAGTCAACACTGTCAGAGATCATAGTCACTTTCGCGATACGGACGAGGAAGAGGTTCTACCAGAGCAGGCCGAGCACGATATTAACTCTGTCATCGGTCATCTTCGGTCTCTTGACTGTGCTCCTGCCAAGTTCGCCCATCCACCAGCTTTTCGAATTCTACCCTCCGAGTACGCCGTTCCTCCTGATCATTTCGGGGATACTCCTGTCGTACTTCCTAACGGTTGAATCGGTGAAACACCTTTTCAACAGCAGAAGGCGTTGACAGCCCAGCTAATGCACCGAGACAGGACCTGTCGATTCCCCGGTGGCACCCCATGTTTCTCGGAGCGGAACCAGACTTGGTTCATCTCAAAGTCGATGTCAAGGATGAGAAGCCGATACTTTTTCCATGCTGTGGTAATCAGGAAGGGTTCAGAGAGAAACTATCCGCCCTGCTAAGGAATGTATGCTAATCCAATCTAATGCTTCCCTCTATGCCTTGCCTTCAGAAAATATGCCCCCTTCATGGCGCTCCTCAGCATGGCCAGTGTAGTCAGACATATCGTTGCAAGGACAAATATTCCAGTAGAAGCCATCATCACTATGGAAGACATAGCAACCCCTGCCAACACCATGGTCAGGGCACTCCCTCCCCAGACCAAAGCTGCTAAACGGATTGTCCTTTCTGAAGGCTTGAATCTCTTGAAGAAGCTGACGAGAAGAACCAAAGGCAAGAAATAGACGATACCTATGAGGGAACTTGCCACCAAGCCAGCCATCATAACGCCCAACTCCGGGTTGAAGCTGAGCAGGGAGAAAGCCTCTGAACTCAGATGAAGCACCCCTATCAACGGGTAAAGAACCACCTTCATCCCTCCTCTCAGCATCTCGTTGTCTGAAATCGTCGACGCGACGCTTGGGCTGAAGGAGTAATACCATGCGTCAAAGACAGCCATGAAGCTGCTGCCCGCAAAGGTCTTCAACACTATGTTGTCTCTGAATCCTCTCAGGAACTGCACTTGCGGGCTTAACTCGGAGCCATATGTGGCGGTGGCGATGATGCAACCTTTCTTCTTAACGTTGAAGGAGGCTGACTGGCTTGACGCACTCAGGTGCTCTGAATCCCCGTCCCACGACGCCGACACGCTCCACGACCCAACAGCATCGGGCTTGTAGGAGTCGCTGTAAGACCCGTCGGAACCAGTTGTGGTCGTCCTCGTCAACGTCGAGCCATCAGGTTTCTTGAAGCTCAAAGTGACTGTCTTACCCGTGAGTGCGGGGCTGATACGACCTGAGACAGTGACTGAATCGCCTTCAGTCACTTCAGACGGAGAAACCGAACACGATATAGTGGTTGAGATTTTGGATACTGTGAACGAGACCGATGGGCTAGTTGCCCCAGTATAGGTGTCATCACCTTCTGAGTTCGCTTTGACGCTCCAAGGCCCCAAGACGGGTGGCGCATATTTGTCGCTGAATTTGCCATCCGATATTGAGGTCACTCTCCTCGTAAGGACCGTGGAATTTGGCATTGTATAGCTAAGGGTGACGGTCACTCCAGAACGGGCGGGTGTTATTGAGCCATTCACGGCTATGCTGGAGCCGATGCTTAGGGAAGTTGAAGAGGCAGAGCAAGATATGGTGGTCGAAACCTTGTTGACCGTTACTGATGTCGTACCGCTGGTAGCTCCACTGTAGGTGCTATCTCCTGCCCAAGAGGCCTTGAGCTGATAAGACCCTACTGATGCTGGCTTCCAAGAATACGAGTAACTGCCGTTAGAAGCACTGGTGACAATGGCCAAAGTATTCCACGACCCATCACTCTTGTAGCTAAGGGTAACGGCTACACCGGGACGTGTTGGAGTGATTGAACCAGAAACCATGACGGAACCTCCAATAGTAAGGCTGGAAGAATAGACGGAACAAGATATTGAAGACGTCTCTGGCGGTACTGCCGTATATGTGAACGTGGTTGTTGCTTGAACCCCTTGGTATGTGGCCTTCACGGTCCAACTACCCGCTAGGTCACTAGATCTGAAGGTCATCAAATTAGTGGAATAGGTTCCAGTTGCACTTGGAGTAACCTGATCCACACTTTTCAGATTAGATGCTGGGTCGTAAACTAGGATTGCCACATCTTGTCCAAGAGCGACAGGCGATACCGTTCCAGATACGATTAGCGTCTGACCTAGGAGATATGATGATTTGTCGGTTGAAACTGTGACCGACGTTGCAGCAAATGTTTTGACAACGGGTGATGCCGTTAGGAGAGCCAACAATAGAAGAGTCGGTATGACGGTCGTTGCTTGTTTCACTCTCACTTTCATGCACCTTCCCACTAGTTTAATCTACGCGCGTGTCCTCATTTACTTCACGGAACACGCCTTTGCCATACTGAGCCTTTCCAATGAAGATCATCTTGGAATCATGAACAAGTGGGAACAATCCTTTCTGACCACGTACCTCTTCAGGCCTTGTCTGTGTCAGATAGAAGGGACCTCTCCATTTCAGAGGAAGTTGCTCCATATCTTCTCATCCAGACTAGACGAAGTGCTCAACTCGTTTTAAGACTTACGGCTAGAGTAACTGAGAAGAGTTTAAGAAGCACTTGGTAGGCTAAAGACCGAAAGCTCTTTACCTAGTAGGTCCAAGAGCAATCAAACGGAAGCATTGGCGCTTTGCTGGATGCCCTCACACAATTCGGCTTGGGGTTCATCATAGGCTTCACAGGTGCGGCCATACCAGGCCCCCTAACTACCCTCATCATAACGAACGGGCTCTCCGGCAGCGGTCGATTCCACGGCATCCTCTCGGCCCTTGGCCACTGCACAGTCGAGGCGGGCATCATAGGCGCTATTATGCTTGGCTTGTTGACCGTCTTAGACGCTGCCCCTCTTCGCCTCCTCAACATGGCTGGTGGCTTGGCCCTCATCTTCTTCGGAGCCTCAGCCCTCCTCAGAAAAAGCAAGGATGATAAAGATATTGGGAAGGTTAGGATAGCGAAGGGAGCGTTCCTAGGAGGCGTTACACTCTCCATCTTCAATGGGACTATACCTCTTTGGTGGGGGACGATTGGACTGCAACAACTCGGCTATGCGATGAGGAGTACAGCCCTGACCGGGGCTCTCCTATGGGTTGCGGGCCATTGGTCGGCCGACCTTACGTGGTACGGGTTCTTGGGCTACTCCTCCTATCGGGGGCGTAGGCATTTGGGGGAGAAGACGGCGAAACGTATCGCCGTTGCCTGTTCCTTGATACTGATCTTGGTGGGCGTTATCTTCGTCTCCCTAGCCCTATCTCCATAGGAGAGTCGGTTATTTCAAAGAAGGTTTAAATATCGTTAGGTTCATGTGCGAGGTTCGGAACGATTGATGAGCTTCGTCCTAACCAAGTACCCCGGCCGAATACGGGCCTTCGACGAAAACATGCTTATCTCAATAAAGAGACGTGACGAGCTGGTTGACTACTGCCAGCAGTTCGTAAAGTATGAGAGCGAAGCCTCCTTCGACGGGATCAAGATACGCCTCAGGACCAACATCGAACACGTCTACGACTTCTGGATGGAGAACTGGTTTACGGCTTGCCCTGACACGCGGAGCCACGCTGAGATCTACGCTATCGACGATGGTGGCAAGATACCTGTCGAAAAAATCTACGAGAAACCCGTAGACAAGCCTGAGATTAACGCCGGCGCTGTCTACAATCCCGACACGAAGACGACCATAGTGCTGAATACGGACTATTATGGGGAGACGAAGCCCACGAGTCTGGCTATGGCGGCTGACATCCTCGAAGATCGATTCGGCGTCCTCTCCGTCCACGGCGCCTCTGCGGCCATCGATGGAAAGGGCTACCTCTTGATAGGTCCTACTAATGCCGGGAAGACGACCCACTCCTACGGCCCCATATTTTACCACCCGAAGGGCGAGTTCCACCAAGACGACTGGATCTTCGTCAGATTCTTCGCGGGCAAGGCCTTCGGCTACGCCTCTGAGAGGAAGTTCTACATGCGGACCAACTCTATCCAGAACTTCCCCTGGCTCGAATCCACCTTCAGAACGAATAAGCTCGAGAACGTGCGCCCAGACGCGCCGAAGGAGAGTTTGCTCCCCGGTCTTCCTAGAGTTATGGTCGATCCCAAGCACATAGTGAGTGCGGAGAAGGTCGTGAATGAGATACGCATTTACAAGACGTTCCTCCTCACCCGCAATCCGAAGGAGAAGATGGTCATACGGTCCCTGGAGCCTGAGGAGGCTGTGGAGGTTCTCAGGAACGCGCCTGAGAAGTGGTATAACAACTATCTGACCACCTTTGGGGAGAGGAAGGACGCTAGGAGGGCCGAGCTCTTCAAGAAGCTCTTCGAGATCGCTGAGCCATATCTAGTTAACACTGTCGCAAGCGTCGAGAATGTCCGAAACATAATCATAAGAGTGGCGACCAGTTAGGATAGGTTCATTATCCTAGGGAGCCACGCATCATTCCCATATCGAGGATGAGCTTGGAGAGATTGTCCTTAATTGAGTCATTGACGTACTCCGAGACCGACCCGTCCGAGAGCATGATGGCGAACCGCTCCGGCATTGTGTTCTTCCCACTCCAGAAGTCGCGTAGGCAGGACATGGCGACTCGACAGAGGCTGACGTAGCTGCTCTCAGGTTCCTTGAACTCCATCAAGTCCTTAAGAGTTCCAAGGCCCGCTCTTATTCTCTTTGTCATGAAGGGATCCTCAGCCGAATCCTCTCTCAGGAACCTCGAAGCGAATTTCAAGTCTCCTCTGAGAGAGGGAAAGACCTCGTCCAGCAGACGGTCGAGCCAGGCTTGGCCGAGCTTTTCACCAATCTCCTTCAGGGCCGCACCCACTCCCAAGAACTCGGGTGGGAGTCCAACCGTATAGAGAGCCGCTGTGAAGCGGATACTCCTTGGAAGGCTCAGGAGCTTCTTATGGTCGAGCCTTGAGATTTGACTCCGAATCTCATGGTCTGGGCAGAAGGGTAGGAAGGAGTCTATGTCCCTTATGGCCTGATAGTACGCAACATCGGAAGATTCGAGGAGGCGTTCCCTCTGATTGGGAACCAATGTCGCAACTTGGACGACCCTATCCGAGATCTCCAAAAGTTCCTCAAGGTAGTTCTTCGCAAAGATCACGATGCTCTTCACGATGAGGTCTCGGTCCCCGACACTGAACTCCAAGAAATCTTCGCCAGCGACTCCAGAGCGGATCTTCTCTACGAGTTTTCGAGTCTTCTCTTGGCCGTGGTCGTATCTCATGCCGGACTGTATGGTGTACGTTCTCACGCCTCTGTATTCAGCGAGGACGTTCTCGACGTTCTCCAGAGTGATGTGGCCGCGGAAGGGCAGGCAACCACCGCCAAAGATCGGGTAGTAGGAGGTGCCGAGGTTCTTCGCCGCCGAGCCTATGTCGGCCAAGGCGATCTTGAAGGCCAAAGATGTGGCTGCATGTCCATAGACGAGGGACGTCTCCGATTTTCCAAGGAAGAGGCGTTGTCCACCCAGCTCTTCAGTGAACCTAGGTAGAATAATCTCTAAGGATAGTAATTCGGGCACTCCTTCGAAAAGGGGGATCACTTGGATATCGCTCCCCTCAGCGATTCTGATGTCCCTCTGGAGCATCTTGAGGATGCTTCGAGCCCGGTCACGCGTCCTCTTCAACTCATCGATGGTCGTCATGGTATGAACCATCTCCCGGACGCCTGGTTCCCCGTAGATCTGGGTGCTCTCGTAGATTCCCTCCATCACCGCGGTTAGGGTCATTATCTGACGGAAGGGTTCGTCCCTGAAGCTGCTCACCATTCTAGGAGTTAGGAAGACATCCTTCCCCGGGATCTCGTCCAGCTCTCTCCCCATCGCTCTTATGATCTGGCCGATCTGATGGTATGGGGTCAGCTTCCCCATGTAGTCGATGAGGTATTCATCGCACCCCAGACCATCTTCGCTCTGCTTCAGAGAACGGAGTGCTTCGTCTACCTCCTCGCTCACTCGCACAAGTCTTGTTGCGGAGTCGGGGTGTTGGGTTGCCATGGTGGAGGGAATCTTCAACTAAGACACTGTCCTTCGGACAGTTGTTTGGGAATTCCGGTGATAAAAGGGTTTTCCGAAAGGCACGATACTCCAAGAAACTCGTTTAAACAAGATCATGTTTATCAGCTCGAAGAAAACTAACAAATCCGATTGAAAAACGTGCTTCTAGCGGCGTCCAATATTAAAGCGAGATGATAATGAAGCCTGCGTCCTTTTGTTCCAACTCCATAAACAAAACGTTAAATACGACCAAGCCCAACCTTTTAAAGGGTAGGACGGTAGTCCAGAGCCGAAATCCTTGGAGCAATAAGGCTCCGAGAGAGTAGGTAGTCCTTGCGGCTCATCGTGCCGACGACTGTATCGGCCGTGCAGGAATCGGAGCAACGGAGGAGAACTACCCGACAAGAAGCGGGTAGAGAAAATCCGCAAAAAGGACGCTCCGCCGATGCCGAATCCTAGCCCAACGAGGCTGAGGCGAAGGCCTAAGCTGAAGTAGGGTAAAGGGGAAGTTGGGGCGGAGAGGTGAGGGATTGGGACTCCCTAACGCTCCTACCTCAGTCTTAGCTTGTAGTTGATTCTAATCCTTTTAGGCGTGTTACGTTTTCTGCTATAGGTGCTGGGTGAACACGCTGGTCATCTACACTGTTCAAGACCTCGAAGACAAGATCGGTGGGGTCAGCATCAGGTTACGCATCCTATCGAAAACTGAGCCGAGGTCGGTGAAGACCCGGGACGGTCAAGAGCATACAGTCGTGGACGCGTTGGCTGGGGATAGAACGGGAATCATCTGGCTGAGCCTCTGGGACGAGAGGATTCGTGAAGTTGAGGAGGGCGACATAATTGATGTGGAGAACGGTTACGTCAGCCGTTTCAGAGGTCGACCGCGACTGAACATCGGTAAGTTTGGAACCCTCGAAAAAGTCGACGACCCGAGTTTTCCTTCGGTTGAGGAACTCTCAAGGATTCGAGGAAGAAGGTATCCTCAAAGGAGGTGAAGTCAGGTAGACACTTCTAAATACTTTTGAAGCAGATGTTCGCTAAGCTTAAAGTCGTTGGGGATGACGAGTGGTCTGCATCGTGTGTATGGTGGGCAATGATTACCAACGCATCCTCGACGGAGTAGAATACTGGTGCAGGAAAGAAAGAATCCAGAGCCTCTATCTTCTCTATGACAATAAGCCGGACAAGTACGGCTTCGTCTCCCAAGCCAACACAGAAGAGTTGGTTAGGGCATTTGGCCCCCGTTATGGAAAACCCACCACCTTCGGACATAATCCCCAAGACTTCACGGACGTCTTCTGCACCCTCCATCCAATCCTGCGCCGAGAGGTTGAACAACTGAAACGGCAAGTCATAGTGGACGCGACTTCTACAACAAAGGAAGCCTACGGCGCTACAGTCACCGTCTCCTTAATGTTCCAAGGCGTCAGGATATATGTCGTGCCTCCAAAGGAAAGGGGTTGGTACGTACCGTCACCCCATGACCCAGACTTCCAAGAATGGTTCAGGAAGACCCGAAACGTCTCAGGCCTGGAACCCGTTGAGATCTATTTACCAGGAGAGAGATTTGAGAAGCCGAAGCTGAAGGAGGCAGAGATTCTATCGAGACTGAGATATCATGGTGGGTCCGCAGACACATTGATTACTCTGATGAGGTGGTGTGGTGAACACCCTGACGACCCGGTGGCGAAGAATCGTTTCAGCCGCACCGTCGCCAGGCTGGACAAAAGAGGGTTTGTGAAGAAGACCCTAAGTCGGAATGGGAAACGAGTTTCTCTCACACGCTTTGGGGAGGTATATGCAGAAGCCGTCGACCGTGGGACGCGGCCAAAATCTACTTCTTGAGTAGATCGAGGGTTAGTCACTCCCGTCGGCGCTCACGAAATTCTGAAAGCGTCTGTCTCCTGGAAGGTTCGTAAGCTGATTAGTTGTGGGGAGTGGAAGCTCAGTCTGAGACAGTTATGGCGCTTTCTGGACAGGAGGCCACGCAGGCCAGGCACTGGATGCAGTCCGCCTCGCGGACAGGGACCGCCTTTGGCGAGTTCGGATACTCGGGTAAGTTCTGCAACTCGAAGACGCTTACGGGGCAGACGTTGACGCAGGTGGCTTCTCCGGTGCATTTCTTATGATCAACAACTACCTTGGGCATCTCTCAACACCTCTCGCTAATGGGTGATTCATTGAGATTGCACTTCCCAATAAGTTTTTACGTTCCATACCAAAACTCTTAATGGACGATCCCGATGACTTTGCCAGTGAGCAGCTGGAGAACAGTTTTTCCTTTCACAGCCCTCGTGGATCAAGAGCGCCTGAAGCTCGCCCTCCTTCTCAACGCCATCAACCCTCGCATCGGAGGAGTTCTCATCCGAGGAGCGAAAGGTACCGGAAAGAGCACCGCGGTTCGAGCCTTGGCAGATCTCCTACCCGATGTTGAAGTCGTGGAAGACTGCCCCTTCAGCTGCAATCCCCATGACCCAACCAACATGTGTGACGTCTGCCGATCAAGGATTGAAAGAGGTGGAAGACTCCTGATTGGTCGAAGGAAGATGAGGGTGGTGGACCTCCCCATAGGGGCGACCGAAGACAGGGTCGTCGGCACCCTCAATATAGAGAAGGCGATAAGGGAAGGAGTCAAAGCCTTAGAACCGGGGATCCTCGCTGACGCGAACCAGAACGTCCTCTACGTGGATGAGATTAATCTCCTCCCCGACCACATCTCCGACGTAATCCTAGACGCCGCCGCATCAGGCTGGAACGTCGTGGAGCGTGAGGGAATCTCAGTAAGGCATCCAGCTCGATTCATCCTCGTCGGCACCATGAACCCCGAGGAGGGGGAACTCCGACCCCAGCTCCTCGACCGAATGGCACTCCATACAGAGGTCTTCACCGTTCTCGATCCAGTTCTCAGGGTTGAGGTCATGAAGGCGAACATAGAGTTTGAGGACGCCCCCGCGGGCTTCATAGAGAAGTACCGGGATCAGCAGGAGGAACTGATGGGGAGAGTCCTGAAGGCGAAGGAGATTCTGCCCAAGACCCATGTGTCCGACCAGCTTTTCGAGGCCGTTGCGAGAATGTGCATCAGCCTCCAGGTCGACGGCCATAGACCGGACATCATAATCATCAAGTCGGCTAGAACCTTGGCCGCCTTCAATGGGAAGGGTGAGGTGACACCGCAAGAGATTCTCGACTGCGCCTTCCTGACTCTGAGCCATAGGACGAGGAATATGGGGGTTGAACCTCCAGCATCGGACCGACAGATCGAGGAGGAGTTCAAGAAGGCCCTAGAACTCCTTCAAAAGATCCCCATGTGAAGGAATAGTTGATGGTCAAGTCGGTCTACCCCTTCTCCGCAATTGTTGGACAAGAGAGGGTGAAGATGTCCCTCCTCTTGAACGCTATTGACCCGAGGCTAGGCGGAGTCCTCATAGCTGGGCCGAAGGGCTCAGGCAAGTCCACCGTTGTAAGAGCCCTTGGAGAGATTCTGCCGCCCATAGAGCGGGTGGAGGGCTGCCCCTTCGGCTGCAACTGGAGGGAAGCCACCGACCTCTGTCCCTCTTGCAAGGACCGCTTGGTCAAGGAGGGAAAGCTCCCCGTCGAGAAGGTGCGGATGCGTATCGTGGAACTCCCCCTAAGCGCAACGGAGGATGGGCTTCTGGGAACCTTGGATGTCGAAGAAGCCCTGAGGGATGGGGTCAAGGCCCTTAGACCCGGGCTCCTCGCTGAGGCGAATCAGAACATCCTCTACATCGATGAGGTTAACCTCCTTCCTGACTACCTAGTCAACTGCATACTCGACCCCGCGGCCTCGGGGTGGAACATCGTCCAGAGGGAGGGGCTCTCCCTCGCCCACCCAGCGCGCTTCACTCTCGTAGCTTCGATGAACCCCGAGGAGGGAGACCTCCGACCCCAAATCCTAGACCGCTTCGCCCTCAGTGCCAGGATGGAAGGATTGACGGATACGAAGGAGAGGGTCGAGATAGTTCGTCGGAACCTGGCCTTTGAGGAGGACCCGTCGGAATTCTCTAGGGCCTACGAGGGGGAGCAAGAGCTCCTGAGGGAGAGGATCGCGAGGGCGAGGGATATCCTTCCTATGGTGAAGGTTCGCGACGAGATTCTTGGCGCCATCTCCAAGACCGCTGCTGAACTGAGGGTGGATGGGTCCAGGCCGGATCTTGCGGTGGTGAAGGCGGCGCGGGCTCTGGCTGCCTTTGAGGGCAGGTACGATGTTGAGCCGAAGGATGTTCTGAGGGTTTCTGAACTTGCGTTGGGCCACCGAACTCGGGGAGGGGGCCAAGCACCAACGGAGAAAGAGAGACGAACAATTGAAGAGAGCCTCAGGAATACGCTGCTCAAAGAGTTGCCCCTTGAAGAATCTGGGGAGAAGATTGGGGAACTTACACCTTCATCAAAGGAAATCCTCAGTAATATTGCACCGCCAAGACCGAGTACGTCTCGACGGAGGCGGCGACAGCGAGAGATCCCCCTCCTTCTGTCCTACGCGATTCTGGCCGGGCTCATGGTGGTCTTCCTCTTCTTCCTTAGCATATCCATCCTTGTCTTCAAAGCCCTCCTCTTCGGCATGCCCACCAGTGGATTAAGGGAAGCGGTGACCCCTGATCAGATCCTCCTAACCATGGGGTTGTGCGCCCTCGGTCTAGCGGCCCTCGGTCTCCTCTTCCCAAGCCGCGCTCGGCAACCTGCGGTCTTCTTCTACGAAGCCATCGGGAAGGGGTTCCAAAGGCGCATCGTCCAAGTGCAACGCGCAAGGGAGTACCCAGAAGCGATGGATGCTGAGGAGCAGAGGGACAGAGAAGACCGGGCCGGTAAATCCAGATCTAACAGGATTATCAACGTACCCCTCTACGCTACCATCGGCCGCCTTTACAAACTCGTCCTCAACCGCGGTCCAAAACTCCCGAGCAGGAATCAGAAGGAGGAGGAGAAGCGATACAAGTTCTCCTTGGAGAGGGGCAGGGAAAGGAGGACGGCAGGAACTGTCGGTAGGCACGCGAAGACCGAAGCACGCTCGGAGAGGGAGAGATACGTCTCATACGAATTTCCGAGGCGGAAGCCTTGGGATCTGGCCCTCGGTCCAACGCTGAGAGCCGCCGCAATCCACCAAGCCCTAAGAAAGTCTGAGAAGCTCCGTTTGAAGGTAAAGGTAGAGGACGTGAGGGTCAAGGTCAGGGAGATGCGGGCTCCCCTGACTATTGTCCTCCTCTTGGACATGAGTGAGTCTATGGGTATCGCCCTCCCGAATATCCGGAATGCTGTTCTCAGCATGCACGACATCGCCTACAAGAAGCATGACCGCGTCGGCCTCGTCGTCTTCAAAGGGCCTGGTGCCACAACTCTTCAGCCTCCCACGACAAACTTGAATCTAATGGTGGCTAGGCTCAAGGATTTGGGTGCTAGCGACCTGACCCCCTTGGCTGCGGGGATGTTTCAGAGCTGGCGGCTCCTGAGGAACGAGAGGGTCAAGAACAAGGACATAGTCCCCATCCTAGTAATAATCTCGGACGGAATAGCGAACATTCCCCTAGGCTCACCCCTTTCGCCCTTCACCCGGAGCAGATTCATGAACCACGCCCAAGCAGACGTCATCGATGCCGCGTTTCTCCTTCAACGTGAGGGGGTTCAGACCCTTGTCATCAATCCCGCCCATGTGCCTGTTGGGGCCTCTCACTTTTCTCTCTACAAGGCAGAGATCTTGGGGAAGACGGGCAAGATGTGGTTTGAGCCGACGGAGCTTCTGATGCAGATTCCTCTCATCACAGGGGGCTACTACTACGGTATCGGCGAGGGGGGTGAGATGGAGAGCATAAACCTGAGTAAGGCTTTCGGCGTCTTCAACAGGTAGCTACTTCGGTTCTTGCACAGGGGCCTCACCTTTGATGCCCTTAACGACCGTGATGACCTTTCGAACCTGAGCCTCATCTCCTTCCACAAGGAGGGTGGTGCTTCCCTCGGCCCCACCGATTCCTCCAGCGGCGATGGGCGTGACATCCACGTCGGCCATCATCTTCAAGGCCTCCATCTCAGTCACCACGGTCCCGAAGATAGGTATGAGGCCACATGGCATCCCTGTCGCGTAGTCCACCTGACCTGAGGATAGCTTCTTCGAACCTACCAGAACAGAGACGGGGATGTACTTTTCGAGGCCGATGGGGACGATGACATCGACGCCACGGGCCATAGCCGCCATCTGGAACGTTCCAACCGTCCCACCCATCGTCTTTGGATTCCTCCTAGCTACGAGGTTGCCCGGGATCCCGTCGGGACCAATGGCATTGGCTCCCTTTATGACCACATCGCCCGGCTTCAGCTCGTCTACTATGTCCGCCAAGGCAGCGCCTTCCTTGACCTTGCCGTCCACAAAGACCATCTCCTTAGGAATCTTGGGGTTGACTTCGAGGCCTTTTGGGCCTATGTATCCTGCTGTATATCTTCCTTTACCGATCCTTGAGCCTTGGATCTCTTCTAGCACGTAGGCGGTGGTGCTCCCCCTACAGATGACGAGAATTCCCTTCTTCTTAGCCTTGCGTACCGCTTCCATCTCGACGACGGCTTTGGCGATGAGCCTCTTGGATTCGGCTGGAGTTATGGTGAGTTCTACCTTCATTTCTAAGTGACCTCCTTAACAGATATGATGTGGACTTTTACGGTTTTTCTCTGGGGCGTTTTACATAGAGGATTAGAGGAAGACTGAGGAAGGTAAAGGCGGCGAGGAGGGTGAAGGAGAGGTCGTAGCCATAGACGCCTATGACGCCTCCGAGAACTGGAGAGAGGACAGACGACACGATGAAACTCGCAGCCAAGTTTATGCCCACTACAGTGCCGAAGAGCTGAGGCGTCGTAACGTCCCCTAAATAGGCGTCCATCGTCGCCAAGAGACCGAAAGCCGCGAAGCCGAAGACGACCAACGTGAGGTAGAGGGAGATTCCAGTTAGGAAGACTAGCCCAAAAGCTGAGGCGCCCTCTACCAGTACGAGGGAGATGATGGCCTTCCTCCTATCCATGATATCTGAAAGGCGACCGCAGACAGGACCACTAAAGATGCCAGCAACCTGAGAGAGCGAAAAGAGTACGTAGGCTTGAGGCCCGAGGCCTTTGCCCTGTCCGAAGTAGAGGGTGCCGAACAACTGCAACCCTCGGAACGCCACGAGGTATATAGCGGCGGCCAAGACCAAGACGAGGGGGCCTTTCAGCTTCCTGAGACCAAGCCTGTAACCTTCGACGACTTCAACGGACGAGTCGCGAAGGCGATACCATAGCACAGGTGCTAGGGCGAATCCCAGGATAGATGAGATGAGAAGGGCGGAACGCCAGCCCGAAGTCTCCACAAGGGCTCCTATGACGAGGGGGGCTAAGAAAGACCCTACTGAACCACCAGTCTGATGATAACCTAAAGCTTCTCCACGTCTCGTTGGAAACAGGTCGGAGATTAGAGGTATCCCAATAGAATGGTATGTACTGCCTCCGATACCCGCGATAAAGAGGGCGGCGGCCAAGGGCATCACCCCCCTTAAGAGGCTCGCCCCAGCGAAGGCCACGGCGTTGACTAGGAATCCCACGACCATCAGGCGCTTTCTCCCCAGCCGTCTCGACAAGGCTCCAAAGGGAGCTTGGAAGATGGCGTATGGGAGATTGAAGGCGAGGAAGATTAGACCGACCTCGAAAGGCGATAGATTGTAATCCGACTGGATCTTCCCGGCGATGATCGATGGAGTCAGCTGATAGACGTGATTAGTGGCGTGGGCCGCGGAGACCAAGATCAAGGAAAGAAGGCTGCCTCTTGCCGCCTCTACAGTCTTAGTCAGTGGCGTTGCCTCCGATGGCGAATGCGGTCGGTACTATGCAAATGAATATTTAAGTTCACAGTTTCCTCTAGTTTCCCTCGTGGGACAAGATGTCCGAGAAGCTCCAAGGATACCGGGGAGACGCTAGGAGACTCCTTGAAGAGGCGAAGGCCACTATCGGCGATCTAGTGAGAATCGTTCGGGGAGTCGAGACCTATGAGGGCATACTGATGCCACGCTACGAACTCGCCGACGAGAGACACGTGGTCGTCAAACTAAGGAACGGCTACAACATCGGAATAAACGTAGAAGGAGGGGTAAAGATAGAGCGGCTAGGTGAAGGGGCGAAGCCGACCTTCACCACACAACCCCTACCCTCGGAGAAGAGAGATCTACCCACAGTCGCCGTAATCAGCACGGGAGGGACGATCGCAAGCCGAGTGGACTACAGGACGGGCGCGGTGCGTCCAGCCCTCTCCGCCGGCGACCTCCTCAGCGTGGTCCCAGAGCTCTCCGACATCGCTAATATCCGAACCGAGATATTGTACAGTCTCCTCAGCGAGAACGTCCACGCCCCTCACTGGACGGGAATGGCGCAGACAGCTGCCAAGTTCATTCAGGAAGGGGTGGATGGGGTCGTCATCTGCCACGGCACGGATACTATGGCTTACACGGCCGCGGCTCTCAGCTTTGCCCTTGAGAACCTTCCGGTACCCGTAGTCCTCGTGGGGTCACAACGCTCCTCAGATAGACCAAGCTCCGACGCGCCCATGAACCTATCCGCCGTCGTGAGAGCCGCCGCGGCTCTACCTATCGCGGGAGTGCTAGTTGGGATGCATGAGACGACCTCGGACACTAACGTGAGCCTGCATTGGGGAACCAAGGTTAGAAAATGCCACACGAGCAGGAGAGACGCCTTCAGATCGGTGAACGCGAGGCCAGTAGCCCGACTAAAGGGCGATGAGGTTGAGGTTCTTCGGGAAGGGTTTCCGAGACGTGATGCTTCAAGAAAGGTTGAAGTAAGAGCTGAGTTCGACGAGAATGTGGCCCTCGTCAAGTTCTACCCTGGCATGAGGCCTGAAGCTCTTGGGTGGTATGTGAAGCAAGGATATAGGGGATTGGTTCTAGAGGGCACAGGCCTAGGGCACGTAGGAACATATCTTATCGACGTCGTGAAGGAGGCTGTCGATAGAGGTCTTCTCGTGGCTATGACCTCTCAGTGCCTCTGGGGGAGGGTTAACATGAATGTGTACGACACAGGAATGTATCTGCAGAGGGTGGGGGTCATTCCCTTGGAGGATATGTTGCCTGAGACGGCTCTGGTGAAGATGATGTGGTGCTTCGGGCAGACGAAGGATCGAGACGAAGCGGCTAAACTTCTCACCACGAACCTTGCCTTCGAGATTTCGGAGCGTAGGGTTGCAGGGGATGTGCCTCCGTGAGTATCGACTACTCCCGCATAGGCCTGAAGGTAGGGATAGAGATACATCAGCAACTGGCCACCCCCTCGAAACTCTTCTGCGGATGCAAGGCTGAACTCTCCACGAACCCACCCGAATTCACCTTCTACCGAAGACTGAGACCGACCCAAAGCGAACTAGGAGTCGTCGACCCAGCCGCGGCCTTCGAGTTCCAGAGAGGAAGAGGGTTCCAGTACGAGGTCGATAACGAGACCTCCTGCCTCGTGGAGATGGACGAGGAACCTCCCCACTCCCTCAACGAGGAGGCCGTCGATGCCTGCCTTGAAGCTGCCCTGATGCTCACTGCCCGACCCGTCGACGAGATCCATGTCATGAGGAAGATAGTCATCGACGGCTCTAACACCACAGGCTTCCAACGCACTTGCGTCGTCGCCCTAGGAGGAGAAGTAAAGGTCGAGGGGAAACGCATCACCCTGCAAACAACAAGTCTCGAGGAGGATGCAGCTCGCAAGACGGGGGAGAAGGGTTCCGTGACCTTCTACAGGCTCGATCGCCTCTGCATACCCCTCATAGAGATCGCGACGGCCCCGGAGATCTACAGCCCAGAGGAGGCTGAGAAGGTCGCCTTGGCGTTAGGCCAAGTGCTCCGAGCGACTCGAAAGGTGAGGAGGGGTCTAGGAACCATCCGGCAAGACCTGAATATCTCCATAGTCGGAGGCGCGTTGACGGAGGTCAAGGGTGTCCAAGAGCTCGACCTGGTCGCCCCTGTCGTTGAGATGGAGGTTCAACGCCAGCTAGGTCTACTGCACATCGCCTCAGAACTGAAGGAGAAGGGAGTTGATGAGGAGCGTTTAAGCGAAGAGTTCGTCGATGTCTCAGAGGCCTTCAAGTCAACCAAGTGCAAGGTCATTAGGACGGCGTTGGAGAAGGGTGGAACTGCCACGGCGCTTCGCCTCAAAGGTTTCTCAGGCCTCCTCGGTAGGGAGTTGATCCATGGCCTACGCCTTGGAACTGAGCTTTCAGACTATGCCAAGTTTTGGGGTAGGGTCGGTGGACTCTTTCACACCGATGAACTGCCAGCCTACGGAATAACCGAAGAAGAGGCACTCAAGCTGAGGGTTCTTACTGGAGCGAAGGATGGAGACGCGGTCGTCCTCGTGGCAGACGAGAGGGAAGCAGTCCTCGACGCTCTTCGCGCAGTCCTTGAGAGGGCGAAGGCAGCGACCAAAGGGGTGCCAAGTGAGACCCGGGCCGCCCAACCGGACGGCGTGACTCGTTTCTCAAGGCCGAGGCCTGGAGCTGCGAGGATGTACCCGGAGACAGATGTTCCTCCCGTTGTGATCGATCCCCTTCGACTCCAAAGGATAAGGGAGCGGCTACCGCCCCCGCCAGAGGTGAAACTGGCTCAACTGATGAAGGACTACGACTTGAATGAGAGTCTGGCTTCTCAGATACTATCATCAGAGTACGCGGACCTCTTCGAGAGGGCGGCTGAAGATACGTCTATCTCACCCTCCTTCTTGGCCGCCACCCTCGTTGAGACGACTAAGAGCCTCCGCCGACAGGGCATCGATGTCTCGAACCTATCCGAGGCGACCATCTACGAGGTCTTCAGGGTCGTCAACGCTGGGCGGGCAGCGAAGGAGGCCATTCCCGACATGCTGGCTTGGCTGGCGAAGAATCCCTCAAAGTCCGTTGGTGAGGCCTTGAGGAGTCTCGGCCTCGGAACCGTATCGGGGGACGAGTTGGAGGCTATCGTCGCTAGGGTAGTTGGGGAGAATAGGAAGTTGATTGATGAGCGGGGAGTAGGCGCCCTCGGCCCCCTTATGGGTATCCTTATGAGAGAACTGAGGGGAAGGGTCGACGCAAGGACACTGAGTGAGATCCTTCGCAAACGAATCGAATCAATATCAGGAGGAAGGAAGCCCTCCTAAGATTAAAATCGAGGTAGTTGGAACTATCTAGTACAAAGGGATGGAGGAGTTGCCCACCCTTAAACAAGTCTGCCTAAGCTTCCTCCGTGGCAAAAGGAAGACGGCGGTCTTCGCTCTGACTACCAGATGCAACTGCAAGTGCATAATGTGCGATATGCACAAGCAGCCTCCCCGAGAGATAGGCATCGAGGACGCCAAGAGAGTGCTCGACATGCTCGCAACGAACGGCTTCCTCATAGCATACTTCACAGGGGGCGAACCAACCCTCCATCCCGATGTGGTGGAGATCGTATCTTACGCTGATAAGCTTGGTCTCGTCACCACCATGACGACGAATGGCACCCCGAGCAAGGCCTTGTTGTCTGAGCTTAAGGATGCTGGCCTCTATCTCCTGAGCGTCTCCATCGACCACTGGGACCCCCAAGTCTGCGAGAGAATCAAGAATCATCGGGGCATCTTTGAGAAGCAGGTAGCCACCTTGAGATACCTCAAGGAGATAGGTCTCCGAACCTACGCTTTGGCCTACCTAAATCCCATTCTGCTTGAGGATGGCGTTGAGAAACTTGCGGCCTTCGCGAATGATGAGTTGGGGGTCCCCTTCGGCTTCTGCTATCCTACGAGCTGCGACGCCAATAGCTACTTTCTCGGCGGTGAACTGGCGAAGCAGCTTCCCTCGACCCGGTTAGGCGACCAAGTTCAGAGGATAATGGAGTTGAAGAAGGAGGGACGAGCGATTGCGAACCTCTTCTGCTACATTGAGGACGCCGTCAACTTCCCGAGCCCTCACCCCAACTTCTACTGTCGGGGCGGAGAAGATGTAATCTACGTGGACTGGTTGGGGGACGTCTATCCCTGCTTCTCGAAGAAGAAGCTCTTCAACGCCCTCAAAGGTGAAACGCCGAGGTTCCTGAATAATGTCTGGTGCAACGACTGCCTCATCAACTGCTTCAGGGAGCCCTCCTTCCTTCCTCAAATGTTCTCACCTCCCAGCCTCCTCGTGAGGGAGGTTTACCGTTCCTACCCGTCGAGGGGCCTTTATAAGTAGCTGCCCTTGCCTAGTGCCTTCGGGCCCCCCGTATTTGGCAACAAATTGTCTCATCAGAAAGAAGGCTATGCGTGGTGTCCTCTGTGTAGGAATAGGACATAAAAAAGGAGAGGAGTAAGGTCTAGAACAGCTTCCCAGACCATAATTTGCGGCCTGTTGGCTGCTGAGACAAGAAGGAGCTCTCGACCCCTGTCAGGCAGACGAAGACGTGGGCGGTGCCTTCCATGGCTGGATTGACTCTTGCACCCCAGACTATCTTGGACTTCGGCGAGATCGTGCGCGTCACCAGTTCTCCAGCACGATAGACCTCTGAAAGAGTCATGTCCTCGCCACCGGAGACGTGGATGAGGACCCCATAGGCCTTCGTGATGTCGTTGATGTCCAGCAACTGTCCTTCCAGTGCGATTTTGACTGCCTTCTCAACCCTTTCCTCGCCCTTGCCATATCCTGCACCGATAGCCGAGATGCCTCGCTTCTCTGTGATGGCTCTAAGGTCCATGAAGTCTAGGTTGATCAAGCTCGCCGTCGTTATAGTCTCCGTGATGTCTTTGACGAAGACGCCTACGAGTTCGTTAGCTACGCCGAGACCCTGCTGGAAGGATAGGTCGCCTGCGACTCGGACCAACTTATTGTTGTCGATGACGACGACTGTGTCACATGCTTCCCGAAGCCTCTTTATTCCTCTGCGGGCTGTCTCCATCCTGACCCTTTCAACTGCGAAAGGGAGGGTAACCACGCCGACGATCAGGGGTACCTTACCCTTCAGGGTCTCTGCTAGTGCGGCTGAAGCGCCTGTACCAGTACCACCACCAAGTCCTGCAACGAGGAAGACGATTCTTGCTCCTTCCAATTCATTCAGCACCGCTGCTTGGCTCTCCCTGAAGGATTCTTCACCCTTGTCAGCGTAACCACCGCAACCTAAGCCACCCGTGGTCTTCTCACCGATGAGGATTCGCTTGTCCGCCTTAGTTATCGCGAGGTGGTTAGCATCCGTATTGAGGGCTATGAGCCTGCCGCCGACCATGCCCCGTTCCTTGATCCATGAGACGATGTTCGAGCCTGCGCCGCCGAGACCTATCACAGAAACTGTTGGCTTTGCAAGACGCGCAATCTCTTCTAGCTGCTCCTGCTCCTGCTGCATTTTGCTGTTCTGCTGTATCTGAACTTCCATTCTGTCACCGCAGACGGATAGCTTCGTCCTGAGAGTAAACAATTGTGAATACGAATTCGGTAGGCATAGTAGAAGAAATCCGTAGAAGCATACAATAACTAGCTCAAACACGGATTCTACGCCTAGAATTCGAGCCAGTACTCTATCTTCCTTTTTCAAACACTATTTAAAGAAACCATATTGGTGGAGGCTAGGAGCATAACTCATGAGGAGCGATATTGTTTTGAGTTACATAGCTGAAATCCTTGTTCGTGAACTTCAGAGAGGCAGTCCCCTTCTTCACTGCGGCGATAGGTGTCATCTTGGACGCCTTCACCACTTTGACCGGTCTCTCCATGGGCCTACGTGAGACCCATCCCGACTATAATCCCGTAATCGCGTTGATGATCTTCTGGTCACTAATCGCGGTGGTCAGGATCCTTCCCAGAACCAGAATCGTGCGCTTCTTCATGGTCCTTCTAAGCGTGGCACCCTTTCTCGGAGCTGTGAACAACAGCCTAGTCATCATGGGCTTCTATTCCGGCCTCCCCATTTAGCCTTCCAAGATGAGGGAGTTCGGGCTAGTAGTGGAAGGCAGAGGTTTTCCACGTACACTGGCCTGTGAGCAATTGCTCTAATCTGAGGACCGCGGGAAGGAAGTAGCATCCTCCCTTTCTTGTGCATCCGTTCCTAGATCTGTGGTGGGAGCAATTCTCGCATGACCATACGGGATACATAGGCGACGCTAATACTGGCCCTATAGACTAATAATCCTTGCTCTCGGAACATACTCCCTCTTTTTTCCCGAGTCAATAGCGTCACTGCCTATGGTGTGATCGCAACATGCTCTCATAGAACAAGAATCAAAGGAGCATACAACTCACGGAAACAAGTTTCAAACATGTCTGCACGAGTATGGACGCTGTGCCTTCAGAAAACGTAGGTAATAATCGTAGGGGATTAATACGGAAAATCTAATTGAGAATTATCGCCCTTGCCTATTCTCTCTGTGATGGTCCAAGGATCATTGTGGTTTGATACGGCTTTGTTTTGGAGAATTGTCTGAGTTCTTCCTTGATGTCGAGCAGGTTTACTGGTGAGCTTCGACTTATGGGACATGTTCGTTCCTCTTTGTAGAGGGTGTTGAAAGGGCATTTGGGACATCTCTCGGAGGGCATGTAGATGATGCTCAAGCTGGCGCAACCCCATACTGTTCTACTGTTGAATAGTTGAACTATTATGACCTTCTGGCATTTAGCCGTTGCGAAGAACCCACCACTAGCCTCAATCCATATCCCATAATACAGAATCCATCCAACAGCCTTAACAATACGCATAACCGAGAACACAGGAGAAGAAAGAGACCCAAAATAGATAGGCCTAACCGCTAACAACTCTCCTTCCTAGGAGGGCTATTTGTGAGGGAAAAAAGATAGACTCCAGCAATTCAACGAAGAGATCTATGGAGACAAGTTGATTCCTTGATATTATCAAGGACCCGCTTGTTGAAATGTTAGGGAAAAAAAGGTGAAAAACAGCTATACGGAGTGGGGATTCTTCTCGGTTCGTCGAACAGGCGCATCTCCAATGAGACGTGAAAACACCGCTTCGAAGTTCCCGTCCGTCTTCGGCGTTGTTTGTTTCTTCGCCTCTGTCACGGTGAATGGTGGAACTGATATTGTGGACTTGGCCATATCTTTGGGCACCCTTTTCGGGCTAGGACTCGGGGTGGGTGTTTTGGCACTGGGTCTTCTTTTTCTCTTTGAACTATTCAACGGTGTAGAGGCGATCTCTTGAGGAATGGAGTTCTGCGCAACCAATCTCATTGTCCCCGATCGTAGATTCTTAGGTAGCTGAATAAGAATTGTGAAGACTCTGTAAGGAAGGACCGTATCGAGGCCCAACCAAATTCAGCGCGATTCAAATGATCCCTATGAGTTAGAATGCGAAAGCCTCTCGAAGACCGATTTCCCAGACTGGGCTGGTTTCTCGCCTAGTGTTATCTTTATCTCCTCATTCTGCGCAGTCCCTTGGATCTTGGCAACTCTCGAATCTTTGTCCTTGGAAGCCGAGTCGGAGTGTGAGAACCTCTCGAAGACTGATATCCCCGATGGGGTTGCTTCCGGAATTATCTTCGTCTCCTCAGCATTCTCCACAGACTTCTTCAAGCTCTCTCGAATCTCAGCTCCCGTGCCATCTCGATCTTCATCTCTTACAAGTCTACCGAAAACTGTCATGTAGCTTGTGCTCAAACCTTCTTTGCGGCCCTTTTCAGTCGCAATGGTGTTCGGAGTTGGTTTTGCTTCTACGACGGATTTGCTCTTTAAGGGTTCTTCTCGCTTTGGTGGATGAGTGCTCTTCTGTGCGGCTGTTCTTCCGAAGGCTCTCTGATAGGTTTCGCTGTAGTCCATGGGTTTAGACGTGGAGGGGTTCTGGGATCCGATTACCTTGGAGAAGACTCTTTCGAAGTCCGCACTCACCTTGGGCTTCGTCTGAGACATCTCATTCTCGAGGGGAGAACTTGGACTAGTTGAGGAAGCGTCAACCTTAGTTGAGGTTCTTCTCTCCGTGACGAGGTTCTTCTTCGCTTCTTTGGAATGGGCAACCACTGAGTCGATGACTTCTTTGGGAAAGGGCGTCCGAGTTCTTGATGTCACCTATGGTACCTTCTCCGTGCCTTTCAGTCGTCCGACATTTGGATAACGGTTGTGAATTGTCTGTAGTGAAGGAGCATAATGAGCCAGACTCCAAAAGAGGTCGACTCCTATTCTAAACTCGACTGGCGAAGAAGGAGATGAGGGCGAAGATGAACAGGAGGGAAGAGACCATGAAGACCGGCTCAAATCCGATAAGTGCAGGTACCGCACCTCCGATGAATCCTCCGGCAGAGCTACCTACGTTCTCCAGAGCATCGTAGACTCCGAGGCCCCCCGACCCCGCGTTCTGAACTCTGATCACCTCTGTGCCGAGGGAGTAGAGCGACCAAGAGAACGCTACTGTAGAGAGCAAGACCAGAGCCAGCAGGATCGAGAAGGGTCTGGACAGGGCCGGAATCATCAGCAACAGTGCAACCAAGACTACTCTGGCAGTTGTTCCCGCCTTGACCGCCCCGCCTCCACCTTCCTTTACCAACGGACCGATCAGCAGGTAGCTGAAGGTACTGACGAGACTTCTGACGAAGAAGATGCCGAAGACCACTGCGGATGGGAACATTGCCTTATCCTTCAAGTATATTGGCAGGGAGGTGAAGGCGTTGGAGGCGGCCAAGGTGAACAGGGTTGTCCCAATACCGAAGAGTTCCATCCTAGGCTCCTCACCCCAATGCAATGAGCCATAACGCGGCCTAGTTACGCCTCCTCCGCTGGTTATGTGGAAGGAGAGGGATTCCAAGTCCTCGACAGGGCTCTCTATTCGGGCCAGAAAGCGCTCGACATGTATGGGCGGGTCGCGTATGGCGAGGAGAGCGATGAGGAAGGACGCTAAGACCAAGGGCGGCGTCGTGCTGAGAAGGGTCCTGTATCCGAGGGACCCGGCGGTGAAAGTGCATATTCCCAAGCCGAGGGCTTGGGATAGGCCTTCCATGAATTTTTGCCTCGCCATGGCTCGCCCCCAAACGCTTCGCTCGTAGGATTCGGCGATGAGAATGCTGGTCGAGGGCCCGGCCAGATAGTTCGCGAGGTTCAGCGAGATGTAGAGGGCTTGGAAGCTGAGGACGTTCCTCGTCCTCGACATGAGGAGGAGGACTATCCCCGCTATCAAGTAGGATGCTAGAATAAAGGGTTTTGACCTGCCGTACCTATCGGGCAGTCTCCCGAGGTAGATCGAGGCGGGTATGAGGATGATGGTTGCGACCGAGGTCATCACGCCTAGGTCTAGGAGGCTCCCTCCGAGTTCCTCTATCAGGTAAAAGGGGACTAGGACGCTCAGGATGCCGAAGGCGACGCCGCTTGGGAAGTAAGCCAAATACCACAGGGGGTTTACGCGGCGACTCAACCTCTCCGACTCCTATGTCCTATTTCAGCGTTTGAATGCTTACCGGACTATCAGACTGTTCCTTATTTCTTTTTGTCTCGGGGTGAAAGCGCTTTCCCCAAGTTATTAGGAATCCTTTTGCAGTCGGCGCCTTTGATGAGGCAAGGACCATACTAGCGATAGATTATCATACAATTGAAAAGAAAGGATTCTGGAAGCCTAGGTGATTTCATGCAGGCACGATCTCTGACTTCCAGCGGATTTCGATTCCCATCTTCTTGATGGATTCATCTGAGGCATAGGGCGAAGGCCGCTCCAGAAAAGCGATTTTTTACAGTTTCGTATCGACTTAGCCAAGTCGAGTGTAAAAGTTGTCCAAAAAATGGGGAGGGTTCCGCAAGACTTGCGCCTTCTGAGCGTGTGTGGGAGTTAAAGTTTAATGCACACACATCGACCTCTACATCCGTTTTCAGAAGACACAAATCAATTCCTCCCAAGTCGGATAGTAGAATCTGCAGAATGGCTATCAACTGTTCAGACGCTGCAGTGGTATCATAGTCGTTCTTCCAACTGACTTTCCAAGTTATACCTAGTTCTGACCACACTACTTCTCTGACTTTGCCAAGGTCACCGAATGGTCTTCCTCCAATCTGTTCCTCTATGTTTTTCCAGATCTCAGGAATACTCGTTTTTTCCCAAGCACTTTGTGCCATTGCAAACGATTTTTTCAACATGTCATCCAGATTCCAGTTCTCAACTCTTTTGGCGATCCGTTCAAATAGTCTCTCATCAAATAGCTTGGCCATCGTCATCAATGTTGCTAGGTCGAACAAGTATCTTTGTAGCTCGTCATCGTCCAAATCTTTCGATTCTTTTGAAAACAAACCATATGCTCTCAGACCCACTTCGGCAAGGTCCAAGAAACCGACCCAAGAACCTTGGTAGTAATCGGATTCAGCAGCATCAACTAACCCTTGAGAAATCACTGGTTTCACCTCAAGCCTATAGGAGACTAGGGCGACAGATGCCGTAGCCAATGAGTAATACTTCGCTGCAAGCGCTAGACCAAGCTCACGGTACAAATGGTATATGAAGCGCATTGAAAGCAGTGATCCGCGAAGCGCGCGCGCTCCATACACTCCCCGGCTTAATCCTGCTGCTTTATTACGACGGATACTGTGACAGAGATAAAACTATTTGACTGAAAAGTAAAGAGAGATAGACTATTGCGATCTTTACGTGTTGCTTAATTGACTATTATTTTCCTTTAGTATGCGCTGCTGGAAGCGAAACTTTCTTTCTCTGTTTCCTTTTCATTTCCTTAGCTTTTTGCAATTGTCTATGCTGTGCTAGACCTTCGGCTTTCTTTTGCTCTTTCTTGCTTTTAGGCATATTTTAACCTCGTAAGGCATTACGGCATCATACACTTTGAAAAACATTACTATTCTTAGCGCAGCGCGCGCTACTGGGGCTTAGATTCCTCGGTTCCCAAGGGTTCTACTCTTGCGTTGATTAATCTCGCAGCCAGACCGACATCCTCAGCGCGCGCGAGGAGAAGAAAAGGGGGATAGTATTGCGCACAGTATGGTAGCCCGGAGCTAGCTAGAGGCTGATGAGTAATTGTTGGCTTTCCAGTCATCTTACCTTTCTTTCTCTTTCCTATGTTATGCTGTGAGCCTTGTTGGGGATCTGACCAGGCTTTCTAATCCGCTTTTCGCTGCTGTGAGGGCGTGGACCAATAAAAACAATAATTACTCATCAAGCTCTAGCTAGCTATGTGATCCGCAGGGTCGACAACCTCGACTGGATTAAGGAAGGGATGGATGATGAGAACCTGGGCGATGTCGCCTTTGTGGATTTCGACGCCTTCGGCAGCCCAGGAGAAGCGGTACAGGTTTTCTTCGAGAACTATGAGGTCAAGCGGCCTATGCTCGTGGCCCTGACCGATGGCTCGGGCAAATACTTCAGGCTGACCCCTGACCCCGGGAAGAAAGAGGCGACGACCCAGAAGCTCTACGGGTTACGGCGACATCCCGACGGATCTCTCAAGGAGATGAAGAAGATGCTGGACGAATTCATGGAGAGCCAGGGCAGGAAACATGGCTTCAAGGTGGTGCCGCAGGAAGGGGTCTACGGACACCACTCAACCCTCTACACAGGCTATCTGGTCAAATCCGCGTGATTGAAATGGGAAGGCCTAAACCCGCCAAGTCTAACCGTGGAAGATTACGCCCTTGGTCTGAAAAACTTGGAAGTGCTTAGAAACTTGTGCTATCAACTTATGTGCAATGAGATAATTGACGTTTGCTAGAAATTTTTCGCTTTTTCTTAAACTTTCTCTCAGTTTGAAATACATGGATCTACGCTCAATCTGAACTAGCAATATGAAACTTCCATCATTTTTGATAACCCTCTTAACATCATTAAGAGCTGTTTCGAAGTTCAGATAGATGAAAACTCTAGAGGATAGAATAGTATCAAAGACATCATCTCTAAATGGTAGTTTATGGCAATCTGTGATAACTAGATTAACATTCGGTAAACGTTTCTTTTTGCATAGTTTGAGCATTTTCTTTGAGAGATCAATACTCACTCCCATCTTATAGTTTTTTGAGTATTCTTGGAGCCAGGTTCCAGGACCGCGACCCATATCCAGAAATGCTTCAGATTCGTTCATCAAAGATGTGAGAGCCTCTCTCGTCACTTTGAAGTCGTATCTTGAGACAAAGTTGCCTCGCCAACGCATGTCTTCGTAACTGCTGCTTTCTTCATCAGGAAGTCTAGCACTTCCTCTATGGTGTCGAAACTTACCGCGGTTGGGTACGATATTTTAGTGCCGACAATCAAGGCTAGCCCCGCCTCCTTGAACATAGGGATGTCGTTCTCCCCGTCGCCTATCGCCACTACGTCCTCCTTCTTAAATCCGTACATTCTTTTCGCCTCCGCCAAGCCCACTCCTTTGTCAACACCCACTGGCAGGACGTCAAGGCACCCAGCATACTCATATGTATGAATCATGTCATGATACTTATTGAGGAGCTCCTTGATATAAGACACCGCTTCTGGCTGCAACGCCGTGATCGAGAATGTTAACTCTACATTATTCGACTGCTCCCCTGTGAAATCTGAGAATTTAGCTAAAATCTTCCCCCTAATCTCATGTATCTCAGGGGTCCTCTTCGCTAGCCAGACCTCCTTGCTCTCAGCTATATCAACTATAACACATCCGTTTTCCGCAATGATGATGGGTTTCTTTATTCCTATGTCCCTCGCTATTCCCTCTAAATAGGAGATGTTTTTGCCCGAAGACAGAGCGATCCTGACCCCTTGTTTCTCAAAGTACCTTATGATTGCCGATACGTTGCGGCTCATCATCTTTCCGAAGGGTATCAAGGTGCCGTCAATATCGAAAACGATGAGTCTGAACGTCATATTAAACACTCCCTACTTCATGATCTTCTTCTCAACTAGGCACAAAATATTCCTCTCCCGCAAATCTTAAGCAACCCCTTTTGTTTGAATATGATATTGCTCAACCGTCGCATGGGTAACAACACGAAATCACCAACCATTATTTTAAGTACACTGCTAGAAATAATCTAGGAGTCTCGGATATAGATTGTGAATGCTCCAACGATGTTTTCTCTCTCGGATCTGGTTTTCCATGTTTTCCCGTAGGTCGCTGTTTGACAAGAGGTTGACAATGGCCTCGGCTAGTTCTTGAGTTTCATAGATATGCATCTTGAAGAGCACCTTATTCTTGTGATTAAACCATCGTAACTCCTTATAGGGGATCAGTTTTCCAGTCCGCCCGTCCTCTATGACCTCGTTGAATGGTGGAGCATCAACGGCTATGACTGGTTTATTGAACCTGAAAGCCTCGAGCATGGGCAAACCAAAGCCCTCAGAGAAGCTAGAGAGAACATAAATGTGGCAAAGTTTATAGAGGGCGTTCACCTCCTCAGGCGTCATTAACCCATAATGGTTTGTCAACCATATCCTCTTAACCCCTAACTTGGAAACCAATCCTGGCAAGTCGTAATATCTCTCGCGGAACTTCTGTTCTTCATAATCATAATACGTTTTGGGTTCTGAGTGTAACACTTGGAAACTGTCTGGAATCCTATCCTCAACGAGCATACATGCTTGGAGGAGCCTCTTAAGACCTTTCCTAGGATCATTGCTCGCTACAGTTAGGGTCAGAAGTTTCTCCTCGAATTTTTCTTTAATCGACTTCAGGAAAGATAGGTCTACTTCCCTGGCATCCATGTCTAAGCCATGGTGTACAACGCCTGCAACTGGTACATCGACTTCTTCAAGCATCTGCTTGACAAAGTTGCTGACCGCTACAACTTTGATTTTTCTCGCGATGTTGATGCTTTCCTCATCTAGGAAACTGTGTCCTTCCGTCGTTCCGTAGAAGACCATGTTACTTCCCGAAAGAAACTTTTTCAGAAACTTGAGCGTGTCTTTACGTACGGTTTCGATGAAAAGTATATTCCCGCCGGTTTTGGCTTCTTTCCAGTCAAGAATTGTAGAGTCAAAGTAAGGTTTTAAGGCTTTTTGGATATCTAACGCCACATTCCGAAAAGATGGCCAATCCACATTTGTAACTATCCTTACCCTCATAGCAGATCCTATCCCTCTATTCGTGCGTTGTCTAGCTTCTATACGGTCACTTCACATCGCTCTTGTAGGTACTCGTGAGTGTCATTCGAATTGCTCTGAATAAGAGGAATTTCATCTCTTGTTCATGCTGTGCCTCAAATCTATAGGTAATCGCCACTATATATGCGGATGGAGATATCTCGAGGATTTCGAAACTCTCTTCCTCACCCTTGAAGTCCGGCATTCCAGATAGCTGGGAATTCAGGCTCTTGTGTAGCTCATCAGGATTTACATCTATAGGAACCTCAAATTGAGTTCCAAAGTAGCCATGCTTATCGTGGTGAAGATTCATGATGAGCGATTGTGATACAGCTCCATTGGGAATTGTGAGTAGAACGTTGGAATCAGTCAGAATCTTGGTATACATCAGCGTAATCTCTTTCACGAATCCCGTGTAGCTGGGCTCCAGCCATCCATGGGAAAATGTGGGCGGGAACTTGCCGTACTGCCATGTGACTAGCGCTATTCTATCACCGATTTTGAACGGTCGGAATATGACTAACATCAGGCCCGAGAAGATGTTACCTAGCGCGATTTGAGCGGTAAGACCCACAACAATACCAAAGAATCCTACTCCCACGAGTAAACCAGTTATATTGACACCTATGACAGAAATGATCGCGAGGAGTCCGAGGATGTACACCACGTATTTTGAGGCCTTTATGACTCCCTTTTTAACGTCTTCGGCAAAGGATGCCTCCTCAAACAGTTTTTCAAGGGTCTTAGACACAATTTTAGCGACTATATATGTGACCGCTAGAGCCACAACCACTTCAACCACTTGGAATATCTCGACATCAAGGATCCGCATCTTACATATCACAAACCCACTAAGAACCAGTCGGGTACTCGTAGACAGTATACGTTTCTTTCACTTTCTTCATTAAAGTACTTTTTAACCTCTTTCGTCAATGGTCTTCACCTTTATATGTTGCTAAGGAATAATCGTATAATCATAAAGTCACTAATCATGTTAGACGGGAGGCTAGCTCTGAAGTTATCTTGCTCAAAGTAAACTCACTAGCCCTGTTCTTAGCGTTAATTCCGAGTCTGTCATGCACCTCGGGTTTATTCACCAGAGTCTTTATGGCCTCCACCGCACCATTCAAATCGTCTGAGCCCTTCACATGAATCCCATCAACTCCATCTCTCACTAACCACCCTTGTCCCCCGACCGCCGACGTGATAATGGGGACACCCCCATACATGAACTCAAGCTGCGTTAAACCTAAAGCTTCCATACGGCTCAACAAGATGTTGATATATGATGCTCTGATTATTAGAATCTTCTCTTCATCTGAGACTTTCCCCACGTAGCTCAGGTTGCTCAGCCCTTTAGCCTCTCTCCTTACCGCCATATCCTGATTTGAGGGGTAGCCAGCTATCACGAAGTGCACATCCTCCAACCTCCTTAACATCTTGGCTACTCTGACGACTGCGAGGGGGTTCTTACGCTCCTCCACAGTTCCTAGGTACGTGACGAGTTTGGCATTAGTAGGTATAGAGTGCTTCTCAAGAAAGCTTGTGGGATCCTTTGTCTCATATTTTTTGAAGACTTCTTCGTCAACCCCTCCGGGATAGAGGTGGCACTGTTCTTTTCTAGCTCCCATGGCGACCATTTGGTCTTTCTCGATGGGAGTGGTGCAGAGGATGACTTTGGCGGTTCGGAATATTTGGGGGAAGACCATGCTGTTCCAAGTAATCCTGAACGCCCTCTCAACTGCATCGTACCGCATTGGGTCGGGGGGTTGGTAGTGGGACATATGGCTGTAAATCACTTCCCCTTCGTCTAAGCCTTGAGTCTTCATCATCCTCTTCCACGTGACGAACTTGGTGATCTCCTCTGGTCCGTTCCATAGCGTACTATGGCTGATAATAGTGTCCAATCCAAATCTATCCGAGAGCCTCCTTAGGACGCTTACAAAGTCTCGGAACATGATTCGGCGAGGAGGCCAAGTCGAGACGTAGCCATCAACCCTGATCAGTGGGACTTGAAATTCACTTTTCTCATAGAATAAATAGCCTTCGACGCTTCGTTCAAGTTTACCGTAGTCTTCAACAAGCTTATTGTCATGATAAGGCCCAGTGATCAGGAAAGCTCTATGGCCTTGCCTAGTCAGTTCTCGGGCCATTCGCTGGGCTACGAGCTCCTGCCCCTTGGTGAAGCTTGTCTGATACATCACTACGCCAATGTTCATTATGTCAAAATGCCTCTTTCTACCACCCGTAGCAATTCAAGTTCCTAAGACGATGGTGACGATTCTGCTATGACACCTCTACGTAACATCGCCGGTTTTTTTCGATTCGTGTATCAGCATTTTATCAAGCCATAGACCCACCTTGTCCTTTAGGTACCATCCGAACGCGATGCCAATAGCTATAGCCAAGCTCCATGCGAAGGCTTGAGCGAAGATGTATAGAATCGTGACATCGACCTTCATCTGAGCCAAAGCGATAGTTATGCTCACAAAATAGAGTGGGATCCTAACAAGTCCACCTAGAGGATGGGGTTGAACAGTTGAAAAAGATCCCTTCTCAACGGCCTCGCCAACCCAATCCGTAAAGATGAGACCAGCCACCAAAATTAAAACCCCTTCGACAAAATTTGGAAGGTATTCAAGAAAGGTTTGAACAGATGCCGTCAGAAAGGGAATGGACAACAAGTTCAACGCGGATATGACCGCAAAAAAGTAGACAATCCCTCTCCCAAGTGTAGCAAAGAAGATACTAGGTGTGTAGCCTGAGCGCAGAATGGCCCGCCCCACAGACGTCTTACGGAAGGCTGGTTCCCACCCCATCTTCCCCATAATCCTGTTTAGGAGGAAACCAACGAGGCGCCCGATCATCCAGCCCAAGGCCAACACTATCATCGCCAAGGCAACCCGCGGCGAGTACACAATTACTATTTTCATGAGGTCTGACAATAAGGGGATAGATTCCCAAGCCATAACCAAACTACCTTGTCCCGTATATGCTGGTTTCACTACATAAAAACTCAGCTACCCACATCTGAAGACAAACCTTGCCCAAAATGCTAGGAAGTGCCGAAAACGGCACATCAGGTCCGAGACGGTCAATTGCCGCGTAGAAGCCACTGCGGATGTCGCCCTGGACGCTAGGCCCCGTTTTCAGTCCAACAACTGGTGATGGCAGGCTGAGCTGGTCGGCGGCACCAAGCCCACATCTCCGCATAGCATTTCTCAAGGATGAATCTATCATCATGACATACTTTTGACATCAAGAGGGAGATCGCGCGCTCCTGGGGTCGATGTCCATGGCGTAGCAGCTTCGATCCAGCTGATCCGCTTGTCCCCGGGGATGGTGTAAGCGTGTAGGAGGTTCTGGAACATGTAGGGGGTTCTTCTCATAGCCCGTCACCTGTTTCCTTATGTGGTCTGTGACAGTGGTCATGGGTGGGGACAAAAAACCACGTGATCATGGCAATCCCTAGTTTTCGACGTGAGGTACCTTATCCACTGTCTACGTCCTCTGAATAACAGTTGTGAATCGTCTGTGGTGAAGGAACGTAATCAGTCTGACTCCAAGAGAGGTCGACTCCTATTCTAAACTCGACTGGCGAAGAAGGAGATGAGGGCGGAGACGAATAGGAGGGAAGAGACCACGAAGACCGGCTCAAATCCAATAAGCGCAGGTACCGCACCTCCGATGAATCCTCCGGCAGAGCTACCTACATTATGTAGAGCATCGTAGACCCCGAGGCCCCCCGACCCCGCGTTCTGAACTCTGATCACCTCTGTGCCGAGGGAGTAGAGCGACCAGGAGAACTCTACCGCGGAGAGCAAGACCAGAGCCAGCAGGATCGAGAAGGGTTTGGACAGAGCCGGAATCATCAGCAACAGTGTAACCAAGACTACTCTGGTAGTTGTTCCCGTCTTGACCGCTCCGCCTCCACCTTCCTTTACCAACGGACTGATGAGTAGGTAGCTGAAGGTACTGACGAGACTTCTGACGAAGAAGATGCCGAAGACCACCGAAGAGGGGAACATTGCCTTATCCTTCAAGTATATTGGAAGAGAGGTGAAGGCGTTGGAGGCGGCCAAGGCGAATAGAGTCATCCCAATGCCGAAAAGCCCCATCCTAGGCTCCTCCCCCCAGCGCGAGGAACCGTAACGGGGCTTAGAGATGCCGCCTCTGCTCGTCATATGGAAGGAAAGGGTCTCCAAGTCCTCAACAGGACTCTCCACCCGGACCAGAAAGCGTTCGATGTGGATCGGGGGATCCCATATAGCGAGCAAAGCGATGAGGAGAGAAGCGAAGACTAGGAGGGGGGTCGTACTGAGAAGGGTTTTGTAGCCGAGAGAACCAACGATGAAGGTGCAGATCCCCAAGCCGAGGGCTTGGGCTAGACCGTCCACGAAGTTACGCCTCGCCATAGCTCGCTCCCATGAGCTGCGTTCGTAAGATTCAGCGATGAGAATGCTGGTCGAGGGCCCAGCGGCGTAGTTCGCGAGGTTTAGGGCGGCGTAGAGCACTTGGAAACCGAGGACGCTCCTAGTCGTTGACATCAGGAGGAGAACTATCCCCGCTATCAAGCGGGAGGCTAATATGAATGGCTTTGACTTACCGTATCTGTCGGGCAGCCTCCCGAGGTAGAGTGAGGCAGGTATGAGGATTACGGTTGCGGCCGAGGTCATAACTCCTAGGTCTAGGAGGCTTCCGCCAAGTTCCTCAACAAAGTAGAGAGGAACTAGGACGCTCAGGATGCCGAAGGCGATGCCGCTTGGAAAGTTGGCCAAGTACCAGAGGGGGTTTAGGCGGCGACTCAACCTCTCGGCTCCTAGGTCCTGTCTCAGTGCTCGAATACGCTTATCGCACTATCGGGCTGTTCCTTATTTCTCTTCGCATCCTCCAATAGCAGAGGGCCTGTGCGAGTTCCAAGGTCGATGGTTCACGAGGTTTTACTGCTTCTATGAGGAGTCTCCTTATGTCAACACTCATTCTCTCACCAATCGATACAGTAGATGACTCGGTCTTCCTTCCCTTATCCATTCAGATGAGGCTCTCCAGAAAGCAACCTATTGTGAACGCTATCAGCCCGAAGATTAGCATCCTCAGCCCTTTGAGGTAGGGGTTTCTCCTTCCGAGCCTGCCGAGGTACACTCCCACGAGGAATATTTCGGTTAGAGCTAAGGCGATTGAGACCCATCCCGCCCATTCCTCTTCCTTTACTTTCTGCGCTTCGCCGAAGCCTTGACTTCAACAGGCTCCTCTTGACTCCCGATGGCCTTCATGATCTCCTCTCGCTCCATGACTCAATCTCGCCGCAAGGACATTGATGGAGAATTACGTTGGTCCGCTAATCGCATCGAAGATACGAGATTCACGGCAAATCAGAGACAGATGATAGGCGCATCTTATTCCTTCGACTCCATGATTTTCATGGTCTGCTTCATCAGCTCGGTGAGCTGGCTGTTCTTGAGGGTGAAGGTGTGGCGCCCGGCGTAGAACTCGTCGGAGACGATGCCGAGTTTGGCCAGGTTCCTGAGGTGTTTCAGGGCGTCGTTGTTGGTGCACCCCGTCTTCCTAGATATGGCTGAGATGTTGAGGGTCGGGTTCTTGAGGAGGGCTTGGAATATGTTGACGCATATCTTCGATGAGAGGCAGTCGTGTAGGGTGACCAGTTGCTCAGGGGTGATGGTGAAGCCTTTTTCCGTCATCGGGTTTCGGGCTTGTTTAGTGATTAAGTATAGAAAGGGCTTACGGAGGTTTCGGACACAGGGAGAGGGGGGTATCCGAAGAGGGGTTTAGGGCCTCTCTGAGGCTTGCTTTACGTGTTTCAGGGAGGCCTCTAGGGCTCTTGCCATGCGATCAACGGGAAACTCCGCGCTCACGACCGTTTCCTCGTCCTCTTCTTTGAGGAGGACGTATCCGTCCTGGTTCAGGTCCTTGAGGTAGGATCTTATCGTCGACTCGTCTTCAGGCTCCTCCCCGTACGCTTCGCAGACGCTCCGGTATCCCTCGTAGACCTCTTCTATAGGCGTGTATGGGTCTGCCCTGCCTTCAAGGATGTTGACGATGCCCTTGAGGAGGAGAAGCTTGTGGAGGGAGAGCTCGCTGGGGTAGTAGGCGCCGTTGACGCCCTTGGGTATGTTGGCGTGGGCCCTGTGAACGTGCTCAGCCTTCACTGAGTTTGCGTTGTCCACCTCTGCCTGTTCTCCTGCTTCGAGGAGGAGTTCGAGACCGTAGCGGACGCATCCGTAGCTGACGGCGATGTCGTAGAAGGGGCCGACCCACTCGTCCTAGCTCCAGCCCGATGTGCCCAGCCTTATGTCGCCGAGATAAGGAGACTTGGGGAACACTTTGATGTCTACCTGATCTGCTATGAGAAGAATCCTCCTTGTCACAGGTTTGTACTCCTCGACATCTTGAAGAAGGGTGATACGTAGGGACGTTGCATCCACTTCCCAGAGTGTGTCCGCTAGAACTGTCCCGTCAACGCGGCCAATAGCTGGCCCCGTGGTCCAGATAGCTCTAGAATAGATACAAAAGTCCCACATGGAACTTTTTGCCTGACCAGCCGAGGAGTCTACCCGAAAAAGCTCTTTATCCTTTCGAGGAGGCTTAAGTTCCTCGAGCGGAACCTTCTGCATGTGGGGCATCGCCATCGGAGTAAGCCAGCCACAGGCTTGAATTTGCAAGCGCAGCCCTGGATTAGAAAGGGATAATGATCTAGGCTAGCTTTCCACGCTGCTACCTGTCAGCATCTCCAAATACCTTTCCACGGGCTTGTCCCAGTCTATCTTCTTCGTGAGCTCGAAGGCCTCGACGCAGAGCATGCGATACCTCTCCTTATCGTGCAGATACGATTCATCCACCTCTTCAATCGAAGCAGCCACGTCGGCCGCGGTCTCCCAGTGCTCTTGGCCCACGTTGTCTATGACGATCAGTCCCCGCCTACCTGTCTCCTCCCTGTACTCGTTTATGGCATCGCTGAAGCCGCAGGCCTTCGAGATTATCGTCGGGGTGCCTTGGGCCGCGCATTCTGGGCCGGTCAGGAGGAAGGGCTCATAGTACGAGATGAACACGCCCCCGACGCAGCCTGAGGCCAGTTCGTCCACGGTCAAACCCAAGCCGCCATCGTCAGGGCCTATCCACTGGGGATAGGCGACGGCTGCGACGACTCGCCTGCCCGCTACCATGTCCTCTATGCCGATCCTGTTGGGGCGAATGAACTCGTTGACGAGCCTGTACTCTTCCCCGATGAGGGTGTCCTCCGCATAGACCAACGGAAAGCCCGTAGGGAGCGATCTGGGATCCTTGCGTCCGTGGGCGGTGACCATGAGGATTATCTCCCGGGTTGTAGGTTCGTGAAGGCCTAGTTCGATCTCCTTCTTGAGTAGGCGGTCCCGTATCCTGATGGTGTCACAGAGCAGGTGGTAGCCCTTATTCTCTAGTTCGGGTCTTGATACTGTGAACCATACCAAGATGTTCTCAGGGGGGAGATATTCTCCTCCTAGGTGGCTATGGATATTCTCCGCAAGCCACTTTCTGATCCGCTCTGAGATCTTCGCCTTCATCCCCCAGTCCACGTTCTCCCTCTTGACGTATACGCCGTTCCTGACAACCATTCCTCTAATCCCGTAGTAGGTGTTTGCCTCGTTAGCCGTCATGGTACTCACAAAAGTGTCCACGTCAGCGTGTTTGGCCAGAAGCTCCAGATCGGCCATCCCCCTTCTCAACCCTGAAGGCCAGGTTCCATCCTTCGCTTGTATCTTCTTTATGGCGTTGAACCCGTCCGTCCTTCCCGGCTGAGTTGCGTGGAAGGTACAGAGAATCCTCGATTGGGGCTTCATCAAGTTCAGCCGCGCTGCGGCGTAGAACGTTGGGTACTCGTGGCAGTGGAGGACCGCTCCATCGTCGAGTTTGAGCAGGAGTTCGGAGATGGCGTAGGAGAAGCATAGGTAGTGGTCGTATTCTGCACCATATCCGCTCTTCTCGTAGAGGTCTGACCTCAACCCCACTAGGTCGTATGCTTCACCCTTTATCATGTCACACCTGCGTATCACTCGATCCTTCCAAGTTACCATATTCCTCTTGAATCCGTCAGTGGCGAGGAGTAGGTACCGAATCTCCCCACCTTCAACCTCCACCATCCCAGATTTGACCGCAGCTCCCTTCTCCTCGAGAACTGAGATGCTCGCCTTGAGATCATCTTCTAGACTACATGACTTCAAAGAGTCGACGCTGGTCTTCCTCTTGTTTGCGTGCCAGTCGTCGTAGCCACGGTAGTAGGGTCCTACGACATAGACTCGTGGCGGAGGGTCTGACCCGAGTTGCTTAGTTGAGATGATCTTGGCCATCGTCCATGATTCCGCATGTACCACGTCCCATATTCCGCCTAGCTTATTTCCGGGCCCTCCTTCCTCACTAGCTATGAATATTCTCAACAACTTACCCACTCCGTTAAACTATGATTAGTCTTGTCGTTTTCGCACAATTCCTACGCCTCAACAACAACTTCTCTCTTCGAGCTTGTGGCGACGGGCACAAGCTTCATTTTGAGACCCTGCGCGAAGGATACGCTGGGCTCCTCCAGTTCGCGGATGCAGCCGGGGTCTGGGGTCAGATAGTCGCCATAGTGGGCGTACGCCCTGGCTCGGCAACCTCCGCACACATGCCTAAAGTTGCAGTGCCTGCATCGGCCCCTCAGCCTCTCCCGATCTCTCAAGTCACGCATGATTCTTGAGTTGAGCCAGATCTCTTTGAAACTCTCATGCCTGAGGTCCCCTACCACGATTGGCATGAATACGCATGGCGTGACGAGGCCGTTGGGCTGGATGGCGCAGTAGAGCCTTCCCGCGCCGCATCCGCCGATGAACTCTGCTAGGCTCTTAGTTCTTCCATGGAATTCGCCAGCGTAGAAGTGAGTTGGCGTAAGCATGTCGTGGCCTTCTCGTAGGGAACTTTGGAGGCAGACTCTGGAGTATTGGGGTGCCGTGCATAAGACTTCTAGTTCTCCTCTGGCCAGTTAGCGCGCCTATGTGAAGTCCCTATTTTACCCTTTCCCCCTCAGTTGAAGGGCACTCATGAAAGGCGCAGTCTAGGCCGACAACCCAACAGACCCAAAGCCAGCACCAAGACCTCAACGCGAAAACCTATTAAGCTTTCTCCCATACAACCTCCCATCCACAGACCCGTAGGGCTCCCCCTAGTCAACATGAACCAAGACGATCTTCAACATCCTACAAGCAACCGCAACGACAGCCTTCCCATCACAAGGGGTTACCCAAAACAACGCTGACACCCTTTTCCTCGACGGCCTCGTACAAGTTAACCCAAAAGTTTCCCAGCAAAAATGAGTCATAGCTAGCTAAAGCGGGGTCCATCTGGGTGCGCGCGCTCCAAGAATCAAGCTCTTGCTTCCCCTTTTAAGACTCACAAAGAAGACCGTGAATCAGTCAAACGATGTGCTAGTCCAAATAATATGAAGTAGATTTCCATCCTTGAGAGTTTAGCATTCGAATCCGTATTTTCGCAAGAATCTATCATTATAGGTGAATTTCATGCCAAAAAGGTTCTGTCTACTGAGCTTTTCTTTGTCTATGTATCCTTTAGGGGTTGATTCAACTGGCTGGTATTTTCCTCCGATTCCGTAAGGAGGATACTGTTTGATATCAATAATGTTACCTGCTCTGGAATAGATTATTATCGTAAAACGGTTGTTGTTTAAAATGTATGTGAAGAGCCAACCTAGATCATTTAGCATCCCGACCCAAGTACGTTGGTATTCATTATAGGACATGTTTTCAGGGACTCCTATGACGAGATAAACTCTGTCTATTCCGTATCTAAAGTAAGATAGTGCCTGACCTATTCCAGAATAAACAGTTTGATAATTCTTCCCCCTAGGTTTTATAAGTTTAAACTCGTAGCCAATAATTATTTCAGAAAAAGGATCAATATTAATAAGGTCAAGTTCTGGCCTAACTTCCTCACCTCCAATACGTGTAATTTTTGCATAAGTACGCAGTCCGAAACCTTTTAGTTCCTCCTTTACATAAAATGCCACTAGTTCGTCTTCGCTTTTGAATGATGGATGAACCATAGTCCATTATTTCGCGCGCGCTAGAGTTATAAAAAAGTTGTGGAAAAGTCGAAATGATTGTGAGATTTTTAAACCATTCTGTGCGCGACTTTTAAATCCCTTACCCGCCTGATATGGATAGGCCCATCGCCCTGTCCAGCCACCACGGGAGTGAAATTGGTTAGGCGAGATCTGTTGGGTGAAATGGATATGAGGCAGATCCTTGAGGACTTGGTCTTACTCCTCCTACACCTCACTTCTTGGAGGGAGAAGGTCTACGAGGAGGTCTATGTTCAGAGGACCTGGAAGGGGTACGACCTGAAGACCCTCGACGCCCTGAGGGAGAAGGGTTACATCGCGGGTTCGAGAAGGGCGAAGTCCGTGTACCTCACAGAGGAGGGCGTGGAGAGGGCTAAGGCGCTTGAGGAGGCTTTACTCCCCAGACTGAAGGAGTGGCGATGCACGTAGGGCCCCGAACCATCCAGCGCGCTGACTACACTAGGATGTTTGGATCAGCAACCTTTCCTTTGCGAATTGCCGTAGTGTACCGTTGCGGCCTATCTGGGTCTCGACTGATCTCTATGGCTTCAGCTACGGTTAGGGGTAGCTCATTTGGGTCGCCCCTGTTCATCCCGTCGCATGGGCAACGCATATCCACGTAGACGAAGTACTCTTCGCCCCTATAGCGGAACGAGGCTTCGCTGGCGAACTGGGTTTGAGGTTCCCTGTGAACTATGAAGGGCCAAACCTTGCATGCCAGGGGCTTCATGCCCAGCGACTGCAGTCTACATGAACCGTCCCAGTCCTGAAAGACGCATCTGCCTCCAACCTTCTCTAGGCAGGGGTCTCCCAAGCCATCAATCCACGTTGCCATCTGACCGAAGCTCTCCGTTATCAAGGCATACTCGTAGGCTCGGAGGATGACCTTGAAGCGACTGCAGCATCGACCACAACCCGTGCAGCGCCAAGACCTTATCCACGACCAAGGGATGCACCTCATCCAAGGTCCCATCGTCGAATCGGCGGCATATCGAGCGCGCATAGGATTTAAGGATCTTCAGCTTGGCGTGTTACTCTTTTTTCGGTTGAGTTGATGATGCGTTTGACCTCCTTCACGGCGTCGTCGGTCGAGTCCACTATCTTGTAGAGCCTGAATTCGCCGGGGCGCATGTACATGTATTTCCTGAAGTCGTCGATGAGTGTTTTCCAGAATCCTCCGAAGAGGATTATGGGCCTCTCCTGACCGGTGCGAATCCTAGATGAGGCCCAGGTCATGCCGAACTCGGATATGGTTCCTGTACCCCCTCTGAAGATGATGTGGATGTCGCTTAGGACTAGGAGCTGTTTTGTTCGGTCGAAGTAGTCGGAGGCCACGATCTCTTCGTCGAAGAGATTCTCGGGATCTCGTCCCTCGAAGTGTGGGTGGGGAGCCGTTGGGTGGTAGGTGACTCCTATCACTTTGCCTCCGACTGATTTTGCGCCTTCTGTTGATGCTCGCATCACTCCAGGCCCTCCGCCGTTGTATATTGTAAGGCCCATCTGGGCTAATTGCTTGGCCGTCAAATAGGCGTCTGTGTAGGTCGCGTCTCCGGGTTTGAAGTCTGCTCCGCCGAGGAAGGCTATTGACTTGTACTCTCTCATGCTGATATCCTCTCGGACTAGACGGGTTCTTGAAGTGGATGAGTCTATGAGAGCAAGTGGGGTGATTTCATTTCAGCGTTGCGGTAACATAGGTGAATACGGTGTCGACGTGGATTCTCGCCCATGGAGATTCTGTCGGTGAGGCCATAGCGCGCGAACGACTTTGGCGCGCGAGTAGTTAAATATTGCATAGTCGAATATGATTTCTAGGAGGTGACATATGTGGTTAAGGTTAGGAAGAGAGATGGGGGAGTAGAGGAATTCGTTGAGTCTAAAATTGTGACAGGGGTCAGGAAAGCAGGTGCAACCGCTAAGGAGGCTACGCATGTAGCTAAGGAAGTTTCTGAGAAAGTGGCACATAGGGCCGAGGTCACTGCGGAAGAGCTATCGAATACGGTGGTGACATCACTTCGGAACGTCAATAAGAAAGCCTCGGAAGAATTCGTCAGATTCAGAGATAACAAATTAAAGGCTAAGAAAAAGACCTAGCGCATCCATTCCCGGCGTAGATACGTCAAAAGGGCTTGGGAGAGTCAATCTATTCCTCGTTCAGCGCGCATATTTTTAAGGTCTACTCGCATTTTCCTCTTGAGAGGTTGAGCTTCTCCATGGGCTCGGTCCTGGCAATCCTCTCTTACAGCGAGTTCGTGAACCTCATCATATGCCTCAGCATAGACATCGTCGAGTACATTTTTCCTGTTCTGATGTTGCCACTCATCGGCGATCTCTTCGACTTGGTGGGAATAGCCACTTGCCTCGTCCTCTTCAGAGTCGTCGGACTGATAGCCCTACTTGAACTGGTTCCAGGTCTGGACATTCTTCCAATGAACACGATAACTTGGTTCGTCTGGCTTGTCCTCAAGCGGCAACGCGAGGCATTAGAGGGTCTCGTTGGAAAGGAGTCATAACGACAAGTAGCCGACTAAAGGA